>Ga0213826_1000010_pt1 | contig 591809 bp, 531 predicted proteins | sample MC6MC0899MG_FD_180668 | JGI IMG/M metagenome (GOLD analysis project Ga0213826, IMG submission 180668) | Enriched soil aggregate microbial communities from Iowa State University, Ames, United States - MC6-MC0899-MG | ecosystem: Environmental > Terrestrial > Soil > Unclassified | place: USA... | reverse complement strand
TTTGCCTGGCGGCTTTAGCGCGGTGGTCCCACCTGACCCCATGCCGAACTCAGAAGTGAAACGCCGTAGCGCCGATGGTAGTGTGGGGCCTCCCCATGCGAGAGTAGGGAACTGCCAGGCATCAAATTAAAGTGTGCTGATATGGCTCAGTTGGTAGAGCGCACCCTTGGTAAGGGTGAGGTCCCCAGTTCGACTCTGGGTATCAGCACCAGTTTTAAAGCGTGAGTTCGGTAAATTACAGAATTTGCCTGGCGGCTTTAGCGCGGTGGTCCCACCTGACCCCATGCCGAACTCAGAAGTGAAACGCCGTAGCGCCGATGGTAGTGTGGGGTCTCCCCATGCGAGAGTAGGGAACTGCCAGGCATCAAACACAGAAGCCCTGAACGAAAGTTCAGGGCTTTTTTGTATGCATTGGAAACCTTCCGCTGCCGCTCACAAACCTAATCCAATTCAAATTGCAGTTATAAAAAAGCCCCTGCTTTTCAGCAGAGGCGTTTCTTAATCTAACTCACTGGATATCAATGAATAACCTGTGACAGAAACGCACGTGTACGTTCTGATTTCGGATTGGCAAAGAACTCCTGAGGTGGGGCTTCTTCCACAATTTCACCCCGATCCATGAAGATCACACGATCCGCCACCGTACGCGCAAATCCCATCTCATGGGTAACGCACAGCATGGTCATGCCATCTTCTGCCAGGCCAATCATCGTATCGAGTACTTCTTTAACCATCTCTGGATCGAGCGCGGAGGTTGGCTCATCAAACAGCATAATTTTCGGCTTCATACAGAGTGAACGGGCGATCGCCACACGCTGTTGCTGACCACCTGAAAGCTGGCCAGGAAATTTATGCGCATGCTCAGCAATGCGTACACGCTGAAGGTAATGCATGGCCAGCTCTTCTGCTTCTTTCTTTGGCATTTTGCGTACCCAAATCGGTGCCAGCGTACAGTTTTGCAAAACGGTAAGATGCGGGAAAAGATTAAAGTGCTGGAAAACCATGCCGACTTCGGTTCTAACTCGTTCAATATTACGCACATCGTGATTGAGATGGATGCCATCCACCACGATGCGTCCTTGCTGATGTTCTTCGAGGTGATTGATACAACGAATAGTGGTCGATTTACCCGAACCGGACGGTCCGCACAGTACGATACGTTCGCGTGGTTTTACTTTTAAATTGATGTCTTTCAATACATGGAACTGACCGTACCATTTGTTAACGTTTTCGAGTGTAATCATCATGGCATCAGCCGCATTAGTCATAGTTTGTGTCATGTTAAGCCTCAGTGCGATGCACGCCCGGTGTGAAAACGCTTCTCCAGATACTGGCTATAGCGCGACATGCTAAAACAGAAAATCCAGTAAACCATGGCAGCAAATACATAGCCTTCCGTCGACATACCCAACCAGGTTGGGTCAACGGTGGCTTGCTGCACGCTACTGAAGAGATCGAATAAGCCGATGATGATCACCAGGCTGGTATCTTTAAACAGCGCAATGATGGTATTCACCAGGCCGGGAATGGTCATCTTGAGCGCCTGCGGTAAAATCACCAGCATCTGGGTTTTCCAGTAGCCCAGCGACAGAGATTCAGCGGCTTCATATTGGCCTTTTGGTAGCGCCTGCAAACCGCCGCGCACCACTTCCGCGACATACGCAGACTGGAACAAAATCACGCCAACCAACGCACGCACCAGTTTGTCGATGGTAGTACCTTCCGCCATAAACAGCGGCAGCATCACCGACGACATAAACAGCACGGTGATCAGCGGTACACCACGCCAGAACTCAATGAAGATGATCGAAAGTGTACGCACCACCGGCATTTCAGAGCGGCGTCCCAGCGCCAGTAAAATCCCCAACGGCAGCGCGCCGGCAATCCCCACTGAAGCGATGATCAGCGTTAATGTCAGGCCGCCCCACTGGCGAGTCTCTACGCGCTCTAAACCGAAATAACCACCGTACATCAGGAACCAAACCACAATCGGATAGACCACCGCCCAACAAGCGATGTAGCGACCGCGACGCGGCATTGATTTGATGAACATCGGAATAATCGAGAGCAAGCCGATGACCAGCGACAGGTTGATGCGCCAGCGCAGTTCATGCGGATAGAGTCCATACATAAACTGGCCAAAGCGTGCATGGATAAACACCCAACATGCGCCTTCTTTGGTACAGTCTGCGCGCGTCTCACCAATCCAGTTAGCCTGAAATACCAGCCAGTTCAGTGCCGGAGGAATCACGTTCCAGATAAGCCAGATGCTGAACAACGTCAGCAATGTATTCAGCCAGCTGGAGAACAGATTTTTGCGTGCCCAGAGCCAAGCCTTGCTAAGTGGATTGGTCGGAATCGGCGGTGTTTCATGTGTAGTAACAGACATAATGATCCCGTTCTCTTAACGCTCAACCAGCGCAATTTTGCGATTGTAGAGGTTCATCAGCAGTGAAATGATCAGGCTGATAATCAGGTAAACCGCCATGGTAATCGCGATGGTTTCTATCGCCTGACCGGTTTGGTTCAGCACGGTACCGGCAAACAGCGAAACCATATCTGGATAGCCGATAGCGGCCGCCAGCGATGAGTTTTTCACGATGTTGAGGTACTGGCTGGTGAGTGGCGGGATAATCACACGCATTGCCTGCGGAATGATCACCTGTCGCATGGTCACTGGATTAGGTAAACCGAGCGAACGTGCGGCTTCGCTTTGACCATGTGGCACCGACTGAATACCGGAACGAATCACTTCGGCGATGAACGACGAGGTATAAACCGACAGCGCGAGAGTCAACGCGGCGAGCTCAGGGATCATCACGAAACCGCCGCGGAAGTTAAATCCACGCAGTTCCGGCACATCCCAATGCATGGCAACGCCAAACAAGGTATGAGCAATCAGCGGCAGTAGAATCAGCAACCCAACCGCAGCCGGCCAGGTGCGACGCAGTTGGCCGGTTTTTAACTGATGCTTACGGTTGTAGCGGAACAGCGCCACGCAACCCAGCACCGCTAACGCCAGCGCGATCAGGAATGGCCATGTGCCAGGTGCGTACTCGGGCCACGGAATATACAAACCGCGATTGCTGACGAATGCCAAATCAAAAGCGTTGAGTGCCTGACGTGGGCCGGGCAGGTTACGCAGTACCGCGAAGTACCAGAAAAAGATCTGCAGCAGCGGCGGGATATTACGGAAGGTCTCGATATAAATGGTTGAAAGCTTGCGCAGCAGCCAGTTCTCAGACAAGCGAGCCAGGCCCACGGCAAAGCCAAGGATCGAAGCGAAAACAATACAGAGCGCGGAAACCAGCAGGGTGTTGGTCAACCCCACCATAAACACGCGCGCGTAGGTGTCGCCTTCGGTGTAATCGATCAGGTGCTGGACAATGCCGAAGCCGGCACTGCGATCCAGAAACCCGAATCCGGAAGTGATGCCACGATTGGCCAGATTGATTACGGTGTTGTGGATTAAATATCCCACCACAGCAAGCACGGCAACAATCGCGACGATCTGGTAAAGCCAGGCGCGAACCGTAGGATTACCGAACGAAAAATCCCTTTTTACGGTTGGGCGTTGCGACATGTTAAAACCTCAGTGAAGATTACGCGTGGGCACCGCAGGATGCGGTGCCCGACTGGCAGAATGGAATTAACGAACTGGCGGAGCGTACTGGATGCCGCCCGCATTCCACAGCGCATTCTGGCCGCGCTTAATTTTCAGTGCGCTGTCTTTACCGACGTTACGGTCGAACACTTCCTGATAGTTACCCACTTGTTTGATGATGTTGTAAGCCCACTTGTTATCGAGCTTCAGGTCTTTACCGAAGTCACCTTCCGCGCCCAGCAGATGTGCCATATCCGGCGTAGTCGGTTTCGCTACCATGTCATCGACATTTTTAGAGCTGATACCCATCTCTTCCGCGTTCAGCATGGCATACAGCGACCATTTGACGATGGTGAACCAATCGTCATCACCGCGACGTACCACGGGCCCCAGCGGCTCTTTCGAGATCACTTCTGGCAGTACAATGAACTCGTCTGGCTTGCCAAGTTTGATACGCAGCGCATACAGCTGAGATTGGTCAGAAGCGAGGGTGTCGCAACGGCCGCTGTCGAGCGCTTTAGCGGATTCGTCAGAGCGGTCGAAGGTCACGGGGGTGTACTGCATTTTATGGGTTTTGAAGTAGTCAGCCACGTTCAGCTCGGTATCAGTACCGGCCTGAATACACACGGTGGCGCCATCCAACTCTTTAGCACTTTTCAGACCGGCTTTCTGGTGCGTCAGGAAGCCGATACCGTCGTAATAGTTCACGCCTGCAAACAGGAAGCCCATGCCGCCATCGCGTGATGAGGTCCATGTGGTGTTACGAGATAAGATGTCTACTTCGCCAGACTGCAGCGCGGTGAAGCGTTCTTTCGCGGTCAGCGGGGTGTATTTCACTTTAGTTGCGTCGCCAAATACTGCGGCAGCGGCTGCACGGCATACATCCACGTCAATACCGGTGAATTTGCCGTTAGAGTCAGCATAAGAGAACCCAGGCAGGCCGTCACTGATGCCGCACTGTATAAAACCTTTCTTCTTAATGGCATCCAGCGTGGTGCCAGCGTGCGCTTGTTGAGCAACGGCTAACAGCGAGGCTGCAGCGACCAGAGTGGAAAGCATCATCTTTTTCATAAAGCATCCTGTGTGGCGATATCGTGTGTTGTTATGTTTGCGCGCACTTTAATGTGCGCTGTTTTCTGTCTGTGGTGGTTAGCCATCCACAACTCTGCAAACCTGATGCCAGGTTTGCAGAATCCTGAATTCTCTGGAAAGATCTTTTAATAAACTGAAGCACTCAGAAGATTCTGGCTAATATGGCGCACCAAAAGGCAGCATGACGAGACGACACGATCACAAATAGTGCAAAAAGTTTCACTATATGGAAGCAGTGTGAGCTAACGCTCAGGAGTGGATGTATGAGTTTGCACGCTTACGGCCGAAGCGGTTGAGGATCACAGAGAAAGCGGGCTGAAGGGTGATGAAAGGATAAGTGAGCGCGTAATAAAGTGAGGGGGAATGCGTTGCTAAGAGGGATAGGATATCACTGCTGCAATTGCAACTATCGTTACCATTATCGCGCCAATTGTTTCATGCGTTTTTAACCTCAGGAAATTACCGGCAGCAGAAACAAAAACGCCAGCCGCAAGGCTGGCGTTATCGCAGCAACGAACAGATTAGTTCATGCCGTATTTTTTCAGCTTCTTACGCAGGGTACCGCGGTTGATACCCATCATCAGAGCTGCACGGGTCTGGTTGCCACGGGTGTACTGCATCACCATGTCCAACAGAGGCTGCTCGACTTCTGCCAATACCAGCTCATACAGGTCACTCACATCCTGACCGTTCAGTTGAGCAAAATAGTTCTTCAGTGACTGTTTAACCGAATCACGCAGTGGCTTTTGGGTCACCTGATCCTGAGAGTTAACGGTAGAAACGGTGAGTACGTCAGAATTTACGCGTTGTTCGAACATAGTTCTTTCAGCTCTTTATTTCGTTTACGCAAGATTTTCGAAGTATGCCTCCAACGCCTCCAGCTGTTCGCTGGCATCCTCTATGGCGTTGAATGTGCGCCGAAACTGGTCATCAGGAGCACTTTCCTGCAAATACCAGGAAACGTGTTTTCGGGCAATACGGTATCCTTTGCGCTGACCGTAAAAGTCGTGCAGCTCCCGTATATGTCCAATCAGCATTTGCTTCACTTCAGCCAGCGGCTTCGGTGCCAGCAGCTCCCCTGTGTCCAGATAATGCTGGATTTCCCGGAAGATCCACGGTCTTCCCTGAGCGGCACGGCCAACCATAAGAGCATCGGCTCCGGTATAGTCGAGCACCGCTCTGGCTTTATGCGGGTCAGTAATGTCGCCATTCGCAATAATCGGAATGGAAACGCTCTGCTTAACTGTCCGAATGCTGTCGTATTCAGCAAATCCCTCAAACAAACAGGCGCGCGTGCGGCCATGAATGGTGAGAGCCTGAATGCCACAGCGTTCAGCCAATTGGGCAATCTCTACACAATTACGATTTTCTTTGTCCCAGCCGGTACGAATTTTCAGCGTAACCGGTACATCCACTGCATTAACCACCGCGGTGAGAATCGACTCCACCAGTTGCGGATGTTGTAGCAGCGCTGAACCTGCCATCTTACGATTCACTTTTTTGGCCGGGCAGCCCATGTTGATATCGATAATCTGCGCGCCAGACGCCACATTAATGCGCGCGGCAGCAGCCATCTCATCAGGATCGCAACCGGCAATTTGCACGGCGCGGATACCAGGCTCGTCACTATGCACCATGCGCAAACGGGATTTGTCACTGGCCCAAACTTCCGGGTTCGACGACAGCATCTCGGAGACAGTCATACCGGCGCCGTTCTCGTAACACAGGGTGCGAAATGGCTTATCGGATACTCCGGCCATAGGCGCAGCAATGAGTCGATTACGTAGCTGATGTTGTCCAATGCGCATGAAAAAAGAAGTGACCCTAACTGTTCGCAAGGCGGCGTATATTACGCATTTTTTAAAGAAGATGAAAGGCCAAACTTTGAACAATTCGCTCTCACAGAGCACGGAAATAGCGTTATCCAGTAAGGGATGAGTTATTAATCTTTATAATTCATGAGATTAAAAAAATATGCTGAAATTGTGTACAAAAATTTTTCTCAAAACATGACCGAAATCACAACATAAAAACCGCTTCTTCCAGTAATTAGCGAAAGAAATGACGCCATTATGATTATTAATTGAACTACTTAGTCACGTAGGGTTAGCGTCACTCCCCAGAAACCTACGTCGTGGAGGAGTGACAGATATAACCTCAGACATCAGGCTACTATTCAATAACCACGCGACCATTCAGCGGCTGTACTGGGCGACTGTTGCCATGCTCACCTAACCGTTTGGCGAACGTTTTAAGCTGTTCAGTTGATGCCGAAACAGTTTGCTTCATCACTAACCAGCGCACACCTTCAGTACAAGGTGGCGTCGTCAACGAACCGCTAAAGCGATAGTAGTTCTTTTGACCCGGAATCAAAGCGCTGAGATTGAGTGGCTGTTGCAGCGCCGCCTCTTTGTTAACTTCAGGTGGCAGCTCACGCAGGATCTCCGCCAGCGCAGGGTTTTCTGCCCCGGCTTCAAACATCACGCCAACCACCGCCAGATGTCCCTCTTCGCTGGCATGGACGAAATGCGCGGCCAGCGGAAAGCGTTTGCCATCAATCAGATTTTCGCTCGGCGTATGGAAGTGGAACTGACGCAGCGTATAAGCTTCGCCATCCAGCGCGAGCGCATCGCCATCTTTGACGTTGATCTGGATGGTGTGACCGTTATTGATGATGGATTTTTGTTTGGCTTGATAGCTCAACGTTAGCGGCGGCAATTGTCCATTCACCACCTTGCGGATATCGACAGGCGACTGGTTCACACCGCTTTTACAGGTGTGATAATCGGCGTGCAGATTGCCCCATTCATCCGGCGCTTCATAAGACCAGTTTGAGCTGTGAGCGTGCGCATACGATGCCATGCTTGTCAGCAGAGCGAATAAACAAAGTTTCTTTTTCATCATCCATTACTTTCAGCGATTTATCGAAGTGAAATGCCATCAAAGGCATTGCCAGCAGGGATAGCGCTATCGCCTGGAGCAGGATTGTAATGACTGAAATGTAAAGAAACGGCAACGGATGAGAAGGGCTGGCGCTTTGAGACGGGTCTCAGAAAAATAGTACGGCTTGCCAGTCAGTTAGCCCGACTGGCAAGCGGGCAGGTTAGCGGCGTACGCCGGTGATGCGGCACCACTCTTCTTTCTCTGCAACCGCGTCGAGCTCAAAACGCTCAGCGTAGGCTTCACACACGCTTTCAGCCTGGCTCGCTAACACGCCGGACAATCCAAGATGACCGCTGGCTTTCGGCAGCACGCTAATCAGCGGTGCCAGCTCACGCAGCGGACCCGCGAGGATGTTGGCGACCACCACGTCAGCCTGCAAGTTTTCCGGCTGCTGGTGGGGCAGATAGAGCGCCAGACGCTCAGAGACGCCATTACGCTCGGCGTTATCACGGCTGGCCTGAATCGCCTGCGGATCGATATCAATGCCGATCGCCTGCGCCGCGCCCAATTTCAGTGCAGCGATAGCGAGAATGCCGGAGCCACAGCCAAAGTCGATCACCGTTTTGCCCTGCAGATCCAGGCCATCAAGCCAGGTCAAACACATCGATGTGGTAGGATGCGTGCCGGTACCAAAGGCGAGGCCCGGATCCAGCATCACATTGACGGCATTTGGATCCGGCACATCGCGCCAGCTTGGGCAGATCCACAGACGCTCACCGAAACGCATCGGGTGGAAGTTATCCATCCATTCGCGCTCCCAGTCTTTATCTTCGATCTGCTCGATCTTATGGCGAAACGCGGATCCCAGCAGCGGATGCTGGCTTAACTCGGCCACCACATCGCTCATCTCGGTTTCAGCGTCGAACAGGCCGATGACATCGGTATCGCCCCACAGCAGCGTTTCGCCCGGCAGCGGCTCGTACACTGGATTGTCGTGCGTGTCCTGAAAAGTGACCGACACCGCGCCAACCTCCATCAGCGCATCGCTCAGGGTTTCGGCGTTTTCGCCGGTGCTGTTAATTTTGATTTGAATCCAAGGCATAGCGTTTCTCTTTATTCCAGTGCCGCGGCATGCTTTGCAGGCGTGCGGCCAAACAGATTGCCCACCAGGAAGGCCAGCAGGCTTAAGGTCAATGACGGAACGATCGGGTGGAAGCCCCACCACTCAATATTCAGGCTGGCAAGCAGCGTATAGCATCCCGCGCCGACCAGCATGCCGCTGATCGCACCGGTGGAGTTGGCGCGCTCCCAGTACAAACCCAGCACCAGCGGCCATAGAAATACCGCTTCAAGGCCACCAAATGCCAGCAGATTCAGCCAGATAATCATATCGGGCGGATTCCACGCTGCCAGCAATAGCAGCACACCGAGCACAAAAGTGATGGTGCCTGACAGCATGCGCAGGCGCGCTTCATTTTCACTGTGCTGCGGGGCAATACGCAGGTAGAGATCTTTGATCAGCGTAGCGGAGGATTGCAGCAACTGCGCGTTGATGGTCGACATAATGGCCGCCATCGGCGCCGCAAGAAATACGCCCGCCGCCATGGGCGGTAATACGGTAATCATCAGCGTAGGAATCACGCGATCGGGGATGGTGAGATCGGGCAAAATTACGCGCCCCAGCGCGCCGGCCAGATGCATACCAAGCATCAGGATCACCACTACAATGGTGCCGAGTACAATGCCACGATGCATGGCTTTGCTGTCTTTATACGAAATACAGCGCACCGCGGTGTGGGGCAGACCAATCACCCCGAAACACACCAGCACGGCAAACGAGCTGAGGAAAGTTGGGTTGATGACATTGCCCACGCCTTCCGGTGAGGTCAGCTGCGGATCGATATCATGCAGTTTGGTCACTGCGGAGGCTAATCCGCCAGCGTGGTGAATCACTGCAAACAGCAGCAGGAAGGTGCCGATCAGCATTACCAAACCTTGCATCGCATCGTTCAGCACGCTGGCGCGGAAGCCACCGAAAGCGGTGTAGAGCGCGATGGTGCCGCCGAAGATCAGCAGGCCGGTGTCATAAGGAATGCCGGCCGCTGTTTCCAGCAGGCGCGCACCGCCGATGAACTGCACGGTCATTGCGCCGATAAACGCCACCAACAAACTGATGCTGGAGAGCCAAATCAGCAGCGTGCTGCCGTAGCGGCCATACAACATGTCGTTGAGCGTCACGGCGTTGTAGCGACGCGCCAGAATGGCGAATTTCTTGCCTAACACGCCAAGCGAAAGCCAGACGGCAGGCACCTGAATCATCGCCAGCAGCACCCAGCCAAGGCCATATTTATAGGCTGCGCCGGGGCCGCCAATGAACGAGCTGGCGCTGATATATGTGGTGGTGATGGTCATGGCCAGCACAAAGCCGCCCATCGAACGGCTGCCGAGGAAGTATTCGCTCAGGAAGTTGCCCTGACGCTGCTTGCGCATGGCAAACACCGACAGCGCGGCGATCAGCACCAGATAGGCCAACAGCGGAAGAATGATTTCAGAGTCCATCGTTATCCTCCAGCGACATGTCGCGGAACAGCACGCGCACCATCAGCCAGCACAACACAATAAACAGCAGCGGAGCGAACAGACACGAAAGCTCGAACCACCTTGGTAAGCCAAACAAGCCGATCTCATTGCCGCCCAGCCAGGCAGAAAGTCCCCAAACGGCAAGGTAGGCCAGCGTCAGATAAAGTGACCAGCGCGCCTCTTTGTTTGCTTGTAAAAAACGCCAATCCATTATGTAACCTCAAAGGCGACAAAAATGAAAAAGGCCGGAGTTAACCGGCCTCTGCTTTGCTCTGCGCTGCAATTACTTCTCTTGCAGGCCGAGTTTTTTCTCCAGATAGTGGATGTTGGTGCCACCCTGCTGGAAGTTTTCGTCGGACATGATTTTCATCTGCAGCTCAATGTTGGTCTTGATGCCGTCGATGATCAGTTCCGCCAGCGCATTCTTCATGCGCGAGATTGCCACGTCACGGTTTTCACCGTAGGTAATCAGCTTACCAATCATGGAATCGTAGTACGGTGGCACGCTGTAACCGGCATAGATATGCGATTCCCAACGTACACCAAAGCCGCCCGGCGCGTGGAAACGGGTGATCTTGCCTGGGCTTGGCAGGAAGGTGTTGGGATCTTCGGCGTTGATACGGCATTCAACCGCATGACCGCGAATCACCACGTCTTCCTGCTTGATCGATAGCGGCTGACCAGCAGCAATACGCAGCTGCTCTTTGATCAGATCGACGCCGGTGATCATCTCAGTCACCGGATGTTCCACCTGAATACGGGTGTTCATCTCGATGAAGTAGAACTCACCGTTTTCGTACAGGAACTCGAAGGTACCTGCACCGCGATAGCCGATATCGATACAGGCTTTAGAGCAGCGCTCACCGATGTAGCGACGCAGTTCCGGCGTGATGCCTGGCGCTGGCGCTTCTTCGACGACTTTCTGGTGACGACGCTGCATTGAGCAGTCACGTTCCGCCAGATAGATCGCGTTACCCTGGCCGTCGGCCAGCACCTGAATCTCAATGTGGCGTGGATTCTCGAGGTACTTCTCCATGTACACCATGTCGTTGTTGAAAGCCGCTTTGGCTTCCGCTTTCGTCATGTTGATGGATTGCTCAAGATCCTTGTCGCTGCGCACTACGCGCATACCGCGACCGCCGCCGCCGCCGGAGGCTTTGATGATCACCGGATAACCGATGCGCTTAGCGAAGGCACGGTTTTTTTCCATGTCGTCGGTCAGCGAGCCATCAGAACCTGGCACGGTGGGCACGCCTGCTTTCTTCATGGCGGTGATGGCAGACACTTTGTCGCCCATCAGGCGAATGGTGTCGGCTTTCGGGCCAATGAAGATAAAGCCTGAACGCTCAACCTGCTCGGCGAAATCGGCGTTCTCAGAGAGGAAGCCGTAACCCGGGTGGATCGCGACCGCGCCGGTAATTTCAGCGGCGGAGATCAGTGCCGGGATGTTCAGGTAGCTTTTGACTGAAGGTGGCGGGCCGATGCAGACGGTCTCGTCTGCCAGCAGCACGTGCTTCAGGTCACGGTCCGCGGTGGAGTGCACGGCAACAGTCTTAATGCCCAGCTCTTTGCAGGCACGCAGAATGCGCAGCGCGATCTCACCACGGTTAGCAATGACAATTTTATCCAGCATGCTTCGCCTCGTTATTCGATGATGACCAGCGGCTCGTCAAATTCAACCGGTTGGCCGCTTTCGACCAGAATCGCCTTCACAACGCCGGATTTGTCGGCTTCGATCTGGTTCATCATTTTCATCGCTTCAACGATGCACAGGGTGTCGCCGGCATTCACTTTCTGGCCAACTTCAACGAAAGCTTTCGCATCTGGGCTTGGCGTGCGATAGAAAGTGCCGACCATTGGTGAACGCACGATGTGGCCACTGATTTCTGGTTTAGCGGCTTCTGCTGCAACCGGTGCGGCAGGCGCCACCGCGGTAGACAACGCAGGCTGCTGCTGCATCATTGGCGCAGCATAAGCCTGCTGCATCATTGGGTAGCCGGCATTTGCAGGTGAACGGCTGATACGAACGGACTCTTCGCCCTCGGAGATTTCCAGCTCGGAGATGCCAGACTCTTCAACCAGTTCGATCAGTTTCTTAATTTTACGAATATCCATGAGTGTGGTTCCGTACTCTGTTTAATTGGAATGTGACAGGCGTTTTACTGCCGTTTGTAAAGCCCACGCGTATCCATCAGCGCCAAGTCCACAGATGACGCCGGCAGATACATCGGAAAGATAGGAGTGATGTCGGAACGGTTCGCGTGCATGCACGTTCGAGAGATGCACCTCAATAAAAGGAATGCTAACCGCCAACAGGGCATCACGCAGTGCAACGCTGGTATGCGTGAACGCAGCAGGATTGATGATGATGTAGTCCACGTTGCCGCGGGCTTCGTGAACACGGTCAATCAACTGAAACTCTGCGTTCGATTGCAAATGACTCAATTTCACATGGTGCTGATCGGCCTGTTGCGTCAGATCGCCGACGATTTGCGCCAGCGTGGTGTGACCATACTTATCAGGCTCGCGCGTTCCCAGTAGATTCAGGTTGGGACCGTTCAAAAGCAGTATGTGAAATTTGTGCGCCATCTTGCTGCTATCTCCTGCAATCAGTAAGGCATCGCGTAAAATACCGCGACATCTTGCGTTTGTCACCCTTGCGGATGAAAAACCAGACTTCGCTTGCAATAAAGCCGGGCATTATATCCGTTTCGTCGACATTCGCAGCAAAATACTGGTCTTATCTGCGAAGTTGATCGAATGCGGCCGAAGGCCACACTTTTTAACAGATCTCGCGGGAGGAACACAACCGTGCGGGGATTATCTGGGGAGAAGTTTACGCAACTTATTGTAACGCCACGCTAACAGCGCAATGGCCAGCACGGCGTAGATCACCGGCTGCGGGGAGAGCACTTTCACTGACCAGATATAGTGAATCGGCACGAGGATCGCGACCAGATAGACGCCGTTATGCAGCGTTTGCCAGCGACGCCCCAGTTTGCGCTGCATGCGCTGGAATGAGGTGATGGCGAGGGCGCAGAGAATAATCCAGCTGATCATCCCCAGTAACAAATAAGGACGCGAAACCAGCTCGCTGCCGAGTAAACGCAGATGATCGTAGCCAAGTTCCAGCAGGTAGTAGCTGGTAAGGTGCAAACTGGCCCAGGCGAAACACCACACGCCGAGCAGGCGGCGAGTGCGAATCAGCAGCGGCTGTTTCAGGTAGCGTGTCAGCGGGCTGACCAGCAGCGTGGCGAGCAGCAACTTTAGCGCCATTCTGCCGGTAAAATGCTGGATATCTTTGGCCGGATCAGCGCTCAGCCAGCCCTGACTCGCTGCCATAAACAGATACACAAACGGCAGAAAAGCCGCCAGATGCAGCACGACTTTCAACGCAGTGATGTGACGTAAAGAGAGGCGCACTCAATAGTTCTCCCGTAAATCCAGGCCGCGATACAGTGACGCCACCTCTTTCGCGTAGCCGTTGAACAGCAGCGTAGGTTGGCGATCAACCTTCAGAATGCCGCCCGCGCCGATAAAGCGCTCGGTTGCCTGCGACCAGCGCGGATGATTCACATGCGGGTTCACATTGGCGTAAAAACCATACTCATTGGCGGCGATCTGGCTCCAGGTCGTTGGCGGGCGATCGTGCGTCAGCGTAATCTTCACAATCGATTTAATCCCTTTGAAGCCATATTTCCACGGCACCGTCAGGCGAATCGGTGCGCCATTCTGCGGAGGCAGCGCTTTGCCATACACGCCGGTACTCAGCAGCGTCAGCGGATGCATCGCTTCATCAAGACGCAAGCCTTCCACATAGGGATAATCCAGCCCGCCGCCGATAAAGCGATCTTTCTGACCCGGCATTTGGTCGGGTGCGTACAGCGTTTCAAACGCCACAAAGCGCGCATTGCTGGTGGGTTCAGCCAGTTTGAGCAGCTTGTTGAGTTCAAAACCGACCCACGGAATCACCATCGACCAGGCTTCGACACAGCGCATGCGGTAGATGCGCTGCTCCATGGCAAAACGCTTGAAGATGTCATCCATATCCAGCGTGATCGGTTTGGCAACTTCGCCTTCGATACGCAGCTTCCACGGATCGGTTTTCAGCGTGCCAGCGTTGGCAGCAGGATCGGCTTTATCAAGGCCAAATTCATAGAAGTTGTTATAACCTGACACCTTATCAAACGGCGTGAGCGGCAAATCGGCCTGCCATTCAGCCGGTTTAGTGAAATCTAAATCACGGCCAGCGGGCGCGGGCGGGCGATCATTGCCTTTAAACCAGCTCAGCACATCGGCTTGCGCGGTGCCGGGTAAACTGGCTGCTGCTGCGCCTAATCCCAACGCTTTCAGCACCTGACGGCGGCGCATATTAAAGACGCTTTCTGGCGTGACGTCGGCTTCTGTGAGCAAGTGCTTCAGGTTCATGACGTTCTCCTGTGAATAGTAAATTATGACCAGCATGCTCAACTTCAGTGTCAGGCGCGAACTTGCGGGGAAAAATGTGAAATTTCCTGGCGCATCGCCCTCTTTGAGAATAGGACGAAAAAGCCCATAGCAAAGTCAGGCCATCACGGTTTAACGCTATACTCGCGCCGTAGCGCTTATCATGCTGTGTTATGTGCGATTTTGATGCCAGTCTGGCGCTGAATCACACCTTGATTTGTGCTATTTTGCTCAGGTTTGCGCCAGGGGTAAGCGTGGCGCCGACGGATTAACACCGTTCATAACCGCAGTGATGCAGGCACAGGGATGCGATTAACAACTAAATTTTCTGCGTTTATTACCTTATTAAGTTTACTGGCGATGATATTGATGCTGGTGGGCTGCGCTTTTAGTTTTATCTGGCTATCGCAGCAGCGCGTGGAAACGCGGATGCAAACGCTGGCGACTGAAGTAGATAAAGCATTGGCTTCACAATCGCCGCAGGAAATCACGCAGTGGCTAACGCGCATGATGCCGGTGGTCAATGCCGAACAGGTGCAACTGCTGAACGGCGATACGTTAGTGTTCAGTTTAGCCCGCCATGAAAATCCGATGTTAGAAGATGAGCCTAATCGCTTTGTGCAGTTCGATTTGCCCCTGACGCATTCGCCGGGCCTCGAACTGCGCGTGGTGGTGCTGGATCCGGCCAAAACCCTGTTTCGCTCCTTTACCGGCACTTATACGCTGGTGGTCCTGTTTACGGTCGTCGCGATCATGTGCGTGCTGCTGGTCATGACCAATCGCTGGCTCAAGCGGCGCTGGCAGGATATGGAACAGTTAGAAGCGCGCGCCGATCGCATTCTGACCGGTGAACGTCATTCGCAGGGTGACCATGCGGCGGAATGGCCGCCGAAAGCCAGTCGCGCCATCGATGCGCTGCTGGGCGATCTGCAGGAAGCGGGCGAGCAGCGTTTACGCATCGATACCTTAATTCGCACCTTTGCGGCGCAAGATCCGCGTACCGGCCTGAACAATCGTTTGTTCTTTGATAACCAATTGGCGACGTTGCTGGAAGATCAGGAAGATGTCGGCACGCACGGCGTGGTGATGATGGTGCGTCTGCCGGACCTCGATATGCTGCACGAAACCCTCGGCCCAACGCTGGTGGAAGAGTATCTGTTTGATTTGATTAATATGCTGTCGACCTTTGTGCTGCGCTATCCGGGCGCGCTGCTGGCGCGATATTTCCGCAGTGATTTCGCCGTCTTGCTGCCGCATCGCACTTTAAAAGAAGCCAACAGCATTGCCGATCAACTGATTAATGCCGTCGATTCACTGCCGCCGATGCGCATGGTCGATCGTGATGATTTGATCCACATCGGCATCAGCGCGTGGCGCAGCGGTCAGAGCGTGTCGCAGGTGATGGAAAATGTGGAGATGGCTACGCGGCGTGCGGCATTGCAGGGCGGTAATAGCTGGTCGGTTGGCGAAGGCAATACGCTGGATATGGGGCGCGGCAGTGTGCGCTGGCGGACCTTGCTGGAGAACACGCTCAATCGTGGTGGTCCGCGACTGTACCAAAAGCCGGCGGTGTTGCTGGATGGAAAAGTCCATCATCGTGAATTACTGACGCGTGTGTTTGATGGCGACAAAGAAGTGGTGTCGGCTGAGTTTATGCCGCTGGTATTGCAGCTGGGTATGACTGACAGCTGGGATCGTCAACTGGTGACGCGCATCGCGGCGCTTTCGGAAGTGTGGCCGGACGAAACTCTGGCACTTCCCGTGAATATTGATTCGCTGTTGCAGCGGCCTTTTCAGCGCTGGCTGCAAAAACTGCTGCTGCAGTGCAGCAAATCGCAAAGAAAACGTTTTTTATTTGAACTTGCTGAGGCCGACGTTTGTCAACACATCAGCCGTTTAGTGCCGGTTTTTCACATGTTAACCGCATTTGGCTGTCGCATTGCGGTGGATCAGGCTGGTTTGACGGTGGTGAGCAGCGCTTATATCAAACAATTCCCGATAGAAGTGATTAAACTTGCGCCGGGTTTGGTACGCAATATTGAACGACGCACCGAGAACCAGCTGTTTGTGCAGAGCTTGCTGGAAGTGTGTAAGTCATCGCCAACTCAAGTTTTCGCCGCGGGTGTGCGAACACGCGCGGAGTGGCAAACGCTGTCGGGATTAGGTGTTTCGGGCGGGCAGGGCGATTTCTTTGCGCCTTCGTTGCCGGTCAACAGTAATGTAAAGAAACACTCGCAACGTTATCGAATTTAGACCTTCAGCGCGCGAAGTGCAGGCTGATGGCTGTTTTTATCGCTTATTAGTGCCGGAGCGCGCGATGCTGGCGGCTGGAAATGTTAGATTTTATGTCGAAATTCGCCGGCTAGCGCCGGGGCAATTTAGGTTAAAACGGCGAGTTAACGCCATTTAACTGCGGCAAAAGACCCTACGATCAGGCCAAAAAAGTATTCAGCGTATTTTTTCACCGAAGCCGAACGTTTTTGCGCCTTGTAGCGGCTTCGCGTGGTTGGTAAAGTAGGCGGATTTTATTTTCCGCCCCCAGCTTGCAGGATTATCCCTTAGTATGTTTAAAAAATTTCGTGGCATGTTTTCCAATGACTTGTCCATTGACCTGGGTACCGCGAATACCCTGATTTACGTGAAAGGACAAGGCATCGTGTTAAACGAGCCTTCTGTGGTTGCCATTCGTCAGGATCGTGCCGGCTCCCCAAAGAGCGTAGCGGCTGTCGGTCATGACGCTAAGCAGATGCTGGGCCGTACGCCGGGCAACATCGCTGCTATCCGTCCTATGAAAGATGGCGTGATCGCCGACTTCTTCGTTACCGAAAAAATGCTGCAGCACTTCATTAAGCAAGTGCATAGCAATAGCTTTATGCGTCCAAGCCCGCGTGTGCTGGTCTGCGTACCGGTGGGTGCGACCCAGGTTGAGCGTCGCGCCATCCGTGAATCTGCACAGGGTGCAGGCGCACGCGAAGTGTTCCTGATTGAAGAGCCAATGGCGGCGGCGATTGGTGCAGGTCTGCCGGTTTCTGAAGCAACCGGTTCTATGGTGGTGGATATCGGTGGTGGTACCACTGAAGTAGCAGTGATCTCGCTGAACGGCGTGGTTTACTCCTCTTCTGTGCGTATTGGTGGTGACCGCTTCGATGAAGCTATCATTAATTATGTTCGCCGCAACTACGGTTCACTGATTGGTGAAGCGACTGCAGAGCGTATCAAGCATGGTATCGGTTCTGCTTATCCGGGCGATGAAGTACACGAGATTGAAGTTCGCGGCCGTAACCTGGCAGAAGGTGTGCCACGTGGCTTTACCCTGAACTCGAACGAGATTCTTGAAGCGCTGCAGGAACCGCTGACCGGCATAGTGAGCGCGGTGATGGTTGCACTGGAACAGTGCCCGCCAGAGCTGGCCTCTGACATCTCCGAGCGCGGTATGGTGCTGACCGGAGGTGGCGCATTGCTGCGTAACCTCGATCGCCTGCTGATGGAAGAGACCGGTATTCCGGTGGTCGTGGCAGAAGATCCGCTGACCTGCGTAGCACGCGGCGGTGGTAAAGCGTTGGAAATGATCGACATGCATGGCGGCGATTTGTTCAGCGAGGAGTAATTCCTCAACGGCTGAGGCCCTGGTCAAATTGCGCAGGGAATAGCGCCTATGCTGACGCTGCTGCTGCAACGCACGACGGCGAGATGCGTCCAGCCCTGGAGGCGTTGGTGATTTAGGCTAACGCTTCTTCCCTGATGTCGAGGAACACGCAGAATTTATGAAGCCGATTTTTAGCAGGGGACCTTCCCTGCAGTTGCGCCTCTTTCTGGCAGTCATTGTGGCTATCGCGATTATTATCGCCGATAGCCGCGTGAGCTCCTTTTCCCAGATCCGCAACTACCTGGACACATCGGTCAGTCCATTTTATTTTTTGGCCAACGGGCCAAGACAACTTCTTGATGGCGTTTCCGAAACCCTGGCGTCACGTCAGCAATTGGAACTGGAAAATAAAGCACTGCGCCGTGAGCTCTTCCTGAAAAACAGTGACTTGCTGATGCTGGGGCAATATAAGCAGGAAAACGCGCGTCTGCGCGAACTGCTTGGCTCGCCGCTGCGCCAGGATGAGCACAAGATGGTGACGCAGGTGATCTCCACCGGCACCGATCCTTATACCGATCAGGTGGTTATCGACAAAGGCAGCGTAAACGGTGTTTACGAAGGCCAGCCGGTGATCAGTGATAAAGGTGTAGTCGGTCAGGTGGTCGCGGTGGGTCAGGTGACCAGCCGCGTACTGTTGATTTGCGACGCGTCGCATGCGTTGCCGATTCAGGTGCTGCGTAATGATATTCGTGTTATAGCCGCCGGTAATGGCTGCAGCGAAGATCTGCAGCTGGAGCATCTACCGGGCAACACCGATATTCGCGTGGGCGATGTGTTAGTCACGTCTGGCCTGGGCGGCCGCTTCCCGGAAGGTTATCCGGTTGGCGTGGTCTCTTCGGTGAAAGTCGATACGCAGCGCGCTTACACGGTGATTCAGGCGCGTCCAGCCGCTGGCTTGCAGCGATTGCGCTATCTGCTGCTGCTGTGGGGCGCGGATCGCAACGGCGTCGCACCGATGGCACCGGACGAAGTGCATCGCGTGGCCAACGAACGTTTAATGCAGATGATGCCGCAGGTGCTGCCGCCAGCAGGCGAAATGGGCCCACCGGCACCGGATACTTTGCAGTCTTCGCAGCAAATGGGGCCACCGCAACCCGCTAACAGCAGTCGTTCGCAAGGGAATTCTGCGAACACACGCGGAGGCCAGCCTTGAGTCGATATCGCAGCCAGGGCCGATGGGTTATCTGGCTGTCCTTTCTGATTGCCCTCATCCTGCAAATCATGCCGTGGCCGGAACAGATCTATATGTTCCGGCCATCATGGCTGTTGCTGATCCTCATTTATTGGGTGCTGGCGCTGCCGCATCGGGTGAATGTTGGCACCGGTTTTTGTCTTGGTGCCATTATGGATCTGGTGGCGGGTTCAACGCTGGGCGTGCGCGCATTAGCCTTTAGCATCATCGCGTATCTGGTGGCCTTTAAATTTCAGTTATTCCGAAACTTAGCGTTGTGGCAGCAGGCATTAATGGTTATGGTGCTGTCCCTTGCGGTGGATGTGATTGTTTTCTGGGCAGAATTCCTGGTGATCAACGTCTCTTTCCGCCCGGAAATCTTCTGGAGTAGCGTGGTCGACGGCGTCCTGTGGCCCTGGCTATTCTTATTGATGAGAAAGATTCGCCGTCAATTCGCTGTTCAGTAAGGAATACTATGATAAGCCTGTACCTCGCATCCGGTTCACCGCGTCGACGTGAGCTGTTAACGCAGCTTGGTCTGCAATTTGAACGCCTGATTACCCACGTAGAAGAGCAGCGTCAGCCTGAAGAAGCGGCTGACGCTTACGTGCGTCGTCTGGCGTCGGATAAGGCGCGCGCGGGCGTTGCGGTGGCACCGCAGGATCTGCCGGTGCTGGGTGCTGATACCATCGTGGTGCTGAACGGTGAAGTACTGGAAAAACCGCAGGATGCCGCGCACGCCGCCGCGATGCTGAGCAAGCTGTCGGGACAAACTCATCAGGTGATGACCGCGGTGGCGCTGGCCGATACGCAGCGTGAGCTGGATTGTCTGGTGACCACGGACGTGACCTTCCGCACGATGACGGCGGAGGAAATTTCGCACTATATCGCCAGTGGCGAGCCGATGGATAAAGCCGGCGCGTACGGCATTCAGGGCCTTGGCGGCAATTTTGTCCGCAAGATTAATGGAAGTTATCACGCCGTGGTGGGATTGCCGCTGGTTGAGACCGGTGAGCTGCTGAGTCATTTTCAGTCACTGCGGGCGTTAAGGGGACAAGATGACGGCTGAACTGCTGGTAAATGTGACACCTTCAGAAACCCGTGTTGCCTATATTGATGGCGGCATTCTGCAGGAAATCCACATTGAGCGTGAAGCACGACGTGGCATCGTGGGCAACATCTATAAAGGACGCGTCAGTCGCGTCTTACCTGGCATGCAGGCGGCCTTTGTCGATATCGGCATGGAAAAAGCCGCCTTTCTGCACGCTTCCGACATCATGCCGCACACCGAATGCGTGGCGGGTGATGAGAAGAAAAATTTTGTGGTGCGCGACATTGGCGAGCTGGTGCGTCCCGGCCAGGATCTGATGGTGCAGGTGGTGAAAGATCCGCTGGGCACCAAAGGTGCGCGCCTCACCACCGACATTACTTTGCCCTCGCGCTATCTGGTGTTTATGCCTGGCGCGTCACACGTCGGCGTCTCGCAGCGTATTGAGAGCGAGGCCGAGCGTGAACGACTGAAAACGGTGGTTGCAGCGCACTGTGACGATCTCGGCGGCTTTATTATTCGTACCGCTGCGGAAGGCATTGGTTCAGAAGAGTTGTCGCAGGATGCCGCTTTCCTGAAACGTTTGTGGACCAAAGTCAGCGAGCGTAAAAAGCGTAATCAGACGCGCTGCCTGCTCTACGGTGAACTGGCATTAGCGCAGCGCGTGCTGCGTGATTTCGCCGGTGCCTCGCTGGATCGCATTCGCGTGGACTCACGTTTGACCTGTGATTTGCTGGTGGAATTTACCAGCGAATATATTCCGGAAATGGCCAGCAAGCTGGAGCTTTACAGCGGCAAACAGCCGATTTTTGATCTGTTCGACGTTGAGAACGAAATCCAGCGTTCGCTGGAGCGTAAGGTCGAGCTAAAATCCGGCGGCTATCTGATTATCGATCAAACCGAAGCCATGACCACGGTGGATATCAACACCGGTGCGTTTGTCGGACACCGCAATCTCGACGAGACCATCTTCAACACCAACATTGAAGCGACGCAAGCGATCGCGCGTCAGCTGCGACTGCGCAACCTCGGCGGCATCATCATTATCGATTTCATCGACATGAGTAACGACGAGCATCGCCGCCGCGTGCTGCATTCGCTGGAGAGCGCGCTGAGCAAAGATCGGGTGAAAACCGGCATCAATGGTTTCTCGGCGCTCGGTTTGGTGGAGATGACGCGTAAACGCACGCGTGAAAGTATTGAACATGTGCTGTGCGCCGATTGCCCGGTGTGTAAAGGGCGCGGCACCTTGAAAACGGTGGAAACCGTCTGCTATGAGATCATGCGTGAAATTGTGCGCGTGCATCACGCCTACGATTCCGACCGTTTCCTGGTGTACGTTTCCCCGGCGGTGGGCGACGCGCTGAAGGGCGAAGAGTCACACGCGCTGGCGGAAGTGGAGATTTTCGTCGGGAAACAGGTCAAAGTTCATGTTGAACCGCTCTATACCCAAGAGCAGTTTGATGTCGTCATGATGTGATTTTGAGGTTGAGTTCCGCAAGCCAACGGACAGCAAGGAGAGGTGTGTGAGGCGGTTGCCGAGGATTTTGTTACTGCTGCTCGCCGCAATCATCGTAATTGTGGCGCTGCTGGTCAGCGGGTTGCGCCTCGTGATGCCGCACCTCAACAGTTATCGCAGCGATATTCTGCAGACGATCTCACGCGTCAGCGGCGTCACGGTGACGGCCAGCGAACTGCAGGGCAAATGGGAGAATTTTGGCCCGACGCTGCAGATGCGCAATCTCAACGTCGCGATGCAGGAAGATGGGCAACTGACCATCGGCCGCGTCAATCTGGCGCTCAATGTGTGGCAATCGCTGCTGCACTGGCGCTGGCAATTCCGCGATCTCACCTTCTGGCAGCTGCATCTCGAAACCAACCATCCGCTGTTCACCAGTGACGAACAGAAGAACAGCTTCAAACCGGCGCAAATTAACGATCTGTTTTTGCGTCAGTTCGATCACTTCGATCTGCGCGACAGCAGCATCCGTTTTCTGACGCCGTCCGGCCAGCATGCTGAACTGGCGATTCCACGCCTTACCTGGCTGAACGAAAATACCCGTCACCGCGCCGAGGGCGAAGTGAGCCTCTCCAGTTTTACCGGCCAGCATGGCGTGGTGCAGGTGAGGCTCGATCTCAACGACAGCAACGGTTTACTCAGCGATGGCCGCATCTGGATGCAGGCCGATGATGTGGATGTGCGACCGTGGATTGGTCCGTGGCTGCGTGATAACACCAGCCTTGAAAGCGCGCGCTTCAGTCTGGCCGCGTGGGCGAATTTGCGCGATGGCGATCTCTACGCCGGTGATTTGCTGTTGAGCAAAGGTGGCGCGCGCTGGCGCGGCGAGCAGGGCGATCATCAATTAGAGGTTGATGGCTTAACCGCGCACTTGTCGCGCTACCAGAATGGCTGGAGCCTTTCGGTACCGCAAACCCGCTTGAGAACGGATGGCATCGCATGGGCGCCAGGACATTTTTCCCTGCTGTGGAAGCCAGAAGATAAGCAGATGCTCGGCGCCAACAGTGCGCCGGAGATGCGCGTGCGTGCCACGCAGCTGGATTTAGAACGTCTGGCGCCCGTCGTTCCGCTGTTTGCACCGCTTTCCCCAACCTTGCTGGATAACTGGCGTGCGCTACAGCCACGCGGCCACATTGATGCGCTGGCGCTGGATATCCCGCTGCAGCAGCCTGAGCAAACGCGTTTGCAGGTGAAATGGCGCGATCTCGCCTGGCAACAGTGGGAATTACTGCCGGGTATCAGCAATCTCAGCGGGAGCGCCAGCGGCAGCTTAAACAACGGCTTGCTGGATGTGGCGATGGGCCAGGCGGAAGTACCGTACGGCGATATGTTTCAGGCTCCGCTGCAGATTAAACAGATCACTGGCCAGCTCAACTGGCTACGCGATGCTAACGGCTTAACGCTGGATGGACATCAGCTGGATGTGCAGGCCCGTTCGCTGTGGGCACGCGGCGATTTCCGCTACCAGCAGAATTTGGGTAGCGCGCCGCGCCTCGATATTCTCGCCGGAATTCGCGTTACCGATGCTGGCGATGCGTGGCGCTATTTCCCGCAGCAGCTGATGGGCCACGATCTTACTCACTATCTCAGTGACGCGATTAAAGGCGGGCAGGTGGATAACGCCACGCTGCTGTTTGCTGGCGATCCCTCGCTGTTCCCGTTCAAACACAATGACGGCATGTTTGAAGTTTGGGTTCCGCTGCGCAATGCCACCTTCCAGTTCCAGCCCGGCTGGCCAGCGCTGGAAAACCTCGACATCAATCTCGACTTCCTCAACAACGGTTTGTGGATGAAAGCCGATAAAACCAGGCTCGGCGAGGTTGATGCGCGCAACGTCAGCGCGGTGATCCCGGATTACCTAAAAGAGAAGTTGATCATCGATGGCGATATCAGCGGCGAAGGCAAAAAAATCGCTGACTATTTCGAGCAAACACCGCTGAAACCGACGCTCGGCGCGGCGCTGCAGGAGCTACAGATTGGCGGCAATGTGCGCGGCACGTTGAATCTTGATATTCCACTGGATGGCGAGCAGGTGCACGCCAGCGGCAATGTGATGCTGAACAACAACAGCCTGCATATCAAGCCGTTAAATACCACGCTGAACAATCTCACCGGCCGCTTCCGTTACAATAACGGCAATCTGGAGAGTGAAGAGCTGCAGGCCAACTGGTTCGGACAGCCAACCGGCGTGAGTTTCAGCACGAAAGAGAATCCCAATGATTTTGGCGTGAACGTCAAACTGCTGGGCGATTGGCAGCCAGGTAAACTCAAGGTGCTGCCGGATGCCATCACGCGTCAGTTAGACGGCTCTTTACCGTGGCAGGGCAATGTGGATATCACGCTGCCGCATAAAGGCGGCGCAACCTACAAAGTGGCACTGCAAGGCGAGGGCAAAGCAGTAAGCAGTCACTTACCAGCACCGCTGGATAAAGCGGCTGGTGAAGCGATGCCGATTACCATCAACGCGGATGGCGATCTGAAAGGCTTTACCTTGAGCGGCAGCGTGCGCGAGCGCCATCGTTTCAATAGCCGCTGGATTCTGGAGCCGCAGCTGCGCGTTGATCGCGGGATCTGGCTGAATGATGCGAAAAGCACACCGAAGCTGCCCGAGAAGCGCGGCATGGAGCTGAATCTCCCGCCGCTGAATGGCGAAGCCTGGATGGGGATGATGGCTGGCGCGGGCAGTGCGCGTAACGCTCAGGGCGAGCCGGAAGTGGGCGGCGCGGCGCTGCCGGGCGACTTTATTCTGCGCACACCGGCGCTGACGCTTGGTGGTCAGCAATGGCACGACGTTAACGCTACCGTTACGCAGGGGCCAGCCGGCAATACCCACTTGCAGCTGGAGAGCCGTGAAGCACGTGGCAGTTTGCAGACGGCGCAGCGCTCTCCGTGGCAGATCAACCTGAGCTATCTTTACTACAATCCTGAATGGGCTGAGAAAAGCGATGGAAAATCATCGCCGTTTGGCGGCAACAGCAGAAACATCAACTTCAGCAGCTGGCCAGCGTTGCAGCTCAACTGTGATGAGTGCTGGATTCGCGGGCAGAAGTTTGGCCATATGCAGGCGAAGCTACAGCCGCAAGGCGATACGTTAGCACTTACTAACGCCTCGATTGATTCTGGCAGCTCTAAATTAAATGTGGCGGGTGAATGGGTGAATAAACCCGGCGATCAGCGCACTTCGCTGAAGGGCAGCCTGAGCGGCGACAACATCAATGACGCGGCTAACTGGTTTGGCATGAATACGCCGCTGCGCGATGCACCGTTTAAACTCGATTACGATCTGCACTGGCGTTCTGCGCCGTGGCAGCCATCGGAAGAGACGCTAAGCGGTACGCTGAAAACCCACTTTGGCAAAGGTCAGATCGCCGATGTGAACACCGGCCGTGCCGGGCAGTTGCTGCGCCTGTTTAGCTTTGATGCCTTGCTACGCAAGATGCGCTTCGATTTCAGCGACACCTTTAGTGACGGTTTCTATTTCGATTCGATCAACGGCACCGCGTGGATTGAAAACGGTGTGATGCGTACCGATAACCTGCTGGTGGATGGCCTGGAAGCGGATATCGCCATGAAGGGCAACATCGATTTGGTGAAGCGCCAGATCGACATGGAAGCGGTGGTCGCCCCGGAAATCTCCGCGTCGGTTGGCGTCGCCACTGCATTCGTCATCAATCCGGTGGTCGGTGCTGCGGTCTTCGCCGCCAGCAAAGTGCTGGGACCGCTGTGGAATAAGATTTCACTGTTGCGCTACCACATCAGCGGACCGCTGGATAAGCCGGAAATCAATGAAGTACTGCGCAAACCGCGTGAAGACGAGAAGAAGTGAATTTGACGCCGTCGGGTAATTGCCGCAGGCTATGACTATCCGAGCACATAATGAGTGAGAAACGATGACTCTGAATCTGGTAAGTGAGCAGTTGCTAACTGCGAACAGCATTAATCAGCAGGACCTTTATTCCCTGTTAGGGCAGCTTTCAGAACGTCGTCTGGATTATGCCGATCTCTATTTCCAGTCCAGTTTCCACGAATCCTGGGTGCTGGAAGACAAAATTATTAAAGATGGTTCTTACCATATCGATCAGGGCGTGGGCGTCCGCGCCGTGAGCGGCGAGAAAACCGGTTTCGCCTACGCTGACCAGATTTCCCTGAATGCACTGCGTCAGTCGTCTGAAGCGGCGCGCAGCATCGTGCGTGAACAAGGCAACGGTAAAGCGCATACCTTATCGGCGGTGCTGAACCGTTCGTTGTATGCGCCCGTTAATCCGCTGGATAGCCTGACGCGCGAAGACAAAATTGCCCTGCTGCACCGTGTTGATAAAGTGGCGCGTGCTGCCGATCCACGTGTGCAGGAAGTGAATGCCAGCTTGAGCGGTGTTTACGAACAGGTGCTGGTCGCCGCAACTGACGGCACGCTGGCCGCAGATATTCGTCCGCTGGTGCGTCTTTCCATCAGCGTGCAGGTGGAAGATCAGGGTAAACGCGAACGTGGCTCAAGCGGCGGCGGCGCGCGTACCGGTTATGAATTCTTCCTCGCTGATGAGAGCGGTGATGTGCGTGCCGATGCCTGGGCGCGCGAAGCGGTGCGCATGGCGCTGGTCAATCTCTCCGCCGTGGCGGCACCCGCTGGCATGTTGCCGGTGGTGCTGGGCGCAGGTTGGCCGGGTGTGCTGCTGCACGAAGCAGTTGGACATGGTCTGGAAGGTGACTTCAACCGTCGTGCGACATCGGTATTCAGCGGCAAAATGGGCCAGCTGGTGGCTTCAGAGCTGTGTACCGTGGTTGACGATGGCACCATTGAAGGTCTGCGCGGTTCACTGGCGGTCGATGATGAAGGCGTGCCGGGCCAGTACAACATGCTGATCGAAAATGGCGTGCTGAAAGGCTACATGCAGGACAAGTTGAATGCGCGCCTGATGGGCGTCAATCCAACTGGCAATGGTCGCCGTGAATCTTACGCGCACTTGCCAATGCCGCGCATGACCAACACTTACATGCTGGCAGGCAAATCGACGCCGCAAGATATCATTGAAAGCGTAGAGTACGGCATTTACGCGCCAAACTTCGGCGGCGGCCAGGTTGATATCACGTCCGGCAAGTTCGTGTTCTCCACCTCAGAAGCTTATCTGATCGAGAACGGCAAAGTGACGACGCCCGTGAAAGGCGCCACGCTGATTGGCTCCGGCATCGAAGCGATGCAGCAGATCTCGATGGTCGGCAACGATCTGGCGCTGGATAAAGGCGTCGGCGTATGCGGTAAAGAGGGACAAAGCGTACCGGTTGGCGTGGGTCAGCCAACGCTGAAGCTGGATAAAATCACCGTAGGTGGTACCGCCTAACGTTGTCAGGTCGCCATGTATGGCGACCTGAACATCTGCCCTCAACCTTTCCGATGCTGCTGATACTGCTGCGCTACCTGCCTGAAATACTCGGTCAGATAATCAATGCACACCTGCACTTTCAGCGGCAGCTTGTCTTTCTCAGTATAGAGCGCATAGACCGGGCGCGGCTCCGAGTGATATTGCGGGAACAGAATATCGATCTCCCCCGCATTGATCTCATCAATCACCCACATCAACGGCACATAGGCGATACCGCAACCTGCTTTAAGCCAGCGAATCAGCGTCTGCGAATCGTTGGTGACGAAACGGCCTTGCGGCGTAAGGCGGGTAACCAATCCTTCCGGCGCAACCAGTTCAAAAGTGTTATCCGGCCGCACGCTATATTCCAGCCACGAAAAATTATCGATCTCGCTGGGTTTTTCCGGCGTGCCATGCTGCGCCAGATAGCTCTTCGCCGCGCACACCACCATCGGCATTGCACCCAGCCGACGCGAGAACAAGTTCGAATCCTGCAGCGCGCCCACGCGCACCACCAAATCCAAACCGTTGGCAATCAAATCGGGAGCAGGAATGCCCGTCACCAGATTGACGCCCAAACCCGGATATTCGCGTAACATTTCGCTGGTCATCGCCGATAACACATTCTGCGCCATCGTCGATGAGCAGCCGATCCGTAGAATACCGATCGGCGTGTTGTTAAAGGCGTACAGCTGCTCGTGTACCTGCGACGCCTCCGCCAGCATGCGGCGACAGCCCTGAAAATAGATCTTTCCGGCCTCAGTCAGGCCAATGCTGCGCGTGCTGCGATTAAGCAATTTAACCTGTAACTCATCTTCCAGTTTGGCGACAATCTGGCTGATAGATGAAACGCTAAGCTGTAGCTGGCGCGCCGCGGCGGTAAATGAACCCAATTCAACCACTTTGGCGAAAATGGACATGCTTTTAAGTCGATCCATTGTTTACTCTGGCTAAAAAGTGATTTAGCTCACAATATGTAGAAAACGTATAGTCAAGCGCGTTACTATACGCGCGCTGGGTCTCTTCACTGCACCTGAACACGGCTGTGTTAGCCCGATGATACGCTATGATTAGCTCAACGCGGCCTGAATGTTGCCATCAGTTTATCCGTCATCCCCTGATCGTAAACCCAACGTGCTACACGGCACGTGGGCAGGTATCGGTGCAATCCGGCAAGGTCGAACTAAGGATCCGAAATGAGTGTGCTTCCGGTATTTGTCGTATTCGGGCTGAGTTTTCCGCCCATCTTCATTGAACTACTGGTTTCACTGGCGCTGTTCTGGCTGGTGAAACGCGTGCTAACGCCTAGCGGGATCTACGATCTGGTTTGGCATCCGGCACTGTTTAACACTGCGCTATATTGCTGCGTGTTTTACCTTGTATCCCGTTTATTCGTCTGAGGTTTTTTAAGTGAAAGCGCTAATAAGAAAAATCGCGCGATACGCGATTACACTCCTGCTGGTTGTCATCGCCATCGTGATCATCTTCCGCGCCTGGGTGTTCTACACCGAATCACCGTGGACGCGTGATGCCAAATTCTCTGCCGATGTGGTGGCGATCTCGCCTGACGTCACCGGCATCATCACTGACGTGCCGGTGCACGACAACCAGCTGGTGAAAAAAGGCGACACGCTGTTTGTGGTTGACCGTCCGCGCTACCAAAAAGCGCTGGACGAAGCCCAGGCGGATGTCGAGTATTACCAGGCTTTGGTGAGTGAAAAACGCCGTGAAGCCAGTCGCCGCAATCAGTTGGGGACCAGCGCGATGTCGCGTGAAGCGATTGAGCAATCCAATAACGATCTGCAAACCAGCGAGCATCAGCTGGCGAAGTCTGTGGCCACGCGCGATCTGGCGGTGATTGACCTCGATCGCACCACTATCAAAGCGCCATCTGACGGCTGGGTCACCAACCTCAATGTCTATCAGGGCGAATTCATCACGCGCGGCTCGGTAGCCGTGGCGTTGGTGCAACAGCACTCCTTCTATGTGCTGGCCTATATGGAAGAGACCAAGCTGGATGGCGTGCGTCCGGGCTTCCGCGCACAAATTACCCCGTTGGGGAGCAACGCGGTACTGCGTGGCACCGTTGACAGCATCGCGGCGGGCGTAACCAACAGCAGCAGCACCAGCGACAGCAAAGGCATGGCGACCATCGACTCGAATCTGGAGTGGGTGCGTCTTGCGCAGCGTGTGCCGGTGCGTATTCGTCTCGACGAGCAACCGGGCAACCGCTTCCCGGCGGGGACCACGGCGACGGTGGTGATCACCGGTGCGCAGGATCGCGAAACCAAAGTCTCGCCGCTGGCACAGTTGTTCAATCGCCTGCGTGAGTTTGGTTAAGCGAGGGCGATATGATTGAGTTTTTGCGTTTCCCGGTAAAGCTCACCTTCGCGCTGGTTGCGGCGTTGATGATTGGCTTTCACTTCAATCTGGAAACGCCGCGTTGGGCGGTAATGACCGCCGGCATCGTGGCCGGTGGTACCGCCTTTGCTGCGGGGGGCGATCCCTATTCTGGCGCGCTGCGCTATCGCGGCATTCTGCGCATCATCGGTACTTTTATTGGCTGTATCGCCGCGCTCACCATCATGATTGCCACGGTGCGCGCGCCGGTGGTGATGCTGCTGCTGTGCTGTATGTGGGCCGGCATGTGCGTGTGGCTCTCTTCGCTGATCAAAGTCGAAAACTCCTATGCGTTGGGTCTTGCCGGTTACACCGCGCTGATCATCGTGGTGACGGCGGATGCCAGCGGCGGCTTGACGCTGGCTCCGCAGTACGCGGTTGAGCGCTGCAGTGAAATCGTCATCGGTATTCTGTGTGCGATCCTCGCCGACATGCTGTTCTCGCCGCGTTCGATCAAAAAAGTGATTGAGCAGGAAGTGGACGCGCTGCTGGTGGCGCACTACAAATTGCTGCAGCTGTGCGTCGCGCATGAAGACAAAGAGGAAGTGGATAAAGCCTGGAGCGCGTTAGTGCGTCGCACCACGGCACTCAACGGCATGCGCGGCCAGCTGATGATGGAATCCTCACGCTGGAAAAACTCCAGCCGCCGCCTGCAAATGCTCAACACCTTATCGCTGACGCTGATCACGCAGGCCGCCGAAACTTTCCTGATTCAAAACTCGCGTCCGGAATACATTCCACCGCACTATCGTTTGCTGATCGAAAAAGAGGTCAACAGCGTCAACGATGTGCATAAGCGCATGAAGGTGATGCGTCGCCTGATTGGCGTGAGCAGCAAAACCGTGCCGGTGACGCTGGCGAGTTGGGTCGGCGCGGCCACTGAATATCTGCTGCTGATTAATGGCATTAAAAGTAATAGCCGCATCACCACGCTGGAAGAGAGCATTCTGCAGCGCGAGGTAGTAATTCAGGCGCGCTCTGCGGAAACCCATCACGCGATGATCAACGGTATACGTACCTTTGTCGCCACCGCGCTGGGATCGCTGTTCTGGCTGTATACCGGCTGGACATCAGGCAGCGGCTGCATGGTGATGCTGGCGGTGATTACCGCGCTGGCGATGCGTATGCCGAATCCGTTAATGATGGCGAAAGACTTCCTTTACGGCATGACGGTTGCGGTGCCGCTCGGCGCGCTCTACTTCATCTTTATTCTGCCCGCGACCCAGCAAAGTGCGCTGCTGTTGTGTATCGCCATAGGCGCGCTGGGTTTTATCGGCGGCATCTTCGTGCAGCGTCGTCAGTTGGGTACGCTGGGTGCGTTGATTGGTACCATCAACGTGCTGGTGCTGGATAACCCGATGAAGTTCGAGTTCAACGTATTCCTCGATAACGTGCTGGGCCAGGTGATTGGCTGCTTTGTAGCGATGATGGTGATTCTGCTGATTCGCGATAAATCCAAAGAGCGTACCGGACGTAAACTGCTGAATCGCTTTATGTATGCCGCAGTTGCTGCGCTGACCACTAATCAGGCGCGTCGTCGTGAAAATCACTTGCCGGCGCTGTATCAGCAACTGTTTTTGCTGCTCAACCTGTTCCCCGGCGATATCGATAAATACCGTATCGCGCTGACGCTGATTATCGGCCATCAACGCCTGCGCAATGCCGAAGTGCCGGTGAATGCAGATCTCTCGGCCTATCACCGCCAGCTGCGCTACACCGCCGACCGCATTATCTCCGCGACCAGCGATGATAAGCGGCGCTATTACTTCGAGCGGCTGCTGAAGGAGCTGGATGTGTATCAGGAAAAGCTGCAGCACTATGCTGCGCCTGATAACGTCACCGAGCCGGTGAAACGTCTGGCGCTGATGCTGGATAAGTATCAGAACACCTTAATACAAATCTGAAACTGGCCGCTGCAACCTGCAGCGGCCTTTTAGATCCCACGCTGACACAAAAACCTCTGATATTGGCATCTATACTTTCCTGACAGGACGCAAACTGACAGGAGAAAACCGATGTCCACTTCCCTGCAACAACACGAATTTTTCAAGACCGGCTATTTCGCTGATGGTCAGTGGCATAACGCCAGCGCCACCTTTGAGGTGACCAATCCTGCCACCGGCGAAGTTATCGCTAACGTGGCGAAAGCCGGCCAGCAAGAAACCGAACAGGCGATTGCCGCCGCGCAGCGTGCGTTTCCCGCCTGGCGCGATAAAACCGCCAAGGCGCGTGCCGAAATCCTCTATCGCTGGTATCAGCTGATCATCGAGAACAAAAGCTGGCTCGGCCAGTTGATGACGGCCGAGCAGGGTAAACCGCTTAAAGAAGCCGAAGGTGAAGTGGAATACGCCGCCAGCTTTATTCAGTGGTTTGCCGAGCAGGCGAAACGCGCCAACGGTGAAATCATCCCGCCGGCTAAACCGGCCTCGCGCATTCTGGCGACGCGCGAACCAATTGGTGTGGTCGCGGCGATTACGCCGTGGAATTTCCCGATGGCGATGCTGACGCGCAAACTTGGCCCCGCATTGGCCGCGGGCTGTACCGGCATCATCAAACCCGCTAACAACACACCGCTGAGCGCCTTCGCGTTGCTGGCGCTGGCGCAGAAAGCCGGAGTGCCTGATGGCGTACTCAATGCGGTGGCGGGCGATACGCATGCCATCAGCGACGCGATTATGGCCAGCAAGGCGGTGCGCAAAATCTCCTTTACTGGTTCCACCGCGGTGGGCAAAACGCTGATGCGTAATGCGGCTGAAACCATGAAAAAAGTCTCGATGGAGTTAGGCGGCAACGCGCCTTACATCGTGTTTGATGATGCCGATATTGATGCGGCGGTGCAGGGCGCGATTGCCAACAAATTCCGCAACGCCGGACAGGTGTGCGTCAGCGTCAACCGCTTCTATTTGCATAACGCGGTCTACGATCGCTTCGTTAATCAACTGGCCGATGCGGTGGGCAAACTAAAAGTCGGAAATGGCGTGGAAGAAGGGGTGATCGTTGGCCCGCTGATTGAGCCGTCCGCGCTGGAGAAAGTGGAAGAGCACGTCAAAGATGCATTGAGTAAAGGCGGCAAATTGCTGGTCGGCGGCGAACGTCATCCTCTTGGCGGCAACTTCTGGCAACCAACGGTGATTGGCGAAGCGCATGAAGAGATGAAGCTGGCGCAGGAAGAGACGTTTGGTCCGGTTGCGGCTTGCTTCCGCTTTGACGATGAAGCCGAGGTGATTGCGCGTGCCAATAACACCGAATTTGGCCTGGCGGCTTACTTCTACACGCAGAATCTGCAACGGGTGTTCCGCGTCTCAGCGGCGCTGGAAGCGGGCATGATCGGCATTAACGAATGCGCGGTATCCACTGAGCTGGCACCGTTTGGCGGCGTGAAAGAGTCTGGACTGGGACGCGAAGGATCGGTGTTGGGGATGGAAGAGTATCTGGAAGTTAAAGCGTTGCACCTCGGCGGACTCAGCTAGCCGCAACAACCAAGAGGGCGTCATGATGAGAACCGAGCGTTTCGATTTCGACGAGATTGTCGATCAAGCCCATTTTTATCGACAGTTTAGCGATCGTTTTGCGTTAGCCGATCTCGCCATCAACGATCTTGACGATCTTTGGGATGCGATTGTCGGTGAGCAACTGCCGTTGCCGCTGGAGATTGAATTTGTAAATCTGGGGAAAGGGCAGAAACGCCGGTATGGCGCATTGATCCTGCTATTTGATGAAGCAGAAGAGGAGCTGGAAGGCCAGCTCCGCTTCAATATAAAGTAAAAAGGGCCCCGGCGAGCGGGGCCAAAGGGTTCGTCTTAATTGACGAGGAATTACTTATACAGCTCAGCTGTCACGTGGTAGCTATCGCCGGTTTTCGCTTCAATCACTTTGTAAGCGCTGGCACCTTGCTCATCCGCTTTCTGCGAAAGCTCGGCACGATAGTCCATTGGCGAACCGCCGGTTCCGCTGATTGAAATGGTGCTGCCGGTAGGTTGCAGATTCTGCGCCTGTTGTTCGGTGACCAGTTGTGCTGCAGAAGCACCAAAGGCGAACAGGGAAAGCAGGGTAGCAGTTGCGATGGTTGTTTTGATTTTCATAATTTTCTCCTCGTTTAATCAACAACCTGCGGCAGAAAAGGGGTGGCGGGTCGTCGATCTATTGCCTGGCGCCATCAAGGCACCGGACGTTCAATTAGTGATTATTTGTACAGTTCAGCAGTCACGTGGAAGGTATCGCCACGGTTGCTTTCGATGATGCGGTAATGGCTGGCACCCTGCGCATCGGCTTTCTGTGACAGTTCCTGACGCTCGTTGGTCTGGTCGCCGTCAACACCGCTCACGCTGATGGTTTGGTTCAGAGATTGCAGCTGTTCAGCTTGTTGGTTTGAAACCAGGCTGGCGGCACTCGCGCCAAAAGAAAGAACAGAAGCCAGGCCCAGTACTGCGATAGCTAATTTGGTTTTCATGATTCACTCTCCTGAAATGGGGGCCGGCAACCTGAGAGGCAAGAGCGTCTCAAACGGGTCGCCGTTCACATTGCTTTTTAAGTCAATAACTTATTTGTACAGCTCAGCGGTTGCGTGGTAGCTGTCACCGGTATTCGCCTCAACCACGCGATAGGCTTTCGCACCTTGCTGGTCGGCTTTATCGTTTAACTGCTGACGGATATCCATTGGAGAACCGCCCACGCCGCTGACGCTGATGGTACCCGCGGGTTGCAGATTCGCAGCCTGTTCGGCATTAATAGAATCTGCTGCAAAAGCACCAAATGACAGGGCAGAGAGAATACTTAAAGTCGCGATAGTAGTTTTAACGTTCATGATATTTTTCCTCGTCGTCTATTTTTATCTTTTTCTTTCGTGTGATTTGCATCACGAAAACAAGTATAGATCTAATCACCCATGAAATTAATACCGAGCTAATAATGTTTGGTTGTAATTCTTTATCCTTATGGCACTTTTTTAGAACCTGAAGTTATAAAGAACGCCTGGATCTTAACCAGAGGTGGTTATTTCACCGTAAAAACAATGATCTACATCAAATTATCTTTTAGTGCGAAAGATCGTGGTTGATCTCGCTGGCTGATACAGATAGAGAAGGGAAAGACACTGAGCACAATGTGTAAAGCAGCGTAAAATAGCGCATAAGGTTAAAAAGGCATAAAGGTCGTACCAATGATAGCGGCTGAAAAGAACCGCCAGGCATATGGATAACTTATTATTTACAAAGGAATTTGTAACAGAATGGTTACGAATGAAGCGCAAAGGGCAAGATAACCGGCAGAGGAACTGCCGGTATGCAGCAGGGTTTTATAGCTCTTGTTCGAATAAAACCAGGATCGCGTCGTACAGCTGTTTTACCGAGAAGGTGCGCGCGGGGGTAATAAAGATGGTGTCATCACCGGCAATGGTGCCGAGAATGCCTTCCGCTTTGCCCAGCGAATCCAGCAGGCGCGCAATCAGCTGCGCCGCGCCCGGACTGGTGTGAATCACCACTAACGCATCGTTGTAATCGATATCCAGCACCAGATTCTTCAGCGGGCTGGTGGTGGTGGGCACGCCGAGTTCAGCAGGCAGGCAGTAAACCATCTCCATCTTGGCGTTGCGCGTGCGCACCGCGCCAAACTTGGTCAGCATGCGAGAAACTTTGGACTGATTAATATTCTCGAAGCCGTCTTCCTGCAGCGCCTGCACGATTTCGCCCTGGGAGCTGAATTTCTCTTCCTTTAATAAGGCTTTAAACGCCTTAATCAAGTCGTCTTGTTTCGATGGGTTTCGCATAAGCTACCAATTAAAAAGGGGTTGCAGAGGGCAACAGGCCCACGGCAGATAAATTATTATGCATTTAGATGAATTTTTATGCAATAAGTCTGGTAAGAGAATCGCGGTAATGACCTGCGGGGCGGGCATCATAACAGAATATGATGTTGCACCAAAATCGCGGGTGGACGCGCAAAGCGAAGGTTGCAAAGTTGTTATATTATTGAAGTGGTAACAACAATATCGATGATCATTGCCGTCCATTGTCTTCTGGCTGCGAATGAATCATTCAGGCGACTTCTGAAGTGGAGATGTCTCGGGAGCCGATTGCGGCGTAGTGTTTAGTGCGCGACAGGTTTAGTCGCTATCGCCTGAGAAGTTGATTAAACTCGTAACCTGATGGATTTTCGGCATATCTCTGCCCCACCTTAATAAGGAGTTCAGGATGAAAGTTGCCGTTCTCGGTGCCGCTGGTGGTATTGGCCAGGCGCTCGCACTGCTGCTCAAAACGCAATTACCCGCAGGCTCAGCTCTCTCACTTTACGATATCGCCCCGGTAACGCCCGGTGTGGCGGTCGATCTCAGTCATATCCCAACGGCAGTCACCGTGGAAGGGTTTAGCGGTGAAGATGCTACGCCTGCGCTGCATGGTGCTGATGTGGTGCTGATCTCCGCGGGTGTGGCACGTAAGCCGGGCATGGATCGCGCCGACCTGTTTAACGTCAACGCCGGTATCGTGCGTAACCTGATCGAGCAGGTTGCCAGTACCGCGCCAAAAGCGCTGATTGGCGTCATCACCAATCCGGTGAATACGACGGTGGCGATTGCGGCCGAAGTGCTAAAAAAAGCCGGCGTGTATGACAAGAATCGCCTGTTTGGCGTTTCCACCCTCGATATCATCCGTGCCAATACCTTTGTCGCGGCGCTAAAAGGCAAGCAGCCTAACGAGATTGAAGTGCCGGTGGTGGGCGGGCATTCCGGCGTAACGATTCTGCCGCTGCTGTCGCAGGTGAAAGGCGTGAGCTTCAGCGAGCAGGAAGTGGCGGATCTCACCAAACGTATTCAGAACGCGGGCACCGAAGTGGTGGAAGCCAAAGCCGGTGGCGGATCGGCGACGCTGTCGATGGGACAGGCAGCGGCCCGTTTTGGCCTGTCATTGATTCGTGCCCTGCAAGGCGAAGCCAACGTGGTGGAGTGCGCGTATGTGGAAGGCGATGGCGAATATGCCCGCTTCTTCTCGCAGCCGCTGCTGCTGGGCAAAAACGGCATCGTTGAACGCCGTCCGCTGGGCACGCTGAGTGCCTTTGAACAGCAGGCGCTAAACGGCATGCTGGAAACGCTGAAGAAAGATATCTCGCAGGGCGAAGAGTTTGTGAAGTGATGAACTCTAAGCGGCAATAAAAAACGCCCGGCATCTGCCGGGCGTTTTGTTTTTATAATCCGCCAGATTTGAAGGTTTTATTGGCGGGCGCACCGTTAGTCGCGGGGTTTTGCTTTCCTAACGTCTCCATGCGTACCTGGAATGGTGGGAACGGCATCTCAATGCCGTGCTCCTCAAAGCCGCGCAGAATCAGCTGATGCAGTTCATGGCGCAGCGGCATGCGATGCCCCATCTCCGCCGCATGCACGCGCAGTTCAAACAGCTGAATACCTTGCTGCAGATCGACCAGGAACACATCCGGCGCCGGCATATCGAGCACGTAGGTGCAGCGATCGGCTGCCTGCTTAAGAATGTTGGTCACTTCATCACTGTTGACTCTGGCGGGCGCTGGAATCGTCAGCACCACACGCGTCACTGAATCCGACAGCGACCAGTTCACGAACTGCTCAGTAATGAAAGCCTTATTCGGCACGATGATCTCTTTGCGGTCCCAATCGGTGATGGTGGTGGCACGCGTGTTGATGCGCGTGATGCTGCCCGTCAGGTCGCGAATGGTCACGGTATCGCCAATACGGATCGGTTTCTCAAACAGGATAATCAGGCCGGAGATAAAGTTAGCGAAAATCTCCTGCATCCCGAAGCCCAAACCCAGACCCAACGCCGCAACCAGCCACTGCAGCTTCGACCACTCAATGCCCATCATTGAGAAGCCAATCAAGCCGCCAATCAGCATCAAAGCATACTTGGTCAAAGTGGTAATGGCGTAGCCGGTGCCCGGCGCCAAACTGAGATGCTGCAACAGCGCCAGCTCCAGCAGCGCCGGCATGTTACGCACCAGCTGCGTGGTGATGATCAGCACCAGAATCGCAATCAACACCGCACCCAGCGTAATCGCCTGCACGCTGTCCACGCCCTGAATGGTGGTGCTGGCATTCCACAGCGGAATGTTATCAAGGAAGCTAAACGCCGAGTGGATTTCTGACCACAGCACAATCACCGAAACCAGCGCAATCAGCGTCAGGATGGAACGCACCAGACGCAGCGACTGTGCGCTGATCTCATCGAGATCAATGCTTGGCTCATCGATTTCGATGGTGTCGGCATTCGCTGGCGTTGATTGCTCTTTCTCTTCTTCACTGCGCGCGCGGTTGGCCAGCATATCGGCACGACGCTGACGTGCACGGTCAAAGGCGATACGGCGGCGCTGAATCAGCATCCAGCGGCGGATGATGTGATACACCACCAGCAGGAAGAACCAGATGCCCACCGAGGTTTCCAGACGCGCCAGCAGCGCCTGCGCGGTGGCGAGATAACCGATGCAGGAGGCGAGGGCAGCCACCAGCGGCAGGGCGATCATCAGGTTCCACAAAATGCGGTTCACGAAGTTATCGCCGTTGCCCTCTTTATCCAGATAGAGCGGAATACCGGCGCGTTTCAGGCTAACGGTAACGATACTTAGCGCGCCACAAATCAGGATGAAGCACACGCGTCCCAGCGTGCCGGAGAATTGCGGATCGTCGAGATTGGCAAAGGCGATCAGCAGCATGATCAGCGGCACAATCAGCCCTACCGATAGCGAGTAATAGCGCATGGCACGCGCCACGCGCGCTTGCGGCCAGCGGAAATGCACCACAAACAAGCCATCGGGACGCGCAAACGCGGCGCTGATCATAAAGGCCCACAGCAGCGGCAGCGTGGCGGTGATGCCATCGCCAATCGCCACGGCGAACGGATAAGGCCAGGCATGCTGTAAACCGTAACCGAGCGCGGCCCACAATACTGGCAGCGGCACCGCTACCAGTATTGACCAAAATACCGTGCGCAGCGTCAGGCTGAAGCGATCCTGCGTCACTTTACCGACGCGGCTGGCGGAGCGCTCCATAAAGGCGTTGTAGTGACGACGCGAGCTGATGCTGAAGCCAACCAGCAGAATCGCACCAATAATCGGTAACACGGTTTCGCGATTGGTAAACATCATCGCCAGCGCTTTGCCGAGCTGGCCGGCGGTATCCAGCGACAACAGACGCTTGAGATCCTGCGCCATCTCCACCGGGAAATTCAGGCCGATGGTGTTAACGTCGGCGGTCCAGAACAAATAACGATGCGTCGCATCTTTTACTTCGGCTAAGGCATCCTGCAGCTGCGTATTGGAAACTTTGAGCTTGGTGATTTCCAGAATCAGCGTATCGCAGCCGGAAATCAGTGAGTTCAGCAGTTCGCGCTGGGTTTTGAGTTGCGCTTCGAGAATGCGTACCTGATCGCTGCTAAACGGCGTGCCGTCATCCTGCTTGGCTTTGCGCAGTTCCTGCTGGCGCTCCAGCAGATCCTCATAATGCAGACGCTGCACGCGCAGCTGGCCCATTTCGCTGTCGATCTGCTGAGATTTCGGCATCTCCGGCAGACGGGCAACCTGCGCACGCAAGGCTTCGCCCAACAGATTGGACGCCCCCAGCCATTGCGACTGCTCACGCAACGTGCTCAGCGCCTGACGCACCTGCAAGGTCTGATTGGTGGCCAGACGCTGCTGCGAAGCGACTAAATCCATGCGCTGCGCTTGTTGATTAAGGTCTGCGGAGAGTTCGCGGTTAACGCGGAACTGATCGCTGATCGAACTCGGCAGATCGCCGCTGTTTTCTGCCAGCTGCTCGGTGCGCTCAAGCGCCAGTTCAGCTTCGCGCTGGCGCTGATTGTTGAGCTGATTGCGCAGCGCCTGCAGATAGTTATCCAGTTGAGTCGCTTTGCGCTGATGCACCTCAGCGCGCATACGCGCCAGTTCCTGACGGTTATTCGCCGAAAGCTGCGCCAGCTCTAACTCGTCCACGCGCGCTTTGTTGGCGGCGTTTTCCGCCTGACGCGCGTAAATCTGCGCCTGCGCCAGCGGCGTAGTCGCCGTCGAAGCGCTCTGCGCGCGACGATCGCTTTCGGTCATCGCCCGGCGTGCATCGGTTTGCTGCTGCGGCAGCTGCGACAGTGAATCGCTGATCTCGCGCGCGCGATCCTGCTCCTGCTGCGCCTGGCGGCCTTCCTCCAGCAGCTGGCTGCTGACCTGCAACAGCTCCTGATCCAGCTCGGCGCTGCTCATATTGCTGCGCACCGCCTTGCTGCTGTCCGTCAGCGTGCCGATCTGCTGACGTAATTCGCGCGCCAGCCGCGGGAAATCATCAATCACCTGCTGATACTGCTTCGCGCGCTCCAGCGACTCATCGCGCTCGTTGAGGAAATTGATCGCCGATTCGAGCGCCTGCACCTGTTCAGTTTGCGCGGGTGAGCTTTTCGCCGATTTAGCCGCATCCAGTTCCTGCTTTAGCTGGCTGGATTGCGGAACGGTGGCTGCAAATACAGAACTGCTGAGCACAAGGCTCAGCAGCAAGGAGAGGAAAACACGCACGGGAGAGATTCCGGGTTATTTGCTAAGTGAGACGCTGTCGCCAGGCTGAGGCAGGGCGATGGCCAGCGGCTGACCGAGGCGGGTTTTGCTTTCGGCTTCAAGGCTTTCTGCCAGCTTCACGCGATTCGGCGCGAACAGGTTGATCACCGTTGAACCCAACTTGAAGCGACCCATTTCCTGGCCTTTCAGCAGCACCACCGCACCATCATGATCGGCAGACGGATAGCGCCAGCGTTTAATTACCCCTTCGCGCGGTGGCGTAATGGTGCCCGCCCACACGGTTTCGATGCTACCCACAATGGTGGCACCGACAAGGATCTGCACCATCGGGCCATGATCGGTATCGAATACGCAGATCACGCGCTCGTTACGCGCAAACAGATTCGGAATGTTACGTGCGGTCAGCGGGTTGACGGAGTAGAGATCGCCCGGCACATAGATCATTTCGCGCAGGATGCCGTTACACGGCATATGCACGCGGTGATAATCGCGCGGGGCGAGATAAGTGGTAACAAACTCGCCGTCATGAAACTGATCCGCCAGATCGTCGTTACCGGCCAGCAGCGCCTGCAGGCTGTAAGTGTGACCTTTGGCCTGGAAGATCTGATCGCCGGCAATGCGGCCCAGCTGGCTGATCGCGCCATCGGCGGGCAGCGCCAGTAAAGAGGCATCAGTATCGATCGGACGCGCGCCCTCTTTTAACGGACGCACGAAGAAATCATTGAAGGTGCGGTAGCTGCCGGTATGTGGCTTGCTGGCTTCCGCCATATCCACTTTGTAGTACCAGACAAATAGGTCGATGACCGCTTTAGTGAGCCAGCCACCACGGCGGCTGGCACCCCAACCGGCGAGTTCGGTGAGGCCTTTTTTAGGCAAAATATGATTCAGGCCGAGTTTAAAACGATCAAACACCGTTGCCTCCTGGCTTAATTACGTGTCGTTAACAAAAAAGGGGGCGGATTGTAGCAGCGCCCCAGCGCGTTGGCGAATGTGCCGTTGTACTGCTTAATCTGCGTCGGAGGAAAAGTTTTTACGCGTCTTTACCTGCGCCATACTTTCCAGAATTCGGTGGTAGTTATCGAAGCGGGAGATATCAATCTTGCCCTCTTCCACCGCTTCGCGAATGGCACAGCCAGGATCGGTATCGTGCTTACAGTCGCGGAAACGGCAACCGCCAAGGAATTCACGGAATTCGACAAAGCCGCGCGTCACTTGTTCCGGCTCCAGATGCCATAAACCAAACTCACGCACGCCCGGTGAATCGATCACATCGCCGCCCGCCGGGAAGTGGTAAAGGCGTGACGCGGTGGTGGTGTGCTGACCTAATCCAGAAACGTTCGACACATCGTTGGTCAGAATTTCAGCCGCTACCTCCAGGCCAAGCAGGTTATTCAGCAGGCTCGATTTACCCACGCCAGATTGGCCGGCAAAGATGCTGACGCGGCCGGTTAAGGCGCTTTCCAGTTCAACCAGGCCATCTTTGGCGTGGCTGGAAACCATCAAGACGCGATAACCAATGTTGCGATAGATCTCCATCTGCTCATCAACAAACGCGCGGCCTTCGGCATCTAAAAGGTCGGTTTTGTTGAGCACCAGCAGCGGTTCCACGCCAAGAGTTTCGCTGGCGACCAGGTAACGATCGATGATGTTGAGTGACAGCTCTGGCAGGATCGCCGAAACGATAATGATCTGATCGATGTTGGCGGCAATCGGTTTCACGCCGTCATAGAAGTCTGGGCGCGTAAGCACCGTCTTACGTTCGTGTACCGCTTCGACGATCCCTTTGCCGCCGCCAATGGCAGCGCGCCATAAAACGCGATCGCCAGTGACCAGCGAGCGAATAGTGCGGCGGATGTTACAGCGATGCACAACGCCTTCGCTATCTTCCACGTCTGCGTGCATGCCGAAACGGCTGATCACCACGCCATCAGCCGCTTCTCCAAACAGACTATCATCCGGCTCCGGCTTATCGCTCCGTTGCTGCAGACGACGCTGATGGTTGGCGCTTACGCGACGTTGTTGACCTTTCGACAGTTTGTTTTTACTCACGCATCCTCTCACGGCTTTCGCCAGGTTTCGCCCTGCTGGGCAAAACGTCTATGATACACCTGAAATGAGTTTAATGACGACTTTGGCAACAGGCGGGAAACGCATGACAGCTGGAAATGAAAACAACCTGATTTGGATCGACCTCGAAATGACCGGATTGGATCCGGAACGCGATCGCATTATTGAGATCGCTACCATCGTGACCGATGCCAACCTTAACATCCTGGCAGAAGGCCCGGTGTTCGCGGTGCATCAATCTGACGATCAGTTGGCGTTGATGGATGAATGGAACGTGCGCACGCACACCAATAGCGGATTGGTGGCGCGCGTCAAAGCCAGCGAGCACGATGACCGTGCGGCGGAACTGGCCACCATCGAGTTCCTGAAACAGTGGGTGCCGGCGAACACCTCGCCGATTTGCGGCAACAGTATTGGTCAGGATCGTCGCTTCCTGTTTAAGTACATGCCTGAACTGGAAGCCTATTTCCACTATCGCTATCTTGATGTCAGCACGCTGAAAGAGCTGGCGCGCCGCTGGAAACCAGATATCTTGCCAGGTTTTAAAAAGTCCGGTAGCCATCAGGCGCTGGATGATATTCGCGAGTCCGTCGCTGAGTTGGCGTACTATCGCGAGCACTTCCTGCAGCTTTAACCGCCGCGGGTGCGCAGGAAATCATCAGGTTGTCGATAAAAGCAGCGAACGCGCGGAAAGCGCAAAATTTTGCTTTTAGACTCTTGCGACTGAAAGGATTTCTCGTATAATGCGCACCCCGTACCGGTGAAGAATTTCATGCGGAACGGAGAAGTAAAGTAGTACGACGAAGTTCAGAATCGAGTAGTTGAGTTGGGTACAAGGCGGCAACTGAGCGAATATCTGGGAGCTTACTTCAGTAAGTGACCTGATTGAGTGAAGGCAGCCAACGCAGTAACCAACACAAATACGATGATTATGCGGGAATAGCTCAGTTGGTAGAGCACGACCTTGCCAAGGTCGGGGTCGCGAGTTCGAGTCTCGTTTCCCGCTCCAAACTTTCGTTGAGTAGTAAACCTCTAATGCGGGAATAGCTCAGTTGGTAGAGCACGACCTTGCCAAGGTCGGGGTCGCGAGTTCGAGTCTCGTTTCCCGCTCCAGAGTTTGTAGTAAACCATCCAAATCACGGATTTAGTCGTTAGCGTGATTGTTGTGACAAAAATACGAAGAGTCAGAATCGAGTATTTTAGTTTGCAACAAGGCGGCAACTGAACGAATCCCTGGGAGCTTACATGAGTAAGTGACCTGGGTGAGTGAAGGCAGCCAACGCAGTAGCAGACTAAAATACGAAGATTATGCGGGAATAGCTCAGTTGGTAGAGCACGACCTTGCCAAGGTCGGGGTCGCGAGTTCGAGTCTCGTTTCCCGCTCCAGATTTTCATATTCACTAATGTTATTTGCCCTTAGGCGCAATCAGAATTAAAACTGCTGCAGATCTTTTTTGATCGCATGCGACACCGTTTTTTTCTGGAAATTTTGCACGCCTCGCTAGCAGTGATAATGCTTGTTGTCTGATGCAGTTATCTTACAGGTTATCCACAATGCGCCTGCAAGCTTCTGACGGCGTTTTCCCCGTTGTTTAAAACTGTTTTGAACAGAGTTATCCACAAGCTCTGGACAAACCCCTGCGCGCTAAATACGACGTGAATATTTACAATAATCGCTTAATTGATTGATTTGTAAATGGTTATAACTATTTCAGACTGTGATCTTGCCCTTAAGACGAAATTACGATCTCCGTCACGATTCAGTGGGATAATTTTATTCACAGCATGTGGAAAAGCGTTTTATCCTGTGCGACTGCTCAATCACGCATCACGTTGCAGGCCTTTTTCGACCGCGCGCACCAGTCGCTGTTTCTTCGCTGGCTGCACATCTACCGCTTGCGCCGCGCGTTTCTGCAACTGCTGTGCAATCGCCCATTCAATATGCTCATCAAGCAGGGGATGTTCGCCGCTGCGCAATGCTAATGCCGCCATATTTTCTTCTGCCCAGGGCGCATTGCCCAATGCCACCGCAATATTTCGCAACCAGCGCAAATGCCCAATACGCCGAATCGCTGAACCTTCGGTGATGCGCAGAAATTTGGCTTCATCCCATTTGAACAGATCGGTGAGCGGCGGCGCATGCAACACCGCGCGCGGCGAGAAATCATCTTCATCGGTTAACTGGCCGTAACGATTCCACGGGCAGATCAGCTGGCAATCATCGCAGCCATAAATTCGATTACCAATCAGCGGACGGAACTCTTCAGGAATTGCGCCTTCCAACTCGATGGTGAGATAGGAGATGCAGCGACGCGCATCGACCACGTAAGGTTCGACGATAGCGGAAGTGGGGCAGATAGTGATGCAGGCGACACAGCGTCCACACTGCTCCTCCTGTGGCTGATCGACCGGTAACGGCAGATCAATCAGCAGTTCGCCGAGGAAGAACCACGAACCCGCTTCACGGTTGAGGATCAGCGAATGTTTGCCGGTCCAGCCTAAACCGGCTTTAGCGGCAATCGGGCGTTCCAGAATCGGTGCGGAATCGACGAACGGACGAAAATTGCGTTCGCCACAGTGCGCCTGGATCATTTCTCCGAGCTTTTTCAGTCGATTGCGCAATACTTTGTGATAGTCGCGGCCCAGCGCATAGCGGCTTACATAGCCCAGCTGCGGATTTTTTAAGGTGCTGGCAAAGGCGGCTTTAGCTGGAAGGTAATTCATGCGTACGCTAATCACGCGCAGCGTGCCAGGTAGCAGCTCATGCGGCCGCGCACGCATCATGCCGTGGCGCGCCATCCAATCCATCTCGCCGTGATATTGCTTATCCAGCCACGCCTGCAGTTTGGGCTCTTCGGCGCTCAGATCGGTATCGCAAATACCGACCTGTTGGAAGCCGAGGTCGCGTCCCCACTGTTTAATTTGTTCAGCGAGCTGTTGAAGATCGAGAGGATATGACATGAGAAACCAGGCAATTGAAGCAAACGCGCGCAGTTTAACACACTCTGTCTGGCCTGCGCAGGCGATGGCGCAACTGGAACGCGATGCCGCCGATAGCCTGGGCTTAACGCTGTTTGAGCTGATGCAACGTGCGGGCCAGGCCAGCTATGAATTAGGCCGCCAGCTGTGGCCGCAGGCGCAGCATTGGTTGATCCTGTGCGGGCACGGCAACAATGGCGGCGATGGTTATGTGGTGGCGCGACTGGCGCAGGCAGCAGGATTGAACGTGACGCTGCTGGCGTGCGCGGGCAGTAGAGCCCTGCCAGAAGAGGCGCAGCAGGCGCAAGACGCATGGCTGGCGGCGGGCGGTGTGATTCACGCGGCGGATGCGCCCTGGCCGGAGCAGGTTGAGGTGATTGTCGATGCGCTGCTCGGCACCGGCCTGAATCGCGCGCCCGCCGATCCCTACGATCGCCTGATCACACTCATCAACGCGCATGCCGCACCGGTGCTGGCGATCGATATTCCCTCTGGTTTGCTGGCGGCTAATGGCACGGCGCCGGGCGAAACGGTCATCGCCGATCACACGTTGAGCATGATTACGCTGAAACCCGGCCAACTGACCGGCAAGGCGCGCGATTACGTTGGCGTTCTGCACAACCATGAGTTGGGCTTGTCGGCATATCTTGCCGCTGAGCAGGCACCGATTTCACGCTATGACGCCGGGAATTTAACGCGCTGGCTGAAACCACGTCGCGCTACTTCACATAAAGGTGATCAGGGGCGGCTATTGGTGGTCGGCGGTGACAGCGGCACGGCGGGCGCGATTCGCATGACCGGTGAAGCCGCCCTGCGAACCGGCGCCGGACTTGTGCGCGTGCTGACACATGAAGATAATATTGGTCCGATTCTCACCGCGCGACCGGAGTTAATGGTTGATGCGCTGAGCGATGAACGGCTGGATCAGGCGCTGGAGTGGGCGGATGTGATCGCCGTTGGACCGGGGCTCGGCCAGCGCGATTGGGCTCAGAAGGCACTGAAAAAGATCGCGGTCAGTGAAAAGCCGATGCTTTGGGATGCGGATGCGCTTAACCTGCTGGCAATCAAGCAGGATAACCGTCAGAATCGCATCATTACGCCGCATCCCGGCGAAGCTGCGCGCTTGCTGGGGGTGAAAACCAGCGAGATTGAGAGTGACCGCTTACACGCTGCGCGCGCCCTGGCGAAACGCTACGGCGGCGTGGTGGTTCTGAAAGGCGCGGGCACGGTGATTGCCAGCGCGGCGGGTGACATCGCTATTGCCGATGTGGGCAACGCGGGCATGGCGTCTGGCGGCATGGGCGATGTGCTGAGCGGGATTATTGCCGCTCTGCTCGGCCAGAAACTGACATTACTTGATGCAGCCTGCGCAGGCTGTGTCGCGCATGGGGCAACAGCCGATGCCGTCGCGCGTCAGCGCGGTACTCGCGGCATGTTAGCCACTGATTTGTTCGAGCTGCTGTGGCAGTTTGTTAATCCAGAGATGATCCAACAATAAAGCATGAAGACCTGTGTTATCCCTTTGCCCGATGAGGCGGCAACCCTGAATCTGGGTGCGCAATTGGCGCGCGTCTGCAACAGCGCGCTGGTGATCTATCTTTATGGCGATTTGGGTGCCGGTAAGACCACCTTTAGCCGTGGTTTTCTGCAGGCGCTCGGCCATCAAGGCAATGTAAAAAGCCCAACGTATACGCTGGTCGAGCCCTACGAGCTCGGCTCTCGCACGCTGTACCATTTCGATCTCTATCGTCTTGCCGATCCCGAAGAGTTGGAGTTCATGGGCATCCGCGACTATTTCACCGGCGATGCGCTCTGTCTGGTGGAGTGGCCGCAGCAGGGCACCGGCGTGCTGCCTGAACCCGATTTAGCGCTGACGTTGCGCTACGTGGATGCGGCGCGTGAAGCCGAAATAAGCGCGGTTTCCGCCACGGGCGAAGCGCTGTTAACCCAATTCCAGCAAGGCAGGGATCCGGCATGATGTCACGGATGAAAATCATTGTACTGAGCTTGCTGTGCCTGTTTTCTGCCTCGGCGTTGTCTGCCACGTTATCAGATATCAAAGTCGAAAATGGCGATAGCCAGGCCACCGTCACCCTGAGCTTTAACGGTCAGCCCGTGTATGGCTTTTTTCCGCTGCACAATCCCAATCGTGTAGTGCTGGATATTCGTCAAAGCGGCGCGATTAAAGGATTGCCGCTCAATTTTAGCGGCGAAAATATTGTGCAGCGCATTCGCCATAGCCAGCCGAAGGATAAGCAAAGCCTGCGTTTGGTATTCGAACTGACGCAGCCCGCGCAGACGCGCGCCAGCACGCAGCGCGATGGCAGTAATTATCGCGTGGTGTTCACCATTCGTGGGACGCAGCCAGCGAAGCGCCCGGCCGCTGCCGCGCCTGTTACTACCGCGCGTGAAAGCCAGCCGAGCAGCAGCAGCCAGGGCAATCCGTTCAACGCCAATCAGGTGACAGCGGTGACCAGCAGCAATACCACCGTGCGTCCCGGCAACTCGGTTAGTCGCAACGATGTGGTAATTGTGGCGATTGATGCCGGGCACGGCGGTCAGGATCCCGGCGCATCCGGCCAGCACGGTTTGCACGAGAAAAATGTCACCATCTCAATTGCGCGTAAGTTGAAAGCGCTGATGGATCAGGATCCGATGTTCAAACCGGTGCTGACGCGTAACGGCGACTATTTCATCTCGGTAATGGGCCGCTCAGAAGTGGCGCGTAAAGAGAACGCGAACCTGCTGGTTTCCATTCACGCCGACGCCGCGCCAAATCACTCAGCCACCGGCGCATCGGTTTGGGTGCTGTCTAACCGCCGCGCCAATAACGAAATGGCGAACTGGCTGGAACAGAAAGAAAAACAATCTGAGCTGTTAGGCGGCGCAGGGGATCTGCTGGCGAACAGCCAGGCCGATCCCTATCTTAGCCAGGCAGTGCTGGATTTGCAGTTTGGTCATTCACAGCGTGTAGGTTATGACGTCGCCGTCAAAGTCCTGCAGCAGTTGCGCGGTATTACGCCGCTGCATAAGCGTCTGCCGGAACATGCCAGCCTTGGCGTTTTACGTTCCCCGGATATTCCCTCTTTACTGGTCGAAACCGGCTTTATTAGTAATGCCGCGGAGGAGCGGCTGCTTGGCAGCAGCGCGTATCAGGAGAAGATTGCTCAGTCGATTTATAAAGGCCTGCGCAATTATTTCCTTACGCATCCGCTGCAATCGATCCCAAAGGAGGAAAACCGGCCGCTGGACAGCGCACCAGCGGTTAGCGTCGCCAGCAACCCGGCGACCGGCACGGTGCAATATACCGGCGCAACGCAGCGTCATACCGTCACGCGTGGCGAAACGCTGTCGGGCATCGCGGCAAAATATGGCGTGAGCATGGCGACGTTACGTGAGATGAATAGCCTGAAGCGCGATGTGGTTTGGGTGGGACAGCGCCTGAAGGTGCCCGCGAAATCCAGCGTCAGCGTGGCGGCGAGTCGTCCAACCCGGCATAAAGTGGTGCGCGGTGATTCCCTCACGGCGATTGCCGCGCACTATGGCGTGAGCTCGAAAGCCATCATGCAGGCGAATAATATGAAGTCGAGCAATGTGATGCTGGGGCAAAACTTAAAAATTCCGCAATCCTGATTGTTGGCTCCCCGTGAGCCAACCAGCCAGAAGGATCACCACCATGCCAATACAGATTTTACCGCCGCAGCTGGCGAACCAGATTGCCGCAGGCGAAGTGGTTGAGCGCCCGGCGTCGGTCGTAAAAGAGCTGGTGGAAAACAGCCTTGATGCCGGTGCCACGCGCATTGATGTCGATATTGAGAAAGGTGGCGCGAAGCTCATCCGCATTCGCGACAACGGCTGCGGCATCGCCAAAGCCGAGCTTGCAATGGCATTGGCGCGGCATGCGACCAGCAAAATTGCTTCGCTTGATGACCTTGAGGCGATCATGAGCCTCGGCTTTCGTGGCGAAGCGCTCGCCAGTATCAGTTCCGTTTCTCGTTTAACGCTGACTTCACGCACCGCCGACCAAAGCGAAGCCTGGCAAGCCTACGCGGAAGGGCGCGACATGGATGTGACGGTGAAACCGGCTGCGCATCCGGTAGGCACATCGCTGGAAGTGCTCGACCTGTTCTATAACACGCCCGCTCGCCGTAAATTTATGCGCACTGAAAAGACCGAGTTTACCCATATCGATGAGGTGATTCGTCGTATTGCGCTGGCACGCTTTGACGTCGCTATTTCGCTTAGCCACAACGGTAAGTTAATGCGTCAGTATCGCGCGGTCAGTGAAGATGCGCAGCGGGAGCGGCGTTTAGGGGCCATTTGCGGCACCACGTTTATGCAGCACGCTTTACGCATTGAGTGGCAGCACGATGATTTAGCGCTGCGCGGTTGGGTCGCCGATCCTCAGGGTTCGCGCCAGGTTACCGATCTGCAATATTGCTACGTCAACGGACGCATGATGCGCGACAAGCTCATCAATCACGCAATTCGCCAGGCTTATCAAACGCAGCTTGGTGACGATCAGCAGCCGGCTTACGTGCTCTATCTGGAGATCGACCCGCATCAGGTGGATGTCAACGTCCATCCGGCTAAGCACGAGGTGCGTTTTCATCAGTCGCGTCTGGTACATGATTTTATCTGGCAAGGCGTGATGAGTGCGTTGCAAGCCAGCCGCGCGCCGGAATTGCCCATCGCCCACGCCGAAGAACCAGCGCCGAAGTGGCAGCCAGAAAACCGTCAGGCGGCAGGCGCGAACCACTTTGCACAACCCAGCAACACGCCACGCAGCGGCGGCGCTTCTGCGGCCGCGAGTGCGAACTGGCAGAACAAAGAGCCGGTTTACAGTGCGCGTGAAGGTAATGCCTATAAGCAGTTGATGAAAACGCCGATGGTAGAAACGCCGCGCGCTGCGCCAGTTCCTGCCGCGGCTCCGGTACGTCTGCCGGAAAAGCGTGAAGCGCCGCTGGCCGCCCATGCGCAAAGCTTCGGCCGCGTGTTGAGTGTTTTGCAGGATCGTTATGCGCTGCTGGAACGTGGTAGCGCATTACAATTGTTATCGCTGGCCGTGGCGGCGCGCTGGCTAAAACAGGCCCAGCTTGAACCAGGGGAAGAGGGTTTAAAACCGCAGCCGCTGCTGATCCCGGTGCGCCTGAAAATTGCTGCGCCCGAGCTGGCTGCCATCGCCGATCATGCCGCGCTGCTGAGCCAGATGGGCATTGATTTACAACGAGAAGGGCAACACGTGACGTTGCGCGCGGTGCCTTTACCGTTACGAACACAAAATTTACAAATCTTGATTCCAGAACTGTTAGGCTACCTGGCCCGGCAGCAAGAGGTTTCTGCATCCACGTTGGCCCAATGGCTGGCGCGTCGAGATGATGCAGAAGACGCTCACTGGAATCACTCGCAGGCGATTGCACTGCTGGCAGAGCTGGAAAGGCTTTGTCCGCAACTGCTGAAGTCGCCGCCTTCAGGTCTGTTACAGACCATTGAGATTGAGAGCGCGCTAAACGCGTTGAAGCATGAGTGAACTAAACCAGGCTAGCCGGCCAAAGGCAATTTTTTTGATGGGGCCTACCGCCTCCGGTAAGACGGCATTAGCGATTTCGCTGCGCCAGCAACTTCCGGTGGAACTTATTAGCGTTGACTCTGCCTTAATCTATCGCGGGATGGATATTGGCACGGCGAAACCGTCGGCAGAAGAGTTAGCACTGGCGCCCCATCGTTTGCTGGACATTCGCGATCCGGCGGAAGCGTATTCCGCCGCAGAATTTCGTCGCGATGCGTTGGCAGAAATGGCGGATATCACCCGGAAGGGGAAGATTCCGTTGCTTGTTGGTGGAACCATGCTCTACTTCAAGGCATTACTTGAAGGATTGTCGCCGTTGCCCTCGGCCGATCCCGAGGTGCGTCAGCGAATAGAGCAAATGGCGGCGGAGAAAGGGTGGGAAGCCTTGCACCGTCAGCTGTGTGAAATCGATCCGGTCGCCGGTAGTCGTATTCATCCGAATGATCCGCAGAGACTTTCGCGAGCACTGGAAGTTTTTTTTATTTCGGGTAAAACTTTAACGGAACTGACAAAAACCTCCGGCGAAGCGTTACCCTACGACGTGTACCAGTTTGCTATCGCACCTGCGAGTCGTGAACTGATACATCAACGCATTGCGTTGCGTTACGACCAGATGCTAGCGTCAGGATTTGAAGCGGAGGCTCGTGCACTGTTTGCGCGAGGTGATTTGCATACGGACATGCCTTCCATTCGTTGTGTCGGTTATCGCCAGATGTGGTCTTATTTGTCGGGTGAAATCGATTACGACGAAATGGTTTATCGGGGAATTTGCGCCACTCGGCAGCTCGCTAAACGCCAGATGACCTGGTTACGTGGCTGGCCTGAAGTACACTGGTTAAACAGTGATGAGCCAGAGTTAGCGCGTAATGCGGTGCTTAAGGTAGTTAGTGCGTAGCAGGGATGATTGTGTACAATTGGTCCGTTATCGTGCGCAAATTTTTACGCAGTTTTTCTGAACCACGGTTCTTAAAGCAACAAACAACAAGCATATAAGGAAAAGATAGAATGGCTAAGGGGCAATCTTTACAAGACCCGTTTTTGAACGCATTGCGTCGTGAACGTGTACCGGTTTCGATCTATTTGGTGAATGGTATTAAGCTGCAAGGGCAAATTGAATCCTTTGATCAGTTCGTCATTCTGTTAAAAAACACGGTCAGCCAGATGGTGTATAAGCACGCCATCTCTACAGTGGTTCCTTCTCGTCCAGTGTCGCACCATAGCAATAACGCGGGCGGCAGCGGTGGTAGCAGCAACTATCATCACAGCGGAAGCAATCAAAGCGCTCAGTCGCAGCCACAACAAGACGGCGATAACGCAGAATAATTTTGCGCTGCCGTAAAGCCAGGGCTGGAGAACGAGCACGTTTTCCTGTCCTGGTTATTTTATTTTAGCGAGGTTATAGCTTGTTTGACCGTTATGATGCCGGTGAGCAGGCCGTACTGGTACACATCTGGTTCTCCCAAGACAAAGAGCTGGAAGATTTGCAGGAGTTTGAAACTCTTGTCTCTTCTGCGGGCGTTGAAGCGCTGCAAGTCATTACGGGCAGCCGTAAAGCGCCACATCCCAAATATTTTGTCGGTGAAGGAAAGGCAGTTGAAATTGCCGATGCGGTAAAAGCGAGTGGAGCATCGGTCGTTTTATTCGATCATGCCTTAACTCCTGCTCAGGAACGTAATCTTGAACGGCTGTGCGAATGTCGCGTAATCGATCGCACCGGCTTAATTCTCGATATATTCGCCCAGCGCGCCCGCACCCATGAGGGTAAATTGCAGGTCGAGCTGGCACAACTACGCCATTTAGCAACCCGTTTGGTTCGCGGATGGACACACCTTGAACGCCAGAAAGGCGGTATCGGTTTACGTGGTCCGGGTGAAACTCAGCTGGAAACGGACCGACGCTTGCTGCGTGGCCGTATCAGTCAGATTCTCTCCCGTCTTGAACGCGTCGAAAAACAGCGCGATCAGGGCAGACAAGCGCGTGCCAAAGCTGACGTGCCAACCGTTTCGCTGGTGGGTTACACCAACGCCGGTAAATCCACCCTGTTCAACGCGATTACCTCTGCGGATGTGTACGTAGCGGATCAACTGTTCGCGACACTTGATCCGACATTGCGTCGTTTGAATGTGGCGGATGTAGGTGAAGTGGTTTTAGCAGACACCGTTGGTTTTATCCGTCATTTGCCGCACGACTTAGTCGCGGCGTTTAAAGCCACGCTGCAGGAAACGCGTCAGGCGACATTGCTGCTGCATGTGATTGACGCCGCCGATTTGCGTGTGAATGACAACATTGATGCAGTAAATGAAGTTCTGGAAGAGATTGAAGCTGACGAAATTCCGGCGCTGTTGATCATGAACAAAATCGATATGCTTGAGGACTTTGTGCCGCGTATCGATCGCAACGAAGAGAACCAGCCGATTCGTGTGTGGTTATCTGCACAGAGCGGCGTGGGTCTGCCGTTGCTGTGGCAGGCGCTCTCTGAGCGTTTAGCCGGTGAAATCGCGCAGTACGATTTACGTCTGCCGCCGGAAGCGGGCCGTTTGCGCAGTCGTTTTTATCAGTTGCATGCTATAGAAAAAGAATGGAATGAAGATGATGGCTGTGTGAGTTTGCACGTGCGTATGCCGATAGTTGATTGGCGTCGTCTGTGTAAACAAGAGCCGTCGCTAGCCAGTTATATTGTTTGAAATTGCCCAAACGCCTTTACTCAATATCTTTTAGATTGTCGTCATTATCGTTGCAGGCCGTATGTGCAGGATTTACCCGAATATTTCGGATTCCAGCAAGGCGGCAACTGAGTGAATCCCCAGGAGCTTACATCAGTAAGTGACTGGGGTGAACGAAGGCAGCCAACGAAGCTGCAATCCGAAAGATGAAGGGTAAAAAACGTAAATACAATAAATGGAGTAGAAACATGGCGTGGAATCAGCCCGGAAATAACGGACAGGACCGCGACCCGTGGGGAAGCAGCAATAATCAAGGCGGCAACTCTGGGGGAAATAAAGGAGGTCGCGATCAGGGACCACCTGATCTGGATGATATCTTCCGAAAGTTGAGTAAAAAACTCGGCGGACTGGGCGGTGGCAAACAGAATGACAATGGCCAGCGCAGCGGCGGTAGCGGTGGCAAAGTGGTTGGCATTGTTGCCGTAGCGGCAGTCGTTATCTGGGCGGCTAGCGGTTTCTACACCATCAAAGAAGCGGAACGTGGCGTCGTCACGCGCTTTGGCAAATTTAGCCATCTGGTTGAGCCAGGCCTCAACTGGAAACCGACTTTCGTCGATCAGGTTCGCGCCGTAAACGTAGAAGCCGTACGTGAACTGGCGGCGTCTGGCGTGATGTTGACGTCGGATGAGAACGTAGTGCGCGTTGAGATGAACGTGCAGTATCGCGTGACGGATCCTGAGCGTTATCTGTATGCCGTGACCAGTGCCGACGACAGCCTGCGTCAGGCCACCGACAGCGCCTTGCGTGGCGTGATTGGTCGCTCAACTATGGACCGCATCCTGACGGAAGGTCGTACCGTGGTACGTAGCGAAACTCAGCGTGAGCTTGACGAGACCATCCGTCCGTACAACATGGGAATTACCCTGCTGGACGTAAACTTCCAGGCGGCACGCCCACCAGAAGAAGTAAAAGCCGCGTTTGATGATGCGATTGCCGCGCGTGAAAACCGTGAACAGTATGTTCGTGAAGCTGAAGCTTATTCGAACGAAGTTCAGCCGCGTGCTAATGGTCAGGCGCAACGTATCCTCGAAGAGGGTCGTGCTTACAAAGAACGTACGGTGTTAGAAGCGCAGGGTGAAGTGGCGCGTTTTGCTCGCTTGCTGCCTGAATATAAAGCTGCACCAGAAATCACGAAAGAGCGTCTCTATATTGAAACCATGGAACGTGTGCTGAGTCATACCCGCAAGGTATTGATCAGCGATCGTGGTAATAATTTGACGGTCCTGCCATTGGATCAACTGATGCGCGGTGGTCAGGCATCTGGCCAGGGCGGTCAGAAAATGACGAATCTAATGAAGTCTCCTTCGTCGTCCGATAGTAATGCGAGCCGTGGAGATTCTTCATCTTACAGTCCAGACAGCATCATGGATCAGCGTCGCGCCAATGCGCTGCGCAACGATACCCAGCGCCAGGGGAGGGAGTAATCGATGCGTAAGCCAATCATCGCCGTAATTATTGTAGTGCTGGTGGTGCTTTACGCGTCACTGTTCGTGGTGCAGGAAGGCCAACGCGGCATCGTGCTGCGCTTTGGTAAGGTTCTGCGTGATGACGAAAACAAACCGCTGGTGTACGCACCGGGTCTGCATTTCAAAATTCCGTTTATCGAAACCATGAAATCACTGGATGCGCGCATTCAGACCATGGATAACCAGGCTGACCGCTTTGTTACCAAAGAGAAAAAAGACCTGATCGTTGATTCTTATATCAAGTGGCGCATCAGTGACTTCAGCCGTTACTACCTGGCAACCGGTGGTGGCGACGTTTCTCAGGCAGAAGTGCTGCTGAAACGTAAGTTCAGTGACCGTCTGCGTTCTGAAATGGGTCGTCTGGATGTGAAAGACATCGTGACCGATTCACGTGGCCGTTTAACCACCGACGTGCGTGATGCCCTGAACACCGGCAGCGCTGGCAATGATGATGACGTTCAGACGCCAGCAGCGGATGATGCGATTGCGAGTGCGGCAGCACGTGTAGAACGTGAAACCAACAGCAGTGAGCCGGCACCAAACCCGAACAGCATGGCTGCGTTAGGTATTGAAGTTGTCGACGTGCGCATCAAACAGATCAACCTGCCGACTGAAGTGTCTGACGCGATCTACAACCGTATGCGCGCCGAGCGTGAAGCGGTAGCGCGTAGTCAGCGTTCACAAGGTCAGGAAGAGGCAGAGAAACTGCGTGCACAGGCCGATTATCAGGTTACGCGCACGCTGGCAGAAGCACAGCGTGAAGCGCTGATTTCGCGCGGTGAAGGTGATGGTGAAGCGGCAAAACTGTTTGCTGATGCCTTCAGCCAGGATCCGGATTTCTATGCCTTTATCCGCAGCCTGCGCGCCTATGAGAATAGCTTCTCAGACAATCAGGATGTGCTGGTGCTGAGCCCGGATAGCGATTTCTTCCGCTATATGAAAGCGCCCTCTAACGCCACGCGTTAAGAACTGATATAAAGTCCAGGCCGACAATGTTGTCGGCCTTTTTTTTGGGAAAAAATCATGAACTCAACCATCTGGATGGCGCTGGCTTTGGTTTTGGTGCTGGAAGGACTTGGACCGATGTTTATGCCACGTGCGTGGCGGCGGATGATTCTGGCGATGACGCAGTTGCCCGATCGTCTCTTGCATCGTTTTGGTGGCGGTTTAGTGGTGGCCGGCGTGGTGATTTACGCCATGATCAGCATGCATGCGCGTTAATCAGCCTGAAATTATGTGAGGCCGCCCGACTCAATTGTGTCTGTTGGCCGCTGTTCCCCCAACATGTTGTGAGCTGAGCAAAACTCAGGCAAAAAACAGCGCAATCGTATGCTAAAAGTGCTGAAAGAGTAAAAGTCAGGTGGTAGAATCCATTTTTAAGCAATCGGTGATTTTGAAAAAATGGGTAAGAACGTCGTCGTACTGGGCACCCAATGGGGTGACGAAGGTAAAGGTAAGATCGTAGACCTTCTGACAGAGCGCGCGAATTACGTCGTGCGTTACCAAGGTGGCCATAATGCAGGCCACACACTTGTCATCAACGGTGAAAAAACCGTCCTCCACTTAATTCCATCTGGCATTCTGCGTGAAAACGTTATCAGCATCATTGGTAACGGCGTTGTCCTGTCGCCTGAAGCGCTGATGAAAGAGATGAAAGGTCTGGAAGAGCGCGGTGTGCCGGTACGTGAACGTCTGTTGATCTCTGAAGCCTGCCCATTGATTCTGCAGTACCACGTAGCAATGGATGTGGCGCGCGAAAAAGCGCGTGGCGCTAAAGCTATCGGCACCACCGGTCGCGGTATCGGTCCTGCCTATGAAGATAAAGTGGCACGTCGCGGTCTGCGCGTGAGCGATCTCTTCAACAAAGAAACCTTTGCGGTGAAGCTGAAAGAGATCGTCGATTTCTACAACTTCCAGCTGGTTAACTATTACAAAACCGATGCAGTTGACTACGAAAAAGTGCTGAGTGATACGCTGGCGGTGGCCGATATCATTACCAGCATGGTGGTTGATGTGTCTGATCTGCTGGACGGCGCGCGCAAGCGTGGCGACCTGATCATGTTTGAAGGTGCGCAGGGTACGCTGCTGGATATCGACCACGGTACCTATCCGTACGTGACCTCCTCAAACACCACCGCAGGTGGCGTAGCGACGGGTTCAGGTATTGGTCCACGCTATGTTGATTACGTGCTGGGTATCGTGAAAGCCTACTCAACGCGCGTGGGTGCCGGTCCATTCCCGACCGAACTGTTCGATGAAACCGGTGAGTTCCTGTGTAAACAAGGTAACGAGTTCGGCGCGACCACCGGTCGTCGTCGTCGTACCGGCTGGCTGGATGCGGTTGCCGTTCGCCGTGCCGTACAGATCAACTCCCTTTCAGGTTTCTGCATGACCAAACTGGACGTGCTGGATGGCCTGAAAGAAGTGAAAATCTGTGTGGCTTATCGCATGCCAGATGGCCGCGAAATGACCACCACGCCGCTGGCAGCTGAAGGCTGGGAAGGCATTGAGCCGATTTACGAAACCATGCCAGGCTGGAGCGAGACCACATTCGGCGTCAAGACGCTGGAAGGTCTGCCACAAGCTGCACGTGACTACATCAAACGTGTAGAAGAAGTGACCGGTGTGCCGATTGATATTATTTCTACCGGCCCAGACCGCAGTGAGACCATGATTCTGCGCGACCCGTTCGACGCATAATCTCCTCAGGCCGGACTCTGTCCGGCCTTTGTATTTCTAATCTTTGACTCCACTCACTCTATTTTTTCTTGCAAATATCGATACTTGCCGGAAAAAAACGCACCGGCCACCACGCTCTGGTTTATCATCATATTTAAACATCACGCCGACCGGCGCATAACCATAACGTTCGATGATTCACTGAGGTATATGTGCAGCTAACAAGTTTTACCGATTATGGTCTGCGTGCCCTGATTTACATGGCGACGTTACCGGAAGGTAAGCAGACCAACATTACCGAAGTCACCGATACCTACGGGGTGTCGCGTAACCATATGGTTAAAATCATCAATCAACTTAGCCGGGCTGGCTTTGTCGCCGCAACACGCGGTAAAAACGGCGGAATTCGTTTAGGCATGGACCCGGAAAAAATCGTCATTGGCGATGTGGTGCGAAGAATGGAGCCATTGCAGCTCGTGAACTGCGACGAGTGTGTGATCACGCCAGCCTGTCGTTTGCGTAAAGCATTGCACGATGCGGTCCAGCTATTCCTCAAGGAACTGGACAAGTATACGCTGGCCGATTTGGTCAAAGATAACGATTCGCTGTACCAACTTTTATTGTCCGAACCGCCGGTGGCAATCCAAATTAAATGACATCGGAGGAACCGTAATGTCAAAAGATCCTTATCAGGATAGAGAAGCTGAAAAATACGAAAACCCAATTCCAAGCCGCGAATTTATTCTGGCACTGCTGGAAAAACGCGAAAAGCCGACCAGCCGCGATGACATCGCGCAGGAATTGAATATCACCAGCGAAGAGCAGCTGGAAGCGCTGCGTCGTCGACTGCGCGCCATGGAGCGCGATGGCCAGCTGGTGTTTACTCGCCGTCAATGTTACGCCCTGCCAGAACGTCTTGATCTGCTTCGCGGTAAAGTGATTGGCCATCGCGATGGCTATGGCTTCCTGCGCGTAGAAGGTCAGAAAGATGATTTCTATCTCTCAGCTGAGCAGATGAAATTCTGCCTGCACGGCGACGTGATTCTGGCGCAGCCAGGCAGCGCCGATCGTAAAGGTCGTCGTGAAGCGCGCGTGGTGCGCGTGCTTGAGCCACGTAACAGCCAGATCGTCGGCCGCTACTTTACCGATGCAGGTACCGGTTTTGTGGTGCCGGATGACAGCCGCCTGAGTTTCGACATCCTGATCCCGCAAGAAGAAACGCTTAACGCGCGTATGGGTTCAGTGGTGGTGGTTGAAATCACCCAACGTGCGACGCGTCGCACCAAAGCGATCGGCAAAGTGACCGAGCTGCTGGGTGACGATATGGGCACCAGCCTTGCGGTCGATATGGCGGTGCGCACCCATGAAATCCCGCACACATGGCCGGAAGAAGTTGAGAAGCAGATCGCTAAGCTGAAAGAAGAAGTACCGGAAGAAGCGAAGCTGGGACGTGTTGATTTACGTAAGTTGCCGCTGGTCACCATTGATGGTGAAGATGCGCGTGACTTTGATGATGCGGTTTTCTGCGAGAAGAAGCGCGGCGGTGGCTGGCGTTTATGGGTGGCCATTGCCGACGTCAGCTATTACGTACGTCCGGGCACGCCGCTGGACGATGAAGCGCATCAGCGCGGCACCTCGGTCTATTTCCCGTCGCAGGTTATCCCGATGCTGCCGGAGATTCTCTCCAACGGCTTGTGCTCGCTGAATCCGCAGGTTGATCGTTTGTGCATGGTGTGTGAGATGACCATCTCCTCCAGCGGCAAACTTACCGGTTTCAAACACTATGAAGCGGTGATGAATTCCCATGCGCGACTGACCTACAACAAAGTGTGGAACATTCTGCAAGGTGATGCCGATCTGCGTGAACAATACGCGGCGCAGGTTCCTCATCTGCACGAGTTGCACAACATGTATCAGGTGCTGGAAACCGCGCGCGAGCAGCGTGGCGGCATTTCGTTTGAGACCGATGAACCCAAGTTCATCTTCAACGCCGAGCGTCGCATTGAGCGCGTTGAGCGCACGTCACGCAATGATGCGCATAAGCTGATTGAAGAGTGTATGATTCTCGCCAATATCGCCTCAGCGCGTTTTGTTGAGAAAAATGAAGAGCCTGCGCTGTTCCGCGATCACGATCGTCCAAGCGAAGACAGCATCAAAAGCTTCCGTACCGTATTGAACGAGCTGGGCTTAAGCCTGCCGGGTGGCACTAAGCCACACCCGACCGATTATGCCGCCTTGCTGAAGCAAGTGGCCGATCGGCCAGACGCAGAAATGCTGCAAACCATGCTGCTGCGTTCGATGAAACAGGCGGTTTACGATCCTGAAAACCGGGGTCACTTCGGCCTGGCGCTGGCGTCGTACGCGCACTTCACCTCGCCGATTCGCCGCTATCCGGATTTGCTGTTGCATCGCGCCATCAAATATCTGCTGGCAAAAGAGCGCGGCGAAGTGGACGGCATCACCACGCCGACCGGCGGCTATCACTACGACATGCAGCAGATGCTGCAGCTGGGCCAGCACTGTTCACTGACCGAGCGCCGTGCTGATGAAGCCACGCGCGATGTTGCCGATTGGCTGAAGTGTGACTTCATGCAGGATCAGGTCGGCAACGTGTTCAACGGCGTGATCTCCAGTGTGACCGGCTTTGGTTTCTTCGTGCGTCTTAACGAACTGTTTATCGATGGTTTGGTGCACGTTTCCTCGCTGGATAACGACTATTATCGCTTCGATGCGGTGGGTCAGCGTCTGATTGGTGAATCCGGCGGCCGTACTTATCGTCTGGGCGATGCGGTGGAAGTGCGCGTTGAAGCCGTGCATATGGACGAGCGTAAAATCGACTTCGCGCTGATCTCCAGCAAGCGTGTACCGCGCGGCGAAGGCAAAACCGAACGTGAGCGCGAGAAACGCGGTGGCAAACCGCCAGCCAAGCGTCGTCGTGATGCCGGCAAGAAGGGCACTTTCGAACCTGATTCAGCGTTCCGCGGCGAAAAGAAAAAGACTGCGGTTGCTGAAAAACCGGCTAAAACCGAGAAAAAAGGCAAAAAAGTCTCCGAGAAAACCCGTAAAATCGCCGCCGCCACCAAGTCTAAGCGCGCGTCGAAGAAGCAGCCTGACGAAGCCTGATAGTTTGGTCGCCTTGCAGGGCGACCTGACGAAACCGTTGTAGGGTGCGCATTCATGCGCACCTGAATCTCCGTATTCAACGATCTAAATCCAACCTTGAGCAAAGTAATGAGTGAAATAATTTTTGGTATTCATAGCGTGCAGGCGCTGCTGGAGCGCGATCCTCAGCGTTTTCAGGAAGTCTTTATCCTTAAAGGCCGCGACGATCGTCGCCTGCAGCCGCTGATCCTCGCACTGGAAGCTCAGGGAATCCCGGTGCAGGTGGCGAACCGTCAATGGCTCGATAGCCAGGTTGAAGGCGGCGTGCATCAGGGCATCGTGGCGCGCGTGAAGCCGGGCAAGCAGTATCAGGAGGGTGATTTACCGGATCTGCTGCAGAGCCTTGAGAAGCCGTTCCTGCTGGTGCTGGATGGCGTTACCGATCCGCACAACCTTGGTGCTTGCCTGCGCAGCGCGGATGCCGCGGGCGTGCATGCGGTCATCGTGCCAAAAGACCGTGCAGCACCGTTGAATGCCACCGCGAAGAAAGTGGCCAGCGGCGCAGCGGAAAACGTGCCGTTGATTCGCGTCACCAACCTGGCGCGTACCTTGCGCTTGCTGCAGGAATACAACATCTGGGTGGTGGGCACCGCAGGCGAAGCCGATCACACCGTTTACCAGAGCAAAATGACCGGCCCAATGGCGCTGGTGATGGGCGCAGAAGGTGAAGGCATGCGTCGTTTAACGCGTGAGCATTGCAATGAGCTGATCAGCATCCCAATGGCAGGCAGCGTCTCGTCACTCAACGTGTCAGTTGCCACCGGCGTGTGCTTGTTTGAAGCCGTACGTCAGCGTCAGGCGTGATCCCCACCGCAAAAAATTTTCCAGGCCAGGCATAACTGCACATCCTCTTCATACTTGAAAAATGAGTATGAGGAGGACGTTATATGATTTGGACCACTCACACCGTATTCAATCAGCCCCATCCGCTCAGCAACAGCAACCTGTTCACGCGCGATATCGCCCTGTGCGAGGCCGTTGCACGCGAAGGCGCAAGCTGGGATCGCGAATGGCTGGCTTCCGTCGGCCTGCAACTCGGCAGTGCCGAATCCCTTGAACTAGGCCGCTTAGCTAACGTCGAAGCGCCGGAACTGCTGCGCTACAACGCGCGCGGCGAACGCCTCGACGAAGTGCGTTTTCATCCCGCCTGGCATCTGCTGATGCAGGGATTGTGCGCCAGCCGGCTACACAATCTCAGCTGGCAGCCCGACGTGCAGCCACAGGCGATGGTGGCGCGTGCCGCACGATTCATCCTGCATGCCCAAGTGGAAGCCGGCTCGCTCTGTCCGGTGACCATGACGCACGCCGCCATTCCGCTGCTGCAAAATCATCTGCCTGAACCCTACGCTGACTGGCGCGAAGCGCTGCTCAGCGATCGGTACGATGCGCATCATCTGCCGGGCAATAAGAAACGCGGCCTGCTGATTGGCATGGGCATGACGGAAAAACAGGGCGGCACCGATGTGTTGAGCAACACCACACGCGCCGAACCGCTCGGCGTGCGCGGGGCGGGCGAAGCGTATCGCATCACCGGCCATAAATGGTTTTTCTCGGTCCCGCAAAGCGATGCGCATCTGATTCTGGCGCAAACGTCACAGGGATTGAGTTGCTTCTTCCTGCCACGCTTGCTGCCGGACGGCACGCGCAACGCCATTCGCATCGAACGCCTTAAAGACAAGCTCGGCAATCGCTCCAACGCCAGTGCGGAGGTGGAATTTCAGGACGCTATCGGCTGGCTGATGGGCGAAGAGGGCGAAGGTGTGCGGCTGATCCTCAAGATGGGCGGCATGACGCGCTTCGACTGCGCGCTGGGCAGCCACGGACAGATGCGCCGTGCGCTGTCGATTGCCGTGCATCATGCGCAGCAGCGTCAGGTGATGGGCAAGAACCTTATCGATCAACCACTGATGCGCGCGGTGCTGGCGCAACAGGCGCTACAGCTGGAAGGGCAAACCGCACTGCTGCTGCGGCTGGCGCGCGCCTGGTCAACACCGGCCAGCGAACATGAGCGCTTATACGCACGCCTGTTCACACCCGCCGCCAAATATGTGATCTGCCAGGCGGGCATGCCTTTTGTGGCAGAAGCGATGGAAGTGTTGGGCGGCATTGGCTATTGCGAAGAAAGCGAGCTGCCGCGTCTTTATCGTGAGATGCCAGTGAATAGCATCTGGGAAGGCGCCGGCAATGTGATGTGCCTGGATGTCCTGCGGGTGCTCGGACGTCACGCCGAGGTGATGACCATGCTGCATGATGAGTTTGAGGCGGTGAAGGGCAGTAATCGTCACTTTGATCGCCGCTGGCGGCAATTACGCTTGCAGCTCGCGAACCCGCGCGAAGGGCAGGCACGCGAAATTACGCGCGAATTACTGCAGCTGGCGAGTGCCGCGATTTTGCTGAAAGTGGCAGAGCCGCCGCTGGCCGATGGCTGGTGTCAGCAGCAGCTTGATCTGCGCGGCACACGGGCATTAAGCGACGATCTCTGCGCGCGCTTACTGTTGCGCTGCAGCGCCGGTTGACGGCGCGCCATACAGAATGGCAGTGGCGTACCAGAAGCTGGGAAGGGTGGTTTCATCCAGCATCAGAATTTGATAGTAAACCGCCCCCGCCTGGTTGGCTTTCGCGGCAATAGCGCGCTGCGCATCATCCGGCGAGCCGCGTGTGGTGGTGGTGATAGTGCCGAGCTTCGGCAGGCCAATACTCTGCGCGCGTGAAATCTCCTGCGCGAGCTGCGTGGGCGGCGGCGGAGCTTGTGGCGTGGTGGTGAAAGCGGCGCAGCCGCTGAGCAGCAGCGTTAAGGCCAAATAGAGAGTACGCATAGCAACTCCTGAAGCAGGAAGATGGCTCAAGTGTAAGCCATCTTCCTGTGGCTTTTAGTCTTTCAAATGAAAAATGCTCACCAGTTGCGTCAGATGATGCCCTTTCTTACTCAGATGATTGGCGGTGGTTTCTGACTGGTTAATCATATCGCTGCTTTGATGCGTGGCCTGGCTGATGTGATTCATCGCCAGATTCACCTGACCAATGCCCGCCGCCTGTTCCTGCGCGGCAATATTGATCTCACCCATCAGCGTTTTAACCTGCTCGATGTGATTGACGATATGGCTCATTGCATCGCGCGTCTGCTCAGATAACGTATGGCCGGCCGCCACTTTATCGATGGAGCTGGCAATCAACCCATCAATCTCTTTGGCTGCCGTAGCACTTCGCTGTGCCAGCGCGCGCACTTCCGCCGCGACCACCGCAAAGCCTTTACCGTGTTCACCGGCGCGAGCGGCTTCAACCGCGGCATTAAGCGCCAGAATGTTGGTCTGGAAGGCGATCGACTCAATCACATGGGTGATATCGGCGATGCTCTGCGACGCCACGCGAATCTCCGACATGGTTTCCACCGAACGTGCCACGGTGCTGCCGCCGTGATTCACGGTATTAGCCGCTTCACCGACCAGCGCCATCGCCTGCCGCACGTTGGCAGCGGTTTGCGCCACGGTGGCGCCAAACTGCTCCATGCTGGCCGAGGTTTCCTCCACGCTGCTGGCCTGACGGCCAATCTGCTCGCTGATGCTGGAGCTGCTGGCGGCGATGGTATCGGTGCCGCTACTGATTTCCCGCGCCGCCGAACGTACCTGACTAACGACTTTCTCCAGTCCATCGCCAATGCCGTTGATCGCGCTGACCAACTGACCAATCTCATCACGACGTGAAGAGTCGAGATGTGCCTGCAGATTACCAGCGGCGTACTGTTCTGCCAGATGGATCACCTGCTGCAGCGGACGCGTGATGGCACGGCGGCTGTACCACATAAAGCCAATGGCAAACGCGATCACCAGCGCCAGGCCAATCGCCATAAACAGGTTACGGCTGTGCGTGATTGGCGCCAGCAGGCTGGCACGGCTCACTTCACCGGCGATGATCCAGTTCCAGCCTGGCAACTGCTGCCACGCCAGCAGTCTGGTTTCGCCATCCAGTTCAATCGCCACTAATCCCTTCGGCTGGCTAAGCAATTGCTGCTGCGTGGCGTTATCCCAGCGCGGCAGTTTGCCTTCAGCGTGACGATCAAACAGATATTGGCCCTGGCTGCTGCCCGGCGTCCCATTCAACACCGAGAAGGTGCCGCTGTCACCAAGATGGCGCGCCAGCACTTTGTCACGCATCAGCGCGTACTGCGCGTCGATCTGTACCCCGACGAACAGAATAGCGATCACCGCGCCGCTGCTATCCTGCACCGGCTGATACTGCGTAATGTAACGATGGCCAAACAGCGTCGCCAGGCCGCGATAGACCGTGCCCTGATTGACGCTGCGCCAGGCGGCGCTGCTGCGATCCAGTTTGGTGCCCACCGCGCGGCTGCCATCCTCTTTTTTCAGCGAGGTGGCGATGCGGATGTAATCTTCGCCGTCACGCACGAAGATGGTGGATACCGCACCAGTACGATCGAGAAAATCATCTACCGCGATCTGATCGAGGTTGAGGGTTTTCAATCCCGCTCGCAGCGTTGGCGTGCTGAATTCACCTACCTGCACACGTTCGCTGTCGTCACGACTAAAACGTTTTGGCAGGAAGCTTTGGAACAGTTTGGTGTAATTTGCCACCTCTTCCGACAGCGTGGCGTTGAACATGGTGGCCATTTCATTAATGCCTTGCACCTGATTCTGCATATCATCGGTTGCCAGCTGCTCCAGCTGACGTGCCGCGTTATGGCTCAGGGTCAAGGTCAGCGTAAATAGCACAATTGCCACGCTCAAAGACGTCAATACAGACAGCTTGATTCCGAGACCCATGGCGCTGAGAGAAAGACGCTTCATAAAGTACCTTTTGAGATTATTGAAGGGGTACAAGATCAACGGCAAAGTGGGCTAAATGTTTAGGGCAGAAATTATTCAAACTTAATGTGAAGTGGCTCGCATTTTGTCAGGCAGCACTTACACTGAGTCCAGTGATAATCATTCTCAATGGAGGCGGTATGATCGAGTTGGCAACGGAGAATCTGGCAGGCATTGAATGTATCCACGCATCACCGGCCGGGCAGCGCCAGGCGCGCTTGCCGACGGTGTTGTTCTATCACGGTTTTACCTCATCGAAAGAGGTTTACAGCTACTTTGCCGTGGCGCTGGCGCAGGCAGGTTTCCGCGTGATTATGCCCGATGCGGACATGCACGGCGCACGTTACAACGGTGATACCGACGCGCGGATGACCCACTTCTGGGAGATCCTTAAACAGAACATCGATGAAGTGCCGTTGCTGGAAAAGGCGCTGCGCGATAACGACTGGATTGCGGATGAACGTTTTGCCGTGGCGGGCGCCTCAATGGGCGGCATGACCGCGCTGGGCGCGATGGCACGCTATCCACAGATTCACAGCGTGGCGTGTTTGATGGGTTCCGGCTATTTCATGCAGCTGAGTCATACGCTGTTTCCGCCGCTGGTGGCGCGCACGCCAGAGCAGAAAGAGGCTTTTGCCGCGCGTTTAGCACCGCTGGCGCCTTACGATCCCAGCGAACAGCTTGAGAAACTGGCGAATCGACCTTTGCTGTTGTGGCACGGCGAAGCGGATGAAGTGGTGCCCTTTGCTGAAACGGCGCGTTTGCAGAAAGCCTTAGGCGAGACAGAACTCGATCACCATGTGACCACGCTATCTGAAAAAAACATCGGCCATAAAATCACGCCTGCGGCCCTGACGGCGCTGGTCAGTTTCTTTAAACATCATTTATAAAAAATGCGGGTTGGCGTGATTGGCGCCAGCCCGTTTAGGTTGCCGAATCAGAGTTGTGATGACAACCGTTCGGCGGCGCTGGTATTGGCACTGACTGGGTTACTGCTTGCAGGCGCATCCAGCCGATTGACGTAGACATAGCCTGATGCCGCGTTGCTGCTGTGACTTCTCATCTGCTGCGCGAAGTCAGCGGAGCTGGCAAGAGCGGGTGTAGACAGGAAGAGACCCAGTAAAGTGGCGAAAATGATCGTTTTCATTATCGACTCCTCACTCCAGGGATTGCACTCTCAGACGCGGCGAAAAGCGGAATTCGTTGCGCCTGTAAACAGTGTAGTTCTTAACCAATTTGCCGCCAGATCGTCCCTTTGAACGCCTTCTTCAGAGAATTTGATAAAACCTTCTCTAACTCACTGATGCATTTCACTTAGCACAAAAAGCCGCATCAGCTGGCACGCTAGTCGCCATTTGATGAATTGTGCGCTTGAGTTTCCGCAAGGACGCCAGTATGATTACGCGTCAATTTTTCAGCTGCATTCAGAGGTGTGTTTCATTTTTTAAATGATTCGCAACCTATAACGTTCCTTGCTTCCGTGGGCCGCAGCTGACCCTGACAGGAGGCTGAATAATCCGTAAGGAGCTATCGATGCGTCATTACGAAATCGTATTTATGGTCCACCCTGACCAGAGCGAACAGGTTCCAGGTATGATCGAGCGTTACACTGGTGCTATCACCGGTGCACAGGGCACGATTCACCGTCTGGAAGACTGGGGCCGCCGTCAGCTGGCTTACCCAATCAACAAACTGCACAAAGCTCACTATGTTCTGATGAACGTAGAAGCGCCGCAGGAAGTGATTGACGAGCTGGAAACTAACTTCCGCTTCAACGACGCCGTTATCCGCAGCATGGTTATGCGCGTTAAGCACGCGGTAACTGAAGCATCTCCGATGGTTAAAGCTAAAGATGAGCGTCGTGATCGCCGCGAAGACTTTGCTAACGAATCGGCTGATGACTCAGATGCTGGGGATTCTGAAGAGTAATCCGACATGACGGCAAATCGACTGCGCCTGTCTGGCACTGTGTGCAAGACGCCGGTTCGAAAAGTCAGTCCGTCAGGGATTCCTCATTGCCAGTTCGTGCTTGAGCATCGTTCTGTGCAAGAGGAAGCCGGTTTCCACCGGCAAGCCTGGTGTCAAATGCCGGTGATTATCAGCGGCAGCACCCATCAGGTGATTACTCAACATATAACGGTCGGCACGCAACTCACTCTCGAAGGCTTTATTAGCTGCCATCAGGCACGCAATGGTCAGAGCAGAATGGTGTTACATGCCGAGCAGATTGATTTGATAGATTCTGGAGACTAGCCAAATGGCACGTTATTTCCGTCGTCGCAAGTTCTGCCGTTTCACCGCGGAAGGCGTTGTAGAGATTGATTACAAAGATATCGCTACACTGAAAAACTACATTACCGAAAGCGGTAAAATTGTCCCGAGCCGTATTACCGGTACTCGTGCAAAATACCAGCGCCAGCTCGCTCGTTGCATCAAGCGCGCTCGCTACCTGTCCCTGCTTCCGTACACTGATCGTCATCAGTAATCGGTAGTTGTCCATTAACGACTTTAAGAGGATAAGGTAATGCAAGTTATTCTGCTTGATAAAGTAGCAAACCTGGGCAGCCTGGGTGATCAGGTTAACGTTAAAGCGGGCTACGCTCGTAACTTCCTGGTTCCACAGGGTAAAGCTGTTCCTGCTACCAAGAAAAACGTTGAGTTCTTCGAAACACGTCGCGCTGAACTGGAAGCCAAACTGGCTGACGTTCTGGCTGCCGCTAACGCACGTGCAGAGAAAATCAACGCACTGGGCAACGTAACCATCGCGTCTAAATCAGGCGACGCTGGTAAGCTGTTCGGTTCCATCGGTACCCGTGACATCGCTGATGCAGTAACTGCAGCTGGCGTTGAAGTGGCTAAAAGCGAAGTTCGTCTTCCAGAAGGCGTACTGCGCACCACCGGTGAGCACGAAGTTGACTTCCAGATCCATAGCGAAGTCTTCGCTAAACTGGTTGTGAATGTAGTTGCTGAGTAATTGTTACTCTAAATAATTCAAGGTGCAGGAAGGCGGCAAGGGAATGAATCCCCTGAGCTTACTTCGGTAAGTGACAGGGGTGAATGAGCGTAGCCAACGCATCTGTAACTTGGATTATGACGAGTATACTCGGTAATGCGAAAACGCCGGCCATGTGCCGGCGTTTTTGTTTCTGCGTTTTACTGAGCGCGGATAAAGCTGCCATCTGGCTGGCGCGTAAACAGCACCGGACCGTTACTGCCATCCACCGTTAAACCGGTCACCACGCCTTGCGCGTTCTGACGAATCTTCACCTGCTGACCATTCTGTAACGCACTCAGCGGCTGCCCATCACCTTCGACTCGCGCCATGGCAAACACATCATTCACCGGCAAATTATTGTCGCGGAACAGCTGTGCCAGTGTCTGGCCTGATGCCACATTATAGGTGCGCCACTCGCCCTGCGAATCGGTTTTCGCCGGCGTGTTTTGCTGTTGATTATTGTCGTAAATCTCCGCCTGCATCGGCACTTCTTTAGCGCCAGTGTCCGCCGGACGCTCAACCGGATATTGCGGCGTGCTGCTCGGCCAGAGAAACGCCAGCAGCAGCACCAGCAGGGCAATGACGATGCCGCGACGATGCAAAGCGGGTAGCGGATCCATCCAGCGCACATCATCCAGCAAATGCCAGACGCGCTGTAGTGCGGCGGGAACGCGGGAAGGGTGATCGGAAGCCATTCGTGAATCCTCCTCGCTGGCGGCCTGGCGCGGAATGCGCGGCAGCCAACGTTGCAACCAAGGTAATAAAGTACGCGGTGCGCGCGTCCTGCGACGTCGTGGGGCGATCTGGCCCATGTATTCTCTCTTGTTCCGACGGTGGCGGGTGAAAACCTCGCCACAGCTATAGTATGAGCAATGCTGACAGGAAGTGCCTAACAGCATTGAAAAATTTGACCGCTGTATTGTTTCCGTTTCGCCGGGAAATGTCATCTGCGGCGCGTGAGATTTTACGCCAGCCGCCCGCGCTGGTATGCTGCCGGTTCTATTTTTCTCCGGGATTAAGGAATCAAGATGACGACCCCTTCATTCGACAGCGTCGAATCACAAGCAAGTTACGGTATCGGTTTACAGGTAGGCCAGCAGCTGCAAGAGTCTGGACTGCAGGGTCTGCAGCCAGAAGCACTGCTCGCCGGCCTGCGCGACGCGTTGGAAGGGAACTCACCGGCCGTCCCGGTTGACGTGGTACATCGCGCACTGCGTGAAGTGCACGAGCGCGCTGAAGGCGTGCGTCGTGAGCGTGTAGAAGCGATGGCGGCAGAAGGTCAGACTTTCCTTGAGCAGAACGCACAGCGCGAAGGCGTAAGCAGCACCGAAACCGGTCTGCAGTTCAGCGTCATCACGCAGGGCGAAGGTCCAATTCCTTCACGTCAGGATCGTGTGCGCGTGCATTACACCGGCAAACTGATCGATGGCACCGTATTCGACAGCTCAGTCGCGCGTGGCGAACCCGCAGAATTCCCGGTTAGCGGCGTAATCGCCGGTTGGATCGAAGCGCTGACGCTGATGCCGGTCGGTTCCAAGTGGGAACTGGCGATTCCACACAACCTCGCTTACGGCGAGCGCGGTGCTGGCGCCTCCATCCCGCCATTCAGCACCCTGATCTTCGAAGTTGAACTGCTGGAAATTCTGTAAGTCGCCAAGTTGATTCTCAAAACCGGCACACGATCGTGCCGGTTTTTTTATATCTGTAGAACAAGCTGGTTTTAAATTAATCAGCGTATATAATGTGCGAATCGAACGATTCACACGAAAGGTGCGGTATGCATTCACTTTCCGCCAACGAAGCCAAAACCCAATTTGGCGATATGCTGCTGAAAGCGCAGCGTGAGCCGGTCCAGATTAGCCGTAATGGAAAGCCGGTAGCAGTGGTCATCTCCGCTGAGGAGTATCAGGCGATAGAGGCCATGAAGCAGCAATTTTTGCAGGAAAAAATTGCCCGAGCCAGAAATGATATTGCCAACGGACAACTGACCGATGGTGAAACCTTTTTCGACCAACTGCTGGATTAAATGGCTAATTATCAGCTTACGGATGAAGCGCGACAGGATCTTGTCGATATTCGCCGGTTCACTATGCAGAACTGGGGTGATGCGCAATCAAAAATCTATTTAAGGCGTTTGCAGGAGACGTTACGCACGCTGGCAGAAATGCCGGCATTGGGAAAAAGCAGAGCGCTGGATGTTGCAGAAGGTGTGCTCAGCTTTCCCTATGTTAGCCACATGGTTTATTACCAGCCAGGCCAGTAAGGCATTATTATTTTGGCGGTATTACATCAGAGCAGGGTGCCAGCTACGCATCTGGCAACCCGCTTATAACAACTATTTCTTCTGCAAATCCACCTGCCACAACGCAAAACCTATCTCATCGCTGCCCACCGCTTTCATCGGGTAATCGGCGTGCTGCTCGATAAACTTCGTTGCTTTCGCGCCAGGCGCGGTCTCAAAACGGATATCCAGCGGCGTGCTGCTGTTAATCGGCGCTAAACGCCAGTTGTGATCGGCCTGCGGTTTCACTTCGCCGTGCGCTTTGGTTTCGCTGCTGATATAGGCGGCAACCACCGAGCGGTTCTCATCCGGCGACGCGAAGGCGACATACTTATCGCCGGTGCCGGCAAACTTGCCGCCATAAGCGCGATAGTTATTGGTGGCGACCAGGAAACGGGCCTGAGGATCAATAGGTTTGCCTTGCCATGTGAGATCCTTAATGCGCGAAGCCCCCTTGTTGATCAGCGAGCACTCTGCGTCATAGCGCGCCGGCTGCGTGACATCGATTTGATACTGCACGCCATCGATCACATCGAAGTTATAGGTACGGAAATCCCAGTTAATCAGCGCTTGCGGTTTGCTACTGTGCGGATCGATTTGATTAAACTGCGCGGCTGAACACTCCAGCCACTCTTTCACCTGTGCACCGCTGACTTTCATCACCACCAGCGTATTGGGGTAGAGATAGAGATCGGCGGCGTTACGGAAAGTGAGGTTACCTTTCTCCACTTCGACATAGCTGGCGGGATCGTTTTTGCGGCCGCCAGCTTTAAACGGCGCGGCGGCGGAGAGCACCGGCAAGCGGCCAAGATCAGGATCGCCCTGAATAAAGTGTTCGACGTAAGCGCGCTGTGCGTTGTTAACGATCTGCACCGTGGGATCGTCCTGCACCAGCGACAAATAGCTGTACATCACGTCGGCGGATTTACCGATCGGTTTGGCAACAAAATCGCGCGTGGCGCGGTGAGCCTGCTCCAGCACTTTCACCAGATCGGCATCTTCGGCAGCCAGCGATTTTTTCGCCGCGCTGTCATAAATTGGACGTGCCTCGGCTTTGCCCTGCGCAACCTGCCATTTGCCGCCCTCGTTATTCAGCACCAGATCGACCACACCCAGATGATCGCCCCACATACCGGGCATCACCGCCGGAATACCGTTAAGTGTGCCCTGGGCGATATCAGCGCCTTTAATTGCCGCAAACTCTTTGCTCGGGAAGACCGCGTGAGCGTGACCGAACATGATGGCGTTGATGCCAGCAACCTGGCTGAGGTAATAGACCGAATTTTCGGCCATGGCATGATAGGGTTCACTGCTCAAACCGGAGTGCGGAATAGCGATGATTATTTCAGCACCTTTTGCGCGCATTTCCGGCACATAGCGCTTCGCTGTTTCAGTGATGTCATCAACCCGCACTTTTCCCTGCAGATTGTTGCGATCCCAAACCATAATCTGCGGGGGAACGAAGCCGATGTAACCAATTTTCAGCGTATGCGGCTTACCGTCACGGTCTGTAACGGTGGTTTCCTTGATTAAGTAGGGCGTAAACAGCGGTTTTCCGCTCTTTTCATCGATTATGTTGGCGTTGACGTAAGGGAAACGCGCGCCGGCCAGCGCTTTTTGCAGATAAGGTAAACCGTAATTGAACTCATGATTACCGAGGTTTCCGACCGCGTAATCCAGCGTATTCATCGCCTTATATACCGGATGAACTTCGCCCGGTTTTAGCCCTTTCGCCGCCATGTAATCGCCCAGCGGACTGCCCTGAATAATATCGCCGTTATCGACCAGCACGCTGTTCTTCGCTTGCGCGCGGGCCTGCTGAATTAAGGTGGCGGTGCGTACCAGGCCAAATTTCTCCGTCGGCGTATCTTTGTAATAATCGAAATCCATCATATTGCTGTGCAGATCGGTGGTTTCCAGAATGCGCAGATCCACCGTAGCAGCCTGTACCGTGGCGGCAGTTATACAGAGTGCCAATAACGACATGCTCGCTTTGAACATCGCTTGCTCCTTGTTCGGTCCAATGGGCCTCTCAAAATAATGTAAAACCATGACGAATTATCATTTCAATTTGTGATGAAGCTCGGACTTTCATCCAATATCTCCCGCCGGGCCGCGCCAAAAGCGCATTCAGCATCCCGCCATAGCCGCCGATGATGAACTATGGTATTGATATTCAAATAGATTGCCGTAGCAGACAGCACAGTCGCAGGCTGTTGAATGACAACTGCTAAAATAAGGACAGATTGGCAGTTGGTGTCTGACAGGCAGAATCAGCGGAAAAGAGGTAAAGAATGTTAGATAAAATTTGTCAGCTGGCGCGCGATGCGGGCGATGCCATTATGCAGGTATATAACGGCGCAGAGCCGGTTGACGTGACCCGCAAGTCGGATGATTCTCCCGTTACCGCGGCCGATCTCGCGGCGCATCGCGTGATTGTGCAAGGTCTGACGGCGCTTTCGCTGGGGGTGCCGGTGCTATCTGAAGAGGATCCCCCGAGCTGGGACGTGCGTCAGCACTGGCAGAAATACTGGCTGGTCGATCCGCTGGATGGTACCAAAGAGTTCATCAAGCGCAACGGCGAGTTTACGGTCAACATTGCGCTGATCGAAAATGGCAAACCGGTATTGGGCGTGGTGTATGCGCCCGTGCTAGGCGTGATGTACTCGGCGGCTGAGGGTAAAGCCTGGAAAGAAGAGAACGGCCAGCAGACGCAAATTCATGCGCGTGAAGCGCGTCCACCGTTAGTGGTGGTTAGCCGTTCGCATTTTGAGAGCGATACCGAGTTGCAGGAGTATTTGCACCAGCTCGGCGAGCATCAAACCACCGCGATTGGTTCATCGCTGAAGTTCTGTCTGGTAGCTGAAGGCAGCGCGCAACTCTATCCGCGCTTCGGGCCCACTAACATCTGGGATACCGGCGCAGGCCATGCGGTGGCGATTGCGGCTGGTGCGCATGTGCATGACTGGCAGGGGAAAACGCTGGATTACACGCCGCGAGAATCTTTCCTTAATCCCGGTTTCCGCGTTTCGCTGTTTTAAGATTTCATCGGGTCGCCATTGACGGCGACCTCCACTTACTTCTGCAACAACTCATGAATTAACTTCATCGCCTGCTGCACTTCGTCCTGCGTTAGCGGACCATCTTTGACGTAGCGCACATGTGCGGTGTTATCCAGCACCACAATCGCGGATCCGCCTTTCTCCAACTGCCAGGCCTGACGCGCGCTGCCGTTGCTATCGACGATAAACTGCGACCATGGAAACTGCTGCTTGTTGCTCTCAAGGCTGCTGCGCACGAACATGCCGGTGCCCGGAATCGCATCGTCGGTATTGACGATAGTGGTGGTTTGATAACGATCGTGCGGCAGATGCGCAGCTTTGATGGCTTCAATTAACGCCGCATTCTGCTCTTTAGCAGAAGAGCGCCCGGCAATATGCAGGATAACGCGAACTTTTCCGCTTAGCTGCGCGCTATTCCAGGATTTGTAGCTAAACTTATCTTCATCTTGTTGATAAAACAGCTCTCCTTTGTCGTTAACGCCAACGGCTGGCACGCGTTCACCCAGTTTGAAGGCATGTGCCGCAGCCAGGCCCGGCAGCAAGAGTGCCAGTGCTATCACAGTGTGTCTCAAACGCATTTATTACTCTCCTTGGTGATCCGACCAGTTGTTCATGTTCCTGCAATATTAGGCGTGGATGATGCGTCTGTCGCAATGAGTTAACAGGTTTGCAACCTATGCCACAATTCCATAATGAGTGAAGGTTTATACTGGGTTTAGTGAGGCTGATAACAGAGTATTCTGTAATGATGTGTCAATTCAGTAAATAATTCACCTTTTCGGAACACGGCTAAGAAAGGATGCTCTATAGTTATGCCTCATTTGCGCTTCACGGGTTCGTACCAAATTTGGTGACGACGGAGCGTATTAAACATTTTAGGAGTTAAACAGCATGAAGATCTTCCAGCGCTATAATCCGCTGCAAATTGCGAAATATGTCAAAACGCTATTTAGAGGAAGGTTGTACATCAAGGACGTGGGCGCGTTCGAGTTTGATAAGGGCAAAGTGATGTTGCCGCGTGTCAAAGATAAACAGCATCTCAGCGTGATGTCAGAAATCAATCGCCAGGTGCTGCGGCTGCAAGCCGAGTACAACTAAGTAAGCATAAGAAAGGGCGCCGATGGCGCCCTCAGTTTTTAGTGCGGTTGTTGGCTTGTCGCCATCAATTGCGATCCTGGGACGACTCAGATTCATCCACCGTATTTTTGTTCACATTCAGCACCGGCGGGCGTTCATCAATACGCGTAACCAGCAGCTGGTCGATACGGTAGCTATCAATATCCACCACTTCAAACTTGTAGCCGGAAAACTTCACAAAGTCGGTACGCTTCGGAATCTTGCGCAGCATGTACATCATGAAGCCGCCGATGGTTTCATAATTGCCAGACTGCGGGAAATCATCGATATCCAGCACGCGCATCACGTCATCAATTGGCGTGCCGCCTTCGACCAGCCATGAGTTCTCATCGCGCGCGACAATCTGCTCTTCCTGACCTTGACCCACCAAATCGCCCATCAACGTGGTCATCACATCATTCAGCGTAATGATGCCCACCACCAGCGCGTATTCGTTCATGATCACCGCGAAGTCTTCACCAGCGGTTTTGAAGCTCTCCAGCGCTTCAGAAAGCGTCAGCGTATCCGGCACAATCAGCGCTGAACGAATCTGTACGCCGCTGTTCAGCGTCAGGCTTTGATTGCCGAGTACACGCAGCAGTAGCTCTTTGGAATCGACATAGCCGACGATGTGGTCGATATCGCCATCGCAGACGATGAATTTCGAGTGCGGATGCTGGGCGATTTTGGTTTTCAGTGTGGTTTCATCTTCGTGTAAATCGAACCACACCACGTTCTCGCGCGAGGTCATTGATGACGGCACGGTACGTGATTCCAGCTCAAACACGTTCTCAATCAGCTCATGTTCCTGCTTACGCAGCACGCCCGCCAGCGCACCGGCTTCCACCACCGCATAGATATCGTCGGAGGTGATGTCGTCTTTACGCACCATCGGCAGTTTGAACAGACGGAAGAAGACGTTCGCCAGGCCGTTGAACAGCCACACCAGCGGACGCAGCACCACCAGACAGAAGCGCATCGGGTTGATAATGCGCAACGCTACGGCTTCCGGTGCAATCATGCCGACGCGTTTTGGCGTCAGGTCAGCAAACAGAATGAACAGGCTGGTCACGATGGTGAAGGAGCAGATAAAACTGAGCTGTTCAGCCAATTCGGGTGCCATGATGCGGCTGAATAAGCTATTAAAGGCGGGCGAAAACGCCGCATCGCCGACGATACCGCCGAGGATCGCCACGGCATTCAGGCCAATCTGCACTACGGTGAAGAACATGCCAGGTTGTTCCTGCATCTTCAGCACGCGCTGGGCATTGATATTGCCTTCGTCAGCCAGCAGCTTCAGTTTGATCTTACGGGCGGCGGCCAGCGAGATCTCCGAAAGGGAGAAAAATGAACTGATGACTATCAGTAAAAGAATGACAAGTAAGCTATCGAGCATAAAAGGTCCGTTGGGTTAATCACTTGTCATTTTTGGCCTGGGCAGCGCGGGAATGGGCGTACGTCCGGTACTTGCCAGTCAAACAGGCTATCCGTGCCAAAAATGTCTGCGCCATTTCGACAAGATAAGGTTAACGTCGGGGCAGAAAGGGTGCAGGCGAGGCCTGCTGGTCGCTGATTATAGCAGCAGCGCTTATCATGCCGCTATAGGCGCGCATCAGGGGGTCGGATTAATCTGAGTGAGCGTCATTCGCGAGCTCAAGAATCGCCTTGGTTGTTGTATCGTTTAGCACATTTACCCACAATAGGTCACAATTTGGCTTAGTCGCTGAATTTGCGCCAGTGGGGGGAAAAGAGCGGCTATGCTGATGGGTAAACGCGCGCTGGTGATACCCTTCCAGAGAATAAACGCCCCTGCGGAATAGGGGCCGGCATTATTAACAGGAGTACGTGTGCCACGATTTCATATTTATTGTTTGGCCAGCCTGTTGCTTGCTGCACCTGCCGTTGAGGCAGCCAAAGTGCGCTTGCAGCTGGACGGTCTTAGCGGGGATTTGCAAAAGAACGTCAGGGCACGCTTGTCCACCATCGGCAGTGACGAGGTGTCGAACGACGGCCGTTTCCGCGCGCGCGTTGCGGAAGCGATCAAAGAAGGCCTGCGGGCACTGGGTTATTACGAACCGGAGATCGATTTTGAATCGCGCCCGGCACCGCCGCAAGGTGGTCGTCCGGTATTGATCGCACACGTTAAGCCCGGCGAACCGGTCAAGATCGGCGGCAGCACCATTGTGATCGAAGGTGAAGCCCGCACCGACAAGGATTACCAAGCCTGGGTCAAACAGGGCACGCCGAAAGTCGGTACACAGCTGAATCACGGCGCCTATGACAAATTTAAAAACGGCTTCTCCAGCCTGGCATTGCGTAATGGTTACTTCGACGGTGACTTTAAGCAAAGCCAGCTTGGCGTTTCGGTTGAACGGCGCGAAGCCTTCTGGGACATCAATTACGATAGCGGCCCGCGCTACCGTTTTGGTGATGTCGGTTTCCAGGGCTCGCAAATCGACGAAGCCTATCTGCAAAATCTGGTGCCGTTCAAAAAGGGCGATTACTACAGCTCGCGCGATCTGGCCGAACTTAACCGCCGCTTGTCGGCGACCGGCTGGTTCAACTCAGTGGTGGTCGCGCCTGAGTTTGATAAAGGTCGTCAAAGCAAAGTGCTGCCGCTGAATGCGGTGGTATCGCCACGCGTGGAAAACACCATTGAAACCGGCGTCGGTTACTCCACCGATGTCGGGCCGCGCATTAAAGGCACGTGGAAAAAACCGTGGATTAACAGCAGCGGCCACAGCCTGGCCGCCAGCGCCTACGTTTCTGCGCCGGAGCAGCAGCTCGATCTCAGCTATAAAGTCCCGCTGCTGAAAAGTCCGCTGGAGCAGTATTACACCTTCTCCGGCGGCGTGAAGCGTACCGATCTCAACGACACCAAAGCCGATACCACCACGCTGGCGATGTCGCGAAACTGGGACAGCAGCAGCGGCTGGCAGAAGGCAATCAACCTGCGCTGGAGCCTCGATCACTTTACCCAGGCCAGCGTGACCAACACCACTATGCTGCTCTATCCGGGCGTTAGCCTGAACCGCACCCGTTCGCGCGGCGGTCTGATGCCAACGTGGGGTGATTCGCAGCGCTACTCGGTGGACGTGTCGGATACCACATGGGGTTCGGACGTTGATTTCGTCATCATGCAGGCGCAAAACGTCTGGATTCGCACGCTCGCCGATAAGCATCGCTTTGTGGCGCGCGGCAATGTGGGCTGGATCGAAACCAACGACTTCGACAAAGTGCCGCCGGATCTGCGCTTCTTCGCCGGTGGCGATCGCAGTATTCGTGGTTACAAATACAAAGACGTATCGCCACGTGATGATAACGGCAAGCTGACCGGCGCCTCGAAAATGGCCACCGGCTCGCTTGAATATCAATACAACGTGACCGGCAAATGGTGGGGCGCGGTGTTCGTCGATTCCGGCGAAGCGGTCAACGACATCAAGCAGAGCAACCTGAAAACCGGCGCCGGCTTCGGCGTGCGCTGGTCTTCTCCGGTCGGGCCGATCAAGTTTGATATCGCGCGGCCGATTGGCGACGACAAGGAGCATGGATTGCAATTTTATGTAGGATTGGGGCCTGAACTATGAAGCTGTGGAAAAAGGTCCTGATTGGCATCGGTATTTTTCTGGTGCTGCTGTTGGGCAGCATCGCGTTTCTGGTGGGCACCACGCCGGGTTTGCATCTGCTGCTGAAAGGCGCCGATCGCTGGGTGCCAGGTTTGTCGATCAAACAGGTGGAAGGTGGCTGGCGCGATCTGACGCTAAGCGGCGTGAAGTATGAGATGCCGGGCGTTAGCGTGGATGCCGGACGTTTCCACCTGGCGCTGAATCTCAACTGCCTGCTGCATTCGTCGGTGTGTGTCAATGACATTGCGCTGCAGGATGTCAGCGTGGTGGTCGATAGCAAAAAAATGGCACCGGCCAGCGCACCGCCGCCGGAAGAGGAGAGCGGCAGCACCAATCTCAGCACGCCGTATCCCATCACGCTCAGCAAAGTCGGGCTGCATAACATCAACGTTAAAGTGGATGACACCGCAATTTCCCTGCTCGACTTCACCAGCGGCCTGCAGTGGCAGGATCGCGCACTGACGCTGACGCCAACCCATATCCAAAGCCTGCTGATCGCGCTGCCGAAAGCGGCCAAAGTGGTGGATGAGCAGGTGGTGCAGCCAAAAGTGCAGCAGCCGCAGCCGGATGAACAGCCGCTGGGCGAAACGCTGCAGGCGATGTTCGCTAAGCCGCTATTACCAGAGATGCCGGACTTCCAGCTGCCGCTGGATATCACCGTGCAGGAACTGTTGGGCGAACAGCTGCGCATCACCGGCGATACCGACATCTCAATCACGCGTCTGCTGTTAAAAGCCAAAACCGCCGATCGTCATCTCCAACTGGAAACCTTTGATGTCGATTCGCCGCAAGGGCAGGTGAACGCCAGCGGTGAAGCAACGTTGGCCGATAACTGGCCGGTGAATTTTGCGCTGAACGGCACCCTCAATCTCGACCCAATCAAGGGCGAGAAGATCAAAATGAACCTTGCAGGCGCGATGCGTGACGAGCTGAAGCTCGGGCTGAATCTTTCCGGTCCGGTGCGTGCGCAGCTGGATGCGACCACGCAGCCTGCGGTCGCCGGTTTGCCACTGGCGCTAAAACTCACCAGCCCGCAGCTGCGCTGGCCGCTCACCGGCGCGGTGCAGTATCAGGCGGATAATCTCGATTATCAGTTCAAAGGCAAAGCCACCGATTACGTGATGTCGCTGCGCACTGCGGTGAAAGGCGAAGGCGTGCCGCCTGCCACCATTGCGCTGGACGGCAAAGGCAACGAGCAGCAGTTCAATCTTGATAAGCTGCGCGTGGCGGCGCTGCAGGGCAATATCGATCTGACGGCGCTGGTGGACTGGAGCAAAGCCATTAGCTGGCGCAGCGAATTGACGCTTTCGGGCATCAACACCGCCAAACAGTATCCGGATTGGCCAGCGAAGCTGGAGGGCAAAATTGCCACGCGCGGCAGCTTGTACGGCGGAACCTGGCAGCTCAGCGTGCCGCAGCTGGAGCTGAAAGGAAATGTTAAGCAGAACGCGGTGAGCGCCAAAGGTACGTTGACTGGCAACAGCTATAACCAGTGGAAAGTGCCCGGCCTTAACATTGCGCTGGGTCGCAACCATCTGGACGTGAACGGCGAGCTGGGCGACACGCTCAATCTCGACGCCAGCATTGATGCGCCAAAGCTGGATAACGCGCTGCCGGGCCTGGGCGGCGTCGCCAAAGGCACCATCAAAGCACGCGGCACCTTACAGGCGCCGCAGCTGCTGGCCGATCTCACGGCTACTGGTTTGCGCTGGCAGCAGCTGCAGATCCGTCGTGTGGCGTTGCAGGGCGATGTGAAATCCAGCGATCAGATCGCCGGTAAGCTGCAACTGCGCGTGGAACAGCTGCAGCAGGACGCGCTGAAAGTGAACCTGTTAACGCTGAACGCCGACGGCAACGAAAAGCAGCATCAGCTTAAGCTCGCGGTACAGGGCGAACCGGTTTCCGGTCAGCTGGCGCTGAACGGCAGCTTTGATCGCAAAACCGAGCGCTGGCAGGGCAATCTCAACAACACGCGTTTCGACACGCCGGTAGGCGAATGGCGACTGACGCGGGCGATGGCGATTGATTACCTTAACAGCAAGCAGACCGCCACCATTGGGCCGCACTGCTGGCAGAACCCGAACGCGCAGCTGTGCGTACCGGAACCGATTGAAGCCGGTGCCAGCGGACATGCGCATGTGGTGCTCAATCGCTTCGATTTGGCGATGATCAAACCGTTCCTCACCGATGCCACCAAACTGAACGGTGTGTTCAGTGGTGATGCGCGCGTTAACTGGACCGCCGACGGCGCGCTGCCAACCGGCACCTTAGCGCTGAAAGGCAGCGGCGTGAAAGTGGAGCAAGACGTGCAGGGCAACAGTTTGCCTATCGCCTTCGACACGCTGAACCTGAATGCCGCGCTGCGTAACGGTCGCGCACAGCTTGATTGGTTGATCCATATCGTCAACAACGGCCAGCTGAGCGGCAATGTGCAGATCGCCGATCCTGAGAATCGGCGTCAGCTGTCGGGCAACATCGGCATCAGCAATATTTCGCTGGCGATGTTGAATCCGGCGCTGATGCAGGGCGAGAAGATCAAAGGCAACCTGAACAGCAACCTGCGCCTTGGCGGCACGCTGCAGCAGCCGCAGGTGTTTGGTCAGTTGGGGCTGAGCGATGTGGATGTCGACGGCAGCTTTATGCCGGTTGATCTCACCGCTGCCAACCTCAACATGGTGTTCAACGGCATGAGCTCAACGCTCAACGGCATGATTCAGACGGCGCAGGGCAATCTTAACCTGAGCGGCAACGCCGACTGGAGCCAGTTGGATAACTGGCGTGCGCGCGTGGCGGCGCAAGGTAGCCGTATCCGCGTTACCGTGCCGCCAATGGTGCGCATGGATGTCTCGCCGGATCTGGTGTTTGCAGCCACGCCGGCCGCGTTCAGCCTTGACGGCAAAGTGGATATTCCGTGGGCGCGCATTACCGTGCAGGAAGTGCCGGAAAGCGCCACCGGCGTCTCCTCTGATGAAGTGATGCTGGATCAAAATCTCAAGCCGATTCAGCCGAAAACGGCGGCAATCCCGATCAACAGCAATCTGGTGATCCACGTCGGTAATGATGTGCGGCTCTCGGCATTTGGCCTAAAAGCCAGGCTGAATGGCGATCTCAAACTGGTGCAGGATAAAAACGGCCTCGGCTTGAATGGCCAGATCAACATCCCATCCGGCCGCTTCCACGCTTATGGTCAGGATCTGCTGGTACGTAAAGGTGAGTTGCAATTCGCCGGACCGCCGGACCAGCCTTACGTCAATCTCGAGGCGATCCGTAATCCTGAGGCCACTGAAGACGATGTCACCGCCGGATTACGGGTAACCGGGCTGGCGGATGAGCCGAAAGTGGAAGTGTTCTCCGATCCGGCGATGTCACAGCAGGAAGCGCTTTCTTACCTGTTACGTGGTCAGGGACTCAACAGCGATGGCGACAGCAACGCATTAACTTCCGCGCTGGTGGGATTGGGGGTTGCGCAAAGTGGTCAGGTTGTGGGTAAAATCGGCGAGACCTTCGGTGTCAGTAATCTCGCGGTTGATACCGCTGGCGTAGGCGATAGCCAGCAGGTGCAGGTGAGTGGTTACGTGTTGCCGGGTCTACAAGTAAAATACGGTGTTGGCATATTTGATTCACTGGCGACCTTAACCTTGCGTTATCGCCTGATGCCCAAACTCTATTTAGAAGCCGTGTCGGGTCTCGATCAGGCACTGGATCTGCTCTATCAGTTTGAGTTTTAGCAATGCGAATAATTGTCTATGGCAGTTTACGGCGCAAACAGGGAAACAGTCATTGGATGACGAATGCGCAGTGGCTCGGCGACCATCAGATTGTGGGGTTTGATCTCTACAATCTGGGTCACTATCCGGGCGTGGTGGAAGGAGAAGGCAGCGTTTATTGCGAGGTGTATCGCATTGACGCCAGCACGCTCGGCGAACTTGATGCCTTGCGCACCAAAAATGGCGAATACAAACGCCAGCTTATTCAGACGCCTTACGGCAGTGCCTGGCTGTATGTCTATCAGCGTTCAGTTGCGGGTCGCACGCATATCGCGAGCGGTGACTGGTTAAGGCGAGATGGCGAAACAGAGGCATAAATAAAAACACCGTCCATTGGACGGTGTTTTTTTATGCGTGGCAGAAAAGAATCTTATTTCTTCTGCGCGCGCTCGTAAGAGGCGATGATTTCAGCTTTGGCCGCTTCTGCGTTGTCCCAGCCATCAACCTTCACCCATTTGCCTTTTTCCAGATCTTTGTAGTGCTCGAAGAAGTGGGTGATCTGCGCTTTCAGCAGTTCTGGCAGGTCGTTCACATCTTTGATGTGATCGTACTCTTTACTCAGCTTGGTGTGCGGCACCGCAACCAGTTTGGCATCTTCGCCAGACTCGTCGGTCATTTTCAGCACGCCGACGGGACGGCAGCGGATCACTGAGCCCGGTACCAGCGGATAAGGGGTTGGCACCAGCACGTCAACCGGGTCACCATCCAGAGACAGGGTGTGGTTGATGTAGCCGTAGTTGCACGGATAGAACATGGCGGTAGACATGAAACGGTCTACAAACAGGGCGCCAGACTCTTTGTCGACTTCATATTTGATCGGATCGGCGTTAGCCGGGATCTCAATGACAACGTAGATATCTTCTGGCAACTCTTTACCTGCAGGCACCTGGTTCAAACTCATCTGGCTTTCCTTCATTAGTCATATGTTGAGTGACGGCTATTATAGCCAACTGACTCTGAAAGTATGCCCCCTTTTTGGCGTTTCGGAATGCTCCAACCCGCTACTTCGCCGTGACAAACAGCGAGACGATCCCCGCCGCAATCAGTGGTCCAACTGGCACACCACGGAAGAAGGCCACGCCAATCACCGTACCAATCAACAGCCCACCAATCACCGACGGCTGCACGCTCATGAAGTTCACGCCGCGTCCGCCCAGCCAGGCAACGAAAACCCCCACCACAATCGCGATAATCGATTGCCAGTTGGCGAACGATTTCAACAGAGAGGAAGCCGGCAGCGTACCGCTGGCCAGCGGCGCCATCACCGCAACGGTGAGGATGATGATGCCAATCTGAATGCCCTGTTTTTCCACATAGGGAAAGAATTGCGACAGCGGGGTGAGCTTGATCGCCAGCAGGATCAGAATCGAGATGGTAACGGCGCTGTTATGAACGAAATAGCTGAGGACGGCGAGGCAAACAAGAATGATGGTGGAGGCATAAGCAGCCATGGTTTCTCCCTGCAGATTAATGGGCGCGCTGGCCGATGCCAGCGCTAAGCGTATTAAACGCTTACATTAATCAACAATCGTCGGGGTTGGCGCAACTGCCTTTGTTAATTGATTGCAACATCAGCGCCTGATTACGCACCAGACTGACGCCCTGCGCACCAACTGACAGCGCGGCCATCGTGCCCTGGCTGCTAACAAAATAGCTGCGGCTGGCATCCAGCCAACTGTCGCGATAGGTCAGCCACGCGCGCTGGGCGCTGCGCAATTTGTCTTTAGGTGCGCCGGTTAATTTTTTCATTGCTTGGGTGTACTGCGCGTTCATCTCTTTATCCCAGGCTTTATTAGCGGTGCCGTAGCATTGAGACATGCCGGCGGTGCTGGATTCCTTATTCAGACACTGATCGAGCTGCTGATCGATAGGGTTTTGTTGCGCTGCCGCAAAACCACTGACCAACAAACACGCCATCGGGAGCCATTTTTTCATCGTTTCATTCCTTAAATTTTGCTGGGGCAGAGTTCAGTAAAAGTGAAGTCTGGATGATCGTCAGCCAGTTGACCATCAACAATGGATAAAGTTTCCGCGATCAACTGCCGATAATCTTTCCGTTTTAGGGCCAGCGGATTTCTGCCTTTTCTTGCAAACGGGGATAATCATGTTCAAACAGCTATCAATTCGTACTGCATTACTCACGCTTTTGGCTTTTATGGCGCTGCTGCTGCTGGCAGTCAGCGCGATGGGCATCTCTGCCATCAACGCAGGCAATCAATCACTGGATGCTATTAACCGCATTCAGGGAATTGAACTGAACAGTTTGTACCAAAGCAACGCCGATCTCATGCGCGCGCGCGGCAGCGCCGCATTGGCCGTGCGCAAAATCGAAATCGGATTACTGGAGGATGGCGCCAGCGTCACCAAACAAGCTGAGGAGGATGTCACCAGTTCCCAGCGTCATCAGAAAGCCTTTATTGATGCCGGAACGGTAACGGCTCAGGGTAAAATCCTCGCCGATGCCGTGGCTACTTCGTTCGCTGCCTATCATAAGGGCGCTATCGTGCCGATGATGGATGCGTTGCAAAAGCAGTATACCGACGAATATTACCAGGTTTTGGAAGGCAACCTCTCAACGCTGGCAAGCAACTACGCGAAAGCCGTGCATGATTTTGCCGTTTATGCTGATGAAGTCTCAGCTACACGTCTGGCGCAAGCTGCACACAATGAGTGGCAGATGAAAATCATGATTGGCGTGGCGATGGCGTTGACGCTATTGCTGATCGTCATTGCCTGGCAACTGCTGCGTCGTCTGCTGCTGCGTCCACTCGATGGCGCGATTCTGCATCTGGAGCAAATTGCGGCCGGCGATTTATCCCAGCCGCTGCCCGCAGCCGGAAAGAGTGAATTAGGCCGTCTCAATCAGGCGCTGGCGAATATGCAGCTGGCGCTCAGCAGTTCGGTCAGTCAGGTGCGCGAAGCCAGCTTGCAGATTGACGTGGGAAGCCGCGAGTTAGCGGCGGGCACCGTGCATCTCTCGCAGCGTACCGAAGAGTCCGCCGCTTCGCTGGAGCAAACCGCGGCCAGCATGGAACAGCTCACCGCCACCGTGCGTCTCAATGCCAGCAATGCTAAAGAGGCCAATCAGCTCGCCAGCAATGTCTCCGACAGTGCCGATCGCGGTGCCGAAGTGGTCGGCTACGTGATGGAGAAGATGCAGGAGATCACCCAAAGCGCCAATCGCATTGGCGACATCCTCAGCGTGATTGATGGCATTGCCTTCCAGACCAACATCCTGGCACTGAACGCTGCGGTTGAAGCCGCGCGTGCCGGTGAACAAGGGCGCGGTTTTGCCGTGGTCGCTAATGAAGTGCGCACGTTGGCTGGTCGCAGCGCCACCGCCGCCAAAGAGATCCGCGAGCTCATCGCAGAATCGCAGACGCGGGTGCAAGAAGGCAGCGATATGGCCACGCGCGCCGGTGAAACCATGGATGAAATCTCCAGCGAAGTGATGCGCGTGACTACGCTGATGAAAGAGATCTCCATTGCTTCGGAAGAGCAGAGTCGCGGTATCGAGCAGGTAAATCAGGCGGTGACGCAGATGGATGAAGCCGCGCAGCAGAACGCCGCGTTAGTCGAAGAAGCCAGCGCTGCCACCCAATCGCTGGAAGCGCAGTCGCAGCAGTTGCAGGATTCGATGGCGCAATTCCGCGTAGTCGCGTCTCTGCCTTCGTAGGCAGCAACAAAAAGCCCGCACGGAGGCGGGCTTTGCACAGCGGGAAAAAACTTAGGCTGAATGGTCGTCCGGATATTCACGGATAAAGCGTTCAACGTCGCCCACCATTGCGTCGTTGCCGCAGAAGAACGGGCAGCGCTGATGCAGCGTTTCTGGCTGGATGTCGAGGATGCGATTGGCACCATCGCTGGCTTTACCGCCCGCTTGCTCCGCCAGGAAGGCCATTGGGTTGCATTCGTACAGCAGACGCAGCTTGCCTTTCGGGTGGCTGGCGGTGCTTGGATAGAGATAGATGCCGCCTTTCAGCAGGTTACGGTGGAAGTCGGCCACCAGTGAACCAATGTAGCGCGAGGTATACGGGCGCTTGGTGGCGATATCTTCTTCCTGGCAGAACTTCAGGTATTTCTTCACACCCTGCGGGAAGCGAATGTAGTTACCTTCGTTGATCGAGTAGGTGTAACCCTTCTCCGGGAAGGTCATGCGCTCGTGGCTCAGGCAGAATACGCCGAGCGACGGATCGTAAGTAAACGCATGCACGCCCACGCCGGTGGTGTAAACCATCATGGTCGAAGAACCGTAAACCACGTAACCCGCAGCAACCTGCTTGTTGCCCGGCTGCATGAAGTCGGCTTCGGTGATTGGCGTGCCCGGCTCGCTGATGCGATGGTAGATAGAGAAAATGGTGCCGACGGAAACGTTAACGTCGATGTTTGAAGAACCGTCCAGCGGATCCATTAATACAACGTATTTGCCATTCTCTGAGCCTTCAAAGATGACGAACTCGTCTTCTTCTTCCGACGCGATACCGGCCACCACGCCGCGTGCTTTCAGGGCGGCTTTCAGCTTTTCGTTGGCAAACAGATCAAGCTTCATCTGCTGCTCACCCTGCACGTTTTCCACGCCGCTGGCACCCAGAATATCCACCAGACCCGCTTTGTTGATGTCGCGGTGGATAATTTTAGCGCCAAGCTTAATGGAAGAAATCAGCGCCGTCAGTTCACCTGTGGCGTGTGGAAAGTCGTGTTGCTTCTCGACGATGAATTCGCCTAACGTTTTCATAACACATTCCCTGCATCTACGATGGAGTGGCAGCAGCTGTAACAAGCTACCAACGTATGAGCGCAGTTTAGCCGATTGAACTTTAAAAACCATAGTCCTAATCCGTTTCTTCCCTCTCAACTCGGCGTTACACTGTGCGCCGAACTTTTGAGTAATGGATCTCTTTATGCGTATTCACATCCTCGGGATTTGTGGCACTTTCATGGGCGGACTGGCGATGCTGGCGCGCTCGCTGGGACACGAAGTGACCGGCTCAGACGCCAATGTCTATCCGCCGATGAGCACGTTGCTGGAACAGCAAGGCATTGAATTGACTGAAGGTTACGATGCCAGCCAGCTCGATCCGCAACCGGATCTGGTGATCATTGGTAACGCGATGACGCGCGGCAATCCTTGTGTCGAAGCGGTACTGGAACGCAACATTCCCTACCTCTCCGGCCCGCAATGGCTGCACGATTTCGTCCTGCGCGATCGTTGGGTGCTGGCGGTGGCGGGAACCCACGGCAAAACCACCACAGCCGGCATGGCAGCGTGGATTCTCGAGGCCTGCGGCCTGGAACCGGGCTTTATCATCGGTGGTGTGCCAGGAAACTTCGAGGTTTCGGCAAAATTAGGAAAAAGTCCATTCTTCGTCATCGAAGCGGATGAGTACGACAGCGCGTTCTTCGACAAGCGTTCCAAGTTTGTGCATTACTGCCCGCGCACGCTGATCCTCAACAACCTCGAATTCGATCACGCGGATATCTTTGACGATCTGCGCGCCATCCAGAAGCAGTTCCATCATTTGATCCGTATCGTGCCGGGCCAGGGCAAGATCCTGCTGCCGGAGCACGACAACAACATCAAGCAAGTGATGGCGATGGGCTGCTGGAGCGAGCAGGAAACGGTGGGCGATAACGGTCACTGGCAGGCGAAAAAGTTGACGCCGGACTCTTCACATTGGGAGATCTGGCTCGACGGCGAGAAAGTCGGCGAAGTGAACTGGGCGCTGGTGGGCGAGCACAACATGCATAATGGCCTGATGGCGATTGCGGCGGCGCGTCATGTTGGGGTGAAACCGGTGGATGCCGGTGAAGCGTTGAGCAGCTTCATCAATGCGCGTCGTCGTCTCGAACTGCGCGGTGAAGTGAACGCCATCAAGGTGTACGACGATTTCGCTCACCATCCTACCGCGATTCTCGCCACGCTGGCGGCGCTGCGCAGCAAAGTGGGCGGCACCGCACGCATTCTGGCGGTGCTGGAGCCGCGCTCAAATACCATGAAGATGGGGGTGAGCAAGAACGAGTTAGCGCCATCGCTGGGCCGCGCAGACGAAGTGTTCCTGTTCCAGCCGCACCATATTCCGTGGCAGGTTTCCGATGTCGCTGAGGCGTGCATTCAGCCAGCGCAGTGGAGCGCGGATATCGATACGCTGGTGGAAATGGTGGCGAAGAAAGCCCAGCCAGGCGATTCGATCCTGGTGATGAGTAACGGCGGATTTGGTGGTATTCACCAGAAACTGCTGGAGCGGTTAGGGCGGTGATGGTGCGGGTTTTCCCCTCACCCTGGCCCTCTCCCGCAAGCGGGCGAGGGAATGTTTAGGTGGAGCTCGGTCAGCCCCTTCTCCCGCTTGCGGGAGAAGGGGCTGAGGGGAAAACCGCAGAAAACTTACGCTTCTGCCAACTCACGTAGATACTGGAAAATCAGGCGGGCAGATTTTGGCGGCTTATTCGCGGCTTTCTCTTTCTGCGCGTTACGGATCATGCTGCGCAGTTGCTGACGATCGGCGTGCGGATAGAGGTTAAACACTTCAGCGACCGCGTCATCACCTTGCTCGATCAAACGATCGCGCAAAATCTCCAGCTTATGGAACAGTGCAACCTGCTGGTTGTGACGATTCTTCAGCTTATCCAGCGCCTGGCGAATCGGATCTTCATCGCGTGAACGCAGCATCTTACCGATCAGCTGCAGCTGACGGCGACGGCCTTCTTTCTTGATGCGCTGCGCCAGTTCAATCGCGTCGCGCAATTGTTCGTCGAGTGGGATCTTGTCGAGGGAATTTTTCCCCAGCTCAACCAGCTCGGCACCAAGGCGTTTTAGCTCTTCGGCATCGCGTTTAATTTCGCTTTTGCTGACCCAGATAATCTCTTCATCTTCTTCGTCATTATTATCCGGCACATCGTCGAGCCAGTCTTCGGGCTGCTTGGTCATCTCTTGGCTCCCAAAAAAAAGAGGCTAATCCTACCAGTTTATCGGGCGACTGCGAAATTGTTCTCTGAGTCTGATAGACTCAAACAATTCATACTTAAGATTAGACGGCAGGTCGATGAACGTATCTACTCAGGTTGCAGAACAACGTAAAGTGTTGGAACAGGCTGTCGCGCAGGCGTTGGAACTGGCAAAAGCCAGCACCGATGGCGCTGAAGTGGCGGTCACGAAAACCACCGGCATCGGCGTCAGTACCCGCTATGGCGAAGTGGAAAACGTCGAATTCAACAGCGATGGTGCGCTCGGCATCACCGTCTACCATCAAAACCGAAAAGGCAGCGCTTCCTCCACCGATCTCAGCCCGGATGCGATCAAACGCACCGTGCAGGCGGCGATCGACATTGCGCGCTACACCTCGGTGGATCCATTTGGCGCACCGGCCGATCCCGATCTGCTGGCGTTTGACGCGCCGGATCTCGATCTCTACCATCCGTGGGAGATCGATGCCGATCGCGCTATCGAACTGGCCGCTCAGGCGGAACAAGCGTCGTTGCAGGCCGACAAGCGCATCACCAACACCGAAGGCGGCAGCTTCAACAGCCACGTTGGTATCAAAGTCTTTGGTAACAGCCACGGCATGTTGCAGAGCTACTGCTCCAGCCGCCATTCGCTCTCCAGCTGTGTGATAGCCGAGCAGGACGGCAATATGGAGCGCGATTACGCGTATACCATTGGCCGCGCTTTTGACGATCTGAAAAGCCCGGAATGGGTTGGCGCCGAGTGCGCCCGCCGCACGCTGTCGCGTCTGGCACCGCGCAAGCTTTCGACCATGAAAGCGCCGGTGATCTTCGCGCCAGAAGTGGCGACCGGTTTGTTTGGTCATCTGGTGGGCATGATCAGCGGCAGCAGCGTATACCGCAAATCGACCTTCCTGCTTGATTCGCTCGGTAAGCAGATTCTGCCCGAGTGGCTGACCATTGAAGAGCATCCGCACCTGCTGAAAGGCCTGGCATCCACGCCGTTCGACAGCGAAGGCGTGCGCACCCAATCGCGTGACATCATTAAAGATGGCGTGCTGCAGAACTGGCTGTTGACCAGCTACTCGGCGCGCAAGCTCGGCTTGCAGAGCACCGGCCACGCAGGCGGCATCCATAACTGGCGTATTGCCGGTCAGGGCCACAGCTTTGACGACCTGCTGAAGCAGATGGGCACCGGTTTAGTGGTAACCGAGATGATGGGCTCTAGCATCAACGGCATGACCGGCGACTATTCACGCGGCGCATCCGGATTCTGGGTGGAAAACGGTGAGATTCAATATCCTGTGAGCGAGATCACAATCGCTGGTAACCTCAAGGAGATGTGGCTCAATATGGTGACCGTCGGTAACGACATTGAAACCCGCAGCAATATACAATGCGGTTCGGTGCTGCTGCCGGAGATGAAAATCGCCGGACAATAAGAGTCATCGCTTTTTGAAAGCAGCCCGCAAGGCTGCTTTTTTTTTGGCCCGACAATAATAAAAGGACATACCAATGCGTAATAAGCATGTGATTGCAGTGTTGTCGTTATCGCTGTTGTTCTCCTCGGCTAGCGTGTTTGCAGCCGATTTAGAAAAAGATATGGATACGCTCAAGGATGGTCTGAGCGTGGTGAAGAAAACCTCTGACGCGCAGGAGATGCATACCGCGTTGGGTAAGATGCGCCAGGCGGCAACGGATGCTAAGCAATCCACGCCGGAAAAACTGGAAGGTCAGGCGGCCGATAGCGCGCAGATCAAGGATTATCACGCCGGTCTGGATTCGCTGATTGCCCAGATCGATGTGGTTGATCAGCTGGCGCAAGCCAACAAGCTGGACGAAGCCAAGGCCGAAGCGAAGAAACTGGAAGATATTCGCAACGCCAACCATAAGAAATTCCGCTGATAACCCGGCCAGCCCCGTGGCTGGCCTTATTCCTCTTTGCCTTATCTCCGCTTTAATCCGCATAACTCCATCAATCCTCGCATTTTGTGACCGCTTTCGCACACTTCGTGCGTCCTGAGATCTGGCGCACACTCGCCCGCGGGATTTCCACTTTGAGGTGGAAAAGTTGCGACTCAACAGCCTGAAGGCGAAAGCGTACTTTCTTATCAACGAGAAATATCTGTAATTGTCCGCTGTAAACAGGAGTAACAAGGTGAGGAGTGAAGCTGTCCCGCTGAAACAGAGCACGCCGGAAGCGATCCAGGCGCTGGCGGATAAGGTGTTAAGCCAAATTGCAGCGATCTACGCCGCACATCACATCGAAGCCAACGCCGTGCAGCAGCAGATGCTGGCTTCGCATGTCCGGGCGATGGCATCGCGCTCTTTAACGGGTGAAGCGCTACCGGAAGTAGAAGCTGAGCTGTTTGAAGATATCTCGCCGGAAACCATGGCGCTGGCGCAGCAGGTGGTGGATCTGTTTGGCAATCTGCCCAAAGAGGAAGCCTGGTTGTTGTCCGTCCATATCGAAGTGGCGAAATCGAACGAAGCATAAATTGCGAGGAATTGAACATGGTAACTGTAGTGATTGGCGATCGTCTGGGTAAAGGTCAGAAAGTAGCAGCGGGCATCGAGAAAGCCGGTGGTCGTGCGGTGGTGGTGCCAGGCGTGGCAGCCGACATGAAGCTGGGCGATGTGATGAAAGCGGAAAACGCCGACTTCGGTATCTCCTTCTGCGGCAGCGGCGGTGCCGGTGCGATTACCGCGCAGAACAAATATGGCTACAAAGCCAAACACGGGATGCGTTCGATTGACGAAGGCGTTACCGCCATCAATGAAGGTGCCACTGTGCTGGGCTTCGGCTTTATGGATAAAGAAGAGCTGGGTGAGCGTCTGGTGCAGGCCTGGACTAAAAAACACGGCAGCTAAGTATGAAACAGCAATACGAGACGCAGGTAACGGTGCAGGGCAAAGGCGACAGTAAAGCAAAAGCCTTTGCCGATGCGCTCAGCAAGGTGCAGCAGCAAGTGCTGCGCACCAGCCAAAAGATTCTGTTGCGCATTGAACCCATAGATGTGCGGGTGCTGCGCGCGCAGGAGAGCGTGCGCAAGGAAAAATTCTTGTTCTTCTTCCTCGCGCGTGAGCGACGGAATTACAGCGTTGAGCTGGACATTACCGTTAGCGTCACTGTGATCGACACCGACAAGGTGGATTTCATAGCGACTTAATAAAAACGACAACAAGGGTACGACGACATGTTTTTAATCATTTTGTTTAAGTCGTTAATCATTGGCGGATTGGTTGGCGTCGGGGTGGGAGCGGGCGCAGCGCGCATGTTCCACGCACCGACCACACAAGGTATGGGCGCGTTCCGTACCTTGGGAGAACTCAATTCCTGTGAAGGCGATCCGGCATCGCACTTCTCCTTTGGTCTCGGCTTCTTCTTTAACGCCTGGGCATCATCCGTGGCAGCGGGTTCCTTCACGCAGGACGTCGATCACCGCATTTTGCCGAACTGGGGCGCGGCGGCACTGATGGTGAAAAACCGCAACGTGGCGGAAACGCTGCACAACCCGAAACGCATGGCGATTGCCTGCGGCATCATCGGCATGATTGTGGTGGCCTTCCTTAACAGCACGGCGTCTGCGGTTCCGGCGGCGCTGCAGGTTACCGCAGTAAAAGTGCTGGTGCCGGCGGCTAACCTGCTGGTGAATACCGTGATGCCAGTGATCTTCTGGCTGGCAGCGATTGATGCCGGTAAGAAATCTGGCTTCTGGGCCACCATTTTTGGCGGTCTGGCGCAGCTGATCATGGGTAACGCCGTACCGGGTTTGGTGCTGGGCATCCTGATCGGTAAGGGTGTGGAAGAGAGCGGCTGGAACAAAGTCACCAAGGTGATGATGTTTGCCATCGTGCTGCTGTTTGCCTTGAGCGGCTTCTTCCGCGGTTTCGATCTGAAACTGCTGCAATCCTTCCAGCTGGGTATTCCGGGCTGGCTGGATATGATCCACAACAGCGTCAGCGGCAAATAAGGAGCCATCAGCATGAACGAGAACGAAAACAAAGGGTTCTGGTACGCCGACTGGTCTTTCCCGATTTTTGTTGGCCTGCTCTCCTCCGGCGTATTTGCCGGTACGCACATGTATTACCTGTACGGCATTGGTGCTTTTAACGAAGTGGCGTTTGTCTCGATGCTGCGCTCCGGTATGGAAACCGGCGTGTATGGCGCGGTGGCGGCGTTTGGTGCCAGCTTCCTGTTTGCACGCATTATCGAAGGTTCGCTGGTGGGGATTCTCGATATTGGCGGCGCGATCCAGACCGGCGTCGGCCTCGGCGTGCCTGCGCTGCTGCTCGGTGCCGGCATTGTGTTCCCGGTCGCCAACTTTGCCGCATCGCTGGCTACGGGTTTGGTGGTGGGCTTAGCGATAGGTTATCTGATCATCCTGGCGCGTAAGTTCACCATCAACCAGAGCGACTCAACCTACGGCGCAGACGTGATGATGGGCGCGGGTAACGCATCGGGCCGTTTCCTCGGGCCGCTGATTATCCTGTCGGCCATGGCGGCGTCGATTCCCATTGGTCTCGGTTCGCTGGTGGGGGCGCTGCTGTTCTACCTGTGGAATAAGCCTATTACCGGCGGCGCGATTTTGGGCGCGATGGTGTTGGGTGCGATGTTCCCAATCTCACTCTGATACTGATGTGCGGCCATATGGCTGCACATATCCGTAGCGGCGCCATTTATTGCGCGATAAATCACGCCGCTACGAAATGAGCGTTTGTATGTGAGGAGTAAGCATGTTTGATCTGATTCTGCGCCGCGCACGTCTGTGCGACGAACAGCTGGTGGATATTGCCATCCAGCACGGCAAAATTGCCGCCGTCGGCGAGGTGAGTGGTCTGGCACAGCAGGAGCGCGATCTCGCCGGACGTTACTATGTCAGCGCTGGCTGGATTGATAGCCACGTGCACTGTTATCCCCAATCCCCAATTTATCACGACGATGCCGACACCATTGGCATGGCGCAAGGCGTCACCACGGTGGTGGATGCCGGCAGCACCGGCGCTGATGACATCGACGACTTTTATCAGCTCACGCGTTCGGCTACCACCGAAGTACGCGCGCTAATCAACATTTCACGCACCGGCATTGTGACGCAAAACGAGCTGGCCGATATGGCGCAGATTGATGGCGATGCGGTGGTGCAGGCGGTGAAACGCCGTCCCGACTTTATCGTTGGCCTGAAAGCGCGCATGAGCAGCAGCGTGGTGGGCGAGAATGGCATTCAGCCGCTGGTGCGGGCCAAGGCGATTCAGCAGGCAGCCGGAAACTTGCCGCTGATGGTGCACATTGGCAACAATCCACCCGTGCTGGAAGAGATCGCCGATCTGCTGACCTCCGGCGACATCATTACCCACTGCTTTAACGGCAAGCCGAACCGTATCTTGTCACCGCAGGGCGAACTGAAAGCAGCGGTGAAAAATGCCATCGCGCGCGGCGTGAAGCTGGATATCGGCCACGGCGGCGCCAGCTTCAGTTTTGAGGTGGCGCGTCAGGCGATTGCGCAGGGCATTCTGCCCGACACCATCAGCTCCGACATTTACTGTCGTAACCGCATCAACGGCCCGGTGCATAGCCTGGCGCACGTGATGTCGAAATTCTTTAGCATTGGCATGACGCTGCCGCAAATCATCGAGTGCGTCACCGTTAATGCCGCTGCTGGCCTGCGTCTGGCGGGCAAAGGGCGCTTAACCGCCGGTTATGACGCCGACCTGACCATTTTTACCGTCAAAGAGGAAGCCTGCCCGTTCGTTGATGCTGAAGGCGAACGGGTATTAGGTGAACAACATATTCTGCCGCTGGCCGTGGTTATCGCCGGTCACTGGCATCTGACTGATGAAGGGAAAGCGAATCATGTCTTCGATCTATGAAAAATATGACCTGAAACAGGTCATCAACGCCTCGGGCCGCATGACCATTCTCGGCGTCTCCACGCCGTCTGCGGATGTGGTGGAGACCATCAGCTACGGTCTGAATCACTATTTCGAGATGAAAGATCTGGTCAACAAGACCGGCGCTTACATCGCCAAACTGCTGGACGTGGAGAGCGCGGTGGTGGTGTCGTGCGCCTCCGCGGGCATTGCGCAGAGCGTGGCGGCGGTGATTGTTAAAGATAACGACTGGCTGCTGGAGAACCTGCACGCCGCACCGCTCAGCGTGCCGCACGATATCGTGGTGCCAAAAGGGCACAACGTGAACTTCGGCGCGCCGGTTGGCACAATGGTGGCGCTGGGCGGCGGGCGTTTGATCGAAGCCGGTTACAGCAATGAATGTTCGCCAGAGCAGTTGGCGGCGGCAATCACGCCGACCACGGCGGCGCTGATGTACATCAAATCGCACCACTGCGTGCAGAAAAGCCATCTTAGCGTGGAGCAGGCAGCGGTAGTGGCGCGCAAGCACGGCATTCCACTGATCGTTGATGCGGCAGCGGAAGAAGATTTGCAGTGCTACTACCAAATGGGCGCGGATCTGGTGATTTACAGCGGCGCTAAGGCGATTGAAGGGCCGACCAGCGGCTTAGTGATTGGTCGTACGCAATACGTTGAGTGGGTGAAGCGCCAGAGCAATGGCATTGGTCGCGCGATGAAAGTCGGCAAAGAGGGCATTCTCGGGCTGACGCAGGCGATTGAAAACTATCTGGTGCAGCCAAAAACTACCGGCGCCGAGATGGTCGCCAACATGACGCCGTTTATCGACAACCTCAACACGCTGAACGGCGTCACCGCCCGCGTGGTGTGGGATGCCGCCGGACGCGATATTGCGCGTGCCGAGATCAAGTTTGATGAAGCGGTCACCGGCTGGCCGACTGGCGAACTGGTGCAAGCGTTGAAAACTGGCGACATCGCCATCTATTTCCGTGGCTACAAAGCCAACGAAGGCATTATCGAAGCCGATGTGCGCAGCGTTAGCGCCGATCAGCTGCACATCATCTTTAGCGCTATTCAGGCGTTGATCAGCGGAGGAAAACGCGCATGAGTCTGAACCCGAACTTCTATCAGGATCGACTGTGCCTTAACGTGCTGGCCGGTTCGAAGCAGAACGCCAAAGCGATCTGGCAGGCGGCTGAAGGCCATGTGCTGGTGGGCGTGCTGTCAAAAAACTACGCCAGCAATGAAGAAGCCATTGCCGATATGCGCGAGTATGCGGCGCTGATCGACAATGCGTTATCCGTGGGTTTGGGCGCGGGCGATCCGAACCAGTCGGCGATGGTGAGTGAGATCTCGGCGGTGCTGCAACCGCAGCACGTCAATCAGGTCTTCACCGGCGTGGCGACCAGCCGTGCACTGCTCGGCCAGAATCAAACCGTGGTGAATGGTTTGATTTCACCGACCGGCACGCCGGGCCTGGTGAAAATCTCCACCGGACCGCGCAGCTCGAAGAACGCCGACGCGATTGTACCGATCGACAGCGCCATCGCCATGTTGCAGGACATGGGCGGCAGCTCGGTGAAATACTTCCCGATGGGCGGCCTGAAAGCGGTGAATGAGTATCGCGCGGTGGCGGAAGCCTGCGCGCGTCACGACTTCTGGCTGGAACCCACCGGCGGCATCGATCTCAACAACTTCGAAGAGATTGTGCGTATTGCGCTCGATGCGGGCGTCAGCAAAGTGATCCCGCACGTTTACAGTTCGATTATCGATAGCGCAAGCGGCGACACGCGCATTGACGATGTGCGTCAGCTTCTGGCAACGTGCAAGAAACTGCTGTAACAAATGAGTAACAGGTGAGGCTCCGTGAGATTTCCCAATCAGCGTCTGACTCAGCTTTTCGCTGCGCTGCAAAATGAAACGCTGCCGCAGGATGAGCTGGCACGTCGCTTTTCCGTTTCAACGCGCACGGTGCGCACCGATATCACCGCGCTGAACGCGCTGCTGGAACAGCATGGCGCGCAGTTTGTGCTGGCGCGCGGCGCGGGATATCAACTCAAAATTGACGATGCGGCGCGCTTTGGCCGCTTACAGCAAGAGAGCGCGACGCCACTGCGCGTGCCGCGTACCTCGCAGGAGCGCGTGCGCTATCTGCTGACGCGCTTTCTGACTGCGGCGTATTCGATCAAGCTGGAAGATCTGTCCGAAGAGTGGTTTGTCAGCCGCGCCACGCTGCAAAGCGATATGGCAGAAGTGCGCGAATGGTTGGGCCGCTATCACCTTAATATCGAAACCAAACCGCATTACGGCATGAAGCTGTTTGGCAGCGAGGCGGCGATCCGCACCTGCTTAACCGACCTGCTGTGGCAGATCGATCAGGAGACGCCGGACAGCCCGCTGCTGACGGTGGAAGCGCTGCACAGCGGCATTCTGGCGCAGCTCCAACCTTTGCTGCAACAGTGCTTCGCCCAGCACGCCATTCGCCTCAGCGATGAAGGCGACCGCTATCTGCAAATCTACTGCGCGGTGGCGGTACGACGCATCAGCGAAGGTTTCCCGCTCAACGATCCGGGTGCGGAAGATGTGGGCGAGGAAGTGCGCGAGGCGGCGCACGATCTGATTAACCTGATGCGTCCGCTGGTCGGCAAACCGATTTCACAGGCGGAAGAGAACTGGCTGCGGGTCAACATCGCCGCACGCCAGATTCAGGCGCTGGCACCGAGCACCATTAACGCTGACGACGCCGATGCGCTGGTCGATTACCTGCTGAATTACATCAACACCCATTACAACTATCGGCTGCAGCATGATGAGCAGCTGCGCGCCGATCTGCTCACCCATATCAAAACCATGATCACGCGGGTGCGCTACCAAATCCACATCCCCAATCCGCTGCTGAGCAACATCAAACAGCACTATCCAATGGCCTACGATGTGACGCTGGCGGCGGTGACCAACTGGGGTAAATACACCCCTTACACTATCAGTGAGAACGAGATCGGTTTCCTGGTGCTGCACATTGGTGTTGGGCTGGAGAGGCATTACGACGTCGGCTATCAGCGCCATCCACAGGTGCTGCTGGTGTGCGACAGCGGCAACTCCACGCTGCGCATGATTGAGGCGCTGCTGCTGCGCAAATACCCGCAATTGGTGGTGACGGCGCGGCTGTCACAGCGCGACTATGAACTGCGCGAGCATATCGATGAAGACTTCGTGATCTCCACCGCGCGACTCAGCGAGAAGAATAAGCCGATTGCGGTGATGTCGCCATTCCCAACCGAGTTTCAGCTGGAGCAGCTCGGCAAGCTGGTGCTAGTGGATCGCACGCGCCCGTACATGCTGGAGAAGTACTTCGACGCGCAGCACTTTATGGTGCTGGATAAGCCGATGGCGCAGTCAGAGCTGTTCCGCCTGCTGTGCGATCAGCTGGAGAGCGAAGGTTTTGTCGATGCGGATTTTTATCCGTCGGTTGAGGAGCGCGAAGCGATTGTCAGCACCCTGCTCGGCGAAGGCATCGCGCTGCCGCATTCACTCGGCTTGCTGGCGCAGAAAACCGTGGTCTACACGGTGCTGGCGCCGCATGGCGTGAGCTGGGGCGAGGAGACAGCATCGGTGATTTTCCTGCTGGCGATCAGCAAGAGTGAATACGAAGAGGCGATGGCGATTTACGATCTGTTCGTCACCTTCCTGCGCGAAAGAGCGATGACGCGGCTGCGCGATTGCGCGGATTTTGTCAGTTTTAAAGCGGTGGCGATCGATTGTTTGAGTCGGATGTAAGGGTTGTGCGTGCTGTCCCCCATCCCGGCCTTCCCCCGCAAGCGGGGGAAGGAGATGCAGCTTCATCACTAACATGTGGCAGCATCTTCCTCCCCATGCAGCTTCATCACTAACATGTGGCAGCATCTTCCTCCCCCATTTATGGGGGAGGACCGAGGAGGGGGAAACCCCGCACAATCTACCCACGTTTCGCCAGCAACCTCGGAATCTCACGCAAACACCAGGCTTTGGCTTCGCCCATGCTGTCGCGGCGCCACGCCATAATAATGTCCACTTCGCGCGTATACTCGGCGCTCACCACGCGTAAACGACCTTCGGCGATATCCTGCTCCACCATCGGATACGGCATGGTCGCCACACCCAAACCGGCCAGCAGCGCGCGGCGTTTATCATCCATGCTGCTAACCGTCAGACGCTGCTGCTTATCCAGCAACTGCACCGTCAGCACTGGGCGCTCGCGCGCGGTGTCCGCCACCGCGATGCCGCGATACTTCACGCGCGTCACTTCTGACAGCGGCTCAGCTTCCTGATGAATGGGATGATCCGGGCTGGCAACGTAGACGCTCATCGTGCTGTACAGCTTGCGGGTGTTGATTTCGGTTGAGGCGCGGAAGTGCATATCCGGGGCAATCACGATATCGGCGCGGCCCTGTTCCAGCCGCTCCCAGGCGCCGGCTAACACTTCCGTGATGAGAGAAATTTGCGTATTGGCTTTTTCTGACAGCTTCTCAACCAGCGGGAATAAACGCTCGGAAGGCACCAGCGCCTCGGCAACAATGGTGAGATGCGTTTCCCAACCGCGTGCCAGCGCTTCGGCATCGGTGGTGAGCTTATCGGCGGCCTCCAGCAGCACGCGGCCCCGTTCCAGCAGCATGCGGCCCACGTTGGTGAACTTGGTGCGGTGGCCGGAACGGTCAAACAGCACCACATCCAGCTCCTCTTCCAGCTTCTGCATGGTGTAACTCAGCGCGGAAGGGACGCGACCCAGTTCATCGGCCGCAGCGGCAAAGCTGCCACGACGGTCAATAGCATCCATCACACGTAAAGCTTCAAGGGTTAACGCGCGGTCTTTTGCCATGCCGATTCTCTTTCAGTAAATTTGAACATGCCAGGCAGATTAACTGGCTTACAATCCGGCGTCCAGACTTTTACCATAATCCCATCAAGCCTGCGGTCGGTTCTCACCGCAGCGCGTCGGAGGATTATCATGATGACAACCCGCTGCGCGTCCGCATGTGGCCAGGCCGATTTCGGTTGGTTGCAGGCGCGCTACAGCTTCTCATTTGGCCACTATTTCGATCCAAAATTAATGGGCTACGCGTCGCTGCGCGTACTCAACCAGGAAATTCTGGCCCCGGGCGCCGCATTCCAGCCGCGCAGTTATCCGCAGGTCGATGTGCTGAATCTGGTGCTGCAAGGTGAAGCCGAGTATCGCGACAGCGAAGGCAATCATCTGGTGGCGCGTGAAGGCGAGGCGATGCTGCTTTCTGCGCGTCAGGGCGTGAATTACAGTGAAATTAACATCAGCAAAGATCGCCCGTTAACCCGCATGCAACTGTGGCTGGCGGCCTGTCCGGAACGTGAAAACCCGCTGTTGCAGAAGCGCGACCTGCCGCAACAAACCAGCGTACTGATCGCCTCGCCCGATGGCGCGCAGGGCAGCCTGCAGCTGCGCCAGCAGGTTTGGGTGCATCAGGTGACGCTAGCGCCGGGCGAGCAGTACACGGTGAAATTGCACGGACCGCGCGCTTACCTGCAATCGATCCATGGTTCGCTGGATGTGCAGGCCAGCAGCGCCAACCAGCAGCCGCTAGGCTGCGGCGACGGCGCGTTTCTCAGCGAAGAGGACCAGATTAGCCTGCAGGCCAGAACGCCGCTGCGCGCGCTGGTGATTGACCTTCCCGCCTAACCCTCATGCACAAAAAAGGGCGACCGAAGTCGCCCTGATGCTTTGCTGTAACGCTTATTTGAGAATGGTGAAGGCCGTAGTCACGTGCTTCACGCCGCTCACCCGGCTGGCAACATCGGCCGCCGCCTTCGCTTCTTCTGCAGTAACCAGTCCCAACAGGAACACTTCACCGTTTTCGGTGGTCACTTTGACGTTGGAGGATTTCACCTGATCGCTGCCCAGCAGCTGCGAGCGGATTTTGGTGGTGATCCAGGTATCCGATGACGAGGTGCCGAGGCTGACTTTCTGTCCATTACGGATTTCGTTATACACCTCGGTGGCCCCATCAACGCCCATGGCGATCTGTTTGGCACGGCTTGCCAGATCCGGGGTTGGCGACTGGCCGGTTAGCAGTACTTTGCCCTGATAAGCGGTGACAACCACGCGCGCCTGGTTTTTGATCTGTTCATCTTTTGCCAGTGCGTTCGAGACGCGCAGCTCCAGCGTACCGTCATCGACCTGCGTGCCCACGGTGCGCGGATCAGTGGCGGTTTTGGTGGCGACGGCAGCGCCGCCGGCAACCACGGCAACACAACCTTGCAGCAGCATGGCGGTTAAGAGAATGGCGACAGCGTTCAATGCTTTCATTTGAGCTCCTTCAGTCATTCCTGGTGTGGGAATAAAGTGTTATCAATCAAATCGCACAGGCAGTTCAGCGTCAGCATATGCATTTCCTGAATGCGCGCACTGCGATGTGATGGAATGCGAATTTCCACATCATGCGGACCGAGCAGGCCCGCCAGCTCACCGCCGTCGTGGCCGGTTAACGCAACGATGGTCATATCGCGGGTAACCGCAGCTTCAACCGCTTTGACGATATCGCGGGTGTTGCCACGGGTGGAAATGGCCAGCAGCACATCACCAGCCTGACCAAGCGCTCGAACCTGCTTGGCGTAGATTTCATCGTGCAGACGATCGTTACCAATCGCCGTCAGCATCACATTATCAGCGCTCAGCGCCAGCGCAGGCAGGCTAGGGCGCTCTGTCTCGAAACGGTTAATCATGCTGGCGGCAAAATGCTGAGCATTCGCCGACGACGCACCGTTACCGCAGCTAAGGATTTTGTTACCGTTCAGCAGCGACTGCACCAGCGTCATCGCGGCGCGGGAAATCGCATCGGGCAGCGCTTCGGCTGCGGCGATTTGGGTCTGAATACTTTCGGTAAAACACGCTTTAATTCTGTCCTGCACAAGACCACCTGGTTCTATCCATCGGCATTAAAGGCATCGGGCAGCCACTCCAGCTCACGCCCGGTAATGGCAATGATGTCAAAACGGCAATTCACCGTATCAAAACTGCCGCCACGCGCCAGCAACCAGAGCGCGGCGGCACGCAGCAGCTTTTGTTGTTTCTGGCGCGTTACGCTGGCGGCGGCACCGCCGTAGCGCGCATCGCGTCGATAGCGCACTTCAACAAATACCCAGCAATCGGCGTCGCGCATAATCAGGTCAATTTCCCCGCTGCGACAGCGTACATTGCTGGCAAACCACTGCAGCCCGGCGCGCTCCAGATAGCGACGCGCCAGTTGTTCCTGCTCAGCGCCAATGCGCTGGCGGTTTACTGCACCGGAACGATCTGTCCCTGACGATACTGGTTCCATGCCAACTTCCTGTTGATCACGCAATCCGTGTCGGCGTTCAGCTTGCCGGTGTTGCCATCAATGGCAAAGCCAGGCACCTGACGCATCTGGTTAAAGTTATTCGCCAGCGTCCAGGCATCAATGCCCATAGCGTAGAGGCGAACCAGCGAATAATCGTTGTTGAACGACTTCGCCGCCTGCTGCATTAAGCCCGGATTGCTACCGGACAGCAGCGGAATATCGCTGAACTGCAAGCCATCCATCTCCAGACGGAAGTCCGGGCCTGCACCCGCCTGCGCACTGCGTGAGCTGGCGTACAGCGCGGTATTGTTGCGGCTGCTGGTGCGCATCGCAATCATCGGCTTGATGAGCTGCAGCTCATCCTGGCTGGCGACGATGTACACCGCATCCACGCTACCGCTGCTGGCATCGGCCGTTGGCACCGGTGCGCTGGTTTGCGGTGCAGGAATCGTCAGGCCAGCAATCGCCACGCTCTGCGATTGCGCGGGCTCAACGTTGAGCGGCGTGCCGCTTAACGCGATACCCGCACCGCTGTTGATGCCTTGCTTGAGTTCGCCGACGCCGCCAAAACGCTGCTGCAGTACGGTTGAGCCACCCAGCGTTTGCCACTCTTGCGCGAACGCTTTGCTGATACGGTCGCCATAACTGCTGCGCGGCACCAGCAATAATGGCTGGCGTTTGCCTTGCTCGTAGATATGGTGCGCGGCATCGCGTGCTTCGTCTTCAGGAGAAAGCGCAAAGTAACAAATATTCGGATGGTTCTGGATCTGTTCTGGCTCGTTCAGGGCCAACACGTTAAGCGGCGTGTTGCTATTGGCGACGGTTTCAACGTCATTTTTTAGAAGCGGGCCGACCACCAGCGTGGCGCCATCTTGCTGCGCCTGCTGCATCACCTGCGCAATCGGCTGGCTGCTGGTGTCATACACTTTCACCTGCGCATTGCTGTTGCCCTGTGCGGCGGCGGGTTGTGCGGCTGGCTGCGACTGCTCGGTTTGCGGCGGTGTGTTATCTGCAACGGCGGGGCTGACCACGCTATTGGCGTCCGCGGTCGGCTGTGCGCTGGCATCGGCTGTCGTAGGCGCTGGCGCGGCTTGCGGTGCCGGCGCCGGTGCATTGAGCACGCCATTGCGCGCATCGGTGAAGCCTTTCTGAATCGCATTGGCAAACACCTGCGCCTGGCCGTTAAGCGGCAGCAGCAGCGCGATGGTATTGGTCGACGCTTTGGTGAAGTTCTGCACCTGGCTGAGCTGGGTTGGCAGTGTCTTCGCGCCTGGGTTCTGCGGATAACGCGTCTGCCAGTCCTGAATCGCCGCTTTCAACATTTGTGGGTCCTGGCTGTTTGCGCGCCAGGTATTCAGCAGATCGAGCCAGCCCTGCAGGGTATTTTCATCAGCATTGATCACCAGGCTGTTGATCTGATCCTGGGTCATCTGCGTCAGCGCTTGCCAGGTTGCATCGATATTGCTTTGGTGATCGGCACCTTTCAGCAGCGGCTCCTGCGCTATATAGGCACGCAGCAGCGAGAGTGAAGGGCGATTCTGTGCCGCCGCGATTTGCAGCGCGTAGTAACGCACCTGCTGGTCCTGCGACAAGCCGCCGCTTTTCACCTGGCCCAGCAGCTGTTGCGCACCGGTGTAATCCTGCTGCCCAATCTGCATCTGCGCGAGCAGCAGCAGCAGTTCTTGCTGTTGCACTTCGCTTAACTGCTGCGACAATTGATTGAGCTGATTCGCCGCCTGCGGATACTTTCCTTCCTTCAACAGGGCACGGATGGCAAGTAATTGCCAGTCGGTCTTGCTATCATCGCTGCTTTGCTGCACCTGCTGCAGATAATAGTCAGACCGGCCAGTCGCAGGACCCTGAATATTGACGTTAGAGGTTTGTTGCGGTCCCTGACCACTACAGGCGGCTAAAATCAGTCCAGCGAGAAGAACAGGTACTAAGCGTCCTGCTTTATGACGTACGACTTTTGAAGGAAGCATACTGTATCCAGTGATGTTTTTTTCAAGATGCTCAATATTAAATCGGCAATTCGGATGAAACAATGAAACAACTCGATCGGGCAGAGATTTCTGCCAGCACGCTCTATATCGTTCCTACCCCGATCGGTAACCTGGGTGATATCACTCAACGAGCGTTGACGGTGCTCTCAAGCGTCGATCTAGTCGCAGCGGAAGATACACGTCATACCGGGCTGTTGCTACAACATTTCGCCATCAATGCGCGACTCTTCGCACTTCACGACCACAACGAACAGCAGAAAGCTGAGGTGCTGTTAGCTAAGCTGCAAGAGGGCCAGAGCATCGCGCTGGTCTCCGATGCCGGCACGCCGTTAATCAACGATCCCGGCTACCATTTGGTACGTCGCTGCCGTGAAGCTGGTGTGCGCGTGGTGCCGTTGCCAGGTGCCTGCGCGGCGATTACAGCATTAAGCGCGGCGGGGTTACCGTCCGATCGTTTCTGTTACGAAGGGTTTCTACCGGCCAAAAGCAAAGGACGTTGCGATGTGCTGCGCGCGCTGGGTGAAGAGCCGCGTACGCTGATTTTCTACGAATCGACCCATCGCCTGATCGATAGCCTGCAGGATATGGTCAGCGTGTGGGGCGGCGAGCGCTACGTGGTGCTGGCGCGTGAGATCACCAAAACGTGGGAATCTATTCAAGGCGCACCGGTCGGCGAGTTGCTGGCGTGGGTGCAGGAAGATGAAAATCGTCGTAAAGGCGAGATGGTGCTGATTGTTGAAGGCCATAAAGCGGATGAAGAAGCGCTGCCGGCGGAGGCGTTGCGCACGCTGGCGCTGCTGCAAAAAGAGCTGCCACTGAAGAAAGCCGCTGCGCTGACGGCGGAAATTCATGGGGTGAAGAAGAACGCGCTTTATAAGTACGCGCTGGAGCAGCAAGAGGCGTGACAAACGCTGGCAAATCGCCTATTATCCCGCGCCGAAGCTGACCAGACAGTCGCCGCTTTGTCGTCGTCCTCTTTCGGGGGGAGACGGGCAAAGGGGAGGAAAGTCCGGGCTCCATAGGGCAGGGTGCCAGGTAACGCCTGGGGGGCGCAAGCCTACGACCAGTGCAACAGAGAGCAAACCGCCGATGGCCCAGTAATGGGATCAGGTAAGGGTGAAAGGGTGCGGTAAGAGCGCACCGCGCGGCTGGCAACAGTTCGTGGCACGGTAAACTCCACCCGGAGCAAGGCCAAATAGGGGTTCACAAGGTACGGCCCGTACTGAACCCGGGTAGGCTGCTTGAGCCAGTGAGCGATTGCTGGCCTAGATGAATGACTGTCCACGACAGAACCCGGCTTATCGGTCAGTTTCGACTTTTTTAAACACAAAACCCGCTTCGGCGGGTTTTGTGTTTTCTGGGGCTTGTGCGCGCTGGCCCTCATCCTAACCTTCTCCCGCAGGCGGGAGAAGAGACCGATCGAGCGATCTTTCAAACCGCAATAAACAGTTCCCTCTCCCTCTGGGAGAGGGTTAGGGTGAGGGAATACACACACTTTTAATTAAACGCCTCCACGTAAAGAAATGAAAATCCCTGAAAACATTACTGCCGCTATGCCAGAATAAGCGCGTGTTTAACTACTGAGGACAAATTTAATCCACACTGACGAGAAGCAACAACGTGGATAAGTTGTAATTTTATGGACAAAATGTTTGCGTCAAATAAGGCTTCACTCTCCTCCTCTCTCTCTGAATCAAACTGCTCAATCTGCGATCAGCACTGGCGCTTCGCGCTTTAGTTCCGTTCTCTCCTATTCTGACTTTTTAATTTAACTTTGCTAACACGCCTATTTTCACGTGGGTGGCGTTTATTTCTCGTTCAGGAGAGAAATCATGCTGTATTGGATTTTATTAGCGCTGGCGATCGCCGCGGAAATTATTGGCACCGTCTCAATGAAATGGGCCAGCGTAAACGGTGGCAACGCCGGTTATATTTTTATGCTGGTGATGATCGCACTTTCTTATATTTGTTTATCCTTCGCCATTAAACGTATTGCCCTTGGCGTGGCGTATGCCATGTGGGAAGGCATTGGCATTCTGTTTATTACGCTGTTTAGCGTGCTGTTGTTCGATGAAGCCTTATCCGCCATCAAAGTAGCCGGCCTGCTGACGCTGATCCTCGGCATTGTCCTGATCAAATCCGGCACGCTGAGCCGCAAGGAGCTGCGCCATGGCAACGTTTAACTGGCTGCATATCGCATGGCTGGCGCTGGCCATTGGCCTGGAGATCGTCGCCAATATCTTCCTGAAATACTCCAACGGTTTCCGCCGTCCACTGTTTGGCGTGTTATCGCTGGTGGCGGTGCTGGCGGCGTTCAGTGCGCTGGCGCAGGCGGTGAAAGGCATTGATTTGACGGTAGCCTACGCGTTATGGGGCGGGCTGGGATTGGTCGCCACCGTGGCGGCAGGCTGGATTCTGTTTGGCCAGCGTCTGAGTCGGGTTGGCTGGCTGGGCGTGGGATTGTTGTTGGTCGGTATGGTGCTGATTAAGTTTGCCTAGAGTACCCTCTCCACGTTGGGAGAGGGTAAGAGCATCAACCCCGGCCGTGTGGCTCATCCCAGTCAAAGGCTGGACCCAGCGAGATCACGCCGCTTGGGTTGATGGTTTTGTGGCTGCAGTAGTAGTGATGGCGAATGTGCGGCAAATTAACCGTGTCAGCGATGCCTGGCATCTGATAGATGTCGCGCAGGAAGCCGCTCAGATTACGGTAATCACTGATGCGGTGACGATCGCACTTAAAGTGGGTTACGTAGACCGGATCGAAGCGCACCAGCGTGGTCCACAAGCGTAAATCCGCTTCGGTCAGTTGGTCGCCAGTAAGATAGCGATGTTGGCCAAGAATCTGTTCGAGACGCGCTAACGAATGGAACAGCGACGTTACCGATTCATCGTACGCCGCCTGCGAAGTGGCAAAACCGCTTTTATACACGCCATTGTTGACCGTGTCGTAAACCCAACTGTTCACTTCATCAATCTTGTCGCGCAGCTCCGCCGGATAATAGTCACCCGCGCGGGCACCTTGCGCATCAAAAGCGCTGTTGAGCATGCGCATGATGTCGGCGGATTCATTACTAACGATGGTTTGCTGGGTTTTATCCCACAGCACTGGCACGGTCACACGGCCGGAATAGTGCGCATCGGCGTGCAGATAGATCTGATAGAGAAACTCTTTTTGATACAACGCATCGCCGGTGGCATCAGGGAAACTGGCGTCAAAGGTCCAGCCGTTCTCCAGCATCAGCGGATGCACCACCGAAACCGAAATCATCTCCTCCAATCCCTTGAGTTTAAGCATTAACAGCGTGCGATGCGCCCACGGGCAGGCAAGCGAGACGTAAAGATGATAGCGACCACGCTCAGCGCCGAAGCCCGCTTTGCCGGTTGGACCGGCGCTGCCATCGGCGGTAACCCAGTTACGCCAGACGGCTTCAGTGCGCTTGAAGCGGCCACCGGTTGACTTCGTATCGTACCATGTATCATGCCATACACCGTCAATCAGCTGTCCCATAAGCCCTCCATAATAAAAAGGGGCGAGGAAAATCCCCGCCCCTGCAATTCAGTATATGTGTTCTCTAACGCTTGTGCTGCTTAGCGTGCGGTCGCTGGCTGAACGCGCTGACGAATCAGTCGGTCAATGCTGTAAGCGCCTGGACCTACCAGACCCAACACCAGGAAGCCACCGGCGATGGAGAGGTTTTTCATGAACATCAGCTGGTTAACACCTTCCGCGAAGTTGCTGTGGAACAGGAACGCGGTCAGCAGAGTAAAGCCAGCGGTGAACAGGGCGGTAAAGCGCGTCAGGAAACCGAACAGAATCGCCAGGCCGCCACCGAACTCCAGCAGAATAACCAGCGGCAGCAGGAAGCCTGGGACGCCCATTGCCTGCATGTATTGTGCGGTACCGGCGTAACCGGTGATTTTGCCCCAGCCTGCGGTGATAAACAGAATGGTCATTAGTACGCGTGCTACCAGCAGGCCTGAGTCTTCGAATTTTTTCATCATCTACTCCAACAAGGTTTTTGTTGCAGGTTGTTGGCCTGCGGGTTTTGAATCCCCTTGAACCGGTTGTTTCAGTTCACTGGGCTGATGGAGGGAGATGATAATCGCAGGTTGAAAGAGTTGTAAGCGAGATAAACTGTCAATGTTGTTCAGTAAATTTGAGGGGGAGTAAAACCGAATCAATTCGATCCGGTTTTAGAGAGAGAAGCTAGCGGGTATTTAAAGTCGATTTGATCATGCGCCAGGTGCTCCAGACGCCGAAACCGCGCTTGGCCCAGCGCAGCAGACGATTGGGGCTGCGAATCGACCAAATGGCCAATGCACTGCTGCCAATCGCCAGATAACGACGCATGCCAATGATGGTTAACCAGCCGCGATCGTACTGCGCGGTGCTGGTCAGCCAGTCGCGGCTGTCGGCGCTGAGGTCAAGCCGCTGCTGCTGCACCTGATTGAGCAGTTCGTGAATGCGTGCTTCACGTTCGCGGCGGCTCATGAGCGATGCTCCTCCAGCAGTTTGCGATCGGTATCCAGCTCTTTACGCGTATGGCGCAACAACGTTGACTGACGCGATTTGTATAACGTCCACAAACCGAAGATGAGCGCCAGAGCAAATAGCACCGCCGTAGTGATGGCAATCGCCATCAAGCGATATTGTGCGTCCACCGCCCAGATGATCAACACCATCAGGCTCATGAGACCGAAAGCGGTAAACAGCATAGTAAGGCCCACCATCATCAGCATCTGAATCAGGTTGGCCTTTTCCTCTTCCAGTTCCACAATTGCCAGTCTGACGCGCGTCTCGACCATGCTAACCAGCGTGGTAACGACCCGTTGACCGATGTTAAAGACCCCTTTGCCGGGGCCGTGGCTTTGCTGACTATCACTCATCATTAACGCCGTGAGATTAAAATGCCGATGAGAATACCTACCGCTGCACCGATACCCACACCGTGCCACGGATTGTCGCGCACGTATTCGTCCGCTTTTTCCGCTGCTTCACGCGTGGTTTGTGCAATACGTTCGCCGGAATCGCCGAGACGTTCACGGGAGCTTTCAATAGCGCCGCGCGCTTTATGACGCAGTTTATCCAGCTCACCTTTGGATTTATCTGCTGAGCTGCTCAGCACTTCTTCCAGGGTATCAACCAGATTTTTCAATTCAGCGCGCAGATGTTCAGATGTTGTTTCTTTAGCCATGGAAATCTCCTTTTACAGCATTGAGTTAAGTCCGATTAATAAGGTTCAGCTTCAAGCTTTTTCAGTTCGTGCTGCGCATCGAGCAGCTTACGTTCGCGCTTCTCAATTTTGTCCTTGTCGCCATCCTGACGCTCTTCTTTCAGCTCACGCTCACGTTCGGCGATTTTGTGCTTCTGCTCAGCGATGCGTTCGCTATGTGCAGATTTCAGCTTCTCATCGGTGCAGCCTGCGCGGACTTCGGTCAACGCGCGCTCCAGCCCGGTAACGCGGCGCTGGTTGTCGTGCTGTTTCGCCATATCGATCTCGCGTTGAATATCCTGCTCTTTCTGTTGGCAGAGCGATTCAGCCGCCAGCAGCGAACCCGAGAGTGAAAAAAGAATAGCACCTAGCAGTAATTGATGTTTCATCAGGTTGTGACCTTCCATTGTTGATGACCTGCCCGAGAGCAGACAGGAGAAGCTTCCCAGCATGTCTTAGGCTTACGCTATCTCTAAGGATAGACAGCAGACGAAAAAATTCAAAGAAGACGCGGGGATAGCGAGGATTAGCTCACCGCCTGGCTTAACGTCAGGCGGTGAAATTTAGCTAAAAATTGGGCGACTGGCGTCAGGATATTGCTGCGAAGCCTGCGGGCCAGCGGCGACGACAAAGCCTTGTGGCAACAGGCGCTTCAACACTTTTTGCGCCGCCAGGCTCTGTTCTTCATTCTCAAAATGAATCACCAGCGCATCGCCGGAGGGCGTAATACTTTTGATACGCACGCCCTGCGCAGAAAGTTGCTGATAAAGATAAAAACCATCGGGCAGATTGGTGCCGCTGTTGGCGACGCGGATCTGCACCACGGTTTCATGCTGCATCAAGGTCGGAATGAAACAGATCGCCAGCAGCGCCAACGCGCCACCCAGCGCCCAAGGCAGGAAACGCCTTGGGAATCCACGGAATGTGATCATGACTGTGAATTCCCGCTACGCGCTGACTGACGTTTACGCCAAATCACCACTAAAGAACCGACCAGGCCAATCACCAGCAGCACCAGCGGCAGCAGCATCAGGCACAACATCAGCTCATCTTCGTAACGACGAAAAATCGGCGTTTTACCCAGCGCGAAGCCCAGCACGGTAAGGATCAGCACCCACAGGAAGCCACTGACCCAGTTGAAGAACTGGAAGCGCGCATTACTCAGGCCAGAAAGTCCGGCGATGGTAGGGAGCAAGGTGCGAACGAAGGCAATAAAGCGACCCACCAGCAGTGCAGACAAGCCATGCCGATGGAACAGCCGATGGGCGCGTTGATGATATTGCGCGGGCAAGTGTGAAAGCCATTTTTGCACGGTAGGCGTATTACCGAGCCAGCGGCCCTGAATGTAGCTCACCCAGCAGCCGAGGCTGGCGCCAGTGGTCAGAATCAGCAGCGTCAGCGGGAAACCCATGGTGCCTTTAGCAATCAAAACGCCGACCAAAATCAGTAAACTATCGCCCGGCAGAAAGGCGGCGGGCAGCAATCCATTTTCCAGAAACAGAATCATGAACAACACGCCATAAATGGCCCAAACCAACGTCGGGTCGGAGAGCATTTCGTAATCCTGCTGCCACAAGGCATGCAGCAATGCTTGCAAAATATCCATCAATCATTCCTGAACATCATTGTTAAACGTGCCCGTGAGGGGCTTAGGCGCAGACTGGCGTTGGTTATACATTTTAGATAAGCAGCCTGAGCAGGAGTTTCCGGATCCTTCCAGAATTGATTGTTAAATCAGCGACTTTTTAAAGCCCTGTCGCAAAGGGTAATAAAAGGGCGATAACTGTAACAAAAATAACGTTATCCAGACAGGGGAAAGTGCCTGCCGCACAGGAGTTTTACCTTTAGACGCAGGTGGTCCAAAGGAGCTTTACATGAGCTGACACTATTGCAGACTAACTGACTTTTTCAGCAACAAAACGCCTGAAAAATAAGCAGGATCAGCGTGGATTTTCGCTACCTTCAGGCAGGATGACCGGATTTTCAGCAAACATGTAACGATCAACGTTAAATTCGAAATCATCGGTGGTGGCGTTAAACAGCATCTGCTTAGTATTTTCCAGATGTTGCCACATTGCCAGCTTACTGGCGGCGGGATCTTTGCGGATCAGGGCTTTGAGAATCTGGTCGTGATCGTCACACCAGCTGGTGATATTTTTGGCATCAATATGTTCGTGCAGCTTTAACCAGTAAGGATTGTGCAGACGGTGCAGCCACATCTTCTCGACAATCGCTGCTAAGGCGCTGTTCTGCGTCGATTGCGCAATGCGCACGTGAAACTCCATATCCCACGCCGAATCGCGCGAATGATCTTCCTGACGCGCTTTCTCCTGAATTGCCATCAATGCCACGATATCCTGGCGTGTCACCTGCGTGGCGGCAAACTCAGCCACGTTGCTTTCAATCAACTGGCGCGCCTGCAATAACTCGAAGGGGCCGAAATTAGCGAACTCCAGCTGGCTGGACGTTACCACGCGGTTCTGTTGCTGGCTGCTGATGACGTGAATGCCGGAACCTTTCCGCACCTCCACGTAACCTTCCACTTCCAGCATGATGATCGCTTCACGCACCACGGTACGGCTCACCTGCATCTCCTCCGCAATCAGACGCTCGGCAGGCAGTTTGTCGCCGACCCGATACTCGGCAGCTTCAATGCGGCGTTTGAGTTCGCTGGCGAGTTGTTGATAGAGGCGTCGTGATTCGGTCAGGTCCATTGCGCGGTCCGCTGTGGGAGAAAGTTGAGTTGTTATACCACTTCAGCCGCACAGAGGAAATGGGCTGGCCGATGCCAGCCCGGAAAGGTTAGGTGCGCACTGCAGCGGACTGCACCGCAGGCTGATCGTCGAGTTCAGAAACCGGCTGGTTTTTCAGCACCGTCCAGATAACCACCGCGCCTAGCAGATCAAACACCGCCAGCGCCGCGAACAGCGGGCTGAAGCCCAGCGTATCGGCCAGCGCACCGACCACCAACGCAAACAGGGTGCTCGCCGTCCAGGCCGCCATGCCGGTTAAGCCGTTGGCGGTAGCCACTTCGTTACGGCCAAATACATCCGAAGAGAGCGTGATCAGCGCGCCTGAAAGCGCCTGATGGGCAAAACCACCGACGCACAACAACCCAATCGCCACATACGGGCTGGTGAACAACCCGATGGTGCCTGGCGCAATCATTAACACCGCGCCCATGGTCACCACCAGTTTGCGTGAGACGATGAGATTGACGCCAAACCAGCGCTGAAACAGCGGCGGCAAGTAGCCACCGACGATGCAGCCGAGATCGGCGAACAACATCGGCATCCAGGCAAACATGGCGATCTCTTTCAGGTTGAAGCCGTACACCTTAAACATAAACAACGGGATCCACGCGTTAAACGTTCCCCACGCGGGTTCGGCGAGGAAACGCGGCAGCGCAATGCCCCAGAACTGGCGATTGCGCAGGATCTGGCGTGCCGACATCTTCTTATTATTACCGGTTTGATGCTGCAACTCCTGGCCGGCAATGATGTAGTGACGCTCCTCATCGCTCAGCTTGGTTTGTTGTTTAGGATGCTTATAAAACACCAGCCAGCAGAGGGCCCACACCATGCTCAGCACGCCAGTAATAATGAACGCCATTTGCCAGCTGTGCGCCATGATCGCCCACACCACCAGCGGCGGAGCCAGCATTGCGCCAATTGACGAGCCCACGTTGAAATAGCCCACCGCCACCGAACGCTCTTTGGCAGGGAACCATTCGCTACTGGCTTTCAGGCCTGCGGGAATCATTGCTGCTTCGGCGGCACCCACCGCGCCGCGTGCCAGCGCAAAGCCGCCCCAACTGCCCGCCATCGCGGTTGCCGCACAGAAGATTGCCCACAGCACGGCAAACACTGCATAACCAATTTTGGTGCCGAGCATGTCCAGCACATAACCGGCTACCGGCTGCATGATGGTGTAGCACGCCGAGTAGGCGGCGACGATATAAGAATATTGTTGCGTGGTGATACCCAACTGCGTTTCCAGCGTGGGCGCAGCGACGGCAATGGTATTGCGCGTCAGGTAACCGAGCACGGTGCCCAGCGTCACCAGCCCAATCATGTACCAGCGTAGCCCTTTGATCTTACGCATTATTAACCTCGTCCAGTCTGTCGTTGCGGTTTACCGCTGTAGTTATCTGGAGCGGGAAGACGTGAACAATGCTGTTCACTCCCGCAGTTCCTTGCCTGTGCCATTAATCCCGTTAGCAACGGAGCGAGAGGTTAACTTGTTATACCGCTTTAAAAGTTGAATGCCATCACATAAACCTTGCGGCCAGTGTGTGTTAGGGCGAAAGATCGTTAAAACAGCCATTTAACGCATTATCCGCAACAAAATCGTCCATATACCCACAGTGAAACTGTCATTATTGTGAGTCGGATCGCAAACAATTTTGCATTTCGTTTAAATTGGTATGATAACTTTTAGTTAAAAGCCATCTGGCTACAAAATGAGGAAGCAGGTATGTCGCGTTTTATGAGTGAGGATTTTCTACTCGACACCGAGTTCGCCCGTCGTCTGTACCACGACTACGCTAAAGACCAGCCGATTTTCGACTATCACTGTCACTTACCGCCGCAGCAGATTGCCGATAATTACCGCTTCACCAACCTCTATGACATCTGGCTGAAAGGCGATCACTACAAATGGCGTGCGATGCGCGCTAACGGCGTGCCGGAAGCGTTATGCACCGGCGATGCCAGCGATCGTGAGAAATTTAACGCCTGGGCGCGTACCGTGCCGCATACCATCGGCAATCCGCTCTATCACTGGACGCACCTCGAATTGCGCCGCCCTTTTGGCATCACCGATGTGCTGCTGAATGAGCAGAGCGCAGATCGCATCTGGCAGCAGTGTAATGAACTGCTGGCGCAGGACACCTTCAGCGCGCGCGGCATCATGCAGCAGATGAAGGTGAAAATGGTCGGCACCACCGACGATCCGCTTGACGACTTACAGCATCACCGCAAGCTGGCGCAGGACAGCAGCTTTGACGTCAAAGTGCTGCCGAGCTGGCGTCCGGACAAAGCCTTTAACATTGAGCTGGAGAGTTTCCTGCCGTGGATTCAGCGCTTAGCGCAGGTCGCGGATGTTAACGTGCAGCGCTTTGACGATCTGCGCCGCGCCTTAAGCCAGCGACTCGATCACTTCGCCGCGCATGGCTGCAAAATTTCCGATCACGCGCTGGATGTGGTGGTGTTTGCGGAAGCGGATGACGCCACTCTGGATGGCATTCTGGCGCGCCGACTGCAAGGTGCAGCGCCTTCCGCTGAAGAGACGGCCCAGTTTAAAACTGCTGTGCTGGTGTGGCTCGGCAGCGAATATGCGCGTCGCGGCTGGGCGCAGCAGTATCACATTGGCGCGCTGCGCAACGCTAATCACCGCCAGTTCGATATCCTCGGGCCGGATGTAGGCTTCGATTCGATTAACGATGCGCCGTTGGCGATTCCGCTGGCGCGTCTGCTGGATGCGCAGAACCGCAATAACGCGCTGCCCAAAACCATTCTTTACTGCCTCAACCCGCGCGACAACGAAGTGCTGGCGACCATGGCAGGCAATTTCCAGGGTGAAGGCGAACCCGGCAAGATGCAGTTTGGTTCGGCGTGGTGGTTTAACGATCAGCTGGATGGCATGCAGCGGCAGATGACGCAGCTGGCGCAAATCGGCCTGCTGAGCCGCTTTGTCGGCATGCTAACCGACAGCCGCAGCTTCCTCTCTTACACGCGTCATGAATATTTCCGTCGTTTGCTGTGCCAGATGATCGGCAATTGGGTGGCGCGGGGCGAAGCGCCTGAAGACGAGGCGTTGTTAGGGCAGATGGTACAGAACATCAGTTTCAACAATGCGCGCGATTACTTCGGCATTGAGCTGGGAGCCTGATAATGCAGCGACTCAACCGTCACGATTTTCCTGGCGCACACTACAGCGAGCGCGTTATCCAGTTTGGTGAAGGCAACTTCCTGCGCGCCTTTATCGACTGGCAGCTCGACTGGCTCAATCAGCATCACAATACCGATGCGGGCGTGGTGGTGGTGCGGCCGCGCAACCGTGTGGTGGAAGAGACGCTGAATCAGCAAGATGGCTTATACACCACGCTGATTCGCGGGCTGAATGCGGCGGGCGAACAGGTGAGTGAAGCCCGCCTGATCCGCAGCGTGAATCGTGAAATCCAGCCGTATCAGCAGTTTGATGCATTTCTCGCGCTGGCACGCGCACCGCAGATGCGCTTTGTCTTCTCCAATACCACAGAAGCCGGCATTGCTTTTGCGGAGCAGGATCGGCTGGACGACACGCCCGCCTCATCCTTCCCCGGCAAGCTGACGCAACTGCTGTGGGCGCGCTTCAACCATTTTTCCGGTGCCAGCGATAAAGGTTGGCTGGTGGTGCCCTGTGAACTGATCGATTACAACGGCGACACGCTGCGTGAGCTGGTGCTGCGCTACAGCCAGCATTGGCAGCTGCCGCCGGCGTTTGCCCGCTGGGTGCAGGATCACTGCGCGTTCTACAACACGCTGGTGGATCGTATTGTCACCGGTTATCCCGCGGATAGCGCGGCGATCGAAGCGTCATTAGGCTACGAAGATCGCTATCTGGTGGCGGGCGAAGTCTATTACCAGTTTGTGATTCAGGGACCAAATGCACTGGCGCAGGAGCTGCAGCTGCACACGCTGGCACCGGAAGTGAAGCTGGTGGAGGACATCACACCGTACAAAGCGCAAAAGGTGGCGATCCTTAACGGCGCGCACACCGCGCTGGTGCCGGTGGCATTTCAGGCCGGGCTGGAGAGCGTGGGAGAGGCGATGGATGATGCGCAGATGGCCAGCTTTGTCGATGCGCTGCTGCGCGATGAGGTGATCCCCACGCTGGATCTGCCGCGCGACGAGCTGCACGCCTTTGCCGACGCGGTGCAGCGTCGCTTCCGCAATCCCTTTATCCGCCATGCGTTGCTCTCCATCGCCCTTAACGGCATGACCAAATTCCGCACCCGTTTGCTGCCGCAATTGTTGTTGTCGCAGCAGCAAAACGGGCAATGGCCTGTGCGGCTGAGCTTCGCCTTTGCCGCGTTGCTGGCCTTTTATCGTGGTGCAGAGGGCAAACGTCACTGGCCGCTGCAGGACGACGAACAGTGGCTGCAGCGTTTCGCTGAACTGTGGTCAGCAGTAAATAACGATAAACAGACTCCAGAACAGTTGGTGCGCGCGGTACTCAGCGACGCCAATCACTGGGGCGAAGATCTCACTCAGCAGCCCGGATTAGTGGCTGCGGTCAGCCAACACCTGCAAAACATCATCGTCCACGGGATGCGGACGGCGTTGACACAACTGAGATAACGCTATGCAAGATGCCATTAGAATCCATTCACGCGACAACGTTGCTGTGGCGTTGCGCGATTTGCCAGCCAATACCCAGGTCGAAATCAATCAACAGGCGATCACCTTGCAGCAGGAGGTTGGACGCGGCCATAAGTTTGCGCTGCAGCCTTTAGCCACCGACGCGCTGGTGATCAAATACGGTTTGCCGATCGCGCACGCCACTCAGCCGATTGCGGCCGGCGAGATCATTCACTCCAGCAATGCGCGCACCAACCTAAGCGACGTGGATGAGTACGACTATCAGCCCGATTTTCTCGATCTGCCGCCGCAAGCTGGCGACCGCGACGTGCAGATCTATCGCCGCGCCAGCGGGGAAGTGGGCATCCGTAATGAGTTATGGATCCTGCCCACCGTGGGCTGCGTCAACGGCATCGCGCGGCAAATCCTGACGCGCTTTATGAAAGAGACCAATGACGCCGAAGGCATTGATGGCGTGCATCTGTTCAGCCATCCGTTTGGCTGTTCGCAGCTCGGGCAGGATCACGAGAACACCCGCACCATGTTGCAGAACATGGTGCGCCATCCCAATGCCGGCGCGGTGCTGGTGATTGGGCTTGGCTGCGAGAACAATCAGGTTGATGTGTTTCGTGAAACGCTTGGTGGCTTCGATAGCGATCGCGTGCAGTTCATGGAGTGCCAGAAGCAGGATGATGAAGTGGAAGCGGGGCTGGAACGTCTGCACGAACTCTATCGTGCCATGCGCGCGGATCAACGCCAGCCGGGCAAACTCAGCGAGCTGAAGTTTGGCCTGGAGTGCGGCGGTTCGGATGGTTTTTCCGGCATCACCGCCAATCCTATGCTGGGCTGTTTCTCCGACCAGATAATTGCCAACGGCGGTACCACGGTGCTGACCGAAGTGCCGGAGATGTTTGGCGCAGAGCGCATCCTGATGAGCCGCTGCCGCGATGAAGCCACCTTTGAAAAAACCGTGGCGATGATTAACGACTTCAAGCGCTACTTTATCGATCACCAGCAGCCGATTTATGAGAATCCATCACCCGGCAACAAAGCGGGCGGCATCACCACGCTGGAGGAGAAGTCGCTCGGCTGCACGCAAAAGGCCGGACAAAGTCAGGTGGTGGATGTGCTGAAGTACGGAGAGCGCTTGCATATGCCGGGACTGAATCTGTTAAGTGCGCCGGGCAACGATGCGGTTGCAACCAGCGCGCTGGCGGGCGCTGGCTGTCATATGGTGCTGTTTACCACCGGACGCGGCACGCCGTACGGCGGTTTTGTGCCGACGGTGAAGATCGCCACCAATACGCAGCTCGCCGAGAAGAAGCCGCACTGGATCGATTTTAATGCCGGGCGTTTGCTTGAAGGGATGAGTATGGCGGAGATGCTGGAGGACTTCGTCGATATGATTGTGGCGATTGCCAATGGCCAACCCGCGCGCAACGAAACTAATGATTTTCGCGAGTTAGCCATCTTTAAAAGCGGTGTGACCTTGTAAAACCAGGTCGCCATGAATGGCGACCTATATTCAAAAACCTTACTTTACTCCGACTCCGACACCGTACGACGCGGCTGGCGCTCGGCTTCGGCCTGGCATACGGCCGCGGTAAACAGAATATCCGTCGAGGAGTTCAGCGCGGTCTCGGCAGAATCCTGCAGCACGCCAATAATAAAGCCCACCGCCACTACCTGCATCGCCAAATCATTCGGAATACCAAACATATTGCAGGCTACCGGGATCAGCAGCAGCGAACCGCCGGCCACACCGGATGCACCACAAGCACACAGTGACGCCACCAGACTCAACAGAATGGCGGTTGGAACATCCACCGCAATACCCAGCGTATGTACTGCCGCCAGCGTCAACACGGTGATGGTGATGGATGCGCCAGCCATGCTGATGGTGGCACCCAGCGGGATCGACACGGAATACGTGTCTTCATCCAGATTAAGACGTTTCGCCAGCGCCATATTGACCGGAATGTTAGCCGCTGAACTGCGGGTGAAGAACGCGGTGACGCCACTTTCACGCATGCAGGTAAACACCAGCGGATACGGGTTGCGGCGAATCTTCTGGAACACCAGCATTGGGTTGATTACCAGCGCCATAATCAGCATGCAGCCGAGCAGCAGCGCCAGCAGATTGGCGTATTCCCACAGCGCGTCAAAGCCGGTTGAGGCGAGAATAGAGGCCACCAGACCAAAAATTCCCAGCGGCGCACAGCGGATCACGCAGCGCACGACCCAGGTCGCGGCATTGGACGCGTCATTAAGAAACGCTTTGCTGCTTGGGCTGGCATGACGAAACGCCAGCCCCAATCCCAGCGCCCACACCAAAATACCGATGTAGTTGGCATTCATCAGCGCTTCAATCGGGTTCGACACCATGCTCATCAGCAAGCCGTGCAGCACTTCGGTAATACCCGACGGCGGCGTAATTTGCGTGGCGCCGACGTTCATCGACAGCGTCTGAGGGAACAGATGGCTGAAGATCACCGCCACAACCGCAGCAAAGAACGTGCTGAGCAGATACAGCATGATAATCGGGCGGATATTGGTTTTTTGTCCCTGCTGATGGTTAGCAATCGAAGAGATCACCAGCACCAAAACCAACAGCGGCGCGACGGCTTTTAGCGCGCGCACGAACAGCTCACCCAGCAAGCCAACGGCCAGTGCGGCATCGCGTGAGAACCACGCCAGCGCCACGCCCGCCACCAGGCCGATCATGATTTGTTTTACCAGGCTTCCTGCGAACAGTGCGCCCAGACGTCCAATAAAGTTGTTTTGCATATCACAGTCTTTTTATATTCGCGGTCATGAGTATTGTGCGCGGTTCCACCACGCACAACGGTTTGCCCGGCGGAGTATAAGGAAAAGAGCTTATGAGGAAAGAGATAATTCTGTGCATGCGCAGCAGATCGGTTTTTTGATCTGCTGATGATGGGAAGTGTGACAGATATATAAAAGGTGAAGGTTGCCACTGGCGAAACAAAGCAGGGGCGATTAGCGCCCCTGCAGAAGATTATGGTGAGATCTTCTTCTGGTCGTTTCTGTGGTTTACCCAGGCGTTGATCAGCAGCGTACCGCCGAGAATTACACCCACCACCGTCAGCGAGATGCCGACGGGAATGTGATAGAACTCGACAATCAGCATTTTGATACCGATAAACACCAGCACAATCGCCAGGCCATATTTCAGCATCGAGAAACGCTCCGCCACGTTAGCCAGCAGGAAGTACATGGCGCGCAGGCCAAGAATCGCGAACAGGTTGGAAGTCAGCACAATGAACGGATCGGTGGTCACCGCGAAGATCGCGGGAATGCTGTCCACGGCGAAAATCACATCGCTTAGTTCAACCATGATCAGCACCAGCAGCAGCGGCGTAGCAAACAGCACACCGTTTTTGCGGGTGAAGAACTTCTCGCCGTCCAGACTATCGGTCATGCGCAGATGTTTACGCAGCCAGCGCACCACCGGTTTGTCGCCCACCGTGCTGTCATCTTCCTCTTTCGCCAGCGCCATTTTCAGGCCGGTGAACAGCAGGAAGGCGCCGAACACGTAAAGGATCCAGCTGAACTGAGTAACCAAATAGCTGCCAGCAAAGATCATGATGGTACGCAGCACAATTGCGCCCAATACGCCATAAATCAGCACGCGGCGCTGCAGGTTGGCCGGTACAGCGAAGTAGCTAAACAGCATCAGCCAGACAAAGACGTTATCCACCGCCAGCGCTTTCTCTAAAACGTAGCCAGTGAGGAAAGCGAGGGTTTGCGCGGTGGCGACTTCACGTCCGGCGGTGCCGTCGAGATACCACCAGAAGGCGGCGCTGAACAGCAGTGAAACTGACACCCAAATCAGCGACCAGACCGCTGCTTGTTTGAATGACATGGTCTGTGCGCCGCGTCGGCCCTGTAATAGCAGGTCGATCGCCAGCATGATGAGCACTACGACAGCGAAGCTGCCCCAAAGTAACGGTGTGCCAACTGAGTGCATAGTCGTATCCTTTTCCAGAAATAAAAAAGCGGCTGAAGTCAGAAGACGTCAGCCGCTTTGATCGTGCTGCAAGCAAACCTCGCCTTCCGGCAAGGTCTCACTTACAACTCAGAATAGATTCCGGGTTGCCTGACGACCGGATGCGTAACGCATATTGCGTGGCGCATCGTAATGACGATCAATCAGCGTAGAAGTTACTCCCCTTTGCAGCGCTAAACATACGGAGTTCGATAATCGCTTTCAAGAGGGCTCTGGAAATGTTTTGCAATATTTACACTTCAGTCTGATCCGCCGGGAATACCACGCCGGTCTGGCGACGGATTTCCGTGAGCAGTTGCGCCGTAATACGTGAGTTTTCTAAGGCCGCATGCTCAACTTCACCGGCTTCCACCAATTTGGCGAAGGTTTCGGCTTCATACAGCATGGTATTGATGTGCTGCGGCTGCGTCAGGTTTTGGCTCTCGCCACCGCGCGGGATAAAGCGCAGTTGCTGGCACTCGGAGATCTTTTCAATCACCAGCGATCCCGCTTCGCCCTGAATTTCACTCGGGATCAGTGAATCGCTGACCTTTGAGTGCAGCAGCGTGACATCAAAATCGCCGTAGCCCAGCACCACCACGCCATGCGCATCAACGCCACTTTCCAGCAGGGAAGCTTGCGCCTTGACCTGCTGTGGCGCACCCCATAAGGTGACAGCGGCGGCAAGGCAGTAAAAGCCGATATCCATCATCGAGCCATTCGACCAGCGAGGATTAAAGGTATTCGGGTTCTCGCCATCCAGATAGCGCTGATAACTCGAGGAATACTGGCAATAGTTGATCAAGGCTTTACGCAGTTTGCCCAATTGCGGCAGCGTTTTTTGCAGTTGCAGGAAGGTGGGCAGGCTGGCGGTTTTAAAGGCTTCGAACAGCACCACCTGATGCTGGCGCGCGCAGGCAATCATCGCCTCGGCTTCACGCAGGTTAGACGCCATCGGCTTCTCGCAAATCACATGCTTGCCATGTGACATAAACAGTATCGCCTGTTCACTGTGCAGCGCATTCGGACTGGCGATATACACCGCATCGATCTCACTGCTGGCGGCAAGCTCATCCAGAGAGGTGAAGGTCAGCTTGCAGGGATAATCCACCACAAACGCGTCGGCCTGCTGCTGATTACGCGAATAGACGCCGCTCAGCTTCATTTTGCCGGTTTCATGCGCGGCGTCGATAAACTGGCGGGTAATCCAGTTGGTTCCCACGATGGCGAAACGAATCACGTGCTGCTCTCCTGCTAAAGTAAAACGGCAGAGTAACATGTTCATCTGAGCGCCAGGCAGGCGAAATTTGATCCTGAGATCCGCATTCCAATATGATGATGCCGCACAACTTTTTAACCGACTTAGCGGGGACGCGCGGGTGAGTGGAAGTAAACATGCTCTGAACTGGACCACATTACTGATCGCCATCCCCGTTGGATGTGTGGCCTCGCTAGTGACGCTGGCCTTTCGCGGCGTAATTGAATTGATCAATTATCTGCTGTTCAACAGTGACAGTGAAATCACCGTGGCGATGCATGTCTGGCCGTGGATCTTCTGGCCGCTGCTGGTGGGCGCGGGCGGCGTATTGGCCGGTTTTTTCCTGCGCTATGCGGTGGCGATTGAGAAACAGGAAACGGTGCAGACCGATTATCTGGAGGTGATCAACGCGCGGCTCGATGCGGTACCAACCAAAACCTCGCTGTTCCGTGCGCTGTCATCGATGGCTAGCATCGGCAGCGGCGCGTCGATTGGTAAAGAGGGGCCGATGGTGCAGCTATCGGCGCTAAGCGGCAGTTTAATCGGGCGCTGGCTGCCCAAATCGCTGAATCTGCGCAACAGCGATATCGTGGCGATGGCCGCTGCTGCCGGGCTTTCATCGGTGTATCACGCCCCTTTGGCGTCGGCGATATTTGTCGCGGAGATCGCTTTTGGCATCTCGGCGCTACAACGCTTGATTCCGCTAATTGTCTCGTCGGCGGTGGCGGTGATGACCATGTGGTCGCTGGGTTTTCGCAGCGCGCTATATCCGTTATCCGAAGCGCTATTTCAGATGGATATCAGCAGTTTGCTGATGACGTTGCTGATTGGTTTTGTCGCCGGTATCGCCGGCTGGCTGCTGATCAAACTGATTGCGCGTAGCAAGGCGCTGTTTGGCCGCGTGCGTTCGCTGCCGCTGCGGCTCGGCGCCGGTGGATTAGCGGTGGGCTTTCTGGCGTTGATCTCCACCGATATTCTCGGTAACGGTTACGAAGTGATCGTGAAAATCATTGATGGCCAATATCTACTGATGGGGTTACTGGGATTGCTGGTGCTTAAAACGCTGGCGACCACGCTGTCGGTGGGTTCCAACGCGGTGGGCGGGCTGTTTACCCCTTCCTTATTGATCGGCGCACTGCTCGGCGTGGCGCTGGCGCAGATGGGCGTGATGCTGCATTTACCGGTCGGCAATACCTTGCTGTATGCGGCGATCGGCATGGCGGCGGTGCTGGCGGCGGTCAGCCAGGCACCGTTAATGGCGATGCTGATGGTGCTAGAGATGACGCTGAATAGCAGCCTGCTGTTCCCGATTATGATCGCGTCAGTACTGGCCTCGATGGTGGTGTATCGCCTGCAATCGTCCAGCACTTATCCGGTGGTGAGCAGCCATTTCAGTCGTTCCGAAGCCAAGTATGATTTCGATAACATGCGTGTCGATCAGTTGATCATTCCCGGCGCGGCGTTGCAGCCAGAAGAGTCAGTAGGGCAGGCGCTGGCGGTGAGCTCGCTCAAGCGGGAACGTTATGTCTATGTGATTAATAGTGAAGGGCAATTTCTCGGCGTGGTGTCGATACACGATATCTCACGCAAGGTGTTGTCGCAGGAGATCACGCTGCATTCGCCAGTCAGTAGCGTGATGGACAATAACTTTCCCTGCATTTATCAGAATCAAAGCATGCGCGAAGGTTGGGAAGCCTTTGCCCGCGTCACGCTTGAACGCCTGCCGGTGCTAAATAATCCGCAGGAGCGCCGTTTTATGGGCGCACTGACCAAAACCAGCCTGATCCAAAAAGCGCAGGAGTTTCTTTAAGCTGCGTTGCCGCGCATCGCCTGATCGGTCATCCACAAGCGGGCGTCAAATTCGAGCTGGTGATAATCCGGTTCCATGTGGCAGCAGAGTTGGTAAAACGCTTTGTCGTGCTCTTTCTCTTTCAGGTGCGCAAGTTCGTGCACCACGATCATGCGCAAAAATGCTTCCGGTGCGAGGCGGAAGAAAGTGGAGATGCGAATCTCCGCTTTGGCTTTAAGATTGCCGCCTTGCACGCGCGAAATCGCCGTATGCAGCCCCAACGCGTGCTTCATCACCTTGATTTTATTGTCCCAAATCACTTTGCTCACCGGCGGTGCGCTGCGCATATAGCGGTTTTTCAGCGCCTGCGTGTAATCATAGAGCGCGCGGTCGCTGACGATATTGTGCGTATCGGGATAGCGTTGCTGGAGAAAGGCCCCTAAGCGCTCATGTTCGATCAGCGTCTGAACCTGCTCGAGGATGTTTTCAGGGTAGCCCTGCAGATAGATTAATGACATTGGGATTCCCGGCGAAAGACAGTATACTGCGCCCCCTTTTTAGGGCGAAAATCGCGCAAAGTGTACCACGCCGGAGATTCCATGAGCCAACTTGAACTGACCAATCGCACGCTGACGCTGCACCGCTTCCCGCCAATGCGTGAGGAAAGCCCGCTACAGGCGTGGGATTCCGCCGATGAATACCTGTTGCAGCAAGCGCTGCCTGAGGGACCGGTTTTGGTGTTCAACGACAGCTTTGGCGCGCTGACTTGCGGGTTGGGAGCACGTCCGGTGTGGCACGTCAGCGATTCGCTGCTGAGCGAACAGGCGGCAAAACAGAATCTGCGACTCAATGAGATGGATGAAGATCAGGTGCATTTTCTCGATAGCCTGGCGCCATTGCCGGCCGCACCGGCGGTGGTGATGATCAAAATCCCCAAAGCGCTGGCGCTGCTCGAGCATCAACTGCGTGCACTGCGCGAAGTGGTCACGCCGGACACGCTGATTCTGGCGGCGGCGAAGGCCAAAGATATTCACAACTCCACGCTGCAACTGTTCGAGCGCATCCTCGGCGAGAGCAAAACCTCGCTGGCGTGGAAAAAAGCGCGTCTGATTTACAGCCGCTTCACTGCGCCGCAATTAGCGGATCAGCCCGCCACCACCGTTTGGCCGCTGGATGATTCTGAGTACCAGATCCACAATCACGCCAACGTGTTTTCCCGCGCGTCGCTGGATCTGGGCGCACGCTTCTTTATGCAGCATCTGCCTTTTGACATTGAAGGTGAGATTCTCGACCTGGGTTGTGGCAACGGCGTGATTGGCTTGCTGGCACTGGAACAGAACCCAAACGCGGACGTGCTGTTTTATGATGAATCCTACATGGCGGTGGCATCAAGCAAACTGAACGTGGAAGTGAACCGTCCGCAGGATATGGCGCGCTGTCAGTTTCGCGTTAACAACGTGCTGAGTGGCTTCCCGTCCGATCGCCTGCACGCGGTGCTGTGCAATCCACCATTCCATCAGCAGCACGCGGTGACCGATCATCTGGCATGGCAAATGCTGCGTGATGCGAAACGCTGCCTGCAGTATGGCGGCGAGTTGCGCATCGTCGGCAACCGCCACCTCGGTTATCACGTCAAAATGAAAAAGCTGTTTGGCAACTGCGAGCTGGTGGCGTCCAACGCCAAGTTCGTGGTACTGCGTTCGGTCAAACTGCGCTAATTACACACTCAGCGCCAGTTCGGTCGCCTGAGCGATAGCGCGGCGAGCATCCAGCTCCTGCGCCACATCCGCACCCCCAATCACACGTACGGATTTGCCACGCGCGCTGAGCTGGTCCGCCAGCAGGCGCAGCGGTTCCTGCCCGGCACAAATCACCACGTTATCTATCGGCAGCGTCATCGCTTCGCCCTGATGGCGCAGATGTAATCCGGCGTCATCAATCTGCAAATATTCGACGTCGCCCCACATCTGCACGCCGTGCGCCTGCAAGCTGGCGCGGTGGATCCAGCCGGTGGTTTTCGCTAAGCCTGCGCCCGGCTTGCCGGATTTGCGCTGCAGCAGCCAGATTTGCCGATCGGCGGGCTGTGGCTGTGGCGCAATCAAACCGCCTCGCGCCTGCAGGCTGCGGTCGATGCCCCAGCTTTGGTAAAAATCGTCATGGCTGGTTTGATGCAGCAGAAACTCGGCGGTATCAAAACCAATGCCGCCCGCGCCGATAATCGCCACGCGTTTTCCCACCGGTTTTTTATCGCGTATCACATCAAGGTAGCTCAGCACGCTGGGATGATCGATGCCAGGAATCGTCAGCTGGCGCGGCAAGATACCGGTAGCGATGATTACTTCGTCAGCGGCTGCCAGTTCGTCAGCGCTGACGCGATGTTCCGTTTTAATCGTTACGCCTGCGGCAGCAAGTTGGTAACGGAAATAGCGCAGCGTTTCACTGAATTCAGCTTTGCCGGGAATCTGTCGGGCGATATTAAACTGCCCACCAATTTGCGCATCGGCCTCGTAAAGCGTGACCTGATGGCCGCGCTGCGCCGCCTGCAGCGCGAACGCCATACCCGCGGGTCCCGCACCCACCACCGCCAGCTGTTTCGGTTGCTTGGTGGCAATCACCGGCATCAGCGTTTCGTGGCAGGCGCGCGGATTCACCAGACAAGAGGTGATTTTGCCAACAAAGATTTGATCGAGGCAGGCCTGATTACAGGCAATGCAGGTGTTGATGGCATCGGGCTGGCCGGTTTCGGCTTTACGGACGAAAGCCGCATCGGCGAGGAAAGGGCGCGCCATCGAGACCATATCAGTGATGCCATCACGCAAAAGCTGTTCAGCGACATCGGGATGGTTGATGCGATTGGTGGCGATGACCGGCACCGATACGCGCTCGCGCAGGTGCTGCGTGACCCAGGCAAAACCAGCACGCGGCACGCAGGTGGCGATGGTGGGAATGCGCGCTTCATGCCAGCCAATGCCGCTGTTAAACAGCGTAACGCCGCACTGCTCCAACGCTTGCGCCAGTGAAAGCGTCTCTTCCAGCGAGCTGCCGTTATTGACCAAATCGAGCATCGACAGGCGGAAGATAATGATGAAGTCGCTGCCGACGGCATCACGCACCGCTTGCGTCACCGCTAACGCGAAGCGCTGGCGTCGCGTCACATCGCCGCCCCAGTCATCCTCACGCTGATTGGTGTGCGCCACCAGAAACTGGTTAATCAGATAACCTTCCGAGCCCATGATCTCCACGCCGTCATAGCCGGCCTGTTGCGCCAGTTTGGCGCAGTGCGCGAAGTCCTGAATGGTTTGCTGAATATCCGCATCGCTGAGCGCTTGTGGCGTAAAAGGATTGATCGGCGCCTGTAATGCCGATGGGGCAACCAGGTCACGCTGATAGCTGTAGCGCCCGGCATGCAGAATTTGCAGCGCGATTTTCCCGCCTTCTGCATGCACCGCATCGGTGATGATACGGTGCCAGTTGCACTGACTTTCCTGGTTGAGGATCGCTCCGCCTTGTGCCACCACGCCTTGCGGATTGGGCGCGATACCGCCAGTGACAATCAGCGCCACGCCTTCACGCGCTCGCTCAGCGTAAAAAGCGGCCAGACGCTCTGCGCCCTCAGCGTGTTCTTCCAGTCCGGTATGCATCGAACCCATCAGGAAACGATTTTTAAGCTGGGTGAAACCCAAATCCAGCGGGGCGAACAGGTGGGCATAATGCTCAGACATAATCACATACTCAGAGAGTGGTCGGATGAGTGAACTCTAGCGGGATTTTGCAGGGAAGGAAGTGTGTGGCGTTCAGCCTGTGAGAAGTATCAAAAAAAAGCAGGGCGGTAAGTCGCAGACGAAAGTATCGGACTTCTTTCGGCAGGCACGGGAAGAAACCTACTCGCCCTGTAATAGCATGAAGAAGGGGCTAATAAATTAGCTCTGTGGTTATTAATTCCTTTATAACTCAATCTTTTTAAAAACTGTCCGGGGTTAGGACAAGGCATATCATGCCACGCCATAACGTTATTAATCAGCAAGACTAGTCTTGATTTTTCTTTCAACAAGCCCCATTGCGACGTGCAAGTTCGATGATATCAACCAGGTTTTTTGACTCGAGTTTTTGGAATATCTTTGTTTTATAAGTGCTGATTGTTTTATTATTTAATCCCAATTCGCAAGCGATGGTTTTATTGGACTTCCCCTGTGCGAGCTGTCGCAAAATTAAATTTTCACGGTCAGTCAGGCGAGAAAGCATATCTTGCTCATTCGCATAACGCTGACGTTTATCCAGAATGTCGCCCGGTAGATAATTCACATTATTAGAAACGCAGCCAATGGCGGCGATCAGTGTTTGAATGGGATCGTAAGTTGACACGAACCCATTCGCACCCTGGCTAAGTGACTGTATAGAAAGGTGGTTATTGCCATCCTGACTAATCAGTATGACTTTCATCCACGTCTTTGATTTGACGATATCGCGTAAAAATGCGATGCCATTTTTTTCTTTAAAGTCAGGATCTAATATTAGTATGTCGATGTGGTGATGAATGATATCATCAATACCATCGTTAATTGTGTGCGCAGTAGTGACACAATTAAAGCCATTCATTAATAATAAAGCCTGCACGCCGGCGGCAACCAAACGATGCTCATCAACGATGAGGATTTTTGCATTAAACATATCTCTCCCTTTAACGGCACCGTAATGATGACGTTGACGGCCATTATGTCCGGCAGATTAATAGGGCGAACCGAGAAATGTCTCGATAAGATTATGATTCTATAAATCTTGATGATTTTTCAGGCGATGTTTCTCAAATTCTTGCAAGGATTCATTAACACGTTTCATTTCCTCGACAATCTGCTGAATTAACGCTTGCGGATCGAGGGCTTCTTCGCGGTGTTTCTCCAACTTGCGGCCCAGTTCAGTCAACGTTGGAGCATTTAGCATTGCTGCTCCTCCTTTTAATTTGTGACCCAGCTTTGACAGGGCGCTGGCATCATCGGTTTGCTGAAGTGATACCAACAACTCATCGTGGCTGGTTCGTATGCTGTTGAGTAACACCAGACAACCTTCACTATCCTGTTCGGCCAGTTGTGTTAACAGCTGTGGGAAGGAGGAGATACTCGCTGCCGGCGGGGCCTGGATTTCGGGTTTTATGGCGCTACGCCGGGTACAACGTGCAACCTGAGCAAGTAAGCTCTCTAAATCCAGCGGCTTGAAAAGACAATCGTTCATTCCCGCCTGAAGGCAGCGTTGCATAATATGCTGCTCAGCCGATGCAGTCAGGCCGAATAGCATGATCGGTGTTAACTGATGCTCATGCTCGTATAGACGCAGCGCTTCAGCGAACTGAAAGCCGTTCATGCCCGGCATATTACAGTCTGTGATGATGAGGTCGAAACGTAATGGATCCTGCTGCCATAATGTCAGTGCTTCTGCCGCACTTTCACTCACCATGACTTGATGGCCAGCCAGTTCAAGCTGTTTCCCAAGCAGTAATCGGTTGGGTGCGTGATCGTCGATGATCATCACGGAGAGCTTGTCGGAGATCAGCGGCTGCGACAAATGAGGCTGTGTTTGATCCTGCGGTTCCCCGGGCAAGGCACGGAAATAAAAAGAGAACACCGCGCCTTCCCCTGGCGCACTTTCCACAATCAGCTCACCATCCAGTAAATGCGCCAGATTACGACAAATGCTTAATCCTAATCCGGTGCCAATTTGCTGCTGCTGACGATCGCCCACCTGCACAAAAGGTTCGAAGATGGCGTGCTGTTGGTCTTCCGTCATGCCACAACCTTGATCGCTAACTTCGATCACGAATTCACAACCGTCCTCCTCCTGCGCAATGCCCTGCATGAGCACAACAGTGACAGTGCCGTAATCGGAAAACTTAATGGCGTTGCTCAATAGATTGGAGAGAATTTGATTCAGCATCAATGGGTCTGTTTTCACCCAGTAAGCAGCAATATCCATCTCTACCCGCAGTTCAAGTCCCTTAATCTCTGCTTTATTACGGAATAGCGTAACCGCTTGATCGAGAACATCAGGAAGGTAGACCGTTTCTAACGTTGGTTGATAAAGGCCGGACTCGATTTTCGACAAATCGAGAATATCGCCAATCAATGACAGCAACGCGCGTGCCGAATGGTACGCAACACGGATGTTCTCTGAGAGTGAATCAGCCGGTTGCAAGCGAGTTTCGAGCTCCAGTAAGCCAATCATGGCATGCAGTGGCGTGCGGATTTCATGGCTCATGCTGGCAAGAAATTCACTTTTGGAGCGGTTGGCTTTATCAGCCACATCTTTGGCGAGTTGTAACTCCTGCAGCAGCGCATTGCGTTCAGTGACATCCAGCCAGCCCCCAATAACACCTGCGACATCACCGTGCCGATCGCGAAACGGCAGTATCCAGTGATAAAGCTGGAATGTTCGCTGTTCAAAATCCATATGTATGTCGCGCATGACGGCTTCGCCATCCACTAAGGTTTTTTGATAGCCATCTTCAATACTGTGAATACTGGCGTTATTGCCAGTGAGAACGTCCGACAGTCGTTTACCGATGACATCTTCTCGCTGGAAATCCATAAAACGTAGGTAGGCATTGTTGCAATCCACTAATCGGGTTTGTTTGTCGCGGATATACATGGCAACGGGCGAGTCATTGAAGAGTGTATGGGTGAAATTGAGCTGATTTTTCAATGCATTTTCAGCCTGAATACGCTGCTGAATAACCTTCCGCAGATGACGGTTCCACAGCAAAATAAGGGCTATTAATCCGGTCGAGACCGACACAATCAGCAAGATAACTTGTTTGTAACTCTGCCATGAAGCACTGAGGAACGGCATCTCTGACTGACGCCAATGTGCCAGCAACTTGAACATGGTTTCGGGAGGAATCGCGATCAAGGCTTTATTGAGAATGCTAATCAGCGTTTCATTACCGGGTTCAACACGCATGACAAAACGTGCCGGGTCTGCACCCAACGTGGTTTCAATAATCAGGTCATCTGCGTAATGGTTGTGGAGCAGATAATCCACAAAAATCTTTGGCATCACTACCGCATCAATTTCATGCGCCTGCAATTCACGCAAGGCCTGCAAAGGATCATTGATATAGGCGAGGTTCAGATGGGGATAATGCAGAAGCATCCAATCCTTCATCTGCCGATTGTTCAGCATGAGAGCCGAGCCAAAGGGAAAAGGATCCCGAGCCATAATATTCCGAGGGCGTTTATGGCGAATAATGACCCAGTGTGAAACCAGCCATGGGCGGGTTATTAACTGAGGGGGCATATCCGGGGTAAGCATCTCAAGCGCATACAGATGTGGAAAATGCTTATCGGTTTGGTTACGTCCACTTTCTTCCTGAACTTCTGAATTAAATGTAATGCCACTTTGGTTGGCTATCAGATCTAAAACATCAATGATCATGCCGCGAAACGGCATGCTTCCGTTGCGACTGCTGAGTGGAGCGAGGGTTTGCGGTAGTGCGGTGTTAATACGCGGGTGTGCCTGTAGCCATTTCTCCTCTTCATGCTTGAGTGCAAGCGGATTACGCTGCAGCACATGGTACGTATCCAGTTGCCAGCGCTTCGCTATCTGCATGCGAATAGAGAGAGGAATTTGTGTTAAGGCAAAATTAATCGCTTCGGCAAGTTGTGGATAACGCGGGCTAATGCCAAAGCTGAAATTCATCGGAATAGCGTGGTTATCTTTGGTTATTTCCAGCCCATTTGCGAACATGAAGCGATTAAGGTGTGTAAGTGTGGCGGCATTGCCCCATACACGCTCTGTTTGGCCAAATGCTGTTGCTGCGACAGCATCGTAGTAACCAGGAAAGCGAACTAAAAGGTCGCTCTTAAAAGTCTCTTCTAAATGTGCACGCATCAACGCTGAACCAGACCAGGCCATGCGATTGGGTTCATCAATTTTTAATGGAGCGTTCTGCCCAGACTTAAAACCGATCGCTGCATAATCCAGCATCCAGGGGTCGCTGGCGATCAAGGTTTGCGGCTCTGATACTGAGGGGGGTTCTACATAGATCGCTAATAGTTGCATTTCTCCGCTGGTTACGGCTTCCTGGGCCGCGCTATGGCTGGCGTAATAATGGATTTCTATTGTGGTATCCAGCATATTCTGAATCAGAGAGAGATAATCCGCACTCACGCCTTCGAATCGTCGCGTATCTATATCCATAAAAAGGGGCGGTTGTGGTTGCCCAGCGACAGCAACTTTGAGAACGTGATGACGAAACTCCGAAGAGATTGGTTCAGCCAGTTGTAAAGCAGGTTGAGCTACATCATATCGCGCCAGTAATTGCAGTTTTTTCTCTGATGCTATTAATGAACATGAAACTAAAGCCAGAAAAAATAAGGCCAACAAGCGAAAAGTAGTAAGATTAATTAGCACGCTGCCTTCTTAAGGTATCCATTAATATCTATTGGGACCAGGGATTATAAAGATATTATTATCTTTCGCTCGTTCTATTCTTTTACTGTTGAAATTTTGCGACCATTCTCAAATATTTGATTTTTAGCGAAAGAGAGAGGGTGATGACGATGTAACTATATGATGTTCATTTCTTAGCTTATTCAGTTAGTTAGATTGCTCCTTTTCTTTCAAGACAATTCTTATGTGGTCTTGTTAAGGAGTTAAGTCAGACTTTTCCCACTTTTACGTGAGCAGGCAAGTAAGAATCTATCACGGAAAAATATAAACCTAAAAGGGGTATATGAAAATGACCGCTATTAGGGTGACGCTATCGATTTAGAATTCTGATGTTGTGAAGGCTATTTTTCACAGCTGTTGTAATCGACACCATTTATTTATTGAAGCGGGTGTGATAGTCAGAATTGGACAAAGTTAATGCTGTAATAAAGGAATAAATAAATGGTATATGCACATAATAAACAAGTGCGTGTGGCTGTCCTTGATGATCACCCCATGGTTCGTACCGTTTTCGAGTTGTGTTTAAAACATGAGCCCGATATTCATTTGGTGGGAACCTGGGCTTCAAGTAATGAATTATTTAATCAGCTAAGAAGTACCGTAGTTGATGTGCTGGTACTGGATTTCCTGCTGGGTGAACGTGAACTGGATGGTTTGGCGCTGGTGAAGCAACTGCGTAATCATTATCCCCAGCAAAAAATTCTGATCTCTTCTTCAATGGAGAGTCCGGCCATCGTCAAAATGGTGTTAAGCGCAGGCGTGAAGGGCTTTATTGGTAAAAGCCACAATATGCAGGAAATTACCCATGCGATTCGTCAGGTGGCGCAGGGCCGTTTGTTCTTGTCTAAAGAAGTCGCTTACGAGGTTGAAAATCTCTATGTCATGAGCGAAGAGTCGCTGGATGACAGCCTCGATTTCAGCAGCAAAGGCAATATGTATGAGAAGGTGAAAACCCTCAGCCCGCGTGAAGTTGAAGTGGTGCGCTGTTTTCTCGATGGTTTGAGCGTGTCGCAAATTGCCGTGAAGTTTAAACGCAGTCGTAAAACCGTGAGCGGGCAGAAACAATCGGCGCTGAAAAAGCTCGGTTTACGTTCGGATTCTGAGCTGTTCAAATACAGCCATGACCTGATGTCAGGCTATTAATTCTCTTCACAGGCGGCCACTTACGGCCGCCTGTTTCCTCTTCGGCATCGCAGACTTCACGTTCCAGGTAACAGCTTTCCGTAACATGTCTTTAGGTGATGTTCATCACAGTTTTAAGCCGCATAACCCGGTCTGATGGCCCCCATTGCTACAGCACTTATGGGGACGTTATGAATATCGAAACGCAATCCGGCGTGATCACTGGAAAAAAACAAGTCAGCGTTGCGCAGCAGCAGGTGAAATGGGACGGCAAAGGTACGCTGGTGCGTATCACGCGTGGCGGCATTTGTGGATCCGATCTGCATTACTATCAGGAAGGCAAGGTCGGCAGTTTCGAGATCAAAATGCCGATGATCCTGGGCCACGAAGTGATTGGTTATGTGGTGGAGAGCGACAATCCAGCTCTTAAACCCCAACAAAAAGTCGCGGTAAATCCCTCTAAGCCTTGTGGCGCGTGCAAATATTGCCAGCGCGATCAGGAAAACCAGTGCACCACCATGCGCTTCTTCGGCAGCGCCATGTATGTGCCGCACGTTGATGGCGGTTTTACCCAATACAAAGTGGTGGATAGCGCGCAATGCGTGCCGTTCCCGCAGGATGCTGATGAAACGGTCATGGTGTTCGCTGAGCCGCTGGCGGTGTGTATTCACGCCACGCAGCAGGCAGGTGATCTTAACGGCAAGCACGTGTTTATCTCAGGCGTGGGTCCGATTGGCTGCCTGATTGCGGCGGCGGCCAAAGCGCGCGGCGCGGCCTCCATTTTGTGCAGCGATATCAGCGAACGTTCACTGGAGATGGCGCTGCAGATGGGCGCAAGTGAGGTGATTCATGCCGCCGACGGCGATTTCGCGCCCTATCTTGCCGACAAAGGCTATTTCGATGTGGCGTTTGAAGCCTCCGGCCATCCTTCTTCGCTGCAGCGCTGCCTTGATGTGGTATGCGCCAAAGGCACGCTGGTGCAGGTTGGCATGGGCGGCACCATTCCCAATTTCCCGATCATGGCGCTGATTGCCAAAGAGATTAATCTGGTCGGTTCCTTCCGCTTCACTCATGAATTCAACACCGCCGTCGAATGGCTGGCCACCGGCGTGGTAAACCCGTTGCCGCTGTTCAGCGGTGAGTATGCCTTGCAGGATATCGATGCCGCGCTGCAGTTTGCCGGCGATAAAACCCGTGCCGCTAAAGTCCAGTTAACCTTTTAAGGAGCAGTGATGAGCCAGTTATTTTCCCTCAAAGGCAAGCGTGTGCTGCTGACCGGTTCGGCGCGCGGCATTGGATATCTGCTGGCGCGCGGCCTGGCGAAAGCCGGTGCTGACGTGATCGTCAACGCCACCACGCACGAAGGCGCAGAGAAGGGCGCGGCGCAGCTGCGTGAGTTGGGCTTACGCGCGCACGCCAAAGCGTTTGATGTCACGCAATCGGCGCAGGTAAAACAGGCGGTAGATGAGATCGAAGCGGAGTGGGGCGCGATTGATGTGCTGGTGAATAATGCTGGCATCCAGCGTCGTCGGCCGTTCCTTGAATTCCCGGAGCAGGACTGGAATGACGTCATCGCGGTCAACCAGACCGCCGTATTCCTGGTTTCGCAAACCGTGGCGAAAAAAATGGTCGAGCGTCAGCAGGGTAAAATCATCAATATCGGTTCGATGCAGAGCGAATTAGGGCGCGACACCATCACGCCTTACGCGGCCTCCAAAGGCGCGGTGACTATGCTGACGCGCGGCATGTGCGTGGAGTTGGCGCGTCACAATATTCAGGTGAACGCCATTGCGCCGGGCTATTTCGTCACGGAGATGACTCAGGCGCTGGCTGACGATCCTGCCTTTACCGGCTGGCTAACCAAGCGCACGCCAGCCGCTCGCTGGGGCAAACCGGAAGAGCTGATTGGCGCGGCAGTGTTCCTTGCTTCCAGTGCATCGAACTTCGTTAACGGGCATCTGCTGTTCGTTGACGGTGGCATGCGCGTCGCCGTGTGATGACCGGGCGCGGCTGGCATTATCATCGGCCCGCGCCTAAACCTTAATCACCCCTCTGTATTCCTAAGGATAATAAAAATGCCAATAACCATCATTGTGCTGGGTGTGATACTGCTGCTGGTGTTGATGATTGTATTTAAGGTCAATGGCTTCATTGCTTTGGTATTTGTCTCGGCGGTGGTCGGTATTGCCGAAGGCATGACGCCACTGAATGTAATGGCCTCGATCCAGAAAGGTATCGGCTCGACGCTGGGCGGATTAGCCATGATCCTCGGCTTCGGCGCCATGCTCGGGCGGCTGGTTTCCGATACCGGTGCCGCACAACGCGTGGCTACCACGCTGATCGCCGCTTTTGGTAAAGAGCGGCTGCAATGGGCGCTGGTGGTGACCGGACTGATCGTCGGCCTGGCGATGTTCTATGAAGTTGGCTTCGTACTGTTGCTGCCGCTGGTGTTCACTATTGTGGCGGCTGCCGGTTTGCCGCTGCTGTACGTCGGCGTGCCGATGGTCGCCGCGCTCTCGGTCACTCACTGCTTCCTGCCGCCGCATCCTGGCCCAACGGCGATTGCCACTATCTTTGGCGCCAATCTCGGTACCACGTTGCTCTACGGCATGATCATCACCATTCCAACGGTGATTATTGCCGGACCGGTTTTCTCGAAGTTCCTTAAAAGCTTTGAGAAGTCACCGCCGGAAGGGCTCTACAACCCAAAAATCTTCACGGAAGAGGAGATGCCAGGCTTCGGCATCAGTATTTTTGCCGCAGTGATTCCGGTGGTGCTGATGGCGATTGCCGCCGTCTTCGAGTTGACCACGCCGAAAGAGAACGCGCTGCGTCAGTTCTTCGAATTCATCGGTAATCCGGCAGTGGCGCTGTTTATCGCGGTGGTGATAGCGGTACTGACGTTGGGGCTGCGCAATGGCCGTAAGATGGAAGAAGTGATGGATATGTGCGGCGAATCGATTGCCGCCATCGCCATGATCATCTTTATCATCGCGGGCGGCGGTGCATTTAAACAGGTGCTGGTGGACAGCGGCGTGGGTAACTACATTGCCGATATGATGAAGGGATCGTCACTGTCACCGCTGCTGATGTGCTGGACGGTTGCGGCAATGCTGCGCGTGGCGCTGGGTTCAGCCACGGTGGCGGCGATCACCACCGCCGGTATTGTGACGCCAATTATCGCGGCCACGCATGCCGATCCGGCCTTGATGGTACTGGCGGTGGGTTCCGGCAGCGTGATCGCTTCACACGTGAACGATCCCGGCTTCTGGCTATTTAAGGGCTACTTCAACCTGAGCGTGGTGGAAACCCTGAAAACCTGGACGGTGATGGAAACGTTAATCTCGATTCTCGGTTTAGCCGGCGTGTTGGCGCTCAATGCCATAATTCACTGATCGATAAAGCTTCACAAGGACGTGAAGCTCTTAACCGCGCGTGCGGATCCACGAGAAACGTGACTGATAGCCGCTGTCAAAATGGGTGTTGTAGCGATAGCTGGAACCCGATTCCGCCATGCAGTAGGTACAGACGTTTAGCACTTCAATATGTTCCGCCACCACTCCCCGCTGTAACAACAAGCCTCGCGCCAGGTTAGGCAGATCAAACCAGATTCCATCCTGCTGGGCCTGCGGCTGCGGACGGATCGCTTGTGCGTTGTGCGGCTGCTGGGTGGAATAGGGTAACGGCGGAAGATCGTGACGATCCTGCATCTGTGTCACCAGATCGTTACCCAGTTCATAGCAGCACGGCCCGATCGCTGGACCGATTACCACACGCAGCGTTTCACGGCTGGCGCCGCGCTCTAGCAGACGATCAATCGCGTTGTTCAATACGCCACCGAGCGTGCCTTTTAATCCGGCGTGCACCGCCGCAACCTGCTGTTGTTGCGGGTCGGCAAATAACACCGGCAGACAATCGGCGGTATACACCGCGACCGGCAGATGATCTTCGCCAATCAAGCCATCCGATTCGCAACGCTTAGGCGGGATGTTTTGGCTTGCCAGCAACACATTGGCGCTGTGACGCTGTTGACCATAAGCCGCCTCTGCCGGAACGGGCTGGCCAGCCGGCTGAAAGGCGTATTCCAGCCAGGAAAAGTCATCCAATAGTCTTGATCGTGGACCGCTGTGGGGGTGCTGTACCATAAGTGTCTCCTCTCACCAAACCGCTGCTTTCTGCTGCCCACAGCTTACGTTAACTGCTACATTTTTAAAGCTTTACAAAAACTGACCCTAATCACTTAAGGATGAAATGATGAAGAAAACCACCTTGCTGGCGGCATCCGGCTTAATGGCGCTGGCATTAACCGGTTGTGCGCAGCCTTCTAAACAGCAGGCTCAGCAGCAGCTCGGCCAGCAATCGGTACTGGCAGTGAACTGGTTCCAGCAATCTGGCGAATATCAGGCATTAAGCTGGCAGGCGTTTAACAGCGCGCGCATGGCCTTCGATCAGGCGCCATCGCTGGCGGGTAAACCGAAAGCGGTTATCGTCGATTTAGATGAAACGATGATTGATAACAGCGCCTACAGCGCGTGGCAGGCGAAAAACGGCCAGCCCTTCTCGGGTAAAACCTGGTCAGCGTGGACGCAGGCGCGTCAGGCAACGGCCGTTCCGGGCGCAGTGGAGTTTGCCAACTACGTCAACAGCCACGGCGGCACTATGTTCTATATCTCCAACCGCGACCAAAAAGATTTTGCCGCAACGGTGGAGAACCTGAATAAGCTGGGCTTCAGCGGCGTGAGCGAGAAAACGGTACGCTTGAGCACCGGCAATTCTAATAAGCAAGAGCGCTTCGACGCGGTGAAGAATGCCGGTTACAACGTGGTGCTGTATGTGGGCGACAACCTGAATGACTTTGGCGGTTCAACCTGGCATCAGGGAAATGCGCAGCGTCAGCAGTTCGTTAGCCTTAATCATCAGCGTTTTGGCACCCAATTTATCGTGTTACCGAACCCGCTGTATGGCGACTGGGAAAGTGGCATGGCGGAAAACTACAACAAACTCACGCCTGAGCAGCAACTGCAGGTGCGTGAAGCGCGTATGAAAGCGTGGAACGGTAAATAATTCGTCAGGTAAAATAGCGTCTGCTTAGGCAGGCGCATTCATGTCCTTTTCAGGTCCATCAATATTTACATAACTCCGTAACTATTATTCCCCTCACTGTTTTCCTGATCTCTTACTAAATTCATGGCAACTGAATAGCGAAATATCTCGTCTTATTTGCTGAATGGCAGTGAATCGCACTAATCATAAATTTTTTAATTAGGAATTCTCCCAGCTCATAAGGATTAAATTATAGCGTCGCTAAAATGGCATATAATTTTTGCGTGTATTGTTTTGTAATTGCACCGAAAATATCACATTTAAAATCGCTCTTATTTAATTGTTAATGATGCTTTTTATCGTTCCTTCTCATCATTCCGCTCCTTGCATAAACTTACCTGATTCATACGTTTATTGAAGTTTTGTTTACAAAAAAATTCGTTTTGTCGACGCCAGAAATATTCATGATGCAAGGTAATGCTTAAGCGTCTATAAACTATTTTTGTGAGGAAGTTCTGCTTTCATCCTCAATGGTTCTCCATAGCCGCGTTTGATGACGTCGCTATCTGCCTGAAAGCGATCTTTTTAAATGTTGAGAGAAGATTATTGTGATGACCCTGAAACCCTTATTAGTGATAAATCGTACTCTGGCTTTGCGGCGCCGCGCGCGGTTAATTCAGCCATCTGCAGAGGAATCAACGCCATGAATTTAAGCACGCTTCGTCAGGATATTCCGGCTGGTTTGGTGGTGTTTCTGGTCGCGCTGCCGCTGTGTCTTGGTATCGCGCAGGCGAGTGGATTGCCGCCCTTTGCGGGTCTGCTCACCGGCGTGATTGGTGGGTTGCTGGTGACTGCGCTGAGCCCCTCGCGTTTTGCGGTTAGTGGTCCGGCGGCGGGATTGGTAACGATTGTGGTCGCGTCGATCGCCACGCTAGGCAGCTTTTCCGCCTTTCTCACCGCGCTGATTCTGGCGGGTGTGTTGCAGTGCCTGTTTGGCTTACTGCGTGCAGGACGTTTTATCGCCTTAGTGCCGAGCAGCGTGATTAAAGGCATGCTGGCGGCGATTGGTATTTTGCTGATTATGCAGCAAATTCCGGTAGCATTCGGCGCGGCGGGCGATGTTGAGCTGTTGTCGCTGGTAAAAGGGGAATTTCATTTTTCCAGCAGCGCGATGCTGGTTGCTGGCGTGGGATTGGCTATTTTATGGCTGTGGACCACGCCGCTGATCAAGTCAGTTAAAGTGCTGAGCTGGATGCCCGGTCCGCTGGTAGCGGTGCTGGTAGGCTGTGCGGCGACGGTGTTTGGGGATCGCCTGTTTCCAGCGTTAGCTGATGGCTTGCCGCGTATCGCGCTGCCCGCGTTCGACAGCATGTCGGCGCTGGTGGCTGAACTGGAAACGCCAGACTGGCAAGCGTGGCAGAATCCTGCAGTGTGGATGGTGGCGATCACGCTGGCGCTGGTCGCGAGCCTTGAAACGCTGCTCAGCCAGGAAGCGCTGAAGAAACTGCGTCCGCAACATCCTGCACCTTCACCCAACAAAGAGATGTTTGCGCAGGGCATTGGTAATCTGACCGCCGGTTTCCTTGGCGCGATGCCGATTACTGCAGTGATTGTGCGCAGTTCGGTGAACGTCAGCGTTGGCGCGCAAACCAAACTGTCGATTCTGATTCATGGTGTGCTGCTGTTAATCTGCGGCCTGTGGTTCAGTAATCTGCTTAACGCGATTCCCCTTGCCAGCCTTGCGGCGGTGCTGCTTTATACCGGCTATAAGCTGGCCACGCCGCGCCTGTTCATTGAGCAGATGCGCATGGGACCGCAGCAATATGTGCCATTCCTTGCCACCATCGGCGGCATTATTGTGTTTGGCATGCTGGCCGGCATCGGAATTGGCATCGCTACGCAAATCCTCTACAGCATCTATAAAAGCCATCGCAACGCCTTGCAGCTCACGCGACATGACGATCACTACGTTTTACGCCTGCAGCAAAATCTGACCTTTATGCACAATCCAAAGCTGCAGGGATTGCTGGCAGAGATCCCGGAAAACAGCGTGGTGATTGCTGAGCACGGCAATGCCCAATATATGGATCCCGACGTTAAAGCGGTGCTAAAAGACTTTGGTGAAAACGCACGTAAACGTGGCATTCGTCTGAGTCAATGGCCTGTTGCGGTGAAATAGCCATAAGTCAGTGCTGGAACAACCGTTTTTAAAACTAAAAATCGGATATCTCGGATAGCCGATTTTTTTATTTACAGGGCATAATTGCCACAAGTTTTATCCTTTGTCTCTGGCGTTTCCACAATGCCATTAGGCGCAACGCTGCTTGTTATGGCAGGTGAGCGCCGCCCAGCCGCAGAGTAGGATGACGAACACTTGCTTAATTACCGAATCATCGCACGGGTATTTCCGGTTTAATGCTTGCTGATGCTTAGGGTTGATGCAGGCACTTTCCAGGTTACAGGGTTCAGACGTATGCGCGTTATGCTGTTTGAAGAGAATAATTTTAAAAAGAATGCCCTCACGCTGTTCTTCATTACGCTGTTTTTCTGCTTTATCGGCAGCCATTTACGCATCCCTGAAGAGTTCTCACTATTCTGGCCGGTGAATGCGCTGGTGGCGGGATTAATAGTGAGGAATCCGTTTTTGCACACTACCTCCAGCTATCTGGTGTGCTTCAGTGCGATGATTTTTAACGACACGGTATTTTCCGGCTGGGCGCTGCCAGCGTTTACCGTCAATTTTGCCAACATTCTGTTTATCCTCGTCGCGGTCAGCATGCTGATCAAACATCTGCAACGTCCTTCCGCCCACAGCCAGGTGTTCAATGCCATGCGCATTTTTCCCGCCTGTTTTCTTGGCGCGGCGGCTTGTGCAACCTGGGGCGCGTGGGCACAGGATATTGATTTCAATGCGCGCTTTATTGTGGCGTGGAGCGACTGGTTCAGCGAACAGTTCTCTACTTCGCTGATGCTGCTGCCGGTGATGCTGGCGCGCCCGCTGCGTACGGTTTCACCGCACACCTTGCTGCATCCCGGCAAACTACTGCCGCTGGCGGCGGTCATCCTGTCGCTGATCGTTGGGGCATTGATTGGCGGGGCCGGCAGCCTGACATTCCCGGTTCCGGCGCTGATCTGGTGCGCCATCGTGTTGCCGATTCCATTGACCAGCTTAGTGATCCTGATAACCGGTATCACGGAGATTGTGCTGGTGTCGCATGGTGTGATGAACATCCAGGGTGACGATGCACTGCTACCGATTAGCCATCTCACCTCGGCACGGCTTGGCGTCGCCACCGTTGCGCTCAGCCCGCTGCTGGTGGCGGTGAGCATGGATGCGATCCGCCAGTTAAATCATCGCCTTGCACTTCGCGCTAATTTTGATTTTCTCACCCAGTTGCTGTCCCGTTCCGGTCTGTATGAAAGCTTAAGAAATGAACCTTTCTCGCTACAACGGGAAGCTGGCGTTATTATGCTTGATGTCGACTATTTCAAAGCCATTAACGACAATTTTGGCCACGATGCCGGTGATTGCGTGCTGGAAGAGATTGCGCGGCGCATTCAGCGCGTGGTTGGCAATCGTGGCATGGTGTGTCGCTTTGGTGGCGAAGAGTTTGTGATGGTGATGTTCGATTGTAACCATAGCCAGCTTTACCAACTCGCCGAAACGGTACGTCAGGCGATGGTCAAAGAGAAGTTCTGGATTCAGGGCAACACGGTGACGGTAACTGCCAGTTTAGGTCTGGCGCGCGGCAGTGCGCAGAACGAACGTGAATGGCCAAGCGTGATCAATCGCTTAGTGTCAGCGGCGGATAAGAATCTTTATCTTTCCAAACGCAATGGCCGTAATCAAACCTCACCGGCGATGGAGCCGCGCAGCATGATGAATGACGTGGCCTGAGCCACGTCATGGCGATTCAAACGCTACTTTTCAGTTGGCTGGTTTGCTGGTGACGCTGCTGAGCCAGCTCAATCAGACGGGAAATCAGATCGCTGTAGCTCAAACCTGCTGCCTGCCATAACTTCGGATACATGCTGATATTGGTAAAACCTGGCAAGGTATTCACTTCATTGACAATGATCTCGCCGCTTTCCGTCAGGAACACGTCAACACGCGCCATGCCAAAACACTCCAGCGCCTGAAACGCAGTAATTGCCACCTGACGAATTGCCTCGCTGGCTTCATCGCTGATTGCCGCTGGCACCACCACTTGCGCACCGCTTTCGCTGATGTATTTGGTGTCGTATGAGTAGAAGGCATCATGCACCACCACTTCGCCGCACGGGCTGGCTTCTGGCGTATCGTTGCCCAGCACGGCACATTCAATCTCGCGCCCCTTAATCCCTTGCTCGATCAAGACTTTGCGATCAAACGTAAAGGCGAGATCCAGCGCGGCATCGAACGCTTCAGGGCTGTCGACTTTGCTCACGCCAACGGACGATCCCTGGTTAGCCGGTTTGATAAACAGCGGCAGGCCAAAGCGTGCAATCACGGCCTCAGCATCAATGTTCGCGCGCTGTGCCTGCGCCACGCTCAGCCAGGGTGCAACGTTCAGTCCGGCATCACGCAGCAGCCGCTTGGTAAAATCTTTGTCCATGCTGACGGCAGACCCGAGCACGTCAGAGCCGACAAACGGCAGATTCGCCATACGCAATAAGCCCTGTAGCGAGCCATCTTCACCCAGCGTGCCGTGCACGATGGGGAAAATGACATCCAGCTGTGACAAAGGCTGCGCTTGCTGACGGGTAATCAGCTGGTGGGAAGAACTGCCCGGAACCAGCGCGACATTTTCACCTGAACGATTAAGCGCAATCAGCTTCGGGTTCTCTGCGTTGAGCAAGTATCCCGAAGCATCATTGAGATGCCATTCACCCTGTTTATCGATTCCCAGCAACACCACCTCGTACTTGCTCTTATCGATGGCTTCGAGGATGTTTTTGGCTGATTGTAATGACACCTCATGCTCGGCCGATTTGCCGCCAAACACGATCCCTACGCGCTGTTTTACCATTGCTATTTGTCCGATTACGATAAAGCGAGCCAGTAAGATAACACGCCCAGGACGAGCATCAACAGCCTTGCATTTTTCTGCGCCAGGCAGTGCAAAAAGCCCGCCTCCGTGCCTGCAATCACGAGTTTAAACAATTATTCCTAACCGTTTGAGACAAGTCTTGGACTGCTCAAAACCTGCCTTCTGTCAGAATTTTCCCAATTCAAACAGGTGCAACGGTGGGCAATGTGCTCACCGTTTTTTTGTCAGGTTTACAGGAGTCGGGAAATGGTCGACCAGAAGCAGGATGCTGTGGAGCAGGATGCGCGTTCTGTTGCTCGTATTGAAACCACGGTAGATGACACGCTGTTAAAAAGCGTGGCTTGGATCTGCAAACACTATAAACGCGAGAAAAGTGAAGAAGCGCTGGTGGCAGGTTTGCCAAAAGCGACATTGCTCTCACCATCACAGGCCATGACAGCGCTCGAAAACGCCGGCATTACCGGCGGCATGGTTGAGCGTCGTCTGCAGGATCTGCCGGAGCAGTTGATGCCGATGATTCTGCTGCGCAAAGGGGGCGGCGGTTGCATTGTGCTGTCGCGCCGCATTCACACTAATGAGGAAAATCAACGCGAATTGCGCTTCCAACTGGTGATGCCAGAAGTCAGCGCTTCAGCCGTTGAGATGAATCTGGCAGAGCTGAATGAGATCTACGCGGGCTTCGCCGTCATGGCGAAACCCACTGCTGTGGTCGATGAGCGCGCCAGTGAAATGCTGCCGGAAGTAAAAGGCCATTGGCTGTTCACCACACTGTGGCGTTATCGCCGCTATTACCGCAGTGCCGCGATTGCGGCGGTATTGATCAACGTTCTCGGTCTTTCCAGCATCTTCTTCACCATGAACGTCTATGACCGTGTGGTGCCGAACCAGGCATTCGTGACACTGTGGTCACTGGCGATTGGCGTGACCATTGCGATGATCTTCGAAGCCGTTACCCGCTTCGTACGCGCGCATCTGCTGGATATGGCGGGTAAAAAGGCCGATTTAGTGCTCGGCAGTATGCTGTTCCGTCAGGCACTTTCTATCCAGATGGAACACAAACCCGCTTCCTCCGGTACCTTCGCCAACCAGATTCGTGAGTATGAATCGGTACGTGACTTCGTGGCATCTGCCACGCTGGCGGCGATTTCCGATCTTCCTTTCATTCTGATGTTTGTGGGTGTGATCTTCTTTATCAGCGGTCCGCTGGCGATCATTCCACTGATGATGATCCCATTGATCATCATCGTCAGTGCCGCGATCCAGTGGCCGCTGGCGCGCATTATGAAAGAGAACCTGCGTGACGCCTCACTCAAACAAGGTGTGCTGATTGAATCAGTTGAAGGTATGGAAACGCTGAAAGCAGTGGGCGGTGAAGCACACATGCAGCGTCGCTGGGAAAATTTCAGTGCACTGCAATCCGCTAACTCGATGAAATCAAAACGCTACTCAACGCTGGCAACCGGCGTGGTGACGTTCCTGCAGCAGTTTCAGACGGTGATGTTGGTGGTGGCCGGTGTTTATCTGATCAATGAAGGCACGTTCACCATGGGTGCGATGATCGCCACCGTGATGCTTGCCAGCCGCGCGACTGGCCCGCTCGGTCAGGTTATTGGCCTGGCTGTACGTTATCAGCAGGCAAAAGCGGCGCTAACGTCACTCAACAAGCTGATGGAGATGCCTATTGATCGTGACAGCAGCAAAACCTATCTCACCGATCCGCCGTTGAGTGGTGAGATCACGCTGACCAACGTCAACTTCTCCTATCCGGCACCGCCAATGAAGCCCAACCCGGAAATCCTCAAAGATATCTCGTTGAGCATTAAAGCCGGGGAACGCGTCGCGATTCTTGGCCGCATCGGTAGCGGTAAATCCACCTTATTACGTGTGATGGCGCGCCTTTACCAACCGGTGAAAGGTCAGCTTTCGGCCGATGGTCTGGATGTTAACCAGATTGATCCGGCGGACTGGCGCAAGGTTGTTGGCTTTGTCGGTCAGGATGCGCGTCTGTTCTACGGCACGCTGCGCGAAAACGTAATGATTGGGCGCCCGGACGCCACCGCCAATGAGCTGCTGCGCGTGCTGAATCTGACCGGTTTGGACCACGTTGCGGCACGCCATCCAAGTGGTATCAATTTAACGGTTGGCGAGGGCGGCGAAGGCTTGTCTGGCGGTCAGCGTCAGCTGGTTTCTCTGGCGCGAACGCTGCTTACCCGTCCTAAAGTGCTGCTGATGGATGAGCCAACCAGCGCCATGGATAGCATGACGGAAAACCAATTCCTCGCGCATTTACGTCGCGCCAGTGAAGGACACACGCTGATTGTGGTGACGCATCGTCCATCCATTCTGGCATTGGTCGATCGCATCATCGTGGTGGAAGAAGGCAAAGTGGTGGCGGATGGCCCGAAAGATCAGGTGCTTGCCGCTTTAGAAGGAAAAAATAAAGCCCGCAAACAGCCGCGTCAGGCGGTTGAACCGGCGGTACGTGCGCCAGCTCCCGCTAACGATTCAGCGCCGAAGCAAGCAGCAGCAGAGGAGGCCGCAGTATGAGCAAGTTAATGTCATGGCGTAAGAGCGAGAAAGGTATGTCCGCTGCTGATGCCGAATTTATGAATGACGTGCAGGCTTCTCTGCTGTCGCAGACCACGCCGGGTTCCAAGCTAGTGATGTGGATCATCATTGCGGTGTTAGTTGGTGGCCTTACCTGGGCCAATTACGCACGAGTCGAAGAGATCACTAAAGGCGATGGCAAGGTCATCTCACGCAGCCGTGAACAGGTTATTCAAAGCCTGGAAGGCGGCATTCTGGCAGAGATGAATGTGCGTGAAGGTACGGTTGTAGATCGCGGTGATGTGCTACTGAAAATTGACCCAACGCGTGCGCAATCCAGCTATCGCGAAGTACTGAGTAAAGTGGTGGGTCTGAAGGGCAGCATTGCACGCTTACGTGCTGAAGCTTATTCATTGCCACTGGCGTTTGATGAGCAGGTACAGAGCGATCCCGCCGTTGTGGCGCAGGAAACTAAAGCTTATGAATCGCGCAAACGTGCGCTAAGTGACAGCATCAACTCATTGCAACGCAGTTACGCACTTTCGATGCGCGAGATACATCTGGCTGAGCCGTTAGCGGCCAAAGGTCTCTTGTCGGAAGTCGAACTACTGCGTATGCAGCGTCAGGCCAATGACATTCAGGCGCAAATCGTCGAACGTCGTAACCGCTATCAATCAGATGCCCACACCGAGCTGGGACGCCTGGAATTAGAACTGAGCCAGGTTAGCGAAAACCTGATTGGCCGTGCCGATATTGTTGATCGCACCACGATCGTCGCACCGGTGCGTGGCACGGTGAAAAACGTACGCGTTAACACCATTGGCGGGGTTATTCAGCCGGGTGAGCACATCCTCGAAATCGTTCCGCTGGAAGAGCAGTTGCTGGTGGAGGGAAAAATCCGTCCGTCGGATGTCGCCTTCCTGCGTCCAGGCTTACCGGCCAAGGTGAAAATCACCGCCTATGACTTTGCCATTTACGGCGGGCTTGATGGGCACGTGGAGTATATCAGTCCGGATACCTTAAAAGACGATCAAAAAGCCGCCAGTGGACGCCCGGATGATACCTACTATCGCGTACTGATCCTGACGGATAAAAGCACGCTGCACGCAGGTAACAAAGATCTGCCGATCATTCCCGGCATGATCGCTACCGTCGAGGTGCGCACGGGTGAGAAAACCATTCTCGATTACCTGCTGAAGCCGGTCCTGAAAGCTAAAGAAGCATTCCGCGAGCGTTAATAATCATGAAAAATAATAACAAGATGCGCCATGCACAGGCGCGTCATCTCTCTCTGCTTGCCGTTTGTATTGCCGTTGTGATGGCGCCCGCGGTTAACGTGATGGCGGATTCCACCAGTGAGTTGATGATGTTTGCGGAAATGAGCGGCCAGCGTCCTGTCGCTCCTGCGGCAGCGCCGGTGCGAACGCAACGTTTGCAAGGTTCTACGGCGCCTGCATCTGCTCCAACGACACCTGCGGCAAAGGTTGCGCAACCAACGTTCACTGCGCCAGCGCCGCTGTTTGTTGAAAGACAGATACCGGAGGTCGCGATTACTCCGCGGGTTCAGCCGTCAGTTGCGCCAATCGTACCGGCCCCAATAGCAGAAGCGCCGCACCAGCGCGAAGCCGCCGAACGTCCTGCACAGATCAGCGCGAAAACCAGCCAGTATGCTGAAATTCAGGGCGGAGGTTTCCTGACGGAGGATCAGCGTCGCCCTGAACCACAGCTGTTTAACCCGATGCAATCGTCGCGAAATGTGGGTCAGCAGCAGGCGGCAGCAACGAAAACCTATGCTCCAGCTGAAAGCGCTAAGGCAGATTTTAGTTATGTTAGCCTTCCAGCAGCGACTGCAGCGGCAGAAACGACTTCACCCGTTACGTTAAGCGGCGGAGTTAATGAAACAGTTGCCGAGAGTGAAATACGGCAAAAGTTTCTCTCAGCTGCGCGTATCACCTGGCGAATCAGCCCGGCACTGAAGTCCTATATCGCTCAGGGTGATGCGGCTGAAGCCAGCGTAGATGAAGCGAAAGGCCAGCGCTGGCCACAAGTTGATGTAAGTGCCGCTTCGGCAACCAAAGAGTTTGGTGGTGGAACTAAAAATTATGAATACCAAGGGAATATGCCGTCTTTAGGTGTTTCAGTAGCGACTAATCTAATCGACTTTGGCCAAACCAGTCGCACCATTGAAAGTCGCGAAGAGCGCGTTAAGTCAGCCTTACAGTCGGTACAGGCACAGCGAGAAGATTTGGCGATGCAGGTAAGTAACGCCTTGATTGAGTGGAATAAACAGCAGCACGTCATCGCCATCAGTAAGCAGTATTTGGCGCGTATGGCAGAGCTGACCAAAATGCTCAGCGGTATTGTTCAGTCAGATACTGGACGTCGCAGCGAACTGACGCAGGCAAAAGGGCGCTTACTGCAAGCGCAAAGCTACCTGGAAAATGCCGAGTCTCGCGCGCGGGATGTTGAAATCACTCTGAATCGCCTGATGGGCAACAACCGCGTGACGTTACCAGCCAGCGATAAGTGGGCGCTTTCCTTTGGTGATTTAAACCGCCAACTGACGAGTTTGGATGTCCATCCTCTGATCTTGCGCGCCAGCGCTGAGGAGCGAGCAGCATTCAAAGAGGCAGAGGCGATCAAAGCTTCTGGCCTGCCAAAGCTCAACTGGACGGTAAGCAAAAACACTCGTGAAGACCAGCTCGGACGACAACAGGCATGGCAAACCGGCCTGAACGTTAGCTGGGGCTTATTCCGCGGCGGTTCAACCAACGCCCAGGAAATTGCGGCGATTAAACGTGCCGAAGCGAGTCGTCAGCAGGTGCAGGAGCAACGCCGCGATCTGGAAAATCGTGTGCGTGCTGCCAACCAGAATGCCCACTCAACAGCGGAACGCGCCGTGCTGTATAAAAACCTGATTGTGGAATCCGATCGGATTCGTAAGGACTTCTTTGATCAGTGGTATCACTTAGGCCGCCGTTCATTGCTGGATGTATTGAGCGCAGAAAGCGATCTGTACAACAACCAGGTCAGTGAAGTCAGCAACCGTTTCGATAGCTATGCCGCCATTATCAGCGGATATGCTAACTCGGGCACGCTAAGTCGTTGGCTAACGACGGGGCGATAACAATTCCATACACCCGCTTCGGCGGGTTTTTTGTTTTAACCCAACGTAAACGAACGGGCTATTTGAGTTGGCAATGCTGCGTAAGTCACTTTAGAATCGCGGCGAATTTTTACCCAAGAGGAGAACGGCATTGGACACAAGTCCCAAACGATTACAGCAGGACCTCGCGGTAAGATAGCCTTCACGCTGTCTTAACTGCGCGTTAAGACGGTGAATTTCCTTCCAGAATCACCACTTTTCATAAGCACAATGCGGCTGGTTCCCAGCGGTATTCGCACTGTCTGTAATCCATTTATTAATCTTTTGTTCCGCAAACAGAAAGCTGCGGATTGAGGTCTATCATGGATTGGAAAATCTTTTTACTGCGCGTCACCGTCGCGCTGGTTTTGGGTGCGCTGATCGGCAGTGAGCGCCAACTACGTCAACGCATGACCGGATTACGCACCAATGCGTTGGTGAGCACCGGCGCTTGTCTCTTCGTTCTGATGACACAAAGCGTGCCCGGCATCGCTACGGATGCGTCACGCGTTGCGGCTTATGTGGTTTCCGGTATCGGTTTCCTCGGCGGCGGAGTGATCATGCGCGATGGCTTGAACATCCGCGGATTGAATACCGCCGCCACCTTATGGTGCACCGCGGCCATTGGCGTGCTGTGCAGCATGGGATTGCTGCTGGAGGCGGCCCTCGGCTGCATGGTGATCCTGTGCGCGAATATACTGCTGCGTGAACTGGCCTTGGGTATCAACCGCCAAACCATCGTCTCAGCAGCCGAAGCGATGCAACACTATAAAGTACAAATCATCTGCCTCGCGCAGGATGAGGTTCAGGTTCGCAGCCTAATGCTGCACACGCTGGGCGGCAGCGGATTGCGCCTGCAATCACTGCACAGTGAGGATTTGGATCCGCCGCATCGCATGGAGGTGAATGCTGAGGTGATTGGCAATCCAACATTAACCGATCAGCTGGAAAGCCTGGTGAGCCGCATCAGTCTGGAAAAGGGCGTAAGTTCGGTGCGGTGGCAGGTGAATGAGTTGGAGCGTGATTGATATTTAGATGTGCTTTAGAAAACGTATCGCCATTTGATCGCCACTATGAATGACAAACAAAAAGCCACCTCAAAAGGTGGCTTAACTGCATGATTTTCATCGCTAAATTTGGTGGCCCCTGCTGGGTTTGAACCAGCGACCAAGCGATTATGAGTCGCCTGCTCTAACCACTGAGCTAAGGGGCCAGCGGAGCGGGGATTATAGAGTATCTTGTTAGGGTGATCCAGAGTTCGCCATTTGGATGGTGAAAATTACAGCAATAGCTGACTCATTGATCTCAAAAGAAAATTCTATCGTCCCACGCTCTACGCTTATTAAGCGCCCAACCAGCATTGGTTTTTGAGACCAGGCTCATTCGAAAGTTTTCTTATGCTACAAATAGCGTGATGCAGGCTTGTTAAGCGAGATGAACGGCAATATGGCGATGCGTGCTTCTTCATAGCTCTGCCAAAGCTGCACATCTTCAACGGATGGGATGGTCACCAACTCGCCGGCATCAAGTCCACGTAGCGCAGCCGAGACTAAATCATCCACTTCCATCAGCATCTCAGCGGGAATTTCGTTAATGGATTTTCCTGCGCGCTCGAAGATCTCGGTACGCGTTAAGCCTGGCAACACCGCCTGCATACGCACACCGCTTTCGGCTAATTCACGATGCAAATTACGGGTCAGGGAAAGCACATACGCTTTGCTGGCGTTGTACGCGCCATTCGCCGATTCGCTCACTAGCGCTAGCACTGAAGCAATATTCACTATCGTACCATTGCGACGTGCACGAAACGCCTGCGCAGCAGTGTGGGCCAGCTGTGTCAGCGCCACGATATTTAACGTCAGCATTGTTTGAATTTTCGCGATGTCACCGTCGATGAATTCACCTTCAACCGTCATGCCCGCATTGTTTACCAGCAGAGTTATCGCTTTATTTTGCTGGATTTCGTGATCGACTCTTTGCAAATCATCATGGTTGGTGAGATCGGCCGCTAACACGCTGACTTCAACGCCATGTGATTCACGCAAAGATTGCGCCAACAGATTGAGCCTGGCTGCATCGCGCGCCACCAGAATCAAGTTTGTGCCGCGTGCTGCCAGCTGTTTTGCATAGGTCGCGCCAATTCCGCTTGATGCGCCGGTGATTAAAGCCAGGTGTTGTGACATGGTGTATTCCTTTAAATGATGGTTGTCATATTTACGAGGTTTAATATGACGATCATAATATTTATCGTCAAGCTAGAATATGATGGTTGTAATAATTACACTGATTGCTATCAACGATATCGGAGTCAATGAAGATGGAAAAGCTGAGCCATAAAGCGCGTACGCGACAGCGCATTCTGGATGAAGCCTCTGTGGTAATGCGCGAGAACGGCACTGAAAGCATCGGTGTCGCGGCGCTGATGAAGCGCGTGGGCTTAACGCACGGCGGCTTTTATGCCCACTTCGCCTCGCGCGAAGATTTAGTGCAAGCGGTGATCGCTGAGATGTTTGCCGATTCGGCGCGCCGCTTTGCGGATATCACCTCAATTAACGATCCCGCTGAACGACTGAGTCAGTTAATCGATAGCTATTTATCCGAGCATCATTGCAACACGCCGGGTGAAGGCTGTCCGCTGCCTGCGCTGGTGAGTGAAATGGCACATTTATCGGTTGAGGCGCGCACACTATTTTCCCAGCGCCGAGAAGCGATGCGGCAGCGCCTGGCGTTGACGCTACATGAACTTAACCATCCGCATGCGGATGACGCCGCGACCACCATGTTGGCTGAGATGGTTGGCGCGGTGGCAATGGCACGCGCTTGTCCGGACGACGAGGAAGCACGTACGATGCTGGCGAGCAGTCGTCGGTCGGTAAAACAACGCGCCGGACTGGAGATGGCATGAGCGAGCACGATATCCGCGACATTATTGCGCCTGATTTACAGGTACTGTTTTGTGGCATCAATCCGGGCAAATCGTCAGCGCACACCGGATTTCATTTTGCGCATCCCGGCAATCGCTTTTGGAAGGTGATTTACCAAGCCGGCTTTACGCGCGAGTTACTTAAGCCCGAGCAGGAGCAGCGGCTGCTGGAAACCGGCTGTGGCATCACCATGCTGGTGGAGCGTCCAACGGTGCAGGCTAACGAGTTGGACGGCGATGAATTACGCGACGGTGGTTCACGCCTGCAGCAAAAAATTCTCCATTATCAGCCGCGTGCGTTGGCGGTGTTGGGCAAGGATGCTTTTCAGAAAGCGTTTCGTCAGCGCAAAGTTGAGTGGGGCGAGCAGCCGCAAACGCTGGGTGAAACGCGTTTGTGGGTGCTGCCTAATCCGAGCGGGTTAAATCGTGCGACGCTGGAAGAGATGGCCGCATCCTATCGCAAACTGCATGATTGGCTGCAGAACAACGCGTGAAAGAGCTATTCTTCAGGCAATAAAAAACCCCGGCAAGCCAGGGTTTTTTCATCTCGACAACGATTAATCGTCGAGGAAGCTACGCAGTACTTCTGAGCGGCTTGGGTGACGCAGTTTACGCAGCGCCTTGGCTTCGATCTGACGAATACGTTCACGCGTTACATCAAACTGTTTGCCAACCTCTTCCAACGTGTGGTCGGTGTTCATATCGATACCGAAACGCATACGCAAAACTTTCGCTTCGCGCGCGGTCAGGCCAGCCAACACGTCGTGGGTCGCTGAGCGCAGGCTTTCCGAGGTTGCGGAATCCAGCGGCAGCTCCAGCGTGGTGTCTTCGATAAAATCGCCCAGATGCGAATCTTCATCATCACCAATCGGCGTCTCCATAGAGATCGGCTCTTTAGCGATTTTCAGCACTTTGCGGATCTTATCTTCAGGCATCAGCATACGTTCAGCCAGCTCTTCCGGCGTCGGTTCGCGACCCATCTCCTGCAGCATCTGACGCGAAATACGGTTGAGTTTGTTGATGGTCTCAATCATATGCACCGGAATACGGATGGTGCGCGCCTGGTCAGCGATAGAGCGGGTGATAGCCTGACGGATCCACCATGTAGCGTAAGTTGAGAACTTATAACCACGACGATATTCAAACTTATCAACGGCTTTCATCAGACCGATGTTGCCTTCCTGAATCAAATCGAGGAACTGCAGACCACGGTTGGTGTATTTCTTGGCGATAGAGATAACCAGACGTAAGTTTGCTTCAACCATCTCTTTCTTCGCACGGCGCGCTTTCGCTTCGCCGATAGACATGCGACGGTTAATGTCCTTCACCTGCTCGATGGTCAAGCCGGTTTCTTCTTCGATCTGCTGCAGTTTGTACAGCGAACGATTCACATCATCTTCAACTTCCAGCAGCTTCTCAGACCATGGTTTGTTCATTGCCAGCGCGGCTTTGAACCAGCTTGGGTTGGTTTCGTTGCCGGTGAACAGCGTGATGAAGTTTTTCTTCGGCATCTTGCACAGTTCAATACACAGCTTCATGATCAGGCGCTCTTGCGTACGCACGCGCTCCATCATTTCACGCATATTGTTTACCAGGTAATCGAACTGCTTCGGTACCAGGCGGAACTGCTTGAACACTTCAGAGAGATTCTGGATTTCGGCTACGGCGTCAGCATGGCTGCGACCTTTAGCTTTGATGACGGTACGCGTGGTTTCATACTGCGTACGCAGGTCGCCAAACTTCTCGCGAGCCAGTTCTGGATCGATAGAATTATCGTCGTCAGAGCTGTCGTCATCCTCTTCATCTTCTTCTTCATCGTCGTTACGATCTTCCTGAGATAACTCAGAACCCACGTGCGTGGCGGTCGGCGCGATATCTTCTTCCGCGTTAGGATCGATGAAGCCGATGATCAAGTCAGACAGGCGATAGTCGCCCGCTTCAACGCGATCATACTGATCGAGTAGATAGGTGATCGCTTCCGGATATTCGGCTACAGAGCATTGGACCTGGTTGATACCGTCTTCGATGCGCTTAGCGATATCAATTTCGCCTTCGCGCGTCAGCAGTTCAACGGTACCCATTTCGCGCATGTACATGCGCACCGGGTCGGTGGTACGGCCAATTTCAGATTCAACACTGGATAAAACCTGAGCGGCGGCTTCTGCGGCATCTTCGTCAGTATCGGAGCTGTTTTCATTCAGTATCAGATCATCAGCATCAGGCGCTTCTTCAACAACCTGAATACCCATGTCATTAATCATCTGGATGATGTCTTCGATCTGATCGGAGTCGACGATATCTTCCGGCAGATGGTCATTGACCTCAGCATAGGTCAAATAGCCTTGCTCCTTACCACGGGTGACAAGTAGCTTAAGCTGTGACTGCGGGTTTTGCTCCATAAGACGGTATCCACACTTCTGTTAATTAGATTGGTGTCGGTCGGCGCGAGCCAACTATAACAGTGAAGGCGTTGTGTTTTTGCCGCTGCCTACATCGCGGCCAGGGCTGAAGCCCATCTATAATCGGCACTTAAGCCGCTTGTGTTCTTTCCGAGGCTAACTTACTTGCCATTTTCAGTGCTGGCAGTGCTCGCAATCCTCACGTACTTCAGTACGCTCCGGTTGCTGTGCGCTGGCAGCACTGAAACTGGCTGCGACGTTGACGCCTCTAAATTTGTGCTGTGTGTTTCCGGCTTCGCTTATCGCGTCTATCAATCCGGAAATCATTGAGCCAGAATGCCGTTTTTAACGTACTTGCAGTTCTGATCCCGTTAAAATCTTATTTTTTCGCTAATGCCTGGCTTAAAGCCCAGAATTCGCGGCGTTCGACGGCGCTTAGGCCTTCAGTTCGCTCGCGTGCGATCAGCGCTTCAAGGCGCTGTTCGAGTGCGGAATCGTAAATGCTCGCCAGTGAATCCTGGAACACTTCTTCCGCCTCTTCATCCACTATCATGTGGTTCCAGGTGGCCAGTGTTTCAAGGGGCTGGCTAAAATTTGTTCCGCGATATAACTCTAGTAGCTGTCCGGTGGTCAGGCCAGGATTCTCTGTACAACGGCTGACTAACTCCACAAATAGCGGTAAACCCGCCATTTTTGACTGCTCCAGTCCATCCAGTGTAGGCACGATGGAGGCAAATTGCGGATTCTGCACTAATAACGCGATCAATACGCGCATGGTGGTGCGCTTCAACGGTGGGGCAGTTGGCAGCACTCCGCTTTCTGCTAGCTTCGGCATCAGCTTGTCTAACTGGTTATCGTCAAGAATCCCGAGTTTATTACCCAAGGTTTGACGCATATAAATGCGCAGCGTTTCACCGGGAATTTGACTAATCAGCGGTAACGCCAGTGTCGCCAGCTTGGTCTTGCCATCGCGTGTACTCAAATCCACTTGCGGCATCAGGCTGTCGAACAAAAACGTGGAGAGCGGTGTCGCCTGCTCCATCCGCGCTTCAAAGGCTGCTTTGCCCTCTTTGCGTACCAGCGTGTCCGGATCCTCGCCATCGGGCAAAAACATAAAGCGTAGCTGACGACCATCATTCATGTAAGGCAATGCAGTTTCGAGCGTACGCCATGCTGCTTCACGTCCGGCGCGGTCACCGTCGTAACAGCAAATCACGGTATCCGTTGAGCGATAAAGCAGCTGAACGTGTTCAGCGGTGGTCGAAGTGCCCAACGAAGCTACGGCATAATCGATGCCAAACTGCGCCAGCGCCACCACGTCCATATAACCTTCGACAACCAGCAAACGCGCGGGTTGCGGATGATTTTTCTGCGCTTCATAAAGCCCGTATAACTGGCGGCCTTTATGGAAAATCGGTGTTTCCGGTGAGTTCAGATACTTCGGCGTATCGTTGCCCAGCACGCGGCCACCAAAACCAATCACGCGGCCACGCTTATCACGAATAGGGAACATCACACGATCGCGGAAGCGATCGTAGGTGCGGCCAGAGTCATTGCTGACCAACATGCCCGCTTCCATCAGTGATTCGCGATCGTCTTTTTGCTGCCCAAAGCGCTTCAGAGCATTATCCCAACCCGCAGGCGCATAGCCGATAGCGAAGTGATCGATCACTTCCTGACTAAGACCGCGCGTGGCGAGATAGTTCTGTGCAGATTGCGCTTGTGGATTACGCAGGCTCTGTTGATAGAAGCCGTTCAGGCCATCCAGCAACTGATAAAGACTTTGACGTTGATGGCGCTCCATCTGGCTAGGACCGTTGCCCGCTTCATACGGCACTTCTAAGCCATGAAGCGTGGCGAGCTCCTCAACGCTCTCAACAAACTCCAGACGATCGTGATTCATCAGGAAGTCGATGGCGTTGCCTTTGGCGCCACAGCCGAAGCAGTAATAGAACTGCTTCTCACCGCTTACGGTGAAAGAGGGGGTTTTCTCGTTATGAAAAGGACAGCACGCGTGATAGTTCTTACCCTGCTTTTTCAGCTTAACGCGGGCATCGATAATATCCACGATGTCCGTGCGGGCAAGTAAGTCGTTGATAAATATGCGTGGAATTCGTCCAGCCATAAGCCCCGATTTTTCAGCTCATAAACGACAACAAGCCGCGCTTCCTTTCGGAAAGCACGGCCTTTTACTTGACTCTGTCTGCGTTTATCACGCGGCGGAAGCAAGCTTCCGCAAGAAATTAGTACAGACGAGTGCGGCGTGCGTTTTCGCGAGCCAGTTTCTTGGCATGACGCTTAACTGCAGATGCTTTAGCGCGCTTACGCTCAGTGGTAGGCTTCTCGTAGAACTCACGGCTACGAACTTCTGCCAAAACACCTGCTTTCTCGCATGAACGCTTAAAGCGACGCAGTGCTACGTCGAACGGCTCGTTTTCACGTACTTTAATTACCGGCATGTAACTCTTACCTCGATAAAATTCGGTTTTTGCTGCTGACTGCGGCGCCAGCACATTTCAAAATGGTGCAGCATTTTACTCCAGCCGCGGCCGACTTGTAAAGCACCATGTATAATTTAGAACCAACAGGGGCATATGCCATCGCGGCTGCCGGTTTTTTCAGGCCGTGGAGTATAGCGCACTCTTTGTGCGACAGAAAAACACTTTTTCAGGGGCAAAGTCTCTGGCGTGAGAATTGCCTGTGTTACACTGCGCGCCGCACGAAGAGGGTGATAAAAGCTATGCGAGTTCTGGGTATTGAAACGTCCTGCGATGAAACCGGCATCGCGATTTACGACGATGCGTCCGGTCTGCTGGCAAATCAACTATATAGCCAGGTGAAACTGCATGCCGATTACGGCGGCGTGGTGCCGGAACTGGCATCGCGTGACCACGTCCGTAAAACCGTGCCGCTGATTCAGGCGGCACTGAAAGAAGCGGGCCTTGAGCCACAACAGATTGACGGCGTCGCCTACACCGCCGGGCCCGGATTGGTGGGCGCGCTGCTGGTTGGCGCCACCATTGGCCGAGCGTTGGCATTCGCCTGGAATGTGCCGGCGGTGCCGGTCCATCATATGGAAGGGCATCTTCTGGCGCCGATGCTGGAAGAGAATCCGCCGGAATTCCCGTTTGTCGCGCTGCTGGTTTCCGGCGGGCATACGCAATTGATCAGCGTGACCGGCATTGGTGAATACACCTTATTGGGCGAATCGATTGACGATGCGGCTGGCGAAGCGTTCGATAAAACCGCCAAGCTGCTGGGGCTGGATTATCCCGGCGGACCGATGCTGTCGCGTATGGCGCAGCAAGGCACGCCAAACCGTTTCCGCTTCCCGCGGCCAATGACCGATCGTCCGGGGCTGGATTTCAGCTTCTCCGGCCTGAAAACCTTTGCGGCGAATACCATTCGCGAGCATCAGGGCGACGAGCAAGCTCGCGCGGATATCGCCCGCGCATTTGAAGATGCGGTGGTTGATACCTTAATGATTAAGTGCAAACGCGCGCTTGAGCAAACTGGCTTTAAACGTTTGGTGATTGCGGGTGGCGTCAGCGCGAACCGCACGTTGCGTGAGCGCATGGCCGAGATGATGCAAAAGCGTGGCGGCGAGGTGTTTTACGCACGCCCTGAGTTTTGCACCGATAACGGCGCGATGATTGCTTACGCGGGCATGGTGCGTCTCAAAGGCGGCACCAGCGGTGGGCTCGGCGTCAGCGTGCGGCCGCGCTGGCCGCTGGCAGAATTGCCCGCCATCTAAAAAAACCGGCCTTGCGCCGGTTTTTTTATTTCTTCTTATTCCGTTTCCAGATCTTATTTTCCTGGCCGCGCCACAGGCGCTGGATGTTGTCGTGGTGCCGCAACAGAATCAGGCACGAGAGCATCGAAACGGGGAAAGTGAATTGCGGTTTGAACCACCACACGTAAAACGGTGCGATCAGCGCGCTGACAATCGCGCCAAGTGATGAATAGCCGCTTAGCAGCACCGTCAGCAGCCAGGTGCCGGTCATCAATCCCGTCAAATCCCAGCCAATCGGTGCAATCGCACCAAAGGCCGTCGCCACGCCTTTACCGCCGCGAAAACGAAAGAACACCGGATAGATGTGGCCCAGACAGGCGGCAATCGCCGTGAGGCCGAGATAGAGCGGGGCAACGTGCAGCAGATAAGCGATCCACACCGGCAGCATGCCTTTTGCCACATCGAAGATCAGCACTGCGGCAGCGGCGGCTTTGCCACCAATGCGCAAAACGTTGGTCGCGCCAGGATTGCCTGAGCCTTGCGAGCGCGGATCGGGTAAACCAGCCAGTTTACAGACCAATATCGCACTGGAAATCGAGCCGCAAAGATACGCGAAAATAATCATACCAAGCGCGATAGCACTCATAGCGTCGTACCGTTCCTTTTGGGTCGTTTTGTTCTCGATAAGCGTGGATAATACGCATAATCCGCCGGAAGTGGTATCCGGCTTAGCCAAAAACAGAGACTGACATCATGGATATCGTATTTATCGAGCAGCTTACCGTGTTCACAACTATTGGCGTTTACGACTGGGAACAGGGCATGCAGCAGAAGCTGGTGCTCGATGTCGAAATGGCGTGGGACAACCGTCACGCCGCCGCCAGCGACGATGTGAGTGATTGTCTGAGCTACGCCGATGTCACGGAAGTGATCCTTAATCATCTGCAAGGCCAGCGTTTTGCCCTGGTCGAAAGGGTAGCAGAAGAAATCGCCGATCTGTTGATGAATCGTTTCAAAACCCCTGGAGTACGCATAAAGGTAGGCAAACCGGGCGCTGTAGCGCAGGCGGCCAGCGTTGGCGTGCGTATTGAGCGCGGGACTATTCCGAAATAAATCTTCCGTGATTGCCATCACAATGAAACCAAACCAAATTATGGTGTGTCTCACTTGAGACCGTTGCGCTAACCAGCAGGAAGTGACCGAATTTCTTAAGGTTTCCTTCAGCGTGACGCAGGCATAATTTCAGGCGGTAGCCCTTTGCGACCGCCTTTTTACTGTTTAAAACGGATAGAGGAAATATTTTGATGGCAGACATTCACCAGCTTTGGGTAGCTGCAATCCTGGGGGTTGTAGAAGGCCTCACGGAATTCCTGCCGGTCTCTTCCACGGGCCACATGATTATTGTTGGCCATCTGTTGGGTTTTGAAGGCCAGACCGCTGAAACCTTCGAAGTGGTGATTCAGCTCGGTTCGATTCTGGCTGTGGTTGTGATGTTCTGGCGCCGCCTGTTTGGTTTGATCGGCATTCACTTCGGTGAGGTCAAACATGAAGGCGTGGGTACGGGCAAATTAACCCTGATTCATATTCTGTTGGGTATGGTGCCGGCGGTGGTGATTGGTTTGCTGCTGCACGACCAAATCAAAACGCTGTTTAACCCGATCAACGTGATGTATGCGCTGGTGGTCGGCGGTGTGCTGCTGCTGGTGGCGGAATACTTCAAGCCGAAGCAGCCGAAAGCGGTTGGCGTTGACGATATCACCTACCGTCAGGCATTTATGATTGGCTGCTTCCAGTGTCTGGCGCTGTGGCCGGGCTTCTCGCGCTCAGGTGCAACGATTTCTGGCGGTATGCTGATGGGCGTGAGCCGTTATGCGGCGTCAGAGTTCTCGTTCATTCTGGCGGTGCCGATGATGATTGGCGCCACCGGACTGGATCTCTACAAGAGCCTCGGCTTCCTGACGATGCAGGATTTCCCAATGTTTGCCGTCGGTTTTGTAACGGCTTTCGTCGTGGCGCTGCTGGCGATCAAGGTGTTCCTTGAGCTGATCAAGCGTATCTCGTTCGTCTCTTTCGCTATCTACCGCTTCATTGTTGCGGCCGTGGTTTACGCCATCTTTATGTAAGTTGCCCCGCGCGGCTGGTTACACTGGCCGCGCGTTAATCAATTGCGCCTGCAGCACCGCCACACGCCGACGCGTCAACTCTTCCCGCACTTCCGCCCCTTTAAAACCTGCTGCCACCACATCTTTGGTTGGCACCGCTTGCGCCAGCGCAAACGCCTGACGCAAATAGTCGCCTTGTGGATAAGTCATGCTTTCCAGACCCGCACGCCCGCGCGCATCCGCTTCGCTGGTCAGCGCCATCTTCTCCACGCGATCTGGCTTGCGCCAGGCATCAATTCGATCAAAAAGCGCGATTAACGCGTCAGCGGGCTGGCGCTCAATGGTGTGCACCACGTCATGGAATTCGGTCACCACTAACGCCAAATCACGCACCTGATTCGGCACGCGCAGGCGCTGGCACAGCGCTTCAACAATCGGCACGCCCGCGAGGCCATGACCATGATGGCTCGGCCATTTTTCTGCTGGCGTCAGCGCCTTACCGACATCGTGGAACAGCGTAGCGAAACGCACATCAAGCTGATCCGAGAGCGCAGCGGACATCGCCAGCGTCATCAGCGCATGGATGCCGGTATCAATCTCGGGATGCCATTTGATCGGGGCCGGAATGCCATAAAGATTATCGATTTCCGGGAACAGCACCTGCAGCGCGCCGCAATCACGTAATACCTGGAAATAGACCTGTGGATTGCGCGTCAGCAGCGCTTTTTCCGTCTCTTTCCACACCCGTTCTGCGGTGAGATGCGCCAGTTCGCCGCTGACCGCCATTTCGCGCATCAGCGCCTGGGTTTCATCAGCAATACGGAAATTCAGATGGGCAAAGCGGGCGGCGAAACGCGCCACGCGCAGTACACGCAGCGGATCTTCGTTAAAGGCGGTGGAAACATGGCGCAGCTGGCGTTTCGCCAGGTCGCGCTGACCGCCATATGGATCAATCAGCTCGCCGCTGTCGCTTTGAGCGATGGCATTGATGGTGAGATCGCGGCGCTGCAAATCTTGCTCGAGCGTGACATCCGGCGCGAACTGCGTCACAAAGCCGGTGTAACCGTTGCCGCTTTTGCGTTCAGTACGCGCCAGCGCATACTCTTCACGGCTTCGCGGATGCAAAAAAACCGGAAAATCCCGGCCAACCTGCTGATAACCATCTGCCAGCATCGCATCTGGCGTCGCGCCTACTACAACCCAATCTCTATCTTTTACCGGCAAACGCAGTAAGGCATCGCGCACTGCGCCACCGACCAGAAACGTCTTCACTCAACCACTCCAGAGGCAGATCAAAAATTGCGTGCTGAACACGCTTGTTACTTTATTGTTGCATACTTTGGCTAAATGTCGGGCACGCCAAAAAGGGCATCTTACGATCCCCTTAAATAAAAGAACAAATCTGCGTGGCGCGTTAGTTCATCCAGCGATCGTTTTTCTTACGACGCGGCACCATATGCGGCAGCAACAGACCCAACAGCAGACCAACGCCCAGCACGCCGCCGCCATACATAAACCACTGCATGATGATGGTGCGCTGCTTGTCATCCAGTTGCACATTGGCGGCGCTGACTTTCTTCTGCGCGACAATCAGCTCATTTTTCAGCTTCTGATTCTCCGCTTTCAGGCCATCAATGGTGCCGTCGCTGTTGGCGACTTTGTTCTGCATCTCAGAAGTGCGCTGATTCCAGCTGTTGTCAATATTCGCTAGCTTGGCCGTCAGATCTTTAACCTGCTGCTCCAGTTGCGGTACGCGGGTACGCAGGCTAGGACTGGCGCTCAGTTGCGACAGTGGAATCCAGTTAGTTTTGCCTTCTGCATCACGAATCTGACCATATTGAGAGTCGTTATTGGTCTGCAGCAAGGTCACTTCCTCTCCGGCGTTCAGCTTACCGATCAGGCGATATTGATCGCCCGGACCGCTGCGCACCCAAGTGGATAATTCATCGGAGATGTAGCGTTTTTCGTCAGCAGCATGAGCAGGTGTGATGGCGCTGAAAGCCAGCAAAGAAAGGGCAGCAAGTGTGATTTTTTTCATTCGATGTCGTTTTTTCTTAATGGCGTAAAATTACCGGCACAGTCTGGAGACGCTTCTCAAAAATCTGAATGAGAACTATCCTGGTCTCAATCCGGTGCGAAAAGGGTCGTAAAAGCACAAGAAAGCGGAGACAGCGGGCTTCCGGTGCATTACTCTTCGCCAGATTAAACTCGTAAGTGCCAGCAGCGTATTGAATAAAAAATTATGACCATCGAAATCGAATTAAAGTTCATTGCTACACCGCAAGCCGCCGAAAAACTGGCGGAAAAGCTTGCCGCGTGGCCACATCAGCACTTCGCCGCACGCGAGCTGACCAATATCTATTATGAAACCGACGACAACCAACTGCGTCGCTGGGACATGGGCCTGCGCATTCGTGGCGTTGACCAACGCTATGAAATGACGCTGAAAGCGGCCGGTAAAACCGTTGGCGGTCTGCACCAGCGTCCGGAATACAATGTTGATCTCACGGAGCCGCAGCTGGATATCGCGCGCCTGCCAGCCGAGATTTGGCCGCAGGGCACCGATATTGCTGCACTGCAATCGCGCCTGCAGCCGCTGTTCAGCACTCATTTCCAGCGCGAAGCCTGGCTGGTGCAATTTGGCGACAGCGAAATTGAAGTGGCGTTTGACCGCGGCGAAGTCGCTGCCGGTGAATTCAGCGAACCGCTTTATGAAGTCGAGCTGGAGCTCAAAAGTGGTCAACGCGATGACATGCTGAAGTTCGCTGAAGCGCTGATTACGATGGGCGGCTTACGTCTCGGCAGCCTGAGCAAAGCCGCGCGCGGCTATCAGTTGGCGCAGGGTAACTTACCGCGCCCCATCCGTACGTTGCCACTGCAGAAAATCGCCGCGAAAGCGTCGGTTGAGCAGGGCATGATCAACGCAATGACTGCGGCACTGAATCATTGGCAATATCACGAAGAAGTGTGGCTGCGTGGTAATAAAGATGCCAAAGCAGCGGTAATTGATGCGCTGGAAACGCTGCGTCAGGCGTTCTCACTGTTTGGTGCGTTGGTGCCACGCAAAGCCAGCAGCGATCTGCGCCAGAAATTAACCCGTCAGGAAGAGTTGCTGGCCGATGATGAGAACAATGCTGAAGCTACCTGCTTTTCGTTAACTTCGGTTGAGGCTCAGTTAGCACTTACTCACTGGCTGGTCGAGTCGCAGTGGCAAAAATGGCTCGACGACAAGAGCAAAAGCAAGCTGCAGGGATCGTTCAAGCGCTTCAGCGATATTATGCTAAGTCGTATTGCCGCCGATCTCAGAGAAACATTCGTTGATGTTCAACTGTTTAATGAGTTCCAGGATAAAGCGACGCGCCTGAATCGCCAGCTGTTGGCGGTGAACCTGCTGGCGGGTGCTTATCCGGCCGAAGAGGTGAATGTTTGGCTGGACGGTTGGCTGGAGTTACAGCATGCGATTCGAGAGAAGCAGGAACGTGGCTTAATGCATCTGGTTAACCTGGCCGTGCGCCCCGCACCTTTCTGGCTCAATAGCGGAATCAAACGCTAACGAAAAATCCAATCAGGGAGAGAAGATGTTGTTACCGTTACCGGCGCTCATGCAGGCGCAGTTGGCTAATGTGGCAGAGCGACTTAATTTGCCATCCTCAGCGTTCACGCCAGAACAGGCGGGCGCGCTGACCTTTAGTGACTTTATCCTCGATAACCTGCAGCAGCATCCCGAATGGTGGCAGCATCTGCAACAGCAAGCGCCTGCGCCAGATGAGTGGCAGCACTATGCCCGCTGGCTGAATGACGTGCTGCACTCAGTTGAAAATGAAACCTCCCTGATGCGTGAACTGCGTTTGTTCCGTCGTCATATGCTGGTGCGCATCGCCTGGATGCAGGCGCTGCAACATGCCACTACCGAACAAAGTTTGCAGCAACTCAGCACGCTGGCGGAAATCCTCATCGCTGCCGCGCGCGACTGGGTTTGGCAGGATTGCAGCCGCGACTTTGGTACGCCATGCAATGAAGCGGGTGAAGCCCAGCCGATGCTGATTCTCGGCATGGGTAAACTCGGCGGCTGTGAACTCAACTTCTCTTCTGATATCGATCTGATTTTTGCCTGGCCGGAAAACGGCGTAACCCAAGGTGGACGGCGCGAGCTCGACAATGCGCAATTCTTCACGCGCATGGGGCAGCGGCTGATCAAAGTGCTCGATCAACCAACGGTGGATGGATTTGTCTATCGCGTGGACATGCGCCTGCGTCCGTTTGGTGATAGCGGTCCGCTGGTGCTGAGTTTCGCGGCACTGGAAGATTATTATCAGGAGCAGGGCCGCGACTGGGAACGCTATGCAATGGTCAAAGCCCGGCTGATGGGCGACGATCACGGCCACTGGAGTCAGGAATTGCAGCAAATGCTGCGGCCGTTCGTCTATCGCCGCTATATCGATTTCAGCGTGATTCAATCGCTGCGTAACATGAAGGGCATGATCGCGCGCGAGGTGCGTCGACGCGGCCTGAAAGACAACATTAAGCTCGGCGCCGGTGGCATTCGTGAAACGGAATTCATTGTGCAGGTGTTCCAGCTGATTCGCGGTGGACGTGAGCGCTCACTACAATTGCGCTCTTTGCTCCCTACGCTCAAAGCGATTGGTGAGCTGGCTTTGTTAAGTCAGAAACAGGTCGATCATCTACGTGAAGCCTATTTGTTCCTGCGTCGGCTGGAAAACCTGCTGCAAAGCATTAATGACGAGCAAACGCAAACGCTGCCAGAGAACGAGCTCGACCGCCAGCGCTTAGCCTGGGCGATGGGCGCGGCAGACTGGACCGCGCTGATGGCGCAGCTTGAGCTGCAAATGGCCGGTGTGCGCGCCATCTTTGACGAGCTGATTGGCGACGATGCACCGGATGTCGACGATCAGCCGCAGTTGGCTGAGTTTGCCGGGCTGTGGCAGGACGCGCTGGAAGAGGGCGATCTCATCCCGGTGGTACCGCAATTGGACGATGCGCAGCGTCACGCGCTTTACAACGCGTTGAACAACTTCCGCCAGGATGTGAGCCGCCGTACTATTGGTCCGCGCGGTCGTCTGGCGCTCGACCAGTTGATGCCGCGTCTGCTCAGTGAAGTTTGTCCGCGCGAAGATGCCGATGTGCTGCTGAATCGTCTGACGCCGTTGTTGCTGGGCGTGCTGACGCGCAGCACTTATCTGGAATTACTCACCGAATATCACGGCGCGCTGCGTCATCTGATTCGTCTGTGTGCCGCGTCACCAATGGTTGCCAGCCAATTGGCGCGCTATCCGCTGCTGCTGGATGAGTTACTCGATCCCGCAACGCTGTATCAACCTACCGCAACCGACGCTTACCGCGACGAACTGCGCCAATATCTGCTGCGTATTCCCACCGATGACGAAGAGCAGCAGTTGGAAGCATTGCGCCAGTTTAAACAGGCGCAGCATCTGCGCATCGCCGCTGCCGATATTGCTGAAACGCTACCCGTAATGAAAGTGAGCGATCACTTAACCTGGCTGGCAGAAGCGATTATTGAATCCGTGGTGCAGCAAGCCTGGCAGATGATGGTGCAGCGATATGGTCGTCCATCGCATTTGACTAGCGACAGTGAGCGCGGTTTTGCGGTTGTCGGTTATGGCAAGCTGGGTGGTTGGGAGCTGGGTTACAGCTCTGACCTTGATTTGGTGTTCCTGCATGATTGTCCGGATGATGCGGAAACCGATGGCGAGCGCGTCATTGATGGTCGCCAGTTCTATCTGCGCCTGGCGCAGCGTGTAATGCATCTGTTTAGCACGCGCACGTCGTCCGGCATTTTGTATGAAGTGGATGCGCGTCTGCGTCCTTCTGGCGCGGCGGGTATGCTGGTCAGTACTTTTTCCGCTTTCAACGAATACCAGCGCAGCGAAGCATGGACCTGGGAACATCAGGCGCTGGTGCGCGCGCGCATCGTGTTTGGCGAACCTGCGCTCTGTGAACGCTTTGATGAAATCCGCCGTAACGTTCTTTGCCTGCCGCGAGACGTTGAGACGTTGCAAAAAGAAGTGCGTGAAATGCGCGAAAAAATGCGGGCTCATCTCAGCAACAAACAGAAAGGTCGCTGGGAAATTAAGACCGATGAGGGCGGGATCACCGACATTGAATTCATCGCGCAATACCTTGTCTTAAGCTACGCGGCCGATCAGCCAGCGTTGACGCGTTGGTCGGATAATGTCCGCATTTTCGAATTGATGGCGCGTCATGGCATTATGCCGGATGAAGAGGCGCAGGCTTTGACGCATGCGTACGTCACGCTGCGTGATGCGCTGCACCATCTGGCATTGCAGGAATTACCGGGCCATGTGGCGCCTGAAGCCTTTGTCGCTGAACGCGCGGTGGTCAACAACAGTTGGCAGCGTTGGTTAAGCGGTATCCAATCTGACAGCGCGGAACAGTGAGCCTGATGGCTTATGTGGTAATATCCCGCGCATTATTTTGACCGTGTTGGAGTCTCTGAATGAAAGTAACACTGCCCACTTTTGGCAAGGCCACTGTGCTGGTCGTCGGCGATGTGATGTTAGATCGCTATTGGTATGGCCCAACCAGCCGTATTTCCCCGGAAGCGCCGGTGCCGGTGGTGAAAGTGGATACCATTGAAGAGCGTCCAGGCGGCGCGGCAAACGTCGCCATGAACATTGCTGCGCTCGGTGCAGCATCACGGCTGATTGGCTTGACCGGCGCCGATGATGCCGCGCGCGTGTTGAGCGAAACCCTGCAAAAGGTCAACGTCGACTGTGATTTTGTGGCGGTACAAAGCCATCCAACCATCACCAAATTGCGCGTGCTTTCGCGCAATCAGCAGCTGATTCGCCTCGATTTCGAAGAGGGTTTTGAGGAGATTGATCCGCAGCCGATTCACGATCGTATGCGTCAATCGCTGACGCAAGCGGGTGCGCTGGTGTTGTCTGACTACGCCAAAGGCGCGTTGAACAGTGTGCAGACCATGATTCAACTGGCGCGTGAAGCTAAAGTGCCGGTGCTGATTGATCCTAAAGGCACTGATTTTGAACGTTATCGCGGTGCAACGCTGCTGACACCGAATTTGTCTGAATTCGAAGCGGTTGTGGGTAAATGCAAAACCGTGGAAGAGATTGTCAGCCGTGGCATGCAGTTAATCGCGGATTATGAGCTCTCCGCGCTGTTGGTAACCCGTTCTGAAAACGGTATGACGCTGCTGCAGCCGGGCAAAGCGCCGCTGCATCTGCCTACGCAGGCGCAGGAAGTGTATGACGTGACCGGTGCGGGCGATACGGTGATTGGCGTGCTAGCCGCGGTGCTGGCGGCTGGTGACAGCCTGGAAGAAGCCTGTTTCCTTGCCAACGCTGCTGCTGGCGTTGTCGTCGGTAAGCTCGGTACTTCCACTGTCAGCACTGTTGAGCTGGAAAATGCCATTCACGCCCGTCCGGAAACGGGATTTGGTGTGATGACCGAAGCGGAGCTGAAAGCCGCTGTTGCGCTAGCGCGTCAGCGTGGTGAGAAAGTGGTGATGACCAACGGCGTGTTTGACATCCTGCACGCTGGCCATGTTTCTTACCTGGCGAACGCGCGCAAGCTGGGCGATCGCCTGATTGTCGCTGTTAACAGTGATGCCTCAACTAAGCGTCTGAAAGGCGAAACGCGTCCGGTCAATCCGCAAGAAAACCGCATGATTGTGCTGGGTGCGCTGGAAGCGGTGGATTGGGTGGTGCTGTTTGAAGAGGATACGCCACAACGTCTGATTGCGGGAGTGCTGCCGGATCTGCTAGTAAAAGGCGGTGACTACAAGCCGGAAGATATTGCGGGAAGCAAAGAAGTGTGGGCGAACGGCGGTGACGTGCGCGTACTGAACTTTGAAGATGGCATCTCAACCAGCAACATCATCAAAACTATTCGCAGTCATTAAGTGTGAATAGGCGGGAGGAAAACTCCCGCCAATGAGCTTACTGCGGAGTATCAATTTTCCCAGCGGGATCTGGCGTGACGATCGCCGGCGCGGGTGCCGCTGGACTTTCACTTTCTAACTTCGCCAGGCGCTGTTCCAGCGCAGCTAATTTCTCACGCGTACGCAGCAGAACCTGCGTCTGCACATCAAACTCTTCACGGTTAACCAAGTCCATGCGCGTCAACTGCGCCTGCAATACCTGACGGATTTTCTTTTCGACATCATCGCCAAAATCGCGAATCCCTTTCGGCATAGCTTCATGTACCTGGCGAGCCAGTTGTTCAATTTTTTTCGTGTCGATCATGATTATTTCCTGGTTACAGTGGCCGATAGCTGCGCGTGTTCGGACTCAATAGCTATTAAGTGTAATGCCTGAAACGAAAAGGTTAAACCTGAAATCCGCAACGCAGGAAATGCAAAAGCATTTGCACTTTTGTCGATTGCCCGACCAGATGATTGGCGTTATAGTTTGTTCGCTTATTCTCAGGGCGGGGCGAAATTCCCCACCGGCGGTAAATCAGCTCTAGCTGAAAGCCCGCGAGCGCTCTCACAGCAATGTGAAAGGTCAGCAGATCCGGTGTAATTCCGGAGCCGACGGTTAGAGTCCGGATGGGAGAGGGTAACGACATCAGCCGGGCTTTGCCCGCGTCACGTTTTTGCCATGTGTTTTGTACGCACTCCTAAGCACGCCCTGGTTCTGGTAACTCATATTTTATAAGGTTTTTTTACCATGAATCAGACGCTTCTTTCTGAATTTGGCACGCCTGAACAGCGTGTAGAGCGCGCCATTGATGCGCTGCGCAACGGCCGCGGTGTAATGGTTCTCGACGATGAAAATCGTGAAAACGAAGGTGACATGATCTTCCCGGCAGAAACCATGACCGTTGAACAGATGGCATTAACCATCCGTCACGGCAGCGGTATTGTGTGCCTCTGCATCACCGAAGAGCGCCGTCAGCAGCTTGAGCTGCCAATGATGGTGGAAACCAATACCAGCGCTTACGGCACCGGTTTTACAGTGACGATCGAAGCTGCAAGCGGTGTGACCACCGGTGTTTCTGCCGCCGATCGCATCACCACGATTCGCGCTGCGGTGGCTGATGGCGCGAAGCCTTCAGACCTTAACCGTCCGGGCCATGTGTTCCCGCTGCGTGCGCGTGAAGGCGGTGTTCTGTCGCGTGGTGGACACACCGAGGCGACAATCGATCTGGTGACGCTGGCAGGATTCAAACCTGCGGGCGTACTGTGCGAATTGACCAATGATGATGGCAGCATGGCGCACGCGCCAGAAGCGATCGTGTTTGCTAAGCAACATGATATGCCGGTCGTCACCATTGAAGATTTGGTGGCGTATCGCCGTCAGCGTGAAACGCGTCACGCCAGCTAACTGAATTGATACAGAAAAAAGAGGCCGGATAGATATCTATCCGGCCTCTTTTTTTGTTTTAGCGATTGGCGTAAAACACGTGATTGCCAATTATCACTGTACGCTGAAAGGTATGACGCCACGCCGGTTTAGCGTGATGTGCATGGAAAAAGGTCGCGCCTTTCGTTACGTCCTGTAATTCTCCTTCAACGATCTTCTGTGCCAGCTTTCTGGCGCGTTGCCAGCTCTTATCTTCATGTGGTGGATAACGATAAGGATTCTTTTTGAGAGACGTCCAGGAGAACTGCTTTGGTGCATACACCACAGGACAGATCTCTTTGACATCCCAATTGGCCCGGTTCATGGTCACCGTACCAACGGCTATTTGTCCTTTAATCGGTTCGCCACGCGCTTCATGGTAGATATTCATCGCCAGGCACAATATTGCTCCCTGAATTAACATAAATTCCAACTCATGTTTCTAAAACCGGGTGGAGTTTATGAAGTTGATTCATTGGATGTAACAAGACCGGTCTCGCTCGGTCTTAGGTGCGGGCTATATCACTGATATCTAAAAGCAGCGCGCGCATTATTGAGACCTATCTTGTCTCAAATTCCCCCGTCCAATATCATTCAAATTCTCTGACAGAGATCATCATACTTATCAGCGTTAATCCCCCAGCGAAAGCGCGTATCGTAGCGGTTAACAAAGCGACACTTCGTCAAAGGATTAATCATGAGCACTACACGCATGCCTGCGCTGTTCCTTGGTCACGGCAGCCCGATGAACGTACTGGAAGATAATCGTTATACCCAAACCTGGCAGCAATTGGGCGCAACCTTGCCGCGTCCACGTGCGATTCTCGCGGTTTCGGCGCACTGGTACACACGCGGCACGGCGGTAACGGCGATGAATAATCCGCGCACTATCCATGATTTTGGTGGTTTCCCACAGGCGCTATTTGATGTGCGCTATCCCGCGCCAGGATCGCCAGAACTGGCTCAGCAAGTGATGAATTTACTGGCTCCGATCGCCGTTCATGCCGATCAGGAGTGGGGTTTTGATCATGGTTCCTGGGGGGTGCTGGCAAAAATGTATCCCGATGCCGACATCCCAGTGGTGCAACTGAGTATCGACGGCACTAAACCTGCTGAATGGCACTACGCATTGGGGCAAAAGCTGGCGTCATTACGAGATGAGGGTGTGATGATCGTGGCCAGCGGTAACGTGGTGCACAATCTGCGTATGCTGCGCTGGCAGGGCGCAGAAACCGCGTATCCGTGGGCGGAGAGCTTTAATCAGTTTGTCCGTGAGAATCTGGATTTCCACGGTGAGGCAGCAGATCACCCATTGGTGAACTTTATGCAGCATCCGGATGCACAGCTTTCGAACCCAACGTCTGAACACTATCTACCGCTGCTCTATATTCTTGGCGCGCGTGCCGCTGATGAAGCGATCAGCATTCCTGTGGAAGGGATGGAGATGGGCGCGATCAGCATGATGTCAGTGCAGATTGGCTAATGCGCAAGGCCGCCCGAAGGGTGCGGGCGGCACAGCTTTTATTCAATGAAGGTATGCGGATAGAAGCGCGACAGATCCTGTGTGATCAAGGCACGATCTTCGCGTAAGCCGATGCCCGCAGGTTGATCGTCAATCAGCCAACTGCCGATCAAGGTATAGCTATCACCAAATTTCGGTAGCTGATAGAACTGCTGGATAATCATGCCTTCTTCGCCATACGGACCATCGGCGCGGGCGATCTCCTGACCGTTTTCAATGATACGAATATTGGCACCTTCGCGTGAAAATAGCGGTTTCACCACGTACTTATCCATCTGCGGCGCGTTCTTATCATCGGCAAAGTAAGCGGGCAGCAAATTGGGATGATTAGGAAACATTTCCCACAGCAGCGGTAACAACGCTTTATTGGAAATGATGCTTTTCCAGGCCGGCTCCAGCCAACGCACGCCCGCATCCGCCAGCTTGGTAGAAAACACTTCGCGCAGCATGAATTCCCATGGATAGAGCTTAAACAGATTGCTGATAACCTGATCGTTTACGTCGGTGAACTGGCCTCTTTCACCCAATCCAATCTCGTCAATATAGAGAAACTCGCTCGGCAATCCGGCTTCAGTGGCGCAGTCCTGCAGATATTGCACCGTGGCGCGATCTTCCTCAGTATCACGGCAGCAGGAGAAGTGCAGCCAGTTGAAACCGAACTGCTGATGCAGCGTGGCGAAGCGCTCAATCAGCTTCTCTTGCAGGCTGTTGAACTGGTCGCTGCCCTGCGGCAGATTGCCCGCTTTGACCTGGTCTTCCAGCCAAATCCACTGAAAGAAGGCGGCTTCATACAGCGAGGTTGGTGTATCCGCGTTGTTTTCCAGCAGCTTAGCGTCACCTTTGCCATCCCATGCCAGATCGAGGCGCGAATAGAGCGAAGGCTGGCGCAATTTCCAGGAATCACGCACAAAGTCCCAGGTGTGCTTAGGAATACAGAAACGGGTGAGCAGCTCGTCACTGTTCACCACTTTTTCCACCGCCTGCAAACACATCTGGTGCAGTTCGGCGGTGGTATCCTCAAGCTGTTCAACCTGCGCTAGCGTGAATTGGTAGTACGCATCTTCACACCAGTAAGGTTCGCCATACATGGTGTGAAACTGGAAACCATATTCCGCGGCTTTTTCACGCCAGTCTGGACGTTCGGGGATTGCAATACGTTGCATGCTGCGGCTTAGCCTCCTAGCGAGCGGCTGCCGGTGCCAGAAGCACTACTGCGCTGCATGGTGTTTTGTTTTGCCACGCTGTCACCAAAGCCGCCACGCGTAATGGTGGAAGTGGTCGCGGGTTTCGGCGCCATTGCTGTTTTCGGCACGTTGATGGTGCGGCCCGATGTGGCATTACCGTAGTTTTTACCCGCAGCATCAACAAATTTACCGTTTGCCGGGCTGTTCGGATTTTTTGGCGAGAACAGGGGCTGCTGGGCAAACCCTGCACCACCGCTCATCATGCGTCCCATCATGTAACCGGCCATCAACGGCATCCAGAAGCTACCGCTTTGCTGAGCTTCAGCATTGTTTGCGGTGGTACCTACACCCGCTTGTGCAGGCGTTTGCTGGCATTGGTTTTCACCAAACTCAGCCACACAATCTTCGCGCGTAGCGTATTTTGGCGCGGTACGTTCGGCTTCTTTCTGTGCGTTGTTATACGCAGTGGTACATTGCGCGCTCTGGCCTGGATTGGCTTTGGCGCAATCATCCGCGTTTTGATAGAGCGACACCGTTTCGTCACTCTGCTCGCAGCCTGCCAGCATAAACACTGCGCTAACGGCAAAGGCGACTGGCGTTAAGTGGCGTGCCTGCCAGCTTTTACGAAAAGCGGCATGGCGAATATTTTTCGTCCGTTTCATTATTTTCATCCTGTGCCCAAAGGTGGGGTAAGGATAGGGGATGAGCGGTGGAAAATGAAGCGCGAAGCCAGATGGGGAAAGGATCTTTACGTAGCTATACGATTGAATGCGAAAGGGGCCGCATACGGCCCCCTGGGGAATTAATTACCGAATGGATTTCCGCTGCTGCGTGCGGCAGCTGGACGGGCTTGTGCGGCAGTTGAAGGCGATGAAGCTTTCGGACCGTTATCCACACGCGCGGCCTGCTGGTTATTCTCCGGCGCCACCACTTCAGGTGTCGTTGTGATCTCTTTGCCCAGCGTGCTGTTCAGCTGCTGCAGATCCTGCTCGTTCAGCGTACCCAGCGCATATTTGATATTCAGCTGGTTGATCAGATAGCTATAACGCGCATCAGAAAGCTGCTGTTTAGCATTGAACAGCGTGGTGGTCGCATCCAGCACATCGACGATGGTACGCGTACCGACCTGATACCCGGCTTCCATCGCATCCAGTGAGCTTTGTGCAGAGACAACGGCTTGCTTATAAGCATCAATGCTGCTGATAGAGGCATTCACGTTATTGAATGATGAACGTACCGTCTGAACCGCGCTACGATGCGCGCCTTCCAGCTGTTCGCTGGCCGCGACATAGTTGTACTGCGCCTGTTTCACCTGCGAGGTGACCGAGCCGCCGCTGTAAAGTGGCATGGTGAAGCTCAAGCCAACCTGGTTAGAACCGGTGATGGAATCGGTGCTGCCAGCGCTCTGATTGGCGCGACTGCCGCCATATTTGCTATTCGACATACCGGTTGAGGCGGTCAAATCCAGCGTCGGCATGTGGCCGGTTTCGGCTGAACGAATCTGCTCACGCGCCAGATCCTGGCTCAGTCGCGCAGAGAGCAAGGTCAGGTTGCGGCTTTCCGCTTCTTTCAGCAGGCTGGCCACAGCATCTGGACGCGCGGTTTTGAAACGATCGATATTCAATGAAGCCAGCGACAGATAATCCATGCCGGTAATCTGACGCAGCGATTCCACCGCATTATCGAGGTTGTTACGTGCGGTCACTTCGTTAGCCAGCACGGTGTCATACTGTGCACGGGCGTTCTGCACGTCAGTGATTGCGACCAAACCCACGTTAAAGCGCTGCGTGGTTTGATCCAGTTCGCGGTAGATCGATTGTTTCTGCGCTTCGGTGTAAGAAAGCGTGTCGATTGCCTTTAACACGTTAAAATAGGCAGTCGCCGTGTTAAGAATCAGGTCTTGCTGAGCAACCTGATAGGTAACATCCTGAATACCAGCCTGTTTTTCCTGCAGCGACAGCGCACGCCATTTCGACATATCGAAAATAGTTTGAGTTAATTGCAGAGAGGCGCTGGTCGTGTTGGAATGAAGTCCGCTGCTGTCACGGTAGCCATTGTCATATTTGTAATCTGCGCCCAAGCCTAACTGCGGCAATAAAGGACTACGCGCTTCATTGATTTTCTCAAATGCAGCGTCGCGGTTAGCGGCAGAAGATCGCAGATCGGGGTTGCTAAGGCGCGCCTGCTGATAGACCTGCAACAGGTTTTCTGCCTGGCTGGCAAGGCTGAATCCGCCCAGAGTCAGCCCAATAAAAAGTGGGAGCAGTTTTTTCATTTGCATTCCTTTTGTTGCAGCAAAATGCACTGGTAGTGCTGCAGGTAAGCCAAAAAAATAATCGCCGATTCTACAGAGGCGGCGTCAGAGATAAGTTGGCTGAACGTGCCTTCTTCCCCTAATTTACGTAAATAATTCAAAAAGAACCACTCGGACGGAGCGGTAGACTTGGCTTTTCTTTGCTCCATCCCAATCTGCATAAGGAATCAGACGATGGCGAGTGAAAAAAAATCCCCTGTGACTTTCACAAAAAACGATGTAGAAATTATTGCACGCGAAACGCGTTACGATGGTTTTTTTTCCATCGTCAGCTACCGTTTCCGCCACCGTCGTTTTAATGGCGAAATGAGTGGTGAAGTGGTGCGCGAAGTTTTTGAGCGCGGACACGCCGCCGTGCTGCTACCCTATGATCCCTTGCGTGATGAAGTGGTACTGATCGAACAGATCCGCATTCCCGCTTTTGATTCCAGCCCAACGCCCTGGCTGCTGGAAATGGTGGCTGGCATCATCGAACCTGGCGAAACACCAGAAGATGTCGCACGACGTGAGGCGGTAGAAGAGGCTGGCCTTAAGGTTGGCCGCGTCAAACCGATAGTGAATTACTTAGCCAGCCCCGGCGGAACGTCTGAACGTTTATCGGTGCTGGTGGGCGAAGTGGATGCCAGCCTGGCAGAGGGAAATCACGGGCTGGAGGAAGAGAATGAGGATATTCTTGTCCATGTGGTGAGCCGCGAACAGGCTTATCGCTGGGTGGAAGAGGGGATTATTGATAACGCGGCATCTGTCATCGCCTTGCAATGGCTGGCGTTGCACCATGAAAAACTACGACAAGAGTGGAAGCTAAAATGAAACAGCGCTATACCCCTGACTTTCCCGAAATGATGCGCCTGTGCGAAACCAATTTCGCCCAGCTGCGTCGCCTGCTGCCGCGTAATGACGAGGCAGGCGCATCGGTGATTTATCAGGTGAATGGCGCCAGCTATCAGCTCACCATCGAAGAATCGACGCGTTACACCACGCTGGTGGAAGTGCGTCAGGTGGCGCCCGCAGTGAGTTACTGGAGCCTGCCTTCTATGTCGGTGCGGCTCTACCATGATGCGATGGTCGCTGAAGTGTGTTCCACTAAACAGATCTACCGATTTAAAGCGCGCTATGATTATCCTAATAAAAAACTGCATCAGCGCGATGAAAAACATCAGATTAACCAGTTCCTTGCGGATTGGTTACGTTACTGCTTAGCGCACGGCGCTGTGGCAGTACCGGTTTGCTGATAGCGTAAAAAACGCAACGATGGCGTGGAGATTAAGGAAACGCTTTGGATAGCCTGCTAACTCTTCCTGCGCAAGATGGGTCTGATATCAGGATTTTACAAATCACGGATACCCATCTTTTCGCCGGAAAACATCAATCGCTGCTTGGGGTAAATACCTGGTCGAGTTTTGATGCGGTACTGGATGCTATTGAAGTACAACAGCGCCAGTATGATCTGATTATCGCCACTGGCGATCTCGCTCAGGATCACACCGTCGAAGCTTACCAACACTTTGTAGCAGGCATTAATCGTCTGCCAAAACCTTGCGTCTGGCTGCCGGGAAATCACGATTTTCAGCCGGCAATGGTGGATACGCTGGCCGACGCGGGCATCAAATCTGACAAGCACGTTCTTTTGGGCGATCACTGGCAACTGGTGCTGCTCGATAGCCAGGTATTTGGTGTGCCACACGGCATGTTGAGCGAGTACCAGCTGGAGTGGCTACACACCGCACTTAGCAAGTACCCGGAACGCCACACTTTGGTACTGCTGCATCATCACCCGCTGGCTTCCGGATGTACCTGGTTAGATCAGCACAGCTTGCGCAATCCGCATCAGCTGGAAGCGGTACTGCAGCACTTCCCACGCGCACGCAATCTGGTGTGCGGCCATATTCATCAGGAGCTCGATCTCGACTGGCATGGTCGCCGCGTGATGGCTTCACCATCAACCTGCGTCCAGTTCAAACCGCATTGCACTAACTTCACCATTGATACGCTGGCGCCGGGCTGGCGTTGGCTTACCTTGCAGCCCGACGGCTCGCTGCAGACCGAAGTGAACCGCCTGCAAAGTGACATGTTCCGCCCCGATCTTGATTCCGAGGGCTACTAAGCAATGGCGGCGCTGATCTATCTGCATGGCTTCAACAGTTCCCCGCAATCGGCGAAAGCCACGCAGCTGCAGCAGTGGCTCAACGAACAGCATCCGCATATTAATGTGATGGTGCCGCAACTACCGACGTTTCCGTCTGAAGCCGCCAGCATGCTGGAAGATCTGGTGATGCAATATGCCGGTGAACCGCTGGGATTGGTGGGATCGTCGCTGGGCGGCTATTTTGCTACCTGGCTGTCGCAGTGTTTTATGTTGCCAGCGGTGGTGGTTAATCCCGCCGTACGGCCGTTTGAGCTGCTGGTGGATTACCTCGGCGAAAACCGTAATCCCTACACCGGCCAGCAATATGTGTTAGAGTCTCGCCACATTTACGATCTGAAAGTAATGCAGATTGACCCTCTTGAAGCGCCCGATTTACTCTGGCTGCTGCAACAAACCGGCGATGAAATACTCGATTATCGCCAGGCGCTGGAGTATTACAGCGCATGCCGCCAGACGGTTGAAGAGGGCGGCAATCATGCCTATATCGGATTCGAACGCCATTTCGCACAGATCGTTGATTTTCTGGGATTAAACGCCCAGTGACCTTGCGAAGTGGGGCCATTTTCCTATTGCTAATCAGACATTTACGATGAGCCAATCAAGCTATAATGCCGATGCCATTGAGGTCCTGACCGGCCTTGAACCGGTGCGTCGTCGTCCGGGGATGTACACCGATACCACGCGCCCGAACCACCTGGGCCAGGAGGTGATCGATAACAGCGTCGATGAGGCGCTGGCCGGTCACGCTAAACGCGTGGAAGTCATTCTTCATGCCGACCAGTCGCTGGAAGTTATTGATGATGGTCGTGGCATGCCAGTGGATATCCATCCGGAAGAAGGCGTGCCAGCGGTTGAGCTGATTCTTTGTCGCCTGCATGCGGGCGGCAAATTCTCCAACAAAAACTATCAGTTCTCAGGCGGCTTGCACGGCGTCGGGATCTCGGTGGTTAACGCCTTGTCGAAGCGTGTGGAAGTTACCGTGCGACGTAACGGCGAAATCTACCAGATTGCCTTCGAAAATGGCGACAAGGTGCAGGATCTTACGGTTACCGGCACCGTCGGTAAACGCAATACCGGTACCAGCGTGCACTTCTGGCCAGATGAAAGCTTCTTTGATAGCCCGCGTTTCTCGGTTTCTCGTTTATCACATCTGTTAAAAGCCAAAGCCGTGCTGTGTCCGGGCGTTGAAATTGTTTTTAAAGACAAGGTCAATGACACCGAACAAACCTGGATGTATCAGGATGGCCTGACCGATTACCTGTGTGAAGCGGTTGACGGCTTACCCACGCTACCGGAAAAACCCTTTGTGGGCAGTTTTGCTGGCGATGTGGAAGCGGTGGATTGGGCGCTGCTATGGCTGCCGGAAGGCGGAGAGCTGCTAACAGAAAGCTACGTTAACCTGATCCCAACCATGCAAGGCGGTACGCACGTTAACGGCTTGCGTCAGGGCTTGCTGGATGCCATGCGCGAGTTTTGCGAATACCGCAATATTTTGCCGCGCGGCGTGAAGCTGTCGGCAGAAGATATCTGGGATCGCTGCGCGTACGTGCTGTCGGTGAAGATGCAGGATCCACAGTTTGCCGGGCAGACTAAAGAGCGCCTGTCGTCGCGTCAGTGTGCGGCATTCGTCTCAGCGGTGGTCAAAGATGCCTTCAGCCTGTGGCTGAATCAAAACGTGCAGGCGGCTGAAATGCTGGCCGAGCTGGCGATCTCCAGCGCGCAGCGCCGCATGCGCGCCGCGAAGAAAGTGGTGCGTAAAAAACTCACCAGCGGCCCGGCGCTGCCGGGCAAACTGGCTGACTGCACCGCACAAGATTTGAACAAAACCGAACTATTCCTCGTCGAAGGGGATTCTGCGGGCGGTTCCGCCAAGCAAGCGCGCGATCGTGATTATCAGGCGATCATGCCGCTGAAAGGTAAGATCCTCAATACCTGGGAAGTCTCTTCGGACGAAGTGCTGGCCTCACAGGAAGTGCATGATATTTCAGTGGCGATCGGTATCGATCCTGACAGCGAAGATCTGAGCCAACTGCGTTACGGCAAAATCTGTATCCTCGCGGATGCGGACTCCGATGGTCTGCACATTGCCACGCTGCTGTGCGCGCTGTTTGTGAAGCATTTCCGTACGTTGGTGCAACACGGCCATGTGTACGTGGCGATGCCGCCGCTGTATCGCATCGATCTCGGCAAAGAAGTCTATTACGCCCTGGATGAAGATGAGAAAGAGGGCGTGCTGGACCAGTTGAAGCGCAAGAAAGGTAAGCCGAATGTGCAGCGTTTTAAGGGCTTGGGTGAAATGAACCCGCTGCAGCTGCGCGAAACCACGCTTGATCCGAATACGCGTCGTCTGGTGCAATTGACGATAAGTGATGAGGATGTCGACCAAACGCTGCGTGTGATGGACATGCTGCTGGCGAAGAAACGCTCGGAAGACCGCCGCAACTGGTTGCAAGAGAAAGGCGATTTAGCCGACCTCGAAGTGTAAAAAAACAGGGACGCCGCGGCGTCCCTGTTTTATTGCTGCTGTAATGCCTGTTTAACCCGCGCAATAACCGTGCTCCACTCTTCATCCTGCCCGCGCCCAAACAATCTCATTTGCGGATACCACGGCGATTCATCGCGATTTTCCAACCAGCGCCAGTCTCGCGCCCAGGCGGGAAGTAATACCCAGCAAGGTATCCCCATCGCCCCTGCTAAGTGGATCACCGACGTATCTACACCAATCACCAAATCCAGTTGTGAAATGACCGCGGCGGTATCCTGATAATCAGTGAATTGGGCACCAAGCGGCTGTATGTGTGGAAAGTCAGCGATTTCCTCTTCACCTGCACCTTTTTGCAAGCTAATCCAGTTGATATCAGGCAGGTCAAATAAAGGTGCAAACTGTGAAAGGTGCGCAAGCGATCGTTGGCTATCATTCTTATGCCCGCTAGAGCCTTTCCATACGATACCCATTTTTTTCCCGTTCCCCTTAATCGGCCACCTCGCCTGTTGTTCTGCAGAGCTAAACAGATAGGGATGATGCGCGCTAAAGGGCTGTGTTGAGTTGAGGAAGTGCTGCGGTAAATCCAGTAGAGAGCACCAGTAATCTGCCGGTGGCAACGTGTGTTGTACATCTTCCCGTGTCAGATAATTATCGAGGTGCGGCAGCGTAACCATCAATGATTTTAAGGACTTGTTGCCCAGCATGATCACTTTTATCGCATGCTTTTCAGTTTTAACGCGTGTGAGATAACGACAGAACTGAATTTCGTCCCCCATGCCTTGCTCGGTCCGTACCAACAGCGTTTTGCCGCGCAGATCCTCTCCTTGCCAGTAGCGAATAGGGAGTTTCGGTAAGGTAAAGAAGCGATCGGGATTATCGGATGCATAACGCGCCTGATAGTTAGACCAGCCAGCAGCGAAGTTGCCTTGTTGTAGCTGAACCATGCCGAGCGAATTTCGGCAACGTTGATCGGCGTCACGCACTTGCAGCACTTGCTGCATCTGACTTTCTGCTTCTTGTAGCTGGCCCATGTGCGCTAGCAACGTGCTAAAGCCATAGCGGGCTTCGGTATAATCAGGCTGGCTTTGCAGCGCCAATCGATACTGATCTAAAGCAAGGTGATAGCGCTGCTGTTTATGCAGCAAAATAGCGTAGTTATTGTGACAGGCGGCATAGCCCATATGTGATTGCAGCGCAGCCTGATAACAGGCTTCGGCCTCGCTCCAGCACCCGGCGTCATAATGGGTTAGACCAAGACCGTTGAGTAATCCCGCATCTGTAGGCGCAAGTTTTAGCGCCCGCTGATAATAGCGCTGCGCCGTATCCAGATCGCCGTTGCGCCGGGCAAGCCGTGCGGCTTCATGAAGGAACCAGCCATCGTAGGGAGCAAGCGTCAGGTGCGCCCGAATCTTACGCCAGGCTTCTTCCTGTCGCCCTTGCTGCAGCAACTGGGTTACCGCTTGTTGCTGACGTAAATCGTTAGCCACCCGAGGTTTATGGCGCATTGTGATATCCTGCCGCTAATAAAGTGGCGTAATTTAAGCCAAAAGTGTCAGAAACCGCGCTAAGACAGGTCTCGATCTTTAAGGATGGGAATTTGAAAATAACACTGGAAGAGTTACGTGCCTGGGTTGCGGTGGTCGATACCGGATCAATCACATCAGCCGCGGAGCAGTTAGATCAAACCAGCTCTGGCGTGAGCCGTGCGCTTAGCCGGCTGGAAGGTAAGCTGCAAACCACCTTAATGCATCGCACCACGCGTCGCCTGGCATTGACCGAAGAGGGGCTGATTTTTCTCGATCATGCGCGGCAGATTCTGGCGTCGGTTGAACAGGCGGAAGAACTGATCGCGCAGCGCCGGGACATTCCTTCTGGACGCTTACGCGTCAATGCCAATACGCCTTTTACCCTGCACGTCATTGTGCCGCTGGTGGCGGAGTTTCGTCAGCGCTACCCGCTGATTCAGCTGGAATTAAACACCGACGATATTGTGATCGATCTGCTGGAGCAGCAAACGGACATCGCCATTCGCATCGGCGAGCTGCGCGATTCGACGCTGCGTGCGCGTGTGCTCGGAAGCAGCGCTATACGCCTGTTAGCCAGCCCAGATTATCTTGAAAAGTTTGGTGTACCGGAAAACGTTGATGCACTGGCGAACCATCAGCTGTTGGGGTTCAGTCAACTTGATGTACACAACGTCTGGCCGGTTTGGCAGCGCGAAGGCGAGTTCCTGCGCATCAAACCTACGCTGTCCGCCTCCAGTGGTGAAACATTGCGTCAACTGGCTTTAGCTGGGCAAGGTATCGTACGTTTATCCGATTTTGTCAGCCGTGAAGATCGCGACAGTGGGCGTCTGGTACAGGTTTTAGCAACGGAAACCCGTGAACAGCGTTTACCCATCCACGCGGTCTATTATCGCAATCAATCCCTTACCTCGCGCATTACCTGTTTTCTGAGTTTTTTACGCGAAAAAATTCAGGAAAATCATCTGTTATAGTCTTGTTCCTGCTCAATAATTTACCCTTCATCTTCATATCTTTATTTATAAAAACGCTTTAATTCATATAGTTAATTAACTAATAACTTTTCTGTCAATGTTGGGAAATTTTTTCTTTCCTAACGGGACGTTTCTTATGTCTCGGAAATCTCTCTTTCCCGATTATGTCGCTCACTTTGAGCCCGCACAGGTGGGTTAAGCCAGGGAGATTGCTGCGTTTGTACGCAATCGCACAATCAAAATCTAATGTACGGAAGGGATTAAACATGAACGTTTCGCCCGTGAGTGTTGCGGTTATTGATAAAAAAACAATAACGAAAGCGGAAGCATTGCGTGTAGGTAAAGACGGTAAAGCTGCAAAAGTTCAGGCTATTACCAACGGCAAATATTTGCTGACCCAAGGTAATGACGGCGTTGCACCAGAAAACATTACCGTTAAGCGTGTCGGGAAAGATCTGCTGGTGATGCTGGAAGGATCCGACGCCAGCGAACCCGATCTGATTATCGAAGACTTTTTTGCTAAATCAGGTGCTTTAGTTGGTAAAGCTGAAGATGGCGCGATGCATGAATACGTCGCTACCGATGGTAATGCCGATCACGATGCTGCCGCATTGGCTGATGGCGAAACCACCGCATTAGCGCTTGGAGAGAGCACGGTTGATACCGATTCTGGTTTCATGCTGGCCTCGGGATTTGAATGGTCTCCGGCGTTGATCGCTTTAGGCGGATTGGCGGCTATCGCTGCGGCCGCCGGCATGGGCTACGTGGCAGCCAAAGAGCAATATCAGGATAAAAACGCTCACGAAAACGGTAGCAGCGATCAAAATGGTGGAGACAACGGGAAGGGCGGTGATGACGGCGGTAAAGGTGGCGGCGACAGCGGCGGCGGCAATGTAAACGTCCCTGTAGTTAACGGCCTGTATGACGATGTGGGCAGCATTACCGGATTGATCGCGAAAGGCGGCCGTACCGATGACACCACGCCGACACTGAACGGCACGGGCACCAAAGGGAATGTCATTGAAATTTGGGATGGCAGCACAAAAATTGGTGAAACCACGGTTGGTGAAAACGGCACATGGTCCTTTACACCCGGTAAAGCATTGGGCGCCGGTAGCCACAGCATCACCACACGTGAACGCAATGAAAGTGGCGTAGTAGGCGATTCAAGCGAGGCCTGGAGCTTCGTTATCGATCTGACCGCCCCTGCCAAGGGCACCATTGGTAGCATGGTGGATGACAGCGTAAATCCGCCGAAAGAGATCGTGAAAGATGGCATCACCAAAGACAAAACGCCGACGCTGGCGGGTAAGGCCGAAGCGGGCGCTACCGTTGAAATCTGGAAAGATGGCCAGTTGCTGGGCACTGCCAAAGTAGACAGCGAGGGTAACTGGACCTACACCAGCCCGACGCTGTCAGAGGGTAAACATGATTTCAGCATCGTCGTCGTAGATGAAGTCGGGAATAAATCGCTGCCTTCCGAAGCCTGGATTATCGAGGTTGATACCGTAGCACCAGAAAATAAAGGCATTGGTGCCATCGCTGATGATGAAGGTAAGTTGATTGAAAATGGTGGCGAAACGCAAGACAGCACACCAACCTTCTCTGGCGTCGGTGAAAAAGGCGACATCATTAAAATCATTGATAACGGCCAGGTTATCGGCAGCACCGTTGTCGATGACGAAGGAAAGTGGCAATTCACCCCAGAAAAAGCCATTGGTAATGGCGATCATGAATTCCAGATTATTGAAGTGGATCCAGCAGGTAATGAATCTGCGCCTTCAGAAAAAGTCATTATCGAAATTAACGATCCGAATAACCCTATTGATCCCGGCAAGGAAGTGATTCCGAATCCCGATGTACCGGTAACTGGCGCGGTTGACGACGTGTATCGTGATGAAATGTTGGATAACGGCGAAAAGTATTTCATCGGTAAACAGCCTATTGCTAACGGCGATGCGGTGAATGATTCAACGATTTTTGTGGGTGGAACCGGCAACGCGGGCGATATCGTTTATATCTGGCTCAGTGGGAGCAATAACCATTATTACCTCTCCTCTGTCGTAGATGAGAACGGGAAGTGGAGTATCGCCACGCCAGAGTTATCTGATGATGTTTACAAGATTGAAGCGGCATTTAAAAATGCTGAAGGCGTAGTAACAGCCAAAACCGAAGCTTTTGAAGTTGAGATCGATACGATTCCACCGGAACCCATCGATCCGGGCGATCTCTTCCCTGATTTACTCAGCCATGTTGAATTATCTGAGCTGCTCTCGGCAAACGGTGACACGTTATTCAATGAAGCGCAGGAAGAATCTGCATTACTCAATAATATTGATGAAAGCATTTTAAGTAATATGCTTTTCGATGCGGATATTAAGAGTTCTGCAGTGGACGGCGTGATGTCTCTCGATATTACAGCTTTGAAGGATTTAGATATTCATTACTTATCTGAATAATTATCACATCATTGCGATTAATAGAATAAAAACAGGCGTCGTCTGGCGCCTGTTTTCTGGAGTTATAATGAAACTTAAAAAATATGCTATTGCCACGGTGCTTGCGTCATTGTCCATCAGCGCAACTCTCCAAGCGCAATCGAATTTTGGCAAAGCCTGGCAATCCATGCCTGCAGCGGCCTCAGAGCAAACCCGCATCGTTTATTATCGAGCTACAGACGATAATAATAATAAAGCAGCACACATCTATGTTGATGGCGAATTCCAAACGGCATTATTAACCGGCGGCTACACGGTGTTTTGCCTGAAACCGGGTGTACATTCGTTGGGAAGTTATATCGATGATGCGCCAGGTTATCAGGGCAAGCAGCAACAACCATGGCGCGATAATCTGGCGGCGGGCAAAACCTATTATATCATTGCCAGCCTTGACGGTTCCGGCCGTCCTCTGGTGATGGATAGCGAACAGGCTCAGCAGCAATTAGTGGGAACACGTCAGCAAACTCATTTGCTTTCCCGCGCGTCAGCGGTGGTGCCGTGCAAGGCTGGAACTACACAGTCTTATGATAATTATGAGTTTTCATCGGATTTGCTGTTTAATTTTGGTAGCGCGAACAGTGCCGATATTTCCGCTCAGGGTCATAGCGCCATTCAACAATTTGCAACCTTGTTGAAAAGCAAAAATAAAGCCGATCAGCGCATTATCGTCACCGGCTTTACCGATCCGATTGGGGAGGAGGAAAGCAACATCAAGTTAGGCCAACGCCGCGCGGATGCAATCAAGAAATTATTGGTTAATAACGGGCTCGCGAGTGATTATATTCAATCGCAAAGTATGGGTGAAAGCCAGGTCACTGCGCAGTGCGCGGGCTCCCTGAAGCAGCAGAAAGCATGCTATCAAGGCGAACGTCGTGTAATTATCAGTGTAGAGAATAAATAGTTTTATCACTTTCTAAAAATTAACCAATGGTCTGATTTTTTATAATTTAGGCCATTTTTTTCAACTTCACTTTACAATTAATGATTCTATTAAAAACCATTAATTAAGACATGTCCTGTGTTGGTTATTTCACTAACTGGTCGAGAATGCTTGCGTTCCGGGAGGAAACCGGAACACGAATCTAAATATTTAAAGGAATATATTCATGGCGAATAACAGCATTAATGAAATTAAAGAAATGAAAATCAGTACTATTACCGACAAAAAATTTGGTTGGAAAGATAAACAAGTCGATCTAAAAGATGCCGGTGGTCGTGTTGAGATTCTTATTGATGGTGTGGTTTACAAAGCACCTATCGATGAAAATGGTAAGTGGTCATTTACACCGCCAACGGGCTGGGACGAAGGCTTACATACCGTGCAGTTGATCACCATCGATAAAGCGGGTAACCGTGCACCACCAACGTCCTTCATTGTAAATCTGGATACCCAAGCTCCAGAAGCGCCAGAAATCTGGCGTGTGGTAGATAACACTGGTAGTAATAAAGGTAATTTGAATCCGGGCGAAATTACCGATGAACACAAGCCTGTCATTTCAGGCGTAGCGGAGCCGGACGCGATCGTTTACCTGTATGACAACGGTGGAAAAGATCCGATTGCTTCAGTCAAAGCTAATAGCATGGGGGCATGGACCATTACTCCAGAATTGGCTGATGGCGAACACAGCCTGACCGTAGTGGCTAAGGATGCTGGCAAACATGAAAGCCCAGTCTCAGCGCCATTCATTGTGAAAGTTGAAGCGGGCGCAGTAGTGATGGCCGAAGGCCCAACTGCAGAGTCGCAGCCGTCTGAGGATGCGACTGCAAATACCAATAATTTTGGTACTCATGGTAATGCTATTGAAAAATATACCAATAAAAGCTTTATCGAGATATCACCTAAAGTCGAACCTTTCGCACAGGTTCAAATTACGCTGAACAATGAAGTGTATCTTGTTACCGCAGATAAGGATGGCAATTTACATTTCAAGTCTGATGAACTGCCAGATGGGACCTACTACTATCAGACGCGTGTTCGCGATAGCGCTAATAACTGGGGTCCCGCTACCTCAATCATTCTGCATGTCGAAGCAGGCGCTCCGGAAGCACCACAGATCCTGCGCGTCATTGACGACGAAGGTAATGTTGATCACTTAACTTCGGGTCAATACACTGATGATAAAAACCCAACGCTGTCAGGCGTGGCTAAACCGGGATCGCTGGTCTTCATTTACGGCGTTGATTCAGCACCGATCGGCAGCGTGACCGCTGGCGGTGATGGACGTTGGACCTTCACACCGGAACTGACCACGGATGATACCTATATCTTCAACGTAGCGTATCAGGATCGCTACGGTCGTATGAGTCCGAAATCAGACAACTTCATCCTGAAACTGGATGCTACTGCACCTGAAGCGCCTTCACTGGAAGGTGTTTACGATGACGTAGGCCGCGTAACCGGTCAGCTGAAATCAGGCGATACCACTGACGACACCACTCTGTCGCTGTCGGGTAAAGCGGATGCCGGCTCCATTGTACGTATCTGGGATGGCGAAAAATTAGTTGCAACCGTTATTGCCAACTCACGTGGTCAATGGTCTTACGAACTGGATGTGGCCGAAGGCAAACATGCGCTGCGCGTAGATTCCGTCTCCAAAGGTGGTGCTGCTTCTACTCCATCAGAAGAGTTCATTGTGATTGTTGATACCCAAACGCTGCCTCCGGCACAGATTGAAGAGATTGTCGCCAACAACGGTGCAGAAGAGCGTCCACTGGTGAGCGGTGATGCAACCAACGATGACACCCCAGTGCTGCGCGGTTCAGGTGAAGAGGGTGAAATTGTTTATGTTTACGATAAAGACAAAGTCATTGGTTCTGCTGCCGTAGGCAAAGATGGCAAATGGGAAATCGAGCTTGATCCACTGGTAGAAGGTTCTCATGAGCTGAAGATCAAAGTCGAAGATCCAAAAACTGGCAAAAGTTCAGACTTCTCAGATCCGGTCACCATCGTGGTGGATTTAACTGCACCTGAAAAACCGGTCGCTCCGGGCATTATCGACAACACCGGTGATGAGCAGGGCGTCATCCAGCCAGGCACGCCAACTGACGAAACCCAACCGGAGTTCACCGGTGGCGGTGCAACGCCGGGTGACGTTGTGGAAATCATCATCATTGATAAAGACGGCAAAGAGCAGGTCATTGGTAGCGGCGTCGTTGACGAGAAAGGTGATTGGACAGTCACCCCAACCGATCCAATCGGTGATGGTGATTACGACGTGGTGGTTGAAATTACCGATCCGGCGGGCAACACCTCTGATCGTTCCGATCCAATTGAACTGATTATCGATACCAAAGTGCCGGACGAAATCACGGACTTCGAATTGTGGGATGACGTGGGCGTCATCACTGGTCAGATCCTTGATGGCGGCATCACTGATGACAAATCACCAACCGTACGCGGTACCGGTGAAAACGGTTCTAAAGTCATTATCTATGATGGCGAAAAACAGATCGGTTCAGCAACCGTAGTTGATGGTAAATGGAGTATTGATCTGCCTGCCCTGACGGAAGGTGCGCATAATATCCGCGTTCAACCTGTCAGCGCTTCAGGTGTGAAAGGCCCTATCAATGACGGCATCAACTTTGATGTGGATCTGACCGCGCCACAGGCTGGTACTTACACCGGTGGTACATTCCTTGATGTAGAAGGCTTTACCCGCCTGATCGGGTCGGATATTAATGGTCAGGTTATGACGCTGAACGGTACCGGTAAAGAAGACGGCACCGTGGTAGTGGTCTATGGCGATGCGGCGCGTACCGAAATCATCGGCAGCGCGGTGGTGACCAACGGTAAATGGACGCTGGATACCGATGAACTGGCTGAAGGCAGCTACCATATCTCCTTCGGTTATCGTGATGCGGCGGGCAATGAAGTGGCCGGGGCAGAATCGTTCGACGTTAACGTTGACATTACGCCACCAGAACCTATCGATCCAGGCGACCTGTTCCCAGACTCATTCAACGAAGCGCTGATGAGCATGTCACTGACGGATATTCTGTCCATGAGCGATGACTCGTTATTCATCGACAACGGTAAAACGCAGTTGATGATTTCGGATTCTGCGCAGGAAGTGACCTTGCAAGACATCCTTCCGGAAGGTGAAGACGTGAATAACTGGAGCCAGGCAAATGGCACCGTAACCGTGGCAGGCGTTGAATATAACGTTTACCAGAACAACGGTGGCGATGCTGAAGTGATGGTTCCACAGCACCTGCTGCAGGAACAACAGCACTAATTTCTGATTAGCTGTTAAACAAAAGCCCCGATCGTAAGACCGGGGCTTTTTTATGCACGATATGTAACAACACAGTAAATTGACTTACTTAGCCGCTTCCAGCACCAGGATCTTCACATCGACCACTTCATCTTTAATCAACGCGCGATGCGCATCCATGTGTGGCATCTGCTGATGCTGCTCCAGATGACGCAGTGATTCCCATAGCTCCAGCATGAAAATGGAATCGGGTGAATTCTGTTTCCACGGCACTTGCGCCTGATGATCAACTAATGCGTCATATTGATGACAGCCATCTTCTTCCAGCACGGTAGGAATCAGCTGGTTAATCGCATCCAAAACCACCTGGCGACGGCCCGGTTTGACACAAATCTCTGCAACGACGGTTAACATAGTGCTTCCTCTTTTCCCTGGGTGCTTACAGTTAAGCAAAGATCTGGCTGAGATGAGTCCGATAACGTTCGATATCGCGCGGTACGTCCGGCATTTTAATCACATCGTTACAGATAAAGGTCGGCAAACCTTCCATACCGAGGAACTGGTTGGCCTTATGGAAGTGCAGATACAAACCGTCCACGCCCACGCCTTCAAAAAACTGCTCGGGATCGTTAAAGGCTTCCAGCGGAGCGTTCCAGGTCAATGACAGCATGTATTTCTTACCCTGAATCAGGCCGCCGGAGCCGTATTTTTTACCGGCATCGCTGCGTGTGCGGCCATCGCTGGCATACAGTGAACCGTGACCTTCGGTGAAGACATCATCGATATACTTTTTTACTGTCCACGGCTCGCCCATCCACCAGCCGGGCATTTGATAGATCACCACATCGCTGTCGAGGTATTTCTGCACTTCTTCTGCCACGTTGTAGTCGCTGTCGGCAATCGTTACCTGTACCTGATGACCAAGATCGCGCAACTGGCTGGCTGCGACGTCAGTTAAGGTATGGTTCAGTTCGCCTTTCGAATGGGCGAAGGTTTTGCCACCATCGATAATTAAAAAATTCATGTCATCCGCTCCGTTTCTCGTTAATGCCGCACACTCTACGCGCGCGCAGCAGCGAGAAAAATGCGTGATCGATCACAACACTTTTGCTAATAAAGCAATAATACGCAGGGTTATGAAACAATCCGTGAGCAAACCAACATCAACTCCCATAAAAGAAGAAAACATGAAAACCGCGATACTGAGTGCATTACTTATGGTGACGGGCGCTGCTCAGGCGCAATCCCACCTCGATGACATCCGCGCAAGCAAAACCTTAAAAGTCTGTACCACCGGTGATTACAAGCCATATAGCTATTTGCGCAGCGATGGCCAATACGAAGGATTGGATATCAGCATGGCGCAATCGCTGGCGGCAAGCTTGGGCGCAAAAGTGCAGTGGGTGCCAACCACATGGAAAACCCTGAGCGATGATTTTGTGGCCAGGCAGTGTGATATCGCATTGGGCGGCGTATCGGTCACCCTCAAGCGTCAGCAGATCGCCTGGTTTGCTCAGCCGCTCGGTGTTGATGGAAAAATTCCACTGGTGCGCTGTGCTGATAAAGCGAAATATCAGACGGTTGAACAGATTAACAAGGCGAGCGTGCGCGTGATCGAACCGGCGGGCGGCACCAACGAAGCCTTCGTGCACAGCCATCTGCCGCAGGCAACGCTGCAGCTGGCTGACAATGTGGGGATTTTCCAGCAGTTGGTGGATAACAAAGCGGACGTAATGATCACCGATGCGTCTGAAGCGCTGTTCCAGCAGCAGCATTATCCCGCGCTGTGCGCCATCAATCCGGACAAACCGATGCAGTACGGCGAGAAGGCCTACATGATCCCGCGCGATGATATGAGCTGGAAGTTGTATGTCGATCAGTGGCTGCATCTCAGCACCGCCACCGGCGAATACGCCCAGATTACGAAGAAATGGTTAGGTGCGAAGTAGCGACGCCATTCCTGGCGATCTGAGTTTCTGGTGCGCCATAACGCGCACCAGATAACAGAACTCAACGATACAAACTCGCCTTACCCAACCCGCCAAACAGATTCATTTTGTAGCGAATGACTTCCTTTGCCGCCGCAATCGCATCGGGATAAATCACATTCGGATCCCACCAGGTTTCGCGTACCAGAATCTCGCGCAGCTTAGCGAAATAGGCGAACTTCATGTCGCTGGAAATATTGATTTTGCCCACGCCCAGCGTCACCGCTTCCGCGATCTCGGCATCCGGATTTGCTGAACCGCCGTGCAGCACCAGCGGAATAGTGGTGCGCTGTGCAATGTCTCTGAGGATATGCATCTGCAGCTCAGGCTTCATATCTTTGGGGTAGATGCCGTGCGCGGTGCCAATCGCTACCGCCAGCGTATCCACACCGGTGCGTTGCACGAAATCCTCTGCCTGCGCCGGTTCGGTGTAGATCACTTTACTCACGCCGCCTTCCACTGAAGTGCCGGTATCGCCGATGGTGCCGAGTTCACCTTCCACCGAAACGCCCACCGCATGCGCCAGTTTCACCACTTCTTTGGTCAGCGCCACGTTCTCTTCATAAGGCAGCAATGAACCATCGATCATCACTGAGGTAAAGCCGCATTGAATAGCGCGCAGCACCTGAGCAATGGACGCACCGTGATCGAGGTGGATGGTGAACGGCACTTTGCTTTTCAGCGTGCGCTCGCGCACATAGCCAAAGAACTCATCAGTGACAAATTCCAGCTCGCTTGGATGGATGGAAATGATCGCCGGCGTATGGGTAGCTTCAGCTTCTTCAACTACCGCGCGGATAAAGCAGCTGTCGGCCACGTTAAAAGCGCCAATCGCGTAGCGGTGTTCACGAGTCGGTGCCAACATCTCTTTCATTGAAATCAACATGTTAATATTTCCTCAGCGTGATGTTTACCGGAGCCGACGCATGCGCCGACCCGATAGTGGATATGAATGTGAAATTGATAATGCGACCTTGTGTCGCCATTCATGGCGAACACTAACCAACCTGATGACTAAACCTTGCCCGCCGATCCCGACCAGCTTAGGTACTCCGCCACCACTTCGCGGCAGGCGGACTCCATCAGCCCAAGCACATCGGCTAACTCAGCGTGAGGATGCTGCTTCAAGGCCTGTTCCACCGCCATTTTTCCGGCATCAAACACCGCCGCGCCGACGTTGATCTTGGCAACGCCAAACTCACTAACGCGGCGAATATCCTCAGCGGGCGTGCCCGATCCGCCGTGCAGCGCCAGCGGTCGCGAAGAAACCGCCTGCAGCTCCTGCAAGCGCTGAAAGTCGATCTTTGGCTTCACGCCCGCCGGATAGAGCCCGTGCGCGGTACCGACCGAAATCGCCAGCAAATCAATGTGGGTTTGCTCGATAAACGGCAGCACATCGGCCACCTGCGTCATCTTCACTGAGGCATCAGCCAGTTCGTAGGTTGGCGCATCGGCAATATGTCCTAGCTCGCCCTCGACGCACACGCCGGCGGTATGCGCCATCTTCACCACGGCGGCGGTCTGGCGAATGTTCTCGGCGAGCGGTTCAGAAGAGGCATCGATCATTAAGCCGGTAAAACCGGCGCGAAACGCCTGACCAATCAGGGGAAAGGCTTTGCCGTGATCGAGTGCCAGCGCCACCGGCACGCTGGCAGTCTCGGCCAGCGCACGCACTAACGGCACCGCGACAGCAGGCGGGAAGTGCGCGCTGTGTCCCTGATAAACATTGAGGATCAGCGGAGCGCGCTGCTGCTCGGCGGCCTGAATGGCGGCGCGCGCGGTTTCAAGGTTGAAGCAGTTGATCGCTAACACCGCATAGCGCTGTTGGGCGGCGGCCTGAATCAGGTCGTTCATCATGGCAAACATGGTGGCTCCTTATTCCAGAGTGAATTTGATCTCTTCATCGCGGACGCCGGGGGCTTCCACGTCATCGAACTCTTCATCCGCCTGCGTCACCGGCTTTTTCAGTACCGACAGCATCACGCCGCACACCGTGGTGCCGATACCGAGTGCCAAACAGAACAGCCAGGGTTTGGTGAACAACGGCACCACAAACATGCCACCGTGCGGCACTGGTGCGCCGACGCCCCACACCATAATCAGCCCACCGGCGATGGCGGAGGCCACCACGCAGCTGCCGACCACGCGGAACAGGTCGCGCGCTGCAATCGGAATCACGCCTTCGGTAATCATGCAGATGCCCATCGGGAGGGCGGCTTTTAGCGCCTCTTTTTCCGCTTTGGTATATTTGTTGCGGCTCAGCAGATAAGAGAGCGTGATGCCGAACGGCGGAATCATTGAGCCGACAAACTTCACCGCTTCCGGTCCGTAAATGCCATCAACCAGCATGCCGTCGGCGAACAGCGACATGGTTTTATTCACCGGACCGCCGAAGTCGAAGGTGGCCATCGCGCCGAGGATCGCGCCCATCACAAATTTCGAACCGCCTTGCATCGACTCCAGTAGGGCAATCAGCGCCTTCTGCAGCCAGACAATCGGCTGGCCGATAAAGGTCATCATCAGCAGCCCGGCGATAATGGTGCTCAGCACCGGCAGCACCATAATCGGCATCAAACCCTGCATCGATTTCGGCAACTTAATGGTGCGGCGCAGCAGCAGCACGGTGTAACCGACCAGGAAGCCACCGAAGATGCCGCCGATAAAGCCGGTGCCGATCTGCCCGCAGATAAAACCGACGATCAGGCCAGGCGCGAAGCCGGGACGATCGGCAATCGAGTAAGCAATCGCCGCGCTGATCAGCGGCACAATTAGCCCCATGCCCCAACCGCCGATCTGATTCAACATCCACGCGAGAGTGCCGGTCTGTTTGCCGACATCCGGCCCGCCGATCACCTGGCCGAGCGCGATGCAGATCCCGGCGGCGACGATCAGCGGGATCATCCACGAGATCCCGGTAAGCAAATGCCCTTTGATCTCCTGGCCATACTGACGTTTGTTGTCACTCATGATGGATCTCCTCAGGCGCGCGCCAGTGAATCCGCCACTTTTTCGAGGAATTTCACCGGTGATTTGATCACTACTTCGGTTTTCACTCGCACAATGGGTTTGCCCTGAAAGCGCTCCTCGCCTTTGATCTTCACGTCAACGGCGAGGATCACCACGTCCGCAGCGGCGATATCTTGCTGCGTCAGCGCCGTTTCGGTGCCGATGGTGCCCTGAGTTTCAACGTGGATGGTGTGGCCCAGCGCGTGGGCCCCTTTAATCAGTTTTTCGCGCGCAATATAGGTATGCGCGATGCCTGCCGTGCAGGCCGCTACACAGACAATATTCATGTGTCACCTCAGAGAGTTAGGGTGTTAACAGAGGTCGGTTTCGGCGTACTGACTAAACAGCCGGATGATATTGCTGGCATCGTTTTCCACCAGCAGTTGGGCTATCACCTCATCATCGGCCAGCGCACTGGCCACCTGCGACAACAGGCGAATATGGGTGGTGTTCTGATCTTCCAGTCGCACCGCGAACAGGATGATGCAGCGCACCTGGCTGCCATCGAGCGTTTCCCACGGTATGTCGTGTTGGGTGCGGCCGATGGCGAGCGTGGTTTGTTTCACCGCGGCGGATTTACCGTGCGGGATGGCGATATGATTTTCGAAGCCGGTGGAACCTTCAGCTTCCCGCAGCCAGACGTCTTCGATAAAGGCGGCGCGGTCGCTGATGGCGCCGTCGTGGTAGAGCAAATCGGTGAGCTCATGAATCGCTTGCTCTTTGGTGGTGGCGGTCAGCGCCAGGTTAACGCGGCGCGGCGTCAGAATGCGCGAAATATCCATGATCAATCCTCATTCAATTAATGTTCAGCCAAAGCGCAGGAGGCGCCGTCAGGCAGCTGGCTGCCAATCATGGCGTCAGTCACCCGCCGAATATCGTCATCGTTAAAAAAGGCGCTGACATACACCGCCGGAACCGCTCCGGCGTTAAGGTGAATAGTAGTAATCACCAAATCCACCGTTTCTCGCTGGCAAAACTCCGCGTGATTACTGGCGGAAACCACGCCGACAATCTCCCAATCCGGGAAGGCGCGCAGAATGCGACTCTTCAAAAGATGCGAGGTTCCCACGCCGCTGGAGCACACCACCAGAATGCGTTTGTGGGCGATTTGTCGCTCCAGCGCTGCCTGGAAATGCACGCACAGATAACCTATTTCGTCATCCGCCACCGATGAAAGTCCCTGGCTGCGCGCGGTTAATTGCATCGCCTGTTGCGTTAATGAAAATATTTCCTTCATCTCCTGCTGAATATCCTCCAGCAGCGGATTACGAATATGAATATGATATTTGAGTCGATTTAATAATGGCTTTATATGAACTAATAACCCTTCAAATAATAATCGGTCCTGCGCTAAGTCCTGCTGAATAAATGACGCGAAGCGATCGATTAATTCACAGGTTATTTTCACTGATTCAGCGGTAGAAAATTGATTATGCAGCGGGGCATTATCGCCACGCTCTTCCACCACAATACCGGACGAGACAATATATTGATAAATAAAACCCACTTCATCGGCTGGCAATGCGCAGCACATGCGCTGTTCAATCTGCACCACCATATTTTGGGCAATCTTCAGAATGCGCTGATCGAGATCCTGCGCGCTGGTCAGGGTTTCCAGCGCCAGCGCGTTACCTTGCGCCATGCGATGCATCATGATCAGAATATGGGTGCAGAGATTGAGGTACCACGCGTCGCCCAACGGATAACTCAGTTGCTGCTCCATTTGCTGCAGCAGCGCCTGCACAAAAGCCACATCCTCGTCGCCAAAATAGTGCACCAGCGCTTGCTGGCTGCCGGGATCGAGGCGTGGTAGCAGCGGCGTGCCGGCGACGTTTTGCTGCATCACATCATTAATTAGCGACACCATCGCCTGGCGCAGCGTCTGCTCATTGCCTTCGATGTGGGTGCCGCCGGGGCCGCGCTGCAGCACCAAACCCAGCGGCTGCAGCCACTCTTCGATCACCTTCAGGTCATTCACGATTGACGCATGACTAATAAAGTAGCGTTCCGACAATTTACTGATTGAAGTTGCGCGTGGCGCATCGCTCAGCAGCTGCGAGGCAATTTTCACCCGTCGGCTGTTGTGGCTCAGCGCATCCGAACTGCTTTCGTCGCCGTTAAGCTGCTGCTCCAGTTGCAGACGCTGCTGCAGATCGTTTACCCGCAGACGTATGCCGCGTCCCGGCATTTTTTCCAGCTGCAGCGACCAGTCGCGAAGCCAACTCTCCAGCCATTGCAAATCGCGCTGGATGGTTTTCTCCGACACGCCAAGCTGTAAAGCTAATTCTTTTGTCGGCTGCGGTGCGGCATGATGCAGCAGCAATTTTACTAATCGGTGTTGTCGCGAAGTCAGTATTTGCATTCGTTCACCCTTATTTTGGCAAAACGTTTATGGCTAATTGGTGGTTATATTTATTCCATGCCAGAAATCAGACGCGCAAAAATGTGGGGCTTGTGGAGTATGAATTTAGGAGAGTAATCACTAAGCAACAATACTAAATGTTGTCCTGGCTTGCGGACACCATTAATACGCTAATTGCCTCGCGATATTAATTGCGAAGTTGCTCACAGATTATTGCCGATATTCACTGTGACATGGCTCCCATTCCGTTTTAATTTTCCAACCAATATCACGCTATTTAATGCAAGACGATTCTGTTTGCTGAACGGGCTTCTCTGTGACTAAACCGCACGAATAAGGTAATATCCTCGCCAAATGACCGCCGGATGTCACGCCGTTGCGGGCCACGAAGTGAGGATGCGAGCTGAATGAGCGAATTGACGCAGGATGGTGCAGAGCGTCTTGCCCTGCACACGTTTACCGAAAACGCGTACCTGAACTACTCCATGTACGTGATCATGGACCGCGCGCTGCCGTACATCGGCGATGGCCTCAAGCCAGTGCAGCGCCGTATTGTGTATGCCATGTCGGAATTGGGTCTCAATTCCAATGCTAAATTCAAAAAATCGGCGCGTACCGTTGGTGACGTGCTGGGTAAATACCATCCGCACGGCGACAGCGCCTGTTATGAAGCGATGGTGTTGATGGCGCAGCCGTTCTCCTACCGCTATCCGCTGGTGGATGGCCAGGGAAACTGGGGTGCGCCGGATGATCCAAAATCCTTCGCCGCGATGCGTTACACCGAATCGCGCCTGTCTAAATACGCTGAAATCCTGCTGGGTGAACTCGGTCAGGGCACGTCCGATTACATCCCGAACTTCGACGGCACCCTGCAGGAGCCGAAGATGTTGCCGGCGCGTCTGCCCAACATTCTGCTCAACGGCACCACCGGCATCGCCGTGGGGATGGCGACCGACATTCCGCCGCATAACCTGCGCGAAGTAGCGGAAGCAGCGGTCAAGCTGATCGACAACCCGAAAACCACGCTGAATGAGCTGCTGGATATTGTGCAAGGTCCGGATTACCCGACCGAAGCGGAGATCATCACGCCACGCAGCGAAATCCGTAAGATTTATCAGAGCGGTCGCGGTTCGATTCGTCAGCGTGCGGTGTGGAAAAAAGAAGATGGTGATGTGGTGATCACCGCGTTGCCGCATCAGGTGTCGGGCGCACGCGTGCTGGAGCAGATCGCTAACCAGATGCGCAATAAAAAGCTGCCGATGGTGGAAGATCTGCGTGATGAGTCCAACCACGAAAACCCGACGCGTTTAGTGATTGTGCCGCGCTCCAATCGCGTGGATCTCGAGCAAGTGATGAATCACCTGTTTGCCACCACCGATCTGGAAAAAAGCTACCGCGTTAACCTGAATATGATCGGACTGGATAACCGTCCGGCGGTGAAAAACCTGCTGGAAATCCTCTCTGAATGGCTGGTGTATCGCCGCGATACCGTGACGCGCCGCCTCAACTATCGTTTAGATCGCGTGCTGCGTCGCCTGCATATTCTTGAAGGTATGCTGGTGGCGTTCCTCAATATTGATGAAGTGATCCACATCATCCGTACCGAGGATGAGCCGAAGCCGGTGCTGATGTCGCGTTTTGACATCAGCGAAACCCAGGCCGAAGCGATTCTCGAACTGAAACTGCGCCATCTCGCCAAACTGGAAGAGATGAAGATTCGCGGCGAGCAGGCGGATTTGGAAAAAGAGCGCGATCAGCTGCAGGCGATTCTGGCGTCCGAGCGCAAGATGAGCAATTTGCTGAAGAAAGAGCTGCTGGCCGATAGCCAAACCTACGGCGACGATCGCCGTTCGCCGCTGCACGAGCGCGAAGAAGCCAAAGCGCTGAGCGAAACCGAGCTGGTGAGCGCTGAGCCGGTGACCATCGTGCTGTCGCAGATGGGCTGGGTGCGCAGCGCCAAAGGCCACGATATCGATCCGGCGGGCTTAAGCTACAAAGCGGGCGACAGCTATCTGGCCGCCGCACGCGGCAAGAGCAATCAGCCGGTGGCCTTTATCGACTCCACCGGACGCAGCTACACGCTGGATCCGACCTCATTGCCGTCCGCGCGCGGACAGGGCGAGCCGCTCACCGGCAAACTGACGCCACCGCCGGGCGCGGTGATTGAGCAGGTGCTGATGGAGCCCGACGATCAGAAGCTGTTGATGGCCTCTGACGCCGGTTACGGTTTCATCTGTACCTTTGCCGATCTGGTGTCGCGCAACCGTGCCGGTAAAGCGCTGCTGACGCTGCCGGAAAACGCCAAAGTGATGACGCCAATGGCGGTGCATTCCGGCGATGATATGCTGCTGGCGATTACCCAGGCTGGACGCATGTTGATGTTCCCGGTTGGCGATCTGCCGCAGATGTCGAAAGGCAAAGGCAACAAGATCATTTCGATTCCTGCTGCGGAAGCCGCGGCGGGCACCGACAAACTACAATGGTTGCTGATTCTGCCGCCGGGCGCGTCAATCACCGTATATGTCGGTAAACGTAAGCTGATCATGCGTGATGAAGATCTGCAGAAAGTGCGTGCCGAGCGCGGTCGTCGCGGCAGCGTGGCGCGTGGCCTGCAACGCATCGATAGCGTAGAAGTGAATGCACCAGCGCGTCCGAAAGCCGACGCGAGTGAAGAGTAACGCTGTAATTCAGGCGATGGAATGCCCCATTTGAGGAATCTATGTTACTAATTTTACGAGCAATTATTGTTATTGTTTATTCGATTCTGGTCAGTATTGTTGGCTGTATCTGGTGTCTGTTTTCACCGCGTAATCCGCGTCACGTCGCAACCTTCGGCCATCTGCTCGGTCGTCTGTCGACGGTGTTTGGTCTCAAAGTGGAACTGCGTAAACCGGCGGAAGCCGCGCATTATGGCAACGCGATCTATATCGCTAACCACCAGAACAACTACGACATGATCACGGCGGCTAAAATCGTGCAGCCGACCACCGTGACCGTGGGCAAGAAAAGCCTGCTGTGGATTCCGTTCTTTGGCCAGCTCTACTGGCTGACCGGTAACCTGCTGATTGACCGTGATAACCGCTCCAAAGCGCACGGCACCATCGGTGAGTTGGTGGAACAGTTCAACAAAAAGCGCATTTCGTTCTGGATGTTCCCGGAAGGGACGCGCAGCCGCGGTCGTGGTTTGCTGCCGTTCAAAACCGGTGCGTTTCATGCAGCGGTAGCCGCCGGTGTGCCAATCATCCCGATAGTGGTTTCCAACACCCACGACAAGATCAAGCTGAACCGCTGGAACAACGGTTTGGTAATTGTGGAGATGTTGCCGCCGGTCGATACCTCGCAGTTTGCCACCACCTCGGTGCGTAAGCTCGCCACGCACTGCCGTGAATTAATGTCGACTAAACTGGAAGAATTGAACGCCGAAGTCGCCGAACGCGAAAAAAACGGTAAACTCTGAGCAGCCAAAATGGGGCAGGTGATCATCTGCCCCGTTCTCAAGCCACACAGCAACTCATCATTAATTAGAACAACATGGACACGGCGTCCTCACGCCACGCTCAAAAGGTCTGAAGTTTTATGTCTTGCAGCAGACGTCAGTTTATTCAGCTTTCTGCCGGTGTCGCACTGGCTTCCGGTGCTATGCCTTTCGCCGCCCGCGCCGCCGCGCCATTGGGCGATACGGCACTTCCTATTCCACCGCTGATTGAATCACGTCGCGGTCAGCCGCTGTTTCTCACCTTGCAGCGCAGCCATTGGTCTTTCAGCGGCAACAGCAACAAAGTGCCGGTGTGGGGCTTTAACGGCATGTATCTCGGCCCAACGGTGCGCGTGTATAGCGGCGACGATGTGAAGCTGATTTACAGCAACCGCCTCAACGAACCGGTATCGATGACCGTCAGCGGTTTGCAGGTGCCGGGCGCGTTAATGGGCGGTGCGCCGCGCATGATGTCGGCCGGAGCTGATTGGGCGCCGGTGCTGCCGATTCGTCAGGGCGCGGGCACATTGTGGTATCACGCCAATACGCCAAATCGCATGGCGCCGCACGTCTACAACGGACTCGCCGGCATGTGGCTGGTGGAAGATGACGTCAGTAAATCGCTGCCGCTACCGAAGCATTATGGCGTCGATGATTTCCCGCTGATTATTCAGGACAAGCGCCTCGATAACTTCGCCACGCCGGTTTATAACCCGCCCTCCAGCGGCGGTTTTATGGGCGACGTGCTGCTGGTGAACGGCGTGCAAAATCCCTATGTCGAAGTGTCGCGCGGCTGGGTGCGTTTGCGTTTGCTGAACGGCTCGAACGCGCGCCGCTTCGATCTCACCTTCTCCGATAATCGCCCCTTTACGGTGATCGCCAGCGATCAGGGCTTCCTGCCTGCGCCGGTGGCGGTGCAGCTGCTGACGCTGGCTCCCGGCGAACGTCGTGAAGTGCTGGTGGATATGTCACAGGGCGATGAAGTTTCGATCATGGCCGGAACGGCGGCGGGTTTGATGGATCGCCTGCGCGGATTGTTTGAGCCGTCATCGATTCTGACCAATACGCTGGTGCTGAGCTTACGCCCAACCGGCTTGTTGCCGCTGGTGACTGACAATCTGCCGATGCGTTTGCTGGCGGATCAGATTCTTGATGGCGTGGCGGTGCGTACGCGCGAATTCCGCATTGGTGACAGCGAGCCGGGCATTAACGGCGTGTTGTGGGACATGAACCGCATTGATACCACCGTGCAGCAGGGCACCTTTGAGCGCTGGATTATCCACGCGGATCGCCCGCAATCGCTGCATATTCAGGGCGTGATGTTCCTGATTAAGAACGTCAATGGCGCGCAGCCGATGGGCGAAGATCGCGGCTGGAAAGATACCGTTTGGGTGGATGGCAGCGTGGAACTGCTGGTGAGCTTCCCGCAGAGTTCGTCGGATCATTTCCCGTTTGTCTATTACAGCCAGACGTTAGAGATGGCGGATCGCGGGACGGCGGGGCAGTTATTGGTGAATTCAGCGTCTTAACGCCCTCACCCCAGCCCTCTCCCGCAAGCGGGCGAGGGAGCAGATCGAGCAAAACGCACCTTACGGTTCCCTCTCCCGCCTGCGGGAGAGGGTTAGGGTGAGGGGAAACGCGCGCCATTCTACCCGTTAAACGCCTCCGGATCCGGTCCCAAACGGTTACCGCTATCCAGCTTACTGATCTCACTCACTTCAGTTTTATCCAACCTAAAATCAAACACCTGGAAATTCTCACGAATACGTTCCGGGGTAATCGACTTCGGAATCACCACCAGGCCGCTATCCAGATGCCAGCGAATCACGATTTGTGCCGGCGTCTTGCTATATTTCTTCGCCAGTTCGCGGATAATCTCCTGATCAAACACGCCTTTACCGCCTTGCGCCAGCGGGCTCCAGGATTCGGTTTGAATCTGGTGCAGCGCATTCCACGCATGCAGCGTGCGCTGTTGCAGCATCGGATGCAGCTCGATCTGGTTCACCACCGGCGACACGCCGGTTTCATCGATCAAACGCTTCAGATGCGCCTCGTGGAAGTTACATACGCCGATGCTCTTGGTTAAGCCCTGTTGCTGCAGCTCAATCAAACCTTTCCAGGCTTCAACGTAGTGATCTTTTTCCGGGCACGGCCAGTGCATGAGATACAAATCCACCTGCTCTAACTGCAACTTCTTCAGGCTGGTTTCCATTGCCTGTTGCCAGTTGGTCTGGTCGTCGTTCCACAGCTTGGTGGTGATAAAAATGTCATCGCGCGCCACGTCGGTCTCTTGCAGCGCTTGCCCAACCGCTTCCTCATTTTTGTAGATAGCGGCGGTATCGATGGAGCGATAGCCGACTTTCAGGGCTTCCAGGATGGCGTTGCGCGCATCCTCAATGCTCGCTTGCCACACGCCGAGGCCAAGCTGCGGCATCATGTTGCCGTCGCGCAATTTAATAATGGGTTGATCTGCCATAATTGCTCCTTATCTGTTGCAGGGACTTACCGTAGAAAAGATGTGCTTAAGTCTAGTCAACAAACCTCACCTCAGGATCATTGTGGCAAGCGGGCGGCACTTTTGCCTGATAGATTTCTGCAAGAATCTTGCCTGATTCTCCAGAATAGTGGAGCTTTGTACAGCCTTACGGCAAACTGACTTTTTTGCTGCCTGAGAGAGATGCATGCCAAACGACGCCCTTTGCCGCCAGCTAGCGCAGCGCGTGGTTGCGCTGATGAATGACCTGCATAAGCCGCTGTGCGCGGTAGAAAATGTCAAATTGATCTATGCCTGCGAAACCTTGCCGCGAACGCCGATGATGTATCAACCCGGCATCGTGATTCTGTTTCAGGGGCGTAAAACCGGCTATCTCGGCAGCACCGTTTTCCACTACGACGCCACCAAATATCTGATGCTCACCGTACCGCTGCCAGTGGAGTGCGAAACCGAAGCCACGCTGGCGGAGCCGCTGGCCGGCATGTGTTTGAGCGTGGATGTCGCCAGCCTGCAGGATTTGCTGATGGATATCGGCGATGACGAGCAGTTCCAGCCGCAGGCACAAACCTCCGGCATCCATTCGGCGTTCATGAGCGAAGAGATGCTGTGTGCGGCCGAACGCTTGCTGGATGTGATGAATAACCCGCGCGACGCCCGCGTGCTGGGGCCGCAGCTGGTGCGCGAGATCATCTATTACGTGCTAACCGGACCGATTGGCGGCGCGTTGCTGTCGCTGGTCAATCGTCAGACGCAGTTCAGCCAGATTGCGCGCGCGCTGCGTCGCATCGAAAACCACTTCGCGGAGAGTTTGAGCGTCGACATGCTGGCCGCTGAAGTGAACATGAGCGTTTCGGCGTTTCATCATAACTTCAAAGCGGTGACGCAAACCTCGCCGCTGCAATACCTTAAGCGCTATCGCCTGCATCAGGCGCGCCTGATGATGCTGCAGGATGGCATGAAAGCCAGCGCGGCGGCGGTGCGCGTCGGTTATGAAAGTCCATCGCAGTTTTCGCGTGAGTTTAAGCGCTATTTCGGCGTGACGCCGGGAGAAGAGGCGAGCCGCGTGCGTCAAACCTTACCGTTTGACGCCGCGTCGTAATCAGGAGAGTTTCTGGCGGCGTTTTTTCCAGATCACCACAATGCTGCCTGCCAGGCCGATAAACAGCAGCGCGATCGGCAGAATCATCAGGATCGCCATCACCTGATCTTCATGGCGCTTGATAAAGGGCACATGGCTGATGCCGTAGCCCAGCGTCACCACAATCCCAACCCACAACAAGCCGCTCAGCCAGTTAAACAGCTGGAATCGGCCATTGTTTAAGCCGGAAATCCCGGCCATGGTCGGCAGTAAGGTGCGCACAAAGGCCAGGAAGCGGCCAACCAGCAGCGCCATCAAACCGTGGCGGTTAAACATATTCCACGCGCGCTGATGATATTGCGCGGGCAGATGCAGCAACCAGCTTTTCACCAGTTTGGTGTTGCCGAGCCAGCGTCCTTGCAGATAGCTGAGCCAGCAGCCAAGGCTGGCCGCCGTGGTCAGAATCACAATGGTCGGCACGAAGTCCATCACACCTTTGGCGACCATCGCGCCCGCCAGTAACAGCAGGCTATCGCCCGGCAGGAATGACGCGGGCAGCAAACCGTTTTCCAGAAACAGCGTTAAAAACATCACGCCGTAGACAATCCAAACCACATCCGGATTGCCGAGCGCGGCAAAATCCTGATGCCAAAGCGCCTGGACAATCTCATGTAAAACACCCATCAGCTATTCCATCGAGTCACAAGGAGTCTAATTTTAACCTTCTGTGGCATCGCATACGTTGATCTCTCATCGCCGCCACAGCGTGGTTTATCTTCTGTTTAACTTCTTAAACGTGCAAAACCGGCTTTAAGGTCAGCCAGCAAGTCATCGACATGTTCGAGGCCGATATGCAGACGCACCAGCGTGCCGTCAAAATCCACGCCGCCCGCCGGACGAATCGCCGCCAGCTCTTCAGGCTGGTTCGCCAAAATCAGGGATTCATAGCCGCCCCACGAATACGCCATGCTGAAATGGTGGAAGTGATCGAGGTAATTTGCCAGCTGCTCACGGCTCAGTTTTTCATGCAGGATGAACGAGAACAAACCGCTGCTGCCGCTGAAATCGCGCTGCCAGAATGCGTGGCCTTTACACTGCGCCAGCGCCGGATGATTAACGCGCGCCACTTCCGGCTGCGTGGCCAGCCATTCCGCCACCTGCAATCCGCTCTCTTCGTGCTGACGCAGACGTGTGCCCAGCGTACGAATGCCGCGGCTCGCCATATAAGCGGTATCGGCATCGACCATTTGGCCCATCAGATAGGAGTTCTCGCGCAGCTGCGGCCAGCAACGCTCATTTGCTACCGCCGTGCCAATCATCGCGTCGCTGTGACCAATGATGTATTTGGTGCCGGCCTGAATCGAAATATCGATGCCATGCTCCAGCGCGTTAAACAACACGCCCGCCGCCCAGGTGTTATCGATCATGATGATCGCCTCCGGCGCTTTGGCGCGCACGGCGGCAACAATCGCGGGAATATCCTGCACTTCCATGGTGATCGACGCCGGTGATTCCAGGAACACCACGCGCGTATTCGGCTGCACCAGTTCGCCAATTTCGCTGCCGATGCAGTGATCGAAATAGGTGGTGGTGACGTTCAGCTTACTGAGAATTTTCGAGCAGAAATCCTGTGTCGGTTCATAGACCGCGCCGCTCACCAGAATATGGTCGCCGGCTTCGACAAAGGACAAAATGGCATTAGAGACCGCCGCCGCGCCGCACGGATAGAGCGCGCAACCTGCGCCGCCTTCCAGCTCGGTCATGGCGTCTTGCAGCGAGAAATGGGTGAGGGTGCCGCGACGACCATAAAACAGCTCGCCTGACGCGCGGCCAGCGGTAGCACGTTTCTTGTCGGCGACCGTGTCAAAAACCAGGGATGAAGCGCGTTGAATTACGCTGTTAACTGAGCCTTGCGTGTAACGTTTACTGCGTCCCGCGCTGACAAGCGTGGTGTCTATTTTTTTCGTTGCCATCACTGCCTTTCCTGACATTTCCCACAAAACATTCACGTTACCACGAATCAGTGTAGCGGGTTGAGCCTGATTGCGGATTATCAGAGTGAGGCCAGAATAGCGCATAACATCCGCTAACTTGTGGAAATGGCGGGCATCTTTGCTTTGTAAATAGTAATGAGAACCACTATCACTTCGGTGGTGTTTTTTGCTATGATCCGCGCTTCAATCGTGAACTGTGCAACAGAAGTTGGAGATGCAGCGTGGTAGCCAGTGATTTGATGCAAACGGATCTTTCCGTTTGGGGCATGTATCAGCATGCCGATATCGTGGTAAAGATTGTGATGATTGGCCTGTTACTGGCTTCGGTTGTCACCTGGGCAATTTTCTTCGGTAAGTTTGCTGAGCTGAGCGGGGCAAAACGTCGCCTGAAACGCGAGCAGCAAGCGCTGGGCGAAGCCCGCTCATTAAACGATGCTTACCGTGCTGCTGAAAACTTCAAAAGTAACAGCCACAGCGCTGTGCTGCTTAACGACGCGCAGAATGAGCTGGAGCTCTCCGCTGGTACTGAAGATCTGGATGGCATCAAAGAGCGCACCAGCTTCCGTCTCGAACGCCGCGTGGCTGCATTTAGCCGTCATGCCGGTCGCGGTAATGGATTCCTCGCCACCATCGGTTCCGTTGCGCCGTTTATCGGTCTGTTCGGTACCGTTTGGGGCATCATGAACAGCTTCATCGGCATAGCGAAAACGCAAACCACTAACCTCGCAGTCGTCGCGCCGGGCATCGCCGAAGCGCTGCTGGCTACCGCGATTGGTTTGGTGGCGGCAATCCCCGCCGTGGTTATCTACAACGTCTTCGCGCGTATGATTGCCAGCTACAAAGCGTCGCTGGGCGATGTCGCCGCGCAGGTGATGTTGCTGCAGAGCCGCGATCTGGATCTCGGCAACGTTGATACCGCGAAAGAAGCCAACCGTCCAGCGGCGGCACAGAAACTGCGCGTAGGATAAGTATTATGGCGATGCGTTTAAACGATGACTCCGTCGGCGATGGCGAAATGCACGAAATCAACGTGACGCCGTTTATCGACGTCATGTTAGTTCTGCTGATCATCTTTATGGTCGCCGCGCCATTAGCTACCGTCGATGTGCGCGTTAACCTGCCAGCATCGACCAGCGCGCCGCAGCCGCGTCCGGAAAAACCGGTTTATCTCTCCATCAAGGAAGATAAGCAGATCTTCATCGGAAACGATGCGGTCACCAAAGAGACGCTGGTGAATGCGCTGACGGCACAAACCGAAGGCAAGAAAGACACCACCATCTTCTTCCAGGCGGATAAATCGGTGGATTACGCCACCCTAATGGAAGTGATGGATCAGCTGCGTGAAGCCGGTTATCTGAAGATTGGTTTGATGGGCATGGAAACGGTGAAGAAGTAACGTCACTCCACTTAGCCTTGCCGTAAAGGTCGCTCCCGTAGCGGCCTTTTTTAATGCCTGCACGCAATTTGTTAATTTATTGTTACTATTGGTCGTATTTTTGTAAACTGCAATGGTGAAGAAGATCACGTTTATTCCTGGCCCGGCACGCTACAACGGAAGAAAAACCAGGAAGGACAATATGAGCGCGAGTCACTCTTTACAAAAATCGCCGCAAAGCGGTGCCAAAACCATCTTTAGCGTTACCAGCGGTAACTTCCTTGAGATGTACGATTTCATGGTGTTTGGCTATTACGCCACGGCGATCGCCAAAACCTTTTTTCCCGGCGATGATCCCTTTGCCTCTCTCATGCTGACGCTGATGACCTTCGGTGCAGGCTTCCTGATGCGCCCGCTCGGCGCGATTATTCTTGGTGCTTACATCGACCATCATGGCCGTCGTAAAGGCTTGCTGTTAACGCTCGGCTTGATGGCGATTGGGACCTTAACCATCGCGCTGGTGCCCGGATACGCCACGCTCGGTGCCGCCGCACCGATCCTGATTTTGCTCGGTCGTTTATTACAGGGCTTCTCGGCGGGCGTTGAGCTGGGCGGCGTATCGGTGTATCTGGCGGAAGTGGCGCCGAAAGGGCGCAAAGGCTTCTATGTCAGCTGGCAATCGGGCAGCCAGCAGGTTGCGGTGATCTTCGCCGCGCTGCTCGGTTTGGGCCTGAACCATCTGCTGGCGAAAGACGCCGTCACCGAATGGGGCTGGCGTATTCCGTTTGTGGTGGGATGTATGATCGTGCCGTTCCTGTTCTATATCCGCCGCATGCTGGAAGAGACCGAAGCCTTCAGCCAGCGTAAACATCATCCCTCAATGCGTCAGATTATGCGTTCGGTCGGGCAGAACTGGGCGCTGGTGCTGGCAGGGATGTTGATGGTGGTTACCACCACCGTGATGTTCTACATGATCACCGCCTTTACCCCGACGTTCGGCAAAACCGTGCTGATGATGAGTGACAAACAGAGCTTCCTGGTGACGCTGTTTGTCGGCATCTCCAACCTGTTTTGGCTGCCGGTGATGGGTTCGCTGTCGGATCGCATCGGTCGTCGTCCGCTGCTGATTGTCTGCACCCTCTTGATGATTTTAACTACCTGGCCGGTGCTGCATTGGCTGGTGGGAGCGCCGACCTTCTCCCATCTGGTTGAGGCCGAGCTGTGGCTGTCGTTCCTTTATGCCAGTTATAACGGCGCGATGGTGGTGTATCTGGCTGAGATCATGCCGGCAGAAGTGCGCGCTTCGGGTTTCTCACTGGCCTACAGCCTGGCAACCGCGCTGTTTGGCGGCTTTACGCCAGCGGTGTCGAGCTATCTGATTCATGCGACAGGCGATAAAGCGATGCCGGGCGTGTGGCTCTCTTTTGCGGCGGTGTGCGGATTGGTCGGCACGCTGCTGATTGGCCGCATGGTGAAGCAGTATCAAGCGCAACATCGTTCCCCTCACCCTAACCCTCTCCCGCAAGCGGGAGAGGGAATGTTTAGGTAACGGCGCGATCAGCCCCTTCTCCCGCCGGCGGGAAAAGGCTGGGATGAGGGACAGCGCGCACCCCGCTAAAACGACACATCCACCACCACGCTATCGGTATAATTCCCCGCCGCGGGCGTATTCTGCGTGGTCAAAATCTGCGCCGTATAGGTAAAGTTGCGCGTCACGGTATCCGCATTCAACGATGTCGAGGTGGTGCTGCTCCAGCGATCGGTGCCGGTCGGTCCCCAGCGCGATGTGGTGGTGGTGCCTTTGTAGATGTCATACGCCAGCCGGTTAGTTCCGCTCGCCATCTGCCGCGTGGTGCCGCTGTAGTAACTGCCGTTGCTCAAGCCGACGGTATAAGTGCTGCCCTTCGAACACACCACGTTAATCGTCTGCTGCACCGTTGAGAAACTGCCCACCAAAGGCGCGCTGCCAAAACTGACGTTGGGCGCAGTGATGGTGGTGCAATCGTTGGTCACCACCAGATTCACGGTAATCGGCATCGCCGTACCCGTGCTGCTCTGTACCGTTCCCACACACAATCCTCCCACGTTTAACCCGGCGCACACCGTATAACTCACGGTAATGGTAATGGTGGTGGTATAGGTGCCGGCGGCGATCACCTGGCCGGGTACGGTGCGGAAGTAGAGCGGAATATTGAAGTTAAGGGTGTTTCCCAACGCCAGCAGCGAGGCGGAACTCCAGCGATAGCTGCCGCCCTGCTGTAATTCGGTGGCGCAGGCGCTGTCGATACACAGCTGAATCGGAATGTTATCGGTGCCGCCGCTGGCGGTTTTCAACACGGCGCGCGTGCCGCTGAGGTTTGAGGCGGTGGTAAAAGCGTAGGTAATGTTATCGGAGCCCAGCAGCGAAAGCGTACCCGAACCGCAGTTGACGTTAGTGGTGCTTGAGGTGTTATTCACCGTTGAAGCGACGGAAAACGTGGTAACCGATCCGAACGTGGCGGCGGGGGCCGATAAGCTACACAACGCATAGCTGGTTCCCGGCATTAAAAACAGCGCCAGCAGGAGCAGAAGCTTTCTCATGGTGAAATCCCTGACGGTGAATTATCCGCGCTGCTCACCGCTGAGCCTTGCGACGGCGGTGGCAGCGGGCAGGTAAGCGGTCCGTAAGTTTCCAGCGCTTTTGGCTGGCCGTCGGCGATAGCCAGTTGCGTATCGCAGCTGCGTCCATCCGGCGTCACCACATGAATCGGGTTATTAGCACCGAGATCTTCCATCCACACAATGCCGTCCCAGCCGACATATTCGGTGGCCTGATTCGGACGTAACACCTGGCTGGAAATCGGCAGCGGCTGATGATGACTGTCATGCAGTACCACGCTGGCGGCGCGCAGACGCTCCACCGGGAAATTGAGCAGGTAGCCACTTTTGCGCTTCACCGCAAAGCGTTGTTCAACCTTCGGCGCGGTGCGATCGGCGGGCAGGTCCAGCGTATCGATGTCGTATTTGGCGCCGTAATAGCTGCTGATCGATGGCACCAGCAGATAGCCTTGTTTATCGGTGCGGCCCATTGTCTGGTTCTCATAACGCACCGTGACATCCGGATAATCGGTTTTCACTACCACGAAGGCATCGTTAATGTCGTTGGCAGCGAACACGCGGTTATCCATCAATACCACCGAGCCGGTAAAATCGGCCCATTGCGTGGTGTTGTCGTTATCGCCGTAGAAACCGGCTGAGGTATCAATTTTGTTATTGCGATAACGCAGACTGGCCTGACGATAATCGCCGCTGTCGCTGGCCTGATTAGCCCAGGCCGCATCCCAGGAGAAGCCACCGTCGGTTGGCATCGCGCGCGACACATACAGACGCTGGCTGTTATTGCCCTCCTGATCGCGTTCCGTACTTACCGAGGCGCTGCTCTGTTCGCCGAACGGGATGATCAGCGAAATGGCGCCGCTCCAGTTGCCCTGATCCTGATCGCGGCTGGCGGAGATATACAGGCTGCTGTTGCCCCACAGATTTTTACTCCACGACAGATTCAGTAAACGCGTGCGGTCACCGTTGCCGCCGGAGATATCAAAATAAGCCAGGCCAAGGCTGCCGTAGTCACTCAGCGACACGCTGGCGGTGTATTGCGCGCTGCGTCGCGCCAGCGAGTAACTGGTGTTGGCGCTGTCACCACGGCTGCCGATCAACGCGAGATTCCCGAAATCGACGCTACGAATGATGTGCTGGGTTCCCAGGCTGAACCAACTATTGTTGTACTGATAGCCCCAGCTGTATTGCGTGCCGGGATTACCGTCCATCTGGCTCTGCGCCAGCGCGCCATTCACCACGCCAAAGCTGCCGAGCTTCACTAAGCCACCCGCCCCGCCCATCGCCACGCTGTCGCTGCCTTCCGCATGGCTCTCCAGCGTCAGCCAGTCGTTCAGCCCGTAGCGATAGGAGCCGCTGGCCGCCGCTGCGCCATAATCAAAATTGTTGATGCCGTAGTTTTCACGAATGGCACCGGCGGAGAATGAATAATCGGATAACCCGGTTTTCAGCAAGCTGCTGGAGACGTAAAACGGCAGTGTGGTGGTGACTTGTCGGCCCACCGCATCGGTGGTGGTGATCACTGCATCGCCGGCGCCGTTAACGAAAGGGACATTGGTGAGCGACCACGGGCCCGGTTGCACGTCGGCCTGTGTGCTGCGATAGCCATTGATAAACAGATCGACCGAAGAGGGCACCGCCGCCTGGCCGGAAAAGGCGGGCAGCGGATAGGTCACCAGATCCGGCCGTACGCTGAAGTCGCGGCCAATCTGCACGCCACCCAGCCGCACGCTGTTGCTCCAGCTCAGCGCATCAGTAACCAAATCCCCGGCGCGCCAACTGATCGCTGCGTTCTCGTTTTCATTACTGAACCACGTATCGTAGCGGATATAGCCTTCCTGCTGACCGGCAACGCCACCTTCCAGTTGCTGCACGTAAACGCCGTTGGTAGAAAACTGGCCAGCCGGGCCAAACAAGCGCAGTTCGTTCCAGCTGGAGAGGCGCGAACCGGCGTTATCGGTACGGGTGGCGTAAAAGTCATAGTTGAGCAGCGCGCCATTGCTGGCGCGACCGGGAAAGCGCGGTGCATGCTGTAACTGGCCAATGGTTTGACCCGGCAGCCAGGCGGGTGGCACCGTCAATAACAGGCGCTGGCGTCGTTCGTCATACTCCACTTTCGCTCCGCTGAGTTGATTGACATCGATCTGCTGGCCTTGCAGTTTCTCGGCCGGAATACCGGCGCGTTGCAAATCGCCGCGTCGCAACCAGAAATCACCATTCTTACGTTCAACCGGCACGATGTCGCCACGTTCGCTCTGATTCACCACCAGTTCCAGCATGTATTGCTGACCGCTGGCGTTATTCTCCAGCGCAGGCGGCGGTGGCAGTTCGGAGAAGGTCTCCGCGCTGCTACTCATCGGACTGATACAAAGCACGCTGGCGACGGCCAGCGCGCAGGGATGCGGCGTAAACTTCATCAACGCGCGGCCGCGCTGCTCCAGTGACCTTTATTCATTTCGGCCGACAGCTCACCGCTCACGCTGCGGGTTAACGGCCAGCGATGGCTGCTGTTGGCCAGCACATAGCCAAACAAGCCGTTGCCCATTTTGCGTCCGCCTATGGTGACGTTACTTAAGCGCGCGTGGCCATTACCGCGATTAGTCAGCTCCAGCCAGCGTTTGCCGCCGCTGTTCACTTCCTGCCAGCTCAGCTGCGGTTTTGCCGTGTCGCGCGTCACGCCGCTGCCGTAGATGAACAGCGGCACCGAATAGCGCATCTGGAAAGTGAGTCCGGCCTGATTTTCGCCTGGCGTACGCGGCGTAGGGATCTCATCCAGCACCACGCGAAAGGCCACTTCACGTCCGGCTTCAGGTGGCGTTTGCTTAATTAAACGCACCAGCTGCTTCTGTCCTGGCTCGAGGCGCACCATCGGCGGGCTCGCCACCACTTGCTGCTGGGTTTGATACTGCTCCTGGCCGTTAACCTGCTGCCAGCTGAAGATGCGCACCTGCATCATGGTGGTGGCATTGCCGTGATTCTCCAGCCACAGCTCGCTGGCTTTATCTTCCGGATCAATCGCCGGATCGATCGGCCACACCATCAGCGAATTGGCGGCATGCACCGCAGGCGTTAGGGCCACAAATAACAACAGGATCAGGGCGCGCAGGTTAATCATCATTCCTCCTTTTAAGTGACGCCATCACCAACTCAGCGTGACGGTTAAAGTGTCGGTATAGGTCCCGGCGCGCGTGGGGCCGGGCAGCGTTAATAAGCCGTAAATCGGCAACGTGATGTTGTTGGCATTGCTGTAGCTCAGCGCCATTGGGCTATTCACCGGAATAGCCGTGGTGTGTGCCGCATTGGTATACAGGCTGTACGCCACGGTATTGGTGTTACTGGTGTGTTTGAGATTGCGCGTGGAGGTGTAATGACTGCCGCCGTTGATGCTCATACTCACGGCGGTGCCTGGCGTGCAGGCGAGCGTGATGGTGGTGCTTTGTACATAGCTGGCGCTGACGCTGCTCGCGGCCACGCCAGATTGGGTACCAAAATTAAGCGTGCCAAATACCCCGGTATTGGTTCCGGAGACAACACAGCCTGCCACTACTGATGCTGAAACCTGAAACGTTGCGGTCGGCAACCCCCAGGCGGAGACGCTCCCTATCAGCAGGGCAAGGCCGCCTGCACTGTGCACCCACCGTTGCACCACGGCCTCCCTGATTATCCTTTCCCTCAGTAATTCACCGCCACGTTGATGGTGTCGGTGTAGGTCCCTGCCGGAATCAAGGGGTTAAACCCGCCGCCCACAACCTGACCATAAATGGCGTAGTTGGTCCCGAGTGTAGGATCGGTGGTACCACTGGCAGCGATATTGGTGTTGTTGGCGATGGCGGTAGTGAATGCGGCGTCGCTATACAGCGTATAGGCAATGCCTTGCGTATTGTTGGAGCCGAGGATCAGGTAGCGTGGCTGGCCACTCACCGTACCGTAAACGGTCGCCGGTGCAGCGTTGCTGCTGGTGACCTGCACGTTGAAAGTTTGTCCGGTGGTGCAGCGAACAAAGATGCCGTTACCTGCTGCGCCAACCAGGGTGGCATTGAGCGTATCAAAAGTGGCTGCGCTGCTACCAAAGTTCAGGGTACCGAAGTTCACTCCCGCCGTGGCCGATTGACCGTTCACCAAACAACCGGTTGTCAGCGTCAACGTCGCATTGATGGTTCCCGTTGTGGTGGCGGCAAAAACAGCATGAGGTGCCAGTGCGGCGCTTAGGCTAGACGCCACAAGAAAAAGCTTGAGTTTCATAATCATTCCTTACTGATTATCCAAGGTCAGTGCTTTTTCACCTGGTCATACATTTATGGAAATACATCCGAAATCAAACAAGAGCCGCAATGGACTCGACAGCGTAAGCGCCTGCCGCCTAAGAAAATTCCTGGATGGCGGATTAATGATTTATATCAGTTTTCTTTACTATAGATCAGCAAATTGGCCCCTGTATGCAGATGGTTCAATTTTTCCCTAATCAATTCACACTTTTCGCCGATAACTCAGTAATCACAAGGGGTAGCGAGCGGTTAAAAAAACTAAATAGACGATGATTTCACCCTCTACCGCGCGCTTCGGTTCAATGTTATGTTCGTGCATTAATCAGATATTATTAATTTTTCGCTTAACGACTGACGATGAAAATAAAAAAAATCCGCACGACAACTCCAGATTTTTCTGGACCAGTTCTGTATTGAACTGCGCCGCAGGGGGACATTAATCGCCCTTGATCGGCGCTTTATCATTCTTGTTTTGTTTTGACGACACCGCACCCGCTCCGCAGCGGGTAGAGTTTAGGAGCGCACATGCTGCTGGTTACCTGGGATAGCGTTCTGGTTACCGTTTCACTGATCGTGGCCTTCATTGCCGCGTTCACCGCCTTAGATACCGCCGGGCGCGTGGCCGTTTCACGCGGTTATCTGGCAACACTGTGGTTGATCGGCGGGGGCACCGCGATGGGCATCGGCGTGTGGGCAATGCACTTTATTGGCATGCTGGCGATGATGATGCCAATGACCATGCGCTACAACGTCGAGCTGACCGCCATCTCATTGCTGGTGGCGATTATCAGCGCCATCTTCGCCTTTGCGCAGGGCGTGCAGGGCAGTCATCTCACCCGACGCCGCTTAATTCGCGGCACCTTAATCATGGGAAGCGGCATCATTGTCATGCACTACCTCGGCATGAACGCGCTGATGATTGCCACCCCGATTTACTGGAATCTGCCGCTGGTGACGCTCTCGGTGCTGATTGCCTACGCAGCATCAGGTGCGGCGTTGTGGCTGGCGTTTCATCTGCGCCAGGGCGAAAGCCTGCTGCTGCTGCGTGCCTGCGCGGCACTGGTGATGGGCATTGCGATTGCCGGCATGCATTACACCGGCATGGCGGCAGCAGAATTCGTTATGCCGGTGAGCATGCAACATCACGGCGCCAGCGAAGAGGGAATGGCGGTGTGGGTCACGATTATCACGCTGAGCATTCTGGGGCTGATGTTGCTGATATCGATGCTGGATGCGCAACTGCGTGCCGCGCGTCTCGCTGCCAAACTCAAGCGCGCCAACAGCGAGCTGCGCCAGCTGGCGATGCATGACAACCTCACCGCGCTGCCAAATCGCGTGATGCTGGAGCAGCAACTCACCACGGCGATCAAGCAGGCGACGCTGCAGGATGAAAACTTCGCGCTGATGTTCATGGATCTCGATGGTTTCAAAGCCATTAACGACACATGGGGCCATCACGTTGGCGACCGCTTGCTGATCGCGGTAGCCGATCGTTTGCGCGATGAACTGAGTGAGGAGATTCTTTTGGCGCGTCTGGGCGGCGATGAATTCGTCATACTGTGCCCGCAATTTCATCTGCATCAGGCCACCAAACTGGCGCAGCGTTTGGTTCAAATCATTGATGCGCCTTTCGAACTTGATCGCTATTCGCTGCGCGTCTCGCTCAGCGTCGGTATCGTTATCTTCCCGCTGCATGGTCGCAGCCAGCAGGAGCTGATGTTCAACGCCGACTCCGCCATGTATCACACCAAACACAGCGGGCGTAACGGCTGGTGCCTGTTTGAACCGGCGATGAGCGCGGTGGCGCAGCATCAGTTGGCGCTGGCTAACGATCTGTGGAACGCGCTGGAGTATCAGGAGATGCGCCTGTTCTATCAGCCAAAATTCCGCGCGGGTGGCACCGTATTGATGGGCTTCGAGGCGCTGCTGCGCTGGCAGCATCCGCGTCGCGGCCTGCTGATGCCCGATATGTTCCTGGCGCGCGCCGAGAAAACCGGGCAAATTGTCGCGCTGGGTAACTGGGTGATCAATGAAGCCTGCCGCCAGCTGAAGCAGTGGCACGATGAAGGTAACGGCGACTGGACGGTATCGGTCAATCTCTCGGCGCTGCAGTTCCAGCAGCGTGATTTAATTGAGAGCGTGCGCCAGGCATTGCAGCGCCATCAAATCCCTGACGGGGCGTTGATGCTGGAAATTACCGAGAACATTGCGATGCGCGATCCGCAGTTCAGCCAGCAGCGCATTGCCGAACTGCATTGTCTTGGGGTGAAAGTGGCGATTGATAACTTCGGCATCGGCTACGCCAACTTGCTGCACTTGAAACACCTTGAAGCTAGCGAGTTGAAAATCGACCGCGCCTTTATCAACAGTTTGCGCGCCGGCAGCGAAGACGCCACGGTGGTCACTGCGATGTTGACGCTGGCACAAACGCTTAACCTGCGCATGGTGGCGGAAGGGGTCGAAACCGAGGAGCAGCAGCGTTTGCTCACCGGGTTAGGCTTCGACACGCTGCAAGGTTATCTGCTCGGCAAGCCCACGCCAGCCGATCGCATCGGTGAATTTACCGCTGCGCTTGCGGTGCCGCTGGCCTTTAGCGATAACGTGGTGCCGCTGGCGGGCGCGCAATAAACAATTTTTAGTTTCTTCCCCATCGGAAGGTTTCATCGTTCAAAAACTCATATCGGCAGTTACGCTGCCGATAATTCCTACAATAAAACCAATAGACCGCACTTTTTTAACAACAACACCACAGCTGACTTACACCGGCTTTTACTTGGGAAATCACTATGTTAGTGACTTCGTACGATTCGTTTACCGTCATCGTCTCGATTCTGGTAGCGATGCTGGCCTCGTTTACTGCGCTTGATATGGCAGGGCGCGTGGCTTCCTCAACTGGCAAGGTGGCGCTGGTTTGGTTATTCGGCGGTGGATTCGCTATGGGCGTGGGCATCTGGGCGATGCACTTCATTGGCATGCTGTCGATGAGCCTCGATATGGTCATGAGCTATGATCCCACGCTGACCGTCACCTCCATGGTGGTGGCGGTATTAGCCTCGGTTTTTGCGCTGTGGCTGGTGTGCTCAACGCCCACTTTGCCGTGGCTGCGACTGTGTGGAGGCGCTGTGGTGCTGGGTTCCGGCGTGGTCGCCATGCACTACACCGGCATGGCGGCGCTGATGTTTACGCCCGGCATCACCTGGAATTGGGGTTGGGTGGCGGCATCGGTGGCGATTGCGCTGGTGGCCTCAGGCGCCGCGCTCTGGCTGGCGTTTAACCTGCGCGAAGGTCACGGCCGCGTCACCGCGCTGCGTTTAGGCGCATCGGTGGTGATGGGCTGTGCGATTGCCGGCATGCACTACACCGGCATGGCGGCGGCCAATTTCCCGATGCACAGCCATGCGACGCACATGGGCGTAAACAGCAACTGGCTGGCGGTGGTGGTGACGGTGGTGACGCTAGCGATCCTCGGCATTACTTTGCTGGTCTCAATGCTCGATGCACGTCTGCAAGCGCGCACCTCGATCCTCGCCCACTCGCTGGCGGAAGCCAACCGTGAGCTGGCACAGCTGGCGCTACACGATAACCTGACGCGTCTGCCCAACCGTATTTTGTTGGAAGATCGTCTGGAGCAAGCCCTCAATAAAGCCAACCGTGAGAAAACGCAGTTTGCGCTGATGTTTATGGATCTGGATGGCTTCAAAGCGGTAAATGACGCTTTTGGCCATCACGTGGGCGACAACCTGCTGATTGGCGTGACCGAGCGCATGACCGAACAGATGAAAGGGCACTACACGCTGGCGCGCATGGGCGGCGACGAGTTTGTGCTGCTGCTGGAAATTGATGAACCCAATGATGCCGCAGCGGTTGCTGATACGCTGGTGAAAGCGGTGGATCGCCCATTCGATATCTCGCGCTATGAGCTGGTGGTGTCGCTGAGTATTGGAATTGCGGTTTACCCCGGTGACGGCAAAGATGATCGCGAGCTGATGTTCAACGCCGATGCCGCCATGTATCACACCAAGAACAACGGCCGCAACGGTTACACCTTCTTCCAGCCGTCAATGAACACGCTGGCGCAGTCGCAATTGCAGCTGAACAACGATCTGTGGCAAGCGCTGGATAACGAAGAGTTACGCCTGTTCTATCAGCCAAAATACTGCGCGCCGAGCGGCCCGATCCTTGGCTTTGAAGCGCTGCTGCGCTGGCAGCATCCTTCACGCGGTCTGCTGGCGCCGGACGCCTTTCTGCCGATGGCGGAAAAGACCGGCATGATCATTAACATCGGCAACTGGGTGATCAACGAAGCCTGTCGCCAGCTGCGTGCCTGGCATCTGCAGGGTCATCCGCACTGGTCGGTGGCGGTCAATTTGTCGGCTGTACAATTTGAGCAAAGCAATCTGGTGGAAACCGTTACCGAGGCGCTGACGCAGCACCAGATTCCGGCTGAACTTTTGACGCTGGAAGTGACCGAAACCACGGCGATGCGCGATCCGGAAGAGAGCGTGCGTATCCTCACCGAACTCACCAATATGGGCGTAAAAGCCTCGATTGATGATTTCGGCACCGGTTACTCCAGCTTGTTGTATCTCAAGCGGTTACCGGCCAGCGAGCTGAAAATCGATCGCGCTTTTGTTAATGAACTGCAGGCGCATTCGGAAGATGCCACCATCGTCTCCGCCATTGTCGCGCTGGCGCAGTCGTTGCATCTGAAAGTGGTCGCCGAAGGGGTAGAAACCCAGGATCAACAGGCGTTCCTCACTGGTTTAGGCTGCGATACCTTGCAGGGCTATTTGCTGGGCAAACCGGTGCCGCCGGAACGCATTGGCGAGCTGCCGAATTTTTATCAAGAAGAGTTAGCGCTGGAGCAGGTGCCTTAACGCCTTCATTCCCTCTCCCGCTTGCGGGAGAGGGTTAGGGTGAGGGAAACTAGCCGCCAAATCCTCTACATCGGAGTTCGGGTGGCGAAATATCAGCAGTTGGTCGAGCAGCTTCGCACGCAAATCGAGGCGCGCATCTGGCCGCCGGGCGAAAAACTGCCGTCGCTACGTCAGCAGGCGGAGCAGAGCGGGTTGAGCCTGATGACGGTGATGCACGCCTATGAAGTGCTGGAGAGTCAGGGCTGGATCGTCTCAAAGCCGCAATCCGGCTATTACGTGGCCCCGCGCGCCGCCGAAAGCCGTCCGCGACTGCCCACGCATGAGATCGGCAAAACCGATCAGGCGGATACCAATAGCTTCGTGTTCGACGTGCTGCAAGCCACGCGCAATCCCGCCATCATGCCGTTTGGCTCAGCCTTTCCCGATCCCGAACTCTTCCCGCAGCGCCAGCTGATGCGCTCGCTGGTAAAAGTCTCACACAACTTAAAGCCCACCGATGCGCTCAACAATCTGCCGCCAGGCAATGAAGCGTTGCGCAAAATTCTCGCCCAGCGCTACGCACAGCAGGGCATCACGCTGTCGCCGGATGACATCGTCATCACCAATGGCGCAATGGAGGCGCTCAACCTCAGCCTGCAAGCCGTCACCGAACCCGGTGATTGGGTGATCCTCGAAAACCCATCGTTTTATGGTGCGCTCCAGGCGATTGAACGCCTGAAGCTGAACGCGATTGCCATCGCCAGCGATGTCGAACACGGTATGGATTTGCAGGAGCTGGAGCAGGCCTTGCAGCGCTGGCCGGTGAAAGCCTGCTGGCTGATGACCAACCGGCAAAATCCGCTCGGCTTCACCCTGAGCGCCGAGCGCAAGCAGCAGTTGGTGGAACTGCTGGCGCGCTACAACGTGGCGATGATTGAAGACGATGTGTACGGCGATCTGTATGAAGGCCATGACAAACCGCTGCCGGCTAAAGCTTTTGATCTCGATGGCAACGTGCTGCACTGCGGAAGTTTCTCGAAGAATCTGGTGGCGGGATTTCGTGTCGGTTGGGTGGCTGCCGGACGTCATGCGCAGCGCGTGCAGCGTATTCAGTTGATGAGCACGCTCTCGACCAGCGCACCGATGCAGCTGGCACTGGCCGATTTCCTCAGCACGCGCAGCTACGACACGCATTTAAAGAAGCTAAGGCAGACGCTGGCTAAACGTAAGCTTTTGGCGCAACAGGCGCTGCGCCGGGTATTACCTGCTGAGGCCAGCATCAGCGATACGCCGGGCGGTTATTTTCTCTGGGTTGCGCTGCCGGCGCAGATCAATACCACTGAGCTGTATCATTTGGCCTTGCAGCAGGGTATCAGCATCGCGCCCGGCCAGCTGTTTTCCAGTAGCGAGGGCTTCAGCCACTGTTTCCGCTTCAACACCGCCTGGCCGTGGGATGCACGCGCCGAGGCGGCGGTAGAGACGTTGGGAAAACTGATTGGCACGCTAAACGGTTAAACCTGGGCCGCCTGCTGGTGGCCCCAGGTGAGATAGTAAACGTCGTAGAAATCCACTTCACCTTTCTGCTTCATCAGGCGATCAATGCCGCTGCGTACGCGCTCCGGCGTGTGGGGGTTATCGAGAATCTTATCCAGCGCTTGTTGAGAAACCGGCTGCACGTAATACCATTCGCCGTTGTAACAAACGCGCAAATCCAGCGTGTCGATATCTTCGAAGCGATATTTCGGGTTGATATCCATCAGCATCAGCACGCTCATCACCACCACAAACACCGTGGCAAACCAGAACGCTGGCCAGCCGAGCATGTCGGTTGAAAAGATCAGCGCCACGCACAGCGCGTAGCACAGATACATAATGGCCCAGAGCCCCGGATGGGTTTTGAGGAAGGAAAAGCTAAAGCGCGGCAAATTATCACGCTGTCCTTCGCGGTTCAGCGTGGCGATTTCGTCGAGCAGGATTTGTTTGATCGCGTCCATTGTTCACCTCTAATTATCACTGCCTGCCAGTAAAGCACATAACAGTGAAGCGAATTAGAGACAGATTCGCTGTGTTTTTTTATAACAGTTGCGAGGGGCCGGTGTTTCCCTCACCCTAACCCTCTCCCGCAAGCGGGCGAGGGAACCGATTGAGCCCGTTCTAACTACCCTTTCTACTTGTGGGAAAGGGCCGGGGTGAGGGCATCAAGCCGCAGAGTAATAAATCAAGAAACCTGACCCACAATCTGCAAATTCGCATCATCGGGCACTTCGTTGTACGACAACACATTCAACCCATTGGCAAACAGACGGGCGTAGCGCGCAATCAGCGGGCGCAATTGCGGTGTTACCAGCAGCACCTGCGTCAGGTTCTGCGCTTTCAACTGCTCCACCATCACCGGCAGCGTGCTCTGCAGCTGCGTCAGGATATTCGGATCAACCGGGAAGCTATCCAGCGCCACTTTACCGGCTTGCTGTGCCTGATTCAGCGCCGCCAGCAGCAGATTCTCCAGGCTGTTTTCCAGCGTATAAGCCGACAGCGGTTTGTTGTCCGGCGCAATCGCCGCCACCATGGCGCGACGCAGGGCATAGCGTACATCGGAAGTCAGCAGGATCGGATCTTTGGTGATCGCCGCGCTCTCCAGCAACGTCGTCGCGATGGTGGTGATGTCTTTCAGCGACACCTGATCGTTCAGCAGCAGACGATACACTTTCAGCTGCAAGCTGAAGTTCACCGCCGCATTCACATCTTCCGACAGCTTAGGCGCCACATTCGCCAGACGCTGATGCAGCTGGGTAATGTCATCGTAGTTAAACAGCTCCGGCAGATTCTCGCGCACCACTTTATTCACATGGGTGGCCACCACGCTGGCGCAATCCACCACCTGATAACCCAGGTTCAGCGCTTTGGCTTTCTGCTCGGGCAGAATCCACGTCACCGCCATGCCGTAGGCCGGATCGGTATCCAATACGCCATCGATTTCGCCGTACTGTTCCGGCGTCGGGATCGCCATCAGACGATCGGCGTGCACTTCGCCGACGGCGGTGCGCACGCCATTGATCTTGATCGCGTACTGCGCCGGCTTGAGGTGGAAATCTTCGCGCAGCGCAATCTCCGGCAGCAGTACGCCGCTGGTTTCCGACACCACTTGCCGCACGCCACGCATACGCAGCGTCAGCGGTGCACCTTTGCCTTTATCCACCAGCGTCACCAGCTTGTAGCCAAGATTCAGCCCGATCGGCTCAACCATCGGGATAGTGTCCCAACCGATGGCGGGCTGATCGTCCGGCTGCGTCAGCGCCTGGTTGATCGCTTCCATAGCGTGATGATCTTGCGTCGGCGCTTTGATTTTCTGGCTTTGACGCCACGCAGCGAACAGCAGCAGGCCGGTAAATACCAGGAACACCAGATGCGGCATGCCCGGTACCACCGCCAGCACAAACATCACGGCCGCAGCGGTATACAGCGTACCTGGCTTAGCCAGCAGTTGAGACTTGATGTCATCGCCCATGTCCGCACCATCGCTGATGCGCGTCACGATAATCGCCGCCGCCGTTGAGAGCAGCAGTGAAGGAATTTGTCCGACTAAGCCATCACCGATGGTCAGCAGGACATATTGTTCGAACGCTTGTCCTGCCGGTAAACCGTACTTGAACACGCCAATCAAGATTCCGCCAACCACGTTAATCAGCAGGATCATGATGCCGGCGATGGCGTCGCCGCGTACGAATTTGGACGCGCCATCCATTGCACCGTAGAAGTCGGCTTCGTTTGCCACATCCTGGCGACGCGTGCGCGCCTGTTCCTGATTGATTAACCCGGCATTGAGATCGGCATCGATCGCCATCTGTTTGCCTGGCAACGCATCAAGCGTAAAGCGCGCCGAGACTTCAGATATACGTTCGGCACCTTTGGTGACCACCACAAAGTTGATCATGGGCGCGGTGAGTGAAGAGGAGCGTAAAGAGATCGTCGCGCAATTGAACGGCACGTCGGTTTTTGATGGCACCAATTTCAATCCTTTTGACGTTGAGAACTCCGGCGGATCGGCGATTATCGGCGAAACCATGGCAATTTCCCCGCCGACGCAAACAGCGACTGTCAGCCCAGGTAAGGCTGACATCAGTTTGAACGCCGGCAGCAAGCCACAGGAAGATTTAGACAGCGTGCTGTCACGCTCGGATGCGGAGTTGGTGTTGTTACACAACCAGCTGCAACGGATGATCAACAGCTATAACGCGCAAAATTACCTGATGCTGGAAACCTTGCCACAAGGGCTGCGCATTCTGATTCAGGACGATCAGGATCGCATGATGTTCCCACGCGGTAGCGCGGTACTAACGCCATTCTTCCAGAAACTGCTTACCGAGCTCGGCCCGGTGTTTAACCGCATCGACAACAAAATCATGATCAGCGGCCACACCGATGCCGCGCAGTACAGCGGCAACGCCGCCTACAACAACTGGAATCTGTCTGGCGATCGTGCGCTGGCGGCACGCCGCGCGCTGGAGCGTGGCGGGCTGGAGAGTGCGCGCGTATTGCAGGTTAATGCCATGGCGTCACGCATGCCGCGCGATCTTGACGATCCCATGAGTGCGCGTAATCGCCGCATCGAAATTCTGGTGTTAACCGATGCCGCTGCAGAAACCCTGTTCCAGTTTTATGGCCGCGAAGGGGAGAACGTTGTGAAACCTATCGCTGAGCGCCTGCGATAACCTGTCAGTGCCTTTGAATCGCTTTTTTTGATTCGGCCGGTGGCGAAATCCACCGGTTTTTTTTGCATTAAATTCATGCCGCTTTGCGGCCAGGTGCGCATAAATGCGCGCCAGTTATGGCGACCCTCATTCACCCGCACGAGATGTTAATTATGTTGCTAATAAATTTGGCTTTAGTTAGCTAAATCATTCTTTTTTGTGAATTTTGTTGGTGGGCGCACATTGCAATGCCACTTTGGTAAGCCACAATTAAGCATTGTGATTAACCGGAGAAAGAGTATGACTGCCAACCACTCCAGCCTGCTGTTACTGATGTCTTTCGCCGCCGGCACCTTTTCCGCTGGATCCTCCAGCAATCCGCAACATCTGATGTTGTCGCTGCCGTCGGGTGGCGTGCCCAACAGCCCGCTGCCGCTGATCATCTGGCCCGGCATTGTGCCGTATGACGATGAAAACCCTACGGAAGACAGCGCCGCCTGGTTTGAAAAAACCTTTACCCGCAACGGCTGGCCCGCCGCATGGCGTGCGCCGATCTTCCCTTATACGCATTACCATCCGAACACCCATGAAGTGCTGGGTGTTGCGGCTGGCTGGGCGGAAGTGCTGTTCGGCGGCGACAGCGGTCGCATGGTGACGCTGCGTGAAGGCGATGCGGTACTGATCCCGGCGGGTGTCGGCCACAAACAGGTATTTGCCTCAGAGGATTTTTTCACCGTTGGCGCCTATCCTGAAGGCATGTCCCCGGAAACCGTGCGTGATGAGCCGTCGCGTTTACGTACGTCGAAGGAGAAGATCCAGCAGGTGCCGCTGCCATCCCGCGATCCTTTTACCGGTGGCGAAGGCGCGATGACGGAGATCTGGCTGCCAATCGCGCAGCAGCTAATGCACCAGTAAAGTGCAAAACAGCCATTTCCGTTGACGCGGCGCGTGTGCCTGCCGGGGCAAGCCTCTGGCACAGTTTGTGCAGGAGAGAGTGAGGTCCTCTGACAAGCGCCGGGTAAATCATGAAAGAAAGCTACCAGATAGCATCACAATTCTATGATGAGATGTGGCTGAGCGATGGCCAACACCGCGCTCACTACCAGCAATACTGGGAATGGTTACAACAGGCGGACAAAGAGGCCGTGGCGCGCAAACGTGAAGAAGCGGAACTGCTGTTTCATCGCGTCGGCATCACCTTCAACGTCTACGGTGATGACGGCGGCGCGGAACGTTTAATTCCTTTCGACAGCGTGCCGCGCATCATTCCTGCCAGCGAGTGGGCAATGCTCGATCGCGGCATTCGCCAGCGGGTACAAGCCCTCAACGCCTTCCTGCACGACATCTACCATCAGCAACTGATCCTCAAAGCCGGCATCGTGCCCGCTGAACAGGTGCTGGTGAACGATCAATATCAGCCCTGTATGCAAGGCGTCGATCTGCATCGCCACATCTACGCGCACATTGTTGGGGTAGACATGGTGCGCAATAACGACGGCGAATATTACGTTCTCGAGGACAATCTGCGCACGCCGTCTGGCGTCTCCTATATGCTGGAGAACCGCAAGATGATGATGCGCCTCTATCCGGAACTGTTCGCCGGGCAGCACATCGCGCCGGTAGAGCGTTATCCTTCGCATCTGCTGCAAACCCTGCGGGAAAGCTCGCCGGTCAACGATCCGGTGGTGGTGGTGCTGACGCCGGGCCGCTTTAACAGCGCCTACTTCGAGCACAGCTTCCTCGCGCAGCAGATGGGCGTTGAGCTGGTGGAGAGCGCCGATCTGTTCGTCAAAGATGGCGCGGTGATGATGCGTACCACCGCCGGGCCGTGCAAAGTCGATGTGATCTATCGTCGCGTTGATGATGCTTTCCTCGATCCACTGGCGTTCCGCCCGGATTCGATGCTCGGCGTGCCGGGCTTGTTGTCGGTGTATCGATCCGGCAACGTGGTGCTGGCGAACGCGATCGGCACCGGCGTCGCCGATGACAAATCGATCTATCCCTACGTACCGGACATGATCCGTTTCTATCTTGATGAGGATCCGATCCTCAATAACGTACCCACCTGGCAATGCCGCAAACCGCAGGATCTTACCTACGTGCTGGCCAACCTGGCGAAAATGGTGGTGAAAGAGGTGCACGGCGCAGGCGGTTACGGCATGTTGATTGGCCCGGTGGCGAGCCAGCAGGAGCTGAGTGATTTCCGCGATCGCCTCAAAGCGCGCCCGGAAAACTACATCGCGCAGGACACGCTATCGCTCTCCACGTGTCCAACCTTTATCGATAACGGCCTCGCGCCGCGCCACATTGATCTGCGCCCGTTTGCGCTGTGCGGCGCGGATATTCGTCTGGTGCCCGGCGGCTTAACCCGCGTGGCGCTGAACGAAGGTTCGCTGGTGGTGAACTCGTCGCAGGGCGGTGGCACCAAGGACACGTGGGTTCTGGAGGATGACGCATCATGCTAAGCCGCACGGCCAGTGGCCTTTATTGGATGGCGCGCTATCTTGAGCGCGCAGAACAACTTGCTCGCGTGTTGGATGTGACCAACCGTTTGTCGTTAATGCCGGTGCGCGGTGACCAGGGCGACGATCTGCTGCTGCCGCTTAATCTCACCGGCACGCGTGAACTGTTTGAAACCCTCAACGGCCGCTTCACCATGCCGCAGCTGTTCAACTTTTTCGCCCTCGACGATCGCAATCCGTGCAGCATTTTCAGCTGCTGGCAGGAGGCGTGGAACAATGCGCATGCGGTGCGCGGCAGTTTGTCGTCGGAAGTGTGGGAGAGCATCAACTCGACGTGGATTGAGATGCGCAATACGCGGCGGCGCGGTATTACCAGCGCCAACGCCGATAGCTTTTTCGATTGGGTCAAAGAGCGCTCGCACCTGTTTCGTGGCGCGATGTTCGGCACCTTGCTGCGCGGTGATGCCATGAGTTTTATCCGCATCGGCACACTGATGGAGCGCAGCGACGGCACCGCGCGTTTGCTGAGCGTCAATCAGCAACTGCTGGAACAACAGTCCGATTCGGTACGCGAATATTATCGCCTCGACACCTTGCTGCGCGCGGTGTCGGCGCGTGAAGCCTACAACGCCATCTTTAAGCAGCAGCTGTTACCGGATCTGGTGAATGAGATGCTGATCCTGCGCAGTGAAAGTCCGCGATCGCTGCACTCCTGTATTGATGAGATCGCTACCCAGCTCGAGCAGATCGGTAGCAGCGGCGAAGATCGTCCGCGTTATCTGATCACCGTGCTGCTGGCGGAAATCAGGTTTAGTACCTGGGAAAGCCTGACCCAGGAAGGGTTAACGCACTGGCTCAATGCATTCCTGACGCGCCTGAACGCGCTGGCAGACAGCATCAATCACACCTATCTGGAGGCGAAATGAGACTGAACATCGAGCACAAAACCCGTTACGCCTACGAGCAGCAGGTGACACTCAGCACCCAGTATCTGCGTTTGACGCCGCAAAATTCGGTGCATCAGCAAATTATTTCGTGGGATTTGGAGCTGCCCTGCGCAGCCACCTGCACGCAGGATGCTTACGGCAACGTGATGCATGTGCTAACGCTGGATACGCCGCATCAGCAACTCGATATCGCCGCGCGCGGTGTGGTGGAGATCCTTGATGCCGGCGAGTGGGCACCCGATCCGGAGTGCGCGTTGTCGCCGCTGGTGTTTCTGCGCGCCACGCCGCTGACGCTGCCCAATCCCGAGATCCGCGAGTTTGCCCAGCGCTACTGGCGGCCGGAAAAGCCGCTCGCCAGCCTGGAAAAGTTGATGGATGAATTGCTGCTGAAGATGCCGTATCGTCCCGGCAGCACCCAGGTAACTGATACCGCCGCGAAAGTATTTGCCGCAGGCAGCGGCGTTTGCCAGGATCACAGCCACGTGTTTCTCGCCTGCTGTCGCACTCTGGGAATTCCGGCGCGCTATGTAAGCGGCTATCTCTATACTGAAAACGTTGAGCACGTCGCCACTCACGCCTGGGTTGAAGCCTGGCTGGATGGCAGTTGGCACAGCTTTGATATCACCAATAATACTCGCAGCACGCGCCAGCATTTACGTCTGGCGGTTGGTGTGGATTATCTCGATGCCTGTCCGGTGCGCGGTATGCGGCTGGGCGGCGGCGGTGAAGATATGCTGGCGGTGGCTGCGGTGCTTCAGGTGCATGCGCAGCAGTAATCAGAACAGGCGTAACTATGACTTATTGTGTGGCAATGCGTTTATCGTCAGGGATGATTTTTGTCTCTGATTCGCGGACCAATGCGGGCGTCGATCATATTTCCTCATTCCGTAAACTGCATGTGTTTCAGGTCGATGATGAACGCACGCTGGTGCTGCAAAGCGCTGGCAATCTGGCTACCACGCAGAGCGTGCTGAGCCTGCTGCGACGGCATAACGGCGATAACGATCAACCTAATTTGCTGAATGGACGATCGCTGTATGACATTGCGCTGATGGTGGGTGAAACGCTGCGCGAGGTGATCAAGCGCGATGGCGAGGAGTTTGGCGGCACGCTGCTGCTGGGGGGACAAATTCGTGGCGAGGAGCCGCGTCTGTTCCAGATCTATCCGCAGGGCAACTTCATCGAAGCCAGCGTTGATACGCCTTATTTCCAGATTGGTGAGAGCAAGTACGGCAAACCGATTATTGACCGCGTGCTGCGCTATGAAACGCCGCTCAGTCAGGCGATGCAGTGTGCGTTGATTTCAATGGATTCCACGTTAGCGAGTAATATTTCGGTGGGATTACCGCTGGATGTGATGGTCTATCGCACCGACAGTTTCAGCGATAGCGAGCAATATCACATTACCGAACAGCATCCCTATTTTTCACAAATTCGTCAGCTGTGGAGCAAAGGATTGTTGAGCGTGTTTTCGCAGCTGCCACCGTTAAAACTCTAATTGAGTGGGGTCGCCATTCATGGCGACCAGGTTTTTCACACTAACTCATTCAATTTTGCTGTCATATTAATGCCACTAATCCCTTTTAAACCTAATTTACGCAGGATTTTTATTTTATAGGTACTCACGGTTTTACTACTGAGTTGCAATTGTGAGGCGATCTCTTTATTTGTCATTCCCGACGCCAGTTTCACCAACACCATCAGTTCCCGGCGCGTCAGGCTCATCAATTTTTCACTCTCAATTAACTCGTTTACCTCGGCCGCTTCCTCCGTTACCGGATAAAAACGCTTACCACATTCCACCTCTTTTATTGCGGTAAGGAGAGTGTCTAAATTGCCGCGTTTACACACATAGCCTTCCACGCCTAATTGCAAGCAACATCGTTGATAAAAAAGGCTTTCTGACGCGGTATAAACAATGATTTTGAGGTCTGGCAACGCGCGCTTAATGTCCGTAATCAACGGAATGCCAGCGCGCCCAGGCATGGTGAGATCGAGCAGCAAAACGTCCGGACGTGTCCTATGCAGCTCGGTAATTAACAGATCGCTTTTATTAGCAGTGCCAGCGATGGCGTAGTGATATGACTGCAGTAATGCCTGAATGCCCGTACAGATTAACGGATGGTCATCAACAATAAATACCGAATGAATCATATGTGTAGCCCAGAGGAAAAAATAAAAAATAAACGCAAAGTTAAAACACCCTTTAACAAACTATTTAACTGGTGTGACCAGATTAATTCACGCTGCTTAACAATAAGCTTTAAGTCATGTCTTGAATTTGGGGTTTTAAGGTCAGTTTTTGTTTTTTATGCGCAAGAACAATGCAAGTGGCTGCTTTTTAGGCTTTCACGACGCCGCAGTCATAAATCTGAAAACAAGCCGTTTTAACGTCGAAGCGATAAACCGCTGCGTGTAAAAGGTGAATGATGTTTTCCGTTGATCAGCTTCTCGATACCTACTGGCCAGGTCATCAACCGGCAAACTGGCAGAAAAGCGCCCTGAAATGGGCCGTTCGCGAACATGAATTCCAGGCGTTTGCCGCCCGCTATCGTCATCTGAAAGGCGTGGATATGGTGGAGCAGGTACTGGAGCATCTTGATGTGCGCTGTGAACTGAGCGAGCGCGATTTGGAGCAGATTCCCACGCGTGGCCCGGTGGTGATTGTTGCCAACCATCCGCTCGGTGCGCTGGATGGTTTAGCATTGCTGGCGGCGGTTTCGCAGGTGCGACGCGATGTGAAAATTGTCGCCAACCGCATGTTGATGATGCTGGAGCCGATCAACAACATGATGTTGCCGGTGGATAACATGGGCAACCGTACCAGCCGCGAACAGCTAACGCGCATGCAGCAGCATCTCGATAATCAGGGCGTGCTGATTATCTTCCCAGCGGGTGAAGTGTCGCGCCTTTCCAGCCGAGGCGTGCGCGATCGTCACTGGCATCACAGCTTCTTACGCCTCGCGGCCCGCGCTCGCGCGCCCATCGTGCCAGTGCACGTGGTGGGGCGCAACAGCCTGGCATTTTACGCCGCCGCAAAAATTGCCTCGCCGCTCGCGTTACTGATGCTGGTACGCGAAATGTTTCGTCAGCGCGGTTCGCGCATTAAGTTACACATCGGCGAACAGATCCCGTTTGCCAACTGGCATGATGGCCACACGCCGGGCAAAGAGCTGGCGAAGCGGCTGCGCAAACATCTGTATCGCATTGGTCAGGGACGACGCGGCTTGTTTCAGACCGAAGCGGCGATTGCGCGGCCGGAAGATCGCGCCGAACTGAAAAAAGCGTTGATGGAGAGCGAGCGACTCGGCACGCTGCCGGATGGCAAGCAGATCTACCTGTGGCGACGCAACGGTGCCAGCTGGGTGCCGCTGCTGCGTGAGCTCGGGCGCTTACGGGAAGTGGCATTCCGCGCGGTGGGTGAGGGCAGCGGGCGTCGTCGCGACCTCGATAAATACGATGACGATTACTATCACCTGATTCTGTGGGACGACGATGCGCTGGAGATCGTCGGCGCCTATCGCTTTATTCCGGGCGCCGAGCAGCTGGAGCGTCGTGGGCTGGAAGGCATCTACAGCGACAGCCTGTTCCACTACGACGAGCGCATGTTGCCGATCATCAATCAGGGGCTGGAGCTGGGCCGCAGTTTTATTCAGCCCGCCTATTGGGGCAAACGCGGCCTCGATTATCTGTGGATGGGCATTGGTGCCTACATCGCTAAATATCCCGAAACCCGCTACTTATTTGGTCCGGTCTCGATCTCGGGCGGCATGCCGCTGGCGGCGCGCGATCTGCTGGTGGCGTTCTATCGTCTCTATTTCCCTACCGAACTGCCGCTGGCGACTTCACGCCGCCCTTATCCTGCCTCGTTACCGGAAGTGCTGGCGCAGTTCACCGGCGATAACTACAGCGAAGATTTACGCCGGTTGAAACATCTGCTGGCGAATCTCGGCACCGCCATTCCCACGCTCTACAAGCAATATTCCGAGGTGTGCGAGCCGGGCGGCGTGCAGTTTATCGATTTCGGCAGCGATCCCGATTTCAATAACTGTATTGATGGCTTAGTGCTGGTGGATCTCACGCGGGTGAAGCCCGCACGTTATGAGCGCTATATCGGCATGCATCTGTGAATCGCGTCATGCCGCTTAGTTAAGCACGGAGCGGCTTTCGTTCGCCTTGAACCTGGGCAGTTGCAGCACTTCGGTGCGGCGACCGAGCAGAGGACGCCTGGCCGCGCCCTCTGCACTCCCGGGCCTTGCGCCAGCCCAACCCGCCGCTTCGCGGTGCCTTCACTCATTTACGATTCCTGACGGACCGGCGGCGATTCGCTCCTGCTCAGCGCCGCCTCTCGCCGCATCCCTGCGGCTCGCCCTGGAATCTCTCATTCGTTCAGCGGGTTAGGATGTCGCCCCAACACCCGCGCTGCAGCAGTGGTGCGTATCCTTAACTCAAAATCGCTATCCATCCGCTGGGATTGCCATTCATGGCAACCAGATGCGCATAAATGCAGACTCTCGAAAAACCAAGCCAGGCATTCTGAGACTGCTGGATGCTTAGCGGGCGGTACCCCTGCGATGTCAGCGCGCTGCTTATCAGACAAGCATTACGCCATTTAGGGCGACCAGCTTCAATGTCATGGAATCGTCATCACAGTGTCGTAGGGTCTTAGCCGGACGGTTAGCGAAAGGCCAGAAACATGGCATCAATCACACTGCGCGGGCTGCGCAAATCCTTTGCGGCGCAGCCGGTATTGCAAGACATCTCACTGCAGATTGCGCAGGGAGAATTTATCGCCGTATTGGGCCCGTCGGGCTGTGGCAAAACCACCTTGCTGCGCCTGCTGGCCGGTTTTGAAACCGCCGATGCCGGAGAGATCCACGTGGGCGAACGCTGCTTCGCTGCGCCGGGCGTGCATCTGCCGCCGGAAGATCGTCAGCTTGGCGTGGTGTTCCAGAGCTATGCACTATGGCCGCATATGACGGTGGCGGAAAATGTTTCCTACAGTCTGAAAGTGAACGGCGTCGCGCGTGCCGAGCGCGAGCGCCGCACGCAGCAGGCGCTGGAGCTGGTGGGATTGGAAGCGTTCGCCGCCCGTCGTCCCGCCGATCTCTCCGGCGGTCAGCGTCAGCGCGTGGCGCTGGCGCGCTGTTTAGTGGCGCAACCGACCTTAGTTCTGCTCGATGAGCCGCTCGCCAACCTCGATGTCCACCTGCGCGCCACCATGGAAGAGGAGTTCCGCCGCTTCCATCATCACAGTCACGCCACCTTGCTCTACATTACCCACGATCAGCATGAAGCGATGGCGCTGGCCGATCGCATCGTGGTGATGGATGCCGGCCGTGTGATGCAGTTCGCCACGCCGCAAACGCTGTGGCGCGAACCGGCGAACGCCATGGTCGCGCGCTTTATTGACGACGGCAAAGTGCTGCCGATCAGCGATATCGAACCGCTCGGCGAGGGCCGCGCTTATGCCACGCTGTGCGGTATGCGCGTGTCGTTACGCTGCGCGCCGCATCAGCGTCCGCAGCCGCAGGCGCAAGCCAGTTTTCACGCAGTCGATTTCCACTTAGCCGCGCCGGGCGAACCACAGTTTGCCGCGCGCGTGCAGCGGGTGATCTATCGCGGCGGCCACTATCAGCTCAACGTGACGCCGCTGGCCGCGCCCGAATGCAGCATCACGCTGCTGCTGGCCGATCAGCCTTTACCCGTTGTCGACGCCACTGTGGGTGTGACGCTGCGTGACGGCTGGATTCTTCCTTCTTAATCTTCTAAACCTTCAGGGAAATGCTATGCGTACGATGTTCAACGTGTTGATGTTAGCCAGTGGATTCGTGATCTCTGCCGCCAGCTTTGCCGACGAGGCGCCAGCAGGGAAATTGGTGGTTTATACCTCGCAGGCACCCGAAATTGCCCAGCAAACCATGGATGCGTTTAAAGCCGCCTATCCCAATGTGCAGGTCGAGTGGACGCGCAACGGCACCACGCAGTTAATGAACGTGCTGCGCACCGAAATGATGAGCGGCGAAGCCAAGCCGGATGTGCTGCTGATTGCCGACGCCATCAACCTCGGCGCGCTGAAAAACGAAAACCATCTCTACAGCTACAGCGATGCGCCGCTTAGCCACATCAATCCATCGTTTTACGACAAAGACAAAACCTTCTTCGGCACCAAAATCATCGCCACGGTAATTGCCTACAACACCCAGCATGCGCAGCCGATTGATAGCTGGAACGCGCTGGCGGTGGAAGCCAACAAAGGGCAGATTGCGGTACCAAGCCCGCTTTACTCCGGCGCGGCGCTCTACAAGCTGCACACCGATATCAACACGCCATCGATTGGCTGGAGCTTCTACAAAAAGTTGGCGGCCATCGGCATCGCGCCCCAGGGCGGCAACGGTCCGGCGCTGAAGGCGGTCGCCAGCGGGCTGGATAAATACGGCATCATCACCGACGCCGACGTTATTCTGGCGAAGAAAAAGGGTTCACCGGTGGATCTGGTCTATCCCAAAGAGGGCGTGTCATATGTCACCGAACCGGTTGCCATCATGAAAACCGCGCACAACCTGCCGGCCGCCAAAGCCTTCGTTAACTTTATGCTTTCCGAGCCAGGCCAGAAGCTGGTGGTCGAGCAGGGCAACCGTCCGGTGGATGATCGCGTCTCAGCACCGGAAGGTTTCACGCCGATCAATAAAATCAAGCTGCTGTCGCCGGACGTGGCGAAAGCGATCAAAGAAGATGCGGCAGTGCGCGATCGGTTCAGCGCGCTGTTTGGTGGCTAAGCATGAGCGTGTTGAGCAACGAATGGCGCAATGTGACGCGCAAAGCGCCGCGCGTTAACAGCGAACGGCTGATTCTGGCGCTGCTGGTGCTGCTGATTGGTTTGCTGTCGGTGGCGCCGCTGATGCGGCTGGTGTGGACCGCCATTGCGCCCAGCGGCGTGCCGGATATCGCACGCTTAACGCGCCTGCTGGCGAGCGATCGCGTGTTGATCGCCAGCGGCAATACGTTGCTCATCGCGCTCAGTTCTACTCTGATTTCCGTGGTGCTCGGCACCGCCGCTGCGTGGCTGGTGGCGCTTAGCGATCTGCGCGCCAAAACCGCGTGGGTGTTTGCGTTTATCCTGCCGCTGATGATTCCGCCGCAGGTGACGGCGCTGGCCTGGCTGCAGGCGCTGGCTCCGGGCAGTCCGCTGGCGCTGCTGTTCGCCACGCTGGAGTTGCCGTGGTTTGCGCCCGGCGAGCAGCCGCTCTACTCCTTAACCGGCATTGTGCTGCTGCTCGGCACGCACAATGCGCCGTTGGTGTTCCTCACCGTGCGCGCCGGTTTGCGCCGCTTGCCCGCCGATTTGGTGGAAGCGGCGCAGGCCAGCGGTGCGTCACGCGCGCGCATCCTGTTCACCATTGTGCTGCCGCTGGCGCGCCCGGCAATTTTTGCCGGTGCCGCGCTGACCTTCGTTGCGGCGGCGGGCAACTTCGGTATTCAGGCGATGCTGGGGATTCCGGCGCGCGTGCCAACGCTGATCACGCTGGTGTATCAGCAGTTGAATGGCATTGGTCCGAGCGCGCTGCCAAACACCGCGGTGTATGCGTTATTGATTGCGGTAATTACGCTGGCGGGCATGGCGGCCAGCGCCTGGTTGGGCGGACGCCATGATGTGCGCGTCAACGGTGCACCGCGCCTGTGGCAGCAATCGCTGGGGCGCGGGCGTATGGCGGTTGAGGGCGTCGCCTGGCTGTGGATGGCGCTGACCTTGCTGTTGCCGCTCAGCGCGCTGTTGATCACCGCGCTCACCAGCGGTTTTGGCCAGGCGCTGAGCTGGCAAACGCTGACGCTGGAGAACTTCCGCGCCGCGTTGTGGGGTTATCCGGCGGTGCGACAGGCGTTTCTCACCAGCCTCGGATTGACCACGCTGGCGGCGCTGATTTTAACGGTTTGCGCGCTGTTTCTCGCCTATTTCCTCAGCTGGCGGCGAACTCAATTAGTGCGCGGATTGTGGCTGGCGAGTGAACTGACCTATGCGCTGCCGGGCATTGTCACCGGCGTGGCGGCGATGCTGTTTTTCCTGCGTCCGCTGCCGATCGTTAATGTCTCGCTGTATGGCACGGTGTGGATCATCCTTGCCGCCTATCTGGCGAACTTCCTCGCGCTGGTGCTGCGCCCAACGCTGGCCGGATTCGCCCAGTTGGAACCGGCATTAGATGAAGCGGCACGTTTGTGCGGCGCCGGTTTTCTGCGCCGCATGCGCGACATCTTATTGCCACTGGCGGCACCGTCGGCGCTGGCGGGCAGCGTGCTGGTGTTTCTCACCGCGCTGAATGAAATCCAGGTTTCGGTGCTGCTGGTCACCTCGCAAACGCAAACCATCGGACCGACCATCGTATTCCTTGATGAAGGCGGATCCGCGTCGCTGGCGGCGGCGGTGGGCTGCCTGATGATTGTGGTGGTTTGCTTATTAATGGCGGTTGCCACACGCCTGACGCGACGCTTGCCGCACGGCATTTTACCGTGGCAAGCGTAACGCCAGCCTGCCGTCAACGTATGATGATTTGTGAAGTATCCTACTGAACATTTTCTCGCCACTGCCGATAACTTACCTACCAACATTTGTCTGCGGATGAATAGCGCTTGTCAGCGCTGCGTATTTGCGCTTAAGTCTGCTTGATAATTAAGAATTTTCTTAAGTTTCGACGATACCAGCCCAGCAATAGGCGAATAACAATGAATAATAACTCTGACGTCATGTACCGACTTTTGGTACAGAGCGTGGTGGATTACGCCATTTACATGCTCAAACCCGATGGCACGGTGGCGAACTGGAATAGCGGCGCGCAGCGCGCCAAAGGTTACACGCCCGATGAAATCGTAGGGAAGAATTTTGCGCTGTTCTACAGCGAAGACGATCGTAAAAACGGCGCGCCGCAGCGCGGACTGGCGACCGCAACAGCAACCGGGCGCTTTGAAACCGAAGGCTGGCGTTACCGTAAAGATGGCAGCGCGTTTTGGGCGCATGTGGTGATCGACGCCATCCGCGATGAGTTTGGTGAGCTGCTGGGTTTTGCCAAAATCACCCGCGACTGTACCGAGCAGCAAGAGCAGCAGCGTAAACAGCGCGAGCAGGAACAGCGCTTTCGCATGCTGGTGGAAGGCGTCAGTGATTACGCCATCTATATGCTCGACTTGGACGGCAACGTGGAAAACTGGAACGTAGGCGCACAGCGCGCGAAAGGCTACGTTGCCGAAGAGATTGTTGGACAGCACTTCTCACGCTTCTACAGCGCCCAGGATCGTAAAAACCATATCCCGGAAAAAAATCTCACCACCGCCTTCAAAACCGGTCGTTTCGAAGACGAAGGCTACCGGTACCGCAAAGATGGCAGCGCATTTTGGGCACATGTCATCATTGACGCGATTCGTGATGATGCCGGCAAGCTGATTGGCTACGCCAAAATCACCCGCGACTGCACCGAACAACAGGCGCTGCTGCGTAAACAACACGAGCAGGAGAAGAACTTCCGTCTGCTGGTGGAAGGCGTGCGCGATTACGCCATCTATATGCTGGATGTGCAGGGCCGCGTGGTGAACTGGAACAACGGTGCACAGCGCGCTAAAGGTTATCTGGCTGACGAGATTGTCGGTCAGCACTTCTCGGTGTTTTACAGTTCAGCGGAACGTCATGCCAATGCGCCCGAAGCTAACCTCGGCATTGCGTTGAAAACCGGGCGTTTTGAAGATGAAGGCTGGCGCTACCGCAAAGATGGCTCGGCATTTTGGGCCCACGTTGTTATCGAAGCGATTCATGATGAAAGCGGCAAACTGATCGGTTTCGCCAAAATTACCCGCGATATCACCGAACGGCGTGAGAACGAGCAGCAGCTGCTGCGCGCACGGGATCTGGCCCAGTCGCAGAGCGCGAAAATGTCGGAGCTGTCGGGTTTTCTCGACACCATCATCAGCAATATTCCCTCGTGCGTGATTGTTGAAGACGCCATCAGCCGTGAAATCCTGATGGTGAATGACAAAGCCGAGCAGCTGTTTGGCATTAATAAAGCGCTGATCATGCATAAGCGCCCGCACGAATGTATGTCGGCGGAGCTGGGGGATTACTTCAACAGCCTGGCGGATGTGGCGCTGCGCAGCGAAGGCATTCACTCGCGCGAACAGCTGCTGCTGACGGCGGGCGGCGAGCGCATTCTGCATACGCGCGCCACCACCATTAGCGGCAAAGATATGCGTCAGAACTACGTGATGCTGATTGTTGAGGATGTGACCGACCAGCGTGAAGCCGATGCGCGCATTCGTCACATGGCACATCACGACAATCTCACCAGCCTGCCGAACCGCGTGCTGTTCCGCCAGAAGCTGAGTGAAGCGCTGCGCGTCGACAGTCAGAACCACCAGGTCAGCGCCACGCTGTGTCTCGATCTTGATAACTTCAAAAACGTCAACGATGCACTCGGCCACCAGATTGGTGATGACCTGCTGCGCGTGGTCGCAAAACGCCTGCGCAGCGCGCTGCGCGATCACGATACGCTGGCGCGCATTGGCGGCGATGAGTTTGCCATTGTGTTACCCAATGTTCGTGCTGCCGATGAAGCGGCGGTGGTGGCGCAGCGGCTGATCGAGGCGATTCGTCCGCCGATCAACGTTGAAGGGCATAATCTGTCGGTGGGCTTGAGCGTTGGCATCGCGCTCACCTCGCAGGCCACCAACACGCCGGAGCATATGCTGCGCTGCGCCGATATGGCGCTGTACGAAGCCAAACGTAATGGCCGCAATCGCTTCGAACACTTCACCATTGAGATGGACAATCAGGCGCGCAGCCGTCGCGTGATTGAGAACGATCTGCGTGATGCGATTTCTGGTCGTCAGCTTAAGCTTTACTATCAGCCGATTACCAACGAGCAGGGCATCATCGGCTATGAAGCGCTGATGCGCTGGCATCACCCGATCAAAGGGCTGATCATGCCGAACGATTTCATCCCGATCGCTGAAGAGACCGGTTTGATTCACATGCTCGGCGCCTATGCGCTGTATGAAGCCTGCCGCGAAGCGCAGAGCTGGAACACCGAACAATCGGTGTCGGTGAACCTGTCGCCGCTGCAGTTTAAAAACAGCTCGCTGGTGTCGGTGGTGGAAGGTGCGCTGCGGGAATCCGGGCTGGCGCCGCATCGGCTGGAAGTGGAGATCACCGAATCAGTGCTGCTGGACGACACGCTCGGTAATATCCGCACCTTGCAGAGTTTGAAAACGCTTGGCGTGCAGATTGCGCTGGATGATTTCGGCACCGGCTACTCATCGCTCAGTTATCTGCGTTCATTCCCGTTCGACAAAATCAAAATCGATAAGTCGTTTATCAACGATATGGGCGACAGCCGCGAGGCGCTGGCGATTATCCGCGCCATTACCGGCATGAGCCGCAGCCTCGATATTCAAATTACCGCTGAAGGCGTGGAGAACGGCGAGCAGTTTGCGAAGCTGCGCGAAGAGGGGTGTACGCTATTCCAGGGCTATTTCTTTGGCCGTCCGCAGCCGTCGGAGTTGCGGTTGAAAGAGTTGGAATAGGCATAAAAAAACGCCCGACATGTCGGGCGTTCTCAATTTTTGCTGTGTGTAATCTTTATTATTATGCGCCGTGGCCGTCGACGGACATGTGGCCGAGATCTTTGTCCACCAGGAACAGGCCTTCGCCTTTGTTGCCGACCATCGCCAGTTTATCCAGCACGGTTTTGAACAGCTTCTCTTCTTCATGCTGCTCGGCAACGTACCACTGCAGGAAGTTGAACGTTGAGTAATCCTGGGTGGTTAAGGCGGTGTGCACCAGCTCGTTGATTTTTTTGGTAATCAGCTGCTCATGCTTCAGCGCTTCTTCCAGCACGTCGTTCAGTGAAGTCCAGCTAATCGCTGGAGCCGCAATGCTGCCCAGCACCGGCAAAGCGCCGGCATCGCTGACGTAATCGAACAGCTTCTGCATGTGCTGCATCTCTTCGCGAGAATGCATTTTCAGGAATGAAGCGGCACCTTCATAGCCTTTATCGCTGCACCAGGCACTCATCTGCAGATAGAGGTTGGCAGAGAAGAATTCGAGGTTCAGTTGGTCGTTTAAACGCGAGGTCATTTCAGCAGTTAACATGGCTGAGTCCTTTTTAATTTGTCAGGTGAAGTACGGCGAATTATGCATCAATCTATACTTTTTTGTGAAGGGTTTTTCGCAAAAAGGTTGAATTTATCTTATTGATTGTAAATGGAATTATTCCACATGTTGAATGCGAGGAGTTCTCACTTTTGACTAATTTTCATTCACGCTGGATTGATTATAGCTGCGCATCGGGCGATGCTGAGGCTTGCCTTTACTTGTCAGGAGCTTAGCGGTGTCGAACGTCTTAGAGCATTACCATTTTCTGCATGAAATTCCCGAACTGGGTTTTCAGGAATTCAAGACCTCTGCTTATATTGCCGATCAGCTGGAGAGCGCCGGAATTAAGGTGACGCGCGGCATCAATAACACCACCGGCATGGTGGCGGAAATCGACAGCGGCGTGCCCGGTCCGGTGCTGGCGCTGCGTGCGGATATGGATGCGCTCGGCCACATCATTGATGGCGTAGCCTGTGCGCGTCACACCTGCGGCCACGATGGCCATTCGTCGGTGGTGCTGACGGCAGCGCAAGAGCTGATGAAAGAGGGCGCGATCAAGAAAGGGCGGCTCAAGCTACTATTCCAGCCGGCGGAAGAGCTCGGTGCGGGTGCGCTGGCGATGATTGAGGGCGGCGCGCTGGAGGATGTGGAGATGATTCTCGGCTTCCACGTGCGTCCGCTGGAAGAGTGTCATGTGGGACAGGCGACGCCAGCGGTGATTTACTCTGCCTGCAGCACGCTGGAAGCCACCATCAAAGGTGCACCGGCGCATGCGGCGCGTCCGCATTTGGGCGTCAACGCGCTGGATGCGGCGGTGCAAGCTGTGCAGGCCGTCAACGCCATCCATCTGCCGCCGGGTTTGACCTGGAGCGTGAAAGCTACACGCTTTCTGTGCGATGCGGGCGTGACCAACTCGGTGCCGGATGAGGCGCGCGTGGTGTGGGATCTGCGTTCGCAGGAAAACGCGCCAATGGCGGTGCTGAAAGAGAAAGTCACGCTGGCGATTCAGCACAGCGTGGCGGCGCTGGGTGCCACGGCGGACGTGGTGGTGCTAAAAGAGATGCCGGCGGCAGAAATTCATGAAGAAGCCACGGCGGTGATTCGCGCGGCGATTGTCGACGTGCTGGGCGAAGCCGGTTTGCTGGATACCAAAACCACGCCGGGCAGCGAAGATTTCTTCTATTACCCGGTGAAAAACCCGCAGGTGAAAGCCGGTTTCTGGGGATTGGGAACCAATCTGGTGCCGGGTTTACATCATCCTGAGATGCGCTTTGAGCTGAGCTCGCTGGAGATTGGGGTGAAGATCTTCAAGGCGGCCGTGGTGCGGGTGTTGGGGTGATTAGAGGGTTAGGGTGAGGGCTATTAAGGGCTCCGATTCCCCCTTTCTGCGAAATATTGTATGCTATGCCGCCTCAATGCTGACGGGATTCAGGACTGCCGCCAATGTAGATCGCACACCTCTTGCTGTGAACCGACGCCACTGCGTCGCCATTGGCCGCGTTATCCTGCGGAATAACCCCGAAACGATTTATTCGCAGCGCGCTGTCCGCGTGTTGCCCTTGAAGAAGAATTCACTCAATGTCTAATGCCTCCTTTTTAGAAGAAGTGGCGCGCCGCCGTACCTTTGCGATCATCTCGCATCCGGACGCCGGTAAAACCACAATCACCGAAAAAGTGCTGCTGTTCGGACAGGCGATTCAAACCGCCGGTACCGTCAAAGGCCGCGGCTCCAACCAGCATGCGAAATCGGACTGGATGGAGATGGAGAAACAACGTGGTATCTCCATCACCACCTCGGTGATGCAGTTCCCGTATCGCGACAGCCTCGTGAACCTGCTGGATACGCCAGGACACGAAGACTTCTCTGAAGATACTTACCGTACGCTGACGGCGGTTGACTGCTGTTTGATGGTGATCGACGCCGCGAAAGGTGTTGAAGATCGTACCCGCAAGCTGATGGAAGTGACGCGCCTGCGCGATACGCCAATCATCACCTTTATGAACAAACTCGACCGTGACATCCGCGATCCCATGGAGCTGCTGGATGAAGTGGAGAGTGAGCTGAAGATCGCCTGCGCACCAATTACCTGGCCGATTGGCTGCGGCAAGTTGTTCAAAGGGGTTTATCACCTCTACAACGACGAAACTTACCTGTATCAAACCGGTAAAGGCCACACTATTCAGGAAGTGCGCATTGTTAAGGGGCTGGCGAATCCAGAACTGGATGCCGCAGTAGGCGAAGATCTGGCACAGCAGCTGCGCGATGAGCTGGAGCTGGTGCAGGGCGCTTCGCACGAGTTCGATCAGGAGCTGTTCCTGAGTGGCGAAATCACGCCGGTGTTCTTCGGCACCGCGCTGGGTAACTTCGGCGTTGATCATATGCTGGATGGCCTGGTTAGCTGGGCGCCGCGTCCAATGCCGCGCAACACCGACGCGCGTTTGGTGGAAGCAAAGGAAGAGAAATTCAGCGGCTTCGTGTTTAAGATCCAGGCAAACATGGACCCGAAGCACCGCGACCGCGTCGCCTTTATGCGTGTGGTATCCGGCAAGTACGAAAAAGGCATGAAGCTGCGTCAGGTGCGAACCGGTAAAGATGTGGTGATTTCCGATGCACTGACCTTTATGGCCGGCGACCGTTCGCACGTAGAAGAAGCCTATCCGGGCGACATCATTGGTCTGCACAACCACGGCACCATTCAGATTGGCGACACCTTTACGCAGGGTGAAAACATGAAGTTCACCGGCATTCCGAACTTCGCGCCAGAGCTGTTCCGCCGTATCCGTCTGCGCGATCCGCTGAAGCAGAAACAGCTGCTGAAAGGGCTGGTTCAGCTGTCGGAAGAGGGCGCGGTGCAGGTGTTCCGTCCGGTGCACAATAACGATCTGATTGTGGGCGCGGTCGGTGTGCTGCAGTTCGAAGTGGTGGTCGCGCGCCTGAAAAGCGAATACAACGTTGAAGCGATCTACGAAGCCATCAACGTCTCAACCGCTCGCTGGGTTGAGTGTGATGATGCGAAGAAATTCGACGATTTCCAGCGTAAAAATGAAGTGAACCTGGCGCTCGATGGAGGTGATAACCTCACGTATATCGCGCCAACCATGGTGAACCTCAACATCACTCAGGAACGCTATCCTGACGTGAGATTCCGCAAAACGCGCGAGCACTAATCGCCGTTGCCAGCAGGGCCTGTGATTTTCACTGGCCCTGTTTTGTTTGTTACAGACTCCTCCTAATTCCGCTGTTTTTTTCTCTTTTTGGCGATATATCAACCACAAGAGCCAGCAAAAGCTGTAATCCCTACTACTATTATCCTGTCGGACGAGAAAAGAGACCTTTCGGGTTTCATTACGTCCAGTAACTCAGCAACGCCGTTCGTTGCTGGCGCATCCGCGATAACGGATGAGTTAACTGATAGAAGGATGATATCGATGAATAAGACTAAGATTGCTAAAACCCTGATTGCTGCCCTGGCCGGTTCTGCTCTGCTGAGCGGTGCGGCGTTTGCAGATGAATCACTGTCGCAGAAAGCACAGCAAACCTCCGACAGCGCGGGTGCGAAGATCGATAGCTCTATGAAAAAAGTCGATGGCTATATGGATGACAGCGGCATCACGGCTAAAGCCAAAGCGGCGCTGGTGGATGATGACGCAATTAAAAGCACGGATATCTCCGTCAAAACGCACGATGGCGTGGTGACACTGAGCGGCTTCGTGGCTTCTCAGGATCAGGCTGAAAAAGCCGTCGCGCTGGTGCAGAAAGTCGAAGGTGTGAAATCCGTCAGCGACAAACTACACGTTAAAGACAGCAAAAATGCTTCTCTGAAAGGTTATGCGGGCGATACCGCAACCACCAGCGAAATTAAAGCTAAGCTTTTAGCAGATGATATCGTGCCATCACGCAACGTTAAGGTGGAAACCACCGACGGTGTTGTGCAGTTATCAGGGGAAGTGGCGAATCAGGCACAGTCCGACCGTGCTGAGAAGATCGCCAAAGCCATTGAAGGCGTGAAAAGCGTGAAGAATGACCTGAAGGTGAAATCTTAACGCGAGCGACTCGGCACCAGCAGGTGCCGTTTCGTAATAAAAACAAAGGTGTAAATAAGCAGTTCGATTTTCACAATGGTAAAGGAGAGGCTTATGTTTCGTTGGGGTATTATCTTTCTGGTCATCGCTCTGATTGCTGCGGCATTAGGTTTCGGCGGTCTGGCGGGTACGGCAGCATGGGCAGCTAAAATTGTCTTCATTGTCGGTATTATTCTGTTCCTCGTGAGCCTGTTTACCGGGCGCAAACGACCCTGACTACTTGCGTCTCAATAGACGCTAACCCGCGAGTCACCTAAAGCGGAGACCGGTCTTGTGCGGCATACTACGAAGCCGCAACGATTGCAGAAGCAATTGGTCAGGGAACGACAATGACTGGTTCTCCGGGATGCTGCTTCGGCGACTCCCTCAGAGCAAGCAACACTGAGGGACATCCATTGGGCACACGTATTCCGTTGACATTAGGTTCATTCGAACCGCTGGCTTTAACTCCTTTTAAATCGAATAAAATCGCCTTGGTGTGCGAAGGCGGCGGTCAGCGCGGCATCTTTACCGCAGGCGTGCTGGACGAATTTCAACGCGCAGGCTTCAATCCTTTTCAACTGTTACTCGGCACCTCGGCCGGGGCGCAAAACCTGTCGGCATTTGTCTGTGGCCAGCCTGGCTACGCGCGACGCGTGATCTCCCGTTACACCACCAGCAAACTGTTCTTTGATCCGCTACGATTCGTGCGCGGCGGGCATCTTATCGATCTCGATTGGCTGATCGATATCACTAAACAGGAATTCCCGCTGGCGCTCAATACCGCCGAAGGGCTGTTTGCCAAAGGCAGCGAATTCTATATGTGCGCCTGCCGCAGCGATGATTACCGCGCCGAGTACTTCAACCCGATCAGCACCAACTGGCACGACATCCTAAAAGCGTCCAGCGCGATCCCCGGTTTTTACCGCAGCGGCGTGCAGATGGACGGCGTGAGCTATCTTGACGGCGGCATCAGCGATGCCATTCCGGTACGCGAAGCTGCGCGCCGTGGCGCGGATACCATTGTGGTGATCCGCACCGTGCCGTCGCAGGTGTCCTACACGCCGAAGTGGTTTAAACGCATGGAACGCTTTTTGTCCGACAGCGCATTGCAGCCGATGATCAACATCTTGCATCAGCATGAAGAGAGCTATCGCGAGATTCAGCAGTTCATCGAGCAGCCGCCGGATAATCTGCGCATCATCGAAATCTGTCCGCCAAAACCGCTGGCGAGCATGGCGCTTGGCAGCCGCTTGTCATCGCTGAATCAGGATTACCATTTAGGCCGCCGCAGCGGGCGCTATTTCCTCGCCACGCTTGGTCAATGGTTGAGTGATGCTGAGCCGCTGGTGCGTTCAACCACGGTTACGCCGCCGGCCGCCGTGGCGAATGCGCCTGACAATCGCCCGCTGATTACGCCCGCGCTGGCGGAAAACGATGCCGATTTTGATAAAGGCTCGCTGGCATGAAGTTTATCGACACGCATTGCCACTTCGATTTCCCGCCGTTCGTTGATGATGCGCACGCCAGCATTGCACGCGCTGCGCAGGCCGGCGTGGAACGCATCATTGTACCGAGCGTGGATGCCAGCCGTTTCGCGCTTGTGACGCAACTGGCGCAGCAGCATCCGGCGCTATATGCCGCGCTGGGTCTGCATCCAATCAAAATTGCTGAGCATCAGGAAGATGCGCACCTTGATGAATTAGCGCGCTGGCTGAAAAAGCCGGATAGCAAGCGTGTGGCGATCGGCGAGATCGGCCTCGATCTCTATATGGACGATGCGCAATTTGCCAAACAGACGCGGCTGCTCGATAAGCAGCTCAAGCTGGCGAAGCAGCACGATCTGCCAGTGATTTTGCACTCGCGCCGCACCCACGATCAATTAGCGCTGCATTTACGTCGTCACGATCTGCCACGTCGCGGCGTGGTACACGGTTTTGCGGGCAGCCAGCAGCAGGCGGAGCGCTTTATTCAGCTTGGCTATGCCATTGGCGTTGGCGGCACCATCACCTATGAACGCGCCAGTAAAACCCGCAACACCATCGCCAACCTGCCGCTCAAGGCGTTATTACTGGAAACCGACGCGCCCGATATGCCGCTGCACGGTTTTCAGGGCCAGCCCAATCGTCCGGAGCGGGCGCGCAATGTGTTTGACGTGCTGTGTCAGTTACGCAGCGAATCCCCTGAAGAGATCGCCGATGCGCTTTGGCATAACAGCCAGCAGCTGTTCGCCTTGCCTGCCTGATTCTCACCCGACAGATTCTGCATTTACGCTGCCTTACGCCTGATTAGCTACATTGATAAAGCTGAGAGTACACTTTTGCGTCCATTTTTGTGATAATAATAACAATGGCCATCACGGCGCATTCCCGCCTGGTTAGCAATTATTTGTGATAATCATCACTAAATAATTGTATTTAAATGACAGGTTTTCTTTTTCGTGTGACGTGAAACGCAATTTAACGTCACGGTATTTGTTAGAATTATCACATTCCCCGGTGGGTTGTGCCCGCCGATCTGAATTTTGGAGAGCATCATGACCGACCTGAAAGCAGCAGCACAGCGCGCATTGCAACTGATGGATTTAACCACCCTGAACGAAGACGACACCGACGAGAAGGTGATCGCGCTGTGCCGTCAGGCGAAATCCCCAGCCGGTAACACCGCTGCCATCTGCATCTATCCGCGTTTCATCCCGGCAGCACGTAAAGCGCTGCGCGAGCAGGGCACGCCGGAAATCCACATCGCCACCGTCACCAACTTCCCGCACGGCAACGATGACGTTGAGATCGCGCTGGCCGAAACTCGCGCGGCCATCGCCTACGGCGCTGACGAAGTGGATGTGGTGTTCCCGTATCGTGCGCTGATTGCCGGCAACCGCGATATCGGTTTCGAGCTGGTAAAAGCCTGTAAAGAAGCCTGCGCGGCGGCGAACGTGCTGCTGAAAGTGATCATCGAAAGCGGCGAGCTGAAAGACGAAGCGCTGATTCGTGCCGCTTCGGAAATCGCTATCGATGCGGGTGCCGATTTCATCAAAACCTCCACCGGTAAAGTGCCGGTCAACGCGACGCCAGAAGTGGCGGCGATCATGATGCAAGTGATCCGCGACAAAGGCGTGAAGCAGCAGGTTGGTTTCAAACCGGCGGGCGGTGTGCGCACTGCGGAAGACGCGGCGCTTTATCTGCAGCTGGCGGACGACATTCTGGGTGAAGGCTGGGCGGATGCGCGTCATTTTCGCTTCGGTGCCTCCAGCCTGCTGGCAAGCCTGCTGAATACGCTGGGCCACGAAACCGCGACCAGCAAAGCCGGTTATTAATCTCTTTCGCTGATGGTTCTGCGATTCGTAGCGGCGCGATTTATCGCGCTGGTTTTTACGCTTCAGCCCCGACTTAACATCGCGCGATAAATCGCGCCGCTACGGCAGGTGCAAGCTGCCGTACCATTTCAATTTCTATCCCTCCAGGGAGGCAACCGTGTTCCTGCCACAAGAAATTATTCGTAAAAAACGCGACGGCCAGGCGCTGAGTGAAGCGGAGATTCGCTTCTTCATCAACGGCGTGCGCGACAACAGCGTTTCGGAAGGTCAAATTGCCGCATTGGCGATGACCATCTATTTCCATGATATGACGCTCGACGAGCGCGTGGCGCTGACTATGGCGATGCGCGACTCCGGCACGGTGCTGAACTGGAAATCGCTGAATCTCAACGGCCCGATTGTTGATAAACACTCCACCGGCGGCGTTGGCGATGTCACTTCGCTGATGCTCGGCCCAATGGTAGCGGCGTGCGGCGGTTATGTGCCGATGATCTCCGGGCGCGGCCTTGGCCACACTGGCGGTACGCTGGATAAACTGGAAGCGATTCCGGGCTTTGATATCTTCCCGAGCGACGATCGTTTTCGGCAGATCATTAAAGACGTCGGCATCGCGATTATTGGCCAGACCAACTCGCTGGCGCCGGCTGACAAACGTTTTTACGCCACGCGCGATATCACCGCCACCGTGGACTCCATTCCGCTGATCACCGCGTCGATCCTCGCCAAAAAACTGGCGGAAGGATTGGATGCATTGGTGATGGACGTGAAAGTGGGCTCCGGCGCCTTTATGCCGACCTTCGAAGCCTCAGAAAATCTGGCGCAGGCGATTGTTGGCGTCGCCAATGGCGCAGGTTGTAAAACCACCGCGCTGCTCACCGACATGAATCAGGTGCTGGCTTCCACCGCTGGTAATGCGCTGGAAGTGCGTGAAGCGGTGCAGTTCCTGACCGGCGAGGCGCGCAATCCGCGCCTGCTGGAAGTGACGATGGCGCTGTGCGCGGAAATGCTGGTCTCCGGCAAACTGGCTGAGAATGACGCCGATGCGCGCCAAAAGCTGCAGCAGGTGCTGGATAACGGCAAAGCCGCTGAAGTGTTTGCCCGCATGGTGGCGGCGCAAAAAGGGCCGGTAGATTTCATCGAGCGCATGGATAGCTATCTGCCCGCGCCAACGCTGAGCAAAGCGGTATACGCCGATGGCGCGGGTATCGTCAGCGCGATGGATACGCGTGCGCTCGGCATGGCGGTGGTTGCGCTCGGCGGGGGGCGCCAGCGCGCCAGCGACAGCATTGATTACAGCGTGGGCTTGAGCGACGTGACCACGCTCGGCACGCAGATTGACGCGCAGCGTCCGCTGGCAATTATCCACGCCGCGTCGGAAGCGCAGTGGCAGCAGGCCGCCGCCGCCGTTAAAGCAGCCATCACGCTGAGCGACACTGCGCCAGCGATCACGCCGGTAGTTTATCGTCGCATTAGCGAATAACTGGCGCTTCTTCGTGCCAGGCAGCGGCCGTTCGGGTATACTGATCTGATCGCTTTTTTTTGACTTGTCATCGCGCATTGCGCAGGAGACTTGCATGAAACGTGCTTTTATTATGGTTCTCGACTCCTTCGGGATCGGCTCCAGCAAAGACGCCGATAAATTCGGTGATGAAGGATCGGACACGCTCGGCCATATCGCCGAAGCCTGTTTCGAAGGCCGCGCCAATGAAGGTCGCGAAGGCCCGCTGCACTTACCTAACCTGACCAAACTGGGCCTCGGCAAAGCGGCTGAGCTCTCTACCGGTCGTTTCCCGCCAGGCCTCGATCCCAACGCGGAAATCATCGGTGCGTATGCTTACGCCAGCGAATTGTCGTCCGGTAAAGATACGCCGTCGGGCCACTGGGAAATCGCCGGCGTGCCAGTGCTGTTTGATTGGGGCTACTTCAGCGATAAAGAGAACAGCTTCCCGCAGGCGCTGCTGGATACTCTGGTGAAACGTGCCGATCTGCCGGGATATCTCGGTAATTGTCACTCATCGGGCACGGTGATCCTCGACCAGCTCGGCGAAGAGCACATGAAAACCGGCAAGCCGATTTTCTACACCTCGGCGGATTCGGTGTTCCAGATTGCCTGCCATGAAGAGACCTTTGGCCTTGATCGTCTGTACGAACTGTGTGAAATCGCCCGTGAGGAGCTGACCAATGGCGGCTACAACATCGGCCGCGTGATTGCGCGTCCGTTCGTGGGCGACAAAGCGGGTAACTTCGAGCGTACCGGCAACCGTCACGATCTGGCGGTGGAGCCGCCTTCAGCGACCATGCTGAAAAAACTGGTCGATGAGAAGGGCGGTGAAGTGATTTCGGTGGGTAAAATTGCCGATATCTACGCCGAGCAGGGCATCACGCAGAAAGTCAAAGCCACCGGCTTAGACGCGCTGTTCAACGCTACCATTGAGCAGATGAAGAAAGCGCCAGATACTTCGATTGTGTTCACTAACTTCGTTGATTTTGACTCAACGTGGGGACATCGTCGCGATATCGCCGGTTATGCGGGCGGACTGGAGTTGTTCGATCGTCGTTTGCCAGAGCTGATGGAATTGGTGAAAGAGGGCGACATTCTGATCCTCACCGCCGATCACGGCTGCGATCCAAGCTGGAAAGGCACCGAGCACACGCGTGAGCACATTCCGATTCTGATCTACGGCCCGAATGTGAAGCCAGGATCGCTGGGATACCGCGATACCTTCGCGGATATCGGCCAGACCATCGCAAAATATTTTGGCCTGTCCAGCATGGACTACGGCAAGAGCATGCTGTAAAACAGCGCCCCAAATTTAATAAGGAAAATAACCATGGCAACGCCTCATATTAATGCAGAAATGGGTGATTTCGCGGACGTCGTGCTGATGCCAGGCGATCCGCTGCGCGCAAAGCACATTGCGGAAACCTTCCTCGAAGATGTGGTGGAAGTGAACAACGTGCGCGGCATGCTGGGTTACACCGGGACTTATAAAGGCCGCAAGATTTCGGTGATGGGTCACGGCATGGGCATTCCATCCTGCTCGATCTACACCAAAGAGCTGATCACCGATTTCGGCGTGAAGAAGATTATCCGTGTTGGTTCTTGCGGCGCAGTGCGCGCAGACGTGAAACTGCGTGACGTGGTGATTGGTATGGGTGCCTGCACCGATTCCAAAGTGAACCGCATGCGCTTCAAGGATCACGACTTCGCGGCGATTGCTGACTTCGACATGGTGCGTAACGCCGTTGATGCCGCGAAAGCGCTGGGCGTTGATGCGCGCGTGGGTAACATCTTCTCCGCCGATCTGTTCTATACGCCAGATCCGCAGATGTTCGACGTGATGGAGAAGTACGGCATTCTGGGTGTGGAGATGGAAGCGGCGGGTATTTACGGCGTGGCAGCAGAGTTTGGTGCGAAAGCGCTGACCATCTGTACCGTGTCGGACCACATCCGCACCCACGAGCAGACCACGGCGGCTGAGCGTCAGACCACCTTCAACGATATGATTAAGATCGCGCTGGAGTCAGTGCTGCTGGGCGATTGATTTTTTCCCTCACCCTAACCCTCTCCCGCACGCGGGAGAGGGGATTGATCGAGCTCACATATGGCAGCGTCTCCCTCTCCCCGGGGTGAGGGCACCATCCCGTAAACATCTGACACACTTTTACCCAGGCTTGTGCATCTTCGTGCTGGCTCTGAAACAATCTCTGCTTATCATTAGCGTGATAACAAAGAGATTAAGCCCACCTGATGAATTTCCGTAATTTCGAAGCAGAAGAAAAGCTGTTTGCCCGCCGTGCGATTGTCGCTTTTGCCCTGGTTGTCATCTGCTTTACCATTTTAGGCATCAACCTGTATCGCCTGCAGGTCGATCAGCACAGCTATTACCAGACGCGTTCCAACGAAAACGACATCAAAATGATCCCCATCGCGCCCACGCGTGGATTGATCTTCGATCGCAACGGCATTCCGCTGGTGCGCAACGTCAGCTGGTATGACATTCACATCACACCGTACAAAATCGACAATATGCAGGAAACGCTGAAAGAGCTGACGCCGATTGTCGATCTTACGCCGGAAGAGATTGAAACCTTCGAGCATGAACTCAAACAGAACAGCCGCTACAAGCCGGTTGAACTGAAAGCGGAACTGACTGACGAAGAAGTCGCGCGCTTCGCCGTCAATCAATTCCGCTTTAGCGGCGTCACCGTCGATACCTATCAGGACCGTGAATATCCTTACGGTGCCGACCTGGCGCACGTACTTGGCTATGTTTCGAAAATCAACGATAACGACTACAAACGCCTGAACGCAGAAGGCGTTGGCGAGAACTACGCGGCTGACCACAACATCGGTAAGCAGGGCATTGAAGGCTATTATGAATCGCTGCTGCACGGCAAAACTGGCTATCAGGAAGTGGAAGTGGATAACCACGGCCGCATCGTGCGCGTGCTGAAAGAGGTGCCGCCGGTGGCCGGTCAGAACATCACGCTGACGCTCGATCTGCATCTGCAGCAGTACGTCGAGAGCCAGCTAGCCGGGCAACGTGCGGCGGCGCTGATTGAAGATCCGCACGACGGCAGCGTGCTGGCGATGGTTTCCGCGCCGAGCTACGATCCCAATCCGTTCGTCAAAGGCATCAGCTACAAAGCCTATAAAGCCCTGCTGCAGGATAAAGATCTGCCGCTGATCAACCGCGTTACGCAAGGCTTGTATCCACCGGCGTCCACCGTGAAGCCTTATATGGCGATGTCGGCGCTGCTGACCAAAGTCATCACGCCGAGCTTTACCCTATTTGGCGCGCCGACCTGGACGCTGCCGGGCACCGATCGTAAATATCGCGACTGGAAAAAAACCGGTCACGGCATGCTGGACGTCACCAAAGCCATCGAAGAGTCGGCGGACAGCTTCTTCTATCAGGTGGCGTTTATGATGGGCATTGATCGCATCCACACCATGCTGAGCCAGTTTGGCTACGGAAAATCGACCGGCATCGATCTTAACGAAGAGTACGCTGGATTGCTGCCGAGCCGCGAATGGAAGCAGAAGGTGCACAAACACGTGTGGTATCAGGGCGATACCGTTTCAGTGGGCATTGGGCAAGGTTATTGGGTGGCGACGCCGATTCAGATGGTGAAAGCGATGGTGGCGCTAATCAACAACGGGCGTGTGATCAATCCCCATCTGCTGGAGAAATCACAGCGCGGCAAGGAGGTGCAGCTCTACCAGGCAAAACTACCGCAGCCGCAGATTGGCGATGCTAAATCGCCGTATTGGTCGCTGGTGCGCCACGCCATGTTCGGTATGGCGAATGCGCCGAACGGCACCGGCTACAAATACTTTCACACCGCGCCTTATGGCATTGCAGCGAAATCGGGCACCTCGCAGGTATTCAGCCTGAAACAGAATCAGGTGTATAACGCCAAAATGACGCCGATGCGTCTGCGTGACCACATCTTCTACACCGCGTTTGCGCCGTTTAACGATCCCAAAGTGGCGGTGGCGTTGATTCTGGAAAACGGCGGCAACGAAGGCGTCACGGCGGCACCGCTGATGCGTAATATTCTCGACCACATCTTTATGCCGGAAGCCTCACCGCCGCCGGTGGCGACGGCGGCGCACTAAACCATGCGGCCTTGGCAGGTTATTGTCATGCAGCATAGTTTGTGGGGTCGCGGTGCATTGCGACCTGCAACGCATCACTCCTCTCGCAATGTCGCGGTAACATGCCCAATCGCGCGCACCACTTCGCTGGAACTGTCACGAATATCCGCCATCATGCCGCCAGCCTCTTTCGCCAACCCTACGCCCTGATCGGCGCGTTTCAGGTTGGAGGCGATACCTTTCAGCGCTTTCTCCGCCAGCGTATGGTTCTGCTGCACCATGTTCTCAATTTCGGTGGTGGCGCGGTTGATGTTGGCCGCCAGCGTGCGCACTTCATTGGCCACCACGGCAAAGCTGCGACCATGCTGACCGGCACGCGCCGCTTCCACCGCGGCGTTCAGCGCCAGCAGGTTGGTTTGATCGGCAATCCGGCGAATACTCTCAACAATGGCGCCAATGCGATCCGACGACTGACTCAGATCGTTGATATCACCAGAAATGCCGTGCAGCTCGCCCGCCAAATCATTCATGGTCTGCACGCTGTTCTCAATCACCGTGGCGCCAAGGCGCGTGCTTTCGCTGGTTTGCAGCGCGGTTTGATACGCCTGCTGCGCCGCGTCGCGCTCTTGCTGATTCTTCTCCACCTGCGCGGTGACATCGGTAGCGAACTTCACCACTTTGTACAGCTCGCCGGTTTCGTTAAACACCGGATTGTAAGTGGCGCGCAGCCACACCGTTTGGCCGCGTTTATTCAGGCGCTGGAACTGGCCGGAGATAAATTCGCCCTGATTCAGCTTGTGCCAGAAGCGGCGATATTCGTCGCTGTTGCGCATCTCCGGCGGGCAGAACTGGCTGTGATGCACGCCGATTACTTCTGACGCGTTATAGCCCATGGTTTTCAGGAAGTTGTCGTTGGTCATCAACACTTCGCCCTTGAGATTGAAGGCGATCACCGCCATCGAACGCTCAATCGCGGTGGTCATGGCGCGCTGCTCTTGCGCGTCCATGATGCGCGCGGTGATATCGCTCGCCAGCTTGACGATTTTAATCACGCGGCCGCTGCGATCCTGCACCGGTACGTAATTCGCCTCCAGCCAGATAGGACGGCTGTGTTTTGCCACGCGCAGGAATTTATCGCTGAAGCCTTCGCCGCGATTCAGGCGTCGCCAGAAGTCGCGGTATTGCGGCGAGTTAAGCATATCGGCGGTGCAGAACATGCTGTGATGCTGACCAACAATCTCTTTGAGCGTGTAACCCATGCGCTCGAGAAACAGCTCGTTGGCGGTAAGGATCTTCCCTTCTGGGGTGAATTCGACCATGGCGATGGCATCTTGCAATGAACTGAGCGTTGCCTTGCTGTGACCGCGTTTTTGCCACGCAAGGCGTGACAATATTCCTGATGTAATAGTGCTGAACATGGTGGACCTTATTATTGGTATCGGATGTCAGCAAGGTTATCGGCACAAGCGACTAAAAATGCACCTATACCAGCGATAGGCGAATGAATTTTTACCGGTTGGTCTGGAGGTTGCTGTAAAAGGCATCAGTCAGCTGATTTTTGCCGAAAAGCGTTTGACGGTGCCGCGCGAGTAGGGTTTAATGCGCCCCGTTGCCCGGATAGCTCAGTCGGTAGAGCAGGGGATTGAAAATCCCCGTGTCCGTGGTTCGATTCCGCGTCCGGGCACCAACATTCTGAAAACCCAGCTTATGGCTGGGTTTTTGCTTTTCTGGGTTTCATCACTCTTCATACAACCTTGCGACGATTACGGCTCGATGCGGTGATTGAGTCTCAGTATCTCAAAAGCAGGAAAGGTTGTTCTAAGCGGTTGGACGCTCGTTCCATGCATCCGTGTACTGGATGTTGCCATCCACAATTCGCCACGTGATTTTTTCATACTGCAAACTGACGCTTTCCGTATGGTTTAGTTTGTCATTGCCTGCAAGCTTCACATTTGCCACGCCGCAGTTAACGCCGGTGACTTTCACGTTTTCCATCAGCACTATGTAATAGCAAACCTCCTGGCCAGCATCGCTAATGTTATAGAAGCGAAGTTCAGCGCTTTTTAGCGTCTGCCCGGTGGCTGCTGCCTTGTACAGATAAGGCGTGGAGCTATCCACTTCTTTCTCAATCATCATTGATGAATGCTGGCGCGTACCGGTGATCCTACCGTTAGATCCGTCTACTGGCAGGTTAATGCCGTGGCTCATGCCGATAATTTCAATGCTGCCTTCACGGCCGTGAACATCGACAGATCCTCGAATATCTGCGCCACCATCATCTTTAAGCCACATATACGGAGGGATTGGCATTTTACTTGCTCCTTATTTTTTTGATTAACTTCATGGTTATTAAGTAAACAGCCGTGGCAATGGGCACCACGGTGACTACATCAATGTAGAAATAGGCGTCGTAGAGAGTTTCAATGTTGGATTCGCCGCTTATTAACACGGCAACCTTTCGTGCGAAATTCTGTGAGATGTAGGTTTCAGCGCCACCGAGCGATCTGCCCACAGCCAGCGTTATTAGTATGAAGAAAACGCATTTTGCGACCCTACGGGCAAGTGTTTGAGCCATTGGCTACAACCTCAATTAATCCTCGGGCCATCAGCGAAGGCTTGCCTGGCACGGGCACCATTAATGTGTTCATAAACGCCTGGCGGATACGCGCATAATCGGAGTTGTGGGGAATGGTGATGCAACCTTCTGACACGGTTCCCGGATGAAGCCGGAACAGTTCGCGGCGCACGCCCTCATACCATGTCTCGTCGTCAATGGCTGCATCCTCCCGATAGAGTGCAAACCATTCACTTCGGCCAAAGGCCACGCCTTTCGTGTACTTGTTCCAGGCGTCCTGTAATTCCGCCTTTCGCTTACCAAAGAAACCACCCGCGCCGCGGTCGACAACCCAGTATTTCCCGGGTGGCAATGGGCCGTCACCCGAAACTGCGCCGCATCCACCTCGATTTCGATAAGCGCCGTTACCAGAAAACGCCATGAAAACGCCGACGCCATAGATGTTTAATGGTGCGTAATCCGCGCCGTTCAGAATAAGTGTTCCATTCAATGCCATCGTTCCCTCATTAACCATGTAATAACCGTGGGTGATAGTAACAATGAATGGAATATAGTGCCAAAAATTGTTAGGGATTCTTATGGGTTGATCTAACGTTTTGAACTAATGTTTTTTTTGAATGGCGTAGTTTTTATTTTTTTTATTTAATATAAAACAGTTGGATATAAGTATTTATCTCTAAAATTTGTTTGATAAAATCAGCACTGCCAATTGAATTATTGATAAGCCTGTAAAAAGGTTAACTCCAGAAATCAGCCTTACCACAGCAGCTATGTCCAAATAAAGAATCGCTTGTCGCCCACAACAATCCTTCATAAATTCTTTCACACCCCAACAAAATTAACGTAGGCCGCAGAGATGAGTGAGTTCGTCGTAGAAGAGTGGAACAAAGAGGGTTATTTGATCAGCACGGACGAAAATAAACTGGACCTCGCCGCCATACACCGTTATCTCACCACTTCGACATGGGCAGCAGGCATTGATGAAGAGACGGTCAATGCTTCGATACAAAACAGTCTTAACTTTGGTCTTTACCATCAGGGCGAACAGATTGGCTTTGCGCGGTTAATCACGGATTACGCCACCTTCGCTTATCTGTGCGATGTTTACGTGCTCGACGCGTATCAGGGAAACGGCCTGGCACGCTGGTTGATGGCGTGCATTCATGCGCATCCGGTTTTTGCGCGGCTGCGCAGAATTACGCTGTTCACCAGCACGGCGCCGTGGCTGTATGAAAAGTTTGGCTATCAACCGGTTAACCAGCCGAATTACGCGTGGACGATTACCCGGCCTGAGATCTACAAAAACAAAGCGTGATAAATCTCACAGCGCCAGCTGAATCGCCTGCACCTCATCCTCCTGCTGCGCCGGCCGCGCGCAGCAGATCAGCACTTCATCATCCGCCACTTGCGCGCTCGGTGGCGTTGGGTAAGTCACCGCGCCTTGCAGCAGTTTGGTTTTACAGCTGCCGCAATGTCCGGCGCGACAGCTGTACGCTGGGCTCAGGCCACGCGCTTCAGCCAGCTCAAGCAGCGAACCGGTATCCGGCGTCCAACGCGCCTCTTTCAGTGAATCCATGAACTTCACCGGCACCGATTGGGTTGCTATCGGCAACAGCGGTTTTGCTTCTTTAACAATATCGTTGGTGCGCTGCAGCGACGATGGCCCAAAGGCTTCGGCGTGAATGCGATCGTCGGCGATATTCAAGGCGCGCAGCCCGTCGTACAGCGCCTGGGTAAATTGCGGCGGACCGCACAGATAGAAGTCGTAATCGTTAAACGGCAGCACCCGCGAGAGCAGCGCCATATCGATGCGGCCGGCAAAATCGTAATCAACATCCGGTTCTGCATCCGCCGTCTGGCTTAGCACGCGCACCAGTTTCACCGCGCCGTGCGCCGCCGCCAGCAACTGGTCGAGTTCGCGCACAAAAGGGCGCTCGGCTTTGCTGCGCGCCGACTGGAACAGAAACGTAGGGCGCAGGCGCTGTTTGCGCACTCCTTCGTATATCAGATGTCGCAGCATCGCCAGCATCGGCGTGATGCCCACGCCAGCGGCAAGCAGCACCGCCGGACGCGGTTCGCTGGCGTCGAGAGTAAAATCACCCGCCGGCGCACGCGCTTCCAGCGTATCTCCGGTGTGGAGATGATCGTGCAGGTAACGCGAAACCGCGCCATCGCGCTTGACGCTGATGCGGTAAAAATTCTCCGATGGCGCGACCGAAAGCGTGTAGGCGCGCATCAGCGGCTTATCCGTACCGGGCAACTGCAGGCGAATCGGCAGATGTTGACCGGCCAGATGCGGCAACAGACCCGCGCCATCATCCGGCACTAAATGAAACGAGCGGATCGTGGCGCTCTCATCCACCACCTTAATCACCTTGAACGGACGCCAGCGCGAAGCCAGATCTGCTGCACGCAGGCGTTCGGCGGCGGCTTGCCAGTCGCCGGTCATCAGCGAACTGGGTGCGACGCCATCCGGCGGCGTTAACCAGCGTAAGGCGAGGGCGGCACGACGACGCACGATACGGCGCGCACGAAACGTCCACAGCCGCTCGGCACCCTGAAAGGCGGCGATCTCGGGCGAGTCGAGAATCACTTCGGCATCGCCGCTCAGTTGCAGCGTGTCGCCGCTGGCGTAATCAACAAACAGCAATCCCGCTTTGCCATTCTGGTGAATGTTGCCCAGCGTGGAGAAAAACAGATTGCCGTTGAAGTCGGGAATGGTCAGCAGGCCATCTTCACTGACGCGCACGAAACCCGGTTTACCACCGCGATGCGAGGCATCAACCTGGCGTTCGGCATAGCTGGCGACGTAAAAGGTATCCGCCGCGCCGATGCTGGCGCGCGCGGCATCATCCAGCGCGCTCAGGGTTTCCACCTCACCGCGATAAGGTTCGGCGGGAGGATGTGCAAAGTGAAAGTCACGCAGCTGGATATAGCGCGGGCAGTTGCCAAAACTCTGTTCCACCTGCACGCGAAAACCAGCGCCAATCGCCTGCAGCACGCCGTTCATGCGGTTACGTCGCCGCGTATGCAGTTCGATGCCCAGCAGCCCAATCGGCGCGCCATCCTGCATGCCCGCCGCCGCGGGATCGCCTTGATGCGGACGCGCCTCGATATCCAGCGTGGTGGCATTCGGCGAGAAGATAAAACCGGGTTGGCCTTCCAGCAGCGTGGCCCACGCATCGCCGTGCGCATCCACGCTGCCCGCCACAATAAACGGCAGCTGCGCGTAGAAGTCGCGGTGTTGATCGGGCATGTGATCGCGGATCACGCGCTGGCCGACGTCCGCCATGCGCTCCGCCACACCCGCCTGTTGCTGAAGCGCAATTTCACCCTGATGCCAAACCGGTAGTTTCTTGCTCATGATGGTGGACTCAGGCGATGCTGCGCAGGCCAGCCGCAGTTTGAGGGAAGGGCACAAAGCCCGGCAGCGCTTCGATGCGACGCAACAGCGCGTTCACCGCCGGATAGCCGGAGAGATCGACATTGCCTTCTGGCGCACCCACGATATAGCTGTACTGCGCAACGTCGGCAATAGTCGGGCGATCGCCAACCAGCCATTCACGGCCTTCAAGATGCTGCTCAATGCGTGACAGCACCAGATGCGCGCGGGCAATCACCTCTTCAGGATTGAACGGGCGGCCAAACACGGTAATCAAACGCGCCGCGGCTGGACCAAAGGCGATATCACCGGCTGCCACGGTGAGCCAGCGCTGTACCGCCGCCGCGCCCTGCGCATCTTCCGGCAACCATTCGCTGCGACCGCTTTTCTTCGCCAGATAGACCAGAATGGCGTTGGAATCGGCAATAAACACGCCGTCATCTTCCAGCACCGGCACCTGACCAAACGGATTCATGGCGAGGAATTCCGGCGTTTTGTTTTCGCCAGATTTGAGATCAACATCGATGACTTCATGCGGTAAATCCAGCAGCGACAGGAACAGACGTGCGCGGTGAGCATGACCAGAAAGCGGGAAGTGATAGAGTTTCATGTTGCGGTTCCTTAGGTGTTGCTCGGGATAATCCCGAGCCTTGCCATAAGGTTCGCACAGACAATTTAGCGGCAGAATAGCCGGGTTAGCGAAGTCATTGTTGCGAAAAATGGAAGAATCGTGCCGGAGCTACTTCTTAGCTTCCACGCCTGGCGTAGCGGAGCGAATCAAATACTGTTCGGTCACGTCCGGCAAATGCGTCAAGGTCCAGTCGGCCATGGCGATTTCCTGCTCGCGGATGCGCGAGAAGATATCGGCACTTTCGTGATCGTTGAGATGCTGCGCCGCCGCAATCAGTGAGGTGTAGCTGGCAATCTCAAGGTGCTCAAACACGTGGCCGCTGATCGCGCCTTTCACCACTTCATCTTCCACCATCACGCCGCCAATCGACTGACCGAAAGCGGAGATTTTGCCGGCGAGATCTTTCAATACCGATTGAGAAGTGGAGTAGCGATCGATCACGCTCTGCACCAGCGTCTGATGTTCACGGGTCTCAACAATATGCTGTTCGATACGCAGTTTAAGGTCGGGATAGTGTTCAAGGCGCGAGGCCATTTTTTCCAGCATGCTTTCAGCCTGTTTTTCCATGGCATGGGCATCTTTTACCCAATCGAGAAAGTGCTCTTCGCTGTTGTGGCTCATAATATTTTCCTGACAAATAAATAAAAGGAGATTGCGGCTGTTGCCGAATTACCGGCCGTTATGCGGGAGATTTATCGACGACTCGACGGCTTTTTTTACCGCCTTTTCGTCCCGCTTCAATCGCACGCTCTGGATTATTACGAAAATTGCCGCCGCTTAATTGGCCGCCTTTTTTACCCGCTTCGCGGGCTCTTTCCGGGTCCATGGCAAAATTGCCAGAACCGCCACGTGGTGTTGTCATAATGAATACCTCAGATAAAGGGGATAACGCATATTTCATTTGCTACTTAAGGTTAGCCCTAAAAGCCAAACGTACAACCAATTGCAATTAGGAATTATCCTAAGATGGTTGAAATCGTTAAGTTATTTTACATACTTAAAATAATTTGATTTGGCAAAAAAGATAATTAAAGCTTCGCGATTAATGGGTGAGAGAAAATAATTGACCGCTGCGCTTATAACTTTTTTCTCTTCCAACGTGATGAAATAAATTAACATTCCTGATGCTTTTATTTATTTCTCAAACAGAGAGTGGCGACCAGATCATTAGCCATAATCTTAAAAGGGGTTTAATAAATATAAATGCTAATAAAAAAGGGATTATTTTAAGCGAAGCGCACTATTTCTGCTTTTTAACCATAAATAGTGCGTTGGGATTATTTTACCAGCACCTGCGCACCGGCGTTTTTCTCCAGTCGCATTACGTCAAACAGCGACAGCAGCACCAACAGCGCCACACCGGCGAAGGCGATATGAATATCGCTTTGCGCAATTTCGCTATGCTCCTGCCACAACATGGATGCGCGCAGGAACAGCGCCGCCAGCGCAATACCCGCGCTCATGCTGAACTGGAAGAAGATGCTGAACACCACCGAGGCATCGCTCATCTTGTTTTGCGGCACATCGGCGAAGCCCAGGCTGTTGTAGCAGCTGAACTGCAGCGAGCGCGACAGCCCGCCAACAAACAGAATCGCGGCAATCGCGAAGTAGCCCAGCGACGGATTGAGCAGCAAGCAGCCGAGCATCGCCGCAAGGCTGATCATGCCATTGAACATCAGCACGCGACGAAAGCCCCAGCGCTTCATCAACCAGGTTGTCGCTGGCTTCATCGCCAGGTTTCCGGCAAATACCCACAGCACCATCGCACCGGCCTGCGCCGCGCTCCAGCCAAAGCCAAGCTGAAACAGCAACGGCAGCAAATAGGGCACCGCGTTGATCGAGGCGCGGAACAACGAGCCGCCAATCACCGCATTACGGAAGGTGGCAATTTTCATCGCGCTAAACGGCAGCAGCGGCTGCGCATGGCGGAAGCTGTGGCGATACGCCAGCCAGCTGCACAGCATGCCCAGCAGCAGCAACGGAATGCCAAAACTGAGATGCATCTGTCCCAGCGCTTCCAGCGCGATAATTAATGAGGTGCAGGCGGTGGCGGTAAGCACAAAGCCGCGCACATCAAACGGCCGCCGCTGTTCGCTTTTAAACTGCGGCACCAGATAAGCGGTGGCGATAATGGCGAGGATGCCGAGCGGAATATTGAGCCAGAAAATCCACGGCCAATGCCCGTAAGTAACAATCAATCCGCCCAGCGGCGGGCCAAGCACCGGCGCAATCAAACCCGGCCAGGTAATAAAGGCGATGGTCTTCACCATGTCCTTTTTCTCCGTGACGCGCAGCACTACCATGCGACCGACCGGCACCATCATCGCGCCGCCAATCCCTTGCAGAATGCGACTCAGCGTGAACGTCGGCAGCGTGTCGCTCAAGCCGCAAAGGATCGAGGCGAGGGTGAAAATCAGGATGGCGCTGGCGAATATCGTGCGCGCGCCAAAGCGCTCCGCCAGCCAGCCGCTCATCGGAATGAACACCGCCACCGCCAGTAAATACGCGCTGACGCCAATGTTCAGCGCTACCGGGCTGGAGGCGAAGTCGCGCGCCATCTGCGGAATCGCGGTGGTGATCACCGTGGCATCGAGGTTTTCCATAAAGAAGGTCACGGCAACCAACAACGCTAACAGCAGGGTGCGATGGGAATTCGGTCGGGCTTCTCTGCCTGAGTCGATCATGCGAGGTCCTGCGAAAACAGAAGGATGCAAAGACTTTTAATGAAAAGCGCAGCAGGTGCAAATCAAAATCACAGAATGCATGAGTCGTAGCGGCGCAATTCATTGCGCGATAAATCGCGCCGCTAAGCAATGTGCGATGACAGGATGCGCACTGGATAAAATCAGATGGCTTCTGCCACAGTAGCTTTTGCCTCAATAAACTCCACCACCGCACGCGTTACCTCAGCGGTATTCGCCGTGCCGCCGACATCCGGTGTCAAAATGCCCTGAGCGCAGACATATTCAATACCTTGCATAATCAGCGCCGCAGCATCCCGCTCGCCGAGATGCTCCAGCATCTGCACCGCCGTCCAGAACGTGGCGATCGGGTTGGCGATGCCTTTGCCGGTGATATCAAACGCCGAGCCGTGAATCGGTTCGAACATCGACGGGAAGCGACGTTCAGGATCGATATTGGCGGTGGGCGCCACGCCCAAACTGCCCGCCAGCGCTCCGGCCAGATCCGACAAAATATCGGCGTGCAGATTGGTGGCGACAATGGTATCGAGGCTCTGCGGATGCAGCGTCATGCGATGCGTCATCGCATCCACCAGCATTTTGTCCCACTGCACATCCGGGAACTCCTGCGCCACTTCGGCGGCAATCTCATCCCACATCACCATGCCGTGACGCTGGGCGTTGGATTTGGTCACCACCGTCAGCAGCTTGCGTGGGCGTGACTGCGCCAGTTTGAAGGCATAACGCATTATGCGCGTCACGCCAACGCGGGTGAAGATCGCCACTTCGGTGCCGACTTCTTCCGGCAAACCACGATGCGCGCGCCCACCATTACCGGAATATTCGCCTTCTGAGTTTTCCCGCACAATCACCCAGTCGAGATCGCCGGGGCCGCGATTGCGCAGCGGCGAGGTGACGCCCGGCAGAATTTTGGTCGGACGCACGTTGGCGTACTGGTCAAAGCCCTGACAAATTGGCAAACGCAAACCCCACAGCGTGATGTGATCCGGCACGTCGGGCGCGCCGACCGCACCAAAGTAAATCGCATCAAACGTCTTCAGCGTTTGCAGGCCATCTTCCGGCATCATTACGCCGTGTTGCTTGTAGTAATCCGAGCCCCAGTCAAAGGTTTGCACCGTAAACGTCAGCTGCGGATCGCGGCGCGTCAAGGCGTGCAGCACGGCAACGCCAGCAGAGATCACTTCCGGGCCAATACCATCCGCAGGAATCGCGGCAATTGAGTAGTTACGCATGATGTTTCTCCAGTTAGGTCAATGTGTATGAGGATGAGCAAGCTCTGCGGGATGCGGTGTTTTGCCGCGGGCAGAGAGAATCAGAACTACAATCGCCGATAGCACCAGCAGCCCGGCAACAAAATAGAGTCCCCACGTATAGCTGCCCGTTTGCTGACGGATCACGCCAATCATCATCGGGCCGACAAAACCGCCAAGGTTGCCGATAGAGTTGATGGTGGCGATGCCCGCGGCCGCCGCGGGACCGCTCAGGAACAGCGTCGGCATGCTCCACAGCGGCGGTTTGGAGGCGCTGATGCCGACGGTGACCAGCGTCAGGGCGATAATCACCGTAAACAGCGTGCTGACGTTCCCGGCATAAATCAGTCCGGCAGCCGCCAGCAAACAGGCACCGATAACATGCCAGCTGCGCTCTTTGGTGCGGTCCGAATGGCGCGCCCACAGAATCATGCCGATCACGCCCAGTACCGCCGGGAAGGCGTTGAGGAAACCAATTTCTATTGAGGACGCGCCGAAGCTGCGGATGATTTGCGGTGACCAAATGCCCAACGTGTACAAGCCTGCGGATGTGCCGAAATAGACCAGCGCCAGCGCTAACACACGCTTATCGGCCAGTCCGCGCCAGGCGCTGCTGTGGCTTTGATTGGCCGCGCGCGCCTGTTCTTCGGCCTGCATGGTCTTTTCCAGCCACGCCCGTTCTTCATCGGTGAGCCACTTGGCTTTCGCCGGGCGATCGGTGAGGTAAAACAGCACCACGATGCCGAATATCAGTGCCGGTATCGCTTCCAGCACAAACATCCATTGCCAACCGGCGTAGCCAAGCAGGCCATGCATCTCCAGTAATGCGGCGGAAATGGGCGAACCTAACGCAGTGGAAAGTGGGGCCGCAGCCATAAAGATGGCGGTGACCTGCGCACGTTTTGCCGCCGGGAACCAGTAGCTGAGATAGAGGATGATGCCGGGGAAGAAACCGGCTTCTGCCACGCCAAGCAGAAAGCGCAGCAGGTAGAAGCTGGTGGTGCCCTGCACAAATGCCATGCAGCCGGAAACCAATCCCCATGTGATCATGACGCGCGCAATCCAGATGCGGGCGCCGACTTTATGCAGAATTAAATTCGACGGTACTTCAAACAGAAAATAACCGAGGAAAAAGATTCCAGCGCCAAAGCCAAATACCGTGGGCGAGAAACCTAAATCCTGATTCATAGTTAATGCAGCAAAACCAATATTGACGCGATCGAGAAAAGCGATGAAGTAGAGCAGCATGATGAAGGGCACAATGCGTAACGTCACTTTACGCATCACCCTTTTTTCGAGGTGAGAGTTCATATTAAAGTGCTCCAGATTGTGTAGGGTGGTGTTATTTTTTTGTAATCGAGTTCAGTATGCAGTTTTGCTTTGGCTTATCATCAGATGTGGATTATATAAACTATTTGCATAATCAGCGGGTGAGGGGAATGTGGATATAAATCAATTGCGTTGCTTTATTGCGGTCGGTAAAGAACTGCATTTTGGCCGCGCCGCACAAAAGATGGAAATGATGCCTGCGTCACTTTCTCGCTTCATTCGTTTACTGGAAGAGGACCTCGGCGTGCGTCTGTTAAATCGATCGACGCGTAATGTTTCATTAACTGCCGAAGGCGCGCTCTTTTTTGACGACGCCAGCAAATTAATCGATCAATTTGATGCGCTGGCGAAACGTTTTAAAGTGGGATTAAAAGATGAACGCCGCACATTACGTATTGGTGCGATTGATAGTGCCGCGCGTGGGTTAGTTCCGGCGTTACTTAATTTATTTGTTCCGCTGCATCCGCACAGCGATATTCATATTATTGAAGACAAAACCATTAATTTAATTCCGAAATTAAAGTCGGGTTGGCTGGATATGATTTTTATTCGCGAGCCGCAAAGTATTGATGCGTCATTAGCGGTGCGCTTTATCACGCGCGAAAGCTGCGTGCTGGCGGTGCCGATTCAGCATGCGCTGGCGGCTCGTGAACGGGTGGCGGTGGCTGATTTTCAACACGAAGCGATGATCATTCCAGACCGGCGCACACGCCCGCACAGTCACGATCTCACCATGAGCCTGTTTAAACTGGCGGGATTCACGCCGCACATCGCGCAGTTTGCCGAAGAGAAACAAACCATCCTGAGCCTGGTTGCTGCGGGGCTGGGATTGGCGGTGGTGCCCGCCTCGTATCGCACCATGAACAGCGACAGCGTTAGCTATATTGCGCTGGATCTGCCGGAGCAGATTAAAGGATTGCCATTGAGCATTGCCTGGCAGAAGGGCAACGAAGATAGTTTTCTACTGGATATGCTGCGTTTGTTGCGTGAGCATCATGGCGAGTTGACGGAGAATTTGTGATAAAAATATTTTTAAACTCAAATGTAATTTAAGAGAAACATAAGGTCTTATTAAGCAGCTTAAATTGAAGCATGCTTTTGAAAGAGTCGCTTAAACAATTCTCGAACAATTTTTTTCGACAACTTGAAAGTTAAAGTTAAATCTAAAGATAATGATTTTATCTTTAGATTTATGAGTTAATTTGAGCCTTCGATTTGTCTAATAATGCTTAATGCGTGTGCTTTTATAAAAGGTGGAGGCAAAGCATTACCAATCATCAATGAAATTGAACCTTTACCATGTTCAGGGATGAACTTGTAACTAATCGGAAACCCCTGTAAAAGCGCGGCTTCTCTTAATGATATTGCCCTATCCTTTTCAGGGTGAATAAAACGTCCCTTCGATGGATTATTGCATCCGCTAGTAATTGTAGGTGATGGATCATCCCATTGCATTCGACCATAAACATCATAGAATCCATTTGATTTTCTATGACATTCAAGTTGTAGGTGTGGAGGTAATGAAGTTCTGCTACCTCCATTTTTGGGGATGTTTTTAATTATCTCCATTACTTTTTGAGAACGTTTATCAGTTAAACTATGTATGTTATCATTCTCAGGAATTTCTTTTTTTCCAATCGCATCTCTTACAGTTTTAAATTTTGATGACTTAGCTGCTAAATTAGGAATGCAACTTATAGAAGCTAATAAGATTAATCTTTTCCTTCTTTGAGGGACTGAATAATCTTTTGCATCGAGTACGTCAAATTTATAAGAGTAGCCCAATGTGTCTAATGAAAGGCAAAACTCATGAAATCTATGGTCTTTAATCAGTGTTGGGACATTTTCAAGCATGATGTTTTTAGGCTTCATGACTTTAATATATTCAAGAAAATAAAATATAAGATCATTTCTGGTATCTTCTGATGCAAATCCTTTATTTTTTGTTCTTAGACGTGAAAAGCCTTGGCATGGCGGGCATCCAGCTAAAAGATCTAATTCCCCAGGGGAAATGTTTAATTTATCAAGTGCTTCTTCAGGTGGTAAAGAGATTATATCCATATTGAACATTTTAGTTTTGGGATGATTCAATGTGTATGTTGTTGCAGCTTTTTTATCTAACTCAATAGCTGCCAAAACCTTAAAGCCAGCTTGAACTAAACCTTGAGATAAACCACCACACCCACTGAAAAGGTCAATAGCAGTATGTTTTTTATTGATAGTCTTGGCTTTTGATTTATCCACGCTGAATCCACTCCTTAACTTTAGATGCAATTATAACCAAATCAGCCGAATTGTCATCCATTTTATTTAAGTAGTGTTTTGATAGAGTAATTATCTCAAGTGACGAAATATCCGGATCGTTGTAGATTTGTTTTAATGCATTTTTATATTCTTCTGATGAATTATAAGTCGCGCTTTCATCTATAGAATTTAAAACGATAGCATCCGGACATAATCTTGGTAGGTAACTGAGATTATTATAAATCCATGACAAGTATTTTAATTTCATATCTGTTTCAGCAACTTTATTACCAGCTTTGTCATTTCCTCCATTTAATAAAAGTTGTGGTTTGCATTTGACTGTTTCTTTGATTTTTTCATCCAGCGTAAAGTATTCAGATGGTGGAATGGTGCTTGGATCATGAAAAGTTTCAAGTAGTTTTTGGTCGCCGTCAAGGTATACGAAACTTTTGGATTCTTTTATTATTAGTGTTGGGATAATATATTTTAAAATAGTATCGGCGCCACCAGGCGCAACAATTATTTCAATACTCAACTTTTCACCGGAGTCTAACTGTCTGGTTGCTCTTTCGATAACAGCTTTTGCCATCAAGTCTTCAACATAGATTGTAGTTTTATCATTATTTAAGCTTCCAAGTCTATTTAATGCAATTAGAGATGAGCAGCTATTCATAATCCTTGTTTTACCCATTCCATTACCTTCTAAAACTTTAATAGCATTGTTAGGTAATTCAGAAATCATATCACTTGAATGTGTGGAAATTATTATTTGTAATTTTTTTATGATGATCATTTCCAGTAAAAACGAAAGGAGTTCCCTTTGGGCTCCAGGATGTAAAGAAGTTTCTGGTTCATCGAGTAATACTAAAGTATTTTCATTAGAAGCTAACAATTCAGTAACAATTTTCACAATGGAAAGCTCACCACTTCCAGCATATGCTTCTGAATACTTTATTCCTCGGTCAAAGATAACGCTAAGGTCACTTCCATTTTGGCTAGGATATAAAGAATGTTCAATATAACGGGCTGAAATATACTTTCTACCTAAGATCCTTGAAACTATCTCCAGTTCATTATCATTTAATAATCTATTGCAGAATACTCTATCCCTGCCTCCGCCTAACTTCCATTCCTGAATGTTGTTGCTGGCAACTCGACTAAGTCGCTTTGCGCCCTTAAGCATTTCTTCATGTTTCTCACTTTGGCCAGTTGGCCCTTTATGAATTGAATAATTAATTTTGTCATCGAAATTCATTGTCCTGTCAAATGCGCCAATAACCATTTTCATATTCATGTAAAGAACTTCACGTTGCACTGGATTCCAGCGATCAGCATCTTTTCTTTCGTAAGGCTCTTTAGGCATTTTTTTCATATTATCACGAATGCTGATCTTCGTTGGTTCCCAGTATTCATAATTTCTGTTAACACGTTTCATTCGAGCTTTTCTAGTCTCAACAATATTATTGTATTTTTGATGCCAATGACCATATATATAGCGAGCAGGGTTTTTATTAATATCGATGATAGGATCTATATCAGTTGAAAACCAAAAACGTGATGTACTATATCTTTCAGGCATACCGTACAAAGCATGAAGAATTGAGCTTTTACCGCTTCCATTTGCGCCAACTAATGCAGTTAAAGGAAAGTCAAACGTAATTTTTGCGTTTTCTTCTAATCCTTTAAAGTTAGGGAATCTTGCGTGATGAATATAATTTTTAAATGCTTTTCCATTCATCATTTTTTGAATGTTTTCAATTAAATTCGAAACCGGAGGTTGTTTTTTGATTTTTTGGTTCATCAGCATATCCTAATGCAAAAATAAAATAATGGATTGTTTTGAGTTGTAACAAAATTTACTACTTTAAGAACGTTTTGTCTAATTTTTTAGATGGTAAATATAAGATGTTTGTAGTGTCTAGAGTGGGTTTGTTAAGGTGTGATTTAATAAAAATTTTTAAATCGTAATTTTAAATTTTATCTCTTAAGGATGGTTGTAATTAGGTTGATGCTTTAGATTTCATAATTAAGTGAAATGTTTAATGCTTTAAGTGATTGTATATACTTTACTTCCAGTAGCTAATTCCCACCACTCTCTCTATGATGAAAACTTTCCCGCGCCAATGTCGGGAACGATCAATGAGTTAGGGAAAAATTGCGCGATGACCATTTTAAACGACCTGGATTTGCGGCAGCTGGAAGCCTTTTCGGCGGTGATCTCTGCCGGTAGCGTCACGGCGGCGGCGAAGGCGCTCAATCGCTCGCAGCCGGCGGTGTCGCGTTTGATTCAGGAGCTGGAACAATCGCTGGGTTATCCGCTGTTTATCCGCAACGGGCCGCGCATTCATCCTTCGGAAGAGGCGCTGCAGCTGCATCAATACGTGCAGAAAGCGCTGCTCTCGCTGCAGCAGATTCGCCTGCGCGCGCAGGAGATCGCCCATCAGCAGCATCGTCCGCTGAGCATCGCCGCCACGCCGGCATTGGCGGCGGGTTTGCTGCCGCAGGCGCTGGCCGCGCTGAATCTGCAGAACAAAGTGCAGATCATCAGCGAATCCGCAGTGCAGACGGCACATGCGGTGATCACTGCCGAAGCCGATCTCGGTTTATGCAGTTTGCCGCTGGAGCATCACGCGGTGGAGCTGCACTGGATTGGCCAGTCGCAATGCGTGGTGGCGCTGCCAGAGCATGACGAGCTGGCGGCGCAATCTCAGCTGTCGTTAAGCAGTCTGGCAGGACGCCGTTTGATTGCGCCGTGGAGCCCGCAGCGGTTGCGCGGACGCTACGAAAAAGCGCTGAAAAAAGTCAAAACGCCGCTGCACGAAACCATCGAAACCAACTCCTCCGCCAATATTCTTGGCTGCGTGCGCGCCGGGCTGGGCGTGGCGATTCTCGAACCGGTCACCGGTTGGGGCATGCCGCTGGCCGGTGTGGCGATCCGTCCAATTGAGGAGGATATTCCCTACTACTTTGGCGTGATCACGCCGCAGGGAAGACAGATTTCAGCTGCCGCGCAGGCGCTGGTTGAGGCGTTAGCCAGCGCGGCCGCCGATTTGCTGCCGGGTTTTGAGCGTCTGCCCGCCAGCGAGCATCCGCGTATTATGCGGTTAATTAATCAGGATTAAATATCTCACCCCAATCGTATTTTTTAGCGGTGCGATAAATCGCGCCGCTACGGAATGTACGTGATTTCAGTCATCAGCCTGCGTATGAAAATCTTCTTTTAAAAGCCTTATAACATTTCCGGCATAAGATATAAGAAATCCATTGGTCAAAAGCTGAGCGCGATTATTGACTCTGTTTTAGGGCAAGAGGATTATGCGAAACCTTAGCTCTTACTATGTGATTTATTGATTAATGACCATTAACTATGTGTTATCAGGATAATGGAAATGCACAGTCACTCACGCGCTTTGGTGGTTTCGTCCGCACTCTGGCCGCCACTTATTTCTGGGAAAACATGTATGACTTATTCCGCCGATGGCCTTGCCGCGCTGGAAGCTCAGCTTCAGCAGGATCTGGAATATCTTGAACTGCCCGCTAAATCCTGGGTGCCCGAGCGCACGCAGGATGGCGCACCCGTGCGTGACGTGGTGGTGATCGGCGCGGGCATGTGCGGGCTGGCGGCGGTGGCGAAATTGCAGTTCAGTGGCATCAGCAATGTGGTGGCGTATGACGCCGCACCCGCTGGGCTGGAAGGTCCGTGGGTGACCTTTGCGCGCATGGAAACGCTGCGTTCACCGAAATCTCTACAAGGCCCGGCGCTCGGCATGGCGCAACTGACGTTCCGCGCGTGGTTCACCGCGCAGTGGGGCAAAGAAGCCTGGCAAGCGCTGGATAAAATTCCCAAAGCGCAGTGGATGGATTATCTGATTTGGTATCGCAAGGTGCTGAATCTGCCGGTGCGCAACAATGTGCGCGTCACCCATATTGGCTTTGCTGGCGATCTGATTGCGCTCGATGTAAGCGGTGCCGAAACCGGCCGCATATACACTCGCCGCTTGGTGCTGGCCACCGGACGTTCTGGTCTTGGCGGCTTCGCCGTGCCGGATTTCCTGCAAGGTATTAGCCGCCAGTTCTGGGCGCACTCCGCTGACGACATTGATTTCTCAGCCCTAAAAGGCAAACGCATCGCGGTGATTGGCGCAGGTGCATCGTCAATGGATAACGCCGCCACCGCGCTGGAAAACGGCGCGGGCGCGGTGGATCTGCTGATTCGTCGCAAGCAGATGCCGCGCATCAACAAAATGACCGGCATCGGCAGTCAGGGCGTGGTGCACGGCATGCATCAGCTGCCGGACGCGTGGAAGTGGAAGTTTGTCGATTACACCGCCACCACGCAAACGCCGCCGCCGCGCTCCTCGACGCTGCGCGTATCGCGTCATGCCAATGCTCGCTTCTTGCTTAATTGCGGCATCAAAGCGGTTAAGCAAGAGGCCGATGGGCTGCTGATCGAAACCACGCAAGGCGCGCTGCGCTACGACTACCTCATTGCGGCTACCGGCTTTAGTAACGATTTCCACGACCGCCCGGAGTTTGCCGCGCTCGCGCCACATATCCGCAGCTGGCGCGACGGACGTTATCAGCCCGAAATGGGCGCGCCGCGAGCCAATCTGCTGGAAGCGCCGGATCTCGGCCTCGCCTTTGAATTCCGCGAACTGACACCAGGCGCATGCCCGCTGTTGGCGCACATTCACTGCTTCAACGATGCCGCGATGCTGACGCACGGCAAAGTCTCCGGCGATATCCCGGCGGTGAGCGCCGGTGCCGATCGTCTGGTGCGCGGCATTACCGCTTCGCTGTTTGCCGAAGACGTCGAGCAGCATTACGCCAACTTACAGGCTTTTGACACCCCTGAATTGCAGGGCGATGAATGGGTGGATTCTACGCCCTTACTCAACCAGGAGAACGCGCAGTGAGTGACGCAATTGATCGCGCAGTCGGTTTAAACGCTGAAGATGCGCTGTACGGCACGCGCCGCCTGCGCCCGGAATTTGTTGACGGCGCGGAGCAGTGCCGCATCTCGGTGCTGGCACCCAACGACGATCAGGGCTTAGCGCCGGATGTGCGTTTAGCGCTGGCGCAGCGCATGGCGCAGCTGAATAACGATGCCGCGCTGCAACAGGATTATCAGACGCAGCTGGCGGCGTTGCAGCCGTCAGAGGCGCTGCTGGCGCTGGCGGCAGGCGCCACCGACCTGCCAGAACCGCTGGCGACCATCGCGCGCCACGCCGATCTCATTACCCAGCAGCCAATGCACGCCACCGAGCAGCACATTCGCCTGCTGGAGCAAGCCGGATTGAGCAATTCACAGATTGTGGCGCTCTCCGAGCTGATCGCTTTTATTAACTTCCAGACGCGCGTCGCGGCCGGATTACGTTTGTTGAGGTCTGCATGATTCCGTCGGTTAATCTCAAGCCGCTGCACTGGCATCCGTATATCGCGCCGGTTGAGGTAGAGGAGGCCACGCCCGCGCAGCTCGATGCGATGAAAGTGACGCCATCGAATAAGAAGATCTCCGAATATGTGCGCACGTTAGCGCACGATCCTGACAGCTACGTGGCGCGTACCGTGCTGTTCAACGCCATTATGTATGTCGATGGCGGGCTGGATCGCGCGGATCGTGAACTCGGCGCGCTGGGCGCGTCGATCGTTAACGGCTGCAAATATTGCGCGGTGGTGCATGCGCGTCGCCATGCGCAGCTGGCGGAGAGCGATGCGGTAGTGAGCGCCATCTACTTTGATCGTGCGGATGTGCTCGGTGAGCGAGATGCGGCGATCTACCGTTTTGCCCGCCGCCTGTCGGTGACGCCGTCAGAAGCCAGCGTCGAAGATATGGCGGCACTGCGCGCGGTCGGCATGAACGATCAGGAGATTATCGATCTGATCCACGCCATCGCCATTTTTGGCTGGGCCAACCGTCTGATGCATGTGCTTGGCCATGCTGACCTGCACAAATAAGGGCTGCTGCATGTTAGAACTCAACGATATTACGCTCTCTTACGGCAGCACGCCGATTCTGAAAGGTGTCGATCTGTCGGTGAAACGTGGCGATGTGGTGTCGATCATCGGGCCAAGCGGCACCGGCAAAACCACGCTGCTGCGCTGCATTAACTATCTGGCGAAACCGGCGTCGGGCACCATTCAGCTCGATCAGATCCGCATGGATTATCAGTCACCGGATAAAGCGGCGATCCAGGCGATACGCCTGCGCACCGCGATGGTGTTCCAGCAGTTCAACGTGTTCAAAAACATGACGGTGCTGGAAAACGTGATGGATCCGCTGATCGTCATTCAACGCAAAAGCAAACAGCAAGCGCGCGATATCGCCGTGCAGGAGCTGGAGCGCGTCGGATTGGGCGCCAAACTCGATCACTATCCGTCGCAGCTTTCCGGCGGTCAGCTGCAGCGTACCGGCATCGCCCGCGCGCTGGCGGTGCGTCCTGATGTGATGTTGTTTGATGAACCGACCTCATCGCTCGATCCGGAGCTGGTGGGCGAGGTGCTGAAAGTGATTAAAGATGTGGCGTCCTCCGGCATTACCTCGCTGCTGGTGACACACGAAATGCAGTTCGCCAAAAGTATCTCGAACCGCATCGTCTTTATGGATCAGGGCGTGGTGGCCGCGCAGGGCAGCCCGACTGAGATATTTGATAATCCAACCCTGCCGCGACTTGCTCAGTTCCTCAATTCAGAACGCGTATTCTAATAATCAAAGGAATCAATGACATGCCTGCAATCAAAACCACTTTACGTCGCCTGGCTGCGCCTGGCATCATCGCGCTGGCACTCATCAGCGGTAACAGCTTCGCCGACGCGGTGCGCACTATCAAAATCGCCACTGCGGCGGAGTCTAAACCGCTGTCGTGGGGCGCGATTGGTCACGAGCCGCAGGGCTACGAGCCGGACGTGCTGAAAGCCATCAACGCTAAACTGCCGCAGTACAAATTTGTGATGGAAGGTGCGGCGGATATCGCCCAGGAAACCGGCCTCGCCACCGGCAAATATGACATGGCGACCGGCGGTTATTACAAAGCGCCAACGCGCAGCAAACAGTTCCTGATTCCGGATGCACCGATCGGTGCCAGCCTGATGAAAATCTACAGCCGCAGCGATAGCACCATCAACAGCATGAAAGATCTGGTCGGCAAGAAGATTGTGCCGGTTACCGCCGGCGGCGGCGTGTACAAATTCGTGACGCAGTGGCAGCAGGACAACCCGAACAACAAAGTTGAGATCAAAGCTTCGAGCGCAGGCGTGCCTTATCCGGATCGTCTGAAAGAGGTGCAGCGTGGCAAATATGATGCGCTGATCCTGCCTTCGAACCTCGGCGAGCAAACGGTGATCGACAACCAGAAACTGGCGATCAAAGCCAGCGAGCCGGTTGCCATTAACAACACTTACGTGCTGATTCACCGTTCAGCCGAGAACCAGGCGCTGAACGATGACATCAACAAAACGCTGCAACAGCTGAAAGCGGACGGCACGCTGGATAAGCTGGCGCAGAAGTGGTTTGGCGAAGACGTCACGAAGTACATGAAGTAAGGATTCACTAAAGCTGCGCCCGGTGCTGAGCCGGGCGTTGCTTCATTGTTAGCAGGAGTGTTTCACCGTGAATCTGACTTCGATGATTCCCGAGCTGCTCTCGGCGCTGCCGTTGACGCTTGGCATAATGTTTGTCGCGATGATCGTCGGGTTCTTCCTGGCGCTGATCGCCACCGTGTTCCGCGTGCGCCGCATCCCGGTTATCAGCCAGTTTGTGGATTTGTACGTCTCGTACGCGCGCAGCGTGCCGGTGGTGCTGCAGCTGTTTGTCGCGTTTTATGGTTTGCCGCTGGTGGCCGAGCAGTTTGGCTTCAGCGATTTTGTCACCGCCAACGTCGCGGCGATGATTGGCCTGAGCCTGTATCACGGCGGTTATCTGTCGGAAGTGATGCGCCCGGCGTTCCTCGCCGTGGAGAGCGGTCAGCATGACGCCGCCGACAGCATGGGCTACAGCTTCCGCCAGAAAATGCTGCGTATTGTCGGTCCGCAAGCGGTGCACTATGCGCTGCCGGGTTACGGCAATGCGATTATCTATCTGATTCATAACGTGGCGCTGGTGATGTACATCGGTGCGGCGGATGTGATGGCGACTGCGCATCTGATCATGGAACGCGACTACAACCAATATCAGTTCGGCACTTATCTGGTGCTGGCGGTGCTCTATTCGCTGCTGTGCGGCGTGGCCTGGTTGATTATCCGTTTCTTCGAACAACGTCACGCGAAGTACAGCTCGAAAACTGCTGCACGCGTCAAATTCACCAGCGTCTGATAAGGGAGAGAAACCATGTTTGATCTTGAGGTTTTACTGCCGGACTTCTGGAGCATTCTCGATGCGGTGCCGGTGACGCTGCTGATGGCGGTGACGGTGTTTATCTGCTCAACGCTGCTCGGCGGGTTGTTTGCCTTTATTGAACATCGCCGCATTCCTGTGCTGCGCCAGTTGGTGATCGCGTACAAGATTGCCTTCAAAGGCGTGCCGATGGTGGTGGTGATTTTCCTCGCCTATTACGGTTTGCCGCCGGCGCTGGATTTCGTCGCCACGCTGATTGGCGTGAAAGTGAATGCGCACTCGCTGCCGAACTGGGTGATCATCATCGTCGCCCTGAGCGCCTGCGTCGCGGCGTTTCAGGCGGAAGTGTGGAAGGGCGCGCTCAACTCCTTTGATAGCGGACAATCGGATGCGGCGCTGTCGCTCGGTTACAGCGGCGGCCAGCTGTTCCGCCGCGTGATGTTCCCGCAGATTATCGTGGCGGCGATTCCCGATCTGGCCAACGCCTTTATGGTGATCATGAAAGCGCTGTCGCTGGCGTTTGCCATCGAAGTGGTGGATATCTTCGCCCAGGCGCAACTGACCGCGGCGCTGAATTTCTACTACCTCGAAGCCTTCCTGGTGGCGGTGGTGTTTTACATGGTGATTGCCTATGTGGTGACCAAGATCGCCGATAAGATTGAGGCGAGATTGCGGGTACGGACCTGACCCAATCCGCGCGATAAATCGCGCCGCTACGATCAAGTGCGCCCAACCGTAGCGGCGCACTTTGTTGTGCAAAGAAGCCACCGCCAAATCACTTTCATTCTGCAAGTTACTTGCAAAATGAAAGTCACTCTGCAACAGTATCCGCCATCAAACCGATGTGGGATAGCCAACCTTGAAAAACCAAACGCTCCACAACATGCCTTGTCCCATCGCGCGCAGCCTTGGGCGCATTGGCGATGGCTGGAGCATACTGATTATGCGCGATGCGCTGGCCGGTTTTACGCGCTTCGATGAGTTCCAGAAAAGCAGCGGTATAGCGCCCAACATATTGTCGCGGCGCCTGAAAGAGCTGGTGGACGATGGCTTGCTGGAGAAGGTGTGTTACAGCACCAGCCCGGCGCGCTTCGAATATCACCTGACGGCCGTCGGTCGCGATTTTCGCGGCGTGATTCTGGCGCTCACCGAGTGGGGCAGCACGCATTTCTCGCCGGAAGGTCGCCAGATGCAGCTGGTGGAAAGCGCTACGCAGCGTCCGGTGAAGATGCAGCTGGTCGATAGCGAAAACGGCCAGCCGCTGACGCTGGATAACTATCAGATGGTGCCCGGCCCGGCAGCGGAGCCGATGATGCACTATCGCCATGATTATCTGCAGAAAAAACGCGCTGGAGATAACACCCAGAAATTTGCGCCGCCGCCGCTGCACCAGCCGCAGTCATAACGCTAACGCGCAAGTAAGCATCCGCAGATTAAGGAATGAAAAATGAAACGAATTGTCATTACCGGCATGGGGCTGGTATCGCCGCTGGGCTGCGGCACGGTAGCGGTTTGGCAGTCGCTGCTGGCGGGAAAATCGGGCATCAGCGCCTTGCCGCCAGAGATGGTGCAGGACATCGCCTGCAAAGTGGCGGGACAGGTGCCGACGCTGGAGCAGGATCGCCAGCACGGTTTTAATCCCGACGGCATTATCGCCGCCAAAGATCGCAAGAAAATGGATCGCTTTATTGAGTTCGCGCTGGTGGCGGCGCATGAAGCGCTGACGCAGGCCAGCTGGTTCCCGCAGGACAGTGCGCAACAGCAGCGCACCGCCACGGTGATCGCCACCGGCATCGGCGGCTTTAACGAAATCGCCAACGCGGTTGAAACCACCGCCGAGCGTGGGCCGCGTCGCTTGTCGCCGTTTACCATTCCTTCGTTTCTCGCCAATCTGGCCGCCGGACACGTTTCGATTGCACACGGTTTTCGTGGGCCAATTGGCGCGCCGGTAACCGCGTGCGCGGCGGGTGCGCAGGCGATTGGTGATGCGGCGCGCTTGATTCGCAGCGGCGAAGCGGATATTGCGCTGTGCGGCGGCACCGAAGCGGCGATCCATCGCGTGAGCCTGGCCGGATTTGCCGCAGCGAAAGCGATGTCGGGCGGCTTTAACGATCGTCCAGAGCAGGCTTCGCGTCCGTTTGATCGCGACCGCGACGGTTTTGTGATGGGCGAGGGCGCGGGATTGCTGGTGATTGAATCGCTGGAACATGCGCAGGCGCGCGGCGCGACACCGCTGGCGGAGCTGGTAGGTTACGGCACCAGCGCAGATGCTTACCATCTCACCGCCGGCCCGGAAAATGGTGAAGGGGCACGCCGGGCAATGGAAACCGCGCTGGCGCAGGCAGGCATTACGGCGAGCGAGGTGCAGCATATCAATGCGCATGCTACGTCGACGCCGGTCGGCGACAGGGGCGAACTGGCAGCAATTAGCTCGCTGTTCGCTGGCAGCGAGGTAGCGATCACCTCCACTAAATCGGCCACCGGACATCTGCTCGGTGCGGCGGGCGGTGTGGAAGCGATCTTCTCGATTCTGGCGCTGCGCGATCAGGTTGCTCCGCCGACGCTCAATCTGCAGCATCCGGATGAAGCGGCTGTTGGGCTGAATCTGGTGGCGCTGAAACCACAGCCGACGGTGATGACCTATGCGCTATCCAACGGTTTTGGCTTTGGCGGCGTGAATGCCAGTTTGTTGTTTAAAGCCTGGCAATAGGTTTCCTATAATGGACCGACGATAGCGCGCAGGAATCGCCCCTTTGAGCACGGAAAATGAAACCCAGCAGCTGGCGGAAGAGCTCCGTAAGATGGTCAGTCATTTGGTACGTAACGTCCGCGTCAGCACCGCGACCGTGCGCACCTCGCAATATGAAACCTTAGATCTGCTCGACAGCCATGACGCGCTTTCTATCGCCGATCTCGCGCGGCTGCGCGGCGTGAAGCATCAAAGCATGCGATTAGTGATTAACGAACTCGAGGCGCAAGATTTGGTGCTGCGACAAAAAAGCGCGCAGGACGCGCGGGCGCAGGTGATTGTGCTGAGCGATCAGGCGCGCGCTGCGTTGGCGGCCGCACGTCAACAGCGTGCCGACTGGCTTGCGGCGCGCATCAATGAAACACTCGACCAGCAGGATCGCGACGATCTGCAAAAAGGGCTGGCTGCGTTACGCAAACTGCTTTAACTGCGTTATCACCGCCGCCAGCGTGTTCATGCCCCAATGTTCCGCGTATTTTCCCTCTTCAATTCGCACCATATCGATCACCGCGATCGTTACGGGTAAACCGGTGGGCGCGATGCCCATCAGCGATCCGCTGTGAACGCCGGTTATTGTTTTGCGCGTGGTGACCCAATCGCGCTCGGCGATTTGATCTTCAACGTGCACCTGAAGATGGGAGAAAGCGGGGCGCAGGATCTGATCGAAGGTGTGCCAAAGACTTTCGCGATCGCTGGGCGCGCCGGCTGGCGCTGAGCGGTTAATGAAGTTTTCGCCGACGAGTTGATCGAAAGCCTGGCGATCGCCTTCGGCAATCACCTGCTGATTGAATCGACGCACAACGGCTTTGTTATGTTCTGACATGGTGATTCCCCGCTGAATATGTACAGTTTGACTGTATATATTTAACGGCAAGTGGGGAAGGCGAGTTTGTCAGGTTGTGCGGTGATTATGGTGCGCGCTGATGCCCTCACCCCGGCCCTCTCCCACGGGGAGAGGGAGCAAAAAGTTCCTCTCCCGCTTGCGGGAGAGGGCTAGGGTGAGGGACAAAGCGCACCCAACTCAGCGCTTACCCAGCGCTTCCCACAATCCCAGCAGATAGGTGGTGCCCAGCGCGCGGTCGTACAAACCGTAGCCCGGACGGCCGGTTTCACCCCAGATAAAGCGGCCGTGATCTGAACGGATGTAGCCATCGAAGCCGTTGTCATACATCGATTGCAGCACTTTATACATATCCAGCGAACCGTATTCGGTTGGGTGCGCGCATTCGTAGAAATCTTTATCCCGAATAATCTTGATGTTACGCACATGGGCGAACGGAATACGTTTGCGGCGCGAGAACTCCGCCAGAATGGCGTACACATCATTACTCGGATCTTCGGCAATCGATCCGGTACATAGCGTGATGCCGTTGGCCTCGGAATCGACAACGTTACAGATCCAGTCGAGATCGTCGCGGTTCTTCACCACGCGCGGCAGGCCAAAAATCGAATACGGTGGATCGTCCGGGTGGATCGCCATCTTCACGCCCACTTCTTCACATACCGGGATCACCGCTTTCAGAAAGTAAGCGAGGTTTTCACGCAGCTTAGCGTCATCAACATCTTTGTATTGGGCAAACAGATCCTGCACTTTTGCCAGACGCTCCGGTTCCCAGCCCGGCAGGGCGAAACCATTGGCGTTGCCCAGCACTTCCTGCACCACTTCGTCGAGGCTCTTATCAATGCCTTTCTTCTCGAACGCCATGGTGAGCGAGCCGTCTGGCAGCACGTAGTTCATGTCGGTCTTCATCCAGTCAAACACCGGCATGAAGTTGTAGCAAATCACTTTCACACCCGCTTCGGCCAGGTTACGGATGCTCTGCTGATAATTTTCGATGTAGCGATCGCGGCTTGGCAGACCAATTTTGATGTCGTCGTGGATGTTGACGCTTTCGATCACTTCCACGGTCAGCCCGGCGGCATGCACCTGCTCAACCAGCGCGTTAATTTTCTCTTTCGGCCAGGTTTCACCTACCGGCACGTCATACAGCGCGCCCACGACGCCGCGCACGCCCGGCACCTGACGAATATATTCCAGCGAAACTTTATCTTCTTTCGGACCAAACCAACGCATTGTCAGCTGCATAATGTCATCCACCGTTATCGTGTCTGTGATAACTGATAAACTACCATTCTAGTAAACATCATGACAGCGCAGCGCGGCCAATAAGCCTTGATCCGCGTCACAGAACACAATTTATGCATCAGTGATGCAGCACAATTTCACCGAAATGCTCTTTGTATTTGAATAATTCCAAATCAGATCGCAGACCCAATTTACGCAGTGCAGTCTGTTTTTGCCCGCTGATGGTTTTACGGCTGCGCGCATATTTTCCGGCGATTTGCGTAATGCTTAATCCATCCAGATAGCAACGGATCACTTCGATCTCACGTGGGCTGAGATTGCGCAGCAGCAGCGTGATATCTTCGCCAGTTTGACGCGGCAATAAATAGTCATGCATTTCCCGATCGCTTTCCTGAAACTTATCCATTTCCAGCAGCATATCGGCGGTGAGAAAACGCTTGTTACGGCATACCTGATGCAGGGCGGTAATCAGCACTTCCTGATCTTCACTTTTACCCACAAAGCCATGCACACCCGCTTTTAACAGCAGTTGCACTATTGCCGGTTTTTCTACTGCCGAGGAGATCAGGATTTTCAAATCGGGATAACGCGCGCGCAGCTGTTTCACCATCTGCAGGCCGTCGAGTTCGTCTTCGCCAAGCATGTAGTCCAGCACCAGCACGTCCACTGAATGACGCTGCAAAAATGCCATCAGCTGCTGGCGTTGCGAAAAGGCGCCAGCCAGCTCCAGCAGCGCTTCCTGCGCCAGACGATACTGAATTGCTTTGCCGATCAGTGGATGATCGTCTAATACGGCAACCTGCCAGATTGCATCTTGTTTCATAGTTTCACCTCATTATCAGGATTATTTTTTAGTGCGTGAAGGAAGATCGCTTCCAGTTCGGCCACTGCTGTAGCGACTGCGGGAATCAGCTGCTGCAGAAACGCACTCTCTCGTTGTTCGGCTGCCTGCTCGGCGGCAAGGCAACTCTGTTGTAAGCTTTCAGCGCGCAGTAATTTGGCGCTGCCAAGTAATTGATGCGCAGCGTGGTGTGCGCCGGGGAAGTCCTCCGCCATGGCAGCTTGCTCCAGTTGTGCAAGATCGCGCGCATTTTGCTGCTGAGCGGTGGTGACCAGATCGCGCCAGGCTTGCGGATCATTGGCCGCGAGGTTTTCCAGGGTAAGCAGGGTTTCATTACGCATGCTGCTGGCAGCGCTGCCGGTGACCACTCGCAGCAGCTGGGTGCGCTCCAGCGGTTTAAACAGGCAACCATCCATGCCAGCCTGCGTCGCGAGTTGTGCAACGCGCTCTTCTGCCATCGCCGTCAGGCCATAAATCGGGACTGCGCGGCGATTCATTAGCTTCTCCTCAATACGTAACTGGCGGGTAAATTCAAAGCCATCCATGCCTGGCATATTGCAATCGGTGATCACACGATCAACGTCATGTTCGCGCCACAGTGCCAGCGCCGCTTCACCGTCTTCTGCCACCAACACATGATGCCCGGCGTAACGCAACTGTTGTGCCAGCAGCAGGCGATTGGTGGCGTTGTCATCCACAACCAGCATTCTTAAGGATGCGTGCACAACGTCATCAACTGGCTCAGCTTCTGCTTCAGTCAGCGTGGCGGGCTGGGCGATGAAGCGCAGCATAAATACGCTGCCCTCATCGGGCTCGCTCTCTACATGCAGCTCGGTTCCCAGCATCACCGCCAGACGGCGACAGATGTTGAGACCCAGTCCGGTGCCACTGACGCGATTAGTGCCCTGATCCACCTGAATAAAGGGCTCGAAAATCGCCTTTTGCTGTTCTGGCGTGAGACCCACCCCACTGTCGCAGACTTCCAGTACGTATTCGGGTTTAGTGATATCTGCCTGGTAAAGCGCTACTTCAACTTCACCCCGCGCGGTAAACTTAATGGCATTGCTGACCAGGTTCGCCAGGATCTGCTTCAACGCCACGGGATCAAACAGCACGCTGTCCTGATCGATATCCAGCATGACATTGAGTGCCAGCCCTTTATTTAGCGCCACCTGACGGAATAGCGCTTCAGTGTCGTAAACCACATCGCTCAGTGACATCGGCATGTGGCGAATGCTGAAATGACCGGATTCGATTTTCGCCAGGTCGAGAATATCGCCGACCAGCGAGAGCAGTGAACGAGAAGATTCCCATGCCAAATCGATATTCTTTTGCCGCTGCGCTTCGTCGCTCTGACCTAAATGTTCAATCTCCAACAGGCCAATCAGTGCCGCCAACGGCGTGCGGATTTCATGGCTCATATGTGAAAGGAAAGTACTTTTCGCCTCGCTGGAGCGCAGTGCCGCACGCTTCGCTTTACGCACGTCCTCTAATAAGGTTTCGATCGTGTGCAGTTGGTTGCTGATTTCACGCTCGTGCTGGCGCTGCCTCGCCAGCGACGATTTCAGCAGATGGTTGCGCCACAGGAAAAACAGCAGGCAAATGCCGGCCACCGCAGCAATACGCAGCACGTAACTGCGATAGCTCTGCCAGGACGTGCTGGTGGCGGGCGGCGTGTACTTGATCCAGCGCTCCATCAGTGACTGCATGGTTGGCTGCGGAATATCGGACAGCGCTTTATTCAGGATGGAATTCAGATGCTCATCCGCCACATTGGTGGCCATCGCCATGCGAAACATCGGCAACGGTGCGACAAACGCCACTTTGAAGCGATCGTTGAAGTGGTTATTTAGCAAATATTGCGCCGATTCGTAGGGCACGATAAAGCCGTCAACCTCTTTGTCCTGCAGCTGCCCGAGGGAGTCGAGCGAAACCGCATTTTCACTAAAATCGATGGTTGGCCAGCGGCGACGCAGATCAAAGCGATAGTAAGAACGCTCGTAGATGCCGATGCGTTTCCCTGTCATCTCATCGAAACTGTGCCAGTTACTGTCGCTGCGGGTCATCACCACCCAAGGCGAATAGACATAAGATCGCGTGTATTGAATCTGCGGGCTCTGCTTTGACGCGCCGTCACTCACCACAATCAGGGAATTGCGTTGATTAACCAGCGCATCGCGCATGTTGCTCAAGCCCCGCATTGGGTTGTAATGAAAACGAATACCGGTGCGTTGCGAGATGAGATTTAACAAATCAACGCTGAGTCCGGCGACACGCTGTTTGCTGTCGAGAAAGGTGAAAGGCAGATGTGTAGGGTCGTAATTCACCGTGATGTCGCGGTGCTCCGCCAGCCATTTTGCTTCGGCTTCGCTAAGGTCTAAAGGATGATTCTTCACCACCGACCGGTAATCAAGCCCCCAGGCTTCGGCAATTTGTACTGCATTACGTAGCGGGATATTTTTAAGAATTTCAGTAATGGCGTCGATCAGCTCAGCATTGTCCGCGCGGGCGGCAAAGCGTGCATCCACATCGTTCATGTAAGGCGTGCTATGGCCTTCAATGATGTTCTGCAAGCCGCGCTGCGACAAATAGCGCTGCGTGGCGGAGTTACTCCAGAACACCATGTCCTCATTGAAAGCGGTATCGGTATAGGCCCAGAGCGGCGGTGAGGCGGGCGCTAATGTGGCTTCGGGATAGCGTTTATGCAGCAGCGCTTTCAGTTCGTCGTCACCGTAGTACATCAGGCGATAGCGGCTGTCATTCAGCTGACGATCAAATTTTGCCTGGCGGCGGCTAATCAACACGCTTTGCGCCAGCGAATAGGGAATACTCAGCGCCAGTTTGGTTTCATGATTAGCAGCCTGCGGGTAGTAAGGAATTAAATCGACTTGCTTGTTATTGAGCGCGTTAACCAGATCGAGACGGGTGTTATAGCGCTTAACTTCGACCGGGCGATTCAGCGTTTTCGCGATGATGGCCAGATAATCGGCGGACAGTCCTTCAAAGGTGTCCTCTTCGAATTCAACCGAATAGGGCGGTAACGTATGGCTCCATACGCCGACGCGCAGCACCGGATGACGTTTTAGCCACTGCTGTCCCTCTGCATTCAGCGTCACTTCAGGGGAAACCAGACCGTAACGCGGCGTGAATTTTAAGGTGGTGGCGCTCCAGGCCGACAGGCAAAAGCCCAACAAAAAAATCATGCTAAAAATGCGTTTGACCACGAATTGATTCTCAGTTTTCTTTGCTGCTGTAGGCACTGCCGTGCGGCGGTGCGGCCCTCTGGCTGCGCTTTAATGCGCCAGTGACCCTTCACAGCGGCACGAAACTCAACGGTTATTAAATGCTTTTTAAGAAATTTCTTACGTATGTAGGCGGGGCTTACTACAGGCTGGTACTTAAGTAAGTTAAGTCAGCTGTTTTGACAGCAAACTTTCGACGTAACTCCTGAAGTTTCTCCAATTTGCCGCTGCTAATCGGCTTTTCATTTGTTTTATTTACAGAAACTTCCCGGCAGGCAAAATAGCGCTTATTTCCTCTCCTTCAGCCAACCATGTCAGAAGAAGCGCTGCGTCAGCAGATTCAGAACCTGAAAAAGCATAATGCGCGGTTAAAGCGTATAGCGCATGACGCGCGTAATAAGCTGAGTGCAGCGCTGGATGGAACCGGTTTATGTTTGTGGCAGCTGGATATTCCCAGCGGTAAGCTGGTGATTTTTAATCGTCGCTGGGGTGCGATGCTGGGTTTTCAGCCGAAAGAGACCAAAGCGCAGTTCGATGTGTGGCGCGAACGCCTGCATCCGGATGACGCCGACGAAGTGCTCAAAGCTTTTTACGATCACATTGAAGGGCGCGCGCCTTATTACGAAGCGCTGCACCGCATGCTGGGCAAAAACGACAACATCAAATGGGTGCTGGATCGCGGACGCGTTACCGAATGGGACGCAGCGGGCAATCCGCTCAAAGTCACCGGTACGCACATTGATATGACCAAAGAGAAGCAGTACGAAGCGCAGCTCTCATCGCTGGCGCATCACGATCCGCTAACCGGACTGACTAATCGCCATGCGCTAAATACGCAGTTCAGCAGGATGAAAGCGCTCGGCCCACTGTGCGTGGCGTTTATCGATCTCGATAACTTCAAACACGTCAACGATACCTTGGGACATCGCAGTGGTGATGAGGTGTTGATTCAGCTGAGCCAGCGCATCATCGACGTGGTGCCCCCAAACGTGGTGATTGGCCGACTCGGAGGCGACGAGTTTGTGCTGCTGATGCCGCTCCTGATCGACTATCCGAAAGTACGCATTATGATGCAGGCGGTGCTGGATGCTGCGCTGACGCCGTTTGATATCGATAACGGCCATGCGCAGATTGGTGCGTCAATTGGTATTGCGCAAGTGCAGGAACGCGACAGCTTCGATGAAGCGCTGACGCGGGCCGATGAGGCGATGTATCAGATTAAGAAGAATGGTAAGCAGGGGGTTGGGTTGGCGGGGTAGTTTTTACCCTCACCCTAACCCTCTCCCGCAGGCGGGAGAGGGGACCGATCGAGCGAATACGTGTGGATATGTGGCAGCGTTTCCCTCTCCTCAGGCCCATCGAGCTTACTTATGGCAGCATTTCCCTCTCCCAGTGAGAGAGGGCCAGGGTGAAGGCATCAAGCCGCACCAATCTCAATCCGCCAGCAAATGCCCATACATGGTCATCAATCTGCGGGTGACGCCATTAGTCCAGCCGAAGCCGTCCTGCAGCGGATACTCGCCACCACCACCCGGACGGGCGCGATCGCCGCTGATGTCATATTTCTCCACCAGCTTATGATGCAGTGAATAGAAATTATTCACCGTATTCAGCCAGTTAACGGCAATTTCTGTCGCCAGCGTCTCTTCACCGTAGTGATTCAAACCGACCACCGCCATCCACTGCAACGGCGCCCAGGCATTGGGTTTATCCCATTGTTCGCCGCTCTCCACCATCGAGGTTAACAAGCCGCCTTGCGTCAGTAACAGATGACGCAGCGCAACGGCCTGCAGGTGCGCCTGCTCGGGCGAGGCGAGGCCGAGGAACAGCGGCACCACCGCAGCAGCGGTGAAGGCGCCAAAGCGTTCGCGACGCCAGTCGTAATCGCGGTACACCCCGGCAGTGTTATCCCACAGATAGCGATGAATCGCCTGCTTACGCGCATCGGCTTTTTTCTGCCACGCCAGCGCCGTGAGCTCTTCACCTTTGGCATGTGACAGCGTCGAAATCATCAGCTCCAGCTTGTAGAGGAATGCGTTGAGATCGATCGGAATAAATTGCGTGGTGCGGATACTCGCCAGACGCTGCGGATCGCGCAGCCAGCGTGAAGAGTAGTCCCAGCCCGATGCGGCACCGGCACGCAGATCGCGATAAACCTCGTTGGCCGGACGACCTGATTTCTTCGCGGTTTCAATATCTTCCAGCCACGACTCATCGCGCGGCGTGTCGCGATCGTCCCAGTAACGGTTGAGTAGCGAACCATCTGGCATGCGCACCACGTGGCGATAGGCCTGATGCGGCATCAGCTCACCCGCGCCGTCCATCCAGAACTGGTACTCTTTCATCAGCTGATCGAGATAGCGTTTCGCGCCGCGAATGCCATCCTCTTCAAACAGTTCCACCATCAGCGCAAACACCGGCGGCTGCGAACGGCTGAGGTAGTAAGTACGGTTGCCGTTAGGCACGTGACCGTAGTTATCAATCAGCCAGGCGAAGTTATCCGCCATATGGCGCAGCAGATCGTCGCGGCCTGCATCGGCGAGGCCGAGCATGCTGAAGTAGGAGTCCCAGTAATAGGTTTCTCCAAATCGGCCGCCGGGCACCACGTAAGGTTTCGGCAACGGCAGCAGCGATGAGTGCGCTAAATGTTGCTGTGGCATTTTGGTTAACACCGGCCACAGATCGTCAATATGTTCGGTTAAGGTTTTATCTGGATTGGAAACATAAAAGCTCTCATTCACCTGAGGTGAATAAAAATGTTCGTGCACGAATGCTTCCAGATCAAAACCCGCTGCGCGTTTACGGCGACGAAAACGGATTAAAATATCCAGCGGATCGAATTTTGGTGCGCAGTCCGGAAACGTTTTACTGTCAGCAAATATGTGCGATGTCTGTACCTGCTCAAACAGTTCCATGTAGCGATCGGCAGGCGTCAGCGCATCCGGCGCGGGCAAACCTTCAATCAGCTCGGGTTCCGGCTCCGAATCCTGCATACCTTCGCGAACGAACTCGTGAGGATTATATTGATACTCCAGTTCAGCATCAGCGCGTCGATCCTCGAAAGCGTTATATTGCTGTTGGTTAGTATTAATAGCAGCCTCCTGGTAAATTCTTGAATGCGTAAAGAACAAATTATAGAGCTCTGAACGGGCGAAACAACAATGCGATTTATCTATGAACGTAATAAATCATGTCGATGGATCCGGTGTTTTTATGATTTTTCAGTGATTACAACGGACTATATTTCAGGAAATGAAAGCGGCTTTTAGGATGGATGTTTAAATAGCTGCACAGAAATATCTGTATTTAAGAAAATCGCTAAAATTTGCGCAAAAAAGCGTGGAATGGCTTGATCAATTTATGGCAAACGCAGCGGAGATTGAGCTGTATTTCCCTCACCCTAACCCTCTCCCGCAGGCGGGAGAGGGAACCGATAGAGCTAAAATGTGGCAGCGACTCCCTCTCCCCGTGGGAGAGGGTCGGAGTGAGGGCATCAGGCCGCACCTTACTTCTGCAACGCCGCCTTTATCACGTCCGCATACGGCGTGGTGGGGCGGCCAATCAGTTTGCTTAGCGTATGGCTATCGTCAAACAAACCGCCTTTTTCGGCGCCGGCATCTGAATCTGCCAGCATCTCTGACAAGCCCTCTGGCAAACCGGCACCTTTCAGCGCGGCGGCAAATTCGGCTTGTGGCAGATTGATGTAATCCACTTGCTCGCCAGACTGTTTAGCAATCTCGGCGCTGAACTGCGCCAGCGTGTAGCTGTCGTCGCCAGCCAGTTCATACACCTTGCCCGCCTGATCGTCACGGCTGATCACTTCGGCCGCTGCCGCCGCATAGTCAGCGCGCGCCGCGGAAGCGATGCGACCTTCGCCGACCGCACCAATAAAGGCATGATGCGCCAGCGCGGGCGCAATACTCGCCGCGTAGTTTTCGGTGTACCAGCCGTTACGCAGCAGCGCGAAAGGAATGCCTGAGGCTTTCAGCTGGGCTTCAGTCGCACGATGCTCAACGCCTAAACCCAACGGCGAGGTATCGGCATGCAGTAAGCTGGTGTAGGCGATAAAGCCAACGCCGGCGGCTTTAGCCGCATCGATCACCGCCTTGTGCTGCACTTCACGCTGGCCGACTTCACTGGAAGAGATCAGCAGCAGTTTATCGACACCGGCGAAGGCGCTTTGCAGCGTTTCCGGTTGGCTGTAATCCGCCGCTCGCAGCGTTACGCCCAGCGCCTGCAGATCGGCCGCTTTCTCGGGCGAACGCACCGCCGCAATGATTTCGCTAGCCGGCACTTTTTTCAATAACGCGTTAATCACCAGACGGCCCAGTTGGCCTGTGGCACCTGTAATCGCAATCATGTTGTTCTCCTGTTGAACTGGTATGAAAACAGCCTAAGCGATAAACTTACTTTTAGTAAGTACTTACATATTGGTTAGTTTGGAGAAGCTGAGTTAAATGTCTGAAAAGTTGAGTGAAAAGTTTACGCGCGGTGAGTTGCTTAACGTGAATTGCCCGTCACGCGACGTGTTGAAGCGCATTACCAGCCGCTGGAGCGTACTGATTTTGCTGGCGCTGCGTGAAGAAACCCTGCGTTTTAGCGAGTTGCGCCGCAAGATTGGCGGCGTCAGCGAACGTATGCTGGCGCAGACGCTGCGCTATATGGAAGAGGATGGTTTTGTTGAACGCATTGCCTATGACGTGGTGCCACCGCACGTTGAGTATCGTTTGACGTCGTTAGGCCGCGAAGTGGAAGGGCAGGTGACCGGACTGGCGGATTGGCTGGAGAGCAATGTGCATCGGATTTTGAAGGCGCATTGAGAAGGGCCGCCATTTATGGCGACCGCCGCACGCTCAAGCGCGTAAATACTTCTCAAACCAACCCAGCGTGCGGCTCCACGCTAATTCGGCGGCGGCTTTGTCATAACGCGGCGTCGAATCATTGTGGAAGCCATGATTCACACCGGGATAAACATAGCCTTCATAGATTTTGTGATTGGCTTTCAACGCCTCTTCATAGGCTGGCCAACCTTCGTTGATGCCTTTATCCAGCGCGGCGTAGTGCAGCAACAGCGGCGCTTTGATGCGCGGCACATCTTCCGCTTTAGGCTGACGGCCGTAGAACGGTACCGCGCAGGCCAAATCAGGAAACGCGACGGCCGCCGCATTGGCTACGCCGCCGCCGTAGCAGAAGCCGGTGATACCCACTTTGCCGGTGCCTTCCTCGTGGTGCATCAGGAAATCAATCGCGGCGAAGAAGTCATTCATCAACTTGGTGGGGTCGACTTTGGCCTGCATCACTTTGCCTTCATCATCATTCCCCGGATAACCGCCCAGCGAGCTCAAACCATCAGGCGCCAGCGCGATGTAACCGGCTTTCGCTACCCGTCGCGCCACGTCTTCGATGTAGGGATTGAGGCCACGATTCTCGTGCACCACTACCACCGCAGGCACTTTGCCGGATGCATTGGCCGGTCGCACCAGATAGCCGCGCACCTCGCCGTGACCTTGCGGTGACGGATAGTGAATGTATTCCGGTTTGATCGCCGGATCGGTAAATTCCACCTGCTGCGCCAGCGCATAATTGGGGCTCATGGCGCTGAGCAGCGTGGCGCCGGTCATGCCGGCGATGGTGAATTTCGCCGCCATCGCGATAAATTCGCGTTTGCTGATTTTGCCGTGCGCGTAGTAATCGTAAAGCTCGAGCAGTTCCTGAGGGAAATCCTGTGCAGTAAGACGGGCCATAACCTCTCCTTCGCTGTTTAACTGGTTGATTACTGCTCTAAAAAAGCACAGCTTGTCGCCGCTGGCAAATACCATGCCGCAGTAGGTTAACGTCACTGCGTTTACATCACCTGTTTAATAAACAGCAGAAATATATCTTTTTGTTCTAAAAATATTAGCTTTTAATTAACAATCCTGATCATCCTGCGCTGTCCGGAAATATTTACATGCTCAACGTATTTACCGTAAATAACGCCATTTTTCTTCGCACTAAAAAATAAATAAATGAAGTGCTTACCTGATAAGCACAGCGGGAATAGGCGGAAAACAATAACAATATTGTCACAATGAATGAGGGTGATTAACCTTAAAGTCGTGATTTTTAAAGTATTAGTTTCTGCTGAAAACAATGATCGAAATCAAAAAACACTGTTATAGTTTTACCGACTTCCCCTGTATCTTTTTGTTCGCACCACTTCCTTTTACATTGGCGCGACATTTCTTTAAGCACGGCGAAATAACCGCTGCGCTCTGCTTGTTAATTATAAGTAAAAATTCGGTGTAATTTGTGGCAATGAGGTAAGCAATGTTTGGATTAGACGCCTTTCATCTGGCCAGGATTCAGTTCGCATTTACTGTTTCCTTCCATATTATCTTTCCAGCCATCACCATCGGTCTCGCCAGTTTCCTGGCGGTGCTTGAAGGGATGTGGCTGAAAACCCGTAACGAGACCTATCGCGATCTCTACCATTTCTGGTCAAAAGCGTTTGCCGTTAACTTCGGCATGGGCGTGGTATCCGGATTGGTGATGGCGTACCAGTTCGGTACTAACTGGAGCGGTTTCTCACAGTTTGCTGGCAGTATCACCGGCCCGCTGCTCACCTATGAAGTGTTAACCGCCTTTTTCCTTGAAGCGGGCTTCCTTGGCGTGATGCTGTTTGGCTGGAACCGCGTCGGTCCGGGCTTGCACTTCTTTGCAACCTGCATGGTCGCGCTCGGCACCATCTTCTCCACCTTCTGGATTCTGGCGTCAAACAGCTGGATGCATACGCCGCAGGGCTACATCATCCAGAACGGCATCGTGGTACCGGAAGATTGGCTGAAAATCATCTTCAACCCCTCGTTCCCTTATCGCTTGTTTCACATGTCGGTCGGTGCCTTCCTGGCCAGCGCCTTCTTTGTCGGCGCGTCGGGCGCATGGCATTTACTGCGCGGTAACGACAATCCAGCGATTCGTAAGATGTTCTCGATGGCGCTGTGGATGGCGCTGATCGTGGCACCGATTCAGGCGATGATCGGTGATGCGCACGGCCTGAACACCCTTGAGCATCAGCCTGCGAAAATCGCGGCAATTGAAGGACACTGGGAAAACAAGCCGGGTGAAGCCACGCCGCTGATTCTGTTCGGTGTGCCGGATATGGAGCAGGAGCGCACCAAGTACGCGCTGGAAATCCCGTACCTCGGCAGCCTGATTCTGACGCACAGCCTGGAGAAGCAAATTCCTGCGCTGAAGAGCTTCCCGAAAGAGGACCGTCCAAACTCCACCATCATCTTCTGGTCATTCCGCGTGATGGTGGCGCTGGGCCTGCTGATGATTACGCTCGGCGTGGTGTCTTTGTGGCTGCGTTTCAAAGGCCGTTTGTATCACTCGCGTCCGTTCCTGTGGTTCACGCTGCTGATGGGTCCATCGGGTTTGATCGCCATTCTGGCCGGTTGGTTTACCACCGAGATTGGGCGTCAGCCGTGGGTGGTATATGGCGTGCAGCGCACCATTGATGCGGTCTCGGCACATGGCGATATGCACATGAGCATCAGCCTGCTGGCGTTCATTCTGGTCTACTCGTCGGTGTTTGGTGTCGGTTACCTCTACATGATGCGTCTGATCAAAGAGGGTCCGGTGACCGGCGAAGGTAAAGAGGTTGATCACGGTGGTCCGGGTCAGCATCACACGCCAGCGCGTCCGTTGTCGGCGGCCAAAACCCATAGCGAAAAGAGTGGGGAGCACTAAGATGATCGACTTTTCAATTATCTGGTTTGCCATCATCGTGTTTGGCACCTTGATGTACATCGTGATGGATGGTTTCGATCTCGGCATTGGCCTGCTGTTGCCGTTCAATAAAGATCCCATCGAGCGCGACATGATGGTTAATACCGTTGCCCCGGTTTGGGATGGCAACGAAACCTGGCTGGTGCTGGGCGGCGCGGCGCTGTATGGCGCGTTCCCGCTGGCCTACTCGGTGTTGCTGGATGCGCTGTCGATTCCTTTGACGGCGATGCTGATTGGCCTGATCTTCCGTGGCGTCGCGTTTGAGTTCCGCTTTAAAGCCACGCTAGAACACCGTGCGTTCTGGGATAAGTCATTCATTGCCGGTTCACTGCTGGCCACCTTCAGTCAGGGCGTCGCCGTGGGCGCTATCCTGAATGGTTTCCCGGTGGTGGGCCGTGAATATGCGGGTTCAGCGATGAGCTGGTTAGCGCCGTTCCCGCTGTTCTGCGGCGTCGGTCTGGTCATCGCCTATGCACTGCTGGGTTGTACCTGGCTGATCATGAAAACCGAACACGATCTGCACCGTAAAATGTCTGCGCTGGCGACGCCGCTGACGCTGACGTTGCTGCTGGTGGTGGGCATTATCAGTATCTGGACGCCGCTGACGCACGCGGATATCGCGCAGCGCTGGTTCTCGCGTCCGAACCTGTTCTGGTTCCTGCCGGTTCCGGTACTGGTGGTGCTGTGTTCGTGGGGGATTGTGCGCGCCATCAAACGTGAAGCGCATTACTCGCCGTTCATCCTGACATTGGCGCTGATTTTCCTTGGCTTCTCGGGCCTCGGTATCAGCATCTGGCCGAACATCATTCCACCGTCAATCACTATCTGGCAGGCGGCGTCTCCGGCGAGCAGCCAGGCGTTTATGCTGGTGGGCGGCTTGCTGATTATTCCGGTAATTCTGGGTTACACCTTCTGGAGTTACTACGTGTTCCGCGGAAAAATCAAAGCCGACGAAGGATACCATTGATATGAAAACCGAGGTCAGCAACATGAAAACTCACTCTGAAACGAAGATTCCGTGGTGGAAGCAGGTGATGTGGCTGGTAGTCATTTACGGCGCAAGCGTGCTGGCACTCGGTGTGGTGGCATCACTGTTTCGTATGATGATGACGGCAGCGGGCATGCGTTCGCACTGAGCCCGCGCACCGCTTCAATCTGTTGATATCACCGTAAGGTCGTCATTCGTGACGACCTTTTTCTTTTCGTGCGCGATAAAAACGTTAGTAACCTAAGCAATTAATGCTTTTCCCGCTGCGCTACCTTTACTCTTCCTTACGTTGGTAATACGTTTTTGTTATATTTATGTGACGAATAACGCAAATTCATGACGTTAACCACCTCATTCGACTATCAAAATCATGCTCAGCCTGAATGTAAAAAAACAGTACATCAATGATCTGGTGGACTGGATAGAAGCGAACCTGACCGACGAGCTCAACATCGATCTGATTACCCTGAAATCCGGTTACTCCAAATGGCACATGCAGCGCATGTTCAAAGAGATGACCGGACAAACGCTGGCGTCCTACACGCGCAAACGTCGTCTGACCATGGCGGCGATGGCGCTGCGTCTGACCAGCATGCCGCTGATCGATATTGCGGTGCGCTTTGGTTTTGATAATCAGCAGAATTTTACCCGTGTGTTTAAAAGTCACTTCTCGATGACGCCGGGTGCTTATCGTCGCATTCCGGAAATGCTGATGAAGGATTTCCACAGCCGCATCTCCACGCAGCGTGAGTGGGTCAATGCGCGTCTGGCGCAGAAGCCGGAGATTCAGCTGTGTGGCGAAGTGATTGAGTGGGAATGCCGTTTCGGGGAATACATCGATCATCAAAATCATGTGGTGGCGCAGCATACGCGCGATTTCATCGCTTTTGCCGGTCAGCATGTGAACCGCGGCTGGCTGGGCTTTCAGTTCAGTCCGGGCGTGCATTCTGCCGACCAGCAACACATCAGCCTGTTCCAGGCGCTGGAGAGTCAATACGCCGATGTGCTGCCGCGTAACGTGCAGAACTGGACCGGCGAGAGTGGTTTGTATGCGGAGATTGACTGGCACGGCGCGCCGGAAGAGATCAACGCGTTCACCGCAGAGATTTACTACAACCATTTGCCAGCGCTGGGCGTGGCACGCCGTGCGGGCAAAGATTTGCTTAAGCTGGATTTGAAATACAGCACGCCCGATCTGCTGCAAGGCACCTTCTATATTCCGGTGACGGATAAGTAATGCATAATTAGTGCGGTAAACCGTGACAAACCGCACGATTTTATAAACTCACTGGCGTAATAAGCGTAAAATTCTTCATCGAAACCTGATTGGCCGCGTAAATCACTAGCCGCCACACATCAGGCTGGATAATCACCTGCATTTCTGGTCCATTCCGGGCCGCTATAGTGAACAGACAAAAAAATTATGCGACTTCTACCGTTGTTCCTCATGACAGCGCTTGTAGCGTTTTCTTCGCTGGCAAGTGCACAAATGGCTGAGCCTTTTTCACCGCCGGGCGGACTGCATCCGCATCAACCGCATTGTGCGCAGCATGAAATTCTGGGCGACAATGTGCTGCCGAAACATAGCCAGGATGATGGCAGTTTCGTGACCTGCGGCAATCGCCAGGCGTAATCCGTTTTTAAAATCCGTGACCGCTGCAATCTAAGCGCGGTCTCGGCAGTCAAACGCATTTATGTATTGCGCAATACATTGCGCCGCTACACTTTCTGCTTGTCATTTGCACCTTATCCCTAACTGCTCTTCATCGTAGCGGCGCGATTTATCGCGCTGTTTTAACGTGCCAATTTTCCAATAGCATTTTTCGGCATTGCGTCGAAGATATATCATAACTATTCTCTCCCCATCAGATGAGAATGACTTTCACTATCTTTTAGGGAGACACCACTTGCAAACTCACCCTTCCGAACGCGTGCCACGTCGTGTGCGCAATGAACTGCGTTTCCGCCACATCAGCGTGGTCAGCAAGACGCTGATTGCCGGTGAATTCTGGCGCATTGTTTTCAACGGCAGCGATCTGGCCGGCTTCAACTCGCCATCGTTTGACGATCACATCAAAGTGTTCTTCCCGGAACATGCTGGTGCAGAGCTGGCGCTGCCGCAGATCACCGACGAAGGCATCGTTTGGCCGAATGGTGTGCGTCCTGCCGCGCGTGATTACACGCCGCTGGAATTTAACGGCGTCGATTCTCTGACCATCGATTTCTACATCCACGATGGCGGCGTTGCCAGCAGCTGGGCAAACCAAGCCAAAGTGGGCGATCAAATCGCGATGGGCGGTCCGCGCGGTTCGTTGGTGATCCCGGCGGATTACGCCTGCCAGATTTACGTCTGTGATGAGACCGGTCTGCCCGCCTTTAAACGTCGTTACAGCGAAATCCAGGCGCAGGAAATTCACCTGCTGGCCTATGCCGATGAAGCCACCGGCCGCGATTATCTCGGTGATCTGCCAAATGTGCAGGTGAGTTGGTTGGGCAGCGGCACCATGCAGGCCGATAACCTAACACCGATTAAGGCGCAGCTGGATAGGATTGCGCTGCCTGCCACTGAATACTTCATCTGGCTGACGGGCGAGGGCGAAGCGGTGAAACTGCTGAGCGATTACTTCACCCAGGGACGCGGTGCACATACCGATTTCGTGCGCGCCGTAGCCTATTGGCATCAAAAATAACGCCAACGCCGCGCGCGCTGCCGCCTGTGTTGAATTTTGCCAGGCGGCAGACTACTATCAACCTCCCTTAATTAGCGCTCAGGAAGGCAATGAAACAGCAGCGGGATTTTCCATGGCAGTCCGATCACGCACAGCGCACCGTCTGTGCAGGCGCACGCAAGAAGCGTCGGGAGCGGATGCTGGATGCCAGCGATATCCGCCTGTTAATGCTGCACTTTCTCGCCATGAGCTCTGCGCACGGTTATGAGTTGATCAAATCGGTTGAAGAGCTCTCCAAAGGGGAATATTCACCCAGCCCCGGCATTATCTATCCCAACCTGACGCTGCTCGAAGAGATGGATGCGATTCGCGTGGTCGATGCGCAGGCATCGCGTAAAGCCTATGCGCTGAATGAAGGCGGCGAGGCGCTGCTGGCGGAGAATCGTGACAACGTGAATGCGATTATCGAGCGATTAACCTCGCTGGCGATTCTGGTGAATAACCGCAGCATTCCGCAGGTTGAACAGGCGATTCATCTGATCAAATACACCTTGAATCATCGTCTGGCGCAGGAAGATATTTCGGATGAGGCGCTGGAGATAGTGATCAGCGCGCTGAAGGAAGCGGCGGAAAAAATCGCTAAAAGTTAGCAGGTCGCCATGAATGACGACCTTAGGTGCGCGTACATCCGTTTATTCCGATAATGCACGAACCCCAAATCAACTCTTCTTCTTATCCACATGCCCCAACGCGCGATCCGGCCAGCAGACGTCGCGCACGCGCTGCTTCAGCGCTGCCGCATCCGGGAATCCGCCTTCCTGCTTACGCTCCCAAATCACCTGACCATCAATGGTAATCTCAAACACGCCGCCGGTTCCCGGCTGTAGCGTTACCGCGCTTAAATCCTCGGCAAAGGTATGCAGCAACTCCTGCGCCATCCAGGCGGAACGCAGCAGCCAGTTACATTGTGTGCAGTAATGAATGGTAATCGCTGGTTTCTGTGACATAACGTGTCTCATTTAGATAATGAAGTTAACAAAATGTGCGGTCCAAGATACATCTTAGCTTACTGCTAGTTGATAATGATTACCACTTGCATTACATTCCTTTCGACATCATTTATTACAAAAAATAAGTCCATAATTTTTACGGTCTTTTAACCAAGGTCCGTACTTTCCGGCAGCAAGCAAGTGAGCGAATACTAACAATTAACCAGGTATTTCGCGCATGTCTTCACTCTTTCAGGGAACAGCCCAGCAACGTCTTTCCAAAGTTGCCATCTTATCTTCAGCTATTCATGCCGCTTGCAGCTTTGCCGCCAGCGATAGCACCAGCAATGAACCGGTTCTCACCGTCACCGCGCCAAAACAGCAGGCCGGCAATAAAACCACCATCACAGCACAAGAGCTGCAAAAACGCGGTGCGAACGATTTCGGTTCGATCATGCGTTATGAGCCGCTGATCAGCGCCACCGGATCCAGCGGCGGATCCTCTGCCGGTAAAAGCGGTTTCGACCGCGCGGGTTACACCGGTTACAACATTCGTGGTCTGGAGAGTAATCGCGTCGGCATGGATATCGACGGCATTCCGATTCCCGATGCCACCGGCCGCCCTTACGTCAGCCGCACCGGCAACAACACCTTTGGTATTGGCCGCGATTACATCGATCCCTACCTGTTCGGCAGCGTTGAAATTGAGAAGGGCGCCACGGCGGTGGATCAGCCGAATACCTCGATTGGCGGTAACGTCTCGTTCCACAATAAAACCGCTGACGATTACCTTAGCAGCGACAAAAATACTTATTTCGGTTACCAGAGCGATTACGACTCATCGAATCGCAGCTGGCACAACGGCATCACCGCCGCTGCTGGCGATGACGAGCTGCGCGGCCTGTTTGTTTACAGCCGTCGCGATGGCCAGGAAACCCGCAACAACAGCGACGTGAAACAGGCTTATCCGGCCAACTGGCACTCTGACGCCTTTATGACGTCCGGGATCTGGCAGCCGAACGATCAGCACAAGCTGAGCGCTACCTTTGATTACTACCACAAAACCAACCACAGCCATTACGATACCTGGGACACCAGCGGCAACACCGTTTGGGGCACCGCGCAGCAGCAGAGCGATACGCGCCGTTGGGGCATCAATCTGGCGGATGAGTGGACGCCGTACAACGACTTTATCGATACGCTGACCACGCGCCTTTACTGGCAGCAAACTCAGGCGCACGACAATACCTATCTGCCGACCAGCGCCAGCCAGTACGGCTTTGTCTATTCCGATTTCAACGTCGATAGCTATGGCTTCGACACGCGCGGCACCAAAACGCTGGGCCGCCACGAGCTGAGTGCCGGTGTCAATGCGCGCCTGGACAACAGCGAGCGTCCGTTCCGCCAGGAACCAGCGCCGAGCGCCTTTAGCGCCATCACCCAACCGCAGTCTGACAGCCGCACTTTCGCGGTGGCAGGATACCTGCAAGATAAGATCAATTTCGATCTTGATAGCCACAACTTCGCGGTCATTCCCGGCGTGCGCGTGATGTATCAAAGCACTAAGCCGAAAAATCTCGGCGATCTCACCACCGGCAGCACGGTGCTGACCGAAGAGCAGGTTGATGCGCTGTATGGCAAAACTAACTCCGATACGCAGGTGCTGCCATCGCTGACCTTCCAGTACGATTTAACGCCAGCGCTGACCACCTATCTGCAATACAAACGCGGCGTGCAGTTCCCTACCACCAGCCAGCTGTATGGCTCATGGAACCTGGGTTCCAGCTATGCGGGTAGCGCGCAATATGCGCTGATTGGTAACACCGATCTGAAAACCGAAACCAGCAACAACTTTGAGTGGGGCCTGAAAGGCCAGGCGACAGAAGGCGTAACGGTCAACACCTCGGTGTTCTATAACCAGTACAAAAACTTCATCGCCTACACCCGCTATCGCCGCGCCACCAATCCGGAGATGTTCGTCAACGTCCCGAGCAACATCTACACCAGCTATCAGGCTGAAAACCGCGATAAGGCCTACATTTATGGTGCTGAGATATCCACCAAAGTGAATTACGGCACCTGGTTCCCGCAGGTCGATGGCCTGAGCAGCACCTTTGCGCTGGGCTATAACGAAGGTAAATCCAAGTCCAGCTACGCCGGTGACAAGTACATCGATCTCGATAGCGTCGCGCCATTGAAAGCGATTGTTGGCCTGGCGTGGGATGACAAAGCGCGCGGCTACGGCGCAGCGCTGACCGCCACCTTCGTGAAAGGCAAGCAGGCTACGGCGACCAACCGCGAAAGCTACACCAACACCGGCACGGCGATCACTGATTCCACCACGGAATATATGCGCGTGCCGGGTTACGGCATGGTGGATGCAACGGCTTACTGGCAGGCGACGAAAAACGTCAAGCTGAGCGGCGGTATCTACAACATTACCGATCGCAAATACTGGGATTACACCAGCAGCCGCACGCTGACCAGCAGCAACGCCCAGGAACGCAACGACATCAACCTGGCGGTGATGCCAGGCCGCACCTTCCAGTTGGGTGTGAACGTCGATTTCTAATCCCTTTTCGCCCTGCGGCAGCGCAGGGCATTTTCATGGAGCAAGGCAATGAACTCACGTTACGATCACTATCTGGCGCTGAAAGGCGAGCATCCGAAAAAGTACGCGCGCGATCTCGCCGCGCTGATGGGCATTGGCGAAGCGCAGCTGTGTGAAGCGCGTGTCGGCCAGGATGCAAAGGCGTTAAAAGCTGATTTCCCTGCGCTGCTGGCAGCACTGGCGGCGGTGGGTGAAACCAAAAGCATCACCCGCAATGAATATGCGGTTCACGAGCAGGTGGGCAAATATGAAAACCTGCACCTCGGCGAACACGCCGGACTAATTCTCAACCCGCGCGCGCTCGATCAGCGTCTGTTCCCGCATCAGTGGCACAGCGCGTTCTTCCTGCGTGAGCTGAGCGCCCACGGTGAACTTCAAAGCATCCAGATTTTTGATCGCCACGCTGATGCGGTGCTGAAAATCTACACCACTGAAAATACCGATCGCGCCGCGTGGGATGCGCTGATTTCGGCGTTTGTGCTGGAAAACGCGGCGGCGCTAGATCCGCAGCCCGCCAGCGCGCCGCAATACAGCGGTACGGTTGATGCCAGCAAAGTGGAAGCCGAATGGCGCGCCATCACCGATGTGCATCAGTTCTTTGGTCTGCTGAAGCGTCACAACATCTCGCGCCCGCAGGCGTTCCACGCGGTGGCGGACGATCTGGCGCGTCAGGTGAGTAATGACTCGCTGGCGCAGCTGCTGGATCTGGCGCAGCAGGATGGCAATGAAATCATGATTTTTATCGGCAACCGTGGCTGCACGCAGATCTTCACCGGCGCGGTGCAGAAGCTGATGCCGATGGATAACTGGATCAACATTTTCAATCCCACCTTCACACTGCATTTGATGGCGGATCACATCAGCGAAAGCTGGGTGACGCGCAAACCGAGCGGCGACGGCTTCGTCACCAGCCTGGAACTGTTTGCCGCCGACGGCACGCAGATCGCGCAGTTGTACGGTCAGCGCAGCGAAGGCACGCCGGAGCAGGCGCGCTGGCGCGAGCAGGTGATGTCGCTGGAGGCGTTAGCATGAGAAAACTTCTGTTGCTGCTAACTGCGCTGGCGCTGCCTGCTGTTGCGGCCGAGCGGGTGATCTCGATTGGCGGTGACGTCACGCAAATCATCTATGCATTGGATGCGCAGCAGGATCTGGTAGCGCGCGACAGCACCAGTCAGCATCCGGCGCAGGCCAACAAGTTGCCGGATGTTGGTTATATGCGGCAGTTGAATGCCGAAGGGATTCTGGCGCTGAAACCGACGCTGGTGCTGAGCAGCGAGCTGGCAAAACCGTCGCTGGTGCTGCAGCAAGTGGCACAAGCTGGCGTAAAAGTGGTGGATGTCACCGGCAAAAACAGCCTCGACGCCATCGCGGAAAAAATCGCTACCATCGGCAAGGCGCTGCATCGTGAAGAGGAAGCCAACGCGTTGATTGAAAAGGTCAACAAGCAGCGCGCGCAGATCCCACAAAAACCTTTGCCGATCAAAGTGCTGTTTATCATGGCGCACGGCGGCATGCGCACTCAGGCAGCGGGGGCACAAACCGGCGCGGACGGCGCGATTCGCAGCGCGGGTCTGATCAACGCGATGGCAGCGGTGCCGCACTATCAGCAGCTGTCGCAGGAAGGCGTGGTTGCGGCGGCACCGGATTTGATCGTGGTGGGTGAAGATGGCCTGCGTACGCTGGGCGGCGAAGAGAAAGTGTGGTCGCTGCCCGGTTTGGCACTGACGCCAGCCGGTCAGCATCGCGCGTTGCTGGTGGTGGATGAGATGGCGCTGCTGAGCTTTGGCCTTGATACGCCGGGCGCGATTATCAAACTGCGCCACGCAGCCGAAGCGGCTTCCCCGTCATACTTCAAGCCGCAGGCGCGTTAGCTGCGTGTTCTTACCCCAGTCACTTACTTGTGTAAGCTCCTGGGGATTCGAACACTTGCTGCCGTCCTGCATCTTGAATTATTTAGGGGAAAAATATGGCGAATACATCCGTGATGCGCTGGCTCGGTTTGATGGCCATCTGCATGCTGATAGTGATGCTGATGGCGGCCAACTTCGGCGCGATGCCGCTTTCAATGCGCACTTTGTTGCGTGCGCCGCTCAGCGATATGGCGTGGCAAATCTGGATCAACATCCGTCTGCCGCGCGTGCTGCTGGCGGTGCTGCTCGGCATGGCGCTGGCGGTGTCCGGCGCGGTGATGCAGGGATTGTTTCGCAATCCGCTGGCCGATCCCGGTTTGCTCGGCATTAGCAGCGGAGCGGGTTTAGCGGTGGCGATATCGATCGTTATCCCGCTCGGCTTGCCGCCGCTGCTGGCGCTGTGGCTGCCAACACTCGCGGCCTTTGTGGGCAGTTTGGTGGTGACGCTGCTGATCTTCAGCTTTAGCCGTCTGGCGCTGGGTAATTTGTCACGCTTGCTGCTGGTTGGTATCGCCATCAATGCCTTATGCGGCGCGGCGGTCGGCGTGCTGTCGTGGCTGAGTAACGATCAGCAGTTGCGTCAGTTGGCGTTGTGGGGCATGGGCAGTTTGAGTGCGGCGCAGTGGCCGAGCCTGGCGGTGTGCGCGGTGCTGATTCTGCCGGCGCTGATAGCGATTCAGCTGCGCGCGCGTCGTCTCAATTTGCTGCAACTCGGCGAAGAGGATGCACATTACATGGGCATCGACGTTAAGCGTACGCAGCGTCAGCTGCTGGTGCTGAGCGCGTTGCTGGTAGGCACCGCCGTGGCGGTGAGTGGCATTATCGGCTTTGTCGGTTTAGTGGTGCCGCACCTGATGCGTTTCTGTCTCGGCAGCGATCATCGCTGGATGCTGCCCGGTTCGGCGCTGGCGGGCGCGATTTTGCTGCTGCTGGCCGATACGCTGGCGCGCACCGTGGTGGTGCCAGCGGAAATGCCGGTGGGCCTGTTAACCAGCCTGCTGGGCGGCCCGTGGTTTCTCTGGCTGATTCTGCGTGAGCAAAGGGGGATGAATGAGTGACTGCATGCAGGCGCGCGGGCTGCGATTTAGCCACGGCTCACGCGCGTTGATCGACGACGTTTCCCTGACTTTGCAGCCTGGCGAAATGATCGCGCTGATCGGCCCCAACGGCGCGGGGAAATCCACGCTGCTGCGCTTGCTGACCGGCTTTCTCACGCCGCAAGCGGGCGAGTGCTGGCTCGGCGATCGTCCGCTAAACAGTTGGCCGCGCGAACCGCTGGCGCAGCGCCGCGCGGTGATGCGTCAGCAAAATAGCGTGAGTTTTCCGCTGCCCGCCGCCGATGTGGTGGCGATGGGCCGCGCGCCCTGGCCGCGCGCTCAATCCAAAGCGGTGATTGACGAGGTGATGCACATTACCGGCAGCCTTGAGCTGGCACAGCGCGATTATCGATCGCTTTCCGGTGGGGAACAGCAGCGCGTACAGCTGGCGCGCGTGCTGGCTCAGCTGTGGCACGATGACGGGCCACGCGGCTGGCTGTTTCTCGACGAACCCACTTCCGCGCTGGATCTGTTCTGGCAGCAGCACAGTTTGCGTTTGCTGCATCGTCTGACGCGCAACGGACGCTTCAGCGTCTGCACCGTGCTGCACGATCTTAACCTCGCGTCGCTGTGGTCGGATCGCGTGCTGTTACTGCATCAGGGCAAGCTGGTGGCGGAAGGCGCACCCAATGAGGTGATGACCGAACACACGCTGACGCGCTGGTATCAGGCGGAGTTGGATGTGGTGATGCAGGATGAGAAGGGCAGACCGCAGATTCAACTGCGTGCCTGAAACCGTAGCGGCGCGATTTATCGCGCTCTGTGAAAAGACGCGCCATAAATTGCGCCGCTACGTAATGTGCGATTATCTGCAATCGACGATCAATCTGCCGCGTACTTTACCGGCCAGCAGCTGCTCGGCACCTTCGCGCGCTTCGCTCAGCGGAATCACCTTGGTTAACTGCTGTAGCAGGTCGCCATCCACCAGTTCCGCCAGGCGCTGCCACGCCTGCTGCCGCAGCGGTTTTGCACACATCACGCTATCCACGCCCGCCAGCACCACGCCGCGCAGGATGAACGGCGCGACGCTGGTCGGCAGATCCAAACCTTGCGCCATGCCGCACGCCGCGACCACGCCATCGCGCTTGATGCCCGCTAACACATTGGCCAGCGTGTGACTGCCGACGCTATCAATCGCCGCCGCCCAGCGCTCTTTCGCCAGCGGTTTGCCCGGCTCGCTCAGCTCTGCGCGATCAATAATCGACGTCGCGCCCAGCGTGTTGATCAGGTAATCGCTATCGCTGGCGCGACCGCTGGAAGCAATAACCTCATAGCCGAGACGTGCCAGCAAGCTGACGCTGAAGCTGCCAACGCCGCCACTCGCGCCGGTGACTAAAACCGGGCCGTGCTGCGGCGTGATGCCCTGTTTTTCCAGCGCCAGCACGCACAACATGGCGGTGAAGCCCGCGGTGCCAATTGCCATGGTTTGTAGCGGGCTGAGTGCGGCCGGCACTTTTACCAGCCAGTCGCCCGAGACGCTGGCTTTCTGCGCCAGTCCACCCCAATGCTTTTCGCCTACGCCCCAGCCGGTGAGTAGCGCCACATCGTCCTGCTGCCATTCAGCATGGCGGCTGCTGATCACCCGACCAACAAAGTCGATGCCCGGCACCATCGGGAATTGCCGCACAATCGGGCCTTTGTTGCAGATGGCGAGCGCGTCTTTGTAGTTGAGCGTGGAGTAGCTTACTTCGAGGGTGACATCCTGATCGGGCAGTTGTTTTTCTGACAGATCTTTCAGGGATGTGCGATATCCCTGTTCATCATTTTCAATGACCAATGCCTTGAACATGCAGCCTCCGGCTGGTTGAGGAAAGTGGGGGTATAGTACTCCTTTTTTGCCCTCACCCTAACCCTCTCCCACAGGTGGGAGAGGGAACCGATCCAGCTCACCTTTATACCGGCTCGGACGGCGCCCTCGCCCGCTTGCGGGAGAGGGCTGGGGTGAAGGGCCGCGCAGCGGTTGTTCCGGCAAAAAAAAGATGACATGATTGCGCCCCAGTTAGTATTCAACTCTCAGATTGACTTCGCCGAGGAAACCTCCTCATTGCTGTGCCATCGGCACCCACTCATCCTCTCTCAGGGATTTGTGTTATGAACCCATTGAAAATTGCTGCCAGCGTTGCTGTAGCGCCAACCCTTAGTCTTAACACTGCGCGCGACGTGGTGACGCTGGACAATACCGACTTTACCGATGTCGCTGCGGTCGTGATCACCTTGTCGGACACGCGCAGTGGCGTGCTGACGCTATTGCGCAAGGTCGGCTTTAATCTGCCGGTGTTTGTCGCCAATGCGTTCGATGAAGAAGTGCTGAAGCTGCCGGGCGTCACAGGGGAAATCAACGGCGCGCCAGAAGAGTGGGACGCGCTGGAGGACGCCGCGCAGGCGTATGAAGCCGAGTTGCTGCCGCCATTTTTCGACACGCTCACGCGCTACGTCGATATGCAGAACAGCACGTTTGCCTGCCCGGGACATCAGGGTGGTGCCTTCTTCCGCAAACATCCGGCGGGACGTCAGTTCTATGAGTTCTACGGCGAGAACGTCTTCCGTTCGGATATGTGCAACGCCGACGTCAAGCTCGGCGATCTGCTGATCCACGAAGGCTCAGCCAAAGATGCGCAGAAGTTCGCGGCGAAAGTGTTTAACGCCGACAAAACCTACTTCGTGCTTAACGGCACCTCCAGCGCCAATAAAGTGGTCACCAATGCGCTGCTGACGCGCGGCGATCTGGTGCTGTTTGACCGCAACAATCACAAATCCAACCATCATGGCGCACTGATTCAGGCGGGCGCCACGCCGGTGTATCTGGAAGCGGCGCGTAATCCGTTTGGCTTTATCGGCGGCATTGATGCGCACTGTTTTGACGATGCTTATCTGCGTGATCAAATTGCCAAAGTGGCGCCCGATCGTGCCAACGATCAACGTCCATTCCGCCTGGCGATTATTCAGCTCGGCACTTACGATGGCACGGTGTACAACGCGCGTCAGGTGGTCGATCGCATCGGACATCTGTGCGATTACATCCTGTTTGATTCAGCGTGGGTGGGTTACGAGCAGTTTATTCCGCTGATGGCCGGCTGTTCACCGCTGACGCTGGAGTTGAACGAGAACGATCCGGGCATTTTTGTTACGCAGTCGGTACACAAGCAGCTGGCCGGTTTCTCACAGACGTCGCAAATCCATAAGAAAGACAATCACATCCGTGGGCAGCAGCGTTTCTGTCCGCACAAACGCCTCAACAATGCGTTTATGCTGCACGCCTCAACCAGCCCGTTCTATCCGCTGTTTGCCGCGCTGGATATCAACGCCCGCATGCATAAAGGCGAGGCCGGACGCAGCATGTGGCACGAGTGCGTCACCATCGGCATTGATGCGCGTAAAGCGATTCTTGAACGTTGCGAAATGATTCAGCCGTTCCTGCCGGAGAAAGTGCACGGCAAGCTGTGGCAAGCGGCGGAAACGGAAGCCATCGCCATCGATCCGGCATACTTCAGCCTTGAGCCGGGCGCAAAGTGGCACGGTTTTGAAGGCTATGCACAGGAGCAGTATCTGGTGGATCCCTGCAAGCTGCTGCTCACCACCACGGGGATTGATGCCGCCAGCGGTGAGTACACCAGCTTCGGCATTCCAGCGACCATTCTGGCCAACTATCTGCGCGAGAACGGCATCGTGCCGGAGAAGTGCGACCTCAACTCGATTCTGTTCCTGCTGACGCCAGCAGAAACGCCTGAGAAGATGGCGCATCTGGTGGCGATGCTGGTGCAGTTTGAGCAGCACGTGCGCGAGGATGCGCTGCTGGCGGAAGTGCTGCCGAGCGTGTATCGCAAGAATATTGAGCGTTACAAAGGCTACACGCTGCGCCGCTTGTGTCAGGAGATGCACGATCTCTACGTCAGTTTTGACGTTAAGGATCTGCAAAAAGCCATGTTCCGCTCAGCCTGTTTCCCACCGGTGCAGGTGAATCCGCAGGATGCGCATCAGGCCTATATTCGTGGCGAAGTGGAGTTGGTGAAGATTGCCGATGCTGAAGGGCGCATAGCGGCCGAAGGCGCGTTGCCATATCCGCCCGGCGTGTTGTGCGTGGTGCCAGGCGAAGTGTGGGGCGGCGCGGTACAGCGCTATTTCCTCGCGCTGGAAGAGGGCATCAATCTGCTGCCGGGCTTCTCGCCAGAGCTGCAAGGGGTTTACACCGAAGAAGATGAGCACGGGCGTAAGCATCTGGTGGCGAATATGATGGTGAGCTGATTGCACTTGCCCTCACCCTAACCCTCACCCGCAAGCGGGAGAGGGAATGTTTAGAGGGCGCTCATTGTTACGTACGTGCTGGATCGGCCCCTTCTCCCGCGGGCGGGAGAAGGTTGGGATGAGGGACAAACCGCATCAGCTTAAAATCGTCGATAACTGCGCTGCGCCTGGCTCACTTTATACAGATAACGCCGTGATTCTGCCGATGGATGGTTGGTGGTCAGCGTCTGGTAAACTTCCGTCGGCGACATACTATTTATTGACGAGAACGCGCGATCCTTATCGCTGGAGAACACGCGTAGCACGCTGCCCGCGCCGCCGTTGTACGCCGTAATCACCGCATAACGCCGTGATGTCGGATCCTGAATCCCACCTAAATAACTTCTCTGCAGCAGCGACAAATACGCGGTGCCCGCATCAATATTATTCTCAGGATCAAGCAGATAGCTGCGGCTCGGTTTGCCACCTTTGCCCTTCATACGGAACACATCGACACCGGCGGTATGCTGCACCACCTGCATTAACCCCAGCGCATCAGCGTGGCTCACCGCATACGGGTTGAAGCTCGATTCAATCTGCATAATCGCCAGAATCAGTGACGCATCCACGCCATATTGTTCAGCGGCTTTACGCACCATTGGCAGATATTTGTGCGCACGTTTGTCGAGGTGGTTTGGCACCATCGGAATGGTAACCGACCAGATGACGTGCAATCCGGAGGTGCGTTTCTGCAGTTTGTTTTGAATCAGATAATCAGCAAAGCTGCCGGCGCGGCCCTGCCAGCGGATCGGCTGGCCGGTATTATCCAGCACCTGGCCGTACAGCAGCGGCTCTTTACTGATTTGAATATCGTTGGCATCGGAGTAGAGATCGACATTGCCCGGATCTTCGCCAATCAACAGCGTGGTGATGATCGCCTGACGCAGGCTGGCCATCGGATCGGTGCCGGAAATGGTCTCAATGGTGATACTACCGCTGTCAAAGTTGATGTGACTGCGGGTGTAATAGCCGTCGCTATATTTGACGTAATCTTTCGGTCCGGCGATCAGAACTTCATTGATTCCCCAAATGTTTTCAATATTGTGGGCAAACTGGCCCATCAAAATATCGAAACCGTTGGTGTCCTTGACCCACTCTTCATGAAACTGCGATTTTTTTTGTCCGGAGCAGGAGACCAAAAGTGGTGCAATCACCAAGAGCGCTATCAGTTTTTTATTCATTGTTAATGCGTGCCTGAATCGAAAAAGAGGGCCTCAAAGGGAAGCCCTGAACGGTTATTTTTCTGGCGGGGTGTAACCTTCAATGTGCACATCTTTGCCTTCGAACAGGAAATTGATCATCTCCTTCTCCAGCACTTTGCGATCTTCCGGGTTCATCATGCTCAATTTCTTCTCATTGATCAGCATGGTTTGCTTGGACATCCACTGCTGCCAGGCCTCTTTTGAGATCTCATTAAAGATGCGCTTACCCAATTCGCCAGGATAGAGCTGAAAGTCCTGACCTTCAGCATCGCGTTGCAGATAAGTACAAAAAATGGTGCGGCTCATTACTCTTCCTCTTCGGTCACGTCTGCTCGACGCGTAAGCTGCTGGGGATGGCGCAATTCATGCAGCAAGCGCTCAACCGGCGCCGCCAAACCCACTGACGGTGGTTGCGCTAAGTTATACCAGAGACCGCCCGCTTCATCCATCAGCGACCCAGCGGAAGGCTTTGCGAGCCACATAGGCACAATGTCTAAGTGGAAATGGCTAAAGGTGTGGCGGAATGCGGTGAGCTGCTGCGGTTTAACATGAATGCCGCGCTCAATTAGCCAGTCAGTTAGCGCTTGCTCACTTGTAAACTGCGGGAAGCAGAACAGTCCGCCCCACAGGCCAACCGGCGGGCGCTGCTCTAACCACACGTCATCGCCATCCTGCATCATCAGCATCCAGCCGCTACGTTCTGGCAAGGTCTGTTTGGGTTTCTTACCGGGATACTCCGCCCAGCTGTTGTTGGCATAAGCAACGCATCTGCTATTAAGCGGGCAGATTTCGCATTTAGGGCGTGAGCGAGTACATACTAATGCGCCAAGGTCCATCATCGCCTGATTGAACTGGCTGACGCCTGCCGCTGGCGTCACTTCTTCGCTGATCTGCCATAGCCGTTTTTCAACGTCCTTTTTACCCGGCCAGCCGCCCACCGCGTAGCAGCGCGCCAGCACGCGTTTTACGTTGCCATCCAGAATTGGGAAGTGCAGACCGAGCGACAGCGATAACACCGCGCCCGCGGTAGAACGGCCAATGCCCGGCAGCGCCGCGACATCGTCGAAGTTTCGCGGGAACTCGCCGCCGTGCTTCTCCACCACCTGTTTCGCGGCTTTGTGCAGATTGCGCGCGCGCGCGTAATAGCCGAGACCGGTCCACAGATGCAGCACTTCGTCCAGCGGTGCCGCTGCCAGATCGGCCACCGTCGGGAAGCGCGCCATAAAGCGTTCAAAATAAGGAATGACGGTAGCAACCTGGGTTTGCTGCAGCATCACTTCAGAGAGCCATACCTTGTACGGCGTTTTCTCCTGCTGCCACGGCAGGGTTTTGCGACCAAAGCGCTGATACCAATCCAGCACTTGTTGCGCGAACGTCGGCCCTTGCATCATAAGAAGGAAATTTTCCGTGTTTACTCTACAATCAGGCAGGAATTCCAGCACAGAGACCTCAGGGTGTAAACCGGAACATTGCAAAGGCTTGCTTCTGCTTCCTAACTTTGCATAATGCCCGTTTCCCAGAACAGGCTAACCAGCAGGCTTCAACATGATTAATGACGTCATCACCCCAGAATTTGATGAGAACGGGCGGCCATTACGCCGTATCCGCAGTTTTGTGCGCCGTCAGGGGCGCTTAACGAAAGGACAGCAGCTCGCGCTCGATAATTTATGGCCGGAGATGGGCGTGGAGTTCCAGCAGGAGCCGCTGGATCTGGTGACGCTGTTTGGCCGTGACGCGCCGGTAGTGCTGGAGATCGGTTTCGGCATGGGCGCCTCGCTGGTGACCATGGCGCAGAACAATCCACATCAGAATTTCCTTGGCCTGGAAGTGCATGCGCCGGGCGTGGGTGCTTGCCTGGCGTCGGCGAAGGAAGCGGGCGTGGAGAACCTGCGCGTAATGTGTCACGACGCGGTAGAAGTGCTGCAGAAGATGATTCCGGATAACTCGCTGCGCATGGTGCAGCTGTTCTTCCCGGATCCGTGGCACAAAGCGCGCCATAACAAACGTCGCATCGTACAGGTGCCGTTTGCTGAGCTGGTGATGCGCAAATTGAAGCTGGGCGGCGTGTTCCATATGGCGACCGATTGGGAAGCCTACGCCGAACATATGTTGGAAGTGATGAGCAGCATCGACGGATATAAAAATCAGTCGGAAAGTAACAATTACGTGCCGCGTCCTGAAACGCGTCCGTTAACCAAGTTTGAGCAGCGCGGGCAGCGACTGGGCCATGGCGTGTGGGATCTGATGTTTGAGAGGGTGAAATAATGGCCGTACAGCGTAGCCGTCGTTTGCGTAAAAAACTGCATATTGATGAGTTTCAGGAATTAGGCTTCTCCGTCGCCTGGCGTTTCGCCGAAGGCACCACCGAGGAGCAAATCGACGCCACTGTTGATCAGTTCATTAATGAAGTGATTGCGCCGAACGGTCTGGCGTATGACGGCAGCGGTTATCTGGTGTGGGAAGGTCTGGTGTGCTTGCAGGAAACCGGCAAATGCACCGACGAGCATCGCGAGCTGGTGCGCAAGTGGCTGGAAGCTCATAACCTGACGGATGTGCAGGTGACTGAACTCTTCGACGTTTGGTGGGACTAAAGATCGTATCGGGCTAGCTTACTTGCCCTTTTTGCACCGGGCAGTGCTCGCATTCCTCACGTACTTATGTACGCTCCGGATGCTGCGCGCTGGCCGCCACAAAAATGGCTGCGACGCTCAACGCCCGACCTTTCAGCGCGTAAAAAAGGGAGATTTCATGGTTCGTAAGGTACTTATCGCCGCGCTGCTGCTGGCGGCAACTCAGGCTCAGGCTGCATACGAATGCAGCGTCAAGCCACAGGATGATGTGATCATTAAACCGCAGAGCGTGCAGGTGGTGGGAACCAACGGCAACCTCGAAATCACTCCGCAGGGTGACATGCAGTTTAATGGCCAGAAGGTCAACGTTGATAACGCCGCGCGCCAGAAAGCCATCGACTACCAGACCGCGCTGCGTCGCGATTTGCCGTGGATCGATAGCGGCGCAACCTCGCGTCTGGAACGCAGCCGCGTGGCGCTGGATAAAGTGATTGTCGACAAGCTCGGCGCGAACAGCAATGTGCGTAACCGTCTTACTAAACTGGATGGCCAGCTCAAGCAGCAAATGAACCGCATTATTGAGCATCGTCCAGACGGACTGACGTTCCATCATCAGGCTATCGATCAGGTGCGCGCGGAAGGCGAGAAGCTGGTGCAGAGCACGCTAGGCGGCATCATGCAGGATAGTCTCAACGAAATGGGCAGCAGCCAGGCGGCGAGTGGCAGCAATCCACTGCAGGCCATTATGGGCAACCTTGGCGGTTTACAACAGTCGGTACAGGCGGAGTGGAACAAGCAGGAGCAGGATTTCCAGAACTTTGGCCACGAAGTATGCAACCGCGTAACCGTGCTGGAAGAGCAGCGCAAAGGACTGATGCAGAACGTTAAAAGCTAATGATTTGCTTCAGCTAACAAAGCCAGCCCAATCGGCTGGCTTTTTGCTTTTAAGATGCACTGCATTTAAGAACCTTAGATTCGGGACGAATCTGATAACCGTAAAAACACCAAAATAATAAAGATGAAAGTGAGTTAGCAACTCATTGAAATTATTTATTTTTAAGGAGTTTTTATGTTATTTTTTAACGCCTCTGCTTCCAGTAATACCCCTTCACCTCACACCGTGCATATTCAATCCGACTGGTATAACGATGCGCAGAAGCGATGGGAAGGCAGTGCGCATTCGCCAGATACCGTTGCAGTCATCATCATGGTCAATGGTAAAAACCCAATAAGTGTGCCAGTGAGTGGCGGCCGTTTTTCCTGGACGCCTTCTCAACCGTTGCCTGACGGTGAACATGTGCTGACCTTTGTTGCCGTTGATCGCGCTAATAACCAAAGTGATATCGTTTCGGTCAATTACAACATCGATACAATCGCGCCAGACAAGCCGCAAATTACTGCAATCGAAGACTATACCGCGGGTGGAATACATAACGGCAATAGCATTAAGCGACATGGTTACACCAATGACGCAAATCCTGTCGTGCGTGGCGAGGCAGAAGCAAATAGCCTGGTATACATCTACAACAAAAACAGCAAAACGCCCCTGGCTTCGGTAACCGCTAATCAGCATGGCAAATGGGAGGTGGAAGTGAACCTGCCTAACGACGGTGCATATGAGTTGAGTGCCGTGGCAGAAGACCGGGCAAATAATCGCAGCCAGCCGTCGCTAAAATGGCCATTTCAGCTTGATACCGAGAAACCAGATAGCGCCACCATCAATTACTTTGAGGATGATGTTGGTTTGTATCGCGGACAGTTTGATCTCATCCGGGCTACTGACGATCGCCGCCCTGAGCTGTACGGCACTGGCGACCCTAATGAATATGTACGCGTTCAATACGCCAGCAAAAACGGCAATTGGGTAACAACCGCGACCGTTGCGGTAGACAGTGATGGCACCTGGCTGTGGACTCCACCGCAAAATCTCTCCGATGGCGAATGGAATTTTCGCGTACGTAACATTGATCATGCTGGCAACGTCAGTAAATGGAGCAGCACCGTCACGCTGCTGATTGATACCACAACCATTCAGCCCCTCATTATGCAGGTGTTCGATGATAGGGGACCGATTGAATCGGTATTGCCAGGGCAAAATACCGACGATGCACGTCTGGATTTTATCGGTAAGGCCGAAGTTAACAGCCTGGTGATTTTGTATCAGGATGGTACGGCGGTGGGATCGGCTTATGCAAATAGTCAGGGTGACTGGAGAATGACTCCGCAGCAAGATATGCGTGCAGGGCTGAATAATTTTGGTGTGAAGGCGATAGATGAAGCAGGGAATGAAAGTTCCTACTCTGCAAATTATCCGGTGAGATTCATCCCGTCACCCCAATATCAAGCCAATTATGAAAGTGAATCAAGAGATGATGGGAATGGGACGAGCTATTTGCCCATCCCAGGAGAACGCCACATTTATGATGTCGCGAGCTGGTTAAATACGTACCCGTCTCATTATCTGGTGAAAGCGGCAAATATTATTTTTTCGGGTGAAAACCAGATAATTGATTTTGCTGCGCTAAGTGCACGTGTGGAAGGTTTGCAGAAAATAGATATAAGTGGCAAAGGTAATAATCTGCTTAATCTCGATCTGCACTCGTTACTGAATGAAGGCGGTGAGGGGCTATTTATTAACGACGATAGTCAGCAATTGATGATTGATGGCGACATGGGCGACCGCATCACGCTTGATCGCACGCAATTCAGCGACGGCTGGTTAACTTCGCAGAATAAAGTCCAGATCGGCGGGGAAAACTGGACACTGTTAACCAATAGCCAGGCGCATTACACACTGTTAGTGAATCAGGAAATTGAAATTACTTACGGCTAATACGCAAAAAAGATGCCCGGTATAAGCCGGGCATTTTTCATTACTCTTCCGTCAGGAACAGTTCCAGCAGCGAGTTCAGGAACAGTTTGCCTTTCTCAGTGATCTGCCAGCTCTCCGTGGTTTCCTCCACGTATCCTGCACTTATCGCCGCATCGATTTGCGGGCGAATCACCTGCTCATCCATGCCGGTATAGCGGCGGAAATCGGCGCGCGGTGCGGCTTCCAGCAGACGAAAACGGTTCATAAAGAACTCGAACGGCTTGTCGTTCTCGGCCACGTCGTGCTGCTTATCGAGATAGTTGCCTTTCATAAAGCCGCGCGGATGACGGGTTTTCACCGTGCGCACGATGCGACCATCGGCTTGCGTCAGCTTACCGTGGGCACCACAGCCAATGCCGAGGTAATCCCCGAAGCGCCAATAGTTGAGATTGTGCTCGCAGCGATAACCCGGTTTGGCATACGCCGAGGTTTCATATTGCTGATAACCTGCGGCGCTCAGCAGTTGATGACCTTGCTCAAAAATATCCCACAGCGCATCGTCATCAGGCAGTTTTGGCGGGCGCGAACCGAATAAGGTGTTCGGCTCAATCGTCAACTGATACCACGATAGATGCGGCGGATTAAGCGCAATCGCCTGGCGCAGATCATCCAGCGCTTCCTCCAGTGACTGATCCGGCAAGCCGTGCATCAGGTCGAGGTTAAAACTGCGCAGGCCTAATCCTTCAGCCAGCTGGGCGGCGCGCACGGCTTCTTCCGGCCCGTGAATGCGGCCTAAACGCGCCAGCTTCTGTGGGCTGAAACTCTGCACGCCAATCGAAATACGGTTGATGCCGGCTTTCTGGTAGGCGCTAAAGCGATCGGCTTCAACGGTGCCTGGATTAGCTTCCATGGTGATTTCCGCATCGGCCGCCAGCGGCAAACGCGCACGCACGCCGTCCATCAGCATCTGCATCGCATTGCTGCTCAACAGGCTTGGCGTGCCGCCGCCGATGAAAATCGTGCGCACTTCACGGCCGCCGGTCAGCGGTAAATCCTGTTCGAGATCGTTGAGCAGGTGCTGCACATACTCAATGTGCGGCACCTCGCCTTTTAACGCGTGAGAGTTGAAATCACAGTACGGACACTTCTGCACGCACCACGGAATATGGATGTACAGGCTTAATGGCGGCAACGTAGGTGAAAACTCAGGCATTGCGCATCGCTTCCAGCAGCAGCGTCAATGCTTTACCACGGTGAGAGACGGCGCGCTTTTCGTCTTTACTCAGCTCTGCCGCCGTTTTACCCAATTCAGGGACATAAAAGATGGGATCGTAACCAAAACCGCCTGCGCCCGCTGCCGCGCGGGTGATTTCCCCAGCCCAGCTACCGTGGAACACCAGCGGCGTGGGATCGGCAGCGTGACGCAGGTAAACCAGCACGCAGTGGAACTGAGCCTGACGTTTGCCATCCGGCACGTTTTCCAATGCCACCAGCAGCTTATCCAGATTCTGCTGGTCGCTGGCATCAACGCCCGCATAGCGCGCGGAGTAGATCCCCGGCGCGCCGCCCAGCGCATTGACCGCCAGACCGGAATCGTCGGCAATCGCCGGTAAACCGGTAATCTCAGCCGCATGACGCGCCTTCAGGATGGCGTTTTCGATGAAGGTCAGGCCGGTTTCTTCCGCCGACTCAACGCCGAGTTCGGTTTGCGCCACGATATCAAGTCCGAAGGCCGCTAACAGATCGGCCAGTTCGCGGACTTTGCCGGGATTTCCGGTCGCGAGTACAACTTTTTGCATAACAGTTCCAGATAGACGAATTACAGCAAATACCAGAGACCTGGGAACAGGTCCATGCCGAGGAAATTCAGCGCGTACAGCACCAGAATCACAATCATGGCAGAGAAATCGATACCGCCCATCGCCGGCAGAATACGGCGAATCGGTGACATCAGCGGTTCAGTCAGCTGCATCAGAACCTGATCCACCGGGCCGCGACCCTGGCTGATCCAGCTCATCAGCGAACGAATGATGATCACCCAGAACACCAGATAACCGGCGGACTTCACCAGCGACAGCAGGCCAACCAGCAGGTTGGTGGGATCAACGGAGAACACGCCGACCTGAATCAGCAGCAGGATCGGATATTTCAGCGTGGTCAGTACAAAGGCAAGCAGCAGCGATGCGGTATCAATCGGGCCAATGGCCGGGATGACACGGCGCAGCGGCTTGATAATCGGTTGGGTGATCTTCACGACAAACTGCGCCAGCGGGTTGTAGAAGTCACAGCGCGACCACTGCATCCAGATGCGCAGCAGCAGCACCATCACGTACAAATCGATCAGCGTTTTGACTAAAAACGTCAGTGTTAACATGAGGTTCCTCAATTATTGTTGTGAAGGTCGCGCATAATCCCGCGCGCCAAAAACGGCGGTGCCAATACGCACCATGGTGCTGCCCGCGGCGATTGCCGCGTCCATATCGTCGCTCATTCCCAGAGAAAGCGTATCGACGTCAGGATAGTCCTGTTTTAAGGTTTGAAACGCGGCGGCCATCTGCTGACACACCGCCAGTTGCCGTGCGTATTCTGACTCTGGCGCCGGAATCGCCATCAGCCCACGCAAGCGCAAATTCGGCAGTGCGGCGATCTGCTGCGCCAGCTCCGGCAACGCCTCCAGCATGATGCCAGATTTGCTGTTCTCGTCACTGATATTTACCTGAATTAACACGTTGAGCGGCGGCAACGACGCCGGGCGCTGATCGTTCAGACGCTGCGCGATGCGCTGGCGGTCCACGGTGTGGCACCAGGCGAAGTTTTCCGCCACCAGACGGCTTTTATTGGATTGCAGCGGGCCGATAAAGTGCCATTGCAAATCAGGATGTGCGGCCAGCTCAGCCACTTTTTCAACCCCTTCCTGCACGTAATTCTCACCGAACGCGTGTTGTCCAGCGGCAATGGCTTCTGCGACCGCGCTCGCAGGTTTGGTTTTGCTCACTGCAAGCAGCGTAATTTCTTCTGGCGCGCGGCCGCAACGTGCGGCGGCGGCGGCGATACGCTCACGCACTTGCTGTAAGTTGTGCTCAATGGAAGTCATAGTCAGGAGAAGCTAAATGGAGTTGGATGAAATAGTGGCCCTTAGTGTAAAGCATAACGCCGCCGATCTGCACCTTTGCAGCGGACATTTGCCGCACTGGCGGCGACAAGGCGTGCTGGAGCCGATTCCGCAGCAGAGCGCGCTGGATGGCGGCTGGCTGGAAGTCTTTATGCAGCAGTGGCTAACGACGTCGCAGCAGGCCGAGCTGGAGGAGAACGGCCACGTTGACTTCGCTATTACGCTTGCCAGCGGCATACGGCTGCGCGCCAACCTGTTTATGCAGCGTCACGGCTTATCGCTGGCGCTGCGGCTGATTGCCAGCCAGGCGCCCGATCTCAGCAGCCTGCATCTGCCCGAGGTGGTGAGCCAGCTATTACAGCTGGAAGAGGGGCTGATTTTAATTACCGGCGCCACCGGCAGCGGCAAATCCACCACGCTGGCGGCGATGGTGGATTGTCTGAATCGTCAGCAGGCGCGGCACATTCTGACGCTGGAAGATCCGATTGAGTTTGTGCATCGCAGCCAGCGCTCGCTGATTCAACAGCGCGAAGTAGGTGCGCACTGTGCCTCGTTTCAACACGGGCTGAAAGCCGCGCTGCGTGAAGATCCTGATGTGATTCTGCTCGGCGAACTGCGCGACAGCGAAACCATCCGCCTGGCGCTCACTGCAGCAGAAACCGGGCATCTGGTGCTGGCCACGCTCCATACGCGCGGCGCAACCCAGGCGGTTGATCGGCTGGTGGATGTCTTTCCCGCTGAGGAGAAAAACCTGGTGCGCACTCAATTAGCGGGCAGCCTGAAAGCGGTGCTGGCGCAACGTTTAGTGCCGGCAAAAGCGGGCGGGCGCATCGGCTTGTTTGAAGTGTTGGTGGCGACGCCGGCGGTGGCGAACCTGATCCGCGAAGGCAAGATGCATCAGTTGCCTGGCGTTTTGCAAACCGGCGCGCAGGCGGGCATGCAAACCTTTGCGCAGAGCGAGCAGGGGCGTCAGGCGGCGGGGATGATTTGAAGAGAGCCAGATAGGCGCTCAAAGGCGGAAAACCAACCCATTGTAGCGGCGCGATTCATCGCGCATATTTATGCCGCTGCCCTGCTCATCCGTGGCAATGCGCAATAAATGCGCCGCTACGCCATGTGCCAGTTCTGGATGGCTTTAATGCGTATCAAACCAATCTTCGAGGATAATCACCGCGGATTGGGAATCAACCTGGCCTTTCTGCAACGCGCGAAAGCCGCCGCGTTCAAACAGATCGGCACGCGCTTCAACGGTGCTCAGGCGCTCGTCCTGCAGCTCGACGCGTACGCCAAAACGACCATGCAGGCGATTGGCGAACTTACGTGCGCGCGCAGTAAGTTCCTGTTCGGTGCCATCCATATTCAGCGGCAAGCCCACCACCACATAATTGGGCTGCCACTCTTTCAGCAGCTTTTCGATCAGCTTCCAGTCCGGCGTGCCATCCTGCGCTTTTAGCGCCGTCAACGCGCGCGCGGTGCCCGTTAATTGCTGACCGACAGCAACGCCGATGCTTTTGGTGCCGAAATCGAAGCCCAGTAAAGTTTCACTGGCCATCAGGCGTGCCCTGCATCGGTGGCAATGTTGTGAATATCGACGCCCAAACCGCGTGCCGCTTCACGCCAGCGTTCAGCGATGGGCGTCTGGAACAGAATATTGGTGTTAGCGGGCGAGGTGAGCCAGGCATTCTCCAGCAACTCCTCTTCCAGCTGACCTTTCTCCCAGGCGCAATAACCCAGCGCCACCAGCACGTTATCGGGCTGTGAAGTGGTGCCGATCGCTTCCAGCACATCACGTGAGGTGGTGATTACCGTGGTGTCTGAAATACGAATGCTCGAGGAGTAAATGCGCTGCGCCGAGTGCAGGATGAAACCACGATCTTCCGCCAGCGGACCACCGGCAAACACTGGCTTGTCCAGTTTGATGGCAGGATCGCGTTCGGATGCACTAATTTTAAGCTTTTTAAGGATGCCTTCGACCGTCAGGTTGTCCATTGGCTTATTAACGATCAAACCCATGGCGCCATCTTCATTGTGCTCGCAGATATAGACTACCGAGCGTTTGAACAGTGGGTCCTGCAGCGACGGCATCGCAATTAGAAAATGATGCTGTAAATTCATTATCACTCGTATACCAAAAATAACCGGCGCAGCCGCGGCAGCGCCGGTTTTGGGTGTTCACGGAGTGGAGACTCCGACGGCATCAGCCCAGGCGTTTCTCAATGGCATCCATCAGCATGCCAGTGATCGATATCGGGAACGCGGCCTCGATTTCACGTACGCAGGTTGGGCTGGTCACGTTAACTTCAGTCAGTTTATCACCGATAATATCCAGGCCGACAAAAATCAGCCCTTTGGCTTTCAGCGTTGGGCCAACGCGACGCGCAATTTCCCAGTCGCTGTCGCTCAGCGGACGCGCTTCACCACGGCCACCGGCTGCCAGATTACCGCGCGTTTCGCCGCCTTGCGGAATGCGCGCCAGGCAGTAAGGCACAGGTTCGCCATCCACCACCAACACGCGTTTGTCGCCGTCTTTGATCGCCGGCAGATAGTTCTGCGCCATGCAGAAGTACTGACCGTGATTAGTCAGGGTTTCGGTGATCACGCCGAAGTTGGGATCGTCCTGTTTCACGCGGAAGATCGAGGCGCCGCCCATGCCGTCCAGCGGCTTAAGGATCACGTCGCCATGCTCCTGCCAGAAGGCGCGCAGCTGCTCTTTATTACGCGTGACCAGCGTATCTGGCGTCAGGTCGGCGAACCATGCGGTATACAGCTTCTCGTTGCAGTCGCGCAGGCTCTGCGGTTTGTTCACGATCAGCGTACCTTGCTCTTCTGCGCGTTCCAGCAGGTATGTGGCATAGATAAATTCGGTGTCGAACGGCGGATCTTTACGCATCAGCACCACGTTAAGATCGGCCAGCGGGATATTCTGCTCGCTGCCAAACGTGTACCAGTTGTCGTAGTTCTGCTCAACGCTCAGCAGACGCGTGCGCGCGTAAGTCACACCGCCGCGCAGGGAGAGATCGCCCATCTCCATGTAATGAATTTCGTAACCACGGCGCTGTGCTTCCAGCAACATGGCGAAGCTGGTGTCTTTTTTAATATTGATGGACGAAATCGGGTCCATAACGATGCCAAGCTTAATCATTATTCTCTCCTAAATGGGGAAGCATTTACCCCGAAAGCGTTGTGCTGTGAAGTTACGTTCGAACCCGAAAGTATCGCTTAACCGAGGTCACCAAACCTCACCTGAAGTGCCGTAATGGCGGTGAGTGCGGTGGTTTCGGTGCGCAACACGCGGGGTCCAAGCAGAATATCGGTAAAACCCTGCTGCGCGGTCATGGCAATTTCATCGGCGGTTAAGCCACCTTCCGGCCCAATCAGCAAGCGCAGGCGCTCTACCGGCTGCGGCAGCGTGTTGATGCTGTGGCTGGCGCGCGGATGCAAATTGAGCTTCAAACCGTCTTCGGCTTCCGCGCACCAGGCTTGCAATGTCATCGGCTCGCGAATTTCCGGCACACGATTACGGCCGCACTGTTCACAGGCGGCAATCGCGATTTTCTGCCATTGCTGAATTTTTTTTGCCAGCCGCTCGGCGTCCAGCTTTACGCCGCAGCGTTCAGAAAACAAGGGCGTAATCACATTCACGCCAAGTTCGATCGATTTCTGGATAGTGAATTCCATTTTTTCACCGCGCGACATCACCTGACCGAGATGTAAATGCAGCGGGGATTCACGGTCATCAGCCTGGCTGGCAAGGACCCTTACTTTTACACGCTTTTTATCAGCCTGGGTGATTTCGGCGCTAAAAGTCAGATTACTGCCATCAAACAGCTCAATTTGCTGACCGGCCGACATGCGCAGCACGCGTCCAACATGGTTAGCGGCATCCTCATCGAGGAAGACTTCACTGTTAACTTCGAGAGATTCGGGATGATAAATGCGAGGTATACGCATGCGGTTCCTGCCAGCGTTATGCCGTGTCAGCGGACACGGCGCAATCGAAAAAAGCTAGTGTAGGGTAGCGCTTTTAGCGCTGGCAAGCCTGCTGTACGTAGGAATTGTGATTTCCCTGCACTTTGGCGATGCGATTGTCGCGCTCACACTCCCAGCTCGTCACCGGATATTGCTTATCCCACGCGGTAAACAGCTGGGTTTGCTGACGCGACAGGCGCAGGTGATATTGGTCGCGCATATAGAAGTAAGTGCGGGCAATGGCGCCACGCGCACGCTCCGGCGGCTGCGCCAGTTTCTGCTTAAAATCGATCTTCATGCTGCATTGACCGTACTGCTGTTCGCCGCCGTTCCATTGGCTGTACTGGAAATTATTACGGTCGCCGTTCACTTCACCAATCGCCGGCTGCAGGTTATGCAGATCGCTCTCAATGCGGCGGTAATCGGCATCTTTGCTGCAGCTTTTGCGGCCGCCGTTTTGCCAGCACTGACGCTGATGGCCGAACTCCCACGCGGGCATCACATGTTCCCACTCAATGCGTTCGGCGCGATTGGCGTTCTTACGCACGCTGTAGCCGCAACTGCTTAGATCCGGTACGCCCTTTTTGCCGTGCCAGCTGATTTTGCAGCCGCAGTAAAAGTCGGCGGGCGCATCTGCGTTGATCTGCGCGGCATAGGCTTTGGCCTGACTAAAATTGTTTTGATGATAGTGAGTGAAACTGAGGCTGTAAGCGCTAAGTGGGGCAACTAACAAGGTAAGTAACAGCAACGTTTTGCGAGACATATTCCAAAAATTAACCTGGTCCTGAAAAAGGGCGGCAGGGTAACAGAATGATGACGCACGGGATATGAGATTAGGCTAGGTTGCTGAACTAATTCGATAAATACTCACCGGGTTGCAGCAGGGATTTGCAGTGCACACAGCGATATTCGCTTTCTCCACGCAGCACACGATTATGGCGCCGTACGGTGAGCTGATGCTGCTGACAGCGGCAGCGATAGGGGAAGGTGTTGCTGCGCACCGAGGCGATTTCAAACTGGTGGGTGCGGCGCGCAGGCACGCCGAGCACGCTCTCCATCATCCATTTCCACTCTTTGCCGTGCGGCGGCACGCGGCCAAAGGTTTTCCACACCAGCAGATGCGCCAGTTCGTGCGGCACCACTTCATCAACGAATGCCTGCTGATTCTCCAGCAGCAGGACCGGATTGATGCGGATTTCCCACTTCTCCAGCCATGCAGTGCCTGCAGCGGTGCCGCGCTGCTGATAAACCAGCGAGGGCTCATCAAAGCGACGTTCCAGCTTCTCGTTGGCCAGCTGTAAATAGTGGCGCAGCGAGCGCATAACGGCTTGTTGTAAGGCGATGGGAAGGCGCGGTGTTTTCATGGAGGGCAGCATAAAAGGTTGCCGGAACGATCTCAAATAAAAAGGGCTGCCAATTGGCAGCCCTTGCATTCGCTCATCGGGATTACTTCTGACCGATGTCGCGCAGTTTTTTGCCGGACATCAGGTTGCGCTCGATGTGCTCCAGCGAGACGTTTTTGGTCTCTGGAATCAGCGCCAGCGTCAGCAGAATGAAGAACACGTTCAGACCGGCGTAAACCCAGAAGGTTGGCGCGTTGCCCAGCGTATTCAGCATGGTCAGGAAGGTAGCACCGACAATCATGTTGGCAATCCAGTTGGTCGCGGTGGACACCGTGATACCGAAGTCGCGGCCTTTCAGCGGCTGAATCTCGGAACACAGTACCCAAATCAGCGGGCCAGCAGACATCGCAAAACCAATGATGAACATCAGCAGCATCGCCACCGCGAAGTATTGCGCTTCTTGAGAATGGATGCCGATGTGCAGCATGGTGCCGAGAATGCCCATACCCAGCGCCATCACCAGGAAGCCCAGCAGCAGCGTAGGTTTACGGCCCCAGCGATCCACCAGACCGATAGCTATAAAGGTCGCCAACACGTTCACCAGACCAACAATCACCGTGCCCCACATTTGCTGCGTGGTGTTGGCAAAGCCAGCGATTTCGAAGATCTTCGGTGCGTAGTACATGATGACGTTCATGCCGGTGAACTGCTGCATCACCTGCAACAGCACGCCAAGGAACACTGCGCGGCGGAAGTTGCTGTTGCTCTGGAACAGCTGCCAGCCCGACTGTTTAATTTTCAGGCTTTCACGGATTTCATCCAGTTCACGTTTTGCTTGTTCACTGGTATCACGCAGGCGCGATAACACGCGCTCAGCACTGCGGAAGTCACCTTTAGCCGCCAGCCAGCGTGGGCTGTTGGGCAGGAAGAAGACGCCAATCAGCAGCAGTACCGCAGGAATAGTGATGATGCCCAGCATCCAGCGCCATGCGCCAGCGTCGCTGAACGCGGTATCGGAGAGATACGCCGCCAGAATACCGATGGTGATCATCAGCTGATACAGCGAAATCATACTGCCGCGAATCTTCTCTGGTGCGATTTCCGAGAGATACAGCGGCGCGGTGTAAGAGGCAACACCCACGGCCAGGCCAAGCACCACACGCGCGGCGATCAGCATTTCCGGGCTGGTTGCACCCGCAGACCACAGTGAACCGATAACGAAAAGAATCGCACCGGCCATCAGGCTCTTTTTACGACCCAGACGCGATGACATCCAGCCGCTGCCCACCGCACCGACTGCAGCACCAAACATCATTGAGCTGACGATCCACTCTTGCTGGTGGGCAGTGACGTTAAAATCTTTCGCGATGAAAGGCAGAGCACCGGCGATAACACCGATATCCAGACCAAACAGCAAGCCGGCCAGCGCCGCTAAGAAGCAGACAAACAAGGTCATGACCTTATTTGAAGTTCTGCTCTTGTGATTATTACCAGGCATGAAGCCTCCAAAGTTTATCCATCGTTGTTGTTATCAATGTTATGAAACCTGTCGGCGGAAAAAAGTGAGTAAGATCACACCAGTGTAATCGGTTACACACGCTGAAACCCTGCAATCCAGCATTTTCCGCCCGAAATAGTTACGTAACCAGTAAGGTATAGCACCCTTTAAGTTTCTGACATCGCACTAAATACCGGCTATCAGACGACGCTGAAAATAACGCATTTTCAGAGTAATAACTACGCTGAAAAATCTCTAAATTGCCGATTGATAAAGGATTTCAAAATGTAATCGTTATCACTAAGTTGTAAGCGAGGTGAAAGAAGTGTAGACGGCGGAGAAAAATGTGCCTGACGATGCAAAGGCATAAAAAAAAGCCCGCCAAAAGCGAGCTTCGAAGTCAAATTGTGCAGCGTCGCCCTCTCCCGTTGGAGAGGGCCGGGGCGAGGGCATCAGCCCGCAGAGTAGTCTATGACTTCAAACCCGCCGCTTCGCGTAGCTGCGCGGCTTTGTCAGTCTGCTCCCACGGGAAGTGCTCACGACCAAAGTGACCGTATGCTGCGGTCTCTTTGTAGATCGGTTTCAGCAGATCCATCATCTGAATCAGGCCGTATGGACGCAGGTCGAAGAACTCGCGCACCAGCAGCGTCAGCTGTTCGGTGGAGACTTTCTCGGTACCGAAAGTTTCAACCATGATCGAGGTTGGCTCAGCCACGCCGATGGCGTAAGAAACCTGGATTTCACAACGGTCAGCCAGGCCAGCCGCGACGATGTTCTTCGCCACATAACGTGCAGCGTAAGCGGCAGAACGGTCGACTTTTGACGGATCCTTACCTGAGAACGCGCCGCCACCGTGACGCGCCATGCCGCCGTAGGTATCAACGATGATTTTGCGACCGGTCAGACCGCAGTCGCCCATTGGACCACCGATGACAAAACGGCCAGTTGGGTTGATGTGGTATTTGGTACTGGCGGTGATCCACTCAGTCGGCAGAACCGGCTTGATGATCTCTTCCATCACCGCTTCACGCAGATCGGCGGTGGTCACATCTTCAGCATGCTGGGTCGAGAGCACAACCGCATCGATACCGACAATTTTGCCGTCATCGTACTGGAAGGTGATCTGGCTTTTTGCATCCGGACGCAGCCACGGCAGTGAACCACTTTTACGCACTTCAGCCTGACGCTGCACCAGACGGTGCGCGTAGGTGACCGGCGCTGGCATCAGCACGTCGGTTTCGTTGCTGGCGTAGCCGAACATCAGGCCCTGATCGCCCGCGCCTTGTTCCAGCGGATCGGTACGGTCAACGCCCTGATTGATGTCTGGAGATTGCTTACCAATCGCGCTCAGCACTGCGCAAGAGTTCGCATCAAAGCCCATATCGGAATGGACATAGCCGATTTCACGTACGGTATTACGGGTGATCTCTTCGATATCCACCCATGCGCTGGTGGTGATTTCACCGCCCACCAGCACCATACCGGTCTTCACGTAAGTTTCGCAGGCCACGCGCGCTTTCGGATCCTGCTCGAGGATCGCATCCAGCACGGCATCGGAAATTTGGTCAGCGATTTTATCAGGATGTCCTTCTGATACGGACTCAGATGTAAAAAGGTGTTTAGCCATTCTGTTCTTTACCTTAAAAATGGTTTGAATACGACTGCATAGCGTAAGCGGGATCAGACCGACTCGACGCCCCTTCAGGCAAAGCCGCAAGCAGTGGCAGCGAGAGCATTAACTCACACCGCCTGAATGTTAATCAGTTTAGATGGAAAACCATCTGGACGGCTATTCTAGGTTACTCAGTGAGCACTTTTCCAGTGCTTTTTCCGATCCCGCATTTTCCGCAACATCCTAAGTGGAATCATTTCCTGACACCGCGCGCAGTTACTGACAAAGATTTTGCAATTTACCCCGCGTGGCTGTATAAAACGCCGCTGCTGTTGACCACAGCCGCAAAGGATGACGCCGCCGTGCGTCGCGCTGTCAGATGCCATTTAATCTGACCTTCACCCAAGCCGTTTCTCGCATGCTTTAAGCAGGCGATGGAGGTGATTAAAGTAATGAACCACTCTTTCTCTCGCTTTGGTTCACTGCGCTGTTCCGGCGCGCTGGCACTCCTTTCACACTCCAAACCCGTTCTTTTCTCTTATCGACGTTGTGTTCATTCTCCCGACACGCGCGCCGGTTAACATTTCTCTGCATCTATTACTCTATTTCGCTGTCTACTGACCGTGGAAGTCTCAGGCTATTTGCCCCGACTTTGGCGCGGTGTTTTACACTTAGAGTCAGCATTGCACAGTGCAACCTTACAGAGGCAGCAAGCAGGATGAGGCAATTTTTACCTGGCGCCACCATGACAAAACTCGGTAACAAATTCATATTTCAACGGAAAATTGAGGTTCGCGATGTCTGACGACATGAAGAATATCAAGGGTTCGTCAGCTGGCGAACAAGGTGTACTCCGCTCCATGCAGGAGGTGGCGATGAACGATCAGGAAGCGAGCAGAATGCTGCGTACCTACAACATTGCCTGGTGGGGAAACAACTATTACGACGTCAACGAGCTGGGGCACATCAGCGTGTGTCCCGATCCGGATCAGCCGGAAGTGCGCGTTGACTTAGCGAAGCTGGTGAAAGAGCGCGAAGCCGACGGTCAACGTCTGCCGGCGCTGTTCTGCTTCCCGCAGATTCTCCAGCATCGTCTGCGTTCGATTAATGCCGCCTTCAAACGCGCGCGTGAATCTTACGGCTATAAAGGTGACTACTTCCTGGTTTACCCAATCAAGGTGAATCAGCATAAGCGCGTGATTGAGTCGCTGGTCAACTCTGGCGAACCGCTGGGCTTGGAAGCCGGTTCGAAAGCCGAGCTGATGGCTGTGCTGGCCCACGCCGGCAAAACCCGTTCGGTGATTGTCTGCAACGGCTATAAAGACCGCGAATACATTCGTCTGGCGCTGATCGGTGAAAAGCTCGGCCACAAAGTCTATCTGGTGATCGAGAAGATGACCGAAGTGCGTCTGGTGCTGGAAGAGGCCGAGCGTCTGAATGTAATACCGCGTCTCGGTATCCGCGCGCGTCTGGCGTCGCAGGGCTCAGGCAAGTGGCAGTCGAGCGGCGGTGAAAAATCGAAGTTTGGCCTGGCGGCATCGCAGGTGTTACAGCTGGTCGATATCATGCGCAAAGCGGGCCGTCTCGATAGCCTGCAGCTGCTGCACTTCCATCTCGGTTCGCAGATGTCCAACATCCGCGACATCGCGACCGGCGTGCGTGAGTCGGCGCGTTTCTACGTGGAGCTGGCGAAGCTAGGCGTTAACATCAAATGCTTCGATGTGGGCGGCGGTTTGGGCGTGGATTATGAAGGAACCCGCTCGCAGTCAGATTGCTCGGTCAACTACGGTCTGAACGAATACGCCAACAACGTGATTTGGGCGATTGGCGATGCCTGTGAAGAGAACGGGCTGGAACATCCAACCGTGATCACCGAGTCAGGTCGTGCGGTGACGGCGCACCACACCGTGCTGGTGTCCAACATCATTGGTGTTGAGCGTAACGAGTTCAGCACGCCGGTGGCACCGGATGCCGATTCACCGCGTCCGATTCAGAGCCTGTGGGATACGTGGCAGGAGATGCACGAACCTGACGTGCGTCGTTCGCTGCGCGAATGGCTGCACGATAGCCAAATGGATCTGTTCGACATCCATACCGGTTATTCATCAGGCACCTACGATCTTGGCCAGCGCGCCTGGGCAGAGCAGCTTTATCTGAGCATCTGCCACTACATTCAGCAGCATCTCGATCCCAGCAACCGCGCGCATCGCCCGATCATTGATGAGCTGCAGGAGCGCATGGCGGATAAGATTTACGTCAACTTCTCGCTGTTCCAGTCAATGCCGGATGCGTGGGGCATCGATCAGCTGTTCCCGGTGCTGCCGCTGGAAGGGCTGAATAAAATGCCGAAGCGTCGTGCGGTGTTGCTCGACATCACCTGTGACTCCGATGGCACCATCGATCACTACGTCGATGGCGATGGCATTGCCACCACCATGCCGATGCCGGAATACGACATCGACAATCCGCCGATGCTCGGCTTCTTTATGGTGGGCGCGTACCAGGAAATTCTCGGCAACATGCATAACCTGTTCGGTGATACCGAAGCGGTTGATGTGTTTGCGTTCCCGGATGGCAGCGTGGAAGTTCAGTTGTCGGATGAGGGCGATACCGTAGCGGATATGCTTGAGTACGTGCAGTTGAATCCTAACGATTTGATGACGCTGTTCCGCGATCAGGTAACGCAACAAACGGATATAGATGAAGAGCTGCGCGCGCAATTCTTGTCTGAATTCGAGAGTGGCTTGTACGGTTATACCTATTTAGAAGATGAGTAATTAATTGCTCTTAAACCGAGCTCGCAAGGGCTCGGTTTTCGCTTTTCCTGCTATATCCGCGCCTGGCAACAATAATTTAATTTGATTTGTGAAGACGATCACCTTTGGCTTATTTGTAACCTGTCACGTAAATCCCACATTTACCTCCCCAAATGCTATCTCCTTCTTTTCTCTAATAAAGCGAGTCGGCAACGCTGATTATTTTCTTAATATCCTTACCTTACTTACTGATTCATCATGGATTAAGCAGTTATTCTGTTATGTATTCTTTGCAATGCATAATAAAAATTTAAACATTAAGATTTTAATAGTCACTATTGAAATTAGTGGTTATTGGCGCTTTTTGGAAGCATAGATGCCAGATAAAACATTTTGCAATTTGAGTTAAGGAGAGCTATCAAATCGTGCGGAATCTTTTTTTATCATTATTTTTCAATTCGATAAGGTTTTTACACATCTATCAAAGTAAATGATAAGTTAAATTAGATTAAGAATTTTCTGAGCTTTTGTGAATTTTAGAGAAATTTACTTACGTTATTGATTGATTTAAACGATTGAAGTTACCTGAAGTGTTTACTGAAATCTATTTCTCAAAGTGTAAGTAGTACGTTAACCTTCAGTTAAGACATTAAGTTTTATCAATGTTTACCTTACTTCTTACATGAGAAATCCTGACAGTTTAAGGCTATCAGGCAGTTGCAGTAAGGATGTGAAATGAGCAATCAACCGAAGACAGTGTTCTTGTTGGAGCCGGTTTACGATTTATCCGGCCAGGTGATTGCCAGGGAATTGTTAACGCGTCTTGCAGACGACGCAGATATCAATAATAAGCGTAACCCTGAAAGGGATGTTGGGTTCTTCAGTCAGCTTTCTGCTGACGTTAAATGGCAGTTATTCCTCCACCAGATCGAAAAACTTATTCAGCTATACCAGAAAGGGTTCGACCAGATTGTCAGTGTCAATGTTGATAGAGATATCGTAGCCAGCATTTTTAAAGATGCTGAAATGCAAGAAAAACTGGCTCAACTGACGCTGTTGCGTCTGGAAATATCAGCATTCTTTACTGCGCGATTTAATAGCGCCGATCTGTTGATTTTAAAAGGTGTCGCGAAAGTGACGCCGGCCCCTTTATGGCTCGATGACTTTGGTCCGGGTTATTCCAACCTTTCCATGTTTGATAGCGGAATATTTGAAATCGTCAAGATTGACAAAGAATTTTTTTGGCAATTTGGCGACGGTCGCACCTTTGACATTCTGCTCGACCATCTCAACGAATTATGCAACGGCGTCATCGTTGAGGGTGTTGAAAATCAACAACAGGTCGACCTGCTGTCGCATAAAGCAATTTATGGCATGCAGGGCTATTTGTGGCAGAGCGTCTATCTCGATGATTTATTAGCTTAATCCTGAAATTATTGAGTTGGTTTCATCCCTCGGGGAAGTGAAAAAATGTCAAAGCCTGGGCTTTATGCGTTTCACGTCATGTGTGCCCGGCCGCTTGAGAACAAATATATTTTTCCCGTGGTGATTTTAAGAAATAAAACCAATCAGTTATCAGGATGGCGGCTAAACAAAACTCAACGCGATTTCATTCTTAGCCTGTATGAAATCGATCAAGAGAAGAAGTGAATAATCGTCGCGATTATTCGCTGTAAAAGCCGGTGTCTGCTGATGCCGGGCGTGATTATGGAAACTGCGGGATCTCGATAACATGAATAATATCTCAGTAACCCCAAAAGGTGGGACCGTTGCTTCTGAGCTGAGTGGAAATCAAGTTAATTTGACCGCTCCGAGTTTGGTGAAGCTGCATCTTAATCAGTCTGATATTAAGTCTTTCACACGCAATGGTAATGATTTAGTCGTCACCACGAAGTCTGGTGAAGTGGTTGTTATTCATAATTTTTACAGCCCGAATGGCGATAGCGATCTGGTTCTGCAGGACGATCGCGGCGCCATGTGGTGGGTTGAAGATCCCGGTACAGAAGGTTTCCAGTACGTTTCAATCGACAGCACCGAAGGGCTGTTAGCGGAAAACACCACCAATAACGGCACCATTGCTGCCTTTGGTATCGGTGGTGCGGCCCTGGCGGGCTTAGGTGCGCTGTTTGCCGGTTCAGGTGGTGGTGGCGGTAATGCCTCGCCGACCAATCCCGATGACGGTAACAACGGCGGCAATCCCACCAACCCAACTAATCCTACCAACCCAACCAATCCCACCGATCCCGGTGAAAACGACACTACGCCGCCAACCGCCATCACGGATTTGGTGATCAACGACGCCGTAGGTCCGTATCAGGGCGCGATTGGCGCGGGTGCCATTACCGATGACAACACACCCACGCTGAGCGGCACCGCTGAAGCGGGCGCAATTGTCAGCATTTACGATGGCAGCACGCTGCTCGGCACCGTGACCGTTGGCGCCGACGGAAGCTGGAGCTTTACCACGCCAGTGCTGGCGGAGGGTCAGCATAGTTTGACCGCTACCGTCACCGACGCGGCGGGCAACACCAGCCCAGCGACCAATCCGGTGGATTTCACCGTGGATACCGTGGCGCCCGCAACGGTTGGCGACCTGAGCGTCATTAACAACAGCGGCTCGACTGCGCAGCCCATCACCAACGGCGGCGCGACCAAAGACACCACGCCAGTGCTGAGCGGAACGGCGGAAGCGGGCTCGATTATCACCATCCGCGATGGCGATACGGTGCTCGGCAGTGTCACCGTGGGCAGCAACGGTGCATGGAGCTTTACCAGCCCAACGCTGGGCGAGGGCAGCCATACGTTGAGCATCACCGCCACCGATGCAGCGGGCAACGTCAGCACGCCAGCGACCATCACCTTCACCGTGGATACGCAAGCGCCAGCAGCAGTCATCGACCTGCAGGTTAACGATAATTCAGGCGGCAGCGGCGGCACCGTAACTAACGGCGGGACAACCGATGACAATACGCCGACGCTTACCGGCAGCGGTGAAGTGGGCGCGATTGTCAGCGTTTATGATGGGCAAACGCTGCTGGGTACGGCGGTCGTGGGTTCCGATGGCAGCTGGAGTTACACCACCAGCGCCCTGAGTAATGGCAGCCACAGCCTGAATGTGACCGTGACCGATGCGGCTGGCAACGTCAGCGCGCCATCAGCCCCTTATGAAATCACCGTGCAGGCCGCTATTCCGCCGGCCACAACGTCGCTGGAAATCACCGATGACTCCGGCAACACGCTGGTGCAGCTCAGCAACGGCGCCAGCACTCACGATAACACGCCAACGCTGAGCGGCCTGGCGACGGCGGGTGCGCTGATCACGCTGTATAACGGCACCACGGTGCTGGGTAGCGTGGTTGCGGGCAGCGATGGTCAGTGGACCTTTACCCCAACTGTGTTGGCTGACGGTGCCTACGCGCTGCACGCCACCGTCGATAACAACGCGGGCAGCGTGACGCAAACGCCAACCATCATCATCACGGTGGATACCGTCGCACCTGCTGCGGCCGGTGGCGTAACGCTGAGCGATAACGATGGCAGCACGCTACAACCGATTGCCGCCGGTGGCGCGACCAATAACACCACGCCGGTGCTGAGCGGCACCGCTGAACCGGGCAGCACCGTCACCGTGCGTGATGGCGATAGCGTGCTCGGTACGGCAACCGTGGGCAGCAATGGGTCATGGAGCTTCACTGCGCCGACCTTAACCGAAGGCGGTCACAGCCTGACCGCCACGGTCACCGACGCGGCAGGTAATGTGGGTCCAACCTCGACGCCGATCGCCTTCACCGTGGATACTCAGGCACCTGCGGGTGCCAGCAATGTGGTGATCAGCGATAACGTCGGCGCTGCAACCGGCCCAATCACCGCGGGCGGGACCACCGACGACAGCACACCCACGCTATCCGGTAACGGTGAAGCCAACGCCATCGTCAAAATTTATGATGGCAGCACGCTGCTCGGCAGCGTCACCGTTGGCAACGACGGCACCTGGAGCTTTACCACGCCAACATTGAGCAACGGTAGCCATTCGCTCAGCGTAACGGTGACCGATGCGGCAGGTAACGTCAGCCCGGCGACAACCGGTGTTGGCTTCACCGTCAACGCTGGCGTACCGCCAACCACCAGCACGCTGGAAATCACCGATGACAGCGGCAGTACACTTCGCCTGTTGCCAGAAGGTTCCAGCACGCAGGACACCACGCCAACCTTGAGCGGTCTGGCCTCGGCGGGCGCGCTCATTGAGTTATATAACGGTACTACGCTGCTCGGCAGCACCGTCGCGGGTGCAGATGGGCAATGGAGCTTTACGCCAGCCACTGCGCTGGCCGACGGGACTTATGCCTTCCACGCCACGGCCACTGATACCAATGGCAATGTGACTGATTCCGGCACCCTTAACATCACTATTGATAACACCGCGCCGGCAGCGGCTGGCGACTTGCAATTGAGCGATAACAGCGGCAGCACTGTGGTACCCATTGCCTCTGGCGGCACCAGCAATGACAACACGCCAACCTTGAGCGGCACCGCAGAACCGGGCAGCACCGTTACCGTGCTGGATGGCACCAACGTGATCGGCAGCGCAACGGTGGGCAGCGACGGCAGCTGGAGCTTCACCTCGCCAACCCTGAGTGACGGCAACCACAGCTTGACCACCACCGTCACCGATCCGGCTGGCAACACCGGTCCGGCGTCGCCAGCCGTTACTTTAACAGTGGATACCACGCCGCCAGCCGTTATTGCCGATCTGGTGATCGAAGATAGCGTCGGCGCGGTTCAAGGGCCGTTAACGTCCGGCGATACCACCGATGACCGCGCACCAACCCTGAGCGGCACCGGCGAGCCGAATGCCACCATCAGTATTTACGATGGCACCACGCTGCTGGGTAACACCACCGTGGACACCGACGGCACATGGCGTTTCACCACGCCAGCGTTGAGCAATGGCAGCCATACCCTCACCGTCACCGCCACGGACAGCGCCGGTAACGTCGGCCCAGCCAGTCCGCCGATTGTGATCAACGTTGATGCGGCTATTCCGCCAGCCACATCGTCGCTGGAAGTGACGGATGAAAACGGCAATACCGTGGGTCAGCTGACTGACGGCGGCAGCACCAACAATGACAGCCCGGTATTAACCGGTTTGGCGGGGCCCGGCAATATCATAACCCTGTATGACGGCACCACCGTGCTGGGCAGCACCACGGCGGGCAGTAACGGTCAGTGGATTTTCTATGTCACCGGTTTAGGCAATGGTCCGCATGCGTTGCACGGCACCATTACCGATGCCAACGGCAACGTCACTGATACCGCAACCATTAACATCACCGTGGATACCATCGCGCCCGATGCCGCAACCGACGTGGAACTCACCAACGATGCGGGCAGCATTACGCAGCCAGTTACCGCCGGCGGTGCCAGCAATGACGCGACACCAGTCTTAAGCGGCAGCGCGGAAGCGGGCAGCACTGTCACTATCCTCGATGGCACCACCGTGTTGGGTACCGTGACGGTCGGCAGCGACGGTAACTGGAGCTTTACCACACCGACGCTGGCGGAGGGCAATCACAGCCTGAGCACCACCGTGACCGATGCGGCGGGCAACGTCAGTCCGGCGACCACACCGATCGCCTTCAGCGTAGACACCACCGCGCCAGCGCCGGTGAGCGGTTTGGTGGTCAATGATAACGTCGGCGGCAGCACCGGTCCGTTGACTTCGGGCACCATCACCGACGACAGCACGCCAACCCTGAGCGGCACCGCCGAAGCGGGATCGGTGGTGCGCGTTTATGACGGCACCACGCTACTGGGCTCAGCGACAGCGGGCAGCGACGGTAGCTGGAGCTTCACGCCAGATGCCGCGCTGACTAACGGCCAACACAGCCTGACCACCACCGTCACCGATGCGGCAGGCAATGTTAGCCCGTCGTCGCCGGTATTTACCCTCAATGTCGATGCTGGCGTTCCGGCGACCAGCAGCCTGCTGGTGGTGACCGACGACAGCGGCAGCACGCTGGTTGAACTGCCAAACAACTCCAGCACTAACGACACCACGCCGATTCTTAGCGGCCAGGCGGGCGCGGGCGATCTGATCACGCTGTATAACGGCACCACCATCATTGGCAGCACGGTCGCGGGTAGCGATGGGCAGTGGAACTTCACACCTGCGGCGCTGGCCGATGCGACTTACGCTTTCCATGCGGTCGCCACTAACGCGACGACCGGCGTGGAGACCGATTCGCCAACCATCAACATCACCATTGATACCGTGGTGCCCACCGCGCCAACCGGCGTGGCGCTGGAAGATGGTGCGGGTGTGCCGATCCCGGAAGGCAGCAGCACCAACACCAACACGCCAACCTTGAGCGGCAGCGGTGAAGCGGGCAGTACGGTCACCATCTCGGATGGCACCACCGTGCTCGGCACCACCACGGTGGGCAACGATGGCAGCTGGAGTTACACCACGCCACCGCTGAGCGATGGTGATCATAGCCTGACCTCAACCGTTACCGATGCCGCTGGCAATACCGGCCCGGCTTCTACGCCGGTGACGGTGACCATCGATACCCAGCCGCCTGCCGCAGCGGGCAATGTGCAGTTCACCAACGACGACGGCACGCCGCTGGCTTCAGGTAGCACCACCGGCGACACCACGCCAACCCTGAACGGCACCGCCGAACCGGGCAGCACCGTGACGGTGAGCGATGGCACTACGGTGCTGGGCACCGCAATCACCGGCATCGACGGCAACTGGAGCTTTACACCAACCGATCCGCTGACTGAAGGGCAGCACAATCTCACCACCACCGTCACCGATACGGCCGGTAACGTCGGCCCTGCGTCGTCGGTGGTGATTGTGATTGTGGATACCACGCCACCGGCAGCGGCGACCGATTTGCAACTGAGCAACGATGGCAGCGGCACGCTGGTGCCGGTCGCGGATGGCGGCACCACCAACGATGTTACGCCAGTGTTGAGTGGTCGTGCGGAACCGGGCAGCGTCGTGACGGTGTCTGATGGCAGCACGGCGTTGGGTTCGGTGACCGTCGGCAACGATGGCAACTGGAGCTTTACCTCTCCGGCGCTCGGCGATGGTTCACACAGCCTGACCACCACCGTGACCGATGCGGCGGGCAATACCGGCGCGGCAAGCACGCCATTGACCTTCACCATTGACACCACGGCACCGCCAGCACCGGGCGGTGTGCAGCTGAGTAACGACAGCAGCGGCACGTCTGTACCTATTCCCTCTGGTGCGGCAACCAACGATGCAACGCCAGTATTGAGCGGCACCGCAGCGGCGGGCAGCACCATTACCGTTTCTGATGGCGCTACCGTACTCGGTACCGTCACCGTCGGCAGCGGCGGAACATGGAGCTTCACCACGCCAGCGCTGAACGAGGGCAATCACAGCCTGACCGCCACCGTTACCAGTCCGGCGGGCAACACCGGTGCGCCCTCTGCGCCCATTGTGGTCACCGTGGATATCACGCCACCTGCGGCGGCAACGGGTCTGCAACTCAGCAACAACGAAGGAGCGACGCCGGTACCGATTGCTGCGGGCGGCACCACTAATGACACCACACCTGCGCTGAGCGGCATCGCAGAAGCGGGCAGCATCGTCACGGTGAGTGATGGCACGACCGTGATCGGCAGCGCAGCCGTTGGCAGTGATGGCAGCTGGAGCGTGATCCCAACCGCACCGTTGACGGCGGGAGAGCACACGCTTACTGCGACCGTCACCGATCCGGCCGGTAACGTTGGCCCGGCATCGGCCCCCATCGTCGTCAATATCGACACCGCCCAACCGCCAGTCGCAGATGATCTTGAGCTGAACAATGACAACGGCGGCACGCCAGTTCCGATTGCGTCCGGCGGCGCGACCAATGACACCACGCCGGTGCTTAGCGGTAGCGCAGCGGCGGGCAGTACCGTCACCGTACTGGACGGCACCACCGTGCTCGGCACCGTTGTGGTTGGCAGCGGCGGCAGCTGGAGCTTCAGCACGCCGGCATTAAGCGAAGGCGCGCACAGCCTGACCACCACCGTCACCAGCGCATCGGGTAACGTTAGCGACCCGTCTGCGCCGATTAACTTCACCGTGGATACGCAGCCACCAGCAACCTCAACCGGTCTGCAACTGAGTAACGACGGCGGTACGGCGATTGCCGCTGGCGGTATCACCAACGACAGCACGCCCGTGTTGCGCGGCAGCGCCGAAGCGGGCAGCACCGTCACCGTACTGGATGGCACCACCGTGCTGGGCACCGCCACGGCGGACACCGACGGCAACTGGAGCTTTACGCCAACGATCGCGCTGGGCGAGGGCGCACACAGCCTGACCACCACCGTCATCGATGCGGCGGGCAACAGCAGCGGCGCATCCACGCCGGTTACCTTTACCGTGGATACCACACCGCCAGCCGCCGCCACTGATCTGCAGCTCAGCAATAACAACAGCGGCACGGCGATTCCTGTTGATACCGGCGGTCGCACCAACGACACCACGCCAGTGTTGAGCGGCAGTGCCGAAGCGGGCAGCGTCGTAACCGTGCGTGATGGCACCGAGGTACTGGGCAGCACCACCGTCGGCACCGATGGCAAATGGAGCTTCACTCCGGCCAATCCGCTGGACGAGGGCGCGCACAGCCTGACCGCTACCGTCACCGATCCGGCCGGTAACGTCGGCCCGGCCTCTACGCCGTACGCGGTTACCATTGATATCACCGCGCCGCCAGCCGTGATTACGGTAGCACTCAGTAACGATCAGGGCAGCACGCCAACGCCAATCGTCTCGGGCGGAGCCACTAACGACACCACGCCGGTGCTGAGCGGTACCGCCGAGGCGGACAACATCATCATCGTGCGTGACGGCACCACCGTGCTAGGCTCGACGATTGTTGGCACCGATGGAACCTGGAGCTTCACTTCACCAGCGCTGAGCCAGGGCGCGCACAGCCTGACGGTAACCGTCACTGACGCCGCAGGCAACAGCAGCGCTCCGTCTACGGCAATCGCCTTTACCGTCGATACCGAGGCACCGAATGCGGCGACTGGTCTGCAACTGAGTAATGATTCCGGCCAAACGCCGGTACCGATTGCTGCGGGCGGCGCCACCAACGACACCACACCCGTGTTGAGCGGCAGCGCTGAAGCAGGCAGCATCGTGATTGTTTCTGACGGCAGCAACGTGCTGGGCTCGGTTGTGGTCGGCAGCGGCGGCAGCTGGAGCTTCACTTCGCCGGAGCTGGGCGAGGGCGATCACAGCCTGACCACCACGGTGACCGATGCTGCAGGTAACGTCAGTTCGCCGTCCGCGGCCCTGAACTTCAGCATTGATACCACGCCACCAGTGGCGCCAGGCGCGATCGCGCTGAATAACAACAACGGCAGTTCACCGGTTACGATTGCCGCAGGCAGCACCACCAACGATGCCACACCGGCGATCAGCGGTACCGCAGCAGCCGGCAGCACCGTGACCGTGCTGGATGGCGCTACCGTGCTGGGCACCGCGATTGTTGGCAGTAACGGACAGTGGAGCTTCACCACGCCAACGTTGGGTGAAGGTGCGCACAGCCTGACGGCGACCGTCACCGATCCTGCGGGTAACGTCGGTCCTGCCTCCGCAGCAATCGCCTTTAACGTTGATACCGTTGCGCCTGTTGCGGCAACCGGACTGGTGCTGAACAACGACAACGGCGGTTCGCCGGTGCCGATTGCTAACAACGGCACCACCAACGACAACACGCCAGAGTTGAGCGGTACCGCAGAAGCCAACAGCATTGTGATTGTGTCTGACGGCACCACCGTGCTGGGCAGCGCCGTCGCCGATGCGCAGGGCGCCTGGAGCTTCTCACCCAATCTGACCGATGGCACGCACAACCTGAGCGTGACGGTGCGTGACGCCGCAGGTAACACCGGACCGGCAAGCAGCACCATCACCGTCACCGTGGATACCGTAGCGCCGCCAGCAGCAACCGGACTGACGCTGACCAACGATATTGGTACACCCGTTAGCATTCCGAACGGCGGGCTCACCAACGACAGCACACCGGTGCTGAGCGGTTCTGGACAAGCGGGCAGCATCATCACCGTGTCCGATCAGAACGGCGTGTTGGGATCCACCACCGTCGGGGCGGGCGGAACCTGGACCTTCACGCCGGCGAGCGCGCTGGCGGATGGAACCCATACCTTTAGCGTCACGGCCAGCGATGCGGCAGGAAACGTCAGTGCGCCGAGCACCATTGGCGTCGTGATTGATGCCACACCGCCAGCGGCGGCGCTGAACGTGGTGGCCAGTAATGATGAAGGCACGTCGCCAGTGGCTATCACCAACGGCGGCTTCACCAACGACAACACGCCATTCCTCACCGGTACCGCCGAAGCGGGCAGCACGGTGATTATCCGTGACGGCACAACCATCATCGGTAGCGCTTCGGTGGGCAGCAACGGCCAGTGGAGCTTCACCTCACCCACGCTGGATGAGGGCGCGCACAGCCTGAGCACCACCGTGGTGGATGCGGCGGGCAATGTGAGTACAGCGTCACCGGCGATTGATTTTACCGTCGACAGCGTGGTTCCAGCGCCAGCCACGCTGGTGGTGAACAATGACAACAGCGGGACGCCCGTACTGGTGCCGAACGGCGCCACCACCAGCGACAACACGCCGTTGCTGAGTGGCACAGCGGAAGCGGGCAGCCTGGTCACTCTTTATGATGGCACCACCGTTATCGGCTCGACCACCGCAACGGCGGGCGGAACCTGGAGCTTCAGCTCACCGACCTTAACTGAGGGTTCGCATACGCTGACCGCCACCGTAACCGACGAGGTCGGCAACGTCAGTTCGCCATCCTCGACCTTTACCGTGGTGGTGGATGCCACCGCACCGCAACCGGCTGACGATCTGCTGCTGCAAAATAACAATGGTGGCTCACCGGTGACCATTGCCGATGGCGGCATTACCAATGACAGCACGCCAGCCATCAGCGGCACGGCGGAAGCCAACGCGATCGTTCGCGTCTATGACGGCACCACCTTAGTGGGTTCAGTCGTGGCAGGCAGCAACGGCGCATGGAGCATCACCACCAGCGCGCTGACTGACGCCACCCATACGCTGAATGTCACCGTGACCGATGCAGCGGGCAACGTGAGCGCCAATGCCTCGGTATCACTGACGGTGGACACCTCTACGCCGGCAGCGGTGTCGAGCTTCGCTATTTACAATAATGCGGCCACTACCACCGTGCAGGTGGCGGATGACGGTGACTCCAACGACAACACGCCTTTGCTGAGCGGAACCGGTGTAGCGGGCACCATCATCAACATCTACGAGGGCAGCGATCTTCTTGGCACCACCACGGTTGGCGACAACGGCGAGTGGCGCTTTGAAACTGCGGCTTTAGATGATGGCCAGCACAGCTTCACCGTTTCAGTCACCAACGCTGCGGGCACCACGGGCCCGGAAGCGATACCGATTACGATTAATATTGATACGGCTGCACCGGCAACGGTCAGCAATCTGGTAGTAACAGACGATGAGGGGGGCAGCACCGGTCCGTTGCTGTCGGGTGACACCACCGATGACAACACGCCAACGCTGAGCGGCTCCGCTGAAGCGGGCAGCCGAGTGTCGGTTTACGATGGCACCACGCTGCTGGGCACCGTGATCGCCACTGGCGGCACATGGAGCTTCACGCCGGGCAGCGCGCTCTCTAACGGCGAGCATAACTTCACCTTCACAGTGACCGATGTAGCAGGCAACGTCAGCGCGGCAAGCAGTCCGGCGTTTACGCTGAATATCGCAGCGGATCTGCCGCCAGCGGTCAGTACGCTGGTGATCACCGACGATAGCGGCAATTCACTGGTTACCGTGAATGACGGCGCCAATATCAAGGACGGCACGCCGGTATTAACCGGCGCGGCAGATGTGGGGGATGTGATTACCATTCACGATGGTGCTAACGTGTTGGGTAGCGTTACCGTCGGTGCGACCGGACAGTGGACCTTCACGCCAACGCTGAATGATGGACCGCACGGCATCTATGTCACCACGGTCAATTCAGTGGGTAATCCGGGCGCAACCTCGCCAACGGTGAACTTCACTATTGATACCGTGGCACCGCTTGCAGCAACTAACCTCTCTGCCGCTAATAACAACGACGGCGTAACCGTGCCCATTGCTAACAATGGCACCACCAACGACAGTACCCCGCGGCTCGCCGGTCTCGCGGAAGCCAACGGCATTGTTACGATTTATGACGGCAACACGGTTATCGGCTCAACGGTCGCCAATGGTAGCGGTGAGTGGGACTTCACGTCGCCAACGCTGAGTCAGGGCGGACATGCGCTGAGCGTCACCGTGACGGATGCGGCGGGTAACGTCGGTCCGCGCTCTGATGTCGTGAATCTCACTGTCGATACCGTGGCACCCAACGCTTCGACGCTGGTGGTCACCAACGACGTCACCAGCACGGTGGTGCCAAATGGCGGTTCGACCAACGATAACACGCCGACGCTGAGCGGTACCGCGGAAGTGGGCAGTGTGATCACCGTTTACGATGGTACGACCTTGCTCGGTTCGGTTGCTGCAGGAACAGGCGGAGCATGGAGCTTTATTTCACCGGTACTGGGCGAAGGCAGCCATCCGCTCACCGTGCGCGTGACAGATGCCGCCGGTAACACCAGCGCGGCATCCAGCACGGCAACGGTGATCGTAGATACCGTCGTACCAACGGCGGTGAGCGGTTTGACTGCTGCCAACAACAACGGCAGTTCGCCGGTGACCATTGCTGCGGGTGGTAACACCAACGACAACACGCCAGCGCTGAGCGGTACGGCGGAAGCGGGTAGCGTGGTGGTGATCCGTGATGGCACCGACGTTATCGGTTCTGTCACCGCAGGCAGCAACGGCGCATGGAGCTTCACGTCACCCACGCTGGCTGATGGTCTGCATACCCTGAACGTGACGGCGACCGATCTCGCCGGTAACGTCAGCCCGAATGCGGCGATCAGCTTCACTGTGACCACAGCAGCACCAACGCCAGTCACCGATCTGGTGGTTTCTGACAACGTGGGTGCAACACAAGGGGCACTCACCAGCGGTGCGGCGACCGATGACAACACGCCAACGCTGAGCGGTAATGCTACCGCTGGCAACATCGTGATTATCTCGGAAGGCACCACGGTGCTGGGTTCTGTGGTGGCGGGCAGCAATGGTGCGTGGAGCTTTACCACTGCCGCATTGAGCGACGGATCGCATCCATTGAGCGTGACGGTACGCGATGCAGCCGGTAACACCAGCGCGGCGACCAACTTCACGGTCAATGTCGATACGGTGGCGCCAGCCAACGCAACCTTGTTAATCACTAATGATCTCACCAGCACCACGGTACCGAATGGTGGTGCAACTAACGACAGCACGCCAACGCTGAGCGGTACGGCGGAAGCCGGCAGCCGCGTGTCGATTTACGATAGCGGCACCCTGCTGGGTACGGCGGTGGCAGGCAGCAACGGCGCATGGACCTTCACCACCGATGTGCTGACGCAAGGCGCTCATCCACTGAGCGTCACGGTTACCGATGCGGCGGGTAACGTCAGCGGCAGCACCTCGGCCACGGTAATTATTGATACCGTCGCGCCGGTGGCGGTAACCGGCCTGGCCGCAGCCAACAACAACGGCAGTACGCCAGTGGCGATTGCCAATAACGGTAGCACCAATGACAACACGCCAGCGCTGAGCGGTACGGCAGAAGCGGGTAGTCTGGTGATCATCCGCGATGGCACCTCGATTATCGGTTCTGTTACCGCAGGCACTAACGGCGCATGGAGCTTCACCACGCCAACGCTGGCGGAGGGGCCGCACACCTTCAACGTCACGGCGACGGATGCAGCGGGCAACGTCAGCCCGAACGCGACGCTTACCCTGACGGTGGATACCGTGGCACCTGCGCCCGTCACTAACCTGGTGATCAACGACGATGTGGGCGGCATTCAGGGGCCACTGGCGAACGGTGCGGTGACCGATGATGCCACACCAACGCTGAGCGGTACGGCGGAAGCGAATGCGATTGTCACCATTTACGACGGCACCACGGTGCTGGGTTCAGTGGTGGCCGGCGCGGGCGGTGCGTGGAACTTCACCACTGCCACGCTAGGCAACGGTGTGCATCCGCTGAGCGTAACGGTGAAAGATGCGGCGGGTAACACCAGTGCCGCCACCACGCCGGTTTCCATCACGGTAGACACCGTGGCGCCAACGGCTTCAACGCTGGTGATCACCAACGACATCACCAGTACCACGGTGCCGAGCGGTGGTGCCACCAACGACAACACCCCAACGCTGAGCGGTGTAGCGGAAGCGGGCAGCCGCGTGTCGATTTATGATGGCGCGACGTTGCTGGGGACGGCGATTGCGAATGGCACAGGCGCATGGACCTTTACCACCGGCGTGCTCACCACCGGCACGCATCCACTCAGCGTCACGGTCACCGACGCGGCCGGTAACGTCAGCGGTAGCACCTCGGCCTCGGTAACCATCGATACCACGCCGCCAGCGGCAGTCACCAATCTGGTGGCCGCCAACAACAACGGCAGTACGGCGGTGACCATTCCGAACAACGGCGTGACCAACGACAATACGCCGCTGTTGACCGGTTCCGGCGAGATTGGCGCGAAGATCAGCGTTTACGATGGCACCACGCTGCTGGGCACCACCACGGTGGGCAGCGGTGGCACATGGAGCTTCGTCTCGGCGGTGCTGAGCAACGGTGTACATACGCTGAACGTCACGGCAACCGATGCGGCGGGTAACGTGAGCCCGAACGCCTCAACCACCCTGACGATTGATACCGTGGCGCCGAATCCGGTGACCAATCTGGTGATCAATGATGACGTCGGCACTCTTCAGGGGCCGCTGGCGAACGGTGCCTTCACCGATGACGCCACGCCAACCCTGAGTGGCACGGCGGAAGCCAACGCGATTGTGACCATCTACGACGGTACCACCGTGATAGGTTCCACCACCGCCAATGGTTCAGGTGCATGGAGCTTCACCACCGCGACCCTGAGCAACGGTAGCCATCCGCTGAGCGTGACGGTGACCGATGCCGCGGGTAACACCAGTGCGGCATCGGCGACGGTTTCCATTACGGTGGATACCGTGGCTCCAGCGGCGTCAACGCTGGTGATCACCAATGATGTCACCAGTACCGTGGTGCCGAGCGGCGGTGCTACCAACGACACCACGCCAACGTTGAGCGGCGTGGCGGAAGCGGGCAGCCGCGTCTCGATCTACGATGGTGGCACCTTGTTAGGCACGGCGATTGCGGGTAGCACTGGCGCATGGACCTTCACCACCGCCGCGCTCACGCAGGGCACGCATCCATTGAGCGTGACGGTAACGGACACGGCCGGTAACGTCAGCGGGACGACGTCGGCGTCGGTCATTATCGATACCACGCCGCCAGCGGCGGTCACTAACCTGGTTGCCGCCAATAACAACGGCAGCACGGCGGTGACCATCCCGAATAACGGCATTACCAACGACAGCACGCCGCTGTTGACCGGTAACGGCGAAGTCGGGGCACGGATCAGCGTGTACGACGGCACCACACTGCTGGGCACCACCACGGTGGGCAGCGGTGGCACATGGAGCTTCGTCTCAACTGCGCTGAGCAACGGCACCCATACGCTGAACGTGACGGCAACCGATGCGGCGGGCAACGTCAGCCCGAACGCCTCGACCACGCTGCGCATCGACACTGTGGCACCAACGGCCAGTACGCTCACCATTACCGACGACGCCGGCAGCACGCCGGTGACGTTGACCAATGGCGCGTACACCCGTGACACCACGCCGGTGTTGAACGGCACGGCGGAAGTGGGCGCGATTGTCACCATCTACGATGGCACCACCGCGCTGGGTTCAGTAACGGTTGGCGCCGGTGGCAGCTGGACTTACACCCCCAGCGCACTGGCGAACGGTGCGCATCCGTTGAGCGTAACGGTGACTGATTCGGCGGGTAACGTCAGCACCGGTAACACGGCGGTGACGGTGAACGTCGATACTGTGCCGCCTGCGGCGGTAAGTGGCCTGGCAATCAACGGTGCCGGTACCACGGTCACCGGTAGCGGTGAAGTGGGGGCAACGGTAACGGTACGTGATGCGGGCGGTAACGCGCTGGGTACAACGACGGTAGGCAGCGGCGGTTCATGGTCGGTGAGCCTGAGTACGGCGCAAACCACCGGTGCTTCGTTGTCGGTGATTCAGACTGACCGCGCAGGCAACGTATCGACCAGCACCCCGCTGACCGGTGCGATTCAAATCGTGGCAGCGAATGATGTCAACGAAGTGGATTACACCACCCAAATCGGCACCATCACCAATGCCAATACCAGTTCGACCAGCGTCGCATTGCTGAGCGTTAACCTCGGCAGCGTGCTGGGTGTGGGAGTATTGAGCAGCACTAACGCCTATATGTTTAACGTTGGCGCAGGGGATACGCGCACGGTGACATTACACGCCTCGGCCACCAGCCTGGCGGCGCTGACATCGACTTATACCTTGTACCTCTATCAACAGCAGGCGAACGGCACCTGGGCGCTGAAATCCAGCAACGCCAACTACATCACCACGGTTCTGACCATTGGTACACAAACCGGTGGCAACGTGACTTACAGCAACCTCGGTACAGGTAACTATGCCGTGCTGTTGGGCACCAGCAACGGCGTTGGCGTGTTGCCATCGACTACCGTCACCACCACGTCGGATATTACGACGCTGGCGTTGACCGTGGCGGCAACCGTCACCGGCAACCTGTTGACCAACGATACCAGCTCCGTCGCCGGTACGGTGCCGAACGGTACGGTGGTCACCCAGGTGACTGGCAATGCGATTGCGGCCACCGGTAACACGGTGATCACCAGCAGCTACGGTACGTTGACCATCGATTCGCATGGTAACTACACCTATACGCTGAAGGCGGGACTGGATGCCGATCTGGTGCCAGCCACCGACGTCTTCACCTATTCGGTGCGTGATGCCAGCGGCGCGGTGACCTCGGCCAGCTTGACGGTGAACCTGCACAACGGTGCATCCACCAGCACGCTGCTGGCGACCAACAGTCTGGTGGCCGAAGCCACCAATGACCATGACGCCAGCGGCAGCATCTACGGTTCAGCATCGGGCACGCACACCGGAACCTTGAGTATCACTAATGAACACGGCGATATCACTACGGTTCACAGCGTGGGTACGACGTCGATTGCCGGCGACTTTGGTGTGCTGAGTATTGCCGCCAACGGTAACTACACCTATTCACTGAATGCGGGCGTGGATGGACAATCCATTACCCATAAAGAGGTGTTCAGTTACACCCTGGCGGCGAGTGATGGCACCATCACCACGCAGTCGTTCACCATTGAGCTGCATCCAACTATCACAGGAACCACGGGGGCTGACACGCTAACCGGCGGTGCCTACGACGACACCATCACCAGCGGTGCCGGCGCAGATACGTTGGTGTATCACTTACTGGCGAGTGCGGATGCTACCGGCGGTAACGGTCACGATACCTGGACCGACTTTGATGTCGCGCAAGGCGACAAAATTGACGTCAGTAACTTGCTTATCGGCTGGAATGATTCCACAAGTAATATTAATGATTTCGTGAAAGTGGATCATACTTCAGATGGCAATACGGTGCTCTCCATTGACCGTGATGGTACCGGTACGGGTTACAGCACCACTCAGCTGATTACGCTGGAAGGCGTGAACGTTTCTCTGGAGGAGCTGCTGCAACAACCGCACCAAAACCACACGGCGTAATCGCTCTGTGATGCAGGGATGCAGTTAGGGCACAGGGATGTGCCCCTTTCTCTTTATTGACTGGTGGACTATCGATGGAACTGATGCACTCAGGCGCAACTTTTCGCCGTTCGTTTAAGCTCAGCGTTCTCTGTGCGGGCATGGCTTTACTTTACAGTTCTCCACTTTTAGCGGCCAGTGACGCGTTAACCCGGGCGGGGCACATCACCTCAGCAGGTTTAGCGCAACAGCAAGAACTGCCTTCATTAACCGGTGAAGTGGCGGAACCCGCCCTCGCCAACGTCCCCGACTTTCTCACCATCAACCAGGCGGTACAGCGCGCCGTTCAGTGGCATCCCGATATCGCTCAGGCAGTAGGAAAAATGCTGGAGCAGGCCAATCAGGTTGATGTGGCGAAAGCCAAATACTATCCACAAATCAGTACCGGCATGAACAACGGCTACAGCAACGCCTACAGCGAAAAGGGCTTCAGCCCGTCGTTTGTGCTGTCGGTTTCACAGATGTTGTATGACTTCGGCAAGGTCAGCAGTTCGGTGCGTTCCGCCGAAGCGGGCGTGGCGCAGGAGCAGGCCAACGTGCTGGTGAGCATTGATACCGTGGCGCACGATACCGCCGCTGCGCTGGTGGAAGTGCAGGGTTATCAGCAACTGGTCAAAATTGCGCGTGAGCAGCTCACGGCGCTGAGTAAGATTGGCGATCTGGCGCGCCAGCGTAATGAAGAGGGCGCGGCGTCGCTTTCGGATGCCACCCAAACCGATGCGCGTATCGAAGGCGCGCGTACCACCCTAACGCAGTATCAAGCCAACCTCGACCGCTGGCGCGCCACGCTGGCAACCTATCTTGGCTGGCCGCTGGTGAAAAAGGTCAGCGACGATTTTCCCACCAAACTCACCCAGTCCTGTCAGGTGGCGAAAGCCGATGACAAGCTCAATCCGTCGGTGCTGGCGGCCTGGGCGCAGGCCAATCAGGCGCAGGCCAAACTCGATAATGCTAACGCGCAAAACATGCCAACCATCTCGCTGGAACCGCAGGTGACGCATTATCTCAATAATCACTATTCCGGCAGCGAATCGCTGGATCGCACCCAATATTCGGCGTTTGTGAAAGTGGAAATGCCGCTCTATCAGGGCGGCGGCATCACCGCCAGCCGGGACGCGGCCGCCAATGCATTGCAGGCCGCCAATGCGGCCGTCAACTCGGCGCGGCTTAAAGCGCGTCAGCAGCTAAGCGAGTCGCAGAACGCGTCGCAAAGCCTGGCGCTCAGCCTGGCGATCATGGGACGGCAACAGACGCTGGGCGAGAAAACCCAGTCGCTCTATCAGGATCAGTATCTGCAACTCGGCACCCGTCCGCTGCTGGACGTTCTCAACGCCGAGCAGGAAGTGTTCCAGACCCGTTTCACATTGCAGCAAACCATCAGCCAGTTACGCTCACTGCAGCTCGATTGTCTCTACAGCACCGGGCATATGCGGTCGGCGTTTGCTTTGAATAATCAGCGGATCCAGTCCGTGGAGATCCAGCCATGACGCAATTACAGATTCCCGACGCGCCTGATAGCGCGTCCGGGGGAAACGTGCCCTTACACGGATGGGCCACCGCAATCATCCTGATCGCCAGCCATTATCGCTTGCCCTGTTCGCCGGGAATGATCATGGCCGCTGCCGAATGGCAGGGCAAACAGTCACGCGATAAAGCGTTACGCCATCTGGCGCGCCAGGCCGGTTTATCGCTGCAATTATATGAAGAGAATAAGTGGGAGATCACCAGTTGGCGCTTACCGCTGGCGATCGAGCTGGCCGACGGTCAGGTGGGCGTTATCACCCAGTTTGATGGCGACGATGAAGTGCGGGTGCATTTTGCCGGTGATGAACAGCCAGCACCAATTGCGCTGGAGACGTTGCTGCCGGAAATCCGCTTTGCCGCCGCGCTGCGTCCAGTTACCGCTGCCAAAGATAGCCGCGTCGATCGCTATCTCGCCACGGTAAAACCGGATTGGCTGCGCCGTCTGGTGCTGCACGATCTGCGGCCGTACGGCTACGTGATGCTCGGATCCTTCCTGATCAACCTGCTGGCGCTGGTCGGCATTATCTTCTCGATGCAGGTGTACGATCGGGTGATTCCGGCGCAGTCCTATCCCACGCTGTATGTGCTGTATATCGGCGTGATCATCTCGGTGGTGTTCACTTATATTCTGCGCGTTGGGCGCGATCACGTGACCGATCTGCTGGGCAAGCGTGCCGATATGCGCGTCTCCGATCGGGTATTTGGTCACGCGCTGCGGCTGCGTAACAGCGCGGTGCCGCGTTCGACCGGCACCTTTATCTCGCAGCTGCGCGAGCTGGAGGCGATCCGCGAAATGGTCACGTCCACCACGGTCACCTCGATTGTCGATATGCCGTTCTTCCTGCTGTTCATGCTGGTGATGGCGATTATCGCGCCGCAGCTGGCGTGGATTGCGCCGGTGGCGGTGCTGCTGATGATCCTGCCGGGCGTGCTGAGCCAGAAGAAGCTGGCGAAGCTGGCGCAGCAGAACCTGAAAGAGTCGACGCTGCGAAATGCGGTGCTGGTGGAGAGCGTGCAAGGGCTGGAAGATATCAAGCTGATGCAGGCGGAAGATCGCTTCCTGCAACAGTGGAACAGCTACATTCGCATTACCGCGCAATCCGGCGTGGAGATGCGCAAAGTGATGCACTCGCTGATTACCTGGGGCGTGACGGTGCAGGGTTTGGTATACGCCAGCGTGATTGTGATCGGTGCGCCGATGGTAATCAACGGCGATATTACCACCGGTGCGATTGTGGCGGCGTCGCTGCTCTCCTCGCGCATGATTGCGCCGATGGCCACGCTGTGTGGCGTGCTGGCGCGCTGGCAGCAGGTGAAAGCGGCGAAAGGCAGCCTTGATGCGCTGATGAATTTGCCGGTGGAAAACAGCAAAGACGAAACGCGGATCCACACGCCGGTGCTGTTTGGTCACTATCAGTTCACCGATGCAATGTTCCGTTACTACACCGATTCGATGAACATCGCGCTGCGCATTAAAAGCCTGACCATCAAACCGGGCGAGCGCATTGCGGTGCTGGGACGCAACGGTTCGGGTAAATCGACCTTGCTGCAGGCGATGATTGGCGGCATCGATCTGGTCGGCGGTGAACTGCGGCTGGATAACCTCAGCCTGCCGCACATTGATGTGGCGGATGTGCGGCGTAACGTTGGCCTGTTGACGCAAAACGCGCGGCTGTTCCACGGCACGCTACGCGAGAATCTCACTATGGGCGCGGCGCACGCCACCGATGATGCGATCTTTGGCGCGCTCACCGTCAGCGGCGGCGCAGATTTCATTCGTCGTCTGCCGCTCGGCCTCGACCATCCGATCATGGAAGGCGGCGTTGGGCTTTCCGGCGGACAGCGTCAGTCGCTGCTGCTGGCGCGTATGCTGCTGCGCGATCCCAACATCATCCTGCTGGATGAACCGACGGCGGCGCTCGACGATCACACCGAGAAAGAGTTTATCGAACGTCTCGGTCAGTGGCTCAACGGGCGCACCTTGATCGTGGCGACGCACCGTGCGGCGATCCTCGCGCTAGTGGATCGTGTGCTGGTGCTGAAAGAGGGACAACTGGTGATGGACAGCCCGAAAGAGAACGCCTTGCCAACACCGCGTACTAACGGCAGCCTGCCGGAGGCGCAATCATGATCAAACAATTACCGGCAAGACTGCGCTTAGTGACGGCGGCAGAAGTGGATTCCTCCGACGATCTGCTCGGTGAGCTGCGATCCGAAACCCATTACACCGGCGCGGTGCGGCTGATCGTCATCAGCACCGCACTGATCCTCGTTACCGTGATCTGGGCCTGGTTTGGCGTGCTGGATGAAGTCTCAACCGGCACCGGCAAAGTGATTCCCAGCTCGCGCGATCAGGTGCTGCAATCGCTGGAAGGCGGCATCCTCACCGAGCTGTATGTGCACGAAGGCGATCAGGTGCAGGCCGGGCAAGTGGTGGCGCGCCTCGATGCCACGCGCTCGCAATCCAACGTCGGCGAAAGTGCGGCACGCTATCGTGCGGCATTGGCTGCCGCCGCGCGTCTCAATGCGGAAGTGAACGATCAGCCGCTGAGTTTCCCGGCAGAGTTGAATAAGTTCCCCGATCTGATGGCGTCAGAAACGCGGCTGTATAAAACCCGCCGCGCACAGCTCACGGATGCGACTGCGCAGTTTAAAGAGTCGCTGGCGCTGGCTAACCGCGAGCTGGCCATCACGCAGCGTCTGGCCAAAACCGGTGCCGCCAGTAGCGTGGAAGTGCTGCGTTTGCAGCGCGATAAATCAGATCTGGAGCTGAAACTCACCGATATGCGTTCGCAATATTATGTGCAGGCACGTGAGGAGCTGGCGAAAGCCAACGCCGAAGCCGACAGCATGGCGCAAGTGGTGAAAGGGCGTGAAGACACGGTGACGCGACTGACCATCCGTTCGCCGATGCGCGGCATCGTGAAAAACATCAAAGTCTCCACCGTGGGCGGCGTGGTCCCACCGAATGGCGAGCTGATGAACATCGTGCCAATGAACGATCGCCTGCTGATTGAAGCGCGTTTGTCACCGCGCGATATCGCCTTTATCCGTCCCGGCCAGCGGGCGGTGGTGAAGATCTCGGCGTATGACTACGCCATTTATGGCGGCCTGAACGGCGTGGTGGAGAGCATCTCGCCGGATACCATTCAGGATGAGGTGAAACCGGAAATTTACTATTACCGCGTGTTTATCCGCACCGATAACGACTACGTGCAGAATAAAGCCGGTAAGCGCTTCTCAATCAGTCCCGGCATGGTTTCTACCGTGGATATTAAAACCGGTGAGAAGACGGTGATGGATTATCTGATTAAGCCGTTTAACAAAGCGCAAGAGGCGATGCGCGAACGCTAATTGGAACGGTATAACGCGTTAGTTTAAAACCGCTGTTTTCCTCAGGAAACGGCGGTTTTTTATTTGGGTGATTGATGAGGGCACCATGAAGTTTCGGCAGCTATTACACGAACCGTTAAATATTAAATCCCGCACTTATATAATTAATTACAGCAAGAAATGTCTTGAGCTGGCTTGTTATTAGAGAAAAGGGGTTCCCGAAGTGAACGATAACAAGCCGTTTCTCAAAGGCGCTAAGTGCGCTTAACGCTAAGCTGAGCGCTTTGATACGTTACGCACATGAAATTATGAACAAATCAATGTGGTTTTATTTTCGAGCGCGGGAAGACGGACGCGGTACTTTTATTTAATGCGCTGCAATTTGTCACCAAAAAACATCCCGAAATATTGGATTTTCCTCGAGGGGCGGCAGGGTTATTAATGCGCAGAGCCGCAGGCCGAACCTCAATGATGTGCTACGGCACGCTTATGAATATTTGATGATTGCTCCATGTTAATAAAAGAGAATTCCACCTTATCAAAATTTGAAAAAAGATTAGGCGTTGTTTCTTTCGCCAATCTTAAACGGCACCTCGGAAAAGCGATCATTTTTCTCCCAATGACGTTGCTGATTATTTATCTGGCAATATTCAGTCAGCCGCGTTTTGTGAGCGAATCCAAAGTCGCGATTAAACGCTCAGATGATCTTGCCAGCAATAGCGTGAATTTTGGCTTGTTGTTAGGGGCGATTAATCCCAGTTCGGTGGAAGATGCACTCTACTTAAAGGAGTACATCAATTCGCCGGATATGCTGGCAGTGCTAGATAAACAACTTAATTTCCGTCAAGCCTTCAGCCAAAGCGGACTGGATTTCTTGCACCATCTGTCTCCTGATGAAACTGCCGAAAAATTCCTGCGTTATTATCGTGAACGTCTCAGCGTAACGTATGACGATAAAGCGGGATTGCTGGCTATTCGCACGCAAGGCTTTACGCCGGACTTTGCCCTTAACTTTAATAAAGCGGTGCTGAAAGAGTCCGAACGCTTCATTAATGAGTTGTCGCACCGTATTGCGCGTGATCAGCTGACCTTTGCGGAAAAGGAGATGGAAAAGTCCCGCTCACGCCTGAATAACAGTAAATCCGAGCTGCTGGCGTATCAGAACAGCAACAATGTGCTGGATCCTGAAGCGCAAGCGTTAGCAGCCAGTTCACTGGTTAACACGCTGATGGGGCAGAAGATCCAGATGGAAGCGGAGCTGCGTACTCTGCTGACCTATCTGCGTGATGACGCTGCGCAAGTTGTCAGCGTACGTAACGCCATTGCCTCGATGCAGGCGCAGATCGATAACGAGAAAGGCAAAATCACCGCGCCGCAGGGCGACAAACTTAACCGCATGGCGGTGGAGTTTGAAGAGATTAGATCGCGTGTCGCCTTTGATAATGAGCTTTACAAGCTTGCGCTGACCTCTATCGAAAAAACACGCGTGGAAGCCGCTCGTAAACTGAAAGTGCTTTCGGTGATCAGTTCACCGCAGCAGCCGCAAGAGTCCACTTTCCCCAACATTCCGTATTTGATCGCCTGCTGGTTGCTGGTGTGCTGCTTAATGTTTGGCACCCTGAAACTGTTATTGGCGGTGATTGAAGATCATCGGGATTAATGCTGTCGCAGAATGAGTCTGTTATGAAAATTTTAAAATCATTTGTAATGATCGCAGCTTGCTTCACTGCGCAGGCCAGTGCGGCCTTAAATATTAACGCTGATGCAAACTTAACCGGCGTTAAAACACAATCTCTGCTCAATTCGGCACCGGCAAATATCAGCAGCAATAACAGCGGATTTGATGATACGCCTGTGCCAGCTGCGCCTGTGGTACTTAGCCGTATGTTTGGTGCTCAGCTGTTTAATGGCAATAGCGGAGATAACGGGGCAAGCGTAGGTTTCAATCCCGGCTATATCCTGAATCCAGGAGATAGCGTTCAGGTGCGTTTATGGGGCGCATTTACTTTTGACGGCGCGTTGCAGGTTGATCCCAAAGGCAACATTTTCCTGCCAAATGTGGGGCCGGTAAAAGTCGCTGGCATCAGTAACAGCCAGCTAAACGCGTTAATTACCAGCAAAGTGAAGCAGGTCTACCAAGCCAACGTCAGTGTGTATGCATCGCTATTACAGGCACAGCCTGTGAAAGTCTACGTCACCGGTTTTGTTCACAGCCCGGGTTTATATGGCGGCGTGACGTCGGATTCCCTATTGAACTATTTGATTAAAGCGGGCGGCGTTGATCCTGAACGTGGAAGTTACGTCGATATTTTAGTGAAACGTGGCAATAAAGTGCGATCCAATATCAACCTGTATGATTTTTTGCTTAACGGTAAATTGGGATTATCACAATTTGCCGATGGCGACACCATTGTGGTCGGGCCGCGTCAGCATACGTTCAATGTGCAAGGCGATGTATTCAATAGCTATAACTTTGAATTTCGCAACAGCACTATTCCTGTCACCGAAGCTTTGAGCTGGGCGCGAGTCAAACCGGGTGCGACGCATATTACTATTGTGCGCCAGCAAGGTTTAGCAAAGCGCAGCGAATATTATCCAATTCGCGAGGCGAACGGCCGCTTCCTGCAAGATGGTGACAGACTGATTGTGAGCACCGATCGCTATGCCAGCACGATTCAGGTCCGCGTTGAAGGCGCACACTCAGGTGAACACGCGATGGTACTGCCTTACGGATCCAACATGCAGGCGGTGTTGAAGCAGATTCGACCTAATAGTATGTCGCAGATGAGTGCCATCAAGCTGTATCGTCCCTCCGTGGCCTCCCGCCAGAAAGAGATGATGAACCTGGCGTTGCAGAAGTTAGAGGAAGCCTCGCTTTCTGCGCAATCATCCACCAAGGAGGAGGCTGGCCTCCGCTTCCAGGAAGCGCAATTGGTCAGCCGATTTGTGGCGAAAGCGCGTCAGGTCGTGCCAAAAGGTGAAGTCATTCTGAACGAGAAAAACCTCGCGGCCACCCTGCTGGAAGATGGTGATGTGATTAGCATTCCTCAGAAAACCTCACTGGTGCTGGTACATGGTGAAGTGCTGTTCCCGAATGCAGTGAGCTGGGAGCAAGGCTTACGCGCGAAAGATTACATCGCCAAAAGCGGTGGCTTTACGCAGAAGTCCGGTAATGCGCGCGTCATCGTTATTCGCCAGAACGGCGCGGCCGAAGACGCGGAAGATGTCGGTGCGCTGAATCCAGGTGATGAGTTAATGGTGCTGCCGAAGTATGAATCGAAGAGCATCGAAGTGACGCGTGGCATTTCCACCATCCTGTATCAATTAGCCGTTGCGGCGAAAGTGGTTCTTACGCTGTAAGGGTGCATCGTGATGATTGGTATATTCTCTTCGGGCATCTGGCGAATTCCATTTTTGCGTAATTTCCTGGCCCAGCCGTGCCAGAAATTATCGCTGCAACGGCCTGTCGCCGATGCCGTGACCACCATTGCAGTGTGGGGATATCGTCCCAACACACGTCAGCCGGTGGCGTGGGCGCGTAGTGTAGGAAAATCAGTGCTGCGACTGGAAGATGGCTATATCCGCTCGCTGGATCTTGGCGTTAATGGCGCGCCACCTTTTTCACTGGTGCTGGATAGATTGGGGATCTATTACGATGCTAACCGGCCCAGCGAGTTAGAGAAGATGATCCAGGAAAGAGAAGTTAATCAACGGCTTGCCGATGACGCCAAACGAGCAATGAGCATCATCGTTGAGCAAGATTTATCGAAATATAATCAAGCTCCGGCTTTTGTTGCAGGAGCATGTGCAACCAGCAATGTAGTATTAGTTATTGACCAAACGCTAGGTGACATGTCCGTAACCTATGGCAATGCGGGGCCGAATAATTTTGTCCTGATGTTAGAGGCGGCGATACGGGAAAATCCTGGTGCCGTGGTGTGGATAAAGGTCCATCCGGACGTACTACAAGGCAAGAAGTCGGGATATTACCACTCCTTTCAATCCACGCATCGTATACATCTCATGGCTGATGATGTGAGCCCACAATCTCTGTTGCGGCATGTCTCACGTGTCTATGTCATGACTTCGCAGTATGGATTTGAAGCATTGATGGCAGGTAAACCGGTGACGTGCTTTGGCCAACCCTGGTATGCCGGTTGGGGATTGACCGACGATCGCCATCCACAAGCTAAGCAGCTAAGTGAACGGCGTGGCAACGCTACGCTTGAGCAACTGTTTGCGGCGGCCTACTTGCGCTATAGCCGCTATATCCACCCGTTGACCGGCGAGCCCGCAACGCTGTTTGATGTTTTGCATTGGATCCAATTGCAACGCAACTATCAGCTACCACGTATCGGACACCTTTGGGCGCCGGGTTTATCGATGTGGAAATACACCATCCTTAAACCGTTTTTGCGTACCGCTACCAATACGCTGAGTTTTTCAAAAAGTAATAAGCTGGCTACCGCGTGTGTGGTATGGGGAATTGCTGGCGAGCAGCGTTGGTTGGAAAAAGCGCAAGCCCAACAATTACCTGTTTGGCGGATGGAAGATGGTTTTTTACGCTCTTCGGGCCTGGGTTCAGATCTTCTGCCGCCGTTGTCCTTGGTATTGGATAAACGTGGTATTTATTACGATGCCACGCGACCCAGTGATTTAGAGATGTTGCTCAATGAAAGTGAATTAACCGATGCTCAATGTTCGCGGGCGAGGAAGGTTCATCATCGGCTCGTAAATAACAGAATCAGTAAATACAATCTTGGCGCTGATTTTACTTTGCCAGCCGATTCAAAAGGTAAACGCGTATTATTGGTGCCAGGCCAGGTAGAAAATGATGCATCTATTCAGACTGGCACCTTTACAATCTGTACTAATCGGGATTTGTTACGAACCGTACGGGAGCGTAATCCTGCGGCATACATTATTTACAAGCCACATCCAGATGTAGTAGTAGGCAACCGCAAAGGGCATATTACTGATAGAGAAATTAATCAATATGCTGATTATCAGGCGCTGGATGCAGACATTATTCAATGTATTCAGGTTTCCAATGAAGTACATACGATGACATCGCTTTCAGGATTCGAAGCTTTATTGCATGGCAAACGCGTGTACTGCTACGGCATGCCATTCTATGCTGGATGGGGATTAACATATGACGAGCATGATTGTTTCCGCCGAGTGAAACAATTAGGCCTTTACGATTTGATCTATCAAGCATTAATTGCCTATCCGACTTACATTCATCCGTTACGACTGGATGCTATTTCAGTAGAAGAAGCCATTGAAATTCTCATCAATACGCCACGAGCAAATATGGTGATTGATAAAAATTGGCGAGACAGACTTATGCGGATGGGAAAAAAGTTATCAATGTTTATTAAGGTGAAGTTAGCATTTTAAACCATGAGTGAAGCTATTAAAAAGCTGCTAAAAGGAAAGCAGTTCCTGTTGTTACAAGGCCCAATGGGGCCTTTCTTTAATGACATGGCTTATTGGCTGGAGTCATTGGGGCGTGAAGCCGTGAATGTCGTATTCAACGGCGGCGACCGCTTCTATTGCCGTAAACGTAAATACCTCACGTTCATGCAAACAGAAAAGGAGTTTTCGGCTTGGCTCAACCGGGTTAAGCGGGATTATGACTTTGATACGATTTTGTGCTTTGGCGATTGCCGGACGCTGCATAAGGTAGCGAAGGGCTGGGCACATACGCAAGGGGTAAGATTTTTTGTATTCGAAGAAGGGTATCTGCGACCAAATTTTATTACGCTCGAGGAGGGCGGTGTCAATGCCAACTCTTCAATGCCGCGCGATGCTGAATTCTATCGCCAACTATTGGCGCAGCCAGCAGCGAAAATAGAGGCATGTTATCCATCTAAAATCCGCAGGATGGCGCATGCCAGCTGGTATTACTTCATTAGCTGGTATTATCGACATACCTTTGACCAATATTGTCACCATAAACCATTTTCACCTTGGCGCGAAGCCACATATTGGTTTCGGGCTGGGTGGCGCAAGACATTATATCAATTTAAGCAGAGGCATATACTTAATAGATTAACGGTTGATTTAGACCAATGCTATTACCTGGCGATTTTACAGGTTTATAATGATAGCCAAATAGAGCATCATAGCCCTTATAATGATGTGCGGGATTATATCCGTGAGGTAATGTGCTCTTTTGCGCAGCATGCACCAGCGGATACTTATCTGGTGATTAAACATCATCCAATGGATTGCGGGCATCGCAATTACGCAGCGCTGATCAATGAGCTCTGCAAGCGTTTAAATATTACAGATAGAGTAGTTTATATTCATGATCTCCCTTTGCGGGAATTAATTTCACATGCTCAAGGTGTGGTTACGATTAACAGCACCGCAGGAATTTTAGCGTTGATGCATGGTAAGCGGTTAAAAGTGATGGGAGAGGCGTTATACGACATTAGAGGAGTAACGTTTCAGTCGGGTTTGGATTTTTTTTGGCGGGATCAGTTTGTTACAGATGATTATTTGTTCAAAAGTTTTATGACACATTTGACCTGCCAGACGCAAGTTAATATCCATTATTACCAATGGAACGTTTTTTCGAGTAAAGTTTGGTGTGAATTAGAAGACGTGCAAAACTTTAAATGAGCTCAATTTCAGCGTTGTTAATTAACGCCATGCTGACACTCAGACGCAGCATGGTTCGTCAATTGCGGGTTCCCATTGAATATTTACTCTACTTTAGTTTAGTAAGGTTCTGCTGGCAGGAAGTTCATAGGAATGAGTGTACGCTGCCACCTGACGTTTTGTCTGATTATTTTTGCAGGAATACCAACGGCTAAACTTCCGGGCGGAATGGTTTTTGTCACTAATGCTCTGGAGCCAATTATGCTATTCTTTCCAATCGTAATGCCTTTTTGAATTGTGACATTCTCACCCAGCCATACTGAATCCTCAATGATGATACATTTGGCAGGATTTATTCTTTCTCCAGTCATATCATCAATGATTGAATGCCAATCTGTCGTAGACATCGTTATGTCAGAGAAAAGGCAATCCCTGCCTATGGTAATTGATGCGCCTTCAGTAGCAACAATAAGTACATGACGATTCATTGCTGTTTGATCTCCGATTTCAATTTTAGACCCAGCACCAATAAAGTAACGTCCGCGAATGTAAGCTTTCTTACCTACTTTCAATTCACCGTTACCATTTTCCATATTAAAAGATACGTTATTTAATATGCATCCTTCGCTGAAAGTAATGCTGGAGTTCTTACCTGATTGGAAATTTAGGTTAAAATCACCTAAAACTTTATCGGGTTTACCTATAACAACATTTCCTGCTGCAATGAAGCTTGCAATCTGTTTCTCATAACTATCATTCATAACAACGTTGATCCTATTAATTTTAAGTGTTTTTCAATTGCAATCGCTATAAAGAAATTTTGCCATTCTTTTTTTACGTCATGACTTTACGAGATAAAAAATGATGATAGAAATTCATTCAATCTTTCACTGTAACCATCATGATTAAATTCATTAGAGCTAAAGTCATTCGCACAAAATGAATGTGGGAGATTATTGTATTTTTTGCCATTCATAAGTGCTCGATAGAAACTGCCTGATGCAGGAGAACGGATATTAAAATAAAAACAGATGTCCAGATTCGGCGCGGATTTACCCAGAATATATTGATGATATGGAACGAGGAAGGTAGCAACATTTAAGTCATTCGTCGCTCTGAATTTGTTTCTGGAAAATGCAGCGATTTCATGTTGAAACATAGACGCACTTTCTTCAAAAACAGATTTAATCAAAGGTACATACGTATGAGTCAGTGTATTGTCAAATCGAACAGCAAAGTTTGATTCGAAGATATCGTTACAATTCTGACATGCTGATAACGTTGCTGTTGTTCTTTCTTTACCTGGAGAATATGAAGTGCTTTTGTTACTAACAAATAAACTCGCTATCCCATTTGACTTGAAGAAATGCTCAGGGTTGTTTTTTTGAGCAACAAAGAAGTCATCGTTAAAGTAAATAAAGTGTTCTGATAATCCCTTAATTTTGTATAGGTAAGCTTCAATGACATGTGAGTTAAATGTAGGCAAATATTGTTGTGGAATGATTTCGGAATGGTCAACTAATACCACTCTATCTTTGAGGCTATCTGGAATTAATGGTGTTTGATTGTCAGTGACTATGAATATCCTGTTTACCCACGGTATGTTTTTTTCAATACTGAGTAGAGAGTAATAGAGTTCATTATGATTACTGAATCTCGATTCTTCAGTTGCATAAAGTGCATATGATATGTCTGGATTGCTGTGCAGCCTTTTTTTTTGCAACCATGCTGAATCATTTGCATCGACCCAGGTGTATACAACATCGATTTTGAAAGCAGGTTTGAAGGAAGTCATTGAGTTTTGTAAAGCACTAACAATAATACCTTCTGTTGCATTGATTATATTGTTATGATTTAAGATTAAAGGGTGTCGTTTTAGTAGGTAGTCTCTCAAAAAGAGTATTGGTGCTCTTTTGAATTTCCTGATTTTTCTAAGAGAAATAGTTAGCATCTTATTGGGTTTCATTTTTAAAATTAATCCACCCTGTAAATTTTGAGAATGGACTAATTTATTTTTTTATTTCAATGACTCAATTCCTGCTTCACGGATAAATAGTGTTCGTCACGTGAAACATGAGGAACAATCGTATCTAAAAACATAGCATAGTCATCGTTTTTATCATTCATCTTGTTGAATGTTACGGCGAGAGGACATCGTTTCGAGCCATGCACAGATTGTATCCAGATGAATTTTTCTTCATATCCTCTATCAAGCAGGGCAAACTGAATGGGTGATTTAATTATACTTTGCTCTCCCTTAGTCATAGTGTTAGAAATGGGTAAGAACTCGAATAAGTAATCGTGTGGGTTACTGACAGACTCAAGTATGTTGTTGTAATGACAAAGTTGCATATTATCAACGCAACAGAATTTTTCAGCGGGTGAAAAATTATAATCAAATTCACAGAAGTGTTCTGCGAAGGTGTTTTTTACTCGGTCGATGTTTCTTTTTTTATTCTTAATAAAAGTATAAGGAATACCCGTTGGAGATATAAAATCTTTATTCGTAACCTTCTTAAGGAATAGAAAGTTCAAATCTATAAATATAAATAATTCTCGTTTTGGACTGATGTTTCTTATCTTATTTTTGAAAGCCTCACTGTAGTTTTTAAAAACACTTATGTCACTGTTGTTGCTTATTATACTTTGGCTAATGTATGAGAGACTTTTAAAATTAGTGTACTTAATAATACTACGATACTGATACCTTACTAAGCTTTCTTTGAATTTTATTTTATCACTTATCGTGTCGATGACTATTAAATGAATGTTTAATTTTTCATTGTCATATTTTAGTAATGGAGGCTCAGTGATTGTTTCAACCGTTGGCGTTGTGTTTACTGCATTAATTATTTCTTTTGATCTTCCACCCAGAATATTCTTAAAAGCATCCTTAACGAAAAGACCGGGGGTATTTAATAATTTTGAAGCTTTAGTCATCATTCACACTCCTTTAATAGCTTATCCATAACTTTAGATATTTCGTATTTTTCAAGATAGGTTTTTCGACTGTTCTCTCCAAGTTGACTGAGTAAGTTCTCATCAGCCATAAGTCTTTCCATGTTCATGGCAAAGTGTTGAGTATCAAAACAGGGAGAAACTAAAGCGTTATATTCATTCACCAGGAAATCTTTAGGACCATAGCCTATATCATAACTAACCACAGGTTTGCTCATGCTAAAGCTTTCAATATAGACCATCCCAAAAGCTTCTTTAGCAGATGTGAGTGCGCAGAATGCACTATTGTAGATCTCTTCATAAACTAATGATGTCGGTGGATGAATGGTAACTTGTGATGTTAAACCTAGCGTTGCAATTTGATTGATAAGGTTTTCTTTTTCATCACCGTCACCAAAAATATCTAAAATCCAATCTGGGAATTTTTTTGCTATTTTTGCAAAAGATTCTATTAATAAATTGAATTGTTTTAACTCAATCAAACGACCAAAAGAAACAATTCTTTTCTTCTGAGTATCCCTACCCGATTGTGAAATTAGTGGAAACTTATCTTCGAGTCCATTTGGAATGGGGGTAACCTTACTAATTCCTTGAGCATTGTACTCTTCTTTTTGAAAAGAGGTGAGAGTAAGTACCTTGTAAGCTTTAGGATAGTTTCTTAACAAAGTTATCTGTATTTCTTTAGAGTGTGAGCTAAATTCACGATGTTCTTGAACAATGACTTTATTCGACTTATGGGCATGCTTGATGATATTCACACATAGGCCTGGGAATGTGCCTATAATTATTGCGTTCTTAATAGTTTTTAAAATGCTTACCAGTTTGAAGTCTGTCAACAAAGATAAGCCATTATAAAGATCTTCTGATTTTTTAAAAATCTTTGAAGAATATTGAGCGAGGTGATTATCCAGCTTTGTGCGGAACTTGCCATTGCTGCGTGCGTCATTGAGATATTCAATACGTACACTGGGATCAAGTTGTAGCTTAGGTGTATCACTGGTGCGCCGCATTGAGATAATGGATACCTGATAGCCAACAGAAACCAGATAATTTGTCTGGTTTATAACTGTTTGTACTGTTCCACCTACGCCATAGATATTATAACAGCAGTAAACAATGTGCTGTTGTTTATTGGCAATCACTTTATCCAGAAATTTATTGGTTTTATTGAAATTTTCATAATCACGGATGACTTTAAGGAAATCCTTTCTGGCTCGATGTTTGATCTTGAAATCAATGCTTTTGTCTGAAAATAGGTCTTCAAGTTCATCAATAGTACGCACGACTGAACCGTTGAATTCATAGGGGGATTTTAAAAAATGACCTCGTTCAAACTTGTAATTATCATAGTCAAATTGTAGGAAAATAACCGGTGTTTTTATCAGGTTAAATTCAAAGGCAATTGATGAGTAATCTGTTATGCAAACAGCAGTATCTTTTAATACTACTGAAAAGTCATCGTGCCCGACAAATGAAATAGCCCCATCAAAGAGTTTTTCTATCATTGGTTTAAGATGGAGTATTTTTTTCATGCAAATAAAATGCAATGTTTAAATTTCTTTTATTTGCATAATCTATTATTCCTTGGCTGTTTTTAATCTGCTGGACTATGTCTAAAAATGGATTGTCATCGCCAGGTTTTGTCCACTCTTCACGCCAGGTAAAAAAGAATAATATGTTTTTTTCATTTTTCTTCTTCATTGGTAGTAGCTCATGTCGCGACAAGCCACTATTGATCACTCTTTTGTCGAGGAAACCAATATTCAGTATGAGTTTCTTTAGCGCCTGTAAATCATCTACCTCAACAGAATTTTTGTTAACGTAATATCGCTGGAGTAGCAAGATATAGAAATCTTCCAGGTTATTCCTGGAAAAAAAGTCATCGTAGTGTGGTATTTTGTATTTGATGGCTAATCTTTTTGTTTGGTTAATATCTTTTTGTGTTTGTAGTGTATTGATAACGATATTTTTCTCTGACTTCAACGAAGTGCTAAAATATCTTATTCTACCGTTGTAGTGACCTTTAAATATGAATATTCTCTTGTAAGAGATGATTCCGTGTTGAAGGTATACGATGGGAGCCCAGCCCTTTTCTAATGGTTTTTTATTAAAAGAGGGGAAAGTATCAAGATATCCGTCATTAAGCAGGAGGTAGTCTGCATCATAAAATATCTTATGATGTTTTTTGCTATCCTTAAGTATGATGTTTTTATTAAAAGGTAAAAGTTTTTCTATGTCGACATTCTGTTTGCTATAAATGAAAAAAGTGTTTTTAAATCCTGACTTCATTCTATGCTGAAAATAACAAAAGCCATTATCACGGGCTTGCAGCCCTCCTTTTTCTCCAATGAGTATCAACAAATCTTGATGTTCGATTCCCTTCATTTCTCTTACCTAAAATAGATTGTTGTAAAATGATCAGCGGTGTTATTTATATTGGAATAGTATTTTTGTTATTTTCACTTCTTAAGTAAGCCTCAATAGCATCATTTACCGAGTCATAATAATTGACATGATTATCCCTACCAATGAAAATAGCTGCGTCACAATACTCTTTGAGCGTACTTAAGCTATGCGACACCATCAAAAAACTCGCACTTTTATGTCGTTCCTGGAACATCCTTGAGCATTTTTCTTTAAAGCGCGCATCACCTACCGCGGTGACCTCATCCACAAGATAATAATCAAAATCAAAAGCCATGCTTAAACCAAAACTTAATCTTGATTTCATTCCGGATGAATAAGTTTTGATCGGCATATTGAAGTATTTACCCAATTCAGCAAATGACTCAACAAAATCTATTTTCTCTTTCATCTCACTATGTTTGGCATATAAACGCGCGACGAATTTAACGTTTTCCCTACCGCTAAGACTGCCCTGAAAACCGCCAGTAAGGCCAACCGGCCAGGAAATCGTTTTATTGGTAGTGATTGCGCCGCTATCAGGCCGGTCAATACCACCAATCATGCGCAGTAATGTTGATTTACCTGCGCCATTTCGGCCAACCAACGCCACACTTTTTCCACCTGGCAGAGTGAGGTTCAAATCTTTAAACACGAAGTGCCGGCCTGATGAGGTGCGGTACGACTTTGTGAGATTTTCAATCTTAATCATGAGGTCAGCATTGCCTCTTCACGGGTGCGATAGATGGCAAGCCCCAAAAATAATGTCGTTAGTGTGAGAATGGCGAGATAAACGAGGCTGACGCCTTCGCTACTATAGCCCGGCATCACGGCTGCTCGGCTAAGTTCCACCACATGTAGAATGGGATTCCAGAGTAGAAATGGCCAGTAATCTTTCGGCACTGCGTGCAGTGGAAACATTATTCCCGAGATGAAATAGAGCGGTTTAAGGAGAATTGGCAAAAGCTTCTGCGTTTCTGTGTAGGTTTTACCTATCACCATAAAAATGAGTCCAGCGCCACATGAGAAAATAATCAAAAGACTCCATGCACCCACTAATTGCAGTAGATTTGCCACAGAAAAATACTCCCCGGCAGCCCAAACAATCAACATCAGAAATATATAGACAGTTACGTAGATAATCGTCTCTAACATCGCCCTTGCTAAAACAGTATCGATGGGTTTAACCGGTCGATAATTAAATAAGCCTTGGTTCGCGTCAATTGCTCCAAGTGATCGAGTAGAGATATTAGAAAAAATGAAAAAGGGAATGATCCCATTAAGTAAGAATACAGGGAAGGAAATGTCTGGCATTGTCCTATGCATGATGAAGCCAAAAATGGCCATCAATATTAATAAATGGGCTGATGGTTCTAGTATCGCCCAGAGATACCCCAAACGGAACTTACCGAATCTGGTTCTTATCTCTCTAAAAAACAATGCGTTAATCGTGGCGCTTTGTACATTTAATCCACTTCTTGCCATTTAAAACTCACAGTATTCTTGATTAATAGATATGCTACCGCCCTTGGCTTAACAGTTACCAATGCGCTGAAGATAAGATAATAGATAATAAGCAGACTCGAATGGTCGCGTTGATTTGCCATCTACAGTTAGCTGATTAAATGGGTTGTTATTTGATTTGTATCGTATTTGCTACTTTTCAATCGATGAAATTATTGCCTGCCTTCCTATGAAGATAATTGAGAAAAGGCTCAATTTTCCTTATTCACTTTGCTCAAAACATTCTTGATTAAATTATTATCGTTTGTGGTTTCAAGCTCTCTCCAGCCGAAATGATTGACCTTGATTTTTCTGGAGGCTTACCACGTCAAAGCATTGATTGCACCCAACTTCAATCTTCGTAATAATCACGCCCATCTATCCCTTCCTCGTAGTATTTACGTTGAGGGGATTTTTTTCATCTATACCTAAACAGACCTATCGACTTACGGATCTTAAGAGGACCAGTTATGCATAACACCTTGGGCAATCAGTATGATAACTCATTGGTTTCTAACGCTTTTGGTTTCATGCGCTTCCCCCTCAACTTCCAGCCTTACGACAGTGACGCTGAGTGGGTGATCACCGGTGTTCCTTTCGATGCCGCGACCTCCGGTCGTCCAGGCAGCCGTTTAGGTCCGGGGGCAATCCGCCAGATTTCCACCAACCTGGCGTGGGAAGGCTGTCGCTGGCCGTGGGATTTCGATCTGCGCCACCGTTTGAACGTGGTGGATTGCGGCGATCTGGTTTATGCCTTTGGCGATTCACAGGATCTCTCTGACAAACTGCAGGCGCACGCCGAGAAACTGCTAGCGAACGGTAAGCGCATGCTGACCTTTGGCGGTGACCACTACGTCACGCTGCCGCTGCTGCGTGCACACGCTAAGCACTTCGGCAAAATGGCGCTGGTGCATTTCGATGCGCACACCGATACCTATTCCAATGGTCCTACTTTCGATCACGGCACCATGTTCTTCACCGCGCCAAAAGAGGGTTTGATCGATCCGCAGCACTCTGTGCAGATCGGTATTCGTACCGAGTTCGATAAGAGCTTGGGCTTTAACGTGCTGGATGCCGCGCAGGTCAACGATCGCAGCGTTGATGACATTCTGGCGGAAGTGAAGCGTACCGTTGGCGATCTGCCGGTGTATCTGACCTTTGATATCGATTGTCTGGATCCCGCCCACGCACCGGGCACCGGCACGCCAGTGATTGGCGGCTTGAGCAGCGATAAAGCCACCAAGCTGATTCGCGGTTTGCAGGGCATGAATATCGTCGGTATGGATCTGGTGGAAGTGGCGCCGGGCTACGATCACGCCGATCTGACCTCGCTGGCCGCAGCCACACTGGCGCTGGACATGCTGCACGTGCAGGCGGCAAATAAAGGTTAATCCTTTCTCCTGCGGCTACACTTATTGGCGGTTAATTAATCTGCGGAGGCGACTATGGGTTTACTGGACGATTTAGTAGGATCGCTAGGAAACAGCAACGGAAGCGGGCAGGGCAACCAGATGCAACAGCTGATGGCTATCTGGAACTGGGTGCAGGAACAGGGCGGCGCTGAAGTGCTGCTGCAGAAGTTTCAACAGGGCGGACTCGGGCAGGTGCTGAATAGCTGGCTTGGCAGCGGCAGTAACATGTCGATTGATGGCGGCGAGATTCAAAATGCGCTTGGCAATGATCAGCTGCAGTCGCTGGCGGATAAGCTCGGCACCGATGTACAGGGTGCGTCCGGTACGCTGGCTGCCTTATTGCCGCAGGTGATTGATAAGCTATCGCCGCAGGGCCACATTAAGACGTCGAATACCCAGGATTTGGGTGCGATGGTGGATGGATTGTTTAAGCGTTGAAGGTTGTTTTTTTTGATCTTTGCTTACTGTCACCCATCCCGGCCTTCCCCCATTCATGGGGGAAGGAGACGCAGCTAAATGCAGCTTCCTCACTGACATGTGGCAGCATCTTCCTCCCCCATTCATGGGGGAGGACCGAGGAGGGGGACAGCAAGCACGATCTATTTCCCAGCCGCAATACGCTCACGAATATGCTGGGCGCGGGCTTCCGAATCCGGATGCGAGTCAAACATCGAACTCTGTCTTCCTTGCTCCAGTTTCGCTAGCTTCTCAAAGCTGGTCGCTAATCCCATCGGATCGATGCCGCGCTTTTTCAGCAGGTCGAACGAGTAGTCATCGGCTTGTGTTTCCTGAGTTTGCGAGAATTGCGCATTCACCAGCTTTTCGCCCATTTCACCCAATTGTGATTGTGACAGCGAGCCAATTACGCCGCCGACGGAAGCCGCAGCGGTGCGCGTTGCGGTGGTCGTCAGCGCCACCTGCATCGCTTTGCGCGTATGGCCCAGCGCGACGTGGCCCATTTCATGGCCCAGCACACCTTCGACTTCGTTATCGGTCATCATATCCATCAACCCGCTATAGACGCGGATACAACCGTTCGCCATCGCCCAGGCGTTAACGTCTTTGGTCTGATAAACCTTGTAGTTGGCAGGCACGCCGTTGATGTTGTCGCCTAGCGCCGCCGCGATTTTGTTCAGGCGCTGCTGGTATTCACTGTTAGCGGGCGCAACCTGATTGTCTTTATCCATCTGCGCACAGGATTGATCGCTCAATTCTTTCACCTGCGTATCGTTCAGCGCATAGGCCTGATAAGCCTGCGCACCCGATTGTAGCAGCGCGTTGTTATCAAACCCTTCGCAGCCGCTCAGCAGCGAAGCCATTCCCAGAGCAACAATCGTGGCTCTCATTTTCATATCGGCATCCTTTGGGTAACAAGGTAAAGAAAACAAACACCTGAAACTGGCCCAGATGTTTAAACGCTTAGGTTATAGCTCGCATGTTGTTCAATGACTAGCAGACAAGCCCGGAAATGCAAACGGTTACCCGTGATTTAGCACCCAGATGCATGTACTTTTGTCCTGATTTTCATGTACATTGATGTGCGACTTTTTTCTCGCTTCGCCTTATAACTGATTAATTACAATAAGTTAAGCGTGGCGGAGCATTAATCCGACCTGGAGTAGAAGATGCCCTCTCGTAAAGAGCTTGCCAACGCCATTCGCGCGTTAAGTATGGATGCAGTACAGAAAGCCAATTCGGGACATCCGGGTGCCCCAATGGGCATGGCGGACATTGCCGAAGTGCTGTGGCGTGACTTCCTGAACCATAACCCTACTAACCCGCTGTGGGCAGACCGCGACCGCTTTGTGCTGTCGAACGGTCACGGCTCAATGCTGATTTACAGCCTGCTGCACCTCACTGGCTACGATCTGCCAATGAGCGAGCTGCAGAACTTCCGTCAGCTGCACTCTAAAACTCCAGGCCACCCGGAATATGGCTACACCGCAGGCGTTGAAACCACCACCGGCCCGCTGGGTCAGGGCATCGCTAACGCAGTGGGTTTTGCCATTGCCGAGCGCACGCTGGCGGCGCAGTTCAACCGTCCGGGTCATGACATCGTAGACCATAACACCTACGTGTTTATGGGCGACGGCTGCATGATGGAAGGCATCTCACACGAAGTCTGCTCCATCGCCGGTACGCTGAAGCTGGGCAAACTGGTTGCTTTCTATGACGACAACGGCATCTCCATCGACGGTCACGTTGACGGCTGGTTCACCGACGATACCGCCAAACGTTTCGAAGCCTACGGCTGGCACGTGGTGCGCGGCGTGGACGGTCACGATGCGGACGCGATTAAAAAAGCGGTGGAAGAAGCCAAAGCGGTTTCCGACAAGCCTTCACTGCTGATGTGCAAAACCGTTATCGGTTTTGGTTCGCCGAACAAAGCCGGTACGCACGACTCGCACGGCGCGCCGCTGGGTGCCGATGAAATCGCGCTGACCCGCAAGCAGCTGGGCTGGAACCACGGTCCGTTTGAAATCCCTTCAGACATCTACGCGCAGTGGGATGCCAAAGAAGCCGGTCAGGCGAAAGAGTCCGCGTGGGACCAGAAGTTTGCCGCCTACGCCGCCGCACATCCGGAGCTGGCTGCCGAGTTTAAGCGCCGCGTGAACAATGAGCTGCCGGCGAACTGGGCCAGCGAGTCGCAGAAGTTCATTGAGCAGCTGCAGGCCAGTCCGGCGAAAATTGCCAGCCGTAAGGCCTCGCAAAACGCCATCGAAGCCTTCGGCAAAATCCTGCCGGAATATCTGGGCGGCTCCGCTGACCTCGCGCCGAGCAACCTCACCATGTGGTCCGGCTCGAAGCCGATCAACGAAGATGCGGCGGGCAACTACATCCATTACGGCGTGCGCGAGTTCGGTATGACCGCGATCGCCAACGGTATCGCGCTGCACGGCGGCTTCCTGCCGTACACCGCCACCTTCCTGATGTTCGTCGAGTACGCGCGCAACGCCGCACGTATGGCCGCGCTGATGAAGATCCGTCAGATTATGGTCTACACCCACGACTCAATTGGTCTGGGCGAAGATGGCCCGACGCACCAGCCGGTTGAGCAGATGGCCAGCCTGCGCGTGACGCCAAACATGAGCCTGTGGCGCCCGTGCGACCAGGTTGAGTCAGCGGTGGCGTGGAAGTACGCGATTGAACGTGTGGACGGCCCATCGGCGCTGATCTTCTCGCGTCAGAACCTGGCGCAGCAGGATCGTAGCGCTGAGCAGCTGGCTAACGTGGCGCGCGGCGGTTACGTGCTGAAGGACAGCGAAGGCACGCCGGAGCTGATCCTGATCGCCACCGGTTCTGAAGTGGAGCTGGCGGTGAGCGCTTATGAGCAGCTGACAGCGGAAGGCCGCAAGGTGCGCGTGGTCTCCATGCCATCCACCGACGCCTTCGACAAACAGGACGCGGCGTACCGTGAATCCGTGCTGCCGAAAGCGGTTGCTGCTCGCGTGGCGATTGAAGCGGGTATCGCGGATTACTGGTTCAAATACACCGGCCTGAACGGCGCGATCGTCGGTATGACCACCTTCGGTGAGTCGGCGCCTGCGGATCAGCTGTTCAGGGAGTTTGGCTTCACCGTTGAGAATGTGGTGAAAACGGCGAAATCTATTCTGTAACTTTGCGCAGTAAATTGCGCCGCTACCGGTTAAGCACAGCCTGTAGCGGCGCGATTCATCGCGTACACCTGCAATGCAGGCGTATCTAACCTGAAACGGTTCAATTATTCCTGCAGTAATAATCCGCCAGTGCAAAATTTGTGACGTAGATCCAATATTCAGCCACTCACTTGATCGCAATCATTCCCGTTATTCCTCTCTTGCATTACTCTAGCTGAACCGTTTCAGTTGTGAATAAAATCGTGCATCTCACTCGTGCGGGTAAGCAATAATTCCCTGTACAAAACGGTGTGAAACGCTCAGGCTAATCGGCACGTTTTTTCGGGTGTGGTTGAAGGTAGAGATGACCGTTCGCGTAGCAATAAATGGTTTTGGTCGTATCGGGCGTAATGTGTTGCGTGCCCTGTATGAAACCGGTCGCCGGGCTGAGATCACCGTGGTTGCCATTAACGAGTTGGCAGACGCCGCCGGTATGGCGCATCTGCTTAAGTACGACACCAGCCATGGACGTTTTGCCTTTGATGTGCGCCAGGAGCGCGATCAACTGTTTGTTGGCGACGACACCATTCGCATCCTGCATCAGGCTGAAATTGATGTGCTGCCGTGGCGCGAACTGAATGTGGATATCGTGCTGGATTGTACCGGCGTGTACGGTAGCCGCGCTGATGGCGAAGCCCATTTGGCGGCGGGCGCGAAGAAAGTGTTGTTCTCGCATCCGGGCGGCAACGATCTCGATGCCACAGTCGTATTCGGTGTTAACGAACAAGCTCTTAAACAAACTGACCGCATTGTCTCCAACGCATCCTGCACCACCAACTGCATTATTCCGGTGATCAAGTTGCTGGATGACGCCTTTGGCATTGAGTCGGGCACCGTGACCACCATTCACTCGGCAATGCACGATCAGCAGGTGATCGACGCCTATCACAGCGATCTGCGTCGTACCCGCGCCGCCAGCCAATCGATCATTCCGGTAGATACGCGTCTCGCTGCTGGCATTACCCGTATTTTTCCGAAATTTAACGATCGCTTTGAGGCGATTGCCGTGCGCGTGCCCACCATCAACGTGACAGCCATTGATCTGAGCGTGTCGGTGCGCGAAGCGGTGAAGGCGTGTGAGGTCAACGCGTTGCTGCAAAACGCGTCAGAAGGGGCGTTTCGTGGTATAGTTGACTATACGGAATTACCGTTAGTCTCAATAGATTTTAACCATGATCCGCACAGTGCCATAGTCGATGGCACGCAAACGCGGGTCAGTGGTCATCACCTTATCAAAACGCTGGTTTGGTGTGACAACGAATGGGGCTTTGCTAACCGCATGATCGACACCACGTTAGCAATGGCCGCAAGCGGTTTCAGGTAAGACGCGGACTGCGTCTGGCAAAACTTATGAGAATCAACGAGAGGGTTCACCATGTCTGTAATTAAGATGACCGATCTGGATCTTGCTGGTAAACGCGTTCTGATCCGTGCCGATCTCAACGTGCCAGTGAAAGAAGGGAAAGTGACGTCAGATGCACGTATTCGTGCTTCTCTGCCTACCATCGAAGCGGCGTTGAAACAGGGCGCGAAAGTGATGGTTACCTCTCACCTGGGGCGTCCGACCGAAGGTGAATACAACGAAGAGTTTTCCCTGCTGCCGGTTGTTAACTACCTGAAAGATAAACTGAACGGCACCAACGTTACCCTGGCAAAAGATTACCTCGACGGCGTTGAAGTCGGCGCGGGTGAATTGGTTGTGCTGGAAAACGTGCGCTTTAACAAAGGCGAGAAAAAAGACGAAGAAGGGCTGTCGAAGAAATATGCCGCACTGTGCGACGTGTTCGTGATGGATGCCTTCGGTACCGCGCACCGCGCACAGGCTTCTACCCACGGCGTGGGCAAATTTGCCCCAATCGCATGTGCCGGTCCGCTGCTGTCAGCTGAGCTGGAAGCGCTGGGCAAAGTGATGAGTAATCCAGAGCGTCCGCTGGTTGCTGTGGTTGGCGGTTCTAAAGTGTCGACCAAATTTGATGTGCTGCAGTCGCTGGTGAAGATTGCTGACACCGTGATTGTCGGCGGCGGTATCGCGAATACCTTCGTGGCTATCGATAACAACGTCGGTAAATCACTGTACGAGCCAGACTTCGTCGAAGCGGCAAAAGGTCTGCGTGATCAGTTTGGTATCCCGGTTCCTACTGATTCTCGCGTAGGCACGGAATTCTCTGAAACTGCCCCGGCAACCGTGAAAAAGGTTTCCGAAGTGGCGGATAACGAAGAGATTATGGACTTCGGCGACGAAACCGCACAGGCGATGGCCGCGATTCTGAAAGGCGCGAAAACCATTCTGTGGAACGGTCCGGTTGGCGTGTTCGAGTTCCCGAACTTCCGTAAAGGTACCGAAATCGTGGCAAATGCAATCGCCGATAGCGATGCATTCTCAGTGGCAGGCGGCGGCGATACGCTGGCTGCAATCGATCTGTTCGGTATCGAAGATAAGATCTCTTACATCTCAACCGGCGGCGGCGCATTCCTCGAGTTCGTGGAAGGTAAAAAACTGCCAGCAGTTGCTATGCTGGAAGAGCGCGCGAAGCAGTAACTCTTTGGGGGCGACGCTTGGGCGTCGCCTGAAGGCTAGCCCTTTATGGGGCACACAAATCGCAATCCCTTCGGGGATGAACGGTAACGAAACGGGACACAAACATGTCTAAAATTTTTGATTTCGTAAAACCCGGCGTTGTCACTGGTGACGACGTTCAGAAAATTTTCCAGGTAGCGAAAGAGAACAAATTCGCTCTGCCAGCAGTTAACTGCGTCGGCACGGATTCTATTAACGCGGTATTGGAAGCTGCGGCCAAAGTGAAAGCGCCGGTCATCGTTCAGTTCTCCAATGGTGGTGCTGCCTTCATCGCCGGTAAAGGTTTCAAAACCGACAAGCCGCAGGGCGCGGCTATCTTCGGCGCTATCGCGGGTGCATACCATGTGCATCTGATGGCTGAACAGTACGGCGTGCCAGTAATCCTGCATACCGACCACTGCGCCAAGAAACTGCTGCCGTGGATCGACGGTCTGCTGGACGCGGGTGAAGAGCACTTCAAGAAAACCGGTAAGCCGCTGTTCTCTTCTCACATGATCGACCTGTCTGAAGAGTCACTGGAGGAGAACATCGAGATCTCCTCTAAGTATCTGGCGCGCATGGCCAAACTGGATATGACCCTGGAAATCGAACTGGGTTGTACCGGTGGCGAAGAAGACGGCGTGGACAACAGCCACATGGACGCTTCTGCGCTGTACACTCAGCCAGCAGACGTTGATTACGCTTACACCGAGCTGAGCAAAATCAGCCCACGTTTCACCATCGCTGCTTCATTCGGTAACGTGCACGGCGTGTACAAGCCAGGCAACGTGAAACTGACGCCAACTATCCTGCGTGATTCTCAGGAATACGTGACTAAAAAACACAACTTGCCGCATAACGCGCTCGACTTCGTGTTCCACGGCGGTTCTGGTTCATCTCCAGAAGAAATCAAAGAATCAATTGGTTACGGCGTAATTAAAATGAACATCGATACCGATACCCAGTGGGCAACATGGGACGGTATTTTGAAGTTCTACAAAGAAAACGAAGCATATCTGCAAGGCCAATTGGGCAACCCTAAAGGCGTGGATAGCCCGAACAAGAAATACTATGATCCACGCGTATGGCTGCGCTCAGCACAGGCTTCCATGGTGACTCGCCTGGAGCAGGCTTTCAAAGAGCTTAACGCTGTCGACGTACTGTAATTTTTCCGTACAGTATAAAAAAGGCCCGCAAGGGCCTTTTTTTATGCGTCTCATCCAGAAAACCCCACGAATTCAGGCCATTTTTGGCGCTTCGCCTTATTTTTGTTTACCCTTGTATTCGGAGTGTCGGAGTCAATCTGGCAGTTTTTGGCAATTTCCCGCGGGAAACTCAACAACAGGGCTAACAAATGGAAGATTTACATGTCGTTGATGGCATTAATAGTGCTGGTGGATGGCTGATACGTAATCAGGCGTTGATCCTGAGCTATGCGGTCAATATTGTGGCGGCCATTATTACCATCATCATTGGTATGTTCATTGCGCGCATCGTCTCCAATGCGATTAACCGCGTTCTGCTGGCGCGTCATATTGATGCCACTGTGGCAGATTTCCTTTCTGCAATGGTGCGCTACGGAATTATCGCTTTTACCGTCATTGCTGCACTGGGACGCGTTGGCGTACAAACCGCCTCTGTGATTGCCGTGCTGGGTGCTGCTGGCTTGGCTGTGGGTTTGGCGCTGCAAGGTTCGCTGTCCAACCTGGCTGCTGGCGTGCTGTTGGTGACCTTCCGCCCGTTCAAAACCGGTGAGTTTGTCGATCTCGGCGGCGTGATGGGTACCGTACAGAACGTGCAGATTTTCTCCACTACGCTGAAAAGCGCTGATGGCAAAATCGTGGTGGTACCCAACGGTAAAATTATCGCCGGCAATATCGTTAACTATTCACGTGAACCGATCCGTCGCAACGAGTTCATTATTGGTGTGGCTTACGATGCGGATGTCGATCAGGTTATTAGCCTGTTGCGTGAAGTGGTTGATGCGGACGAGCGCGTACTGCAAGACCTCGGCGTACAGATCGGCCTAAATGAACTGGCGGCTTCATCGCTCAACTTTGTGGTGCGTTGCTGGAGTAAAAGCAGCGATCTGCAAAACGTCTATTGGGATCTGATGAAGAACTTCAAACGTACGCTGGACGCGAACGGCATCGGTATTCCTTACCCGCAGATGGATGTGCATCTGCATCAGGTGAAGAGCGAGCAACAACAGCCTGCACACAGCGAATAATAGAGAAGGGCACCTGCGGGTGCCTTTTTTATTACTCATGCTAATAGCCTATTAAATATTTCAATTTCCTCTAATATCGTCGCGTCACTATACTGCATCGCATCTCCCCAGTTATTAAGGTTATTTCCGTGTTATCTGTTTATTTACAAGGGCTTGCCCTTGGTGCTGCGCTGATTTTGCCGTTAGGCCCGCAAAATGCTTTTGTGATGAATCAGGGCATTAAGCGCCATTACCACCTGATGACCGCATCGCTGTGTACCCTTAGCGATATTGCGCTGATCTGTGGTGGGATTTTTGGCGGCAGCGCGTTGCTGAATCAATCGCCTCTCTTACTGATGCTGATCACTTGGGCGGGCGTGGCGTTTTTGCTGTGGTACGGTTGGGGCGCGCTGCGCGCTGCATGGCAAGGTGATGTGTCGCTGGCATCTGATGCGGAGATAAAGCAAGGTCGCTGGCGCATCATCGCTACTATTCTGGCGGTGACCTGGCTCAATCCGCACGTCTATCTCGACACCTTTGTGGTGCTCGGCAGCCTCGGTAGCCAGCTTCCGTCTGAAGACGCGCGTCGTTGGTTTGCATTTGGCACCGTGAGTGCCTCAATTATTTGGTTCTTCGGCCTGGCGCTGCTGGCCGCGTGGCTGTCGCCGCGGCTGCGCACCGTGCGGGCGCAGCGCATTATCAATTTGCTGGTCGGCGGCGTGATGTGGTTTATCGCCATTCAGCTGGCGCGTCAGGGCATTGCTGCACTCTAATGCAGATGTAATCCGTACAGTGCGGGCAGCGCGCCCGCACTGGCGAGCAACTCAAGTCGAATCTGGCTAAAACTCACGCCTTCTGGTACCAAGTGATGACACAGCGAGTGATGATTTTCCGTCACGTCTGCCAAAAGCATCTCATCCAGCCATACGCGATAATGCGTGGTGCAGTGCGGCGTCACAGCCAGCGCGTGGCCCATTTGCACCGTTTCCATCGCATGGTCGAAGTCGTTGTCAAACAGCAAGGTAATGTGTTTCGCCTGCTGCGGTTCATTCCAATGCCAGCTGACGTTGGGATGCGTGTCATCCTGCGCCGGCACCCAGCAGTTAGTGTGCTGTTCCGGCCGCAGCTTGCCGTTGAGCAGATAGTCGCGGTGCCAAAGCTGCAGCGGCGTTTCCAGCGCAAAGGCCAGCAGGATTTGCTGTGGAGCCCGGCGCGGCAGCCAGAAATCAAACTCATCAACGCCGTAATCGCCATCGTTAATCTGGCGTGTGCGTTTCGCCACGCGCGGATTGAGACTGTTGAACACCATCATCACGCCCGGCAAACGCTGGCTGGTTAATGCAACCTCAATCGCAGCGTTCTCCTCAAAGGCGATAAACAGATAGCGATCGCAATCGGCGCGATAATCAAAGCTCAGTCGATAAGTGCCTTGCTCAGTAACCGTGATACTTTGCGTGCTCAGTTGGCAGTCGCCGCAGGTATTGGCCGGATTAGCGCTGGTGAGCAGCGATACCTGTAATTTCTGCGCGTTGGCGGCGCGCAGCTGCACGCTGATTGCCGGCAAGCGTTCGCCCGCTTTGAGCGGCAGCAGCAACGCACAGCGAGATTGCAGCGGCTGCCAACCGGCATCGGCGGGCAGGGCGCGCAACTCTAAGGTGCTGCTCACCGTGACATGCGCCTGGCGCGCTGGGTTGGCCAACGGATGTCGCGGGATAAACGCACCCTGACGCAGCAGATGCTGCTGCAGCTGCCCAACGCGCTCAGGCTGCGCCAGTTCGGCGGGCGTGATCTGCTGTTGCTGGCACAGCGCCGCCGCGCGGCCCACCACTTCGCCCAGCACGCCGCAGGTGCACATGACGCGTGCGCTGCCAAAGGCGACGTGCGTAGCGGAGATCAATCGGCCGGTGAGCAGCAGATTGTCCAGCGACTGGCTGTAGAGCGCGCGGAAGGGAATGGTGTAAGTCCCTTTGCTGTGGAACTGACGACAGCCATCGTGTTCGCTGTAGACGCCGTCGGCCGGATGCAGATCAATCGACCAGCCACCATACGCCACTGCATCATAGTGATCGCGTTGTTCGATGATGTCCTGCTGGCACAGCATCGTCTCGCCGAGAAAACGCCGGCTCTCGCGCTTGCCGGGAATCAGGCCCACCCATTCGATGGTGAGGTTATCGGCATCGGGAAATTCACCGGAGTTTTTGATGTAATCCCACACGCCCCAGACAATTTTCCACAGTTCCCACTTGATGGTTTCGCTCTCATGCACGGTATCGAGCCGTCCGCCCCACTCCAGCCACCATAAATCGCAGCCGTTCAGCTCTGAACTCAGCCGTTTATAGCGCGGAATGGCGGTGATCTCTTTTAGTGCGAAAGAGGGCGCAACGAAGCGTACCGGTTGTGCCGTGCGCTTGGTGTAGAAGTAAATCGAATGTCCGAGCTTATGGCCGAAATTCTCGCCCGGCGCCATCTTCTCGCCAAACTCCTCCACGGATTCCGCGCCCACGCGATGCGCTGCACCGGCCAGATAGCCCAATACGCCATCGCCGCTGGCATCGATAAATTGTGTAGCCGAAACCTGATAACGCGTTTGATTAATGGCATTGAACGCCTGCACTGACAGCAAACGGCGGCCAGATTTTTCGATATCGGTCACCACCGTATTGAGCAGCAAAGTCACGCCGGGCTGCGCCTGTACGATGTCCAGCAGCACCATATCGAACAGTACCGGATTGCCCTCTTTATTGCGCCACAGGTTCTCCTCCATGATCTCGCCCATGATGCCGCCTTCGCGCGCCCAACGATTGTTATTGCCCATGTGTGAGGTCGCACCGTTGGCCCACAAGCGCACTTCGCTGGAAGCGTTGCCGCCCAGCACCGGGCGATCCTGAATCAGCACCACATCAAGGCCATCGCGTGCGGCGGCCAGCGCGGCACACACGCCCGCCAGTCCACCGCCGACGATCAGTAACTCCGCTTGTAGTCGTTGTTGCGGAAAGTGGCGCTCATTTTGCGTAGAGAAAGTCTGCATCATTTCATTCCTCTGACTCTAAGGCTAAGATTGGAGTTTGCCCGCCGCAGGTGATCTATGTCTTCTCAACCGAACCAAAGCCTGATTGACGGTATTCGCTGTCTGCAATATCTGGTGTCCAGTGATAAGGCCGTGGGTTGCCGTGAACTGGCGCGCCAGATGGGGATGAACAGCACGCGTGTGAATCGATTGCTGATGACCATGGCGTCGATTGGACTGACGACGCAGGATGAGCATCGACGCTATCTGCCTGGCCCCGGTATTCACGCGCTGGCGGCACAGGCGATTCGCGGATCTTCGCTGTTCGCGCAGGCGTTGCCGCAGCTGGAACGCCACGCGCCGCGGGATATCGTGGTGGCGCTGGGCGTGCTGTGGGAGGATCAGGTGATCTATATCTGGCACTCGGAACCCGGTGAACGCATCAACGCCAGCCAGGCGCTGGCCGGTTTCCGCATGCTGCCCGCATGGCAATCGGTGATTGGCGTGTCGTTGCTGGCGGCGGAAAGTGACGAGGCGCTGCGCCCGCGTTTTAGCGAAGAACAGTGGCTGCAAATCGCGCCGCTGCTGGCGCGTAAGCGTGCTGAGGGTTACCTGATCTGGCACCGCGATGATGGCGAAATCAGCATGGCGCAGCCGATTGATCACAATCGCGCGGCATTGGCGTTCGCCAAAATCTGGCAGGACGATGAGGCGCACCTCGCGCAGCGCCTGCAACAGTTGCAATCGCTGGCGCAAACCGTGTTCACCCCGCGCTAACATGATCGATTTTCCCGACAATAAACAGGTAACTGCAGATGCCAATCGCGGCCAGCACGGCGATAAATGCCAGGGCTGGCGCGAAGTTATCGCCGTCGATTAACGCACCAATGGCAATCGGCACCACGATGGATGACAGCGCACCGGTAAAGTTAAATACGCCGCCCGCCAGACCAATCAAGTGGCGCGGCGCCAACGCCGTGACAAACACCCAGGTAATGGTCGCCAGGCCGTTGCCGAAAAACGCCAGCGACATAAACAGAATAATCAGCGTGGAATTGTTGGTGTAATTGGCGCCAAGGATAAACAGCGTCAGGAACAGGCCGAGAATCACCGGTAGCTTGCGCGCCACGCTGGCGGAGATACCGCGACGTATCATGCGATCTGAGGCAAATCCGGCCAGCAGCACGCCACAGAAGGCGGCGAAGTAGGGCACCGAAGCAACATAGCCGCTCTTGATGAAGCCCATGTGGCGATACTCCACCAGATACGTCGGGAACCAGGTGAGGAAGAACCAGAAGGTGGCGGAAATGGTGAACTGGCCAATGTAGATGCCGACCAATTTACGACTGCGGAACATCTGCGCCAAATCGCCCCAGCGCGCTACGGGCTGCTGCGAATTTTGTCGACTCTCCAGCAACGCACCGTTGTCACGCAAATAGCTGAGCTCAGCTTTTGACACGCCTTGATGCTGATTCGGCTCGCGGTAGAGCCAATACCACACCAGCGCCCAAATCATCCCCGCAAGTCCGGTGATCAAAAACAGTCCGCGCCAGCCAAAAGCATCCTGCAGATGAAACAGCAGCGGCGTCATACACGCCAGGCCGACAAACTGCGCTGAGGAGTAAATGCCGATGGCACTGGCGCGCTCTTGCTCCGGAAACCAGCTGGAGATCACCCGGTTGTTGGAGGGCATCACCGGCGCTTCAAAAGCACCGACGCCGAGCCGCAGACCAAATAGCGCGCCAAAGCTGTTGGCAAGCGCGTGCAGCGCGGTGATCAGCGACCAGGCAAATAAACCGACGCCATAAACGACGCGCGCGCCAAGGCGATCGATGAGGAAGCCGCCGGGAATCTGTAGCGCAGCGTAGATCCAGCCAAAGGCGGAAAAGATCAATCCCATCTCCATGGGCGAGAAGCGCAATTCGCCAGCCATTGCCGTAGCGGCAACCGACAGGTTAGTGCGATCCATATAGTTGATAATGATGTTAATAAACACCAGACCGAGCATCAGAAAGCGCGTGCGTCCCGCGCGAGCGCTGGCAACGGTTTGGCTAAGTGGCTGTTCTGTCATTGGCAACTCTCCCGAACTCAGAGGTGTTTCTTTAATAGAAACGAATAAGTGTTTTATTGGCGAATCCGTACAGCTAAATTTGCGATCGCGGCTACGTTAAAAAGGAGATTGCTCGAACTTTTGAGCCGTTTACTAATCAGATAAGCACACATGTTAATGTGTTTTGGGTTTAGCCATAATGGCGACCTGCAAATTGAATCCCTCAAGGAGGACTTTCGTGAAACTGAAAGCACTGGCGCTGGCCGCCGTAATGAGCACGGGCGCACTGTCCGGTTTAGTTCAGGCAGGCGAATTGCCGAATGGACCGCATGTGGTGACTTCTGGACAGGCAAGCGTTGATGCCACGCCAGATCTCGCGACGCTCGCGATTGTGGTGAATGTTTCGTCGAAAGACGCGGCAGAAGCTAAGAAACAAGCTGATGACCGCGTGGCGCAATATTTCGATTTCCTGCAAAAGAACGGTATCGAGAAAAAAGATATTGATGCGGCAAACCTCAGCACGCAGCCAGAGTACGATTACACCAAAGAAGGTAAGTCGGTACTGAAAGGCTATCGTGCCGAGCGTCAGGTACAGGTAACACTGCGCCAGCTGGACAAACTCAACGAGCTGTTGGATGGCGCGTTAAAATCTGGCCTGAATGAAATTCGTTCGGTCGAGTTAGGTGTGGCGAATCCGGACAGCTATAAAGAGAAGGCGCGTAAAGTGGCCATCGCGAATGCTACGCAGCAGGCTAACGCGCTGGCAGAAGGGTTTAACGCTAAATTAGGTTCGGTTTACAGCATCCGCTATCACGTGGCGAACTATCAACCGATGCCGATGGCGCGCATGTATAAGGCCGCCGCAGTACAAGCTGATACCACCGCGCAGCAAACTTACGAGCAGCAGAGCATTCACTTTGACGATCAGGTGGATGTCGTCTTTGAAATCAAACCAAACACGCCGTAAGGTTTGATATCAGGTCGCCATGAAGTGCGACCTGATCTTTACGCTGGCAACACATCCTGACGCAGCACGCGATGTCCGTGCGCAATCAGCGCGTCGGTCACGCTGCGCATTAAACGACTTTCCGGCGCAAACCGGTGCCAGTACAGCATACGACGCTGATACAGGCCTGGCGTCAAATCCACCAGTTCACCTTGCGCTAACTCGCGCTCAATCTGCAGATGCGGAATCATACAGCACACCGAACCCTGACGCGCCAGCTGCACAAAGGCTTCTGACGAGTTAACGATGTGGCAAGGCACGCTGCCCGGCGACAGGTCAAAGTTCTGCTGTAAAAACGCCTGATGCATATCGTCCAGATGATCAAATGCCACCGCCGGCGCTTTCAGCAGCGCAGAGCGTGTTACGCCGTTCGGGAAATAGCGAGCAGCAAAATCAGGTGAGGCGCAGAACAGATAATCGAGCGCACCCAGTTGATCCACCAGACAGCTTGGCAGCGGCTGCGGCTGAATACTCACCGCGCCGACCACTTCACCGCGACGTAGGCGTTCCTGCGTGCGGGTTTCATCTTCCACCTGCAAATTCAGGCGCACTGGGGAATCGGCCAGCACGTCTTTCAGCGCGGGCAGCAGCCAGGTGGCCAGGCTGTCGGCGTTGACCGCCAGCGACAGCAACAGCGGCGTGGTTCCACCGTTATCATCACCCAGCCACTCCTCTTCCAGCAGTTCAACCTGATGCAACAACGCCAGTAACTTTTGTCCCTGCTCGGTCGGACGCGGCGGCACGGTGCGCACCAGCAGCGGCTGACCAAATAAATTTTCCAGCTGTTTAATACGCTGCGAAACCGCCGATTGGGTAATGCAGAGTTTTTGTGCCGCACGCTCAAAGCCGCGCTCGCGAATCACAGCATCCAGCGCCTGAAGCGTTCGATAATCCGGGCGTTTCATTGTTGTTCTCTCTCGTTCAGGGTGGACATTACTATGCCATAAAACTGTCAAATTGTGCTGCGGCGCATTTTTGCGGGCTGGCTTCCAAAGCGTTAAATCGGCTGTCTAACTGTCGCGCTTTTTTACAGCGCCTTGTTTTATACTACGCGCACTTCGATGTCGCACAGGTTTTAAACATACCATGACCCAGGATGAACTGAAAAAAGCGGTAGGTTGGGCAGCCCTGCAGTACGTAGAGCCCGGCACCATTGTCGGCGTAGGCACGGGATCGACAGCAGCGCATTTTATTGATGCACTCGGCACCATGAAGAATCAGATTGAAGGTGCGGTTTCCAGCTCGGAAGCCTCAACGGAGAAACTGAAAGCGCTGGGCATTCACATCTTCGATCTCAACGAAATTGATGAGCTGTCGGTGTATGTTGATGGCGCCGATGAGATCAATCCGCAGATGCAGATGATCAAAGGCGGTGGCGCAGCGCTGACGCGTGAGAAAATCGTTGCGGCGGTGGCGAAGAAATTTGTCTGCATTGCCGATGCATCGAAAGAAGTTGATGTGCTGGGCCGTTTCCCGCTGCCGGTTGAAGTGATTCCGATGGCGCGTTCGTATGTGGCGCGTGAACTGGTCAAACTCGGCGGCTTGCCGGAGTATCGCCAGAACGTCATTACCGACAACGGCAACATTATTCTCGACGTGCATAATCTGCGTATTCTCGATCCCATCGAGCTGGAAAAAACCATCAATGCGCTGCCGGGCGTAGTGACCGTTGGCCTGTTTGCGGGACGTGGTGCGGATGTCGCACTGATTGGTACCGCAGAAGGCGTGAAAACCATCGTAAAATGATCTGTCCGGCGCGCGTAATGCGCCGGTTATTTCCATCCGCAAAACATCTTTTCTCACCAGGCTGAAATTTGGTGACTTATGTCACAAAAGATTCATCAGCAGTAAGTTCGTACTTCGTCCATTAAGGATGTCACGATTTTGTACGGCATTGTGCTGTCTCCGCGTGGGCGCGTGCTGGCTCCCAGGCAATCGTTTGTATTGCTGCGCACGAAATTTTTGATATTTTGACAGAAGGCTACCTTATGGTAGTCCTCATTGAATTCTGAATAGGGTCGGGAAATGGCAAAGGTATCACTGGAAAAAGACAAGATTAAGTTCCTGCTGGTGGAAGGCGTTCACCAGAGTGCGCTGGAAAACCTGCGTGCAGCAGGCTACACCAACATCGAGTTTCACAAAGGGGCGCTGGATGCGGAGTCGCTGAAATCCTCCATCCGCGATGCGCACTTCATTGGTATCCGTTCCCGTACCCAACTGACTGAAGAGATCTTTGCTGCCGCTGAAAAGCTGGTAGCAGTCGGCTGCTTCTGTATCGGTACCAACCAGGTTGATCTCGGTGCAGCGGCGAAACGCGGTGTGCCGGTGTTCAACGCGCCGTTCTCCAACACCCGTTCTGTTGCAGAGCTGGTGATTGGCGAAATGCTACTGATGCTGCGTGGCATTCCGGAAGCCAACGCCAAAGCGCACCGTGGCATCTGGAATAAAGTCGCCAACGGTTCGTTTGAAGCACGCGGCAAGAAACTGGGCATCATCGGTTACGGTCACATCGGCATGCAGCTGGGTGTACTGGCAGAAAGCCTCGGTATGCATGTGTTCTTCTACGATATCGAAAGCAAGCTGCCGCTGGGTAACGCCACTCAGGTGCGTCATCTCTCCGATCTGCTCAACATGAGCGACGTGGTCAGCCTGCACGTTCCTGAAACGCAATCCACTCAGAACATGATTGGCGCGGAAGAGCTGGCGCTGATGAAGCCGGGCGCGCTGCTGATCAACGCCGCGCGCGGTACCGTGATCGATATTCCGGCGCTGTGTGATGCCCTGGCGAACAAACATCTGTCTGGTGCCGCTATCGACGTCTTCCCGGTCGAGCCTGCGACTAACAGCGACCCGTTTAACTCACCGCTGTGCGAGTTCGATAACGTGATCCTGACGCCGCACATTGGTGGTTCAACGCAGGAAGCGCAGGAAAACATCGGTATCGAAGTGGCTGGCAAGCTGGCGAAATACTCCGACAACGGTTCTACGCTGTCTGCGGTTAACTTCCCGGAAGTCTCACTGCCAATGCATGCGGCAAGTGCTAGCCGTCTGCTGCACATCCATGAAAACCGTCCGGGGGTGCTGACCGCTATTAACCAGATTTTTGCCGAGCAGGGCATCAACATCGCCGCGCAGTATCTGCAAACCACGCCAATTATGGGCTACGTGGTGATCGATATTGATGCTGAGCAGGATGCAGCGGATAAAGCGCTGCAGGCGATGAAGGCGATTCCGGGCACCATCCGCGCCCGTCTGCTGTACTGATTAAACAGGGCGCCATTGGCGCCCTTTGTTTTTCCTGCTCACGCTTCCCACTGCCACAGTTTCGATGGCGTCAGTATCGCGGGGAGCGGCACATCCCAGGCGGCAACCGGCAATGCTTCTACGCGCTGACAATCATGTGCGATGCCCACCGGAAGAAAACCATGATGCTGCCAGTTTTGCAGCGTGCGATCGTAGAATCCGCCACCCATTCCCAAACGTTGGCCAGCATAGTCAAACGCCACCAGCGGCACCAGCATCACATCCAGCTGATCCAACGTGGCCAGTTGCGTGATATCCAGCGGCGGTTCCGGGATGTGAAGTTTATTTGGCGCGAGTGGCGTTTCTGGCGAGTAACGGATAAACAGCAGATTGCCCGGCGAGAAGGGATGAAGCACCGGTAAATAAACCTGCTTTTTTTGCTGCCAAAGTTTGGCGATCAGTGGGCGGGTGTTGATCTCTCCATCGACAGATAAAAACAGCGCAATGCGTTGGGCATTAGCGATCGGTGCAATGTTGATGGCGTGTTCAGCCAACTGATCGGCGGCTTGTTCCTGTTGCTCAGACGTGAGATTACGGCGCAAATGGCGCACATGCTGACGGATGTCTTGACGGTCGAGAAGGGAGGGCGCTGGCATGATATCTAAATCCCCGGAATAATCGCTTCTTAAAAGCGATTATATCATGCGAACCGGGGAAACAGACTTGCTACTAAATGGAGATCTCCGAGATGCCGCCGCAGGCTGTAACCCTTGAACCCTTGGTTCAAGGTGAACATGCCGTCACAACTATTAGGCTTCTCGGACGAACCGAGCATGCGCACAAATTGTGGAGCGTCACATTCTGTTGGTATGAAATATCGGCTCAGGGGACTGGCCCGCTTGCAAACATCTCAGAGAAAATTTACTTCACCGTCACTATAGCATGAGGACCATGAAGCTTTATTCAAAATTAGGGCCCTGGCGGTCAGTTATGCGACCTTGCTCTACTAACGCTTGTTCAATGGTCTGCTGCAGCATGCGGATACGTTGTTCCATGTTTGCTGCATAGTCGCGCGTCTTACCTTTCTCTTGTGCCAACTCGTGGCAGATGTTTAACGCGGCGATGAACACCAGTTGCTCTGTATTGGTGACTCTAGTGCGAACTTTTAAATCTTGCAACCGTTGATTGAGATCCTCTGCGGCCAGATTCAGCGCATCTTGCTGTTCAGGCGGGCAATTCACTCTTAACGAACGACCAAAAATTTGAATATCTACTGGTTGTGCAGACATGCCACCATCCTAACTGATTACTTCGATCGCATCTCCCTTACCGGTCAATGGGTTGGGAGGTGCGAAACTATATATACCCGAGTTATAAGTTACAACCCCTTTTCTGGAAACCCAGAGGCACCTGGTGGTAGCATAACACGAACTTATTCTGCCAACGACGACCAAAGCTTATGTCTTTACAGAACGCAACGCCGAGTTACAACGCGCTGGCCGCGGCCCTTTCACAGCAGGGCGTGGGCATGACGCCAGCCGAAATGCATGGTCTCCTTTCCGGGATTCTGTGCGGCGGCAATCAGGATACCAGCTGGAAAACCATGGTTCACGATCTCACCAACGAAGGCATGGCGTTTTCGCAGAGCCTGTCTCAGCCGCTGCAGGCGCTGCATGAAAGCCTGGCGACCACGCTGGAAGACGAAGGTTTTATGTTCCAGCTGATGTTGCCGGAAGACGATGACATCACGGTATTCGATCGCGCGGATGCGCTGGCCGGTTGGGTAAACCACTTCCTGCTCGGTTTGGGTGTCACGCAACCGAAGCTGGAGAAAGTGACCGGCGAAACTGGCGAAGCGATTGACGATCTGCGCACCATCGCACAACTTGGCTATGACGAAGATGAGGATCAGGAAGAGCTGGAGCAGTCACTCGAAGAGGTGATTGAGTACGTGCGCGTTGCCGCTCTGCTGTGCCACGACACCTTCACGCGTCCGCATCAGCCAACGGCACCAGAAGTACAGAAACCTACGTTACATTAAGCGCGTCAATGCGGGTGCGTTGTGGCCCGTCTTCAACAGGGAGTGCAAACATGATTACCTTGGATACGTTTCAACAACGTCGTCAGGCGCTGATTGCCCGCATGGCGCCAGGCAGTGCGGCGTTAATTTTTGCTGCACCTGAAGTGACGCGCAGCAACGACACCGAATACAGCTTTCGTCAAAACAGCGACTTCTGGTACTTCACCGGTTTTAATGAACCGCAGGCGCTGCTGGTCTTAATCAAAAGTGATGATAAGCACAATCACAGCGTGCTGTTCAATCGCGTGCGTGACCTGACGGCCGAAATCTGGTTTGGTCGCCGCCTTGGCCAGGATGCCGCACCGGCGAAACTGGGAGTCGATCGCGCTTTGCCGTGGGATGACCTCGGCGAGCAGCTGCATCAACTGCTTAACGGCCTGGATGTGGTTTACCACGCGCAGGGCGAATACGCAGAAGCCGATCAGCTGGTGTTCAGCGCGCTGGACAAACTGCGTCGCGGCTTCCGTCAAAACCTTAGCGCGCCCGACACAGTTACCGACTGGCGTCCGTGGGTGCACGACATGCGCCTGTTCAAAAGCGCAGAAGAGATTGAGATTCTGCGCCGCGCCGGAAAAATCAGCGCGCTGGCGCACACGCGAGCGATGCAAGCCTGTCGTCCGGGCATGTTTGAATATCAGCTGGAAGGCGAAATTCATCACGAATTCAATCGCCATGGCGCGCGTTTCCCCTCGTACAACACCATTGTCGGTTCGGGCGAAAACGGCTGTATTCTGCACTACACCGAAAACGAATCGGAAATGCGCGATGGCGACTTAGTGCTGATTGACGCAGGCTGTGAATTCCACGGCTACGCGGGCGATATCACCCGCACCTTCCCGGTCAACGGCACCTTTAGCGAGCCGCAGCGCGCCATCTACGACATCGTGCTGGCTTCGCTCAACAAAGCGTTGTCGATGTTCCGTCCGGGCATCAGCATCCATGACGTCAACGACGAGGTGGTGCGTATTATGATTACCGGCCTGGTCGATCTCGGCATTCTGGATGGCAATATCGATACGCTGTTTGAAGAGCAGGCGCATCGTCCTTTCTTCATGCACGGTTTGAGTCACTGGCTGGGGCTGGATGTGCACGATGTCGGCCATTATGGCACGCCAAGCCGCGACCGCGTTCTGGAGCCGGGCATGGTGCTGACGGTTGAGCCTGGCTTGTATATCGCGCCAGATGCCAAAGTACCGCCACAATATCGCGGCATTGGCATTCGCATCGAAGATGACATCGTCATCACCGCCGACGGCAACGAAAATCTCACCGACAGCGTAGTCAAAGACGCTGACGCGATTGAAGCCTTGATGGCGGCGGCACGTCACGCATGAGCATTTTGATTGCCGGCGGCGGCATGACCGGTGCGACTCTGGCGCTGGCGATTTCACATCTGACGCAAGGCCAACTGCCGGTTACCCTGATTGAGCGCAGCCAGCCCGACAGCCGCGCACATCCTGGCTTTGACGGACGCGCGATTGCCCTGGCTGCTGGCACCTGTCAGCAGTTAGCAGATATCGATCTGTGGCGCTCGCTGGCCGATTGCGCCACGCCCATCACCGATATTCACGTTTCCGATCGCGGTCATACCGGCTTTGTTTCGCTTAAAGCGCAAGATCATCAGTTGCCTGCGCTCGGTCAGGTGGTTGAACTGTTTGATGTCGGCCAGCGGCTGTTTCAACGCCTGCAAAAAGCGCCGGGCGTCACGCTGCGCTGCCCGGATCATGTAACTTCGGTAGCGCGTACGGCGGATAATGTGCAGGTGATGTTGAACAGCGGCGAACAGCTGGCAGGCGCATTACTGGTGGCCGCCGACGGTTCGCGTTCACCTTTAGGCGCGTCCTGCGGTATCACCTGGCAGCGCGACGATTATCAGCAGTTGGCGGTTATCGCCAACGTGTCGACGCAGTTGCCGCATCAGGGCCGCGCCTTTGAGCGCTTTACCGAATACGGCCCGCTGGCGCTGTTGCCGATGTCCGGCAACCGCATGTCGCTGGTGTGGTGCCACCCGCTTGAGGCGCAAGCAACGATTAAGCAGTGGGATGATGCGACCTTCCTGCAAGAACTGCAGCGCGCATTCGGCTGGCGTCTGGGGCGCTTCACGCATACCGGTCAACGCGAGCATTATCCGCTTGCGCTGCAAACCGCTGAACGTCAGGTGACACATCGTCTGGCGCTGGTGGGCAACGCGGCGCAAACGCTGCATCCAATCGCCGGACAAGGCTTCAACCTGGGTCTGCGTGATGTGATGTCGCTGGCGGAAACGCTGGCAGGCGCATATCGTCAGCAGCAAGATCCCGGCAGTTTCGCGGTATTACAGCATTTTGCCGCGCGACGTCAGCCCGATCGTGCCGCCACTGTTGGCGTCACTGACGGTTTAGTCCGACTGTTTGCTAACCGCTATGCGCCGTTGGTAGCAGGACGAAATCTTGGGCTGGTGGCGATGGACCATCTGCCTTGGCTACGAAATCCACTTGCCGCGCGCACGCTCGGCTGGGTTAAGCGTTAAGCACGAATTAAGGGGCTGCAATGCAAACTTTTGATGTGGCAATTGCCGGAGGCGGCATGGTGGGTTTGGCCGTCGCCTGCGGACTTCAAGGCAGCGGCTTACGCGTTGCCGTGCTGGAAAAAGCACCCGAGCCACAGTTTGATCCGGCGGCCAATGCGTCGATTCGCGTCTCCGCCATCAACGCTGCCAGTGAACGTCTGCTGCAAAAGCTCGATGTCTGGTCGAGCATTCTGGCGCTGCGCGCCAGCGCCTATCACGGCATGGAAGTGTGGGATCAGGACAGCTTTGGCTCAATCAGCTTTGATGACGAGCAGCAGGGTTTATCGCATCTTGGCCATATTATTGAAAACGAAGTGATTCATAGCGCGTTGTGGCAGCGAGCCAGTCAGAGCAGCGATATCACGCTGTTTGCCCCGGCGCAGCTGCAGCAAGTAGCGTTTGGCGACAACGAAGCCTTCATTACGTTGCAGGATGGCAGCATGATGAGCGCACGTTTGCTGGTGGCGGCCGACGGCGCGAATTCGTGGCTGCGCGATAAAGCGGATATTCCGCTGACTTTCTGGGATTACGAGCATCACGCGCTGGTGGCGAACATCCGCACCGATATGCCACATGATGCGATTGCGCGTCAGGTGTTTCACGGCGACGGTATTCTGGCGTTCCTGCCGATGCAGGATCCACACTTATGCTCGATCGTCTGGTCGCTCGCGCCACAGGAAGCGGCACGCCTGCAATCGATGCCGGAAGCGCTATTTAATCAGCAGCTGTCGGTGGCATTTGATATGCGTCTTGGCTTGTGTCAGGTCGAGAGTGAACGTAAAACCTTCCCGTTGACGGCACGTTATGCGCGTAACTTTGCCGCGCACCGTTTGGCGCTGGTCGGCGATGCCGCCCACACCATCCATCCGCTGGCCGGGCAGGGCGTGAATCTTGGCTTTATGGATGCAGCTGAATTAATTGGTGAAATTCGTCGATTGCATCAGGAAGGCAAAGACATTGGTCAGCATCTCTATCTGCGTCGCTATGAGCGCAGCCGCAAGCACAGTGCGGCGATGATGCTGGCGGGGATGCAGGGTTTCCGCGAGCTGTTTGCCGGCACCCATCCCGCGAAAAAGCTGCTGCGTGATGTTGGCCTCAAGCTCGCCGACACTTTACCTGGCGTTAAACCGCTGATGCTGAAACAGGCGATGGGGCTTAACGATCTACCCAGATGGATACGCTAATCATCTCAGCTGACGGCGCCCAATTGGGCGCCGTTTTTCTTTCCTGCACCCCAATGATGCAGCGATGCACCGCGATCGCGCCTCGTTTGATTTATTCTAATTTGACGCCTTAATTCGCATTAGATTAATTCATGTCATAGCCCTGCGCATGCCGGACCATTTCTTAATCCTGTGGCGTGTATTCCCTCAATTTGCTGCATGAAAGTAATTTAGTCGTATTTTGTGCGAGGCTAATCACAATAATGCAGTGATTTATGCTGGGCGTTGTTCGATGATTTGATGAAAGGTGGTAGTGTTTCGCCCTCGTTTTCCTCATGGTTAATTGCCACATTAGGTGATAACTTCAGCACAAAGAGAACGTTTGCGTCAGCCTCATTAGGCGACGCAGGCGCGTCACACTCACTTGTCTTCACAGGATGGTTATGACTCAGCAAACGCCTCTATTCGAACAGCATCAGGCAAGCGGTGCACGCATGGTGGACTTCCACGGTTGGATGATGCCGCTGCATTACGGCTCGCAAATGGATGAGCATCACGCGGTGCGTAACGATGCCGGCATGTTTGATGTTTCCCACATGACCATCGTCGATCTGCACGGCGCACGTACCCGCGAATTCCTGCGCTATCTGCTGGCAAACGATGTCGCCAAGCTCACCCAGCCGGGCAAAGCCCTGTATACCGGCATGTTGAATGCCTCTGCTGGCGTCATTGATGATTTGATTGTTTACTTTATGAGCGAAGATTTCTTCCGTCTGGTGGTGAACTCCGCTACGCGAGAGAAAGATTTAGCCTGGATTAAACAGCATGCGCAGCCGTTTGGCGTTGAGCTGACCGAACGTGACGATTTGGCGCTGATTGCGGTGCAAGGTCCAAACGCGCAGCAGAAAGCACAAACGCTGTTGAGCGCCGCTCAGCGTGATGCCGTTGCCGGCATGAAACCCTTCTTTGGCGTGCAGGCCGAAAACCTGTTTATCGCTACCACCGGCTACACCGGCGAAGCGGGTTATGAGATTGCCATGCCAGCGGCTGAAGCCGCCGCTTTCTGGCAGCAGCTGTTGGCCGCAGGCGTTAAACCGGCTGGACTCGGTGCGCGTGACACGCTGCGTCTGGAAGCGGGCATGAACCTGTACGGTCAGGAGATGGATGAGGGCGTTTCGCCGCTCGCCGCCAATATGGGCTGGACCATCAGTTGGGAACCTGCCGATCGCGATTTCATTGGCCGTGATGCCCTGCAAGCGCAGCGCGAGCACGGCACCGAAAAGCTGGTTGGCCTGGTGATGACCGAAAAAGGGGTGCTGCGTAACGGGTTAACGGTGCGCTTCACCGATCAACAAGGTCAGCCGCAGCAAGGTATTATTACCAGTGGTTCCTTCTCACCAACCCTGGGTTACAGCATCGCGCTGGCGCGTGTGCCAGCCGGCATTGGTGAGCAGGCGATTGTGGAAATCCGCAACCGTGAAATGCCCGTGAAAGTTACCAAACCGATTTTTGTTCGCGCCGGTAAGCCGGTTGCCCAGTAATTTTTTTTCAGGAGAAATGGCCAATGAGCAATGTGCCAAATGAATTGAAATACCGCGATAGCCACGAATGGGTCCGTAAAGAAGCCGACGGCACCTTCACTGTGGGTATCACCGAACACGCACAGGAACTGCTGGGCGATATGGTGTTTGTCGATCTGCCAGACGTCGGTGCCACCTTCGCGGCCGGTGATGACTGCGCCGTTGCGGAGTCGGTGAAAGCGGCTTCAGACATCTACGCGCCACTGAGCGGTGAGATTGTGGCGGTGAACGACAATCTGGGCGATTCGCCAGAGCTGGTGAACAGCGCGCCGTACGCCGATGGTTGGCTGTTCCGCATCAAAGCCAGCGACGAATCAGAACTCGACGCGATGCTGGATGCCGATGCCTATAAAGCCGCAATCGACGAGTAACCGGTAGTGGCAGAAGGTGGCGCGCTGCGTCACCTTCTTTTTTATCTGCCTGATTTAACGCCATTTTTGTAACCCAGCCCGATTCAGGATTTACTGCAAATGACCCAGACTCTCAGCCAGCTTGAACACAACGGTGCTTTCATTGAGCGCCACATCGGTCCTACGCCGGAACAACAGGCCTTAATGCTGGAAGCGATTGGTGCCAGTTCGCTCTCCTCATTGATCAGTTCTATTGTGCCTGCCGACATCCAACTGCCAGGCCCGCCTGCAGTAGGCATTGCGGCGACCGAGCAGCAAGCGCTGGCAGAGCTGAAAGCCATTGCCAGTCAGAACCAACGCTACAAATCCTGGATCGGCATGGGCTACAGCGCGGTGATCACGCCGCCCGTCATCCTGCGCAATATGCTGGAAAATCCAGGCTGGTACACCGCGTATACGCCGTATCAGCCAGAAGTGTCGCAGGGCCGTCTTGAGGCGCTGCTCAACTTCCAAACTCTGACGCTGGATCTGACCGGTCTGGACATCGCTTCCGCGTCACTGCTGGACGAAGCGACCGCTGCTGCCGAAGCAATGGCGATGGCCAGGCGCGTTAGCAAACTGAAAACCGCCACCAAATTCTTCATCGCCGATGACATCCATCCACAGACGCTGGATGTGGTGCGCACCCGCGCAGAAACCTTTGGTTTTGAACTGATTATTGATCGTGCTGACAAGGCGCTGGATCACGATGATCTGTTCGGCGTGTTGCTGCAACAGGTGGGTACGCACGGTGAAGTGCACGATTACCGCTCACTGATTGCCGAGCTGAAAAGCCGCAAAGTGGTGGTGAGCGTAGCCGCAGATTTCATGGCGCTGGTGCAGCTAGAGGCGCCAGGCAAGCAGGGCGCAGATATCGTCTTTGGTTCTGCCCAGCGTTTCGGCGTGCCGATGGGTTACGGCGGACCACACGCCGCGTTCTTCGCCAGCCGCGACGAGCACAAACGCTCGATGCCTGGTCGCATTATTGGTGTATCGCGCGATGCCGCCGGGAACACCGCGCTGCGTATGGCGATGCAAACCCGCGAGCAACATATTCGTCGTGAGAAAGCCAACTCCAACATCTGTACATCGCAGGTGCTGCTGGCGAATATCGCCGGTCTCTACGCGGTGTATCACGGTCCGGTTGGCCTGAAACGCATTGCCTCACGTATTCACCGTCTGACCAGCATTCTGGCCGCGGGCCTGCAAAACGGTGGCCTGAAGCTGCGCCACAACAGCTGGTTCGATACGCTGACGGTTGAAGTGGCCGATAAAGCGGCGGTGCTGAACCGCGCGCAGAGCTTCGGCGTCAACCTGCGCAGCGATATCCACAATGCGGTTGGCATTACGCTGGATGAAACCACCGCCCGTGAAGATGTGCTGGCGCTGTTCGCCATTCTGTTGGGCGATGCGCACGGTCAGGACATTGATGCGCTGGATGCCGCTGTTGCTGCGGAAAACAGTGCGATTCCGGCTGGTCAGGTGCGTGAAAGCGCCTTCCTGACGCACCCGGTGTTCAACCGTCATCACAGCGAAACTGAGATGATGCGCTACATGCACAGCCTGGAGAAAAAAGATTTGGCGCTGAACCAGGCGATGATCCCACTCGGTTCGTGCACCATGAAACTTAACGCCGCGGCGGAGATGATTCCAATCACCTGGCCGGAATTTGCCGAACTGCATCCATTCTGCCCGGCTGAGCAGGCGTCGGGTTATCTGCAGATGATTGGCCAGTTGTCGCAATGGCTGGTGCAGTTGACCGGCTACGATGCGCTGTGCATGCAGCCCAACTCAGGTGCGCAGGGCGAATACGCCGGCCTGCTGGCGATTCGTCGTTACCACGAAAGTCGTAACGAAGGCGGCCGTAATGTTTGCCTGATCCCGAGCTCGGCGCACGGCACCAATCCGGCATCGGCGCAGATGGCGGGCATGTCAGTTGTGGTGGTGGCGTGTGATAAACAAGGCAACATCGATCTTGGCGATCTGCGTGAGAAAGCCGCGCAGGTGGGTGAGCAGCTGTCGTGCATCATGGTGACCTATCCGTCAACACACGGCGTTTATGAAGAAACCATTCGCGAGGTGTGCCAGATCGTGCATCAGCACGGCGGCCAGGTGTATCTCGACGGCGCCAACATGAATGCGCAGGTCGGTATCACCACGCCAGGTTATATCGGCGCGGATGTATCGCACCTTAACCTGCACAAAACCTTCTGTATCCCGCACGGCGGTGGCGGTCCGGGTATGGGGCCAATCGGTGTGAAAGCGCATCTGGCACCGTTCGTGCCGGGTCACAGCGTGGTGCAAATTGATGGCGTGCTGACGCAGCAGGGCGCGGTATCTGCCGCACCGTTTGGTAGCGCATCGATTCTGCCAATCAGCTGGATGTATATCCGTATGATGGGCGCAGAAGGTCTGAAGCAAGCGAGTTCGGTGGCGATCCTGAACGCCAACTACATTGCCAGCCGTCTGCAATCGGCCTATCCGATTCTGTATGCCGGCCGCGATGGCCGCGTGGCGCACGAATGTATTCTCGACATTCGTCCGCTGAAAGAGCAGACCGGTATCAGCGAGCTGGATATTGCTAAGCGTCTGATCGATTACGGGTTCCACGCACCAACGATGTCATTCCCGGTTGCGGGAACGCTGATGGTTGAACCCACGGAATCGGAAAGCAAAATCGAGCTGGATCGCTTTATCGATGCGATGCTGGCTATTCGCATGGAAATCGATCGCGTTGCCGATGGCGAATGGCCGCTGGAAGATAATCCGCTGGTGAACGCACCGCACACGCAGACAGAAATCGTCGGCGACTGGGCGCATCCGTATACCCGTGAGCTGGCCGTATTCCCGGCCGGTAGCGCCAATAAATACTGGCCGACGGTGAAACGTCTGGATGATGTATTTGGCGATCGCAATGTGTTCTGTTCGTGTGTACCAATGAGCGAATACCAATAATTTAGCCATCATACTTTGCGCCACAGCGGCGTTGGCTGCGCTCATTCACCCCGGTCACTTACTGATGTAAGCTCCCGGGGATGAATGAACTTGCCGCCTTGCTGTATCTCAAATTATTTAGGCTAAAGTAGCGGGTGATATTTATGAAAGGGCCGATTGTTCGGCCCTTTTTTGTGGAGGCAAAAATGGATCTGGCTTTGATTACCGGCGGTAGTCGCGGCATTGGACGCGCAACCGCACTATCGCTGGCGCAGGCGGGTTATCGCGTGGCGATCAACTATCGTCAGCGTGCAGCCGAAGCGGCAAGCGTGGTGGCAGAGATTGAAGCGCAGGGCGGTAGTGCGTTTGCGCTGCAGGCCGATATTGGCGATGAAGCGCAGGTCATACGTATGTTTGCCGAATTGGATCAGCAAAAGGGCGCGCTGCGAGTGCTGTTGAATAATGCCGGTATTTTGTTTACCCAATGTCGGGTGGAAGATCTGGATGCCGAACGTATTCAGCGCGTGTTCGCCACCAATGTCACCGGCACGTTCATCTGCTGTCGTGAGGCGGTAAAACGCATGGGCACGCATCATGGCGGCAAAGGGGGCGCCATCGTCAATGTGTCATCCGCTGCGTCACGTCTCGGTGCGCCAGGCGAATATGTGGATTACGCCGCCTCAAAAGGGGCGATGGATACGCTGACTAAAGGGTTGTCGCTGGAAGTGGCATCGCAAGGCATTCGTGTCAACAGCGTGCGACCTGGCCTTATCTATACCGACATGCACGCCGATGGCGGCGAGCCGGGTCGGGTCGATCGCCTGGCGAGCGCATTGCCAATGGGACGCGGCGGCCAGGCAGAAGAGATTGCTGCAGCAATTGCCTGGCTAGCGAGCGATGCCGCGTCATACGTGACGGGCACCTTTATCGATGCGGCTGGCGGACGATAATCACCAAGCCGGTATCAATACCGACCCCATAAAACAGTATCCGTGCGGAGTGTCGCCATGCATGGCGACCGATTCATTCAAACCCTCGCCTGTCACACCCACTCACAGATTTATTTTAGCGTACATGTGTACTCTGAAAATTATCCCGGTTACTCTGGTTGCTCAGAAATAGCACACTCGCTTTTTCCGTTGTTCAGGAATCCCCTCATGGTACAAACCCCAGTTCTTGCCCAGGGCTACTCATTGGCCGAAGAGATCGCCAATAGTATCAGCCACGGAATCGGCTGCATTTTCGGCATCATTGGCCTGGTGTTGATGTTGACGCAAGCCGTTGAATCCCAAGCTAACGTTACCGCGATCACCAGTTACAGCCTGTACGGCGGCAGCATCATTCTGCTCTATCTCGCCTCCACGCTGTATCACGCCATTCCCCATCAAAAAGCCAAATACTGGCTGAAGAAATTTGACCACTGCGCCATTTATCTGTTGATTGCTGGCACTTACACGCCGTTCTTGCTGGTGGGGCTCAATTCGCCGCTGGCACAGGGCTTAATGGTGGTGATCTGGAGCCTGGCGCTGGCCGGTATCCTGTTTAAAATCGCCTTTGCCCACCGCTTTGAAGCGCTGTCGCTGGTGACCTATCTCGGTATGGGCTGGTTGTCGTTGGTGGTGATTTATCAGCTGGCGATCAAACTGTCGCCGGGCGGGATTTGGCTGCTGGCTGCCGGTGGCATTGTCTATTCGCTAGGGGTGATATTCTACGTCTCGCGCCGTATTCCTTACAGTCACGCCATCTGGCACGGTTTTGTGCTCGGCGGCAGCGTGTTGCACTTCTGCGCGATTTATTTTTACGTGATGTAAGCTCAATCCAGGTCGCCGAAAATGGCGACCTTACGTGTTTAATACGGACCCGGCCCGCAATTATTCGGTTAATGAATACGGCAGCGGCTGAATGGTCAATTTGCCACTTTCGTCGCCTTCCACGTGCAATACGCTATCCGGCTCCAAATCATTATTCATCACCACCTGCACCCAAACGCTGCCGTCATCCAGCTGCACGCCGCTCAATACGGTGCCGGTGCGACGCCATTTATCGCCCATCTGCAGCTCCATCGAACCGCCAACCTCCGGCACTTTGCTGGCTTTACCTGCCAGCCAATAGAGTGCGCGTTTGTTCGCACCGCGGAATTTGGCGCGTGCCACCATTTCCTGGCCGGTGTAACACCCTTTTTTGAAGCTGATGGCATCCAGCGCCTGTAGGTTAGTGGCTTGTGGAATCAACTGCGCGCTGGTGGCGCTTTCAATCACCGGAATGCCCGCTTCAATATCCAGCGCCAGCCATTGCAGGCTGTCGTTGAACTGCGCTTCTCCCGCCAGTTTCTCTTTCAACGCATTCGCCTGTTCTGGCGTGGTCACCAGCAGGAAACGTTCGGCTGGCTGATCAAACCACAAAAGCGTGCTCTCACCTTGCTGTACTACCGGCGTTTCGGCATCCGGCAGTGTGCTGAATACGCCTGCCAGCGCGGCGCGCGCCTGGAAACCGGCAACGCCGAGCAGCACCGCTTCATCGTCAGCGACGAGGGTGACTTTGGCGAACACCGCGTATTTCTTCAGTTCGGTTAGCTGCTGCTCACGCAGGTTGCGACGCACCACGTAAGCGTAACCTTCGCTGCGATGGAACAGACGAATGTTGCTCCACATTTTGCCTTTGGCATCGCAGTGCGCGGCGGGACGATGCTGCGTCTCGCCCATCGCCGCGACATCCAGCGTCAACTGACCTTGCAGATAAGACGTGCTGTCGTTGCCTTGCACCTTAACCAGCGCCCATTCGTCGAGCGAAATCAGGGTTAAAGGCAGGCGTGACGATGCAGCAGGCTGGCGAGGTGGAAGGGTAAAAATCGACATGTCTCTTTCCTGATTAATGAGGTAATAGGTTGCAATGGTAAAAGAGCAGTGCGGCTTTGCAACCTGTTTACTGAATATGGCGCACAAATCGCGTGATACCCATTGCAAACTGGGGGATGTAACGCCGAGGTATTGCACAGGGTTAAGCACAGCGCCTGCAGCGAGAAAAAAAAGCAGGTACACTGAGCCCCACTGTTTTTAGTCATGGAACCTGAGACATGGAAATTAACGACAAAGCCCGCGTCCAATGGGCATGCCGTCGCGGCATGCTGGAGCTGGATATGGCTATCATGCCGTTTTTCAAATTTGAATATGATTCGCTGAACGACACCGATAAGCAGGTTTTTATCGCACTACTAAAGAGTGACGATCCCGATCTGTTCAACTGGTTGATGAATCACGGTGAACCGGTTGATCCCGAGTTCAAACGTATGGTGAAACTGATTCAGCAGCGTAACCGTGAACGCGGTCCGGTGGCAATGTGATCTGCGAGCGTCACGCAGTGCGCGCGCACTGAATGTGACGCTTTCTCTACTGTGCACCGGTTTGCTGCTGGCACTGGAGTGGCCTGACGCGTGGGCGTGGAGCAAAGCGCCGGTGTTAGTGCTGCTGCTGGCGGAGTGCTGGCGTAACGAGCGCCGTTTGGTTCAGCGCGTAGGTCATTTGGTGCTGGACGTGAAGGGCAATTGGCTGTGGCGCGGCGTGCGCTGGCGAGCGGAACGTAAGGCGGATTGGTTGCCGTATGGCGTTTTGCTGGTGCTGCGTAATCAGCAGGGAAAACGCTGGCGGCTGTGGTTAATGCATGACAACCTGCCGCCCGGTGAATGGCGCACGCTGCGCGCCTGCTGTTTTCTAAGGGATGGTCAAACGCTGCCTTAAAGCAGCGCTGCGGTTTCCGTCAGAATCTGTTCGCACCACTGCTCAATGCGCTCATCGCTCTGTTCGAACTGGTTAACATCGTCGAGCGCCAAACCGACAAACTGCGTGCCATCGGCGGTCAGCGGTTTTTTGCTGGTGAACTCATAGCCTTCCAGCGGCCAGTAACCCACAAACTGCACGCCCATCGGCTGCAGCAGTTCGTGCAGCATGCCCAGCGCATCAAGGAACCATTCGGCGTATTCGCCCTGATCGCCCATGCCGTACAGCGCCACGATTTTTCCGCGCAAATTCAGCGCCGGAATCTGTGGCCAAATCGCTTCCCAATCTTCCTGTAACTCACCGAAATCCCACGTCGGAATGCCGAGGATCAGCAAATCGTACTGCTCCATCAGCGACGGATCGTCATCTTTCAAATTGTGCAGCGTGACTAATTCTTCACCGATAAAGTCGCGAATCTTTTCCGCCGTCATCTCGGTGTAACAGGTGCTCGAACCATAAAACAAACCGATATTCATGCAATTAATGCTCTGTCTGAACCTGACTCGGGGGCAATTGTACCAGAAGCAGGCTACTTTCAGGCATAATGAGCACGATTTCACACGGGCGGAGAGTACAGTGCAGGACAGCGATCTGATCGAACAGTTTCTGGATGCGCTTTGGATTGAGCGTAATCTGGCGCAGAACACGCTCGCCTCTTACCGGCAGGATCTGCAAACGCTCACCGGCTGGCTGCATCACCACGATCGCACGCTATTAACGCTTGAAGCGCTTGATTTGCAGCAGTTTCTTGCCGAACGCGTTGAGGGCGGCTACAAAGCCACCAGCTCGGCGCGCACCCTCAGCGCCATTCGCCGCTTGTGCCAATATCTCTATCGGGAAAAAGTGCGCAGCGACGATCCCAGCGCGCTGCTGTCGGCACCGAAACTGCCGCAGCGTCTGCCGAAAGATCTCAGTGAAAACCAGGTCGAACGCTTGCTACAGGCACCGAGCATTGATGTGCCGCTCGAACTGCGCGACAAGGCGATGCTGGAGCTGCTGTACGCCACCGGTTTACGCGTAACGGAGTTGGTGGGTTTGACCATCAGCGATATCAGCCTGCGTCAGGGCGTGGTGCGCGTAATCGGTAAAGGCAACAAAGAGCGTCTTGTGCCGTTAGGTGAAGAAGCGGTTTACTGGATTGAATACTATATGGAACATGGTCGGCCGTGGCTGCTCAACGGGCAAACGCTGGACGTGATGTTTCCCAGCCAACGCGCGCAGCAAATGACGCGGCAGACCTTCTGGCATCGCATTAAACACTATGCGACCCTTGCCGGTATCGATAGCGAAAAGCTGTCGCCGCACGTGCTGCGCCACGCATTTGCCACACATTTACTGAACCACGGCGCCGATTTACGCGTCGTACAGATGTTGTTGGGCCACAGCGACCTCTCGACCACCCAAATTTATACGCACGTCGCCACTGAGCGCCTGCGTCTGTTACATCAACAGCATCATCCGCGCGCTTGAGATGCGGTAACAAGGATTTAAGATGAAAAAGCAGCTAACGATGCTGGCTCTGCTGGTCAGTGCATTCACTGGATTGGCGCATGCCGATGACAACGCTATTCAGCAAACGCTGAAAAAACTGGGATTGCAGCAGGCTGAAATCCAGCCGTCCCCGCTGCCGGGTATTAAAACGGTGCTGACCGAAAGCGGCGTGCTTTACGTCTCCGAAGACGGCAAGCACATGATTCAGGGCCCGCTGTATGATGTCAGCGGCACCCAACCGATCAACGTTACCAACCAGCTGCTGGATAAAAAAGTTACTGCGCTGGCGCCAGACATGATTGTCTATAAAGCGCCGAAAGAGCAGCACGTCATCACCGTGTTCACCGACATCACCTGTGGCTACTGCCGCAAGCTGCATGAGCAGATGGCCGACTACAACGCGCTCGGCATCACCGTGCGCTATCTGGCCTTCCCGCGTGAAGGTCTGAATGGTCAGGTAGAAAAAGCCATGCGCGCCATCTGGTGCAGCGCCGATCGTAACAAAGCTTTCGATGCAGCAATGAAAGGCGATGCGCCGCAGATGGATGCGCCAGCGACCTGCAAAATCAATATCGAGCAGCAGTACAAACTCGGCATCCTGTTTGGCATTCAGGGTACGCCAGCCATTCTCACGGATAGCGGCATGATGATTCCTGGCTACCAGGGACCGCAAGAGCTGAAGCAGGTGCTTGACGGCCAGAAGCGTGGCGGTTAACGCACAGTGATTCATTCTGTTGAATTGCGTCGGCGCGAAGCCGAGACCGAAGCCAGCTTACCCGCTGATTTGCCCCCTTTGCTGCGCCGCTTGTATCTGCAACGCGGCGTGAAAGAGGCGATGGAACTGGAGCGCGGCGCTAAACATCTGCTGCCGTGGCAAACGCTGGGCGGCATCGAAGCCGCCGTAACGTTGCTGCATCAGATGCTGCTGGCGGGCAAACGTATCGTGGTGGTGGGCGATTTCGATGCCGATGGCGCCACCAGCACCGCGTTAACCGTGCTGGCGCTGCGCAGCCTCGGCGGTAATGTGGATTATCTGGTGCCAAACCGTTTCGAAGATGGCTACGGTTTGAGTCCGGAAGTGGTCGAGCAGGCTAAAGCGCGCGGTGCGGAGATGATCCTCACCGTCGATAACGGCATCTCATCACATGCCGGAGTGGATACCGCGCATCAGCACGGCATTCCGGTGCTGGTTACCGATCACCACTTGCCGGGCGAAACCTTGCCCGCCGCCGAAGCGATTGTTAATCCGAACCTCAACGACAGCGAATTCCCCTCACGTTCGCTGGCGGGTGTTGGCGTGGCCTTCTATCTGATGCTGGCGCTGCGTGCGCACCTGCGTCAGCAAAACTGGTTTAGTGAGAGCCGAGCCGAGCCAAATCTGGCGGAGCTGCTGGATCTGGTGGCGCTGGGCACCGTGGCCGATGTGGTGCCGCTGGATGCCAACAACCGCATTCTGGTGTGGCAAGGTTTGAGCCGTATTCGCGCGGGCAAATGCCGTGCCGGGATTCGCGCGCTGCTGGAGATTGCCAACCGCGATGCGCGCCAACTCGCCGCCAGCGATCTCGGTTTTGCCGTGGGCCCGCGCCTGAATGCTGCCGGTCGTCTGGATGATATGTCAGTCGGCGTGGCGCTGCTGCTCACCGAAGATATTTCCCAGGCGCGCATGCTGGCGAATGAACTCGATGCGCTGAATCAGACGCGTAAAGAGATTGAGCAGGGCATGAAGAGCGAAGCGCTGGCGCTGTGCGATGAGCTGGAGCGTCAGCATACCGATCTGCCGCTTGGACTGGCGTTCTACCATCCCGAGTGGCATCAGGGCGTGGTGGGGATTCTGGCGTCGCGCCTGAAAGAGCGCTTCCATCGCCCGGTGATCGCTTTCGCCCCCGCCGGAGACGGCACGCTGAAAGGTTCGGGCCGCTCAATTGCGGGTTTGCATCTGCGCGATGCGCTGGAGCGTCTCGACACGCTGTTCCCAGGCTTAATGATCAAATTTGGTGGTCACGCCATGGCGGCCGGATTGTCACTGGAAACCGCGAAGTACGAGGAGTTCCGTGCGCGATTTGCCGCGTTGATTGATGAGTGGCTGGATGGCGAAGCGTTGCAGGGCGTGATTTGGTCGGACGGCGAACTGCATGCGCAGGAGTTTACCCTGCATACTGCCGAAATGCTGCGCGAGGCCGGTCCGTGGGGCCAGGCATTCCCGGAACCCGTGTTCGATGGCAAGTTCAAGCTGTTACAACAGCGGTTAGTGGGCGAGCGTCATTTGAAAGTGATGGTCGAGCCGCTCGGCGGCGGCCCGCTGTTGGATGGGATTGCCTTCAACGTGGATACCACGCTGTGGCCAGACAGCAGCGTGCGTCAGGTGCAGCTGGCCTATAAGCTGGATATCAACGAATACCGTGGCAATCGTTCGGTGCAATTGATCATCGATCACCTTTGGCCGCTGTAGTTCACTACCAAAACGCGCAATGCATCGCGCCGCTACCTGTGCACGTATCCGTAGCGGCGCGATTTATCGCGCTCAGTTGACCGGTTAAACGTTTATCAGAAACTCACATCCACACCGCCGCGCAGCACTTTCTCGTCACCGCGATCGGCGAAGTGCTGATCGGCGCGCAGGAACAGGCGCGCGCGTGACGTCTGCGCCACATCCAACCGCACACCTAACCACTGCGAGCGGCGATCGAGCTGCATACCGGGAATCGTGAAGCGGTTCTGGTCATCGCCAAATCCGCCCCAGCGCGCGCTGACATCCATCGACGGATTGTTGAATGCGTACTGATATTCGCCATACAGACTCAGCATGCTCCACAATCCAGCCGACCAATCCTGCCGTGCGCTGATACTCAAACCGCTATAACCGACGCTGCGTCGATAGCTGTCGCCGTCGCCGCTTAGACCAAACGCGCTGCCCTTATCCTCAAACGCACCGGTATCCAGCCCGGTTTCACGCCAGCCGAGATAGGGTTCGAGGCGATAATTCTCCTCAATTGTCCAGCGATAGCCGCTTTGCAGCGCCGCCTGCCAGCTGTTGCTGCTGGTGGTCGATGACACCGGCGAAGCTTCATCCAGCAACACCAGACGCTTTAACTCATCGCGACCATGTTGATAGCTGAGATTGCCCTGCAGATACCATGCTGGCGTCAAATCGTAGCGGCCATACAGCATCGCGCCTTGCAGGCGATTACGGCTGGTGCCGCCGGTTTGGTCGTAGGTTGAGTCGATCTGATTCTGCGTCCAGGCCACGCCCACGCGCAGACCAGAAATGCCCAAATCGCTATCCACGCCCAATGCGGTAAGCGTGTTGCGGTAATCGGTGCCGAGGTAGCCCGCTTGATCCAGTGAACCGCGCAGTTGACCGCTCTCCAGCCAGAAACCGTAACGATTGTCAGCGCTGGCATCGGCGATACGGTTACTCAACAGGCGGCTTTGATAATCCAGCGCGTTAAACAGTACCGCGTTGCTGGAAGCGTGCGCCTGACCGGAAAGTGAATTGATGGCGGCCTGCGCACTGCGGGCATCTGCCAGCGACTGAAACGCTCCTGCTGCGCCCAGCGCTGACTGCTGCGCACTGCTCAGTGAACCCTGTTGCTGCCAGCTGTCCGCTACGCTAAACGCCTGCTCCAGATTCGCGGCCGTTTGCTGAGTGCTGGCGCTGTTCATGCCCAGCGCTGCCGCTACTGCTGCGGTATTTTTACGCGTCAGCTGGCCAGTGACGCTGTTAGCGTTGTAGCTGACCGAACCGTCGAGAAAAATGCCAGTATTGACCTGACTGAACTGGCCGCTAACGCCCGCATCGCTGGTCAGCAGCGTTTCCTGCTGTTTCACCACATAAGTTGATGAGGGTGGCGCGAGGTTCAGCGTGCCGTCCAGCGTCGAGTGGCCCGCTACACGCAGCGGGCTGTTTAACGCGATATTGAGCACGCCATTACTGCGTTGCTGGTAATCGCCTTGCACCTGCAAACCGCCGTTGACCGTTCCCTGATTGAGTAAGCTGCCGCCAATCACACCGCTGCCACCTAAAGTGCCACTGCCGCTGACGTTGGCACTGCCCGCAATCGCACCCTCAATCAGCAACGTATTGGCGGCAACGCTGGTCTGGCCGAGGTAACTGTTGTTAGCGGTTAACCGTAGCACGCCGCCATTATTGGCGCCGTCGAGTATCAGGCCACGATCCCCGCTGATGGCATTCGAGAAGACATAGCTACCCGCATCCAGGCTGGCGTGAAAATCATTGGCCCAGAACATTGCCGGACCGTTGAGCGCTTTCGCCTGGTTGAGATCGCCCCAGCCGAAGGTGTTGTTGTAAGGCCGCCCGTTGGCGCTATCCGCAGCGCCTGCGTAAGCATCACTGCGATAAGTGGCGGTGGTCAGCAACGTTTGCTGCAGGTTGTAGCCGCTCATCCACGGAAAGCGCTGCAACACTTGCGAAGCGGCCGCAGCGGCGCGCGGCGCGGCAAACGAGGTGCCGTAGCTACGCGCATTTACCCAGGTACCATCGGCGTTCTGAAAGCGATAATCGGTGTATCCCGGTGCGCTCAGGCACCATGCCGCGGCGTTACCACAGGCATCAAACGGCCCGGTTAACGCCGCGCGGTTCGCCGTGTCGTATGAGGTGCTGTCCATCACGCCGGTAACGGCCAGCATATTCTTTTGCAACGCGCTGTCCTGATAAATCAACGGCAGCTGCGCGTTAGGGGACGGTGTTGCAGTGCCGCCATTGCCGGTGATCACCACCGCCAAACCGTTAGCGGCCGCAATCTCACGCATGCTTTGCACCAGCACCTGATAGTGCGGCTGCGCATCGGATAGTGCCTGTGCGGAGGTTAAGCGCTCTTTGGAGGCATACGACATATTGAAAACCCGCACGCCTTGGCTCAGCAGGCCGCTCACCGCACGGGCGGTATCGTCGTATTGAAAGATATTGTTCTGCGATGCCTGCGCCACATACAGTGTGCTGCCCGGCGACAGGCCTAATAACGTCAGCGCCACCACGGTGCCGTGACCGTTAATGCCCTGATTATCATTCAAACTACTGCCGCCGCCGACGTAGCTGGTGAACTGCACGTTGGCGTAATTGATTTCACTGCGATCGGGCGATAACCCTGAATCAATAATGCCGACTTTGCTGACATTGCCTGAAGCGCTGGGCTGAGCTGGCGTGGGTGTCTCAGGCGTGCCGGTGGTGGGCGAGGTTGCCGCGCTACCGCCACCTCCGCCGCCGCCACCACCTCCGCAGGCGACAAGTAACAAAGGCATTAACAAGGCAAGCAGGCGCGGTGAAGTGCGCAAACCGGGAATAAACATCGATACTCCTTCATGTCTCTCAGGACATGTTGTGCCCGCTCACGTTTACGGGCGCTGATTACTGTGTCATTCCCTGTCGAAGCTGCGCATTCCTGGCGATCGTGGTGACAAACGGTCTGGACGTCAGTGATGTCCATCGGGGGGATAGTCACTGAGCAAAATGATAAAAGGGCGCTAATAAATCGATAGGCTGAATATCAGCTGCTTAATGGCGTTATTTGAGACGTGTCTGCTTTCTTGCAGGAAATTTCTCACAAGACAATTCTTAATGATTTATCGTTATAAATCATGATCTTTAATGACGTCATCTGGCGCCAATTGCCTAATTTTTGCAGGAAAACTCCTAAGAAGGTTCTGAAGGCGAGGTATTTGCGGGGGTGTTTGGGAAAGCGTAGCTGGTAAAGCTTTCCAGAAGGATAAGAACTTTTTTTCTTACGGCGGAGGCGCGCTCACTCAGGCGGCGTGCAATGCTACAAAGTGCGCACACTTTCGGGTAAACTAGCGCGTTAGTTTTTATCTCCTTTCACCGAATCGTCAAAAAAGACTGAAAAGCCATGTTTGAAATTAATCCGGTCAAAAATCGTATCCAGGACCTCAGTGAGCGCAGCGACGTTCTTCGGGGGTATCTTTGACTACGATGCCAAGAAAGAACGCCTCGAAGAAGTAAACGCCGAGCTGGAGCAGCCTGACGTCTGGAACGAACCTGAGCGCGCGCAAGCGCTGGGTAAAGAACGTGCTTCACTGGAAGCGGTAGTGGAAACCTTAGATCACATGACGCAAGGCCTGGAAGATGTGCAGGGCCTGCTGGATCTGGCGGTGGAAGCTGACGACGAAGAGACTTTCAACGAAGCGGTTGCCGAGCTTGATGCACTGGAAGTGAAGCTGGGCGAACTGGAATTCCGTCGTATGTTCTCAGGCGAATATGACAGCGCCGACTGCTACATGGATATTCAGGCCGGTTCCGGCGGCACCGAAGCGCAGGATTGGGCCAGCATGCTGCTGCGCATGTATCTGCGCTGGGCGGAAGCCAAAGGCTATAAAACCGAAATTATTGAAGAGTCAGACGGTGAAGTGGCCGGAACCAAATCCGCCACCATTAAAATCATCGGCGACTACGCGTTTGGCTGGCTGCGTACCGAAACCGGCGTTCATCGCCTGGTGCGTAAGAGCCCGTTCGATTCCGGCGGCCGTCGTCATACCTCATTCAGTTCGGTGTTTATCTACCCGGAAGTGGATGACAACATCGATATCGATATCAATCCTGCCGATCTGCGTATCGACGTTTACCGCGCCTCCGGTGCGGGTGGCCAGCATGTTAACAAAACCGAGTCTGCAGTGCGTATTACCCACTTGCCGACCAACATTGTGGTGCAGTGCCAAAACGACCGTTCACAGCACAAGAACAAAGATCAGGCCTTCAAGCAGTTACGCGCCAAGCTGTACGAATATGAGATGCAGAAGAAAAACGCGGATAAGCAGGCAGCGGAAGATAACAAATCTGATATCGGCTGGGGCAGCCAGATCCGTTCTTATGTTCTCGACGATTCACGCATCAAGGATCTGCGTACCAGCGTAGAAACCCGCAACACCCAAGCGGTGCTGGATGGCGATATTGATCGTTTTATTGAAGCAAGTTTAAAAGCAGGGCTATAAGGAACCGACATGTCTGAACAACAACCGCAGAGCGCTGATGCCGCCCTTGAGTTAAACAACGAACTGAAAGCGCGTCGCGAAAAACTCAGCGCGCTGCGTGAAAAAGGCGTGGCGTTTCCTAACGATTTCCGCCGCGATACCACGTCCGATGTGCTGCACGCCAGCTATGACGCGAAAGAGAATGAAGAGCTGGAAGCGCTGGGCGTTGAAGTGAGCGTGGCCGGTCGTATGATGACGCGCCGCATCATGGGTAAAGCGTCATTCGCGACCCTGCAGGATGTCGGCGGCCAGATTCAGATCTACGTCTCACGCGACGATCTGCCAGAAGGCGTCTACAACGAGCAGTTCAAGAAATGGGATCTCGGCGATATCCTCGGTGCGCGCGGTAAGCTGTTCAAAACCAAAACCGGTGAGCTGTCGATCCACATCACTGAGCTACGTCTGCTGACCAAAGCGCTGCGTCCGCTGCCGGACAAATTCCACGGCCTGGCCGATCAGGAAACCCGTTATCGTCAGCGTTATCTCGATCTGATCTCCAACGACGATTCGCGCAAAACCTTTAAAATTCGCTCACAAATCATGGCTGGCATTCGTCAGTTCATGGTTAACCGCGACTTTATGGAAGTGGAAACCCCGATGATGCAGGTGATTCCGGGCGGCGCATCTGCGCGTCCGTTCATCACCCATCATAATGCGCTCGATATCGATATGTACCTGCGTATTGCGCCAGAGCTGTATCTGAAGCGTCTGGTGGTTGGCGGTTTTGATCGCGTGTTCGAGATCAACCGTAACTTCCGTAATGAAGGGATTTCGCCACGCCATAACCCAGAGTTCACCATGATGGAACTCTATATGGCGTATGCGGATTACAAAGATCTGATCGAACTGACCGAAAGCCTGTTCCGTACGCTGGCGCAGGATGTGCTGGGCACCACGGAAGTGCCGTATGGCGATCACAGCTTCGATTTCGGTAAGCCGTTCGAGAAGCTCACCATGCGTGAAGCGATCAAGAAATACCGTCCGGAAACTGACCTGAGCGATCTGGAAGACTTTGATAAAGCGGTAGCGATTGCCCAATCACTGCACATCAAAGTTGAGAAGAGCTGGGGCCTGGGCCGCGTCGTTACAGAGATCTTCGAAGAGACCGCTGAAGCGCACCTGATTCAGCCAACCTTCATCACCGAATACCCGGCTGAAGTATCACCGCTGGCGCGTCGTAACGACGAGAACCCGGAAATCACTGACCGCTTTGAGTTCTTCATCGGCGGCCGTGAAATCGGTAACGGCTTCTCAGAGCTCAACGATGCAGAAGATCAGGCTGAGCGTTTCCTGCAGCAGGTGAATGCGAAAGAGTCTGGCGATGACGAAGCGATGTTCTACGACGAAGACTACGTCACCGCGCTGGAACACGGCCTGCCGCCAACCGCTGGTTTGGGTATTGGTATCGACCGTATGGTGATGCTGTTCACCAACAGCCACACCATCCGCGACGTGATCCTGTTCCCGGCACTGCGCCCGACCGGTAAGTAGTATTTCGCCGCAGTCCCCCATCCCGGTCCGTGCTCGCTGTCCCCCTCCTCGGTCCTCCCCCATGAATGGGGGAGGAAGATGCTGCAAAATGTGAGTTCTGAAGCTGCATGTGGCAGCATCTCCTTCCCCCGCTAGCGGGGGAAGGCCGGGATGGGGGACAGCCAGCACATTCCCCCCAATACAAAATTCCTGATGACAACCCGGCACGCTCTGTGCAGGATGGTTTTTTTCTTTTTCAGGGAATCAGCATGAGTGCAAAAGCGGCAACGTTAGAGGGCCGGATTCGTCAGCACTGGGATCAACTCTCCAGCCACGAGCAGCGACTTGCCGATGTGCTACTCGCCGCACCAGGCCAGTTAGCCATGAACACCGCCACCGAACTGGCACACAGCGCGGGCGTGTCCAAAGCCACCACCACGCGCTTCTTCCGCCATCTCGGCTATGAAAGTTATGAAGCCGCACGTCGCCAGGCGCGTGACATGCAAAGCAGCGGTTCACCGCTCTATCTGCAACCGGCACCCAGCGCGTCGCCGTTGGCGAGCATCATGCAGCAGCATCTGGAAAGAGAGATCGCCAACCTGGTCAACAGCTATCGCACGCTGGACAGCGAACAGCTGCAGCAGGCGGTCAGCGCCATCAGCCAGGCGCGTCGCGTGGTGGTAATGGGTTGGCGCCACAGCCAAACCATCGCGCATCTGATTTATCGTGACCTGATCCATATTCACTCCGATGTGCGTCTGCTGCCGCGTCCCGGCGATTCGCTGGCGGAACATGTAGCGGCGTTGACCGCCGAGGATGTGGTGATCTGCGTCGGTCTGCGTCGTCGCATGCCCGCGCTGGAGGCGGCGATGAACGCGCTGGCCGAGCGCAATGTGCCGATGTTGTATATCGCCGACGTGCTCTCCGGCAAACCGGCGCGCCATGCGCAGTGGGTAATCCGCTGTCACACCGACAGCAGCCTGATTTTCGACAGCACCGCCGCGCTCTCTGGCGTGTGTAACCTGCTCTGTTCACTGGTGGCCCGGCAAATGGGTAAAGCCAGCAACGATCATCTCGCGCAAATCGAAGCGCTGCACCAATCCCTCGACGAACTGGAATAATGCGCCTTGCTGGCGCATTGTGCGCCAGAAAAATCACCAAAACGGTGCAATTCTGTCCAGTGCCCACCCATCCAATTATCCCCGTCTTACCGTGTGTGAAATCATAGAAACTAAAAATAAAAATTAAGAAACAAATGTTTCCATTTGATTTTATTAAATAAAATCTATTTTTTATCAGGTCTCCCTGCATGGTAGTGAAAAAGCTGGCACAAAATATGCTCATTAGAAAATGACATTTCACCAACACCAGGGAAACACCATAATGAAAAAAACAGCACTGCTGATTGCCGCACTTCTCTCTGTCGGCACCATGGCGCAGGCACAAGCCGATACGCTGGCCGACATCAAAAGCAGCGGCAAAATTACCGTCGGTATCGATCCAACCTTTCCTCCCTACGAATACACCGATGACAAAGGTGAGATCACCGGTTACAGCGTGGCGATCATGCAATCCTTTGCCAACGATCTCGGTGTGAAACTGGAGTTTCAGAAAACCGCCTTCAGTGGCATTCTGCCGGGCCTGATTTCGGGCTCTTTCAATGCCGAAGGTTCATCCCTCAACGTCACGGCGGAACGCGCGAAAAAAGTGCTGTTTACCGTGCCGTACAGCAAAACCGTCAACGGCGTGCTGGTGCGTGAAGCCGAAGCGAAAACCTTCAGCGGCAAAACCCTGAGTCCGGAAAGCTTGTCGGGTCTGCGCGGTGCGGTGAAAACCGCCAGCGTGCCAGAGCAGCTGCTGAAGGGCTTCAACGAGCAGTTGAAGAAGGAGGGTAAAAAACCGATCACCATCATCAATGTCGATTCACTCGATCAAACCGTCAGCACCTTGATGACCAAACGCGCCGACTTCGTTTATGACGACATCTCGGTACTCGCGCCGGTAGCAAAAAAATATGCCGGCAAAGTGGCGCAGGTGGGCGAAGTCGGCCCGTCGCAGTGGATGGGTTGGGCGACTCGCAAAGAAGATGGCAGCCTGAACAAAGCCATTAGCGACCACATCCTGGCGATGCAGAAAGATGGCGAACTGACCAAACTGCAGCAGCAATATCTCGGCACCACTTTTACCGTGCCCGCCAGCGACTTCATTCCGCAGGAGTAATTATGTGCCAGTCCAACCTGACGGTACCTGCCGGCTTTGGCAAAACCTTTCGCGTGCGCAAGGGCCAGTTTATTACCGTGATTGACAGCGAAGGGCAGCAGGCGGCCGATTTTGTCGCGGTCAATGCCAATGACCTGAACGAGAAGCTGTCGCCGGTGCACACGCGTCAGCAGCTGCGCTCGCTGTTCTTTAAGCCGGGCGACGCGCTGTGGTCGAGTGAAAACCGCCCGATGCTGCGCATTCTTGCCGACAGCATCGGCATCCACGACGCCAACGTGCCGGCCTGCGATCGCACCCGTTTCAGCATTGATTTCGGTGTCGAAGGGCATCGCAACTGCGTCGATAACCTGCTGGAGGGGATGAAGGCGTTTGGCGTCACCTACTTCTCGCTGCCGGAACCGTTCAACCTATTCCAGAACGGCCCGGTCACCGCCGATGGTCGCATGGAAGTGACCGATCCCAACAGCAAAGCGGGCGATAGCATCACCTTTGAAGCGCTGTGCGATCTGATCTGCGCGGTCTCATCCTGCCCGCAGGACATTATTCCCGGCAACGGCCTGCAGGTGACGCCAATCGACATCGTGGTCAGCGACCATTTTCACGCTCAGGAGATGAATCATGCTGTTAATGCGTGAAAGTTATCAGGAAACCGCCGTGCGCACGCTGGCTGAACCGGTGCAGGTTGCAGCGGGCAGCATCGGTTCGATTAGCGTGCTGCGCGGTCAGTTGCTGCGCATCACCGCTCAGGGTGATGGTGCGGTGGCTTCGCTGTTTGGCTTTAGCTTGGCCGATCCCGCCGTGTGGCTGTCGGTGCATCACACGCGGGTGTTTAGCAACAGCTACCTGCTCGGTTCCGGCATGCGTCTGGTGAACAACCTTCGTCGTCCGATGATGGTGCTGGGCAAAGACAGCGTGAAGCGTCACGACCTGCTGCTGCCGGCCTCCACCACGGCGTTTCTCGCTGAGCGCGGTTATCCGGGCGAAGGTTGCCTCGATGCGCTGCGCGGCGAGCTGGCGCGTCTGGGCATGGTGGTGCCGAAGCTGCCGGATCCCATCAACCTGTTTATGCACGTCAAGCTGACGCGAGAAGGCAAGATTCTGCCGGAAACCAACCTGACCCAAGCTGGCGACAGCATTACCTGTCGCGTGGTGATGGACACGCAGTTCATCGTCTCCGCCTGTAACACCGGCATTGAGGGCAACGATCGTCCCGCGCCGCTGCTGCTGTCGGTGGCGGAAAACCTGCACGACTTTAACGCGGAGTAACGCATGGGGCTGGATCAACAGGTAGTGGCCGCGCTGCCGGAACTCGGACACGGCCTGCTGATGACGCTGGTGCTCACCGTGCTGGCGTCATTAGTCAGCGTGGTGATGGGGCAGCTCGGCTGCTTCCTGCAGCTGCGTCGAGCCTGGATCTGGCGCGCCATCGGGCGTTGCTATGTCAGCGTGATGCGCGGAACGCCAGCGATTGTGCAGCTGTTTGTGGTGTTTTTCACCTTGCCGCGGCTGGGATTGGGCGGTCAGCCGATGCTGGCGGCGGTGATTGCCATTGGCCTCAACAGCGGCGCGTACGTGGCGGAAATCCTGCGCGTGAATCGCAGCCTGGTGACGCGCGGACAGCTGGAAGCGTCGCGCACGCTGGGTCTGAGCCGCCTGCTGACGTGGTGGTACGTCATCAATCCCCAAGTGATGCGCGCCAGTCTGCCGATGCTGGTGAATGAATTCACCATTCTGCTGAAAACCACGCCGCTGGCGTCGGTGGTGGCGCTCACTGAACTGACCTACGCCGGACAGATCGTCATCGCCCGCACCTACGAAGCCACGCAGGTGCTGCTGCTGGTGGCGGCCGGTTATCTGCTGATCGCCATGCCGTTAATTGCGGCGGCGCGTCGTTTAGAAGCGAAGCGGAGGTTAGCGTAATGGATTGGCAGGCAATTATCACCTCTCTGCCGTCGCTCGGTGACGGCCTGCTCGCCACCTTGCAGCTTTGTCTGGTGGCGGCGCTCTGCTCGCTACTGTGGGGCGCGCTATTGGCCGTGCTGCTGATGCGTGCCTCGCGGTTCTGGCTGCGTTTGCTCAATCTTTACAGCGGCTTAACCCTCGCGCTGCCGCTGCTGGTGGTGATCTATCTGCTCTATTTTGTGTTGCCGGAATATGACATCACGCTGTCGTCGCCGGTGGTGGGCGTGCTGGCATTGACGCTCTACTACGCGCCTTACATTGCGCAGGTGATCCGCTCGGCGATTGATGCGCTGCCGCAAGGGCAGTGGGAAGCGTGCCGCGTGTTGGGCCTGAGCCGCAGCGAACAACTGCGTGACGTGGTGCTGCCGCAAACGCTGCCGCAGATGTTGTCGCCGCTGGTCGGGCTGATGATCGGGTTGATTAAAGACTCCGCGCTGCTGTCGATTGTCTCGGTGCAGGAGTTTATGTACGCCGCCAAACAGGCGATTTCGGATACCTACGCGCCGCTGGAGATCTATCTCACGGTGGCGCTCTGTTACTGGCTGCTCAACAGCATCATCGACTGGCTGGCGCGCGGCCTTGAATCTCGCATGACGCGTTATCGTCGTGCCATGCAGCATTAATCAGGAGAACAACATGTCGGCTGAATTTCAGCATCGCGAAGCGGTGATCATCCCGGCACGCTACGGTAAAGCGGTGCGCCTGAAGAGAGGTGAAGCGGTGCAGGTGATTAACCTGCACGGCACGCAGGTGGTGGATTGCTGGGCGTACAACGCTGAGGATGTGAGTGAATATATGTGTATGGAGGCGACGCGCGTGTGGAATCAGCGTCTCAATCCCAAAGTGGGCGACAGCTTTATCACCAGCCAGCGCCATCCGATTTTGACGCTGGTGGCGGATACCTCGCCAGGCGTGCACGACACCTTTATGGCGGCCTGCGATGCGCGTCGTTATGAGCTGCTCGGCTGCACCGAACCGCATCGCAACTGCCATGACAATCTGTTTGAAGGCATGCGTGAGCTGGGCGTGACGCTGCCGCATGGCAATCTGGCCTCGTTTAATATCTTTATGAATATTCAGGTGCAGCCGGATGGCATCACGCTGAAGACGCTGCCGGTGGTGACGAAGCCGGGTGACTATATTGTGCTGCGCGCCGAGATGGACTGTTTTGTGGCGTTTTCCGCCTGTCCGCAGGATATCGTCAGCATTCAGGGGCAGGGCGACAACACCCCGCGCGATGCCGAACTGCGTATCCTGACCAGCGGTTTCCCGCAGGTGCAGGTGCAGGGGGCGTGGGTTCCGGCTTGACTGTGCACGCTGTCCCCCATCCCGGCCTTCCCCCATGAATGGGGGAAGGAGACGCTGCCACATGCAGCTTCAGAACTATCATATTGCAGCATCTTCCTCCCCCATTTATGGGGGAGGACCGAGGAGGGGGACAGCCAGCACCGACCGAGGAGGGGGACAGCCAGCACCGACCGAGGAGGGGGACAGCAATCACCGACCGAGGAGGGGGACAGCCAGCACCGACCGCCAGCACCGACCGAGGAGGGGGACAGCCAGCACGATCTAAGACTTCACCACCCCATCCAGCCACGCCTGAAAGCGTGCGTACGGTACATACAGCGCCACATTCTTAAACAGCGTTTTGCCGCTTTTATTGTCATCAATCTGGCTGCTGTAACCGACAATCACCCCAGCCAGCGTATCATCGCTGGCGTTATACACCGCGCCGCCGGACATGCCTTTCACCACGCCGGCATTGGCCGCCACCACCACACAGCTGGCTTTGTTCCAGTCATTCGCCAGCGTGGTATTGATCAGATTCTTGCCGCTCGACGCCACCGGCATCGCCGAAATAAAGCTGTAACCATACAGATTCACGTCGTCGCCGATATGGCTATTGCGGAACGGCGGCGGCAAATTGGCTTCGCTGTTTTTGTGGTACACCACAGCGATATCGCATTCGGGATGCCAGGCTTTCACCCGATAGAGTGAATACTTCGCCACGTGGGCCGCCGTCAGGCTGTATTCGGGCGTGAGAGGAATGGTGGTGCCAAGCGCACCAATGCCCAGCACCGTTGGAATGCCGGTGACGGTCATATCGACGCGTTTTGCTGCTTCTTTGCTGTATTCGTAATGCCCAACAGAGCAGCCGCTTAGGCAGCCAACCGTTAGCGCGATGAGCCATCGCATACGCTTTCCCCTCGATTTTTGACACCCCATAACCGGGCAATCCATTGAGGTATCGGCAGTGCACGTCCATCCTTTACTGTTTGATTTTGCGCCAAAAGCTGACTCACTGTGATAACGATCACATCCTTCTCAAGCGTAGCGCGGAAACCTCCATCTGTCTCAATGGTTAGTCAGTGACATTTTCGCGCGCAGGGATTATTGCTACAGGCGCAAAATAGTCTTGCGGCGCGCAGGGTGGTTGGCATGGAAGGGCTATGCTTTAATAACAATGTGACGCAGTTCAAATTTTAATAAGCGTCTGTTGTCACCGTACTGCGTTCGCAGTGCGGCCCGCCTGCAAAAAATTATTGGGAGAGTATGTTATGCCTGTTGCATTACTGGCGCTGGCGCTGAGTGCGTTCGCCATCGGCACCACGGAATTCGTCATTATGGGATTGCTGCCCGAGGTGGCGGGCGATCTGCAAGTGACCATTCCTTCTGCGGGATGGCTGATCAGCGGCTACGCGCTGGGCGTTGCTATTGGCGCGCCGATCATGGCGTTGCTGACCGCCAAACTGCCGCGTAAACGTACTCTGATTCTGCTGATGATCATCTTCATCATCGGTAACGTGCTCTGTGCATTGGCCTACACCTACAACCTGCTGATGCTGGCGCGTGTGGTGACGGCGCTGTGTCACGGTGCGTTCTTCGGCATCGGTGCAGTGGTGGCGGCGAGCCTGGTCGCACCAGGTAAACAAGCTTCTGCCGTGGCGCTGATGTTCACCGGTTTGACGCTGGCCAACGTGCTCGGCGTGCCGCTCGGCACCTGGTTTGGTCAGATGTTTGGCTGGCGCGCTACCTTCTGGGGCGTGGCGATCATCGGCATCTTCGCCTTTATCGCGCTGATGGTGAGCCTGCCGACCAACAAAGAAGAGAAGCCGGTGCATCTGGCAAGTGAAATCAGCGCGCTGGCCAACGGCAAACTGTGGCTGTCGCTGCTGATGACGGTATTCTTTGCGGCGGCGATGTTTGCGCTGTTTAGCTACATTGCCCCGCTGCTGTTGCAGGTGACCGGTATCTCGGATCGAGGTGTTAGCTGGACGCTGTTCCTGATTGGCGCGGGTCTGACCGTCGGCAACATCCTCGGCGGCAAGCTGGCCGACTGGAAAGTGTCGTTCAGCCTGATCCTCAGCTTTGTGCTGATTGCAGTGTTCTCGCTGCTGTTCAGCTGGACCAGCCATGCGCTGTGGCTGGCGGAAATCACGCTGTTCCTGTGGGCGATGGCGACCTTCGCCACCGTGCCGGGCTTGCAGATTAACGTGGTGCGCCACGGCAAAGATGCGCCGAATCTGGTCTCTACGCTGAATATCTCCGCCTTCAACGTCGGCAATGCGCTCGGCGCGTGGGTCGGTGGCGCGGTGATCGAGAAAGGGTACGGCCTGACGTCGGTGCCGGTTGCCGCTGCTGCGCTGGCCGCGGTCGGACTGGTGATCTGCCTGATCACCTTCCGCAAAGCGGGCGGGCAGGGCGAAGCGGTCAACGCTTAAGCCAGCCGCTCGGCAATACGTTGTGGAAACGCCGCCACGTGCCGTTGCAGGTGGTCGCAGAAGTGATCGACCAGCGCCGAAGCCGGTCGATGCTGCGGCCGCACCAGACTGACGGTGAAGGGCACGGCAATACTGAAGCGACGCATCACCACACCGCTGTCGGCGTAATCCAGCGCCGTCAGCGGATTCACAATCGAAATCCCCACGCCCGCGCGCACCATCGCGCACACTGACGCCGCACTGTGCGTCTCCAGCACCAGACGACGCTCCACATTCTGCTCATGAAACAGGGAATCCAGCAGCTGGCGATAGCTATCGCTGCGCGAGAGGCTGACGTAGTTTTCACCGTGGAAATCCTGCGGCGTCAGCACCTCGCGCTGACACAGCGGATGCTGTGGCGGCAGCACGCACACTTCGTCACAGGTCAGCAGCGGCAAGCGTTCGGTGCCCGCCGGTGCGTGTTGGGTTTCGGTCAGGCCGAGATCGTAACGCTGTGCCGACAGCCACTCTTCCAGCAACGGCGACTCCTGCGGAATGATATTCAGGCTGACCTGCGGATAGCGCTGAAGAAAGGGCTGCAGCAGCGGCGGCAACAGCGACTGCGAAAACACCGGCAGGCAGGCGATCGACAATTCACCCTGACGAAACTGACGCAATCCTTCGGCGGCATCCATGATGCGATCTAGCCCGTACCACGAGCGCTGCACCTCTTCGTACAGCCGCAAGCCTTGCACCGTGGGCTGCAGGCGGCCGCGCACCCGTTCGAAAAGCTGCAGGCCGAGCTGCTGCTCAAGGCGCGCCAGTTCGCGGCTCACCGTGGGCTGCGAAGTATGCAGCAGCGTCGCCGCCTGCGTCAGGTTGCCGCTGGTCATCACCGCGTGAAAAATTTCGATATGTCGCCAGTTAATTTTTGCCATTGTCTCCTCCAGATAACCCATATCATATTTGTATAGACGTCGCTAAAACAGATATTTTTCTGAATTGATGCGCTGTGGCTAAATAGCCTCAATGACACAGGAGAATTGACATGCCACGCCCACTCAATAACAGCGAAACCGCGTTAACTGCCGCCAACTTACTGCCGCTGGCGCAGCGTTATGCCGGCCCATTCTGGGCTTATGATGCGGCGATTATTCAGCAGCGCATTGCGCAGCTCGGCGCCTTCGACGTGGTGCGTTTTGCGCAGAAAGCCTGCTCCAACATTCACATTTTGCGTCTGATGCGTGCGGCGGGCGTCAAAGTCGATTCGGTATCGCTGGGTGAAATCGAGCGTGCTATTGCCGCCGGTTATCAGCCGGGCGTCGAAGATATCGTCTTCACCGCCGATGTGTTTGATCAGCCAACCCTGACGCGTATCGCCGAGCTGAAAGTGCCGGTCAATGCCGGTTCGGTGGATATGCTGCATCAACTGGGCGAGGTGTCACCGGGCCACGCGGTGTGGCTGCGCATCAATCCGGGTTTTGGTCACGGCCACAGCCAGAAAACCAACACCGGCGGTGAGAACAGTAAACACGGCATCTGGCACAGCGATCTGCGGCTGGCGCTGGCGGCGATTCAGCAGCACGGCCTGCGTCTGGTCGGCCTGCATATGCACATCGGTTCCGGCGTGGATTATGGCCATCTGCAGCAGGTGTGTGACGCGATGGTCGATCAGGTGGTGGCATTTGGGCAGGATTTGGAAGCGATTTCTGCCGGTGGCGGTTTGTCGATTCCGTATCGTTTTGACGAAGAAGCCATTGATACCCAGCACTATTACGGCTTGTGGAACGACGCGCGCGAGCGTATCGCTGCGCACCTCGGTCACCCGGTGAAACTGGAGATCGAGCCAGGTCGCTTCCTGGTTGCTGAATCGGGCGTGCTGGTGTCACAGGTTCGCGCGGTAAAAGAGATGGGCAGCCGTCACTTTGTGCTGGTCGATGCCGGTTTCAGCGATTTGATGCGTCCGTCGATGTACGGCAGCTATCACCACATTTCTCTGCTGCCGGTCGATGGCCGCGCGCTGGGCGACGCCACCGTGGAGAGCGTAGTGGCCGGTCCGCTGTGTGAATCGGGCGACGTGTTCACGCAGTTGGAAGGTGGCAAAGTAGAAACCCGTGCGCTGCCTGTGGCGCAGGTCGGCGATTATCTGGTGTTCCACGATACCGGCGCATACGGCGCGTCGATGTCGTCGAACTACAACAGTCGTCCACTGATTCCGGAAGTGCTGTTCGAGAATGGCGCGGCGCGTGAAATTCGTCGTGCGCAGACCATTCAGGAGCTGCTGGCGCTGGAGCTGATTTGATGAAGATCGTCGCGCTCAGCGAGGTGCCGCATCACGCCACGCAGATCACCGACTGGCTATGGCAGGCGTTTGGTGACGGTACGTCGCGTGAGTTTTACCACAGCATTGTGCGCAGCAGCCTCAACGGCGCGGACTTTCCGGTGACCTTCGTGGCGCTCGACGGCGACATACCGCTCGGCACGGTGGGATTCTGGCGCTGCGATTTGATCAGCCGTCAGGATCTCACGCCGTGGGTGGCGGCGCTGTTTGTTGAGGAGTCCGCGCGCGGCAAGGGATTGAGCAAAGCGCTGCAGCAGCATGTGATCGATTTCGCGCAGCAGTGCGGTCATGACAAGCTGTGGTTATGGTCCACCTTTGGCGGCTATTACGAACGTTTTGGCTGGCAGTATCAGTGCGACGCGCTGGAGTTCCCGGATGTGCGGGTGAAGGTGTATTCGCGGGATTTGTGATAGCTCAACGCACTGATCGTAGCAGTGTGATTTATCGCGCTGTTTTAAAGCCACGATGATACTTCTGAATTTGCAATTAATTGCGCCGCTGCACATTGTGCTGCGGGCTGTTTTTTTAAACTGGCCCGTTCACTAAATGATGCTTTAAAAATATTGGTACTCACTAACAAATTTTATGGTTCAAAATTTTTTAAATGTAATGGACTTTAAGATCGTGGAATAAATTATCAAGTGTATTGCAAACCACTCCACTTGAGTAAAATGTTCTTTTGGATAATCTGGTTTCATCATCATAATTATTAAAGCATTCCAGAAAAGTTGCCAATAGACTTATTACTTTTTTGTTTTTTTTTGCGTGGGATTTTGCATCAATCAAGCAGTAGAATTCATCAGCTGAAATTTTATTTTTATCGACCAGTTCCATTGCGAATTTTGATATTGCAGACTTGGAAAAAACTGGCAACTTATTTTCAGCCGATAGAGAGATCAAAAAAGTTCTGATGCACCAACTAATTCTTCTATTGGCGAATTTCCAGTCTTTGATTTCATGTTTTCTCTCAAATATTTTTTTTGCTAAAAAGTAACTTGTATAAATATCTACAGAATAGCTCTCTTTATAAGTGAAATGTCTTTTTAAATCATTAAATGCCTCACTATTATATATGCAAACCCCTTCTTCTTTAATGTGTAAGGCAAATAGATCTCCTTCAATCATCATCTGCTTTATTTTATCTTCAGAATATAACGATAAGTTAGTTGTTCCAATGCTAGTTACTCCATAATCGTATGAGTTGTCGATTCCGAGCAGATCAATATCTGAATGTAAGTCATGATCACCACGTGCGTGACTTCCAAACAATACTAAGCATTTTATATTCTTATCCATTTCAACCTTGATGTACTAACTTTATTTATTAAAGTAGGTATGCTAATAGCATACCACCAGAGGCCCAATAACATATTTGAAAGAGCAATCAACTCTAAAGTTGTATCGCCATCATTAGTTACATGCTTAGTGTAACCAGCCAGAAAGGTAATGTCTAGACTAGCTACAAGAGACTCAATAAAGGGATTGTCGAACTTTGAAGTCGTGTCAATTTGTATGTGTTGATATATAAAAGAGTAGAACAGAACTATTGCTGCGCCAGAAAAAATACATCTTGACAAACTGCCACCCCATCCGTTTAAGCCACCACTAATAAATAGCATTGCTCTTTCGATAGGGAAAAAGAAACATCTAAAAATAAGTATTAGCGACAATATCAATGCTTTAAAGGCAAAGAAGTAGTTAGAGTCATGATTGATTTTTTTTGAGATACATAATTCGCTGCAGGATTTAAGGTTTAAGTATATGTTCTTGAAGGTTTTGGAAACTTTTTCACGAAATGAAGAAATAGCTAAAGCCTTCATTGAGTCATAGTATGTATCGTCATCACTTGTTGATGCATTAGATAAAAGAACATTCCTTGATAGTTTGGACGTGGAAACTCGAGATTTATATTTTTCTATATAATATTTTTTGTTGTTTGTTTTACAGTAATTTCTGGTGGCATAATTGTGAGTGTTGAATATTAGGTCTGTAGCTTTAATGTTCGTTTCTGAGAACTTAGTTAATGCGCCTGAGTGTGAGATATTGCGAAATGCATTTTTATCATCAAAATTACAGTTGTTAAAAGAAACAAGTGATAATGATGTGCTTTCAAACCTACAGTTGTTAAAGTTAGTATGTGTGAACTCAGTACCTCCAAAGTAACAATTAATGAATGAGCAATTTGTGAATGTAATTCTTTGATTTGAGTTTTTGCCTTTAAAATCACAGCATTCAAATTTTATATTATTCAAAAACAATCGCTTATTGGCAATAGAGCCTCGATTGAAGTTTATGTCAATGTCATGATTTTTATAACCAGTTATTCTTTTTTGATGTGTAATAATATCTACGAGTGTTTTTTTTGAAAATGCCTGCTCTGAAGCTGGCTTTTCTTTATAAACTACATCCCATATGTTTTTATAACGAGCTCTTTCACCCATGCTCATCTCCACTATATAAGCATAAATTCAATTGTAATATTTCAGTATGAAGGAGATTAAAATAATACTATGCCATTTGTAAATATAAAATGGCATCTACAGCTTAGATTAACCCGGCCCACTCACCGAATGCCGTCTTACCAGCGTGGGGCTAAACATATTGGTCACTTCCGGCATCTCGCTGCCATTGGCTAACGCCAGCGCCAACTGCGCCGCCTGTTGCGCCATCGTGACAATCGGATAACGCACCGTCGTCAAACGCGGACGCACATAGCGCGACACCAGCACATCATCGAAGCCAATCAGCGACATCTCTTCCGGCACGCGAATGCCGTTATCACTCAGCACCGCCAGCGCACCGGCCGCCATCGAATCGTTGTAGCAGGCCACCGCCGTAAACTGCTTGCCGCGTCCCATCAATTCGGTCATCGCCTGTTCGCCGCCCACTTCGTCCGGTTCGCCCCACGCCACCAAACGGTCATTACACGGCAAACCGTGCTCTTTCAGCGCGTCGTAATAGCCTTGTAGACGATCTTCGGCATCGGAAATGGTGTGAGTGGAGCAGATAAAGGCGATTTGCGTATGGCCTTGCTGAATCAGATGGCGCGTTGCCAGCCAAGCGCCGTAACGGTCATCCAGCGCGATGCAGCGATGTTCAAAGCCTTTCAGCTGGCGATTCAGTAGTACCATGCCCGGCACTTGCTTCATCAGCATCTCTAAATCGTCGTCGGGGATTTTCTTGGCGTGCACCACTAAGGCGGCGCAGCGATGACGCATCAGTTGCTCAATCGCCTGACGCTCTTTTTGCTCATTGTGGTAACCGTTACCAATCAGCAAAAAGTTGCCGGTCTGGCCCGCAACTTCATCCACCGCTTTGACCATCGCGCCAAAAAACGGATCGGAAACATCGCCCACCACTAAACCCAGGGTTTCGGTGGATTGCTGCGCCAGGGCGCGTGCGTTGGCGTTCGGGTGATACTGCAACTGCTCCATTGCCGCCGTAACGGCGAGGCGAGAACTCTCGCTGGCTTTGGGCGAATTATTGATGACGCGGGAGACGGTCGCAACCGACACCCCAGCCATTCGGGCAACATCCTTAATGGTAGCCATGCGATTATCGACATCCGGGAAAACGTTTACACATGCCACCAGTGTTACGGAAAACCCACCCTGTAGCAACCCGGCAGAATGCCAGCGCTGTCGCAAAAGCACGGAAAATCAGGCGCTCACAGCCGCGCTTTAGCTCGGTTACAGGCTCATGTTATGCTGCCAGACATAATCACACCTGCCTGCCGGACCAAAAACCATGAAAACTCGCGTGCCACACTTGGCGCACTGGGGCGCATTCACTGCCGTCACCGAAAACGATCGCCTGATTGGCTGTGAACCCTTCTTCGCCGATGCCGATCCCTCGCCGATGCTCAACACCATTCCTGAACTGGTCTATTCGGATAAGCGTATTCGCCAGCCGATGGTGCGCCGTTCATGGTTGAAGTCGCGTGAGAACAGCGATCGCACCTTGCGCGGTCGGGAAGATTTCGTGGCGGTGGATTGGGATACCGCGCTGGATTTAGTGGCGGAAGAGAATCGCCGCGTGCGCGATCGCTACGGCGCAGCGGGCATTTTCAACGGCTCTTACGGCTGGTCATCGGCGGGACGCGTCAACCACGCGCGCACGCTGATTCGTCGCTTCTATTTTCAGGGCGGCGGCGGCGTCGATCAGCAAGGTAACTACAGCTGGGGCGCGGCGCAGTTCTTCCTGCCGTACGTGATTGGCACCTACATGCCGCTCACCGGCCGCGTCACCGACTGGCCGGAAGTGGTGCAGCACGCCGACATCTTTATCGCCTTCGGCGGCCTGGCGCTGAAAAACGCGCAGGTGGCTTCCGGCGGCGCAGGGCAGCACAGCCTGAAACCGGCGCTGGAGCAGCTCAGTGCCAAAGGCACGCCAATTATTAACATCAGCCCAATGCGCGATGACTGCCCGGCGTTCGTCAATGCCGAGTGGATTCCTATTCGCCCGAACACCGACGTGGCGCTGATGCTGGCGCTGGGTTTTGAGATCACCAGGCGTAACGCGCTGGATGAAAGCTTCCTCGCCAGCCATTGCACCGGCTGGCCGCAGCTGCGCGGCTATCTGCTCGGTGAAAGCGATGGCATCGCCAAAACGCCTGAGTGGGCCAGCAGCATTACCGGCATTCCGGCGGCGCGCATTGCTTTGCTGGCGCAGCAGCTGATCGGCAAACGCAGCTTTATTACCTGCTCCTATTCGGTACAGCGCGCCCATCGCGGCGAGCAGCCGTACTGGATGATGATTGCGCTGTCGTCAATGCTCGGTCAGCCAGGCTTGCCGGGCGGCGGTTTCTCCTTTGGTCATGGCTCGATGAACAGCGTCGGCAATCCGCGTCAGGATGGCCCGGCACCCATGATGAGCACCGGCCCGAATCCGGGCAATTTGTCGATTCCAGTGGCGCGCATCAGCGACATGCTGCTCAATCCCGGCCAGCCGTACGCATTCCAGGGTGAAACCCAGCACTATCCGGATATCCATTTGGTGCACTGGGCGGGCGGCAATCCGTTCCATCATCATCAGCAGCTCAATCGTCTGGTGGAAGGCTGGCAGCGCCCGGATACCGTGATTGTGCAGGATATCGTCTGGACGCCGGCGGCGCAGATGGCGGATATCGTGTTGCCCGCGACCACCACGCTGGAGCGCAACGACATCGGCGGATCGTCGCGCGATCGCTTCGTGCTGGCAATGCATCAGGCGATCAAGCCGCAGCATCAGGCGCGCAATGATTTCGACATCTTCGCTGATATCGCCGATCGCCTCGGCTATCGTGATGTGTTCACCGAAGGGCGCAATGAGATGCAGTGGATTGAGCATCTGTATCAACAGTGCGCGGTAGCGCATGCGCGGCGTGATATTCCGTTCCCGGAGTTCGGGGAATTCTGGGAGCGCGGTTTTGTCGAGATTCCCGAAGGCGGCAAGCCGTTCGTGTTTATGGATGATTTCCGCGCTAACCCAGAAACGCATCCAATTCAAACCGCCAGCGGCAAGATTGAGCTGTTCTGCCAAACTATTGCCGATTATCAGCTGGAAGATTTCGCCGGACATCCCGAGTGGCGCGAGCCGCAAGAGTGGCTGGGCGCGCCGCTCAGTTCACAGTTCCCGCTGCATATGATCTCGATTCAGCCATCCGATCGTCTGCACAGCCAGATGGACGCCACCGCCACGGTGCAAGGCAACAAAACCGCCGGACATGAGACGCTATATATGCATCCGCAGGATGCGGCAACGCGTGATATTCAGGATGGCGATGAGATTGAGGTGAGCAATGCGCGCGGGCGCATGCTGGCCGGTGTGCGCCTGACCGACGGTGTAACGCCGGGCGTGGTGATCATCGCCACCGGCGCCTGGTTCGATCCTGGCTTTGGTCGCGCCTGGCAACCGTGGGATCGCGCCGGCAACCCGAATGTCCTGACATTGGATATCGGCACCTCGTCGTTAACGCAGGGTCCTAACGCCATGAGTTGCCTGGTGGAAATCAAAAAACATCTGATGTGAATGGGCAACGAATAATCTCATCGCTGGTTACATTTTGCCGGTAACTGTTGCGTTTAGGCGATGGTTTCCCAGCGTGCCACCTTGCTACAGTCAGGGTCCCAGAGGTATTGATGGGTGAACATCAAAAAGTTTTCTTGATTACACCGACCTGCGCAGATGCGCAGGTTTTTTTTGCTTAACGAATCGAAACACAGTTTTCCTGTCAACTCGCTTTACGTTTCTTTATAACTGCAAGCAATAAGCTTCAGATTCACTTACAGCAGCGGATTGCCATGCCTCAAATAAAAAAATTTCTGGGAAAAGACCAGATAAAAGCGCCCTTTAACCCGTTTCGTTTTCGCCTGATCTGCCTTGGCGTTTTCTGCTGTTTGGTGCTGTTGCTGATTTGCGTTGGTGACCTGCAGCTGATCAAGCATCCGATGCTGGAGCACGAAGCCGATCAGCGCTCGCTGCGTACCGTAACGTTGCCAACTAACCGTGGCACCTTGCTGGATCGTGACGGCCAGGCGTTAGCGCTGAGCGTTCCGGCACGTGACATCATCGCCGATCCAATGCGCGTGCTGGAGGCAAATCCCGATTTCACCAGCGCCAAATGGGCTTATCTGGCGGCCGCGCTCAATCAGCGTCCGGAAGATCTGCGCGCGGCCATCACCGCCAACCCGAAAAAACGCTTCCTCTATCTGGGCCGCAAAATCGAACTCGGCATCGCCAAAGATATCGCCGAGCTGAAACTCAAAGGTATCAGCTCGGTGTATAACGACAGCCGTTTCTATCCGATGAGTGAAGCAGCTGCGCCGCTGATTGGCATTGTAGGGGCCGACAGCAACGGCCTGAACGGCATCGAGAAGGGCTTCGACCATGTGCTGCAGGGCGATCCGGGCAAAGAAGTTTATCGTCAGGATGGTGAAGGCAACATCATTGCGATGATCGATTACCAGCCGCCACAGCAGCCGCCAACCGTGCAGCTCAGTATCGATAAGTTCGACCAATTCACGCTCTACAGCAAACTGCGCGACGGCGTGCTGCTTAACAAAGCGGATTCGGGTGCGGCGGTATTGGTGAAAATCGATACCGGCGAAATTCTGGCGATGGCCTCTTATCCGTCGTTCAACCCGAACAACTATGAAAATGCCACGCCGGCGCAGATGCGTAACTCGGCGATCAACGACAGTTACGAACCCGGCTCCACGGTGAAACCGCTGGTGGTGATGGAAGGGCTGGAACGCCATCTGGTGCGCGCCGATTCGGTGATCGATACCACGCCTTACAGCGTCAACGGCCACTTAATTCGCGACGTTGGTCACTGGCCGCGCCTCACCATGACCGGCATTTTGCAGAAATCGAGTGACATCGGCGTCTCGCACATTGCGCTGGCGATGCCCGCTGAAGCGCTGGTTAATACCTATCAGGCATTTGGCCTGGGTAAACCTACCGGGCTGGGATTGACCGGTGAAAGCGTGGGGTACTTCCCGCTGCACCGCGAGCGCTGGGCCGATATCGAACGCGCCACCTTTGCCTTTGGCTACGGCCTGCGCGTCACGCCGCTGCAGATTGCGCGTGAATACGCCACGCTTGGTTCGTACGGCGTTTATCGTCCATTGTCGATCACCAAAGTGACGCCGCCGGTGTTAGGCAAACAGGTGGCGAATCCGCAGGTGGTGCAAACCGTGGTGCATATGCTGGAGAGCGACGTACTGCCGGGCGGGACCGGGGTAAGAGCGGCGGTGCCGGGTTATCGTCTGGCGACCAAAACCGGTACCGCAGAGAAGATGGGCACCAGCGGCAAGTACGATGGCGGTTATATCAACTACACCGCCGGCATCGCGCCCGCCAGCCATCCGGAAGTGGCGCTGGTGGTAATGATCAACCATCCCACCGCGGGCGATCACTTTGGTGGCTCGGTGGCGGCACCGATCTTCGGCAACATCATGGGCCCGGTACTCAAGCACATGAACGTGGCACCCGATGCGATCTACAGTAAACCTTCTTCAGACAAATCTTAGTTAAATCAAAAGTGTAAGTGAGGTGTGGAGAATATTCACACCTCGTTTCACTTCCCCAAACACCGTTGCTTTTTGCACCTGTCTTTCACCGACTCAACGGTGCGAGTATGGAGATCCCAGAGGTATTGATGGGTGTGAAACAAGCTGCTTTGGCAGTACCCTGTTATTACACCGACCCACGCAGATGCGTGGGTTTTTTTTGCCTGTAATTTACGACCGTGCGAACTCGCTCACACCTCTTGTCTGAGTCTTAACACTTCCCCGGCAACATAAAAATATCGGGTTGTGTAACCTGTAGGTAACGCACCGCGATGTCGCATTCCATGGCGGTTCGCTAGCCCCTTACGGTGTTGGTAGCGCTTTAAGGGGCGATTTTTTATTGCGACTCGTTGAGGCCAACCCGCGATGCCAAAAACCAAAGACCGCACGCCAAAAGGCGAGGGCCGTTCTTCGGCGTTTCAGTTACGTATTCACCCGGAGCTGCACGAGCAGCTGCGCAGTGTGACCGACGACGACAACGTCACGCTGTCGTGCTGGTTAAAAGAGCTGGCGCGCCGCGAGCTGCGCCGCAGAGGCATCGAACCCAAAGGTTAAATCGGTGGTTATTGCGTGCACATAACCGTAGCGGCGCAATTCATTGCGCTCCGTTGACCTTTTTCCCGCTGTTATCTTGCGCAATAAATTGCGCCGCTACGAAATTTTCGATAATCGATTTCGGGGCTGAAAACCCGCAAAACGCTAAAAATCCCAACCCTTTATGGCACGAAAGGTTTACCATTTTCCTTTGGAAAATATATTTTACGCAACCTTAACAACCCCGCTTAACCCGCCTCCCTACAATGGCTTTTTGAGTCATTACCTTCGTGACTATTCCCTTCCTATCTTTTAGAGAACAACTATGCGCCTGAAACTTCTTTCTGCCAGCGTGGTGTTTTTACTGGCAGCCTGTGACCAGGGCGGAGCAAAGCCCGCCGCATCCGCCACCCCGCAAGTGGGCGTGGTCAACCTGAAAGCGCAACCCGTTACGCTTGTCAGCCAATTGCCAGGCCGCACCACGGCGGTGAGAACTGCGCAGGTGCGTCCGCAGGTGAGCGGCGTAATTGAAAAAATCCTGTTTACCGAGGGCGGTGAAGTAAAAGCCGGCCAGCCGCTGTATCAAATCGATCCTGCCACCTATAAAGCGGCCTACGACAAAGCCATGGCGACCTGGCAGAACGATGCGATGGTGGTGAAGCGCTATCAGCCGCTGGCCAACGCGCACGCCATCAGCCAGCAAACCTACGACGATGCGGTCGCCGCCGCGCGTGAAGCGCAGGCCGACGTGGAAACCGCCAAAGTGAATCTCGACTACACGCTGGTGAAAGCACCGATTTCCGGCCACATTAGCCGCTCGCTGTACACCGCCGGTGCGCTGGTCACCAACGGGCAAACCGATTATCTCGCCACCATCACTCAGCTTGATCCGATCTATGTCGATGTCAGCGAATCCTCCACCGATCTGCTGCGCCTGCGCCGCGCGCTGGCCGACGGCAAAATCGCCAAAGTGGCCGACAACACCGCCGCCGTGGGCTTGTCGCTGGAAGATAACAGCCAGTACGCCGAGCAGGGCAGGCTGGCGTTCTCGGAAGTGAACGTCGATACCGCCACCGGCACCGTGGTGCTACGCGCGGTGTTCCCGAACCCGAATAACGAACTGCTGCCGGGCATGTACGTGCATGCCAGCTTCCCGCAGGGCATTCAGCAGCAAGGCATTTTGCTGCCGCAAGAGTCGATCATGCATGACACCAAAGGTCAGCCATATGTCTTTGTGGTGAAAAGCGACAACACCATCGAGCAGCGTAGCATCCACACCGGCGAGATGATCAATGGAGAATGGCTGGTGACCTCGGGCCTGCAGCAAGGGGAAAACGTGGTGGTGAACAACCTGCAAAGCGTGCGCAGCGGGGTGAAAGTGACGACCAGCGCCGCCAACACCAACGACACGCCATCCGCCAATGCGGTGAGTCTTTCGATGACTGACGCAGCGGCGCAATAAGGGGGCGGCATGTCGAAGTTTTTTATAGAACGTCCAATCTTCGCCTGGGTTATCGCCATTATCGTGATGCTGGTCGGCGCGATTGCCGCCATCAGTTTGCCGGTCAATCAATATCCCAATATCTCCGCGCCAGCGGTCTCCATCTCGGTAACTTATCCGGGTGCCAGCGCCGAAACCACGCAAAACACCGTGGTGCAGGTCATTGAGCAGCAGCTGAACGGTCTGGATGGTTTGCGCTATCTGGAGTCGAGCAGCGCCTCGGACGGCAGCGCGCAGATCATCGCCACCTTTAATCAGGGCATCAATCCCGATATCGCCCAGGTTCAGGTGCAGGATCGCGTGTCGCTAGCGGAGTCGCAGCTGCCCACCGATGTCACCCAGCAAGGTATCCGCATCCGTAAGTACCAGAAAAACTTCATGATGGTGATCGGGCTGATCGCCAAAGACGGCAAGCTGACTAACGGCGATCTGGCCGACATGCTGGTGTCGAAACTGGAAGATCCGATCTCGCGTACGCCGGGCGTCGGCGACTTCATGGTGCTGGGATCCGAATACGCGATGCGCATCTGGCTCGATCCGGCCAAATTGTACAAATACAACCTGATGCCGAGCGATGTCACCACGGCGATTGATAACCAGAACGTGCAGGTGTCGTCCGGTTCACTCGGCGGTTTGCCGACCATTCAGGGCGCAAAAACCCAGGCGACGATCCTCGGCAAAACCCGTTTCACCACCGTGCAGCAGTTTGAGAATGTGCTGCTGAAGGTGAATAGCGACGGCTCGCAGGTGCGGCTGAAAGATGTGGCCAGCGTCGCGCTCGGGCCGCAAAGCTACGGCATCGATGCCACCATGAACGGCAAACCGGCCGCCGGTATCGCGTTGCGTCTGGCAACCGGTGCCAATGAACTGGATACCGCCAAGGCGGTGCGCCAAACCATCGCCGACCTGAAAGATTCGCTGCCGGATAACGTCGAGATTCAGTATCCGTACGACACCTCGCCGGTGGTCAGCGCCTCAATTGAAGAGGTGGTGAAAACGCTGATCGAAGCGGTGGTGCTGGTGTTCTTCGTGATGCTGATCTTCCTGCAAAACCTGCGCGCCACGCTGATCACCACGCTGGTGGTGCCGGTGGTGCTGCTGGGCACTTTTGGCATTCTTTCGGCGTTTGGTTACAGCATTAACACCCTCACCATGTTCGGCATGGTGCTGGCCATCGGGCTACTGGTGGATGACGCCATTGTGGTGGTGGAGAACGTTGAGCGCGTAATGCACGAAGAGCAACTCGACCCGAAAGCCGCCACCATTAAATCGATGCAGCAGATTCAGGGCGCGCTGTTTGGCATTGCGCTGGTGCTGTCGGCAGTGCTGCTGCCGATGGCGTTCTTCTCCGGATCGACCGGTGTGATTTACCGCCAGTTCTCGGTCACCATCGTCTCGGCGATGGCGCTGTCGGTGATCATGGCGCTGATCTTCACGCCTGCGCTGTGCGCCACCTTGCTGAAACCGGCAGCGGCGGAGCATAAAAGCACCGGATTCGCCGGTTGGTTTAACCGCAAGTTCGACAGCGGGGCGATGCACTACACCCACGGCGTCAGCAAAGTGATTTCCCGTCGCGGCCTGTTCCTGGTGATCTATCTGGTGATCGTCGGCGTGACGGGCTTTTTGTTCACCCGCGTACCAACCACCTTCCTGCCGGGTGAAGATCAGGGCTTGATGATGGTGCAGATCACGCTGCCGGTGAACTCGTCATCGCAGCGCACTCAGCAGGTGATCAACGATCTCAACGCCTATCTGCAACAGAACGAAGCGTCGGTGGTGACCACCACCTTTGGCGTGGCGGGCTTTAACTTTGCCGGTCGCGGCCAGAGCAACGCCATGGCTTTTGTGCGTCTGAAAGATTGGGGCGACCGCACGCACAGCGGGCAAAGCGTGCAGGACCTGGCGAACCGCGTGATGGCGCACTTCGCCAACTACCAGAACGCCAAAATCTTCGCCATGGTGCCGCCGGCAGTGATGGAGCTGGGCAACGCCACCGGTTTCGATCTCTATCTGCAGGATACCGGCGCGCACAGCCATCAGCAGATGATGGATGCCGCGCATCAGTTGATTACGTTGGCGAACAACGATCCACATCTGGCGCAGGTACGTCTTAACGGGCTGGAAGATGAGCCGCAGTATCAGCTGGAGATCAATGATGAGAAGGCCAGCGCGCTCGGCCTGAGCATGACCGACATCAACAACACTTTGTCGGTGGCGTGGGGCTCCAGCTACATCGATCAGTTCATGTATAACGGCCGCGTGAAAGAGGTCTATCTGATGGGTAAAGCGGACTCGCGCGCCACACCGTCGGATCTCGACAAATGGTACTTCCGCAACAGCAGCGGCACCATGGTGCCATTCTCCGCCTTCGCCTCGGGCAAATGGGTGTACGGCTCGCCGCACTTTGAACGCTTTAACGGCTTAACCGCTGAGGAGATCCTCGGATCGCCCGCGCCGGGCCAGAGTACCGGTGAAGCGATGAAGGCGGTGGAACAGCTGGCGAAGCAGCTGCCGCACGGTTTCCGCGTGCAGTGGTACGGTATTTCGTATGAGGAGCAGGCCTCCGGCAGCCAAACCACGCAGTTGTATCTGATCTCGATTCTGGTGGTGTTCCTGTGTCTGGCGGCGCTGTACGAGAGCTGGTCGATTCCGTTCTCGGTGATCATGGTGGTGCCGCTCGGCATCCTCGGCACCATTAGCGCGGTGCTGCTGCGCGGCCTGCAGAACGATGTTTTCTTCCAGGTTGGCCTGCTGACCACCGTGGGGCTGGCGGCGAAAAACGCCATCCTGATCGTGGAGTTCGCCAAAGAGCTGCATGAGCGCGAGGGCAAAACGCTGGTGGAAGCGGCGGTAGAAGCGGCGCGGCTGCGTATCCGTCCGATTATCATGACCTCAATGGCGTTTATTCTCGGCGTGCTGCCGCTGACCATATCCAACGGCGCGGGCGCAGGCAGCCAGCATTCGATTGGTACGGCGGTGGCGGGCGGTATGATCACCGCGACTTTCCTCGCCATCTTCTTTGTGCCGATGTTCTACGTGGTGGTTTCGCAGTTCTTTGCGCGTAAGAAACAAACATCCGCAGAGGTGGTTAAAAATGAACATGAATAACTTCCGTCTGGCGCTGTTGCCGCTCGCGCTGGCATTGGCCGGTTGTACGCTGGCACCGCACTATCAGCGCCCGGCGCTGCCGGTGGACGCTAAATACGATCAGGCGACGCCCGTCGGCAACGTCGCCGATTTGCCGTGGCAGAACTTCTTCACCGATGCCACGCTGCGCAACCTGATCCAGCTGTCGCTCGATAACAACCGCGACCTGCGCGTGGCGGCGCTGAACGTGCAAGAGGCGCAGCAGGGCGTCACGGTGCAGCGCGCTGCGCTGATGCCGTCGATCAACGCCACGGCCAGCCAGACTTCGGCGCATGAACCGGCCAATCTCTACAACACCAAAACCAGCGGCGCGGTGACCTATCACGAGCTGAACAGCGGCTTGAGCGTCACTTCGTGGGAGCTGGATTTCTTTGGTCGCCTGCAAAGCCTGAGCGATCAGGCGCAGGAAACCTATCTGTCGAGCGCCGCCACCGAACGCGCCACGCGCATTTCACTGATCGCGGAAGTGGCGACGGCGTGGCTGACGCTGAGCTCGGATAACGATCTGCTGCATCTGGCGCAACACACCGCGCAAAGCCAGCAGGAATCGTATCGCCTGACCAAGCTCAGCTACGACGGCGGTGCCAGCAGCGATCAGGATCTGGCGCAGGCCGAAAGCACGGTGCGGGCGGCGCAGGCGGACGTGGCGAGTTACACGCGGCAGGTGCGGCAGGATGTGGATGCGCTGCGCTTGCTGGTCGGCACCGATCTGCCCGCCACGCTGCTGTCACACGCCACGCTGGACGCCAACTGGCACTTCCCGGCCATGCCTGCTGGCTTACCGTCGGATCTGCTGACGCGTCGCCCGGATATCATGGCGGCGGAGCACACGCTGAAGGCGGCCAATGCCAATATCGGCGCGGCGCGTGCCGCCTTCTTCCCGAGCATCACGCTGACCGCGTCCGGCGGCTCCACCAGCAGCTCGCTTGGCAGCCTGCTGGGCGGCGGCACCGGCGCATGGTCATTCATGCCATCGATTAACCTGCCGATTTTTGACGGTGGTAAAAACCAGGCCAACCTGAATATCGCGCATATCGAGAAACGCATTGAGATTGCTGACTATGAGAAGGCGATCCAGACCGCGTTTAAAGAGGTGAACGATGCGCTGGCCGGTCAGGATACCTGGCAGGATCAGCTGACGGCGCTGCAACAGGAGGTTGGCGCCAATCAGCGCGACTACGATTACTCCACATTGCGCTTCAAGCAAGGCGTCGACAATTATCTCAATGTGTTAGTGGCCCAGCGATCGCTTTACAGTGCGCAGCAGTCGCTGATCAGTGCGCATCTCGGCCAATTGAGCCAGAAAATCACCCTGTACAAGGCGTTAGGCGGCGGCTGGAAATCTTAATCACCTTAACGAAACCCTTACGGTTCGCGTATGGAATTCGCGCGGGCATTCAACCGATAATGCGCGTAGTGATGATTTCCCCTTGAAATAGTCCCCTGTTTTACAGGGGATTTTCCGTTTTCTGGCTAACCTGAAGATCCTGATGACTAACAACGCTTCCCGCTCCCCGTTTTCCCGCTGGCTGAAATGGCTCCTGTTGTTGCTTGTGCTGTTGATTGTGGCGGGCGTGATCTGGCGCGTGGTCGGTGGTCACGGCGGCATGCCGGGCGGCGGAAAACCGCCGGGCGCACGCGGCGGTCATCGCGGTGGCGCGGGCGGCCCGCCGGGCATGGCGACGATGATGGGCGGTGCTACGCTGGTGCACAGCGGCGTCGCCAGCAGCGCGGATGTGCCGGAATACCTCAACGCGCTCGGCACGGTGATCCCTAACGCCAGCGTCACCGTCACCAGCCGCGTCGCCGGACAGCTGGAAAAAGTGTTCTTTACCGAAGGGCAGAAAGTTAGCGCCGGCCAGCTGCTGGCGCAGATCGATCCGCGCAGCTATCAGGCGACGCTGGCGCAGTATCAGGGCGATCTCAATCAGAACCAGGCGTTGCTGAAGAGCGCGCAGTTAACGCTGGTGCGTTATCAGAAACTGGCGGCGCAGGATTCGTTATCTCGCCAGGATCTCGATACCCAAACCGCCACCGTCGGCCAGTACAAAGGTGCGGTCGCCGCTGATGAAGCGCAGATCGCCAGCGCCAAACTGGATATCGAGTATGCGCGCATCACCTCGCCAATCAGCGGACGCGTCGGTTTGCGTCTGGTCGATCCCGGTAATATGGTGCAAACCACCGATACCACCGGCATCGTGGTGGTGACGCAGATGCAGCCCGCCGCAGTGACCTTTAGCGTGCCGCAGGGCAACATTCCTCAGCTGACCAAAGCGCTGCACGGCGGGCAAAGTCTGCCCGCCACCGCCTTTGATCAGGACAACAGCCGCGCGCTGGCGCAGGGCGAGGTGAAGTTCATCAGCAACCAGATCGATACCGCGACCGGCACCATTGAGCTGAAAGCCACCTTCCCAAATGAAGACGAATCGCTGTTCGCTAACCAGTTCGTCAATCTGCGGCTACAAACCAACATCCTGAAAAATGTCACGGTGATCCCGGCGCAGGCGCTGCAGCTGAGCAGCGACGGCAGCTTCGTGTTTGTCATCAACCAAGACAACACCGTGACGCGCAAAGCGGTCACCACCGGGCCAACGTTTGGTGAAGATCAGCAGGCGATCCTCAACGGAGTGGAACCGGGCGATCGCCTGGTGACCGAAGGCATCGATCGCCTAACCAACGGCAGCAAAGTGCAGCTGGCGGATGAGCGCAAAACCACCGCGACTGCCGAGGCCAAATGAATCCGTCTCGCCTGTTTATCCAGCGTCCGGTCGCCACCATTTTGCTGATGGTCGGCGTGCTGATCGCCGGGATCTTCTCCTACCGTTTTCTCTCCACCTCGGCGCTGCCGCAGGTGGATTACCCGACCATTCAGGTCACCACGCTCTATCCCGGTGCCAGCCCGGATGTGATGGCGTCGTCCGTCACCTCGCCGCTGGAGCGCCAGCTGGGTCAAATGGCTGGGTTGAGCCAGATGACGTCAACCAGCTCAAGCGGATCGTCGATCGTCACGCTGAAGTTCAGCCTCGATCTGTCGCTGGATGTCGCCGAGCAGGAAGTGCAGGCGGCGATCAATGCCGCCAATAACTTGCTGCCGAGCGATCTGCCCAATCCGCCAACCTACAAAAAGGTCAATCCAGCCGATACCGCCGTGATTACGCTGGCGGTGAGTTCCGACACGCTGCCGCTGACGCAGGTGCAGGATCTGGTGAACACGCGCGTGGCGCTGAAGCTGTCGCAGATTAATGGCGTCGGCATGGTGACGCTGGCGGGCGGCCATCAACCGGCGATTCGCGTGCAGATGGACCCGAAAGCGCTGGCGGCGCACCAGCTGTCGCTGGAGGACGTCAACACGCTAATCGGCAACAGCAACGTGAACGGCTCGAAAGGCGGCTTCGACGGCAAATATCACTCGGTGACCATCGACGCTAACGATCAGCTGCGCACCGCCGATGAGTACGGCAATTTGATCATCACTTACCAAAACGGTGCGGCGCTGCGGCTAAAAGATATCGCGCATATCGAACAGGGACCGGAGAACAGCTTCCAGTCGGCGTGGGCCAACAACAGTCCGGCGATTGTGATCAGCGTGCAGCGCCAGCCGGGCGCCAACGTGATTCAGGTGGTGGACAGCATCAAAGCGCAGCTGCCGAAGCTGCAGGCGGCGCTGCCGGACGGCGTGAAGATGAGCATCTTGTCGGATCGCACGCAAACCATTCGCGCCTCCATCAGCGATGTGCAGTTTGAGCTGATGCTGTCGGTGGCGCTGGTGGTGATGGTGACGTTCCTGTTCCTGCGCAACGTGGCGGCGACGCTGATTCCCAGCGTGGCGGTACCGCTGTCGCTGATTGGCACCTTCGGCGTGATGTATCTGGCCGACTTCAGCCTGAATAATCTGTCGCTGATGGCGCTGACCATCGCCACCGGCTTCGTTATCGACGATGCGATTGTGGTGGTGGAGAACATTTCACGGCGGCTGGAAGAGGGCGAAACGCCGATGCAGGCGGCGCTGAAAGGCTCGCAGCAGATTGGCTTCACCATCATCTCGCTGACCTTCTCACTGATTGCCGTGCTGATCCCGCTGCTGTTTATGGGCGACGTGGTTGGGCGGTTGTTCCGCGAATTTGCCATCACGCTGGCGGTGTCGATTCTGGTGTCGATGGTGGTGTCACTAACCCTGACGCCGATGCTGTGCGCCTATCTGTTGCAGCACATTCCGCCGGAAAAACAGTCGCGCTTCTCGCGTAAAGGCGGCGAGTTGTTCGACAAGCTGGTGCGCGGCTATGACCGCATGCTGACGGTGGTGCTGAACCATCAGAAGCTGACGCTGCTGGTGGCGCTGGCGACCTTTGCGCTCACCGCGCTGCTGTATATCGCCATCCCAAAAGGCTTCTTCCCGACCCAGGATACCGGGCTGATTCAGGGCGTCACCGTGGCGTCGCAGGATGTGTCGTTTAGCGAGATGTCGAAGCGGCAGCAGGCGCTGGCGAAAGTGATTCTGCAAAATCCGTCGGTGGAGAGTTTGTCCTCAACCATCGGCATTGATGGCAGCAACACCAGCCTGAATAGCGGGCGCATCCAGATCAACCTCAAGTCGTTTGAACAGCGCGACGACAAAGCCGACGTGGTGATCAAACAGCTGCAGCAGGCGGCGCAGCAGGTGGCGGGCATTCAGCTCTATCTGCAACCGGCGCAGGATTTGACCGTTAACGATCAGGTGTCGCCGAGCCAGTATCAGTTCACGCTGGATGATGCCGACAGCGAAAACCTGGTGCGCTGGACGCCAAAGATGGTCGCCGCCCTGCAGCAGCGTCCGGAGTTTAACGGCGTGGTGAGTAACCTGCAGGATCAGGGCCGCGTGGCCTATGTCGAGCTGAATCGCGATAAAGCGGCGCGCTACGGCATTACCGCCGCCGACGTCGATACCGCGCTGTACAACAGCTTCGGTCAGCGTCTGGTCTCCACCATCTTTACCCAGGCCAATCAATATCGCGTGGTGCTGGAAGTGGCGCCGCAGTATCAGCAATCGCCCGCTTCGTTTGATGATGTCTATTTGCCGGTGACCAGCGCGAGCAGCAGCACTTCCACCACGGATGACACCACCACAACCACCACCGGCATGGTGAAGCTCACGTCCATCGCCACCATTCACCAGCGCACCGGTTCGCTGATGCACATGCGGCTCAATCAATTCCCGGCGGTGATGGTGTCGTTCAATCTCAATAAAGGCTATTCGCTGGAAGAGGGGCAGAAGGCGATTGCCGCAGTGACGCAGCAGCTGAATTTGCCGTCGAGCATCACCTTGCGTTATCAGGGCGAAACCTCGGCATTCCAGAGCGCCACCGGCAACACGCTGTGGCTGATTCTGGCGGCATTAATCACCATGTACGTGGTGCTCGGCATTCTGTACGAAAGCTTTATCCATCCGGTGACCATTCTCTCGACGCTGCCGTCGGCGGCGGTCGGCGCGCTGTTGACGCTGCTGCTGGCGGGCAGCGAGTTCAGCCTGATTGCGCTGATTGGCGTAATTCTGCTGATCGGTATCGTCAAGAAGAACGCGATTATGATGATCGACTTCGCACTGGAGGCGGAAAACAAGCAGCACATGAGCGCGCGGGACGCGATTCATCAGGCCTGTTTGCTGCGCTTCCGCCCGATTCTGATGACCACCATGGCGGCGCTGCTCGGTGCGCTGCCGCTGATGCTGGCGTCCGGTTCCGGTGCCGAGCTGCGCCAGCCGCTCGGTCTGGTGATTGTTGGCGGTTTGATCGTCAGCCAGGTGCTGACGCTGTTCTCCACGCCGGTAATTTACCTGTGGTTTGATGGCATTGCGCAGCGCGGCAAGCGCTACATGCAGCGCAAGCAGCAGCAGGCGCGGGGCGAGCGATGAACCTCACCCGGCTGTTTATCTTCCGCCCGGTTGCCACGTTACTGCTGACGCTGGCGATCCTGCTGCTGGGCGCGTTGGGCTATCGGCTGCTGCCGGTGGCGCCGCTGCCGCAGGTGGATTTCCCCACTATCATGGTGAGCGCCAGCCTGGCCGGTGCCAGCCCGGAAACCATGGCAGCCACCGTCGCTACGCCGCTGGAGCGTTCGCTGGGGCAGATTGCCGGCGTTACCGAGATGACCTCGACCAGTTCGCAGGGATCGACCAGCGTGATTTTGCAGTTTGACCTCGATCGCGACATCAACGGCGCAGCGCGTGACGTGCAGGCGGCGATCAACGCCGCACGCAGTTTGCTGCCGAGCGCGATGGAGTCGCTGCCGACCTATCGCAAAGCCAATCCATCGGATGCGCCGATTGTGATGCTGGCGCTGACGTCCGCCACGCGCACGCCGGGCGAACTCTACGATCTGGCCGAAAGCAAAATCGAGCAGGCAATGGGCCAGGTGAAAGGCGTGGGCGAAGTGTCGCTGATGGGCAGTGCCTTACCGGCGGTGCGTATCGATCTGCAGCCGCTGAAGCTGACGCAGTACGGCATTTCGCTTGATACGGTGCGCAGCGCCATCGCCAACAGCACCAGCAATAAGCCGAAAGGGATTTTGCAGGGCAGCAGCCAGTCGTGGGTGGTGGACAGCAACGGCCAGCTGGATAAAGCCGCGCAGTATCAGGATCTGATCGTTACGTATCAAGAGGGCAAAGCGGTGCGGCTGCATGATGTCGCCACCGTGTATGACTCGGTTGAAGATCAGTATCAGGCCGGTTTCCTCAACGCCATGCCATCGGTGATGGTGGGCATTAAGCGCCAGGCCGGTGCCAACATGCTCGACACCATTGATGCCATCAAAGCGCAGCTGCCGGCGCTGGAAAAAGATCTGCCCGCCGATACGCAACTGAAAGTGGTGGTGGATCGCTCGCCGACGGTGCGCGCCTCGCTGTATGACACCGAAGAGACGCTGCTGGTGGCGATGCTGCTGGTGATCGCCGTGGTGTTTGTGTTTCTGCGTAACGTGCAGGCGGTGATTATCCCGGCGCTGGCGCTGCCGGTCTCGCTGATTGGCACCTGCGCGGTGATGTATCTGCTGGGTTACAGCCTCGATAACCTGTCGCTGATGGCGCTGATTATCGCCACCGGCTTTGTCGTCGATGACGCGATTGTGGTGCTGGAAAACATCACGCGCCATATCGAAGAAGGGCTCAGTCCGCTGCGCGCGGCGCTGCGTGGCGCGCAGGAAGTGAGTTTTACCGTGCTGTCGATGACTATGTCGTTGATTGCGGTGTTCATCCCGTTTCTGCTGATGGGCAGCATCGTCGGACGCTTATTCCGCGAATTTGCCGTCACGCTGACGGTATCGCTGCTGATTTCAATGTTTGTCTCGCTGAGCCTGACGCCGATGCTGTGCGCGCGCCTGCTGAAGCCGAAAGCCAAAGTCACGCAACGCTCGCATCCGCTGTATCAGTTTATCGAAAACCAACTTAACGCATTGCTGGCGGCTTATTCGCGCGGGTTAACCTGGGTGATGGCGCACCAAAAGCTGACGATGTTCAGCCTGGTGCTGACCGTGCTGCTCAACCTGTTCCTGTTTTCCGTGGTGCAGAAAGGCTTTTTCCCCAATCAGGATACCGGCCTGCTGATGGGCGCGCTGCGTGCCGATCAGAACATCTCCTTCCAGGCGATGAAGCCGAAAATGCTGCAGTTCACCCACATCATCCAGTCCGATCCGGCGGTGGAGAGCGTGATGTCGTCGATGGGCAGCGGCATGTTCGGCTCGCGCAACAGCGCCAACTTCTTTGTGCGCCTGAAGGATTTTGACAAGCGCGATGCCACCGCCACCGAAGTGGCGAACCGCCTGAGTATGAAAACCAGCCATATCGCTGGCGCGCAGATGTTCCTGATGGCGGCGCAGGATCTGCACATCGGCGGACGCAGCGCCAACGCCACCTATCAATACAGTTTGCAGGCCGACGATCTCGATCTGCTACGTGAGTGGACGCCGAAAGTGCAGGCGGCGCTGGCGGCAATCCCGCAGCTGAACAGCGTCGATTCCGACTCGCAAACCGGCGGTCAGGAAGTGGTGATTAATATCGATCGTGACCGTGCGAAACGGTTGGGCGTGGATGTGCAGATGCTCGACACCCTGCTGAACAACGCTTTCAGCCAGCGTCAGGTAGCCACGCTCTATCACACGCTTAATCAGTATCATGTGGTGATGTCGCTGCAGGATAGCTACACGCGCGATCCGGCGATTTTGCAGCAGCTGTATGTGATTAACGACAGCGGCGATCGCGTGCCGCTCGCCGCATTCGCCAGCTTCAAGGGCGGCAACGCGCCGCTGTCGGTGGCGCATCAGGGCCAATCCGCCACCAGCACCGTGGCGTTTAACCTTAACGACGGCGTGTCGCTGGAGCAGGCGCAGGCGCTGATTAAGCAGGCGATGGCGCAGCTCGGTTTGCCCTCCAGTATTCAGGCCGGTTTTGCCGGCACCGCCGCCGCCTTCGCCCAGCTTACCGCCACCATGCCGTGGCTGATTATCGCGGCGCTGGCGGCGGTGTATATCGTGCTCGGCGTGCTGTATGAGAGTTACATCCATCCGCTCACCATTCTCTCAACGCTGCCGTCGGCGGGCGTGGGCGCGCTGTTGTTGCTGTTGCTGACCAACACGCAGCTGACGGTGATCGCGCTGATCGGCATCATCCTGCTGATTGGTATCGTGAAAAAGAACGCCATCATGATGATCGACTTTGCGATTCACGCCGAGCGCAGCCAAGGCATGACGCCGCAGCAGGCGATCACCCAAGCCTGCTTGATGCGTTTCCGGCCGATCATGATGACCACGCTGGCCGCCTTCTTTGGCGCGCTGCCGCTGGCGCTGGGCAGCGGCGGCGATGCCGACTTACGTAGCCCGCTCGGGCTGGCGATTGCCGGTGGTTTGGCGCTGAGCCAATTATTAACGCTGTTTACTACGCCGGTGGTTTATCTCTGGCTCGACCGTTTAAGCCGCGCCACGCAACGTCAGTGGCAGCGGTTGCGTCATGTGGAATCCCGATAGATGAAAATGTCTCTGAAAATTACGCCGTTGCTCACCGTGATGTTGCTGGCGGGCTGCGCGGTTGGCCCCGATTATCAGCGCCCGAGCATGGCGATGCCGACCCATTTCAAAGAAGCCAAAGGCTGGACGCAGGCGACGCCGCAGGATGCAAACAGCAAAGGTGAATGGTGGCAGGTGTATCATGATGCCACGCTGGCTAGTCTGCTGAAGCAGGTGAGCATCTCCAACCAGAACGTAGCCAGCTATGCCGCGCAGTACCGCGAAGCACAGGCGCTGGCTGGGCAATCACGCGCGGAGTTGTTGCCGTCGCTAGGCTACGACGCCAGCAGCACGCGCAGCGGCAGCCGCGCCAGCGGTCAACGCAGCGTCAGCAACAGCCATGCCGCCGATCTCAGCGCCAGCTGGGAGCTGGATGTGTGGGGCAAACTGCGACGCACGCTGGAGGAGAACCATGCCAGCGCCGAAGCCAGCAAAGCCGAGCTGGCGAATATCACCTTGAGCGCGCAGTCCGAACTGGCGCAGGACTATTTCCAGCTGCGCATCATCGACGAGAAAATCGCGCTCTATCAGCGCAGTATCGCGGCCTATCAACGTTATCTGACGGTGATTGAAAACAAATATGCGGCGGGCAGCGAATCACGCGCCACCTTAGCGCAGGCGCAGATGCAGCTGGAGAGCGCCCGCGCCTCGGCGCAGGATTACCAGTGGCAGCGTGCACAGATGGAGCACGCCATTGCGTTGCTGCTGGGTCGAGCTCCGGCGGATTTCTCCTTGCCGGTGGCGAAGCTGGAGGCCGCGCTGCCCGCGATCCCGAACAGCGTGCCGTCGCAGCTGTTGCAGCGCCGTCCCGATATCGCCTACGCCGAGCGCAACGTGGCGGCGGCGAATGCGGCGGTCGGCGTGGCGATTGCCGGTTACTATCCCGATTTGACGCTGAGCGCCAGCGGCGGCGTGAGTTCATCGGCGATCAACAGTTTGTTCTCGCTGCCCAATCGCGTCTGGTCTTTGGGGCCGGAGCTGAGCGGTACGCTGTTAGATTTCGGCGCCACCTCAGCGAAAGTCGAACAGGCACGCGCCGCCTATGATGCCAGCGTTGCCAGCTATCGCCAGTCGGTGCTGACCGGCATGGGCGAAGTGGAAGATTATCTGGTGCAGCTGAATACTTTGCAGGGCGAAATCGCCGCACAGCAGCGCGCCACCGACGCGGCGCAGGAATCGGCACGCGTGACGCGCAATCAGTATGATGCCGGAATGATCGACTATCTCGACGTCGCCACCACCGAAAACAGCAGCCTGAGCGCGCAGCAGAGTTTGCTGTCGCTGCAGAGCACGCAGTGGGTCAGCAGCGTCGGTCTGATCGCCGCGCTGGGCGGTGGCTGGCAGGCGGATACGCGGTAAAACCAGGTCGCCATGATGGCCCTTTGCCGCAGCTGACGCGCCAGCGCCTCTGGCAAATGTTGCCCTTTTCAGCAGCACACACTGAAGCTTCGGAGCAGGCCGGGGACGCTTTTGGGCCGGCAATCCGCAGCGCTGAACGAAGCGAGGAAGCCAGGAGAGCCCGCAGGACGCGGGCGAAAGGCGGAGCCGGGACAAGGAAGTCCCGTCTCCGCCGGTCCGTCAGGCAAACGAGCGAAGTGAAGGCACCGCGCTAGCGGCGCGAGGACCGCCGGACCACAAGTGGCCCCGGCCTGCACACTCATCGTTGGCTTAACTGACAAGCATTACGCCATGAATGGCGGCCCTACGACCGCTATTGCGTTTAAATCACCACGCCACTTGTCGAAAATCCCCAGATCCTGCATCGTAAGAGCCATTTTTACGATTGCTAAGGAGCTGGCATGCTACTCACTTTTTTCCGTTTCATGTTCCGCCTGCTGTGGCGTGTGGAACTGCGCGGCGACCTCGCGGCACTGCATAAAGAGAAAGTGCTGATCACCCCCAATCACACGTCGTTTCTGGATGGGGTATTACTGGCGCTGTTTCTGCCGATCAAACCGGTGTTCGCGGTCTATTCGTCGATCAGCGATCAATGGTTTATGCGTCTGCTGAAGCCGATCATCGACTTCGTTCCGCTCGATCCCACCAAGCCGATGTCGATCAAACATCTGGTGCGCATGATCAATCAGGGCCGTCCGGTGGTGATCTTCCCCGAAGGGCGCATCACCGTGACCGGATCGCTGATGAAGATCTACAGCGGCGCCGGCTTTGTGGCGGCGAAATCCGGTGCCACCGTGGTGCCGATGCGTATCGAAGGCGCGGAATATACGCCGTTTGGTCGTCTGGCGGGCGTGTTTAAACGGCGCCTGTTCCCGCGCATCACCTTAACGGTGCTGCCGCCAACGGTAATCCCAATGCCTGAAGCCAAACGCGCGCGCGATCGCCGCACGCTGGCGGGCGAGCACCTGCATCATGTGATGATGGAAGCCCGCATGGCAGTGCGTCCGCGTGAGACGCTGTTCGAGGCTTTCCTCAATGCGCGTCAGCGTTATGGCGCGATGAAGCCGTGTATCGAAGACGTCAACTTCAAACCGGATAGCTATACCGGTTTGCTGAAGAAAGCGCTTGGCGTGGGCCGCATTCTGGAGCGTTACAGCCAGCAAGGTGAATACGTCGGTCTGCTGCTGCCGAACGCCACGGTGACAGCGGCGGCAATTCTCGGTGCCTCGCTGCGCGGGCGCATTCCGGCGATGCTCAACTACACCGCAGGCGTGAATGGCATGCGTGCGGCGTTGACCGCATCGCAGGTGAAAACCGTGTTTACCTCGCGGCAGTTCCTCGAAAAAGGCAACCTGTGGCACTTGCCGCAGGGACTCAGCGAAGTGCAGTGGATCTATCTGGAAGATCTGAAAGATACCGTTACGCTGCAGGACAAATTGTGGATTGTGGCGCATCTGCTGATGCCGCGCCGTGCGCTGGTGGCGCAGCAGCCGGAAGATGCGGCGATGGTGCTGTTTACCTCCGGTTCGGAAGGCCATCCCAAAGGTGTGGTGCACTCGCATAAAAGTCTGCTGGCGAACGTTGAGCAGATTCGTACCGTGGCGGATTTCACCCCGCGTGACCGCTTTATGTCGGCGCTGCCGCTGTTCCATGCTTTCGGTTTAACCGTTGGCCTGTTTACCCCGTTGCTGACCGGCGCGCAGGTGTTTCTCTATCCAAGCCCGCTGCATTACCGCATCGTGCCGGAGCTGGTTTACGACCGTAACTGCACCGTGCTGTTTGGTACTTCAACCTTCCTTGGCAACTATGCGCGTTTCGCCAGCCCGTACGATTTTGCGCGTCTGCGCTATGTGGTGGCGGGCGCGGAGAAACTGCAGGAAGCGACGCGTCAGATCTACATGGAAAAATACGGCATCCGTATTCTCGAAGGCTACGGCGTGACGGAGTGCGCGCCGGTGGTGGCGATCAACGTGCCGATGGCGGCAAAAAATCACACCGTGGGCCGCATTCTGCCGGGCATGGATTCGCGTCTGATTTCGGTGCCGGGCATTGAGCAGGGCGGTCGCCTGCAGCTGCGCGGTCCAAACGTGATGAACGGGTATCTGCGCGTGGAAAATCCAGGCGTGCTGGAAGTCCCGGTCGCCGATAACGGCGAAGGCGAGATGGAAGCGGGCTGGTACGACACCGGCGATATCGTCAGCTTTGATGAAGGCGGTTTCTGCCAGATTCAGGGCCGTGCGAAACGCTTCGCCAAAATTGCCGGTGAGATGGTGTCGCTGGAGATTGTGGAGCAGATTGCGCTGAAAGCCTCTAACGAGAAGCAGCATGCGGCGTCGCTGCGTCCGGACGGTAATCGAGGCGAAGCGTTGGTGCTGTTTACTACCGACAGCGAGTTGGGCCGCGACACGCTGCTGAAAGCGGCGCGTGAAATTGGCGCGCCGGAACTGGCGGTGCCGCGCGATATCCGCGTGATGAAACAGCTACCGATGCTGGGTAGCGGCAAACCGGACTATGTCAGCCTGAAGCAGCTGGCGGAAGAGGAGCAGGCATGAGCCAGGCGTTAAATAACGATGCACCGCTGTTATCGCGCAACATGCTGGCGGTGATTGTGGCGCAGTTCTTCTCGGCATTTGGCGACAACGCGCTGTTGTTTGTGACGCTGGCGGTGCTGAAAAATCAGTTCTATCCGGACTGGAGTCAGCCGATCCTGCAAATGCTGTTTGTGGCCACTTACATTCTGCTCGCGCCGTTCGTGGGCCAGATGGCGGATAGCTTTGCCAAAGGTCGGGTAATGATGTTCGCTAACAGTCTTAAGCTGCTCGGCGCGCTGGTTATCTGTTTCGGCTTCAATCCGTTCCTCGGCTATACGCTGGTGGGGATTGGCGCGGCATCCTATTCGCCAGCCAAGTACGGCATCCTGACGGAGATCACCAGCGGTGAACGCCTGGTCAAAGCCAACGGCTTAATGGAAGGTTCGACCATTGCGGCGATTCTGCTGGGTTCGGTAGCGGGCGGTATTCTGGCGGACTGGAACCTGGTCGCCGCGCTGGTGGTGTGTGCCATGACCTATGCGATGGCGGTGGTGGCGAACATCTTTATTCCGCGCCTGACGGCGGCGCGTCCCGGCCAGAGCTGGCATTTTGGCGCCATGCTGCGCAGTTTCATCGCGGCCACTAAGCTGCTGTGGCGCAACGGCGAAACGCGCTTCTCGCTGCTCGGCACCAGCTTGTTCTGGGGCGCGGGCGTGACGCTGCGTTTCCTGCTGGTGCTGTGGGTGCCGGTGGCGCTCGGCATTAGCGATAACAAAACCCCGACCACGCTGAATGCCATGGTGGCGATTGGCATCGTGATTGGTGCGGCAGCGGCAGCGAAGCTGGTGACGCTGCAAACCGTGCGTCGCTGCATGCCAGCCGGTGTGCTGATTGGCGTGATGGTGGTGGTGTTCGCGTTGCAAACCAGCTTGCTCAATGCCTATCTGGTTTTGATGCTGATTGGTGCGCTGGGTGGTTTCTTCGTGGTACCGCTCAATGCGCTGCTGCAGGAGCGTGGCAAGGCGTCCGTGGGTTCGGGCAACGCGATTGCGGTGCAAAATCTCGGTGAGAATACCGCGATGTTACTAATGCTGGGATTCTATACCGTGGCGATTAAGCTGGGCGCGCCTGCGGTGGCGACCGGCGTCGGATTCGGCGCGATTTTCGCCGTGGCGATTGCGGTGTTGTGGTGGAAAGCGCGGAAGTAACAAAAGCATAGCGTCGTAGCGGGGCAATGTATTGCGCAATGGCGAATGCCGCACAAGTGGAAAAATGTGCGGCGTTTTTAAAGCGCGCGATAAATCGCGCCGCTACGGTGTGGTGCGATTTATGGCGCTGGATAGGTAAACTGGCGATGAATCGCTTCCAGTTCCTCTAACACCTCGGCATTCAGCGTCAGATTGAAACTCTCTACGTTAATCTTCAGCTGCTCCAGCGTGGTGGCGCCCAGCAAGGTGCTGGCGACAAACGGCTGTTGACGCACATACGCCAGCGCCATCTGCGACGGATCCATATTGTGCTTCTGCGCCAGCGCAACATAGGCTGCAATCGCCTGCTGAGACTGATCGCCGCTGTAGCGGGTAAAGCGACTAAACAGCGTATTGCGCGCACCGGCGGGTTTCGCACCGTTCAGGTATTTGCCACTCAACGTACCAAACGCCAGGCTGGAATACGCCAGCAACTCGACGCCTTCATGCTGGCTGATCTCCGCTAAACCGACCTCAAAACTGCGGTTCAGCAGGCTGTACGGGTTCTGGATGGTGACGATACGCGGCAGCTCATGCTTTTCAGCCAGCTGCAGATAACGCATCACGCCCCACGCGGTTTCGTTCGACACGCCAATGTAGCGAATCTTACCGGCGCGCACCTGTTCGGTCAGCGCTTCCAGCGTCTCCAGCAGCGTCACCGGCACGCTGGAATCGGTGTATTGATAACCCAGCTTGCCGAAGTAGTTGGTCTGACGCTGCGGCCAGTGAAGCTGATAGAGATCGAGATAATCGGTGTTCAGGCGTTTCAGGCTGGCATCCAGCGCTTCGCGGATGTTTTTGCGATCCAGCGCCTGGTTCGGGCGAATCGACGCATCCGCGCCGCGTACCGGACCGGCTACTTTGCTGGCGAGGATGATTTTGTCACGGCTGCCGCGCTTCTTCAGCCAGCTACCAATGTATTGTTCGGTTAATCCCTGGGTTTCCGGGCGCGGCGGCACCGGATACATTTCTGCGGTATCAATTAAATTGATGCCACTGCTAACCGCGTAATCAAGTTGTGCGTGGGCGTCGGCTTCGCTGTTCTGCTCACCAAACGTCATGGTTCCAAGCCCCAGCTGACTCACTTCCAGCGTGCTATGGGGAATACGGTGATAGTGCATGTGCCGGCATCCTTTTTTCATTATGAAAGGGAATGTTGTGTCCTTTGGGACTATAGCGTGTGAAGCGGCGCGGAAGGAAGAGGGGAAAGTTCGGGAAATCGCCTGCACAAGGGGAAAACGCGTGCAGGCAGGGCAATTTGGCACTTAACGCTCAATGATGGTTGAAACCTCGTCACCATTGATCTGCATCTGATGGCCTTGCTCATCGGTGTACTGTACCAATCCGGTCTCTTTATCGATGGCGGGTTTGCCATCTGTCATGATCATGCGGCCATCTTTGGTCGCCATGACGTAATCACTGCTACAACCACTCAATAACAGCGTCACCAAGGTTAAACCTACTGCACTCACCAACCCTTTCATTCTTATCTCCTTCTCGCGACTTCAACAGCAAAAGTGTAGTAATAAATGCTTTCGTCGTTAGGAGTAATCGCATCATTCCTAAAATTATCGGCAGCAATATGCATTTACAGTAAAAAATGTCGCGCCAAAAGCGGACCGGTGAAGCTTTTCTTCAGATAAAAGCCGCGCGGCAGCGTCATGATTGGCTCGCCGTGTTCGCCAATCGCTTCGGTCAACGCTTTGCTGTTGGCGGCTTTAGGGCGGATTTGCAGCCAGGCACCGTGACGTGCGGTGATGCGCTCCACCTGACCGAGCACAATCATATCCATCAACTCTTCCCAGTCTTCGCGCAGCTGTTGCTCCTCTTCTGCACTCGGATGCCACAGCAGCGGCGAACCGACGCGGCGCTCGGCCAGCGGCAAAGCACGATCGCCTTCGATCGGGATCCACAGCACCCGCGCCAGTTTGTGCCGCACATGGCTGGTTTGCCAGGTTACGCCGCTATTGCCGGTTAACGGCGCGACGCACACGAAGGTGGTTTCCAGCGGTTTGCCCTGCGTATCTACCGGAATCGTTTTCAGCTCAATGCCGAGATGGGCGAAATCCTGCTCGGCTTTGCTGCCAGCGCTGGCACCCAAATGCAGCTCTAACAGCATGCCAACCCAGCCTTTGTCGCGTTTCAAATCTGCCGGAATCGGCAGGTTAATCTGCGCCGCCAGCGCGGCAAAGGTCTGTCCCGCCAGCTGCTGTGCGCGCTGCAGTAATTCCGCTTCGTTTTCAGGTGGCGATGGCAATAACGGTGAGAAGTGCATGCTAAAACCTACATTGGTTAAAGAGTGAACAGTAAACGCGAGCCGGGTTTGTCCACATGGCAGTTAGTTGAATAAAGGTGATAATAGCATGATTCAGCATGCTTTTTTATTTCAATAGAATGGGACGATCCGGTGATATGGCCCGGTTATCCCAGCTTGTTATCGACAATGAACAGGTGTTGAACCTGGTTATCCACAGAAAAGTGGGGTAACACCCTTTTGGCCATACCCCTGTTTCCATTTACAGCCTTGACTTTCGCGTTTTGAACGCTTTTTTTCCTTTCTGTGACCAGGTTTAGGGCATTCTCTGTGGATAAAAACGTCGGTGATGGATCTTTAACCGATTGAAAAAACTGAGCGGAGTATAACTACGGATCCTGGTAACGATTTAACGGTTAATAAGTTATATCTCAATGAATATTATGATTTTTTTTAGTGTTGCTATGTTGGGTGATGAGATTTATCCGAAGGGGTTATTCAATTCATTCCCGTGTTCTGCACAAAGCTATCCACAGAAAAGGTGAATAAGATCGCCGATAAATTGGGGTATCTGTTTATAACTTGGCTAATCTCTGTGAGTTATCCTGTTTTTATTCCGCCTGCGGCCCGCTATCCAGTGGTTTACCGCCTGTAAGGAGTGTGAAACAATCAGGCTATTCAAATTTAGCTTTGAGGTAGTCCAGTGATCGATGATGATGGCTACCGCCCGAATGTTGGTATCGTAATCTGTAACAGGCAAGGACAAGTGTTGTGGGCCAGGCGCTTTGGACAGCACTCCTGGCAATTTCCTCAGGGAGGCATCAATCCGGGTGAAACTGCTGAACAGGCGATGTATCGCGAGCTGTTCGAAGAAGTGGGTTTACACCGCAAAGATGTTCGAATACTTGCTTCAACCCGAAACTGGTTACGCTACAAGTTGCCAAAACGTTTGGTGCGTTGGGACACAAAGCCGGTGTGTATCGGCCAGAAACAAAAGTGGTTTCTTCTGCAGTTGATGTGCAGTGACGCGGAAATCAATGTGCAGCACAGCAGCACACCCGAGTTTGATGGTTGGCGCTGGGTTAGCTTCTGGTATCCGGTACGTCAGGTGGTCTCTTTCAAGCGCGATGTATATCGCCGCGTAATGAAAGAATTCGCGGGCGTAGTGATGTCTATGCAGGAGAGTGCGGGGCAGCGTAATAATGCCGCCCAACGACGTAAAAGAGGATAGGCCACGCCCTTTATGCTCACTCAGTTACGCGAAATAGTAGAGAAAGTGGCGAGTGCTCCACGTCTGAATGAAGCACTCGACATTCTGGTAAACGAAATTTGCCTTGCGATGGAAACCGAGGTTTGCTCGGTTTATCTCGCCGATCACGATCGTCGTTGCTACTACCTGATGGCGACACGCGGGCTAAAAAAGCCGCGTGGTCGTACGGTCACGCTGGCGTTTGATGAAGGCATTGTTGGCCTCGTTGGACGCTTAGCCGAGCCGATCAACCTCGCCGACGCGCAGAGCCATCCCAGCTTCAAATACATTCCTTCTGTTAAAGAGGAGCGTTATCGCTCCTTCCTCGGCGTACCAATTATCAGCCGACGCCAGCTGCTTGGCGTGCTGGTTATCCAGCAGCGCGAACACCGTCAGTTTGATGAAAGCGAAGAGTCTTTCCTCGTCACGCTCGCCACGCAAATGGCGGGATTGCTGTCGCAGTCGCAGCTCGGTCAACTGTTTGGTCAATTCCGTCAGACGCGGGTAAAAGCGATTGCCGCTGCGCCGGGCGTGGCGGTCGCGCCGGGTTGGGTGGATGAAACCCAGCCGCTGCTCGATCAGGTTTCCGCTGCGTCCACGCTTGACGTGCAGCGCGAACGCGAGCGTCTGGTGCTGGCGATGGGCGAGGCCGGCAACGAATTCCGCCGCTTCAGTAAACGCTTTGCTGCCAGCGTGCAGAAAGAGAGCGCGGCGATCTTCGATCTCTATTCGCACCTGCTCACCGATGCACGCCTGAAGAAAGATCTGTTTGATGAGATCGAGCGCGGATCGGTAGCGGAGTGGGCGGTTAAAACGGTGATCGAGAAGTTCGCCGAGCAGTTCGCCAATTTGCAGGATCAATATCTACGCGAGCGCGCCGGCGATCTGCGCGTGCTCGGTCAACGTCTGCTGTTCCACCTCGATGATTCGCTGGTCGGCACCAATGCCTGGCCGGAGCGTTTTGTGTTAGTCGCGGATGAACTCACTGCCACCACGCTGGCTGAATTGCCGCAGGAGCGTCTGGCGGGCGTGGTGGTGCGCGACGGTGCCGCCAACTCGCATGCGGCGATTTTAACGCGCGCGATGGGTATTCCCACCGTGATGGGCGCGGATATTCTGCCGGCGCAGCTCAACAAACGCTTGCTGATTGTTGATGGTTATCGCGGCGAAGTACTGATCGATCCGGAACCGGTACTGGTGCAGGAGTATCAGCGCTTAATCAGCGAAGAGAACGCGCTGAGCAAAATGGCCGAAGGCGTGGTCGAGCAGCCCGGCGAGCTGAAAAGCGGTGAGCGCGTTCAGGTGATGCTGAATGCCGGCCTCAGCCCGGAACACGAGCAGGCGCTGGATAACTGGGTGGATGGCATTGGCCTGTATCGCACCGAAATACCGTTCATGCTGCACAACGGCTTCCCGTCCGAAGAGGAGCAGGTGGCGCAGTATCAGGGCATGCTGCAGCTGTTCTACGACAAACCGGTGACGCTGCGTACGCTGGATGTCGGCGCGGATAAGCAACTGCCGTACATGCCGATCAGCGAAGAGAATCCGTGCCTTGGCTGGCGTGGCATTCGCTTAACGCTCGATCAGCCGGAAATCTTCCTGGTGCAGGTGCGCGCCATGCTGCGTGCCAACGTGGCGTCCGGCAACCTGAGCATTCTGCTGCCGATGATCAGCCATATCGATGAGATCGATGATGCGCGTCGTCTGATTGATCGCGCTGGCCGCGAAGTGGAAGAGATGCTCGGCTATGTGATTCCCAAGCCGCGCATTGGCATCATGATTGAAGTACCGTCGATGTTGTTTATGATCCCGCATCTGGCGGATCGCGTCGATTTTGTCTCGGTTGGCACCAACGATTTGACGCAATATCTGCTGGCGGTTGATCGCAACAACACGCGCGTGGCGAACCTGTATGATTCGCTGCATCCGGCGATGCTGCGGGCGCTGCACACGATTGCCAGCGAAGCCCGCCAGGCCAAGCTGGAGCTCTGTTTGTGTGGTGAAATGGCTGGCGATCCAATGTGTGTCGCGCTGTTAGTGGGCATGGGATATCACCATCTCAGCATGAACGGCAAGAACGTGCCGCGGGTGAAATATCTGCTGCGCCATCTCGATTTTGAAGAGGCACAGAAGCTCAGCGAGCATGGACTGGCCGCGCATACTGCCTCGGAAGTGCGTCATCTGGTCTCCACCTTTATGGAGCGCCGTGGTTTAGGCGGTTTGATTCGCGGCGGGCGTTAACGGTTACAACTTCACGACCTGTAAAAAAAGTGGCTGTGCTATGATGCGCAGCCTTTTATTGTCCCGTTTCAGGGCAGAAAAATGATGGTGAAAGATGACTGACGGCTACATTTCGTTTCCCCAATTCGATCCGGTAATTTTCTCTATCGGACCGGTTTCGCTTCACTGGTACGGCTTGATGTATCTGGTGGGCTTTGTATTTGCTATGTGGCTGGCGACGCGACGCGCCAACAAACCTGGCAGCGGCTGGAAAAAAGAGGAAGTGGAAAACCTGCTGTATGCGGGCTTCCTCGGCGTATTCCTCGGTGGACGTATCGGCTATGTGTTGTTCTACAACCTGCCGTTGTTCCTTGAGAATCCGCTGTATCTGTTTAAGGTCTGGGATGGCGGCATGTCGTTCCACGGCGGCCTGATTGGTGTGATTGTGGTGATGCTGATTTTCGCACGCCGTACCAAGCGCACGTTCTTCCAGGTAGCGGATTTCATTGCCCCGCTGATCCCGTTTGGTTTGGGTGCCGGTCGTCTAGGTAACTTCATCAACGGCGAACTGTGGGGCCGCGTGGCGCCTGATTTCAAATACGCGATGTTGTTCCCCGGTTCACGCAGCGAAGATATCGCGCTGGCGGCCAATAATCCGCAGTACCAGGAATTGTTGAACACCTACGGCGTGCTGCCGCGTCACGCGTCGCAGCTGTATGAGCTGTGCCTCGAAGGCATCGTGCTGTTCATCATTCTCAACCTGTTTATTCGCAAGCCGCGCCCCATGGGCAGCGTCTCGGGCCTGTTCCTGATCGGCTACGGCGCATTCCGCATCATCGTGGAGTTCTTCCGTCAGCCGGATGCGCAGCTTGGTCTGTTTGAAGGCGGCGTCAGCATGGGACAGATTCTGTCGATCCCAATGATTCTGGCCGGTGTAATTATGATGATCTGGGCGTATCGTCGTCGCCCGCAGCAACAAACTCGTGAGGTAAAATGAAACAGTATCTGGACCTAATGCAACATGTGCTGAATGAAGGCGCAGAAAAGGCCGACCGTACCGGCACCGGCACGCTCTCCATCTTTGGCCACCAGATGCGTTTCAATTTGCAGGACGGTTTTCCGCTGGTCACCACCAAGAAAGTGCACCTGCGCTCGATCATTCATGAGCTGTTGTGGTTCCTGAAAGGTGAGACCAACATCGGTTACCTGAAAGAGAACAAGGTCACCATCTGGGACGAATGGGCCGATGAGAACGGCGATCTCGGCCCGGTCTACGGCAAGCAGTGGCGCAGCTGGGGCAGCGCCTCGGGTGAAGAGATTGATCAAATCAGTAAAGTGATTGAGCAGCTGAAGCGTGACCCCGATTCGCGTCGCATCATTGTCTCGGCGTGGAACGTGGGCGAGCTGGATCAAATGGCTCTGGCGCCTTGCCACGCCTTCTTCCAGTTCTACGTGGCCAACGGCAAGCTCTCTTGCCAGCTCTATCAGCGCTCATGCGATATCTTCCTTGGTCTGCCATTCAACATCGCCAGCTACGCGCTGCTGGTGCATATGGTGGCGCAGCAGTGCGATCTCGAGGTGGGCGATTTTGTCTGGACCGGTGGCGATACGCATCTGTACAGCAACCATTTAGAGCAGGCGCGCCTGCAGTTAACGCGTGAGCCGCGCCCGTTACCGAAGCTGGTAATCAAGCGTAAACCGGCTTCTATCTTCGATTATCAGTTCGATGATTTCGAGATTGAAGGCTACGATCCGCATCCAGCCATTAAAGCGCCCGTCGCCATTTAAGGCCACTCCCGCAAGGTCGCCATTCATGGCGACCACGCCCATATCGCACCACAATCCTGAATCTGTCTCACAAAATGCTGTACCTCTCTGCACCTCTCCTCGATTTCCTGCGCAACGTTTCCCAACGTCGATTTCTCCCCCTTGTTGAACGTCATGTTGCTGGGCACATTAGCCGCCATGAACAGAAACGTTAACCACGGCTTCACTTTGCCCGAACTGTTATTGGTGATGGTGATCGCCGGCATACTTAGCGTCGGCGCGCTGCAAGGTTGGCAGCGCTGGCAGCAATATCAACAGCTGCGCGACAGCGTACTGCAACTGCAGGGATTTCTTCTGCGCTTGCGCGCCCATGCTAACTGGCACAACCGCGATCTCACGCTGTGGGTACAGAGCGGTGAAAACGGCTGTCTTGGCGCAGGACCTAAACCTGCAGAAGGCTGCGCACTGCCCTCGCGCTGGTTATTTAAACCGCCGCACGACAGCGTGCGCCTTGTCGGCATCAATGGTGACGTCGGTTTTTACGGTCGGCGTGATGTCGCGCGTCCTGGCAGTATCGATCTCGCCAGTGCGGCGGGACGCTGGCGCTTAATTATCTCCGCCAGAGCGCGCATCCGTGCCTGTCAGCCGGGAGAGAAAGGATGCGAATAGCGCAACGCGGATTCAGCCTGCTGGAGATGCTGATTGCCATGGCGATTGGCGCGGTACTGATGATCAGCGTCGGACGATTTTTACCGCTGCTGCTGGAGCAGAATCTGCGTCTGCAACAGCGCGTGCAGTTACAGCAGGAGCTGCAGCAGATCGCCAATACGCTGCAAAAAGCGCTGCGCCGTGCCGGCTATTGCCACGGCCAGTGCAGCGGTTCAGCGCTAACGATCGCCGCCAGCGGCAGCTGCGTTTTACTGCGCTGGGATGAGAACAGCAACGGGCGCTGGGAAGGCGTGGGCCATAGCGAAAGTGACTATTACGGCTATCGGCTGCGCAGCGGACAGCTTGAAATGCAGCGCGGCGTGGATGAGTGCAACAGCAGCGGCTGGGAGAAACTCTCCGATCCGGCGTTTCTCACCATCGATGCCTTCAAGCTTGAACGGCAGGGATCGCGTCTGGTGCTGCAACTGGCGGGACACGCTAACAGCCAAAGCGTAGAGCTGGCAAGCTGGATAGAAGGAATCAATCTGTGAAGCAGCGCGGCAATAGCACGCTGGGCATGGTGCTGATGATGTTACTGATGGGCGGATTGACGCTACACGCCACGCGAACGCAGCTCTCGCAAGGCATGGTGTTAGTGGCTGATGAGCAGCTGCACAGTCAGGATTTCTGGCAGGCGCAGGCGGCGTTAACGTGGGGCCGCGTGCAAAACTGGCCGCAGGCCACCGGCTGGCAATGTCAGCAATGGACAGCAGAGCAGTGGCAAAGCTGCCTGCTACGAATGGAGGATGACAATGCGTTGTTATCGGGACATGGAGAAGGGCGCGCGCTGTGGCTCTATCGTTGGGTATCAATCTCCAACACGCAACCCCAGCCGCAAGCGCATGGCTGGATCGATTACTGCCCGCTGTCGCAGCCGGCGCTGTGCCAGCCAGAAGCAGCAGGGCTTTAGCCTGGCGGAAACGCTGGTGGCGATGCTGTTGCTGGCGATGACCATCAGCACATTGCTGCAATATCATCGCGCGCTGGCGCTGGGGTTTAGCCAGCAGTGGCAGCAGCGTCAGGCGTGGCGCGTTGCCGGCCAGGCGCTGCTTGGCCGTGACGTTGAGGGATGGCAGAGTCAGCGCCAGCAGCAGAGCCTGGCGGGCGGCTGCACGCTGGAGCGCGTCACGGTTACGGGGCCACAGCAGCGTTCCGCCTCACTGGCGCAGCTCAATTGCCACTAGCGGTAGGCATCGCAGGTGATAAACGGTAGAGTGGCTCGGCTGCGTTGTTGTCTTGTGTTTAGGAGAAATATGTTCCGGGTCTATCACTCTAATCAGCTTGATCTGTTGAAAAATCTGGCAGGTATTCTGATTGAAAATCAACCGCTGACCGATCCGCTGGCGGCTGAACAGGTGCTGGTACAAAGCCCAGGCATGGCGCAGTGGCTGCAAATGGAACTGGCTAACAGTTTCGGCATTGCCGCCAACATTGATTTCCCGCTGCCTGCGAGCTTCATCTGGAACATGTTCGTTAAGGTGCTGCCCGATATTCCTGAAGAGAGCGCCTTCACCAAGGCCAGCATGAGCTGGAAGCTGATGCATCGCTTGCCAACTTTGCTGGAGCAGGACGCTTTCCAGCCGCTGCGTCACTACCTCAATGATGACGACGACAAGCGCAAGCTGTATCAGCTCAGCGCCCGTGTTGCCGATCTGTTTGACCAATATCTGGTGTATCGCTCGGACTGGCTCAACAGCTGGGAGCGCGGTGAACGGATTGATGGCTTAGGCGAATCGCAGCAGTGGCAGGCGCTGCTGTGGTGCGATCTGGTTAACTTTACTGAAAGCCTGGGTCAACCGATGTGGCATCGCGCTAACCTCTATGCGCGCTTCATCCAAAAGCTGGAACAGGCGCAAATGCCGCCGTCGGGCTTGCCGCAGCGCGTGTTTATTTGCGGTATCTCCGCGCTGCCGCCGGTTTATTTGCAGGCGTTGGAAGCGCTGGGCCGTCACATTGATATCCATCTGCTGTTCACCAATCCCTGCCGTCACTATTGGGGCGACATTCAGGATTATGCCTTTTTGGCGAAGCTGCAAAGCCGCCAGCGCCGCCGCATCCAATCGGATGAGCTGCAGCCGCTGTTCCGCGATCCGGCTAGCGCGTCAGCATTGTTCAACGATATCGGCGAGCAGCAGCTGACCAATCCGCTGCTGGCGTCATGGGGCAAGCTGGGGCGCGATAACCTGTTTCTGCTGAGCCAGATGGAATCCGCCGCCAACGACATTGATGCCTTCGTCGAGATGCCTCAAGACAATCTGCTGCACAGCGTGCAAGCGGATCTGCTCAATCTGGACGATAAAGCGATCATTGGCCTCAACGCCGGTGAGCTGGCGAACAGCGCCGAAAAACGGCTGCTTGATCCTGAAGATCGCTCGATCACGCTGCAGGTGTGCCACAGCGCACAGCGTGAAGTTGAAGTGCTGCAGGATCATCTGCTCACGCTGATGGAAGCCCATCCCGAACTCAAACCACGCGACATCATCGTGATGGTGGCGGATATCGACAGCTACGCCCCTTTTATTCAGGCCGCTTTTGCCAGCGCGCCGAGCGAACGCTATTTGCCGTTCGCCATCTCCGACCGCCGCGCCAGTCAGGCGCACCCGGCAATTCTGGCGCTGCTCAGCTTGCTGTCGCTGCCTGAAAGTCGCTTTGCCTCCGAAGATGTGCTGGCGCTGCTTGAGGTTCCCGCATTAGCGCAGCGCTTCTCGGTGGATGAAAGCGGGCTGCGCCTGCTGCGCCGCTGGGTGATGGAATCCGGCATTCGCTGGGGACTGGACGATGCCAGCGTGGAAGCGCTGGCGCTGCCGGTAACCGGACAACACACCTGGCGCTTCGGCCTGCAGCGTATGCTGCTCGGCTATGCGCTGGAGAGCCGCAACGGCGACTGGCAAGGGATCCTGCCGTATGACGAATCCAGCGGTTTGATCGCTGAGCTGGCGGGGCATCTGGCGGAACTGCTATCGCGACTCGAAGAGTGGCGTGCGCGTCTGGCAGAAGAGCGCACGTTAGCGGAGTGGCAGCCGCTGTGTCGTGAGTTGATTGAGTGCTTCTTTAGCGGAGACGCCGAAAGTGAAGCCGCGCTGCTGCTGGTGGAAACGCAGTGGAAACAGATTATCGAGCAGGGCATGCAGGCGGCGTATCAACAGCCGATTCCGGTTACGCTGCTGCGTGATGAGCTGCGTTCACGCCTCGATCAACAGCGTATCAGCCAGCGTTTCCTCGCCGGTCCCATCAACTTCTGTACGCTTATGCCGATGCGTTCAATTCCCTTCAAAGTGGTGTGTTTGCTGGGCATGAACGATGGCGTCTATCCGCGCACTTTAGCGCCGCTGGGTTTCGACCTGATGCAGCAACAGATGCGCAAAGGGGACCGTAGCCGCCGCGATGATGACCGCTATCTGTTCCTCGAAGCGCTGATTTCGGCGCAGCAGCAGCTCTATATCAGTTACATCGGCCGGGCGATTCAGGACAACACGGAGCGCTATCCATCGGTATTAGTGAGCGAGCTGGTGGATTACCTGGGGCAAAGCTTCCGTCTGCCGGGTGATGAAGCGCTCGAACCTGATATCAGCGAGCAGCGCGTGCGTGAACATCTGCAAAAGCTGCATAGCCGCATGCCGTTTGCCGCAGAGAACTTCCAGCCGGGCGCTCACGGGCAAAGCTTTGCTGCGGAGTGGTTGCCCGCAGCCACCGGCAGCGGCGTGGCACAGCCGGATTTTGTGCAGCCCTTGCTGCCTGCACCGATAGAAACCTTGTCGCTGGAGCAACTGCTGCGTTTCTGGCGCCATCCGGTGCGCGCCTGGTTCCAGCAGCGCTTGGGGGTGGCTTTCTGGATGGAAGAGAGCGAGCTGCCCGACAGCGAACCGTTCGCGCCTGACAGCCTGGAACGCTACCAAATCAACGCCCAATTGCTGAATACGCTGGTCAACGGTGACGATCCGGCGCAGCTGTATGCGCGTCACCGCGCCGCTGGCAATCTGCCTTATGGCGCGTTCGGGGAACTTTTCTGGCAGAGCCAGACCGAAGAGATGCAGGAAGTGGCCGCCGAGGTGAGTGGTCAACGCCAGCCCGCTGAAAGTTGGGAAATCAATCTGACGATCGGCGCAGTGCAATTGACCGGCTGGCTGACGCAGGTGCAAGCTGATGGCCTGCTGCGCTGGCGTCCGGGCGTGCTGAACATGAATGATGGTCTGCTGCTATGGCTGGAACATCTGGTGTATTGCGCGTTGGGCGGCAGCGGTGAAAGCCGCATGTACGGCCGTAAACAGAGTCACTGGCGCTTCGCGGCGCTGCCTGCTGAACAGGCGCTGTCGCTTCTGCATGCGTATGTTGCGGGTTACCAGGCCGGATTAGTCGAGCCGCTGATGCTGCTGAATAAATCCGGCGGAGCCTGGCTGGAAGCCAGCTTTGATAGCAAGTCGCAGCAGTTGCTGGAAGACGAAGCCACGCAGAAAAAGGCACTTAACAAATTACTGCAAGCCTGGCAGGGTGGTTTCCAGGTGGAAGGCGAGGGCAGCGATCCCTATCTGCAACGCCTGAGTCGGTCTTTGGACGATGATGCCGTGCAGGCGATTACTGCCGCCGCACGCCAATGGTATTTGCCGGTGCGCCTGGCGCATCAAAATGATGAATAGCAAGGGAATACGGCCTCGTTTGAGGTTGTTCCTGACACGATAAGAAAGTTTGTCTATTTCACCGCTGGGCACACAGCCAGCGGAAAAGGGTAATGTAAGGGGTTTAAATGCGGATTTACGCACGCTGGATTGGAGCGCTGCTGCTGAGCACGTTAGCGCTGAATGCCTTTGCCGATACCGATCGCGGCTGGCAACCCATCAATGACACCATTCGTAAAAGCGATCACGATCCACGCAGTTATCAGGCGATTACGTTAAACAACGGCATGACCGTGCTGCTGGTCTCGGATGCCGAAGCGCCTAAATCGCTGGCGGCGCTGACCTTACCGATCGGTTCGCTGGATGATCCTAATCAGCAGCTGGGTCTGGCGCACTATCTCGAACACATGGTGTTAATGGGCTCAAAGCGTTATCCGCAGCCTGATAATCTCGCCGAATTCCTGAAAAAAAATGGTGGCAGCCACAATGCCAGCACCGCGTCGTATCGCACGGCGTTCTATCTGGAAGTGGAAAACAGCGCGTTGCAGCCCGCAGTTGATCGTCTGGCCGATGCGATTGCTGAACCGCTGCTCGATCCGGTTAATGCCGATCGTGAACGCCATGCGGTTAATGCAGAGCTGACCATGGCTCGCTCACGCGATGGCTTGCGTATGGCACAGGTGGGTGCAGAAACTCTCAACCCTGCGCATCCCGGCTCGCGCTATTCCGGTGGCAACCTTGATACGTTGAGTGACAAGCCGGACAGCAAATTGCATCAGGCGCTGACCGATTTTTATCACAGCCACTACTCCGCCAATCTGATGAAGGCGGTGATTTACAGTAACAAACCGCTGCCAGAGATGGCCGACATTGCGGCAAAAACCTTTGGTCGTGTGGCTAATCATCAAACGACGGTGCCAGAGATTGACGTGCCGGTAGTGACCGACGCGCAGAAGGGCATCATTATCCATTACGTGCCCGCACAGCCGCGCAAGCAGTTGAAAATTGAGTTCCGCATCCCGAACAACAGCGGCCAGTTCCGCAGTAAAACCGATACGCTGATCAGCTACATTCTGGGCAATCGCAGCAAAAACACCCTCAACGACTGGCTGCAAAAGCAAGGGCTGGCGGATGGCGTCAGCGCCGGTGCAGACCCGATGACCGAGCGCAACAGCGGCGTCTTCGCTATCAGCGTGTCGTTAACCGACAAAGGTCTGGCGCAGCGCGATGAAGTGGTGGCTGCGGTGTTCAACTACCTTGATATGCTGCGCACCAAAGGCATCAGTAAAGAATACTTCGATGAAGTCTCCCACGTGCTGGCGCTGGATTTCCGCTACCCATCAATTACCCGTGATATGGATTACATCGAGTGGCTGGTAGATACCATGCTGCGGGTGCCAGTTGAACACACGCTGGATGCGCCTTATCTGGCCGATCAGTTCGATCCCGCGGCAATCAAAACGCGTCTCGACGAAATGACGCCGCAGAACGCGCGCATCTGGTACATCAGTCCGCAGGAGCCGCATAACAAAGAAGCCTACTTTGTGAATGCGCCCTATCAGGTGGACAAAATCAGCGACGCCCAAATTAGCGACTGGCAGCAACGTGCCGCGCAGCTCCAGCTGTCGATGCCCACGCTGAATCCCTACATTCCGTCGGATTTCGCCATTATCCCCTCCGATGGCAAAACCTACGATCATCCGGTCGCACTGACCAATGGCGACAGCATGCGTATTTACTGGATGCCAAGTCAGCAGTTTGCCAGCGAACCGAAAGCCGCTATTACCTTAGCGCTGCGCAACAAATCGGCGATCAGCGACGCGCGCCAGCAGGTGCTGTTTGGGTTGAATGACTATCTCTCCAGCCTGGCGCTGGATGAAATGAATTCGCAGGCTTCGGTTGGCGGCATCAGTTTCTCAACCGGGGAAGATGATGGCATCGTGTTTAGCGCCAGCGGGTTTACCCAACGTCTGCCGGAATTGCTGAAGAAGCTGGTGGAGGGTTACGCCACCTTTACGCCGGACCAGCAGCAGCTGGAACAGGCCAAATCCTGGTATCTGGATCGACTGGAAGCGGCTGAGAAGGGCAAAGCGTTTGAGCAGGCGATTCAGCCGATGCAGATGTTGTCGCAGCTGCCTTACACCCAACGTGAAACGCGCCGCAATCTGGTGAAAGATATTACTCTGAAAGAGGTCACCGATTACCGCGATGCGCTGATTCATCATGCAACCCCGGAGATGATGGTGGTGGGCAATCTCTCTGCAGAGCGCGTGAAACAGCTCGGCGATGAGCTGCAGCAACAGTTGCACAGCGATGGCCACGGCTACTGGCACAGTGATTATGTGACGGTGGATAAAGCAATGAAGGCCAATCTGCAGAAAGCCGGCAGCAGCACTGATTCGGCGCTGGCCGCGCTGTATGTGCCGTTGGGCTACAGCGAATATCAAAGCATGGCCAACAGCACCATGCTGAGCCAGATCGTTCAACCCTGGTTCTACAACCAGTTGCGCACCGAAGAGCAGCTCGGCTATGCGGTGTTTGCTTACCAGATGCCGATCGGACGCCAGTGGGGCATCGGTTTCCTGCTGCAAAGTAACAGCAAGCAGCCAGCGTTTTTACTGCAACGCTTCCAGGCATTTTATCCGCAGGCTGAACAGCGTCTGCGCAGCATGAAAGCGGAAGATTTCGCCCAGTATCAGCAGGCGCTGATCAACGATATGAAGCAGCGTCCGCAAACGCTGGATGAAGAGGCGAACCGCTTTAACCGTGACTTTAAACGTCAGAACTTTGCCTTCGATACGCGTGAAAAAGCGATTGAGCAAATTCAGCAACTGACGCCAGCCGGCCTGGCCGACTTCTTCCATCAGGCGGTTTTAGCGCAGCAAGGCATGGCGATGATTTCGCAGATCGGTGGCAGCCATGATGGCGCGACCAAAGATGAATACGCCCAGCTGCCGGGCTGGACCACATGGGATGAGGTCCAGAAGCTGCAGCAGTCGTTGCCCGTGAAGAGTGATGCCCAATGAGTCTGCTACCTGAATCGCTCAATCCTCTGACGCTGCCGCTGCGCGGTGAGCGTCTGATTGAGGCCTCAGCCGGCACCGGCAAAACCTTCACCATCGGCCTGCTCTATCTAAGGCTGCTACTGGGATTGGGCGGACAACATGCTTATTCGCGCCCGTTGTCGGTAGAAGAGATTCTGGTCGTGACCTTTACCGAGGCCGCGACCGCTGAACTGCGCGGGCGTATACGCGCCAACATTCACGAGCTGCGGCTGGCCTGCCTGCGCGGCGTCAGCGGCAACCCGATGCTGATGCAGCTGCTGCAGGAGATTCCACAGCCCGCCGATGCGGCTTCGCTGCTGCTGGCCGCTGAACGACAGATGGATGAAGCCGCCATCTTCACCATCCACGGCTTCTGCCAGCGCATGCTGAATCTCAACGCCTTTGAGTCCGGCATGCTGTTTGAACAGCAGCTGATTGAGGATGAACGGCTGCTGCTGCGCCAGGCGACTGCCGATTTCTGGCGTCGTCACTGCTATCCGCTGACGCTGGATGTCGCGCGAGTGATTGTCAGCGAATGGAACGGCCCGGAGCAGTTGCTTTCCACCTTGCGTCCGTGGTTGCAGGGCGAATCGCCCAGCCTGCGTCTGCCGCCTACCGACAGTGAAACCCTGGCTTCGCGCCACAGCGAAAACCTGGCGCGTATCGCCGCGATGAAAGCGCAATGGCTGACGGTGGGTGACGAAGTGCTGACGCTGGTGGGGCAATCTGACGTGGATAAGCGCAGCTACAGCAGCAAGAATTTGCCGGTTTGGGTCAATAAAGTCAGCTTTTGGGCGCAGAGCGAAACGCGTGATTATCAAGTGCCCGCCGAACTGGCGCGCTTCGGTCAGCGCATGCTTGAAGAGAAGACCAAAAAGGGCAGTCCGCCGCATCACAGTGTGTTTGACGCCATCGACACTTTCCTTGCTCAGCCGCTGTCGCTGCGCGATCTGGTGATTGCGCGTGCGCTGGTAGAGGTGCGCGCTGCGGTGCGCAAAGAGAAACGTCAGCAGGCACTATTGGGTTTTGATGACCTGCTGAGCCGACTCGACGAAGCACTGCAGCAGCCGAGCGGTAAGCAACTGGCTCAGGCGATTCGCCAGCGTTTCCCGGTGGCGTTGATTGATGAGTTCCAGGATACCGATCCGCTGCAATACCGTATTTTCCGCACGCTTTATATCAATCAGCCAGCGCATGCGCTGCTGTTGATTGGCGATCCCAAACAGGCGATTTACGCCTTTCGTGGCGCGGATATTTTTACCTATATCCGCGCGCGCAGTGAAGTCAGTGCGCACTACACGCTGGATACCAACTGGCGCTCGTCGCCTGCGATGGTCAACAGCGTTAACCAGCTATTTGCGCGCCTCGACGCGCCCTTCCTGTTCGCTGAGATCCCGTTCCAGCCGGTGCAGTTTGCGCCTCCCAACCAGCAACTGTCGGTCAGTATCGATCAGGTTGAGCAAGCGGCGTTACGCTTCTGGCTGCAGCCGGGCGAAGGCTGCAGCGTTGGGGATTATCAACAACGTATGGCGCAGCAGTGTGCGGCCGATATCAGTCGCTGGTTGCAGGCCGGGCAGCAGCAGCGCGCGATGCTGGGCAAAACGCCCAATTTGCGGCCGGTACAAGCCTCTGACATCACAGTGTTAGTGCGCAGCCGTAACGAAGCTAACCTGATTCGCGAAGCGCTCAATCTGCTCGGTATTCCGTCGGTTTACCTGTCGAATCGCGACAGCGTTTACACCACGCCGGAAGCTCGAGAGCTGTTATGGCTGTTGCAGGCGGTACTGGCACCGGAGCAGGAGCGCATGCTGCGTACCGCGCTGGCAACCTCGCTCTTTGCCTTTGATGCCTCGCAGCTGGATGCGCTGGATCAGGATGCGCGCGGCTGGGATGAACTGGTGGATACCTTTGCCCGCTGGCAGCTGGTGTGGCAGCAGCGTGGCGTCTTGCCGATGCTGCGCGAGATGATGCTGGAGCGTCAGCTGGCGGAAAATCTACTGGCATCGGAGAACGGCGAGCGTCGTCTGACGGATTTACTGCATCTCGGCGAACTGCTGCAGGAAGCGGCTGCGCAGCTGGATAGCCCACACGCGCTGGTGCGTCATCTGGCACAGCAGATCGCCCGCCCGGATAGCCAGTCTGCCAGCCAGCAACTGCGTCTGGAGAGCGATCGTCATCTGGTACAGATTGTCACCATCCACAAATCTAAAGGGCTGCAATATCCGCTAGTGTGGCTGCCATTCGCCGCCGGTTTTCGCGAGGCGGATACCGCGCTTTATCACGATCGTGAGAGCTTTAACGCGGTCCTGGATCTGCAAGCCGATGAAGAGAGCCTGGCGCTGGCCGAACAGGAGCGTCTGGCGGAGGATTTGCGCCTGCTCTACGTGGCGTTGACCCGTTCGATCTATCACTGCAGCGTCGGCGTGGCACCGCTGTTTCGCGGCACGCGTAAGAAAGAGGGCGAGAGCGATTTGCATAAAAGCGCGCTCGGTTTTCTGTTGCAGCGCGGTGTAGCGGCAACAGCCGAACAGCTCGGCGCGTTGCTGCATAACATGGACGCGGCGGGCACCGAGGTGGTGCTGGCCGAAGTTATGCAAGCCGAGCGCTGGCAGGTTGAGGCGGTCGCCGATAGCGAGTTGGGGGCGCGAAACGTAACGCGTGTGCTGGCCGATCCGTGGCGCGTCACCAGTTACTCTGGTTTGCAGCAGCACAGTTCTCATCGTCTGCTTGAGGTGATGCCGAATTTCGATGTGGAAGCAGCCGGCGAAGAGGATCGGGAAGAGGAAGGGGAAGCGGCGCTCACGCCTCATCACTTCCCGCGCGGTGCCGCGCCGGGAACGTTTTTGCATGAGCTGTTCGAATCGCTGGATTTCCCGCAGCCGCCTTCCGAGGAGAAGCTGGCGCAACATCTGCAGCAAAACGGCTATCCGCTGCACTGGCAGCCGATGCTCAGTGCGTGGATCAGGCGTGTATTGAGCACGCCACTTAACGTGCAGGGTATTCATCTGGCGCAGGTGCAGAGCAGCGATCGTTTGGTGGAGATGGCATTCTATCTGCCAATTGACAATGTGCTGACCGCGCGTGAACTGAGCGCGTTGATTGCTCAGGATGCGTTATCGGCGCAGGCTCCGCCGCTCGATTTCCGTCAGGTGCAGGGCATGCTGAAAGGCTTTATCGATTTGGTGTTCCGCTGGCAGGGCAAATATTACCTGCTGGATTATAAATCCAACTGGCTCGGTGACAGCCATGAAGCTTATACGCCGCAGGCAATGGCGCAGGCGATGATCGACCACCGCTACGATTTGCAGTACCAGCTCTATACGCTGGCGCTGCACCGCTATTTACAACATCGCGTGCCGGATTACGACTATGAGCAGCATTTCGGCGGCGTATTTTATCTCTTCCTGCGTGGCATGGACGGCAGCTCGCCAGACAACGGCGTGTTTCATACCCGTCCCACCTTCGACTTCATTTCACAACTGGATAGCCTGTTTCGCGGGCCGGGAGCGACAGCATGAGCGGTATGACCGCGCTTTTAGCACAGGCGGCTGAGCTGCGTTTGCTGCGCTCGCTGGATGTCCAGTTCGCCCAACTGCTGGCGGATGATGATCAACCGGCGCGTTTGCTGCTGGCGGCCTGCCTGAGCGCGGAAGCGGGAGATGGGCATGTCTGTTTGCCGTTATCACAGCTGAGCCGCGACAACCTGTTTAAAGGACGCCATGCGGAGCTGGCCCAGGCCATCTGGCAAGCGGCAGGCGAACCGCAGGATTGGCCGGCAATTTTAGCCGGCTGGTCGGCACTGAGTAGCAGCGATTGCGCGGCACCCATCGTGCTGAGCGAAGGCCGTCTCTATCTGCATCGCCTTTGGCACAACGAAGGGCAGGTGGCGCGCTTCTTTCAGTCACAGTCGACAGCACAGCCTTTTGCGCCTGAACGGGTCAGGGAAGTGCTGGATCAGCTGTTTGGCAGCGAGCCGGATAACTGGCAGAAGATTGCGGCTGCGGTGGCGCTGACGCAGAAAACTGCGGTGATCTCGGGCGGTCCCGGAACCGGAAAAACCACCACGGTGGCAAAACTGCTGGCGGCACTGATCCGTCTTAGCGAAGGCGCGTTACGTATTCAGTTGGCTGCGCCGACCGGCAAAGCGGCGGCGCGTCTCACCGAATCGCTGGGCAAGGCGCTGCAAAAGTTGCCGGTGAGCGAGGCGGAGCGGCAACGCTTTCCGGCCGATGCCACCACGCTGCACCGCTTGTTAGGCGCGCAGCCGGAAACACAGCGCCTGCGCTATCACGCCGGAAATCCGCTGCATCTGGATGTGCTGGTGGTGGATGAAGCCTCAATGGTCGATCTCGGCATGATGGCGAATTTGATTGCCGCATTGCCAGCGCAGGCGCGCGTGGTGTTCCTCGGCGATCGCGATCAGCTGGCATCGGTGGAAGCGGGCGCGGTGCTCGGTGATATCTGTCGCTGTGCCGAAGCCGGTTACAGCCCGATGCGCGCTGCGCAGCTGAGCGAGCTCACCGGCAGCGGGGTGGCGGGCATCGATGACAGCAGCGCACCCGCGGTACGCGACGCGATTTGCCTGCTGCGTAAAAGCTACCGCTTTGACGCCAACTCCGGCATTGGCCAACTGGCCGCAGCGGTTAACGCCGGTGATGCAAAGGCGGTTGAAGCGGCATTCAAGGCTGGTTTCAGCGATATCACCCGTCAACCTTTGCAGGATGCAGATGCGTATCAGGCGATGCTGACGGAGATTGCCGCCGGTTATCAGCCGTTCCTGAAACTTATTCGCCAACGCGCTGATCCTGCTGAAATTATCGCGGCGTTTGGCGGATATCAGCTGCTGTGCGCACTGCGTGAAGGGCCGTTTGGCGTGCAGGGATTGAATCAGCGTATTGAGCAGAAGCTGATGCAGCTGCAGCTGATTCGTCGTCCAACCGGCGGCAGTCGCTGGTATCAGGGACGTCCGGTGATGGTGACGCGTAACGACAGCGCGCTGGGCCTGTTTAACGGCGATATCGGCATTACGCTGTTTGATGAGGAAGGTCTGCTGAAGGTGTTCTTCCCGTTGCCGGATGGCAGCATCAAGGCGGTGCAACCGAGCCGCTTGCCGACGCACGATACCGCGTGGGCGATGACGGTGCATAAATCGCAGGGATCGGAGTTTGACCACACGGCGTTGGTGATGCCGGCGCAGTTCCTGCCGGTGTTAACGCGCGAGCTGATTTATACCGCGATTACCCGCGCGCGTAAGCAGCTGACGTTGTACAGCGATGACGGCGTGTTCCGACGTGCCGTGCAGTTGCGTACCCAGCGACGCAGCGGATTACTGGAGCGGTTGAGCGGGGAGTAATTAAGTATCGATTCCGCACAATCCGTCGCGGCGCGATGAATCGCGCATATCAATAGCGGCAGCTTGCCCATGCGGATATTGCGCAATAAATTGCGCCGCTGCGGTATGTGCAACTACGCAACGGCACAGTTAAATGATGCGACTATCCCAAATCCGCCATCAGCACTTTTGAACGGCGCTGATAGTTATACATCTGCTTCTTGCTCTCGGGCAGGGACTCAATATCCACCGGCGTAAAACCGCGCTCCTGGAACCAGTGAATGCTGCGCGTGGTTAACACAAACAGCTTCTTTAGCCCCATCTGACGGGCCTGCAACGCCACGCGATCCAGCAACAGTTCGCCACGCGACGAGCTGCGATAATCCGGATGCACTGCCACACAAGCCATCTCACCAATCTGCTCGTCCGGGAACGGATAGAGCGCGGCACAGGCGATGGTTAAATTATCGCGCTGAATAATGGTGAACTTATCAATCTCCATCTCCAGTTGCTCACGGGAGCGACGCACCAGAATCCCTTGCTGCTCCAGCGGGCGAATCAGTTCGAGAATACCGCCGATATCGTTGATGTTGGCGCGCCGAATCTGCTCGGCCGACTCCATCACAATCTGGGTACCGATACCGTCGCGCGAGAACAGTTCTTGCAGCAACGCCCCATCTTCCTGATAGCTGATCAGGTGGCTGCGACGCACGCCGCTACGGCAGGCTTTGACCGCACCACGTAAGAACCGCACGGTGCCAGAGAGGAAATCGCCGTCGCTCTCCATTTCGTCGATGCGCGCCTGGGCTTCGTTCGGGAACAATTCAGAAATAATCGCGCCTTCGCGATTGGTCACGCCCTGTTCGGAGCAGAAACCAATCATCTTCTCGGCCTTCAATTTAATTGCCAGCTGCGTCGCCACTTCTTCTGACGTCAGGTTAAAACTCTCGCCGGTTACAGAAACCGCTACCGGACCGAGCAGCACAATCGCATCGTTATCCAGCTGACGATGGATCGCTTCCTCATCAATACGACGAATACGCCCGCTGTGGCAGTAATCAACGCCATCATCCACCCCCAGCGGCTGCGCAATGATGAAGTTGCCGCTCACTACGTTAATGTGCGCGCCCTGCAGCGGCGTGTTGTTGAGGCTCATCGACAGACGCGCGGTGATATCCAGCTGTAAACGACCGGCGGCCTGCTTTACCAGCTCAAGTGATTGTGCATCGGTAACGCGCGTATGTTTGTGGTAAATCGGTTCAAGCTGTTGCTGGGCCATGCTGGCGTCAATCTGCGGACGCGCACCATAAACCACCACTAAGCGAATGCCGAGGCTATGCAGCAGACCGATGTCATTAACGATGCTTGAGAAGTTCTCATGCTCGATGGCTTCGCCACCCAACATGATGACAAACGTCTTGTCACGATGGGTATTTATATAGGGAACGGTGTGGCGAAAACCCTGAACCAGTTCTGTACTGCGTTCCTTCACGGCAAAGCCCTCTGTGCATGTTTATTCGTAATTTTCGTATTTTTATGCTCTTTTGCTCTTTATTGCAAGCGCCGGGCCTGACGTTACTTTACGATTTTCATGATGCAACACGCGCTAACAGACTGCATTATCTGGTTTTTCCGGCAAGACAAGACAATTCTCATCGAGTAAAGTTTTCACTTTCTTGCCATCGAGTGATGATTTTTTAGACATAACACAGCAGTTGGAGCGGCATGTCCGAAGCTTTTACACGACGACGATTATTACAGGGCGCTGGCGCATTATTAATGCTAAGCGTGACGCGTACCGGGCTGGCTGCCAGCCAGCATATTGTGGCGGTGCGCATCTGGCCCTCATCGACTTACTCCCGCGTAACCCTGGAATCAAACGTTCCCCTCAAGTACAAACAGTTCACGCTGGGGAGTCCCGATCGTCTGGTTATTGATATCGAAAATATGCACATCAACCCGGTCCTGAAAGGAGTCGATAAGCTGGTGCGCGTGGACGATCCCTATATCAAAACCGCACGCGTCGGTCAGTTTGACGCTAACACGGTGCGACTGGTGCTGGAACTCAAGCGTAGCATTGCGCCCAAGACATTTACTCTTGCGCCAGTGGCAGGTATCAAGCATCGCTTAGTGGTCGATCTCTATCCTAATCAACAAGCACGGGAAGAGGATCCGCTACTGGCGTTACTGCAGAATTACAATCAGGGCGATCTTGAACGCGATCAGCCGGTGCAGGCGGCGCTGCCGGGCAAAGCGGGGCGCGATCGACCGATTATCATCATGATCGATCCTGGCCATGGCGGTGAAGATCCCGGCGCGCATGGCAAATATAAAACGCGTGAGAAAGATATCGTGTTGAAGATCGGTCGCTATCTGAAGGCGCTGATCGACAAAGAGCGCAACATGAAAGCTTACATGACGCGCAATGAGGATGTGTTTATCCCGCTGCGTGTCCGCGTGGCGAAGGCGCGAAAGCAGCGTGCGGATCTGTTCATTTCGATCCATGCTGATGCCTTCACCAGTCGGGCCGCGCGCGGTTCGTCGGTGTTTGCCCTTTCGACCAGCGGCGCTACCTCAGCGGCGGCGCGCTTCCTCGCACAAACGCAGAATGAAGCCGATTTGATTGGCGGCGTCAGCATGAGCGGCGATCGTTATCTCGACCACACCATGTTCGACATGGTGCAGCGGCAAACCATCAGCGACAGCCTGAAGTTTGGTAAAGAGGTGCTGTCACGCATGGGACATATCAATCACCTGCACAAGCGTACCGTCGATCAGGCGGGTTTTGCGGTGCTGAAAGCCCCGGATATTCCCTCGATTTTGGTGGAAACCGCGTTTATCAGTAATGTCGAAGAGGAGCGCAAGCTGCGCACGTCGCGCTATCAGCATCAGGTGGCTGAGGCGATTCTGCATGGGATTAAGGCGTATTTTGATAAAGGTGCGGCACTAGCGCATCGCTGAGGAGGGCGGCAGCAATGCCGCTTTTTTCCGGACGCCAGAAACAAAAAAACACCCGTTAAGGTGTTTAAATGATTGGTTGCGGGGGCCGGATTTGAACCGACGACCTTCGGGTTATGAGCCCGACGAGCTACCAGGCTGCTCCACCCCGCGTCCGTCTGTCGCATTAAGCGACTTTTCACATTGTATTCTTCTTAAGACAATTGGTTGCGGGGGCCGGATTTGAACCGACGACCTTCGGGTTATGAGCCCGACGAGCTACCAGGCTGCTCCACCCCGCGTCCGACTGACGCGTTACACGACACTTCACATTGTCTCTTCATTTAAGAAGAATTGGTTGCGGGGGCCGGATTTGAACCGACGACCTTCGGGTTATGAGCCCGACGAGCTACCAGGCTGCTCCACCCCGCGTCCGTGGATGCGCACTATACTCTGGACGCGCGGCGATGCAACCCCTTTTTGAGACAAAACGTCAAATTTACAGTCAGTTGATGAATAAACTCGCCATTGGGTGGATTATTGTACAGATGTGAGCGTGACCGCTTAGGGCAGATTTCAATCTCTCTGTCCCTTTGCTATCTTCGCCGGGCAAACAATCGATAAAAAGAGAAGGTTATGAAAGGACATTGGGCGAAGTATGCACTTACTGGCGCATTTATCGCGCTGTTAGCAGGCTGTAGTTCCAAACCGACCGACCGCGGTCAACAGTATATCGATGGCAAGCTGGAGCAACCGCTTGGGCTGGTCAACCAACCGAATGCTAAAGGGCGTCCGGTGAACGGCAAAGACTTTAGCGATCAGGTGGTGCAGATTCAAACCGCCTCATCCGGCCTGTTCGGGCGCAACAACGGTACTTACAGCGCAGTGCAAAACTGGCTGCTGTCCGGCGCGGATACGCGCCAGCTCAACCAGTTTGGTTTGAATGCTTATCAGATGGAAGGCACTGACAATTACGGCAACGTGCAGTTCACCGGTTACTACACGCCGGTTGTGGAAGCGCGTTATACCCGTCAGGGCGAGTTCCAGTATCCGATTTATCGTATGCCACCGCGTCCGCGTGGACAGAAACTGCCGAGCCGCGCTTCTATCTATAATGGTGGGCTCGACGATCGCTACATCATTGCCTACAGCAATTCGCTGATCGATAACTTCATGATGGATGTGCAGGGCAGCGGCTACGTTGATTTTGGTGATGGTCGTCCACTGCGCTTCTTTGGTTACGGCGGCAAAAATGGCTGGGCTTATCACAGCATCGGTAAAGAGCTGATCGATCGCGGTGAAGTGAAGCGCGAAGATATGTCGATGCAGGCGATTCGTCAGTGGGCGCAAGAGCATTCGCCACAGGAAGTGCGTTCGGTGCTGGAAACCAACCAATCCTTCGTCTTCTTCAAACCGGAAGAGTATGTGCCGGTGCGCGGTGCCAGCGCGGTGCCGCTGATTGCCAAGGCTTCCGTTGCCTCCGATCGTTCATTGATTCCGGCCGGAACCGTGCTGTTAGCCGAAGTGCCGCAGCTGAACGAGAAGGGCAAGTTTAATGGCAAATATGAGATGCGTCTGATGGTGGCGTTAGACGTGGGTGGCGCGATTAAAGGCCAGCACTTCGATATCTATCAGGGCGTTGGCCCGGATGCGGCGCATCTGGCCGGTTTCTACAACCATTATGGCCGCGTCTGGGTGCTAAAAGCCGCGCCGGGCACCGGTCAGCCGCTGTTTAGCAACCCACAAAATGGCAACAACGGTTCGCTGCTGTTAGGTTCTAATTAATGTCCCGTTTTCCCGGAAAGGTTAGGTTATGACAGTAGTAAGCGACGCCTGGCGACAACGTTTTGGCGGCACGGCGCGTCTCTATGGCCAGGACGCGCTGCAGCGTTTTGCCGACGCGCACTTTTGCGTGATCGGTATTGGCGGCGTGGGTTCGTGGGCGGCGGAAGCCTTAGCGCGCACCGGCATCGGTAAAATCACCCTGATTGATATGGACGATGTCTGCATCACCAATACCAACCGCCAGATTCACGCGCTGCAGGGCAAAGTGGGCCTGGCGAAAACCGAAGTGATGGCCGAGCGTATGCGCGCCATCAATCCGGAATGCGAAGTGATCTGCATCGATGACTTCATCACGCCGGAAAATACCGCTGAACTGTTATCGGCGGGTTTTGACTACGTGATTGATGCGATTGACAGCGTACGCCCCAAAGCCGCGTTGATTGCCTGGTGCCGTCGTAACAAGATCCCGCTGATAACCACCGGCGGCGCGGGCGGCCAGATCGATCCCACGCAGATCCAGGTGAGCGATCTGGCAAAAACCATTCAGGATCCGCTGGCGGCAAAGCTGCGTGAGAGATTGAAAGGGGATTTTGGCGTGGTGAAGAACAGTAAAGGCAAGCTCGGCATCGACTGCGTATTCTCGACGGAAGCGCTGATGTATCCGCAGCCGGACGGCAGCGTGTGCACTTCACGCTCCACCGCCGAAGGCCCGAAACGCATGGATTGTGCCGCCGGATTTGGCGCGGCGACCATGGTTACCGCCACGTTCGGGTTTGTGGCGGTTTCCCATGCATTGAAGAAGTTTCTGGCGAAGGCAGCGCGTCAAACGGCCTGAGCGTGCTGACGGGCAGCGCGCTGCACCGCATCCGCCAGCGCCTGTAAACCGCTGCTACGCGACGCACTGAGCTGTGCGCGCAGACCTAACGTATCAAACAACGCCAGCGGATCTTGCTGCAGCAAGTCGGCTGGCGTTTTGCCTTCCACCGCCGTCAGTAACACCGCTAGCAATCCGCGCACGATGCGTCCTTCGCTGTCACCATAAAAGTGCAGCGTGCCGTTGTTCAGCAACTGGCTGCTTAGCCAGACGCGATTTTCACAGCCCGTGAGTTCGATATCTGGCGTCTTTAACTCTTCCGCTAACGCTGGCAGCTGGCGGCTGAGCTGGATCAGCTGACGATAGCGATCTTCCCACTGATGAAAATGGGTGAATTTTTCCGTCAGGCTGGCGGCGGTAATCAGATCGCCGAACGGATGCGGGGCGAGCAGGGTTGATGTCATGGGCTTATTCACTCAGTAAGTCGACGGCATGACGCATGGCGCGCACCAGCGCATCCACGTCCTGCAAATTATTATAGGGGGCGAACGAGACACGCAGCGTGCCGGTGACGCCCAGCGCCGCCATCAGCGGCTGCGCGCAGTGCTGCCCGGCGCGCAATGCGATGCCATGCTCGGCGAGCAGCGTAACGATATCGCTGTGGTGAATGCCGGCAATATCAAATGCCAGCAGGCTGGCATTGCCACAGCGGAAGCTGCGAAAACCGGGGATCTCGCTCAGTTGCTCCTCGGCGAGGCTCGCCAGTTGCTGGCTCCACATTTCGGCCTTTTTGCCATTATGTTGCGCCAGCCACTGCAGCGCGGCACTCAACCCCACCACGCCGGCAACGTTAGGCGTTCCGGCTTCAAAACGCCACGGCACCGGCTGCGGTGTGAAACTGTTAAAATCGACCTGCGTCAGCATTTTGCCGCCGCCTTGCCATGGATCCATCGCTTCCAGCAGTTCCGCTTTGCCATACAGCACGCCAATGCCCATTGGGCCATAAAGCTTATGGCCGGAAAAAGCATAGAAATCAATATCCTGCGCCTGTACATCCGGCGGACAATGCACCACACCTTGTGCGCCATCGACCATCACTTTGGCACCGACGTCATGGGCTAAACGGATCGCCTGCGCCAGATCCGGACAGCCGCCGGTGACGTTCGACATCTGACCAACGGCCAGCAATCGGGTACGTGAATTGAGCAGTGCTGGTAACAGCGTGATATCCGGCAAACGATCGTCGCCCAACGGCCATTTCACCACTTTCGCGCCCGCCGCTTTTGCCACCATCAGCCACGGCACCAGATTGGCGTGATGTTCGGCTTCGCTAACCACGATTTCATCGCCAGCCTGCAATCGCGGAGCCAGCCAACTGTTCGCCACCAGATTGATCGCTTCGGTGGTGCCGCGCGTCCAGACAATCTGCCGATCGTCCGCAGCATTGAGCCAGCGCGCCACTAATCCGCGCGCCTGTTCGTATTTTTCCGTTAATGCGCGAGCGGCAGCGAACTGGCTGCGATGCACGGTGCCAGCGCTGAGGCTGTAGAACTGTGCGGTTGCGTCGATCACCGCCTGCGGCTTGAGCGCAGTAGCCGCGCTATCGAGGTAGATTCCGGCATCGCTCAGCGCGGGGAACTGCTGGCGGAAGGCGCCGGGAGAAAAAATGGTCATACTCAGCCCACTGTTAATCATGTTAGGACCAGGCTGAAAGCTGGCCCGTTGCCTAGCAAAGCTGGAAAAGCGCGTTATGCTAATTATTGCAAGGTTTGAACCGAAACCCGCATAACGCGTCGCTATTCATAGTCGATTTCACTGGCGCTACCTTTGGTGAGCGCATGCGGGTGGTTTAATGCAATTAATCTGCAAGGAGATAGAAGATGAATAAACTCACCGCAGTGCTGGCCGTGTGTACTCTGGCCTTTACCCTGTCCGCATGTTCCAGCAATTACGTAATGCACACTAACGATGGTCGCACCATCGTCGCCGATGGCAAACCTAAAGTTGATGACGAAACCGGTATGATCAGCTATCAGGATGCCAATGGCAACAAGCAGCAGATTAACCGCTCTGACGTCAAAGAGATGGTGGAGATGGGGCAGTAAGGCAAAAAAAAGCACCGCAATTTGCGGTGCTATTTAAAATCACTATGGACAGACAGGGTAAATCTACAGGAATTAAAAGCTTGATCTGCAAGCGTCAGATCAAAATGCAAACACAACATCACGACCACAAGCCAAAAGCTCTCCAAAAGTCTGCGATCTCTCGCACGTTTCCAGAAATCTTTTCGTTCCGGCTCAGGAAGTGCGGCAACTATAGGTATTTGCTGGAGCTTCCTCAACGGACAAATTATAATGTCTCGGATTAAAAAAACTAATACGTAGCGACTTTGTATAAGTTGAAGTATTACCTTGTCAATCCGGATACGGAAAACCATGTCTAAACGCCTTCCGCCGCTTAATGCTTTACGCGTCTTTGATGCTGCTGCCCGTCATTTGAGCTTCACCAAAGCCGCTGAAGAGCTGTTTGTTACCCAGGCTGCTGTCAGCCATCAGATCAAATCTCTGGAAGATTTCCTCGGTCTAAAGCTGTTTCGCCGGAGGAATCGTTCGCTTTTACTGACGGAAGAAGGTCAAAGCTACTATTTAGATATTAAGGAGATTTTCTCCGCTCTTAACGATGCCACGCGCAAGTTGCAGGCGCGCAGCGCTAAGGGTGCGCTGACCGTCAGTTTGCTGCCGAGTTTCGCCATTCAGTGGCTGGTTCCTCGCCTTTCCAGCTTTAATATGGCTTATCCGGGCATCGACGTGCGTATCCAGGCGGTGGACCGTGATGAGGAGAAATTGGCGGACGATGTCGACGTGGCGATTTTCTACGGTCGTGGCAATTGGCCAGGCCTGCGGGTTGAGAAATTGTATGCCGAATATTTGCTGCCAGTCTGCTCACCGATGTTGCTGACGGGTGATCATCCTCTCAAATCGCCGGCCGATTTGGCGCACTGCACGCTGCTGCATGATGCATCGCGCCGTGACTGGCAATCCTATACGCGTCAGCTGGGCGTGCAGCATATCAATGTGCAACAGGGCCCGATCTTCAGCCACAGCGCCATGGTGTTGCAGGCGGCGATTCATGGTCAGGGCGTGGCGCTGGCGAATAATGTGATGGCGCAGAGTGAAATTGAAGCCGGTCGTCTGGTGTGTCCTTTTAATGACGTGTTGGTCAGTAAAAATGCTTTTTATCTGGTTTGTCATGACAGCCAGGCAGAACTGGGTAAAATAGCCGCCTTTCGTCAGTGGATCCTGGAAAAAGCGGCCAATGAACAAGAAAAATTCCGTTTTCGCTACGATCACTAATGCGTTGCTGGCTGCACAATGATGTGCGCATTACCTTGAGGATTGTTTGATGTCCAGTCGTGCCATGTTTGTTTTTGCTGCCATTAGCGGATTTATGCTGGTGGCGTTTGGTGCTTTCGGCGCGCATGTGCTGAGCAAATCGCTCGGCCCAGCCGAAATGGCGTGGATACATACCGGCCTTGAATATCAGGCGTATCACACGCTGGCAGTGATCGGCTTGGGTGCCGCTATGCTGCGTCGTGCCAATATCTGGTTTTACTGGAGTAGCGCCGCGATGGCGCTCGGTATCGTGTTGTTCAGTGGCAGCCTCTATTGTCTGGCGCTGTCGCACATGAAGTTTTGGGTTTTTGTTACGCCGGTGGGAGGCTTATGCTTCCTTATTGGCTGGTTCTTGATGTTGATTGGCGCACTGCGTCTGAAACGAAAGGCAGATCGCCATGAATAAAGTTTTACTCTATTGCCGTCCAGGATTTGAGAAAGAGTGCGCGGCAGAAATCAGCGCGAAAGCGGCTGAGCGCGAGATTTACGGCTTCCCGCGCGTCAAAGATGACTCAGGTTACGTGCTGTATGAGTGCTATCAGCAGCAAGATGCTGAAAAGCTGATCCAAACGCTGCCGTTTGCCGAACTGATCTTTGCGCGGCAGATGCTGGTGGTGGGAGAGTTGCTGCGCGATCTGCCACCAGAAGACCGCATCACGCCAATTGTCGGCATGCTGACCGGTGTGGTGGAGAAGGGCGGTGAACTGCGGGTTGAAGTGCCGGATACCAATGAAGCGAAAGAGCTCACCAAGTTCTGCCGTAAATTAACCGTGCCGCTGCGTGCCAGCCTGCGTGAAAGCAAAATCCTGCTTAATTACGAAACGGCTAAGCGTCCGGTAGTGCACGTGTTCTTTATTGCGCCGGGCACCTGTTACGTCGGCTATTCGCTGCCGGAAAACAACTCGCCATTCTACATGGGCATTCCGCGCCTGAAATTCCCCTCCGATGCGCCGAGCCGTTCTACGCTCAAGCTGGAAGAGGCGTTTCACGTGTTTGTGCCTGCGGATGAGTGGGATGAGCGTTTAGCCAGCGGCATGTACGCCGTCGATCTCGGCGCTTGCCCCGGCGGCTGGACCTATCAACTGGTGAAACGCAGCATGTGGGTTTTTGCGGTAGATAACGGCCCGATGGCGCCAAGCCTGATGGACACCGGACAGGTGACGCACTGCCGCGAAGATGGTTTTAAATTCCGTCCGCCGCGTACCAATATCAGCTGGCTGGTGTGCGACATGGTGGAAAAACCGGTGCGCGTCGCTAGCCTGATGACCGAATGGCTGGTGAATGGCTGGTGCCGCGAGGCGATATTCAACCTCAAGCTGCCAATGAAAAAGCGCTACGAAGAAGTGACACAGAACCTGGCGATGATTGATGACGCGCTGAAAGCGCAGGGTATTAATGCCCAGATTCAGGCTCGTCAGCTTTATCACGACCGCGAAGAAGTGACCGTTCACGTACGTCGACTTTGGGCGGCTGTTGGCGGCCGTCGCGACGAACGCTAATCCTGCTTCATACTTTGCGCTACAGCGGTCCTGCTTCATACTTTGCACTACAGCGGCGTTGGCTGCGTTTGCTCGCCCCGGTCACATACTGATGTATGCTCCCGGGGACTCGCGCACTTGCCGCCTTGCTGTAGCACAAATTATTTCGCAGGAAATTGTTTTTTAGTGTCGCCATTGATGCCGTAATGATCGTCGGTTGAGGCATGAAAATCGCTAATTACCGAGAGCGCACATTGTAGCGGCGCAATTCATTGCGCGATAAATCGCGCCGCTACGGAAGGCGCGGTGATTTAATACGGCGCTTAACTGATTGGCATTACGCCATTTATGGCGACGGCTGTTTCGTTTGAAATCTCAATGTATTGAGATTGCCTTGCAGTACCAAATCACGCTTTAACGTCGATACTTTGCGGCAAATTTCTGCCATTTCCCGCTGTTCCTGCAATTTTCCCTGCCATTTGCTCGGTACCTGGTCCCATTGCTGATAGATCGCATCCAGCGATCCAAACTGCATCAACAACTCGCGGGCGCTTTTCGGGCCAATGCCGGGCACGCCGGGAATTTTACTGCTGCTGATACCACACAATCCCCAATAGGCGGGCAACTGCGCGGGCGTTACGCCAAACTCTTGTTCAATAAAAGGCACATCCAGCCAGCGCTTCTGGAAATAGTCGCGAATACGAATGTTAGGTGCCAGCAGCTGGCAATAACCTTTATCGGTAGAAACAATCGTTGCCTGATGACCAGCGTCCGCCATTTTCACCGCCAGCGTGGCGGCGAGATCGTCGGCTTCGTCTAAATCGGCCACCCAGCAGCTGACGCCTGCTGCGCGGAAGGCGTCCTGCAGCGCGGGCATCTCCAGATGCAAATCCTCTGGCATCGGCGGGCGACCCGCTTTGTAATCCGGTAATAGCTGATGGCGCCAACCGGGCTGACGCTCATGGCTATCAAACACCGCCACCACGTGCGTGGGTTGTGTATGTCCCAATAACTGATGCAAGGCGGCAACGCAGCTGTCGCGGCACGGCGAACCCTGAACTGCGTGCAGACGGCGAATCAGATTGAGTGCATCAATGATAAGAAGATGAAGCGACATAGCGATAGCGGCAGCCCGCAGGCTGCCTTCCTGATGGGTTATTTGATGATTTCGTAGCAAGGCGTGTAGGCGCTGCCCGGCAGCTTCATGCGCTGCTGTGCGACAAAACCTTGCAACAGTTCGTCCATGCGGTGCATGAGATTGGCATCGCCGTGCAGTTTGTACGGGCCTTTCTCGCGAATTTCACGGATCCCGATCTCTTTGACGTTACCCGCCACAATGCCGGAGAAGGCGCGACGCAGATCGGCTGCCAGCAGCTCGGCGGGCTGATCCGGGAACAGCTTCAGGTTTGCCATATTCTCGTGCGTCGGCAGGAAGGGCACCTGCAATTCGGGTGCGATACGAATTGACCAGTTGAAGCTGTAGGCATCGCCGGTTTCGCGGCGATACTCTTTCACCTGCGGCATGGCTTTCTTCATCAGACGCGCCACTTCAGCGGCATCATCAATGATAATTGTGTAGTGCTTGCGTGCGGCTTCGCCCAGCGTATTGACGATGAAATCATCCAGCACGCGGAAGTAGTCGGCGCTCTCTTTGGGTCCGGTCAGAATCAGCGGCAATACCTGATCGCTGTTGTGCGGATTCATTAAAATACCCAACAAATACAGCAGCTCTTCTGCTGTGCCCACGCCGCCAGGGAAGATCACGATACCGTGGGCGATACGCACAAAGGCTTCAAGGCGTTTTTCGATATCCGGCATGATGATCAGCTCATTGACCAGCGGATTCGGTGGTTCGGCGGCAATGATTGAGGGCTCAGTCAGGCCGATAAAACGGCTGTCATGATAGCGCTGCTGCGCATGTCCCACCGCCGCACCTTTCATCGGTGCTTCCATGACGCCAGGTCCGCAACCGGTACAGATGTTGAGTTCGCGCAGGCCCATTTGCGTGCCGACGTTGCGGCAATATTGGTATTCCACCGCATTGATTGAGTGGCCGCCCCAACACACCACGGTATTCGGATATTCGCCGATGTGCAGTGCACGCGCGTTACGCAGAATCGAAAACACCTGATTGGTGATATGCGCAGAGTCTTCCGGCTCCTCGTTCTGGTAGCGTTCTGTTGCCGCCAGTTGTCCGTTTACAAACAGAATGTCGCGCAGCACGGCAAACAAGTTTGCCTGCAGCGAACGAATAATCCGGCCATCAACAAATGCCTCTTCCGGCGGGTTAATCAGCTCCAGTTTCACACCGCGCTCACGGCGCAACACGTTGATGTCGAAGTTTTCAAAACGCGAAAGCAATTCCTGGCTGCTGTCGGTCTGGCTACCGGAGTTGAGTACCGCAAGAGAACAGTTACGAAACAGCTGATAAAGGTCGCTGCTAGCGGTGCGCTTCAGCATGTCGACTTCAAGCTGGGAGAGCAGATCCATCGAGCCAAGCGGGCTGATATGTGTAATCAAGAGAACTCCTTTACACGCAAATGCGTGGCTGATGACGCTGCGCTTAACTTATTAACGCAGCGACGAAAATCCCTGGTCGCGCATGCTTCGATCGCGCCTTCAACAGAGTAACGTTGTCCGCTGTGAATGCTCAAGGGGAACCGCGCATCCGTGCAGCGGCCTGCGAGGCGTCTCGCAAACTATTACTGGCGAACCAGGCGGGAAAATCCCGGAGAGAAGGGCACGTTACTGCGCCACGGATTGATATCCAGACCGCCGCGCCTGGTGTAACGTGCATAAACGCTCAGGGCTTCTGGCTGACAAAAGCGCTGAACGTCGTTGAAAATGCGCTCAACGCACTGCTCATGAAACTCATTATGCTGACGGAATGAGATGAGATAACGCAGCAGCGCTTCACGATTAATACGCGGGCCTTTGTAGCGAATCATCACCGAGCCCCAATCGGGCTGATTGGTAATTAAGCAGTTCGATTTCAGCAGATGGCTAACCAGCGTTTCTTCAACAATTTCACGGCCTGCAGCCTGCGCCAGATAATCTGCATTGAAGGCGTAATCGTGGATTTCGATATCCTGTTCATCAATCACTTCGCCACTGAAATGGCCGATCGGCTGGCCTTCCACTTCGCTGAGACGAAACAGCGCCACGCTGACCTGACCCTTCGCGCAGGCGCTGAGATCGCGCTCCAGCGTCTGACGCACTTCGCCCCAGTCGGCGAAAACGCTCTGATTAAAACTGTTAAGATAGAGCTTGAAACTCTTCGACTCGATCAGGTTTTGGCTATCGGCGCGCAGTACCACTTCGCCCACTGCGACCTGCGGAACGCCTTTGCTGTTGAGCCAGGAGAGTTCGTAGAGCGTCCAGATATCTGCGCCAGTAAACGGCAGATTATCGGGATACAGCCCCAGCGGCTCACGGTTAAGGCTGCGCGGCACGGATTGCAGCAGCGTGTTATCGTAGCGATCAACATAAGCCGTGGGCTTACCTAAGGTCAGGCCGCTTAATGCCTGATCCCGGTTTTCAGAAGACATAACGGTTACCACTAAATTTCATCAAAGTGGTTAAGTGTAACCTAACACTTGCGAGAATATGAATGATGCAGCAAACCGTAGATGCTCTGCGTGAGTTTACCGCCCGCTACGTGGAACATTGGCAGCAACAAACCGGACATTTTCCCGCCAGCGCCGATCTGCTTGGCGTTCCCTCCGACTGCATTATTAGCACGCTGGATGACCGCGTGTTGTGGCAGCCGCAGCCGTTTACGTTACCGGCCACGCTTGAAGCGGTAGAGCGTGCGCTGGATCTGCAACTGCAACCAGAAATCAGTGCGTTTTATACCAGCCAGTTTGCAGGTGATATGACGGCAACCTTTGAACAGCAGCCGATTACCCTGCTGCAGGTATGGAGTGAAGCGGATTTCACTCGCCTGCAGGAAAACCTGATTGGTCACTTGGTTATGAAGCGCCGCTTAAGACAAGCGCCAACGCTGTTTATTGCCACCACCAACTCAGAGAATGATGTGATTGCGCTGTGCAATCTTACCGGCGAGGTCATTATCGAGGAGCCTGGCACTAAAAAGCGTGAAGTCCTGGCGACATCGGTTAAGACATTTCTTAATGCTTTACAACCGGTTACTCAGTGATTTGCAGATTTTTAGGCTGCGCTTTGTGAGAGATCTCTTACGTTAGGTGTGAGAGATCGCTAGATCATTTCGCAGACTTGCGGAAGCCCTAAATGTAAAAATATTGTGAATCATGAACTTATGGCATCAATCTGAAAATTCAGACAGGACTTAATCCATTAACGCTTCTTACTGGCTTGTTATTGCGATGGTTTCTGGGAGAATAGTCACCACTGGCAGGATGCTGGGGATTAAGAGACGTTCAGGAGAATGTCAGCCATGAGGCGGGAACGTAACGGAATTTACGGCACACGGAAGGCTTTAGGACGAAGCAGGACACTCAGGATTGAGTATAAAGGACACCTCCAGGACGGAGAATGAGAGCCACGCGGAACGTGGCGGGCCAGGATGCTAAGGACCAATGTCATGATGACAAGCGACGGAAAGCGCAGGAAAAGTTGTCATGGATGAGCAGGGAGCACAGCAGTAGCTGGAATGCTGCAAACGAAAACCGGGAGCACTGTAATCACAGTGCTCCCTTTTTTTATGCCATTTTTACGCCGGGCGTGACTGATGGTATGCTTGCCGCCCAATTTTTCTCTGGAGGTGGCGCATGTCGTCGCAAATGATTTTTCAGCGCCTGCAGCAGGTCGAAGCGGTGATGCGCGAACACGGCCATTGGCAGTCACAATCGCCCGAGGCGCACGCCTTCGCCAGTACCGAACCTTTCTGTCTCGATACCATGGAGCCGCTGCAATGGCTGCAATGGGTGCTGATGCCGCGTTTTTATGCGCTGCTCGAAAGCGGCGCGCCGTTACCGCAGAATTTTGCCATCGCACCTTATTATGAAGTTGCATTGCCAACCGACACGCCGGGCTATGCGACGTTATTGCTGACGCTCAACAAGTTTGATGCGCTGTTCCAGGAACCCACCGCCTGATGCTCGAAATCCTTTATCAAGATGAGTGGCTGGTCGCCGTGAATAAACCTGCCGGTTGGCTGGTGCATCGTAGCTGGCTCGATCGCAACGAAAAAGTGGTGGTGATGCAAACGGTGCGCGATCAGATTGGCCAGCATGTGTTTACTGTGCACCGCCTCGATCGCCCAACGTCCGGCGTGTTGCTGATGGCCTTATCGAGTGAAGTCGCCCATTTACTGACGCAGCAGTTTGAACAGCATCAGATGCAGAAAACCTATCATGCGGTGCTGCGCGGCTGGCTGGAAGGCGGCGCGACGCTGGATTATCCGCTGGTGGAAGAGCTGGATAAGATTGCCGACAAATTTGCCACCCAGGAACCTGTTGCCCAACCGGCGGTAACGGATTACCAGGCGCTGGCACACGTTGAGATGCCGGTCGCCATCAGCCGCTATAACACCGCGCGCTATACGCTGGTGGAGATGGCGCCGCACACCGGGCGTAAACATCAGCTGCGTCGCCACATGGTGCATCTGCGTCATCCGATTATTGGCGACAGCGCGCACGGCGATCTGCGCCAGAATCGCGGTGCGGCGGCACATTTTGGCCTCAATCGCCTGATGCTGCACGCCAGCGCGCTCAGCTTTACCCATCCCGTTACCGGCGAGGCCATAGTGATTCGCGCCGGGTTGGATCGCGTCTGGCAGCAGATGCTTGAGCAGTTTGGCTGGCAGGATCAGATCCCTGATGTTCCCAGGGTTGAGTTTGCCAATGATGCAGTCCAGGATAAGCCGACAGAATAAAGGAGCGGCAAGATGGCAAAGATTGGCATTTTTACAGGTACGGTTTACGGCAATGCGCTGCTGGTAGCTGAAGAAGCACAGACGGTGCTGGAAGAGCAGGGCCACGACGTGAAGGTGTTTGAAGATCCGTCGATGGCGGATTGGCAGGCATACAGCCAGGATGTGGTGCTGATTGTCACCTCAACCACCGGTCAGGGCGACTTCCCGGATAACATTGCCCGCCTGTATGTTGCAGTGCGTGATCAGCTGGGTTATCAACCAGAATTGCGTTATGGCGTGATTGGCTTGGGTGACAGCAGCTATGACAATTTCTGCGGTGCAGCTAAAACCTTTGATGCCACCTTGCAGGAGCAGAGCGCGCAGCGCATCGGCGAGGTGCTGTTGGTGGATGCGACGGAAGATCCGGAGCCCGAATCAGTGACCTCACCGTGGGTGGAGAGCTGGGGTAAGTTGCTGTAAGGACTTTTCCCTCACCCTAACCCTCTCCCGCCAGCGGGAGAGGGAATATTTAGAGGGTGCAGCCCGCACGGTTTGTTCCCTCTCCCGCGAAGTGGGAGAGGGTCAGGGTGAGGGCAATAACCATCACGTCACCGGCGCCGGATTAAACACCGCGAGCTGATTACGAATCCCCCAACGATCCGACCATGTCTGCTTGCGCCCACTGGCAATATCCAGAATCAACTCAAACAGTCGCCAACCGACCTGTTCAATACTCTCTTCGCCCGTCGCAATAGTTCCGGCATTAATATCCATCAAATCATGCCAGCGTTCGGCCAGCGCATTGCGCGTTGCCATCTTGATCACCGGAATGGCCGCCAAACCGTAAGGCGTGCCGCGCCCGGTGGTGAACACCTGCAAGGTAATGCCCGATGCCATCTGCTGCGTGCCACACACGAAATCGCTGGCTGGCGTGGCCGCGTAAATCAGCCCGCGTTTGGTGGGGCGCTGTCCTGGCGATAACACTTCAACAATCGGGCTGCGTCCTGACTTGGCAATCGAACCCAGCGCTTTCTCCACCACATTCGCCAGCCCGCCTTTTTTATTGCCCGGCGAGGGATTGGCGCTGCGATCGGTTTGGCCCTGGCTGAGGTAATCGTCATACCACGCCATCTCTTCCAGCAGCCGTTTGCCGACCGCTTCATCCACCACGCGCGGCGTCAGCAGATGGATAGCATCCCGCACTTCGGTCACTTCCGAGAACATCACCGTTGCGCCGCAGCGCACCAGCAAATCAGAAGCAAATCCCACGGCGGGGTTCGCCGTTACGCCCGAGAAAGCGTCGCTGCCGCCGCACTGCGTGCCGATCACCAATTCCGATGCTGGACAGGTTTCGCGCTGACGTTGATTAAGCTTTTTCAGATGGCGTTCGGCGACCTGCAGGATTTCATCCACCATCGCGCCGAAGCCCACCAGCCGCTCATCCTGCAATCGCACAATGTCGTTGTCATCCAGCGAAATGGCCTGCACATCCGGTGTGCCGGTCAGCAGACGTTCGGGCTGTAACTTCTCGCAGCCGAGGCTGACGATCATCACTTCGCCACCAAAATTGGGATTCAGCGCCAGGTTATGAATGGTGCGAATCGGCACCACCGCGGCGGGCGCATTGATTGCCACGCCGCAACCGTACAGATGATTCAGCGCCACCACGCCATCGACATTGGGATAACGCGGCAGCAAATCACGCTCAATGATCTGCACTACATAATCCACCACGCCCGCCACGCAGTGAACGCTGGTGGTGATGCCGAGCAGGTTGCGCGTGCCCACGCTGCCATCTGCGTTGCGATAGCCTTCGAAGGTATAACCTTCCAGCGACGGCAGCGCGGGCGGCACATTGTTTGCCAACGGCAAACTGTTGAGTGGCGGCGCTTCGGGCAGCGCTACCAGTGATTCTTCAATCCAGCTACCTTGTGGGATGGGGCGCAGCGCGTAGCCAATCACTTCACCGTAGCGCAGGATCGCGCCTGCTTGCGGGATATCGCTGAGCGCGACTTTATGTCCCTGCGGCACATGCTCAGTCAGTTGCAGTCCGTCGTCGAACCGGGTGCCGGACGGTAACCCCTGATTGTTGACCACGATCGCCACGTTATCGGCATCGTGCACTTTGATATAGAGCGGTTTTTCTGTCAGAGGACGGTTCATTGCTCACCTTCCAGTTCGTCGCACCGTACGTAGCAGCGCGGTTTAAAATACGTCCATCACGTCATCGTTTTTTGCCAGCCTCAGTATATGCAGGGGTATTTGCCGTATGCATTGTGCAACTGACTGGCTTTAAGGAGATTTATCAGGGGAATTTGGTTCGTTTATCCAAACACAAGTGAAGGGACTCACAAACTGCCGTTATCCTGTACGTTAACCAGGCAAAATCAGGGAGCAAAAAAGCGTTCCGTGAGCCACGCCGCAGCGTTATGTGCAGATGCCATAAAATCATTCTCTTTCACCCTTAATCCTCATGCGTTCTTCCAGTGTTTCGCCGCCAGGCTGTTCCTATACTGATTCTCGTTCTTCAACGTTAGGTTATTCGTCACGACGCATCATCGTATTGCCAAATATAAAAATCGCCGTGTTTAACCCGACTTCATTCTGATACCCAACGCGATGTGTATGCAGTCAGAGTGGATGTAGCGTTCGCTATATTTCAGGAGTGCATCATGAATAGTTTCAGCCAGACAGCGGAAGCAGTGCAAAAGCGCACTAATGCCCGTTACTGGATTGTGGTGATGTTATTTATCGTCACCTCGTTCAACTACGGTGACCGCGCAACCATTTCGATTGCCGGTTCGGCGATGTCCAAAGAGATCGGCCTTGATTCGGTCGGCCTTGGCTATATCTTCTCCGCCTTTTCCTGGGCGTACGTGATTGGGCAGATTCCGGGCGGCTGGCTGCTCGACCGCTTCGGCTCAAAACGCGTCTACTTCTGGAGCATCTTCCTCTGGTCGCTGTTTACCTTGCTGCAAGGCTTCGTCGATCTGTTCAGCGGTTTTGGCATTATCATTTCGCTGTTCCTGTTGCGCTTCCTGGTCGGCCTGGCTGAAGCGCCATCCTTCCCCGGCAATAGCCGCATTGTTGCGGCCTGGTTCCCGGCGCAGGAGCGCGGCACCGCCGTCGCAATCTTTAACTCGGCGCAATACTTTGCCACGGTAATCTTCGCGCCGATCATGGGTTGGCTGGTCTCCGAAGTGGGCTGGGCGCACGTGTTCTGGTTCATGGGCGGATTGGGCATCATCCTCAGCTTTATCTGGCTGAAAGTGATCCACGATCCCACCGATCATCCGGGCGTCAACAAAGCCGAGCTGGAGTACATGGAGCAGGGCGGCGCGCTGATCAACATGGACGTCAAAAAGGATGACCGCAAAGTGAGCTGGAGCGAGAAGTGGTTCCAGATCAAACAGCTACTGACCTCACGCATGATGCTAGGCATCTATCTCGGCCAATACTGCGTCAACGCCTTAACCTACTTCTTTATTACCTGGTTCCCGGTGTATCTGGTGCAGGCGCGCGGCATGTCGATTCTGAAGGCCGGCTTTATTGCTTCGATCCCTGCGGTGTGTGGCTTCCTCGGCGGCGTATTGGGCGGCGTGATTTCTGATTACCTGATGCGTAAAACCGGTTCGCTGAACATCGCGCGTAAAACGCCCATTGTGCTCGGTATGCTGCTCTCCATCTCGATGGTGATGTGTAACTACACCGACACCGAATGGGTGGTGGTGTTCTTTATGGCGCTGGCATTCTTCGGCAAAGGCATTGGTGCGCTGGGTTGGGCAGTGATGGCAGATACCGCCCCGAAAGAGATCAGCGGTTTGAGCGGCGGCTTGTTCAACATGTTCGGTAACTTCTCCGGCATCGTCACGCCAATTGCCATCGGTTACATCATCGCCACCAGCGGATCCTTCGAGGGCGCGCTGATTTATGTCGGTATCCATGCCTTTGTCGCCGCATTTAGTTTCCTGGTGATTGCCGGCGATATCAAACGCGTTGAACTGAAAACCAGGCCATAAGGACGGAATATGACTACGCAAAGCACGCCGGTCATCACCGATATGCAGGTGATTCCGGTTGCCGGTTACGACAGCATGTTGCTCAACATCGGTGGCGCGCACAGCGCCTGCTTCACCCGCAATATCGTGGTGCTCACGGATAGCGCGGGACACACCGGCGTCGGTGAAGCGCCGGGCGGGGAAACCATCTACCAAACGCTGGTTGAGGCAATTCCGCAGGTAAAAGGTCAGCAGGTTGCCCGCATGAATCGTCTGGTGCAGCAGGTGCACAAAGGCAATCAGTCGGCGGATTTCGATACCTTCGGCAAGGGCGCGTGGACCTTCGAGCTGCGCGTCAATGCGGTGGCCGCGCTGGAAGCGGCGCTACTGGATTTACTCGGCCAATGTCTCGGCGTGCCGGTGGCGGAACTGCTCGGTCCGGGCCAGCAGCGCGATGAGGTCACGGTGCTCGGCTATCTGTTCTATCTCGGCGATCGTCGCAAAACCGATTTGCCGTATCTGACCGGCGAAAATGCTAGCCACGACTGGTATCACTTGCGTCATCAGGAGGCGCTGACGCCGGAATCTGTGGTGCGTCTGGCGGAAGCGGCGCAGGACAAATATGGCTTCAAAGATTTCAAACTCAAAGGCGGCGTGCTGCCGGGCGAGCAGGAGATTGAGTCGGCGGCGGCGCTAAAAAAATGCTTCCCCGATGCGCGCATCACCGTCGATCCCAACGGTGCCTGGACGCTGGATGAAGCCATTCGCTTGTGTAAAGGCATGGGCGATGTGCTGACCTACGCCGAAGATCCGTGCGGTGCCGAGCAGGGCTATTCCGGCCGCGAAGTCATGGCCGAATTCCGCCGTGCGACGGGGTTGCCGGTCGCCACCAACATGATCGCCACCAACTGGCGCGAGATGAACCACGCGGTGATGCTCAATGCCGTCGACATCCCGCTGGCCGATCCGCACTTCTGGACGCTGAGCGGCGCAGTGCGCGTGGCGCAGCTGTGTGATGACTGGGGGCTGACGTGGGGCTGTCACTCCAATAACCACTTCGATATTTCACTGGCGATGTTCACCCACGTTGGCGCTGCTGCGCCGGGTAAACCCACCGCGATTGATACGCACTGGATTTGGCAGGAGGGCGATCAGCGCCTGACCAAAGAGCCGCTGCAGATCCGCAACGGCAAAATCGCCGTGCCGGATAAGCCGGGCCTCGGCGTCGAGCTGGATTGGGATCGCCTGCATCAGGCCAACGCGTTGTACAAATCACTGCCGGCGGGCGCACGTAATGACGCCACCGCGATGCAGTATCTGGTTCCCAATTGGGCATTCGACCGCAAGCGTCCAGCCTTTGGTCGCGGCTAAGTTTAAGGAGCAGGAAATGAGTCAGACACCGAAAATAACATCGCTGCAGGTCATTCCGGTGGCCGGTCACGACAGCATGTTGCTTAACCTGAGTGGCGCGCATTCGCCGTTCTTTACCCGCAACATCGTCATCATTAAAGACAATGCCGGACACACCGGCGTCGGTGAGATTCCGGGCGGCGAAAAGATTCGTCAGACGCTGGAGGATGCGGCGGCGCTGGTGGTGCAGAAAACCGTTGGCGAATACAAGAACATCCTCAACCTGGTGCGCAGCACCTTTGCCGACCGCGATTCCAGCGGACGCGGCAACCAAACCTTTGATTTGCGTACCACCATTCACGTGGTTACTGGCATCGAAGCGGCGCTGCTCGATCTGCTGGGACAGCATTTAGGCGTGAACGTCGCCTCGTTGCTTGGCGATGGTCAGCAGCGCGACCGGGTAGAAATGCTCGGCTATCTGTTCTATGTCGGCGATCGCAAGAAAACGTCGCTACCGTATCAGAGCCAGGAAAATGACAAATGCGATTGGTATCGCCTGCGCCACGAAGAAGCGCTGACGCCGGATACGGTGGTGCGCCTGGCGGAAGCGGCCTATGAAAAATATGGCTTTAACGATTTCAAACTGAAAGGCGGCGTGCTGCGCGGTGGCGAAGAGGCCGAAGCGGTGACGGCGCTGGCGAAGCGTTTCCCGCAGGCGCGTGTGACGCTTGATCCTAACGGCGCCTGGTCGCTCAACGAGGCGATTCTGCTCGGTAAGCAGCTGAAAGGTGTGCTGGCCTATGCGGAAGATCCGTGCGGTGCTGAGCAGGGCTATTCCGGTCGCGAAGTGATGGCGGAATTCCGCCGCGCCACCGGCATGCCGACCGCCACCAATATGATCGCCACCGATTGGCGTCAAATGGGCCACACGCTGTCGCTGCAGTCGGTCGATATCCCGCTGGCCGATCCGCACTTCTGGACGATGCAGGGTTCGGTGCGCGTGGCGCAGATGTGTCACGACTTCGGCCTGACGTGGGGCTCGCACTCTAACAACCACTTCGACATCTCGCTGGCGATGTTTACCCACGTTGCCGCCGCCGCACCAGGTGCGATTACCGCCATCGATACGCATTGGATTTGGCAGGAAGGCAATCAGCGCCTGACTAAAGAGCCGCTACAGATTAAAGGCGGCATGGTGCAGGTGCCGCAAAAACCGGGTCTCGGCGTCGAGCTGGATATGGATCAGGTGATGCAAGCCAACGCGCTGTATCAGAAACACGGTTTAGGCGCGCGTGATGATGCGCAAGCCATGCAGTTCCTCGTACCGAACTGGACCTTTGATAACAAGCGTCCGTGCCTGGTGCGCTAACTTTTCCGGCTCCCCGCGCGGGAGCCTGCTGTAACCGACAGGAGTGAAGACAATGAGCAATGCCTGGCAGAACCCTTTTCGTCGCCGTTTGCTGGCAGGAGAAACCCTGATTGGCAGCTGGTGCGCGCTGGCTAATCCCCTTACCACTGAAGTGCTGGGCCTGGCGGGCTTTGACTGGCTGGTGCTGGATGGCGAACACGCGCCGAATGACATCACCACCTTTGTGCCGCAGCTAATGGCACTGAAGGGCAGCCACAGCGCGCCGGTGGTGCGTCCGCCGTGCAACGAACCGATCATCATCAAGCGCTTGCTGGATATCGGCTTCTACAACTTCCTGGTGCCGTTTGTGGAAACCGAGGAAGAGGCGATTCGCGCGGTCGCGTCTACTCGCTATCCACCGGCGGGCATTCGCGGTGTGTCGGTTTCACACCGCAGCAACATGTACGGCACGCTGCCGGATTACAACAGCACCATTAACGACAACATCACGGTGCTGGTGCAGATCGAAACGCAACAGGCGGTGGACAACATCGATGCTATCGCCGCGGTGGAAGGTGTTGATGGCATCTTCGTTGGGCCGGGCGATCTCTCGGCCGCGCTCGGCTATCTGGGCCAGCCTGCGCATCCCGAAGTATTGAAAGTGATTAAACACGTCTTCGAACGCGCCAAAGCGGCGGGGAAACCGAGCGGCATTCTGGCGCCGGTGGAAGCCGATGCACGCCGCTATCTGGAGTGGGGCGCCAGCTTTGTAGCGGTAGGCAGCGATCTGGGTGTGTTCCGTAACGCCACGCAGGCGCTGTGTGACAAATTTAAAAAATAACTGACTGAGAGGAAAGGCAATGAAAATTGGATTTATCGGCCTCGGCATCATGGGCAAACCGATGAGTAAAAACCTGGTGAAAGCCGGTTATTCGCTGGTGGTGCGCGACCATAATGTTAGTAACGAAGCAGAGTTGGTGGAGCTGGGCGCCACCGTAGCCAAGACGCCAAAAGAGGTGGCTGAACAGGTGGATGTGTTGATCACCATGGTACCGAACTCGCCACAGGTTAAAGAGGTTTGCCTCGGTGCTAACGGCATCATCGAAGGCGCGAAGCCGGGCCTGATCGTTATCGACATGAGTTCCATTGCGCCGTTGGCCAGCCGCGAAGTGCATGATGCGCTGGCGGCGAAAGGCATCAAAATGCTCGATGCGCCAGTCAGCGGCGGCGAGCCGAAAGCGATTGAAGGCACGCTGTCGGTGATGGTGGGCGGCGATAAGGCGGTGTTTGATCAGTGCTACGACATCATGAAAGCGATGGCGGGTTCAGTGGTCCACACCGGTGACATTGGTGCGGGGAATGTGACTAAGCTGGCAAATCAGGTGATCGTGGCGCTTAACATCGCGGCGATGTCAGAAGCGCTGTCGCTGGCGACCAAAGCGGGCGTTAATCCTGAGCTGGTTTATCAGGCGATTCGTGGTGGTCTGGCAGGCAGCACCGTGCTGGATGCCAAAGCGCCGATGGTGCTGGATCGTAACTTCAAACCGGGCTTCCGCATCGATCTGCATATCAAAGATCTGGCCAATGCGCTGGATACCTCGCACGAGATCGGTGCGCATCTGCCGCTGACTGCCGCAGTGATGGAGATGATGCAGGCGCTGAAAGTGGATGGACAGGGCACTTCCGACCATAGCGCGCTGGCCTGCTATTATGAAAAATTAGCGAAAGTTGAGATCACCCGGTAGTGCAATCGTCCGGCGTCTACGGATGTCGGGCGGCTCGCTGCCTTCGCAGGACGGATGTCCGTCATCAACCGCGCTGGATTGCCTATGAAAATTGTCATCGCACCGGATTCATATAAAGAGAGTTTATCCGCCCTGGAAGTGGCTTCGGCGATTGAAGCGGGATTCCGCGAGATCTTTCCCGAAGCTGAGTACGTGAAAATACCGGTTGCCGACGGTGGTGAAGGCACGGTTGAAGCGATGGTGGCGGCAACGCAGGGAAACATTGTCCGGCTGACGGTTACTGGACCGCTCGGCAAGCCAGTGGAGGCGTTCTACGGTTTGTCAGGTGATGAGCGTACCGCATTTATCGAAATGGCGGCAGCCAGCGGGCTGGAGTTAGTGCCCGCGGCACAGCGCGATCCGCTGATTACCACCTCGTTCGGCACCGGCGAGCTGATCAAAGATGCGCTCGATCGCGGTGTCGATCACTTCATTATCGGCATTGGCGGCAGCGCCACCAATGATGGCGGTTCCGGCATGATGCAAGCGCTGGGCGCACAACTGCTGGATGAGCACGGCAAGCAAATCGCCTATGGCGGCGGCGCATTACCGCAGCTGGCGCGCATCGATATCGAACAGCTGGATGCGCGTATTAAGCAGTGTCGCTTTGAAGTCGCCTGCGATGTCAGCAATCCGCTCACCGGTGATAAGGGCGCTTCGGCGATCTTCGGTCCGCAGAAAGGTGCGACGCCGGAACTGGTGCAGCAGCTGGACAAAGCACTGGAACATTACGCCACCCTGATTCATCGCGATCTGGATATTGATGTTTTACACATTGATGGCGGCGGCGCGGCGGGCGGCATGGGCGCGGCGCTGCATGCGTTTTGTCAGGCCGAGTTACGCAGCGGCATTGAGATTGTCACTGAAGCCTTGGGCCTGGCCGAGCAGGTGAAAGATGCCGATCTGGTGATTACCGGCGAAGGGCGCATTGATAGTCAAAGCATTAACGGCAAGGTGCCGATTGGTGTGGCAAAGGTCGCGAAGCAGTTTGATAAACCGGTGATTGGCATTGCCGGAAGTTTAACCGCGGATGTCGGCGTGGTGCACCAACATGGGCTGGATGCGGTGTTCAGCGTGCTGTTTAGCATCTGCTCATTGGATGACGCGCTGGCCAACGCGGCGCAGAACGTGCGCCTGACGGCGCGCAATGTGGCGGCGGTGATAAAGCTGGGGAAAGGGAGATAGTTTTCCCTCACCCTAATCCTCTCCCAGAGGGAGAGGGAACCGATCGGAGCGATGGAATAAGTTTGCACGTAACTTCAGCATGCTCAGGGCAACTCCCTCGCCCGCTTGCGGGAGAGGGCTGGGGTGAGGGGAAAATCGCACCGCACTAACCCAACGCCAACAATTTCCTCGCTTCACGTGCCACGTTCGCCATCTCATCGCTCAACTCCAGCAGCTCCGGCTCCAGCGCGTCGATATCGCTCTCCTGATGCAAACTCTTCTCCAGCTGCTGACACAGCTGCTTCAGGCGCGGCACGCCGCTGTAGCTGGCGCTGCCGTGCAGCTTGTGGATAATCTCGCGCAATCCCACCACATCATTGCTCGCCATTGCACTCTCTACGCGCTCTTCCACTTCCGGCAGGAAATCGAGCAGCATTTGCAGCAAATCGCGGGCTAAATCGGGTTTATTGGCGGCCTGACGTAGCGCCAGCGTCCAGTCCAGCGACGGCGCCACGTGCGGCTGTTGCGGCTGTGGCATGACCCGGTTCGGCGCGTAACGCTGCAGCAGCTGGCTCAATTTGTCCTCATCAATCGGCTTCGCCAGATAGTCATTCATGCCAGCGTTGATGAGCTGCGCTCGTTCGCCATCCAGCGCATGCGCAGTAACGGCGACAATCGGTGTGGTGGCGTGCAGCGGCAGGCTGCGGATGATTTCGCTGGCGCGGATGCCATCGATATCCGGCATCTGAATGTCCATCAGAATCACGTCCAGCTTGTGCAGGCGCGCCTGGCGAATCGCCTGCTCGGCGTTATCACACAGAATGATGTGCTGCACCTGCTCCTCCAGCAGCGCGCCAATCAGTTTCAGGTTGGCGGGATTGTCATCCACCGCCATTACCGTCAGCGGCTGACGTGCACCACGCGGCAGCGCATCGCTTTGCCAGTCATGTAAGTCCAGCAGCATCGGCAGCAAGCGCGTCAACGAAACCGGTTTGGCGATACACCCGGCAATGCCGCGCGCCCGTAAGTCATCGGCAAACAGCATCATTTCACTCGGCAGCGCCAGCAGCACCGAATCGGCGCGCGCATGCAGACGTTTAATCAATGCATCCGGCAACGTCGCAGGATGCGGCTCGGTGACCGGCAAACCCATCAGCAGCAGCGGGAAGTGCGTCTCGGGCATCTCTTCCAGGCTGGAGAAGTGCTGCACCTGCAGCGGCGTGATGCTTAGCATCTCCTGCACCGCTTTTGCCACCGCTGGATGTGGCTCGATATACGCCAGCGGCGTGGCGCGCAAATCGTCCAACATGCGCGGAATGGCTGGTGCATTGGGATTGAGATCGAGATGAATATGCACCCAGAAGGTCGAACCCTGATTCGGACGGCTGTGGAAGGCAATTTCGCCGCCCATTTCGCTCACCAGTTTCTGCGTGATCACCAACCCTAAACCGGTGCCGCCATGACGGCGCGTAATGCTGGCATCGGCCTGACGAAACGCCTGGAATAGCTGCGACTGCTGCTGTTCAGAGATACCGATGCCGGTGTCATGCACCTGAATCTCCAGCTCGACGCGCGTAGTGTTGATGCTGCGCAGCTCAACGCGCAAGTCGATATGACCGTGCTCGGTGAATTTAATCGCGTTACCAATCAGGTTAATCATGATCTGCTGCAGGCGCAGCGGATCGCCAATCACATTATCCGGCACCTGTTTTTCCAGGCACACGGTAATTTCCAGCCCTTTGTCATGGGCGGACGGCGCCAGCAGCACCAACGTTTCATCCAGCGTGGCGCGCAGCGGGAACGGGATCGACTCCAGCACCAGCTTGCCGGCTTCCAGTTTCGAGAAATCGAGCACGTCATTAATGATGCTCAGCAGGTTATTCGCCGAACGCTCGATGGTGCTCATGTAGTCGCGCTGGTTGGTGCTCAGCCCGGTTTTTAGCATCTGACGGGTAAAGCCAATTACGCCGTTCAGCGGCGTACGCAGCTCATGCGACATGTTGGCGAGGAATTCCGATTTGATGCGCGCCGCTTCCTGCGCGCGCTTCTTCGCCAGATCCAGCTCGACGTTCTGAATCTCCAGCTGCTCCAGCGTTTCACGCAGATCGTAAGTCGCCTGATCGATGTTTTGCTGCATCTCTTCGTGATAGGCGGTGAGCGACATCGCCATGGCGTTGATGCCGTTTTTCAGAATGCTCAGCTCGCCCAGCATGTAACCATCGACGCGGCTGTCCAGCTGGCCACGACGAATGCGGTCCACGGTGGTAACCATATTGCGAATGGGACCGGTGACGTCGCGCATCAGGCGATAGGCAAACAGCATGGCGATGCACAGGCAGAACAGCAGCAGCAGCGTGGCGACAAATACTTCTTTGTACTGCTCCAGCCGCACTGATTGCAGATCCAGTTCGATCGCCACATAACCCAGCGGATTCCCGGCTGGTTTGGCATCTTCGCCCGGCAGCTCATCCACCGAATAGCGTTCAGAGATAATCGGCGTGCGCAGAATCATAATCGTGCCTTGCCGCTCCACCGAGACGCCATCTTCCAGCGTGGAGATGTCCTCTTTTTGCAGCAGCGCCAGATTCTGATTGTTATTCGAGGTGACGTAGACGTGATTGTTGTTGTCGAAAATGGTGATGGCACGGACAATATCGGAGTGGCGGCGATGCAGCAGACTGACTAACTCGCGAATCGCATCGCGGTTGTGCCACGTCATGCCGTATTCACTGGAGACCGCCAGCGGTTCGATGATGTTCGCTCCCGCGTCGTGCACCTGATGCTGTAATTCGTTGTAGCGGTGCACCACAAAGAAGGTACTGAGCAGCAGACCAATCATCAGCGTTGGCGCCAGTATCAGAATCATCATTCGCGCCCGCAGGCTGTATTTGGTCATAATTGTGGCCTGGCGACTCCTGGCATTTTTTCCCTGTGCAAGCACGGTTATTGGCTGCACACCCAATTAACGTAGAGATTTCACAATACTATGGCGCAATTTTACTCCGCAAAACAGCGTGTGACGACGAAGACTCGCATATCCGTCACCATTGAAGACCTCGATCCTTTCGGACAAGGTGTTGCGCGCCATAAAGGCAAGGCGATGTTTGTTAGCGGCGCGCTGCCCGGTGAACAGGCGGAAGTGACGGTGTTCGAGGATAAAAGCAAATACGCACGCGCCAAAGCCAATAAGATCATTAATCCCAGCCCACAGCGGGAAACACCGCGCTGCGTCCATTTTGGCGTGTGCGGCGGCTGCCAGCAGCAACATGCTTCGGTGGCTTTGCAGCAGGAGAGTAAAGCGCGCGCATTAAGCCGCATGTTAAGCCGCGAAGCGCCGCTGCCGGTGAAGGTCGATGAGATCATCAGCGGCAGCGCGTGGGGCTACCGTCGCCGGGCGCGTTTAGGATTGCAGTGGCAGCCAAAACAGCTGCGTTTGCAAATGGGGTTCCGTCAGGCCGCCAGCAACGATCTGGTTGAACTGAAGCAATGCCCGGTTTTGGTGCCCGAACTTGAAGCGTTGCTGCAGCCGCTGCACCAGTGCCTCAGCGATTTACAGGCAGTTAAACGGTTAGGCCACGTAGAATTGGTGCTGGCGGATAATGGCCCGCTGATGGTACTGCGTCATCTTGATGCATTATCTGCCGGCGACCGCGCAAAACTGGAACGCTTTTCGCATGAGCAGCAACTGTCGCTCTATCTGGCTGATGGCAGTGAAAGTTTGCAGGCGCTGAATGCGCGCGAACCTTTTTATCACTCGTTGAATTTGCCGCTATCCTTTAGCCCGCAGAATTTTATTCAGGTCAACGATGGTGTGAATCAGCAGATGGTCGCCAAAGCCATTGAATGGCTGGATTTGCAGCCAGAGGATCGTGTGCTGGATTTGTTCTGCGGCATGGGAAACTTTACCTTGCCATTAGGAAAGTTCGTACAAAATGTTGTAGGTGTGGAGGGCGTTGCAGCATTAGTGCAGCAGGCAGCGTATAATGCTGAGCAGACTAATCTCAAGAATGTTCGCTTTTTCCAGCATAACCTGGAGGAAGATGTATCGCGTCAGCCGTGGGCGACGCAGGGATTTAACAAGGTGTTACTGGATCCAGCGCGTGCTGGGGCCGCGGGCGTAATGGCGCATGTGGTTAAACTTGCGCCGCAACGTGTGGTCTATGTTTCCTGTAACCCTACAACGCTGGCGCGTGACAGTCAGACATTGCTGTCAGCGGGCTACCATTTGGAAAGGGTCGCGATGCTGGATATGTTTCCCCATACCAGCCATCTCGAATCCATGGTGCTGTTTAGCAAAGCATAAGCGATGTCCACATCGCTGTGGCAGGAGAGGATATGGTTGCGGTTAGAAGTGCGCATTTAAATACGGCGGGCGAATTTGCCCTCGACCAGTGGATCGCCAGTTTGAGTATCAACAATCCGCAATCCTGTCAGCGACTGGCGGATGCGTGGCGCTACTGTGAAGCCGAAACGCACAACCATCCTGATCAAGCTCTGCTGCTGTGGCGCGGTATTGAGATGGTGGAAATTCTCACCATGCTCAGCATGGACATTGACAGCCTGCGCGCGGCGCTGCTGTTCCCGCTCGCCAACGCCGATGTGGTGAGCGAAGAGGATCTCGAAAAAGCCTTTGGCAAAGAGATTGTGATGTTGGTGCACGGCGTGCGCGACATGGATGCCATTCGCCAGCTGAAAGCGATTCACAACGATTCGATGGCCTCCGAGCAGGTGGATAACGTGCGCCGCATGCTGCTGGCGATGGTGGAAGATTTCCGCTGCGTGGTCATCAAGCTGGCGGAACGTATCGCCCATCTGCGTGAAATGAAAGACGCGCCAGAAGATGAGCGCGTGCTCGCGGCGAAAGAGAGCACCAATATCTACGCGCCGCTGGCCAACCGCTTGGGTATCGGTCAGCTCAAATGGGAGCTGGAAGATTACTGCTTCCGCTATCTGCATCCCGATGAATACAAACGCATTGCTAAGCTGCTGCATGAACGCCGTATTGACCGCGAAGGCTATATTGAAAGCTTCGTTGCCAACCTGCGTGCCGAGATGCAGAAAGAGGGCGTGCGTGCTGAAGTGTATGGTCGTCCGAAACACATCTACAGCATCTGGCGCAAGATGCAGAAGAAGTCATTAGCGTTCGATGAGCTGTTTGACGTGCGCGCGGTGCGTATCGTGGCGGAACGGCTGCAGGATTGCTACGGCGCGCTTGGTACGGTGCATACGTTGTTTCGCCATCTGCCGAGTGAGTTTGACGACTACGTTGCCAATCCCAAGCCTAACGGCTATCAATCGATTCATACCGTGGTGCTGGGTCCGCAGGGCAAAACGGTGGAAATCCAGATTCGTACGCGCCAGATGCATGAAGATGCCGAGCTGGGCGTCGCCGCACACTGGAAGTACAAAGAAGGTCCAACCTCCAGCAACGCGCGCGGCGCGGCAGGACATGAAGGGCGCATCGCCTGGCTGCGTAAGCTGATTAGCTGGCAGGAAGAGATGGCTGATTCCGGCGAGATGCTGGAAGAGGTGCGCAGCCAGGTATTCGACGACCGCGTGTATGTGTTTACCCCGAAAGGTGACGTGGTCGATCTGCCGGCGGGATCAACGCCGCTCGACTTCGCCTACCATATTCACAGCGATATCGGCCACCGCTGCATTGGCGCCAAAATCAGCGGGCGCATCGTGCCGTTTACCTATCAGTTGCAGATGGGCGATCAGATTGAAGTGATCACCCAGAAACAGCCAAACCCAAGCCGCGACTGGCTGAACCCGAACCTCGGCTATATCACCACCAGCCGCGGACGCTCGAAAATTCACGCCTGGTTCCGCAAACAGGATCGTGACAAAAATATCATTGCTGGCCGTCAGATCCTCGAAAGCGAGCTAAATCAGATGGATATCAGCATGCGCGAAGCGGAAAAACTGCTGCTGCCGCGCTATAACGTCAGTTCGCAGGATGAGCTGCTGGCGATGATTGGCGGCGGCGATATTCGCCTCAATCAGATGGTGAATTTCCTGCAGGGCAAGCTCAACAAGCCGAGTGCCGAAGAGGAAGATCGCGAGGCGCTGCGCCTGCTGACGCAGAAGTCACATGCGCCGTCCGCGCGCAAAGAGAGCGGTCGCGTGGTGGTGGAAGGCGTGGGCAATCTGCTGCACCACATTGCCCGCTGCTGCCAGCCGATTCCTGGCGACGATATCGTGGGCTTTATCACCCAGGGGCGCGGCATCTCGATTCACCGCGCCGACTGCGACCAGTTAACCGAGCTGATTTCGCACGCACCGGAACGTATCGTTGATGCGGTGTGGGGCGAGGATTACTCCAGCGGTTATTCGCTGGTGGTACGCGTTACCGCCAACGATCGTAGCGGCCTGCTACGCGATATCACCACCATTCTGGCTAACGAGAAGGTCAATGTGCTCGGCGTCTCCAGCCGCAGTGACACCAAAAAGCAGCTGGCGACCATTGATATGGATATTGAGATCTATAACCAGCAAGTGCTTGGCCGCGTGCTGGCACGTCTCAATCAGGTGCCGGATATTATCGACGCGCGCCGTTTGCATTGATTCAGAGCCGTTTATCCCCCATCCCGACCTTCCCCCGTTCGCGGGGGAAGGAGACGCTGCCGTATGTGTAACCGGCGCAGTCTCTCCCCAAATTTTCCCAAAGGATCCTTTCATGACGCCCTTAAATCGCCTGCTCACCATCATGCAAACCTTGCGCGACCCGGAGCGCGGTTGCCCGTGGGATCGTCAGCAAACCTTCGCCTCGATCGCGCCCTACACGCTGGAAGAAACCTACGAAGTGATCGATGCCATCCAGCGTGAAGATTTTGCCGATCTGCGCGGTGAACTTGGCGATCTGCTGTTTCAGGTGGTGTTCTACGCGCAGATGGCCGATGAGCAGCAGCGCTTCAATTTTGACGACGTCTGCAACGCTATCAGCGACAAACTTGAGCGCCGTCATCCGCACATTTTTGGCGATGTTCAGGCTGCAACCAGCGAAGAAGTGCTGAAAAACTGGGAAGCCATCAAGCACAGCGAACGCGCAGAAAAATCGCAGCACTCGGCGCTGGACGATATTCCTAAAGCGCTGCCGGCATTGATGCGCGCGCACAAAATTCAGAAGCGTTGCAGCTCGGTGGGCTTCGACTGGAACAATCTCGGCCCGGTGCTGGATAAAGTGCATGAAGAGATCGATGAAGTGATGCACGAAGCGCAGCAAGCGGTGGTGGATAACGCCAGGCTGGAAGAGGAAATCGGTGATTTGCTGTTCGCGACCGTCAATTTGTCGCGCCATTTAGGCAGCAAAGCGGAAGTCGCGTTGCAAAAAGCCAACGATAAATTTGAGCGCCGCTTCCGTGAAGTTGAAGCCATCATCGCCTCACAAGGGTTAGCCATGAGCGATGCGACCCTGGATCAAATGGAAGCCGCCTGGCAGCAGGTGAAATTGAACGAGAACAAACAGTAAGCGAATCTGGCGATTATTCCAGCGCTGCGCATAAATTCGTCGTTTGAGCTTACTCGATTCAGCCTTGCGGCGACTTTGTGACGTACATCAACATTTCGCACCATGCTATCCGCTATGTTACCGGCTTACCTGTGGAGGACGATGGTGTGATTCATCAATTGTGGCTTAAGACGACTTCAAGTATACTATTTTCCCGTCTTGGTTATTCCACCGTCTTTAAACCTAAACTCTCAGGTTCAGCATGACAACGAATTATATTTTTGTGACCGGCGGGGTCGTTTCCTCTCTGGGCAAAGGCATTGCCGCAGCCTCCCTCGCAGCCATCCTTGAAGCACGTGGTCTTAATGTGACCATCATGAAACTCGATCCGTACATCAACGTCGATCCGGGTACCATGAGCCCAACGCAGCACGGTGAAGTATTTGTTACCGATGATGGGGCCGAAACCGATCTGGATTTAGGTCACTACGAGCGCTTCATCCGCACTAAAATGTCGCGCCGTAACAACTTTACTACCGGTCGTATCTACTCAGAAGTGCTGCGCAAAGAGCGTCGCGGTGACTATCTGGGCGCCACGATTCAGGTTATTCCACACATCACCAACGCCATCAAAGAACGCATTATTGAAGGCGGCGAAGGTCATGACGTGGTTCTGGTCGAGATCGGCGGTACCGTGGGTGATATCGAATCTCTGCCTTTCCTCGAAGCGATTCGTCAGATGGCGGTCGATGTCGGTCGTGAACACACCATGTACATGCACCTGACGCTGGTGCCATATATGGCGGCCGCAGGCGAAGTGAAAACCAAGCCAACCCAGCATTCAGTGAAAGAGCTGCTGTCGATCGGGATTCAGCCAGACGTGCTGATCTGCCGCTCTGACCGCGCGGTGCCGGCGAACGAACGCGCTAAAATCGCGCTGTTCTGTAACGTGCCAGAAAAAGCGGTTATTTCCCTGAAAGATGTGGATTCCATCTACAAGATTCCAGGCATGCTGAAATCGCAAGGTCTGGATGATTACATCTGCAAGCGTTTCAATCTGAACGCGCCGGAAGCGAACCTGGCCGAATGGGAACAGGTTATTTACGAAGAAGCCAATCCGGGCGGCGAAGTGACCATCGGTATGGTCGGCAAATATGTCGAACTGCCGGATGCGTACAAGTCAGTGATTGAAGCCTTGAAACACGGCGGCCTGAAAAATCGCGTTACCGTGAATATCAAATTGATCGACTCGCAGGATGTTGAAACGCGCGGTGTCGAATTATTGAAAGATCTGGATGCTATTCTGATCCCTGGCGGCTTCGGCTACCGCGGTGTGGAAGGCAAAATGATGACGGCGCAATACGCCCGTGAGAACAACGTGCCTTACCTGGGAATTTGCCTGGGCATGCAGGTTGCGCTGATGGAATTTGCCCGCAACGTTGCCGGTATGGAAGGCGCGAACTCTACGGAATTTGTGCCAGACTGTAAGTATCCGGTGGTTGCGCTTATCACCGAATGGCGTGACGAAGAGGGTAACGTTGAACAGCGTACTGAGCAGAGCGATCTGGGCGGCACCATGCGTTTGGGCAGCCAGCAGTGCCAGTTGACGCCGGAAAGCAAAGTGCGTCAGTTGTACGGTTCTGAAATCATTACCGAACGCCACCGTCATCGTTACGAAGTAAACAATATGTTGCTGAAGCCGATTGAAGCGGCGGGTCTGCATATTGCCGGTCGTTCTGGCGACGATCAGCTGGTTGAGATCATTGAGATCCCGAACCACCCGTGGTTTGTTGCCTGTCAGTTCCACCCGGAATTCACGTCGACCCCACGCGATGGTCATCCGCTGTTCACTGGCTTTGTGAAAGCCGCGCAGGAACACCAGAAGCGTTTAGCGAAGTAAGTTTCACGAACAACGCGCGAACTTTTCGCGCGTTGTTTGTCTTAGGATTGACTAACTTGTACTGAGGAAAATCGAATGTCCAAAATCGTAAAAGTCATCGGTCGCGAAATCATCGACTCCCGTGGCAACCCAACTGTAGAAGCAGAAGTGCATCTGGAAGGCGGTTTCGTTGGTCTGGCTGCTGCGCCATCAGGTGCATCAACCGGTTCTCGCGAAGCTCTGGAGCTGCGTGACGGTGACAAATCTCGTTTCCTGGGCAAAGGCGTAACCAAAGCGGTTGCGGCTGTTAACGGTCCAATCGCTAACGCGGTAACCGGTAAAGATGCCAAAGACCAGGCGAACATCGATAAGATCATGATCGAGCTGGACGGTACTGAGAACAAATCTAACTTCGGTGCTAACGCCATTCTGGCGGTTTCACTGGCTGCTGCTAAAGCTGCTGCTGCCTCTAAAGGCCTGCCGCTGTACGCACACATCGCTGAACTGAACGGCACCCCAGGCAAATACTCTATGCCGCTGCCAATGATGAACATCATCAACGGTGGTGAGCACGCCGACAACAACGTCGACATCCAGGAATTCATGATTCAGCCGGTTGGCGCGCCAACCCTGAAAGAAGCGATTCGCATGGGTTCTGAAGTCTTCCATCACCTGGCAAAAGTGCTGAAGTCTAAAGGCATGAGCACTGCAGTTGGTGACGAAGGTGGCTACGCGCCAAACCTGGGTTCTAACGCCGAAGCGCTGGCTGTTATCGCTGAAGCGGTAAAAGCAGCAGGTTACGAACTGGGCAAAGACATCACCCTGGCGATGGACTGCGCAGCATCTGAATTCTACAAAGACGGCAAATATGTGCTGGCTGGCGAAGGCAACAAAGCCTTCTCTTCAGAAGAGTTCACCCACTTCCTGGAAGACCTGACCAAACAGTACCCAATCGTTTCTATCGAAGACGGTCTGGATGAATCTGACTGGACTGGTTTCGCCTACCAGACCAAAGTGCTGGGCGACAAAATCCAGCTGGTGGGTGACGATCTGTTCGTAACCAACACCAAGATCCTGAAAGAAGGTATCGATAAAGGCATCGCTAACTCCATCCTGATCAAATTCAACCAGATCGGTTCACTGACCGAAACTCTGGCTGCAATCAAGATGGCGAAAGATGCGGGTTATACCGCGGTGATTTCACACCGTTCAGGTGAAACCGAAGATGCAACCATCGCTGACCTGGCGGTAGGTACGGCGGCTGGCCAGATCAAAACCGGTTCTATGAGCCGTTCTGACCGTGTTGCTAAGTACAACCAGCTGATTCGTATCGAAGAAGCGCTGGGCAGCAAAGCACCGTTCAACGGTCTGAAAGAAGTTAAAGGCCAAGCGTAATCGCCTGAGTATGCTGCCTGCGGGCAGCATCGTCTGAATGAAGCCCCGCCTTGTGCGGGGCTTTTGCTTTTATTTGGCACGAAGCAGCTGTGACCTGGCGCATAAGATCTGCCATAATCTGCGCCTCAAATTTTAGACGTGAGTAAATAATGTTCTACCCGATTAACGAAATGTTCCAGACGCTGCAGGGCGAAGGTTTTTACACCGGTGTTCCGGCGCTGTTCATCCGCTTACAAGGATGTCCGGTGGGCTGTAGCTGGTGTGATACCAAACATACCTGGGAAAAGCGGGCGGATCGGGAGACCTCGCTGGGTGATATTCTGGTCAAAACCGTGGAAAGCGATGCGTGGGGCAGCGCCGATGCGGCCATGTTGATCGACACCATCCAACGTCAGGGCTGGACCGCACGTCATGTGGTGATCACCGGCGGCGAACCGGCGATTTTTGATCTGCGCCCTTTGACGGAACAATTAGAAGCGGCGGGTTTTGCCTGCCAGATCGAAACCAGCGGCACGCACGACGTTCAGTGTTCCGACGCAACATGGGTGACGGTTTCACCCAAGGTGAACATGCGCGGTGGCTATGATGTTTTGCCGCAGGCACTGCAGCGTGCCGATGAGATTAAACATCCGGTGGCGCGTGAGCGTGATGTGGAAGCGTTAGATGCGTTGCTGGCAGGATTACACGACGATAAAAAGCGCATTGTGGCGCTGCAACCGATCAGCCGGGGTGATGCGGCAACGAAACTCTGTATTGAAACCTGTATCGCCCGCAACTGGCGGCTTTCGATGCAGACGCACAAATACCTGAATATTGCCTGAGTTCTAAGGTCGCCATGTATGGCGACCTCACTCACGGTTACGGCTTCACTGACCTCAACCGCGATAAACGCAGCCAGCGGTGCAGGTCTCTTTAATCATTACCGCACTCAATTCCGGCAGAATCGGCTTCATCTGATCCCAAATCCATTTCGCCAGCACTTCACTGGTAGGATTCTCCAGGCCCGGAATGTCATTCAGATAGTGATGATCGAGGCGTTCATACAGCGGCTTAAACTTCGCCTTCAGTTCGGCAAAATCCATCACCCAACCGGTATGCGCATCCACTTCGCCGGTAATTTCTAATCGCACCAGGAATGAATGGCCGTGCAAACGCCCACATTTATGGCCTTCCGGCACGTGAGGTAAGCGGTGGGCAGATTCAAACTGGAACTCTTTAAATAACGTGGTAGACATAATGGCTCTCAGACTTAAAAACCGCTGAAGTCTACCTGAATTGCAGATTTTTCGCACCCGCTGGCAACGAAAAGGGCATTTTGCGCCATCCCGCCAGCAAAACGCCTAATTAACTCATTGAATCATATCGCCTTCATTTACCACTTTTGCTGGTTAACTTTACCCGAAAAACCACTTAGTCATTTTGGTTATTTAATATGTCGAAGGCGTATTTAATCGTTAATATACAGCCCGGTAACCTACGCACTCTTTCGCAACATATTGATCCGGACTTCTGACACTGGAATTTTTAACGCAATGACGACTCAGGCACCAGGTTCACTGCTTCCGTTATCACCGGAGCAACTCGCGCGCTTACAGGCGGCGACCACGGATTTCAACACCACTCAGATGGCCTGGCTCTCCGGCTATTTCTGGGGCATGGTCAATCAGACGCCGGGTGCGGCTGCCGCGCCAGCGCCTGTGCAGGCAGAAACCCCGACCATTACGCTGATCTCCGCCTCGCAGACCGGTAACGCGCGTCGCCTGGCTGAGCAACTGCGTGATGACCTGCTGGCTGCCAAGCTGAGCGTCAATCTGGTTAACGCCGGCGATTATAAATTCAAGCAGATCGGTCAGGAAAAGCTGCTGGTGGTGGTGACTTCCACCCAAGGCGAGGGCGAGCCGCCGGAAGAGGCCGTGGCGCTGCATAAATTCCTGCTGTCGAAGAAAGCGCCGAAGTTCGCAGGCACAGCGTTTGCGGTGTTTGGTCTCGGCGATACCTCTTATGAGTTTTTCAGCAAAGCCGGTAAAGACTTTGATGAACGTCTGGCTGAGCTGGGTGCAGAACGTCTGCTGGATCGTGTAGATGCCGATGTTGAATACAAAGAGCAGGCGAACGCCTGGCGTCAGCAGATCACCGAGATTCTGAAAGCGCGTGTGCCGAGCGAATCGCCAGCACAGGCCGCCATCACGGCGGCGGGTAGCGTTAACCTGGTCGACAGCAGCCCGTACACTAAAGAAGAGCCGCTGGTGGCCAGCCTGGCGGCCAACCAGAAGATCACCGGACGCGATTCGGATAAAGATGTGCGTCACATTGAGATCGACCTTGGCGATTCTGGCCTGCGCTACCAGCCGGGCGACGCGCTCGGCGTGTGGTTTGAAAACGATGACGAGCTGGTGCAGGAACTGCTGCAGCTGGTGTGGCTGAAAGGTGACGAGCAGGTAGACGTGCAGGGCAAAACCCTGCCGCTGGCCGAAGCGCTGAAAACCCATTTCGAACTGACGGTCAACACGCCACAAATCGTCGAACAGTATGCGGCGCTGTCCCGCAATGACGCGCTGCTAGCGCTGGCCGGTGATAAGCCGAAGCTGCAGAGTTATGCGCAGAGCTTCCCGATTGTCGATATGGTGCGTCAGGCACCGACCGAACTGAATGCCGAACAATTAACCGGCCTGCTGCGTCCGCTGACGCCGCGCCTCTATTCCATCGCCTCATCGCAGGCGGAGAACGAAACCGAAGTGCACATCACCGTGGGTGCGGTGCGCTTTGAAATCGACGGTCGCCAGCGCGGCGGCGGCGCCTCAACCTGGTTGGCGGATCGTATCGAAGAGGATGGCGAAATTCGCGTCTTCATCGAGCACAACGATAACTTCCGTTTACCGGCTAACCCGGAAACGCCAGTGATTATGATTGGTCCGGGCACCGGCATCGCGCCGTTCCGCGCCTTTATGCAGCAGCGCGATAACGATGGCGCCGGCGGTAAAAACTGGCTGTTCTTCGGTAACCCGCACTTCACCGATGATTTCCTCTATCAGGTGGAGTGGCAGAAGTATGTCAAAGATGGCCTGCTGACCCATATTGATCTGGCATGGTCGCGCGATCAGGCCGAGAAGGTTTACGTACAAGATAAAATCCGCGCCAAAGGTGCGGAGGTGTGGAGCTGGTTACAGGAAGGCGCACACCTTTACGTCTGCGGCGACGCCAATCGTATGGCGAAAGACGTTGAGCAGGCATTACTGGATGTGGTGGTCGAACACGGCGGCATGGATCGTGAAACGGCTGACGAATTTTTAAGTGAGCTGCGCATTGAGCGCCGTTATCAGCGAGACGTTTACTAATGAGCGAAAAACATCCTGGACCGCTGGTCGTTGAAGGCAAGCTGGTCGACGCTGAGCGTCTGAAAAAACAGAGCAACTACCTGCGCGGCACCATCCTCGACGATCTCGACGATGGCCTGACCGGCGGCTTCACTGGCGACAACTTCCTGCTGATCCGTTTCCACGGTATGTACCAGCAGGATGACCGCGACATTCGTGCCGAGCGTGTAGCGCAGAAACTCGAACCGCGTCACGCCATGATGCTGCGTTGCCGTCTGCCGGGCGGCATCATCACGCCAACGCAGTGGCTGGCGATTGATAAATTCGCCACCGATAAAACCATTTATGGCAGCATCCGGTTGACCAACCGCCAGACCTTCCAGTTTCACGGCATTCTGAAGAAGAACGTCAAGCCGACGCACCAGATGCTGCACGAAGTCGGGCTGGATGCGCTGGCGACCGCCAACGACGTGAACCGTAACGTGCTTTGCACCTCGAATCCGGTGGAATCAGAGCTGCATCAGGAAGCGTACGAGTGGGCGAAAAAGCTGTCAGAGCATCTGCTGCCGCAAACCCGCGCTTACGCGGAAATCTGGTGGGACAAAGAGAAGGTCGCCACCACCGATAAAGAGCCGATTCTTGGCGAAACCTATCTGCCGCGTAAATTCAAAACCACGGTGGTGGTGCCGCCGCATAACGATGTCGATCTGCACGCCAATGACCTGAACTTCATCGCCATCGCCGAGCAGGGCAAGCTGATTGGCTTTAACCTGCTGGTGGGCGGTGGCTTGTCGATTGATCACGGCAACAAAGCAACGTATGCGCGCACCGCAAGCGAATTCGGCTTTCTGCCGGTCGAGAAGATCCTCGACGTGGCGGCTGCGGTGGTCACCACGCAGCGCGACTGGGGGAATCGTACCGATCGTAAAAATGCCAAGACCAAATACACGCTGGAACGCGTCGGTGTTGAAACCTTCAAAGCGGAAGTGGAAAAGCGTGCCGGTCTGACCTTCGAACCGATTCGTCCGTATGCGTTCACCTCGCGCGGCGATCGCGTTGGCTGGGTGAAAGGCATCGATGAGAAGTGGCACCTGACGCTGTTCATTGAGAACGGCCGTCTGCTGGATTATCCTGGCCGTCCGCTGAAGCGCGGCATCGCCGAAATTGCCAAAATCCATCAGGGCGATTTCCGTCTGACGGCTAACCAGAACCTGATTGTGGCTGGCGTGCCGGAGAAGCAAAAAGCGCAGATCGAAGCCATCGCCCGTGAACACGGTTTGATGGAAGCGGTCACGCCGCAGCGTGAGAACTCGATGGCGTGTGTGGCGTTCCCGACCTGTCCGCTGGCGATGGCCGAAGCCGAGCGCTTCCTGCCGTCGTTCGTGACCAAAGTGGAAGAGATCATGCATAAGCATGGTGTCGGCGAAGAGCACATAGTGTTACGCGTTACCGGTTGCCCAAATGGTTGTGGCCGTGCTTTGCTGGCGGAGTTAGGTCTGGTGGGCAAAGCGCCTGGCCGTTACAACTTACACATTGGCGGCAACCGTGAAGGTACGCGCATTCCGCGTATGTACCGCGAGAACATCAACGAAGGTGAAATCCTCGCCAGCATTGATGAGCTGGTGGCGCGCTGGGCAACCGAGCGTCAGGCCAACGAAGGCTTCGGCGACTTCGTGATTCGCACCGGCATTATTAAAGCCGTGGTTGATCCCGCCCGTGATTTCTGGGACTCGGAGGCAGTATGACGGTACTCGATCTCGCAGCACTGAATGGTTCATCAAAAGTTGACCGCATCATGGCGCTGGCGGAAAGCAACGTGCAGCTGGAGAAACTCTCCGCTGAACAACGCGTGGGCTGGGCATTAGAACAGCTGCCAGGCGCATTTGTGCTGTCATCCAGCTTTGGTATTCAGGCGGCGGTTTTGCTGCATATGGTGACGCAGCAGAAGCCGGACATTCCGGTGATCCTGACCGATACCGGTTATCTGTTCCCGGAAACTTACCGCTTTATTGATGAGCTGACCGACAAGCTCAATCTCAACCTGCAAATCTTCAGTGCGGAGACCTCAGCGGCATGGCAGGAAGCGCGTTACGGCAAACTGTGGGAGCAGGGCGTCGAAGGGATTGAGCAGTATAACCAGATCAACAAAGTGGAACCGATGAACCGCGCGCTGGAAACGCTGGGCGCGCAAACCTGGTTTGCTGGCCTGCGCCGCGATCAGTCTGGCAGTCGCGCCAGTTTGCCGGTGCTGGCGGTGCAGCGCGGCGTGTTCAAGATTCTGCCGATCATTGATTGGGATAACCGTCAGGTGCATCAGTATCTGACCCAACACGGATTGAAATACCATCCGCTGTGGGATGAAGGTTATCTGTCAGTGGGCGATACGCATACCACCAAAAAGTGGGAACCGGGCATGGCAGAGGAAGAGACACGCTTCTTCGGCCTGAAGCGCGAGTGCGGGTTGCATGAAGGTTGATTGGTAGGTGCTCGTTGTTCCCCATCCTTGGTTTGTGCTCGCTTTCCCCCTCCTCGGTCCTCCCCCATGAATGGGGGAGGAAGATGCTGCCAGTTGGTGCTCGCTTTCCCCCTCCTCGGTCCTCCCCCATGAATGGGGGAGGAAGATGCTGCCATATGTGAGTTCTGAGAAGCTGCATGTGGCAGCGTCTCCTTCCCCCGCTTGCGGGGGAAGGCCGGGATGGGGGACAGCCAGCACAATCGAGTATGAGGACTGCCAGCACAATCAAACCCCCTGCAACCTCGCAAACTCTTCCGCCGCACGCGTCACATTCACTTTCGTCACTTCATAATGCGCCACCGCCACAAACGGATCTTCCGCCAGGATGGTATCTAATCGCGCACGATCAATATCCTTCACCAACAGCACGCCGCCGGTGCGTGGATCTTTGCGTCCCGCCGCGATAAACACGCCGTTAGCGAAATAGCGATCCAGCCAGCTAATGTGCGGTTCCAGTAACGCTTCCACTTCTTCTACCGGACGAAAATAGTTCAGATATACCACGTACATAGGGAATCCTCAGGTTGTCGGATTAGCAAGCTCGGTCAGCAGCGGCAGCAGAATCTTCACGCTGTCATGCGTGCGCTGGGTGATGCGGCCAGGCAGCCAGTGATCGAGGTAGTTGAGGTTATCGCGCTCGGTTTGATGGCGCACATTGCCTTCCGGGAAGTGGCTGGAACGCGCGCGCTGCTGCTGCCCATCTTTGTTGCCCAGCGTCCAGTTGGCGGCGGTGACATCCATCAGTGGCATGCCGGCTTTGTCGAACGGATTGACGCCAGGATAATCGCGTGCGGTCATCGCGTGGCTGGCGGCGGAGATACCGTAACGGTGCGCCAGCTGCACGGCACGCGCGCTGGTCTGTTTGCGCACTGCCGCTGGCGTATTGATACCGCTGTTAAAGTAGAGATGATCGCCGACAATCAGGCTATTCAGATCGATCACCAACAGCGTGTTCTTCTTCTCCTGCACGCTCATACGCGCCAGATAATCATCCATGCCTTGCAAACCCGCTTCACCGGCGCTCAGCGCCACAAAGCGCACGCCGTAGTGCAGCGGCGTTTTGCTGAGCGCCTGCGCCAGCTCCAGCATCACGCCAAGCCCGGAGGCATTGTCATCCACGCCCTGCAAACGCAGGCCGCCGAGATTGTTATCGGCTTCGTGGCGGCTGAGCGGCGTCCAGGTATCCAGGTGCGTAACGATCAGGATCTCCTGCGGCACTTCACCGGCACGCGCGGCAATCACCGACGTGGCCGTAACTTTGTGGGTGCGGCTCTCGCCCTTTTTCTCCAGCCAGCTATAGCTGGTTTTAAACTGGCGGGTATTACTCTGATATCCCAGCTGGCTGAACTGCTGCTGCAGATAATCGGCAGTCAACAACTCGGCGGGACTGCCGCTCATGCGGCCGGGGAAATAGGTGGCGATATGGCGAAGCTGCTGTTCGGCAAAATGCCCTGGCGCGCTTTTGCTCGCAGCCTGAACAAAGAAAGGCAAACCGCCCGCGAGCAGTGCAGCCAGCACAGTGCGGCGGAGAGTGGCAAACATAGTTAGCGTCCTTTTCTGACATCCGGTCATGCTAAAAAAATTCCGACTTAGTATGAAACTGTGACGACGCTTGCACAATTTGATTTGCACCGAAACACCAGCAATATCATTTGTTAAGCACAAAATGTTATCAGCAATCCTGGGTCGTTATTCCATTCGGTAACTACTCATTCCAATTCGTAATTTCATCTGCTGGAAGGCCGGGACGTATAGTCGCGTTAACTTATTGTAAAACTAGCAAGGTTAACGTGGATTATCTGCCTCTCTTTGCCGATCTCAAAAGCCGTCCGGTGCTGGTTGTCGGCGGTGGCGAAATTGCTGCGCGCAAAATAGAACTGCTGCGGCGTGCCGGTGCGCGCGTGCTGGTCGCCGCGCGCGAACTCGGTCATGAGCTGCAGGCGCTGCTGGAAATTGAGGCGATTGAATGGATCGCTGAACGCTTTGATCCGGCGCAGCTGGATGGCGTGTTCCTCGTGATTGCCGCTACCGATGACAACGCGCTTAACGCGCAGGTGTTCGATGCCGCCAATGCGCGCCACAAGCTGGTGAACGTGGTGGACGATCAGCCGAAGTGCAGCTTTATCTTCCCGTCGATTGTCGATCGTTCACCGCTGGTGGTGGCGATCTCCTCTAGTGGCACCGCGCCGGTGTTGGCGCGTCTGCTGCGTGAAAAAATTGAAGCGTTACTGCCGGCCAATCTCGGACAGATGGCGGAAGTGGCTGGGCAGTGGCGCGACAAGGTGAAGCAGCGCTATCACCGCATGTCTGACCGCCGTCGCTTCTGGGAGCGAGCCTTTAACGGTCTGTTCGCCAGCCAGATGGCGGCGGGTAACGTCCATGAAGCGCGGCGCACGCTGGATCACGAACTGGAAAACGATAGCGACAATCAGGGCGAAATTACGCTGGTAGGCGCCGGTCCAGGCGACAGCGGTTTGCTGACGCTGCGTGGCTTGCAGGTGATGCAGCTGGCCGATGTGGTGCTGTATGACCATCTGGTCAGCGACGAAGTGCTTGAGCTGGTGCGGCGCGATGCCGACCGCATCTGCGTCGGCAAACGCGCCGGTGCGCATTCGGTGCCGCAGGAAGAGACCAATCAGATGCTGGTGACGCTGGCGCAACAGGGTAAACGCGTGGTGCGCCTGAAAGGCGGCGATCCGTTTATTTTTGGCCGCGGTGGCGAAGAGCTGCAGGCGGCGCAGGCCGCGGGCATTCCGTTCCAGGTGGTGCCGGGCATCACCGCTGCAGCAGGCGCAACCGCCTATGCCGGTATTCCACTGACCCATCGCGACCACGCGCAGAGCGTGCTGTTTATTACCGGTCACTGTCGCGCGGATGGCGACGGCATTGATTGGCCGTCGCTGGCGCGCGCACGTCAAACCTTAGCGATTTATATGGGCACGGTGAAAGCGGCGGAAATCGCTGCCGGGCTTATCGAACATGGCCGCGCCGCCTCCACGCCGGTGGCGGTGATTGGGCGCGGCACGCGTCAGGATCAGCAGGTGCTGACCGGCACATTGGATCAACTGGAGGCGCTGGCTGCGGCCGCGCCCACGCCAGCACTGTTAGTGATTGGCGAAGTCGTAAATTTGCACGGGCAATTGGCCTGGTTCCAACATTCGGCACAGCAGGGGGCTCGCGAGTCCGCCGTTGTCAATTTGGCTTGAGGAAAAATTATGGACCAAAATCGACTTACTCATCTGCGCCAGCTGGAGGCAGAGAGTATCCATATCATCCGCGAGGTGGCGGCCGAGTTCAGCAATCCGGTGATGATGTACTCCATTGGTAAAGACTCCTCGGTAATGCTGCATCTGGCGCGTAAAGCCTTCTATCCGGGCACGCTGCCGTTTCCGCTGCTGCATGTTGATACCGGCTGGAAATTCCGTGAAATGTACGAGTTCCGCGATCGCACCGTGAAAGCGATGGGCGCGGAGTTGCTGGTGCATCGCAACCCGGAAGGCGTGGCGATGGGCATCAACCCGTTTGTGCACGGCAGCGCCAAGCACACCGACATCATGAAAACCGAAGGCCTGAAGCAGGCGCTGAACAAATACGGTTTTGATGCGGCATTTGGCGGCGCACGTCGTGATGAAGAGAAGTCGCGCGCGAAAGAGCGTATCTACTCCTTCCGCGATCGCTTCCACCGCTGGGACCCGAAAAACCAGCGTCCTGAGCTGTGGCACAACTACAACGGCCAGATCAACAAAGGCGAAAGCATCCGCGTGTTTCCGCTCTCCAACTGGACCGAGCTGGATATCTGGCAGTACATCTTCCTCGAGAATATCGAGATCGTGCCGCTTTACCTCGCCGCGCCGCGTCCGGTGCTGGAGCGTGATGGCATGCTGATGATGATCGATGACGACCGTATCGATCTCCAGCCAGGTGAAGTGATCAAGCAGCGCATGGTGCGTTTCCGTACGCTCGGCTGCTGGCCGCTGACCGGCGCGGTGGAATCAGAGGCGCAGACGCTGCCGGAAATTATTGAAGAGATGCTGGTCTCCACCACCAGTGAACGCCAGGGACGCGTGATTGACCGCGACCAGGCCGGTTCGATGGAAATGAAGAAACGTCAGGGTTATTTCTAAGGAGACGCAGATGAATACCGTTATTGCACAACAGATTGCCGATCAGGGCGGCGTAGAAGCCTGGCTGACCGCGCAACAACATAAAAGCCTGCTGCGTTTCCTGACCTGCGGTAGCGTCGACGACGGCAAAAGTACGCTGATTGGTCGCCTGCTGCACGACACGCGTCAAATTTATGAAGACCAGCTCTCCTCGCTGCACAACGACAGCAAACGTCACGGGACGCAGGGTGAGAAGCTGGATCTCGCGTTACTGGTTGATGGCTTGCAGGCCGAGCGCGAGCAGGGCATCACCATTGATGTGGCGTATCGCTATTTCTCCACTGAGAAGCGCAAATTTATTATTGCCGACACGCCGGGACACGAGCAGTACACCCGCAACATGGCGACCGGTGCATCGACCTGCGATTTGGCGATCCTGCTGATCGATGCGCGTAAAGGCGTGCTGGATCAGACGCGTCGTCACAGCTTTATCTCCACGCTGCTGGGCATTAAGCATCTGGTGGTCGCCATCAACAAGATGGATCTGGTGGAGTACAAGCAAGAGACCTTTGAGCAGATTAAACAGGATTACCTCGATTTCGCCGCGCAGCTGCCGGAAGACCTTGATATTCGCTTTGTGCCGATGTCGGCGCTGGAAGGCGATAACGTGGCAACGCCCAGCGTCACCATGCCGTGGTACAGCGGCCCAACGCTGCTCGACGTATTAGAAACCGTTGAATTGAACCGCGTGGTGGATCATCAGCCAATGCGTTTCCCGGTGCAGTATGTGAACCGTCCTAACCTCGATTTCCGTGGTTATGCCGGTACGCTGGCGTCGGGTGTGGTCAACGTCGGTCAGCGCGTGAAAGTGCTGCCATCGGGCGTGGAATCGACCATCTCGCGCATCGTCACCTTCGATGGCGACCTGCCTGAAGCGGGTGCCGGTGAAGCGATTACGCTGGTGCTGAAAGATGAGATCGACATCAGTCGTGGCGATCTGCTGGTGGATGCGGAAGCCGAGCTGCAAGCGGTGCAATCCGCCACCATTGACGTAGTGTGGATGGCGGAACAACCGCTGCAGCCGGGCCAAAGTTACGAAGTGAAGATCGCCGGTAAGAAAACCCGCGCGCGCGTCGAGAAAGTGATCCATCAGGTGGAGATCAACTCGCTGGAGAAGCGCACCGTGGAAAGCCTGCCGCTTAACGGGATCGGCCTGGTCGAACTGACCTTTGACGAACCGATGGTGCTGGACGCGTATCGCCAGAATCCGGTGACTGGCGGCATGATCTTTATCGATCGTCTGAGCAACGTGACGGTTGGCGCGGGCATGATTAATCAGCCGCTGACCGATGTGCGTACGCAATCAGGTCAGTTCAGCGATTTCGAGCTGGAGCTGAACGCGCTGGTGCGTCGTCACTTCCCACACTGGAACGCGCGCGATCTGCTGGGTGGCAAGTAATGGCGCAACACGATGAAAACGTGGTGTGGCACGATCATCCGGTAACGCGCGAGGAGCGCGAACAGCAGCACGGCCATCAAGGCGTGGTGCTGTGGTTCACCGGGCTTTCCGGTTCGGGGAAATCCACCGTAGCCGGCGCGCTGGAGCAGGCGCTGCATCGGGCCGGTGTGAACACCTATCTGCTGGATGGCGACAACGTGCGTCACGGTTTGTGCCGTGACCTCGGCTTTAGCGATGACGATCGTAAAGAGAACATTCGTCGCGTCGGCGAAGTGGCGAAACTGATGGTCGATGCCGGTTTAGTGGTGCTGACCGCATTTATCTCGCCACATCGCGCGGAACGCAACATGGTGCGCGATCTGCTGGCTGAAGGGCAGTTTATCGAAGTGTTTGTCGATACGCCGTTGGCCGTGTGCGAAGCGCGCGATCCCAAAGGTTTGTACAAAAAAGCCCGAGCCGGTGAGCTGCGTAATTTCACCGGTATCGATAGCGTTTACGAGGCGCCAGACGCCCCGGAAATCCACCTTGATGGCGAACAATTGGTTACAAAACTCGCCGGCCAATTGTTAGACCTGCTGCGTCACCGCGATATCATCAGATCCTGAACCGACAGCGGCAAATCCCTTTGGGTTTGCCGCGCTTAGCGTCAACAGGATCTCTATGCAGAACGTAACGCCCATGCTAGCCCGTAAAGATGAACGCACCCCGGATGAGTCTCGCTCATCACTGCCGGGCGGCGTGTTTGGCTTTCTCTCGTACTGGTGCGCACTGGCGATTCCGTTCATGCTCTACGGCTCCAACACGCTGTTCTTCTTCCTCTACACCTGGCCATTCTTCCTCGCGCTGCTGCCGGTTTCGGTACTGATTGGCATCGTGCTCAGCCTGATGATCCGCACTCACTTATTCTGGAGCGGGATCGCCACGGCGATTGTGGTGGTGTGCTTGTTCTGGCTGCTGTTCTCATTTCTCTCCGGTTGGTAACGCCCAGCTGATGTGCAAACGCATCGGCAGGTTACAAAACTTTACCTGCCGTCTCGCCTCCCACTCTGGCATTATTTGCACGGCTAAACGCCCGTGCGCGGCATTTTCGCCGTCGCAGTGGAGTCCAGCGTCAAGTTATGGGATGATTGGGACGTTTTTCAGGGGGCGGGGATGGGAAAACTGACGTTACTGCTACTCGTGCTGCTGGGATGGCTTCAATATTCCCTGTGGCTGGGTAAGAACGGTATTCATGACTATACGCGCGTCAACGAAGACGTCGCGACACAACAGGCGAATAACGCCAAGCTTAAAGCGCGTAACGATCAGCTATTCGCCGAAATTGACGATCTCAATGGCGGCTCTGAAGCGATCGAAGAACGCGCACGTAATGAACTGGGCATGATTAAGCCCGGTGAGACTTTCTATCGTCTGGTGCCAGACCAGAACAAACGTAACGCGCAACAAGCTGCGCAAAATCAACAACGATAAGCCATGAACAAGCGCCCGATCCTTGCGGATGTGATTGCCGTGGTGCCCGCCGCAGGTGTGGGCAGCCGAATGCAGGCTGCCTGCCCAAAACAGTATCTGACCATTGGTCAATTCACCCTTCTTGAACACAGCGTCGCACGTCTGCTGGCACATCCTGCGGTAAAACAGGTAATTGTGCCGGTCAGCAATGACGATGGCTGGTTCGATTCACTACCGCTGGCGCAGGATTCCCGTATTCTCCGCGTGACCGGTGGCGACACGCGCGCCGAATCAGTGCTGGCGGGCTTAAACGCCATTCACCACAGCGAATGGGTGCTGGTGCATGACGCTGCGCGTCCTTGCCTGCATCCGGACGATTTAGCACGTCTACTGGCGGTACGTGAGTACAGCAAGGTTGGCGGAATTCTGGCGGCGCCGGTGCGCGACACCATGAAACGCGCCGAACCGGGCAAAACCGCCATCGCCCACACCGTTGAACGCGAAGATTTATGGCACGCGTTAACGCCGCAATTTTTCCCGCATCAACTGCTCACCGCTTGCCTGACGCGCGCACTCCATGAAGGCGCTACCATTACCGATGAAGCGTCGGCGCTGGAGTATTGCGGTTATCACCCGGAATTGGTGAGTGGACGCAGCGACAATATTAAGGTGACGCGGCCAGAAGATCTGGCGCTGGCGGCCTTCTATCTTACCCAGATTCAGTTACAGGAGAGCGCATGATGCGTATCGGTCACGGTTTTGACGTTCACGCTTTTGGCGGCGAAGGTCCGTTAGTGATTGGTGGGGTGCGTATTCCCTTCGAACACGGTTTTATTGCCCATTCTGATGGTGATGTGGCGCTGCATGCGTTGACGGATGCCTTGCTCGGCGCGGTGGCAATGGGCGATATCGGCAAGTTGTTCCCGGATACCGATCCGGCGTTTAAAGGCGCTGACAGCCGCGGTTTGCTGCGCGAAGCCTGGCGTCGGATTCAGCTGAAAGGCTATCGCATCGGTAACGTTGATGTGACCATCATTGCGCAGGCACCGAAAATGTTGCCGCATGTGCCGCAGATGCGCGTCAATATCGCCGAAGATCTCGGTTGCCATATGGATGACGTCAACGTCAAAGCCACCACCACCGAAAAGCTGGGCTTTACCGGGCGTGGCGAAGGCATTGCCTGTGAAGCGGTTGCGCTGCTGATAAAGGCCGATCAGGCATGAGTGAACTGCATTACCTGCACGGCGTGCCGACTGCCACCGGCGTCATCAAAGCCAATCCCGAAGATTTCGTGGTGATTGAAGATCTTGGCTATCCCTACGATGGCGAAGGTGAACAGCTGTTGGTGCGCATCCGCAAAATTGGCTGCAATACGCGCTTTGTCGCTGAAGCCATCGCCAAATTTCTCGGCGTGCCGGTGCGCGACCTTAGCTATGCCGGCATGAAAGATCGTCATGCCGTCACCGAGCAAACGCTCTGTTTCCGCGTACCGGGCAATGGCATGCCGAATCTGGCCGGATTCCAGCTGGAGGGCGTTGAAATCCTGCAGGTGATTCGCCACAAACGCAAACTGCGTACCGGCGCGCTGGCGGGCAATGCGTTCCGCTTAGTGGTGCGTCAGATCTCCGATCGCCGTGAAGTCGACGCACGTTTACAGCAGATTCAACAGCGCGGCGTGCCGAACTACTTTGGTGAGCAGCGCTTTGGTCGTGGCGGCAACAACCTGACGCAGGCGAAACAGTGGGCGAAAGAGACATTCCGTCCGCGCGATCGCAATATGAAAGGTTTGCTGTTGTCAGCGACCCGCAGCCATCTGTTTAATCAGGTGACCAGCGCGCGTTTGCAGCGTGATGGCGCACTGGATGTGGTGCAGGTGGGCGATGCGGTACAGCTGGCCGGTCGCGGCAGCTGGTTCGTGGCGCAGGCGGAAGAATTGCCTGACGTGCAGCAGCGCATCGATAATCATCAACTGCGCATCACTGCGCCGCTGCCGGGTCGCGGTGATGCGGGTCCGCAAGGCGACGCGCTGCTTTTTGAGCAGCAAAGCCTGGCAGGCGCAGAAGAATTGATTACACTGCTTGAGCGCGAGCGGGTTGATGCCGCGCGTCGTGCAATGCTGGTGGTGCCAAAGGATCTGCGCTGGGAATGGTGGGACGATGTGACGCTGGAGATGCAGTTCTGGCTGCCCGCCGGCAGTTTTGCCACCAGCGTGGTGCGTGAGCTTCTCCAACAAGAAGGTAACGATGCGGATATTGCTGAGTAATCAGCACTTTGGTTGCGTTATGTTGCCGGTTGTCGCAAACACCAATCAGAACTCCCGCCATTGCTGAGTTGTTTGTCGCACAGTGTCGCAGAGTGATTCTTGACAGCGCACTATAAACCGGACAACCTGCCGGATAACACGATCCTTTTTCTATGTTATCCGGTATGCCACTCACAAACACGAAAGTTAAAACAGCACGGCCGCAGGAAAAACCGTACACGCTTCAGGATGGGCAAGGCCTTTACCTTGAGGTTCGCCCATCCGGTGCAAAGTTCTGGCGCTATCGTTACTGGCTGACGTCGACCAAAGACGGGCGATACACCATCGGCGAATACCCGTCCGTTTCTTTGTCCGATGCTCGCCGTGAGCGCGAGTGGGCGAGAGAGCAGGTAAAGCGCGGACTCAACCCTACGGACGTGCGCAAAAAGGAAAAGCAGCAGAATCTGGCTGAGGCGTCCAATACGTTTGAGCTGGTCGCCAAAGAGTGGATTGAACGTAAGCGCCCAAACTGGACTGCCGGCACCTGCGAGCAGGTAGAGCAGTTCCTGAAGATTAACTGTTATCCGGTTTTTGGTAACAAGCCTATCCGTGAAGTCACGGCGCACGAAATTCTGGCGGTGCTGAAAGGCATGGAAAAGCGCGGATCGGCATCTTCTGCTTTAAAGGTGAGGCAATGGTGCTCAGCGATATTCTGCTATGCCGTTGCAACGCTCAGGGCTGAAGTAGACCCTGCCGCCGCACTGAAGGGCGCAATCATCCCTCCCAAAACCCATAACTCCCGATGCCTGACCGGTGACGAACTGCGCCAGTATTTCAAGGCGCTCAGTGACTTCCCCGGATATCCGCAGACGCGCCTTGCGCTGATGATTTTGCCGTTCACATTTGTCCGTCAGGGGGAGCTTCGCCGCGGACTTTGGTCAGAAGTAAACTTTAACGACGACCTGTGGGTGATTCCGGCAGAACGGATGAAGATGAAGCGATCGCACACGGTGCCACTCACCTCCACGTCGAAAAAACTATTTGAGCAATTGAAGGCTGTTTGCGGAGAAAATCCGCTGATGGTTCCCGGCGTTTACAAGCCGAATGAGCCGCTGGGCGACAGCACCATCAACCGCGCCATTGAATACCTCGGCTTCCCGCCAAAGTTCATCACCAGCCACGATTTCAGGGCTACCGCTTCCACGACGCTGTATGAAATGGGATACCGGCGTGAAGTCATAGAAAAGCAGCTGGCGCACGCTGAAGGAAATCGTGTTGTCGCTGCATATAACCACGCCGAGTATCTGAAAGAGAGAAGGGAGATGATGCAGGTGTACGATGAGTGGCTTTCCGGCTTCATGCCGCACGCTTAAGGCTTTGCTGATACTTCACGATGCTGGATTCAGGCCATTTGGTGCGGCGACCGTCTTTCAGTGGCGGATCCAGCTCGCCAGACTTCACCTTGCGATAAACTGTGGAGCGGTGCATATCCAATGCGGCTGCTACGGCCTTTGCGCTCATTAAATGTTCCATAAAATTCTCCAATGTCTGTATATGGCAACAATCCCACCCAACTAGAGCAAATGTGACCATATAGCCACACTCACTCCTTAGGTGGTTTGCTGAGGATAAAAGCGATGATTACTGCAGCGAGAAGGCTGAAATCTATGATGACCTCAGCCGGGGTGATGTCTTCGCAGGTGGTGGTCATGCAACAGAGCGGTGGCTCTGCGCACGCACATACTTTTCGTGGTCGGCCCGGCATTCAGCGTCGCAATAGTGACCTTTGGAGATTGGTTCTTCGCACCAGTGACATTGACCGGTGAAAGTTGCCGTGACGCGCGGCCGGTTAGCCAGCGCAATCTGCGTGTTGAGCATTTCGAGTTCTGAGGCTTGGTCGAGTTCGTCAGACATAGCGATTACTCCGTGATATTGGAAATCATTTTATCGATGTATTCGTCTACCTCAGCAGCATCACCTGATGCATCCTGAAGCACAGAAACCATTTCTTGATCGCTCATGGATAGCGCAGAGAGAATTTCAACGATGCAGTTTCCGGCGATGTAAAGCTCGCTTTGGTCAGCGCAATCGGCAAAGCAACCCTTAACGGCAGCAACCAGATTGGTTCTCAGCTCGCCAGGGTAATCAGTGTTAATCATGCATCCTCCATGTACAGGCACAAAAAAACCGCTTTCGCGGCATTGGGATTTATTCGGGGTGGGGTTATGGCTTGCGGTAGAGCGGGATGCTTATCTCTCTGGTTCTCTCAGGCCAAACTTCAAATGATTCGTTCATGTGCCAAAGGTCGATACCAGCATCATCAGTGAAACAGAACGGCTCGCTAAACGCCTTGCGCAGCGCCAGCAACTCCTTAACTGCATCACGCAATATCTGCGCATCAGCATGACCTAGCGTGTATCCCGCCTTGATATCGTCTGGATTAATCATTATTCCTCCGGCGCTGCTGGTAGTGACATCCACCGCGCAACACAAGCACGATAATCATTGCCATATCCGCCATCAACGTAATCGCCATTGTTGCAGGCAAACCAGCGGCCTTTTTTATCCATGTATCCGGGAAAAGCGTAGTTATCGGTATCGTCGCTACCATCATCATACTGACCATAACACCAGACAGTAACGTCAATATCAGGCTTGCCATCGCAACACTTCACCCACTCTGCACCACCTGTGGCACATATAGGCTCTATTGGTGCTGTGTGTGGAACAGCGGGTGCTGCTGCAACCATGCAAGCCCATGTGCCTTTTGCTGTTGCGTTCTTCTCCAGCACAGAATAGGTCCAGCCTGACTCAATCATTTCAATCGTTGCTTCACGCGGCACCGCCACCCAGCCATCAGGCAGCTTAAAATCCGGGCTTGCAGGTTGGGTGAGTGCGGCAAGAGCTTCCTTCGCCATATCCACCACCCAATCCAGATGGTCTTGCGGATTGGCGATAACGTCTTCGCAATGTGCTTTTAGTTGCTGGTTAGTCATGGGTGCCATTCCTTCTGTCGCGGAATCCATCTAAGAATCGACGGTGGTTGAATGCATCACTTTGCGGGTACGGATTGTCTGCAAGTGAAAGGCCGATAGTGCAGTAATATCCGCCCATCTCGTAAGGTGAACTCATGTCTCTTTCACTTCCATCTTCGGCAATTCGCTTGGATGGCATGGTTAGTTCTTTTTCTTCGAACATCACACACCTCCTTCGTCTCTGCCGGTGCGGAGTTGAGCGGCGAAATTGGGTGAAACTTTTAAGCCATGATTTTCATGGAATCCCAAATTCATTTCCGCCTCTCTTCTGGCGAAGATCGCATCGTTAATGTCAGCGTACATTCCTAGTTCAATACATGACCTGCCATTTCCTATTCTTGCCCGCCACTTTTTATACTTTTTAGACCAGCCAACGCCAACAATGCCACTTCTGTTGTTTGCCTGTATGGGCCTGTTTCTGTGTTGATCCGTTTGCGTGGCCAGCCTTAGATTTGATAGCTTATTGTTCAATGGATTCTGGTCTATGTGGTCGACTGTCATGCCATCAGGAATTGCTCCGTTGCAAATCTCCCAAAACAATCTGTGCGCTATATATTTGCGCCATAGTATCGTCACATGCATTACTTGATGGCCTATGCCATCAGTGTGAATGCTGCCAGCCACCTTACCCGCAAATCGCTTATTCCATATTGAGCAAGCTCTTTTTGAAACAAACATAGATACATCCCTTTCTTTCCACTTAGCTACGCCTGAATCAGGGTCGTATTCCAAAAACATTTGCCAATCTATAGCTTCCTTATTCATCACTCTTTCCCCTCATTCGCCAACCGGGTACAGGCCAGCGTCGATTAATCTGGCGCGGCGCTGTGCCGCTAAGGTGTTGCGCTCACGACTGCCCGGTGTAGCCAGGCCAAAGCTTCTCGCAGTAAGCACGATTGTTTCCGGATCGCTTCGTGTGACGCGCTTGGTGCTAACCAGCGTGTAGGTGTAGTCAGTGCAGGCATCGACCGGTACCGGGTTGCTGGCGGCAATTACCGCCGTCTCACCGCGCAGGCACCCACGCATCAGGCTATTGAACTGACCGAGCGACATATGAAAAAGGGCGCTTAATTCGCGCCCTGTCATTGGATGTTTACTGAGTTGCCACACGACCTTTTCTTTAAAGCCGCTGTTCGGATGCTGGTTGCGGCGGTAGTGGGGTTGTTTGAGCATGATTACACTCCGGCTTCATCCAGTTCTGCCTTGCGCAGCAGGTAAACGTCGGTTGCCTTTTCGAGCAGGTCAACATTATCTGCCAGCACTTTTGCTGCGTACTTGTAGCACTTGTCCAGGCCTGCAACTGATTCAGCATTTGATGCCGCTTCGGTGAAATCGGCAAGCAGCTCATCCGGCGTGCGCGCTGGGTTATTAGTGTTCGTCGCCGGGTTAATTTCGCGCTCTGGCTCCTGCGTTTCAGTCTTGCTGTTAATCAGGTTGTTCAGGTCGGCACGGCTGCGCGCCGGGGTGACATCGCGTTCTGATCGTTGTGGCTGGTCGAACTCGTCTGGCGTATACACGCCAAGAATCACGTCCGGGCAATACAGGCGCGCCCAATATTTTACGGCGAGGTATGCGAGTTGCTGCTTAGGCGCTGTCTTCCACAGTGGCGAGTTACGTGTGGTGACGTATTCCATGAACAGAGGCTCGCCCCATGTGATTTCCGTTTCACCTCGCAGAATTGCGCCGACACGCACGAACAGCCCGCGCTCATTAGCTGCATTCGCGGCGCCCGGTTTGAATTTCTCCCAATCGCCACCGTATTCGTATTTGAAGCGTCCCTGAACGGCTGTTGAGCTGGTGATTACTGCGTTAACGAGTTGCGCTTCATAACCCAGCGTGCCGTTTACCAGGTGCGTTTTCTGCGCGACTGCGTATGGGTTCATACCCCATTGAGCCGCCTGTAGTGCGATAGCCAAACAGTCAGCAGGCTTCCCCGCCAGATGTGCCGGGACCGTCGCGCGGCCTTCTGCCATGACATTGGCAAACGCCTGCAACTTCTGCAGGCCGCTCGGGCTGAAGATGGCAGCCTTAGTGTCAGCCTCATTGACTGGTGACTGTGTCAGTTCATTGCTCATGCGTAATCCTTTCTCTTGGCCCATTCAGGGCGCGTGATTTCTTCAATGCCGCCCCAGTTACCGGACTGCATGCATTCGTGGTAGGCGGTCAGGTCGCGGCGGAACAGGTCATAACCGACAGCAACATCATCCTCTCCGAGCTGGAACACGCGAACCGGGTACCGGCCGCAATCAATCGACTCACTGACGGCGATAAAAACGAAAAGTGGGTATACACCAAAGTGCTTGCTGTAGCCTTCGCGGTAGTAGGCGTCCTGAACGTGATAGCGGAACTCTTCGACGTGGCGCGCAAAGCGGCTCATGTCTGCCACCTTTTTCACATCGACGATGACTGGCTGCCCGGTCAGGAATTTGTCCGGGCGGATACGACATAGCTCGCCGGTTTGCTCATCGTTCCAGTAGATCGAGGCTTCCTGATGGCCTTCGGCTTCAAGCAGCCAGCGCGCGGCAGGGTGGGCGAGGGCGCTGGTACGCATTAGCTTCAGCTTTCGTCCCTGCTCGGCATCCATGACCGTCATTCCCATGCCGCTGCAATCCGCAAGGAACGCTTTTTCGTTCGCTTTGCCCTCATTGGTTCGGCGGTTGAACTCCGGTGCGATGATGAAGCGTTTATCGAACTCTTCAGGTTCGAGCAGCAGGCAATGAAGCGCTGTGCCCATGTCTAGCGCAGATTTCTTCTCTTCGTCTTCCGGCGCTTCCTTACGCCACTGGAATATGGCGGGGTTTATCGCGATGTCGTCCAGTTGTGATTTACTGATACCGTCACCGTGATGGTATGCCTCGTTGCTAATGTCAAAGTAAATTCCGGGTTCCATCACGCCACCTCGTTGTAAATCACATTGACGCCGCGCATGCGCTCACCTGCCGTGACCATCAACTCACGCAGCACCTTATCAAGCTCAATGTGAGCATCATCATCAGAATCCAGCATCTGAGCCGCCGCGCCGCCGTAATACTGCTGAAGGAAATTTTGTGCAGCCATCATCAGCGGGTTGACGTGATGCGTATCGAGGTATCCATCAACCTCTTTCACAACTTCCTGCTTATCGTGATCGGGAAGTGAGGCTGCAATACTCAACACCCGAACCTTATCGCTTGCGTTCAGAGTGAATCGGCTCATTTTCGCTCCGGCATGCCGAGCATTCTCAGCATCTGGTTGATGAATGGATAATCTTGAGTGCGCTCTAACATGCGCTGGCGCTCAAGCTCTTCCTGCTGCTTCTGATACTGCTTAGTCTGCTGCTGGATCATGGCTGCCCCGGCTGATTTAAAGTGTCCATAAGTGAGCGCCAGCCAGAACGTAGGCGGCGGGTGATAGCGTCTAAAAGCGATTCTTGATGGGCGAAATCCACGATGGGTCCGCCCGCGATAGAGAAGGTCATCGTGGGTTTCCTTGGTATTGGTTAAACGGTAGTTAGTAGGTGATGCTGGTATGCGGGATGTTGCCGTCTTTGATTTGCATCAGAACGTCGATGGCCTGCACGCGAGTCAGTCCGGCGTGACCCATCAGGGCGTTAACGACCGCAGTTCCGATCGTCTTTCTGTGCGCTTCATTGGCTGCACGCGCTGCTGCTTCGTCGGCGATGCGTTTCTCTTCAGCAAGACGGGCATCTTCCGCTGCTTTGGCTTTGCGCTGCTCAGCATCGATAGCAGCCTGTTTCTCACGCTCAGCCCGCTCACGAGCTTCCTGCGCCAGTCTTGCGGTGCGCTCCTGCGCTTCTTTAGCTTCACGCTCTGCACGTTCCTGTGCGGCTTTTGCGTCGGCCTCGGCCTTTTCCTTCGCTGCCTTCAAATCAGCCTCGCGCCGCGCTGCTGCTTCGCGCTCCTGCTGGGCTTTCTGCTCAGCCTCAATGCGTGCCTGCTCGACAGCCTGACGCTTAATCTCTTCTTCGTGAGCAATGCGCTGGCGCTCTGCTTCGGCTTTGGCTTCAGCTGCGTCACGGTCGATTTTTTCATTCAGAAGTAGGGCGATTTCGTGGTCGGCTTCGATTTGTGCCGCTAGCTTTTCAGCAGCGATACGCGCTTCTTCTTCAGCCTTGAGGCGCTCCTGTTCAACATCCCAGGCTGCGCGCGGCGCAAGAATCTGATCGCGTATGGTGTCGCATTCACGCGTAAAGCGACGAAGCTCATCTTCCGCTGGCTTAACGGCTTCTTTGAGCTGCTTCAGATACGCACGACCCGGCTCTTCGATAGCTTTTTTGCTGGAGCCAACCATGCGGGCCAATGAACCGATGCGATCACGACCTTTCTTCGTCTTCACATCAGGAACTTCAGCGGCCAACTCGCGAATCTGGTCAAGATATGCATCAAGTCCATTCGCTACATAAAGCGCTGGAGCTTGTTCAGGCTTAATTTCGAGTACTACTAATTCCGTTGTTTCACTCATGTTCCTCTCCTGCGGGCATAAAAAAGCCCTCATTGCGAGGGCGAAGGTGTCTAACGTTCTATTTGTTGCTCAAGGGCTCGACTCTTAAGCGTTGGTGCGGAATGCACCGTTGAGCTGACTAAGCAATCAGCTCTGCGGTGTCACTCAGGGCGTAGTGAATTCGTACTCGACACCCTCAAACGCAGGGATAGCAGGCTCAGGAATTTTTAGCCATGCGATGACTGTTGCATCACTAAATGATGACCCTTCATGCACATCTCTCCACCAACAATTTATCGACATGTCTTCGTTTATGGTCAGCGGCTCATCTGTATTTCTGGAAGCTTTAACCGGGTAACGCTGACTCCCTTCCCAGCCGCGTATGATAAAAACCTCTTCGCCTTTTATAGGTAATTCATCTCGAACATAAATCCATTCCATCTCAAATCTCCTGTGGTTGCTGACCGCCTCGTTGCGACCGCTCTAAATTCATCTAAAATAATCCCTCTGCATCACTTTCCAGATGAGGTGCGTTATGAAGAAAAGTGAACTCCCAACCAAAATATGTACCGTGTGTGGACGGCCTTTTACATGGCGTAAAAAGTGGGAGAAGTGCTGGGATGAAGTGCGTAAGTGCTCGGAGCGTTGCCGGAGGCAGTGAGCGTTTTCTGTGGTTATTGGCCCAGCGCCTTAGCAATGGCCTGAGTCGCCTTGTTCAAGGCATTAATCTGCATGGTGCTGTTTCTGACGCTATGGCAATCAGCGTGAACCAACTCCTGAAGCGCCTCTAAAAGCTCAGGTGCCGCCGCTATCAAGTTGGCGTTTGCTCGCTGCTCATCTTCTGAAATCCAGCGATGCGCCTTAGGGCTATCAGCCCAGTGGTCAAATCCCATATCTGGCCAACCCTCAAGGATTTGGCAGCGGGGAGCATCTGCAACCGAAAATCCAGAGTCATCGATAATGGTCGTCGCATCAGAATAGTACTCACTGGCAATCCACGGTCCCGTCGTAAATCCTTCCATCTCAAATCCTCGCTATCATCGCCAACCCCATCAGCAAAGCAGTCACTACCCAGCAGATAATGCAATCTTGTGTGCTCATGGTTTTGGCCTTGGTGTAGGTAAAAATAAACCCGCTTGTGACGGCGCTAAATGTTTTCGGATAACCAGTTAAGTAGCGCTTCCATTGCCTCTTCTCTGGTTTGGTAGGTGTTTGGCAACCAATCTCCATTCCATGATGCCGCCCAACTTCCGTTTTCTTCGATATCAATTTCCCACATATTCACCTCTTATCAGTTCTGCTGCGTCCACGCTGTTTAGTGAACAGGTGGCGTTAAAAAAGGCCGCGCTAGGCAGCCTCGCCGTTGAATCCTTTCTCTGTGAAGAAGTTGAGTCCTTCTGTATATGCAACGATTAACTCCTGAGAATCCGGTTCGCTTGCAAACTCAGGTGACCACGATTTCTGCTCTTCAATTCCGCGCTTAAGCTTTCCGACAATGGCCCGCTCGATATATTCACGCCGACTTTCAAGAAGCTCTGGCGATGCCTGCGTCATATAAAAATTAAGCTGCTCAATCATGCTCAACCTCTCGCCGTCACGTTGTCTTTAGATTTCCGATAGCCAGCTGCGTACAACGACTCAATGCTACCGCCACGATAGTTAGCGCCGGTTGCTGCCATGATGCTGCGCTCGTTAGCTCTCTTTGCATGGCGCTTTGCCCTGCAACGTTCTCTCGCGTTCATAATTCCTCCGATAGCTGTCTTTGCGCTGAATGCCGTGATGCTGATCTCCACGGTTGCGCTTTTGCACGCTGCAATTCATCCAGTGCAAAGGCAGCTTGATTTGTCCGGCACAGGCCGCTGGTAAAACGACCTGTAACTGACATTTCCACACCAGACGCCTTCTCGGCATAAGGTGGTACATCAGTAAATTGTTAAAGAGCGGCTTACCTGACCTACGAACAGTCGATGGAGCAGGCCGCATGACCGATTACCTCAGACAGAAGTGGCAGCTGCTGCGTATGTATCGCACCCGCAATACCTTCCCGGTGGATTACCGAATCATTAAGCACACAGCCAAAATCATGGGGATTAAGCATGCGCATTGAACGTGACTTTCAGCAAATCGTAAGGCTTGCCGGTGTTCGTAGCGCTGCTGATATGCGCCGGCTGTTCGGTAACGGATGGAAGACAATCAACCGATCGCAACAGGCATGGATTAGGCACCTGCTAACCCTGTGGGGCCAGCACCTCGGTGGTGAAGATTACGATCGCTGCGAAGTGAACGTTATTGGCCGCCTGATGATGCGCTGCGAATGGAGTGAACAGAAGGGAAGGCAGATAGAGAAAATCGTGTCAGAACTGCATTGCGAAGGCCTGCGCGGGGAAGAACTATTCCGTAAGGCAAGGGACTTACTGATACCTCAGTCATCAACGGCAAACATCATCGCTCTCGCCAAAGAATCAGATGATGCTGCCTTCGTTGAATCAGTCATGGTGAAGACGTTCGGTAAAGACAACCCGGTTCGCAACGTAGCAAGATTACGATACTGCAAGCGCAAGAGCGTGCAAAATATCGGTTCATCGCTGATTTACTTCACCGGCATCAGCCAGAAGGAAGCGCGGAACAGAATGGAATGGGCGCTGGATATCCTAGAAGGAGAAATGTTTTACGCAATTAAGCGCGAAATGGAGAAGGAGATTCCTAAAATGGCGGCATGATGAGCATAAATAGCACGAATAGCTAAAGACAAAGGGCAAGCAACCTGGCAAATTAGTGGCATGATCGGGAAGTGAAGCGAACAGATCGCAGCTTAATCGGTCAGTTGCAAAAATCGTGAGATAGTTAAAGAGCCTCGTAACCTCACCAGCTAGCGGGGCTTTTTTGCGATATTGACACCCGAAAAAAGTTTTTGTAAAAAGTGAATCGCCTGATGTGTATTGTTCTTTAGTCCAATCATTCATCTCGCATGTCAGGCCGAAAGCCCCGTCTTAACCGATGGGGCTTTTTGTTTTTCTGGATTCTGGCAGCCAGCTGGAATGCCCCGCATCTGAAAGGATGATGCGGGAACCAAAGCCGCTGATGGGCTTCCGCGCTGGACGGTTCGAAACTGCGGCATCCAGCAACCAAATCTCAAAATCAGGCACTTTTGCGATTGCCTGAGATTAAAGGTCAGCCATAGAGTTGATCACCTCTTTCGCCCATGCCAATCAACTTAAACATCCCTCGTTATCCTGTGTGGCATCGGGCGTCTTTTATGCACAAAAAAATCCGCACTCAGGCGGATTCTTTCTTATTGGCTACCTAACGGCGCAAGGCGGAACTTCTTCTATCGACAAGTTGAAGTTTACCCGGGCTTGTCCTGTTCAACATTTAGACAATTCCTATTTGGACAAGTCCCCTACGCGGGGGTGGAAATGAAACGTATGCCTTACAAATCCGATCCGGGCTTAATTGCCACGCTGATTGCGCTGGGCATGACTGTACTCGGCGCGGTGGCAGCATATGCCTACAAGGTTCTAAGCGGAGATACCTTCAGCTGGCGCACGCTATGTCTGCAGCTAATCGTATCCATATTCGCTGGCTTCCTGATGATGCTGCTCGCTACCTACTGGGCTTGGCCGCAGGAAGTTACCGGCGCCATCTGCGGTATGGCTGGCTGGTCTGGCTCATCTCTTATCAAAGCACTTGAAAAGCGTTTCCTGCAAAAAGCTGCAGGTGATGCGGGAGTTGCCGAATGATTACCCGTGACCAGTTCAAAGCAGCCGGCGGTATTACTGACGCACTGGCTGATAAGTGGTACCCGCACATCACTTCGGCGATGAAAGAGTTCGGCATCGATACACCAAAACGGCAGGCGTACTTCATCGGGCAAATCGGCACCGAGTCGAACGGATTCACGCAGGTGAAAGAGAGCCTGAACTACAGCGTGGAAGGGCTGAAGATTTTCGGTACACGATTAACCGATGCACAGCGCCGGCAGTTAGGTCGAAAGCCAGGGGAATCAGCACTATCGGCAGAACGTCAGGCGGCGATCGCCAATCTCGTTTATGGCGGGCGCTACGGAAACAACCTGAACGGTGACGGCTGGAAGTATCGCGGCCGAGGTTTGAAGCAGGTGACGTTCCGCGCCAATTACGAAGCGTGCGGAAAGGCGTTAAAGCTACCACTGACTGATAACCCTGACCTGTTGCTTCAGGATGCCAACGCTGCGCGTTCTGCTGGCTGGTTCTGGAAGGCCAATAACTGCAATCAGTACGCAGACAAGGGTGATGTTGTCGGGCTTACTCGCGTCGTTAATGGCGGCAGCAACGGACTGGCAGATCGCAAGGAACGAACCCAACGTGCAGAGAGTGTGTTATGCCGAATCTAAACGCGCTGAAGATATTAATCCCGGTCATATTCACTGTCATCATCATCGGCTTCATAGCGAAGCTTGGGTATGACAACCAAAACCTGACTCAACGCAATGAGAAGCTGCGAACGCTGACATCAGAGCTGTTGAGTAAAAACAACGATCTGGCTGCCACGATTAAAAACCTTGCCGACCGCATTGGTGAACAGAACAGAATAGTCGCAACAGAAACCAAACGCCGTGCAGCGGCAGAAATGAAACAGCAGGGGTTGCAGGATGAGGTTAAAGACGCGCTTCGCGAAAGCAAACCCAGCGTTGTGCTTGTGCCTGACGATGTTGTTGAGCGGCTGCGCGAGCAAGCAGATTCAGTACGCAACGGTGCCGACGCCTCACCTGCCAATACCAGCAAGCCTGCTAAGTGAATGCCCGATACCGGATATCCCTAAGGGCATGACATACGGCGACAGCGTGCTGCTCAACTTCAAGTTGATTGACTCGCTGGATGAGTGCAACGGCAAGCTGAGAGCGATAAACAAGATTGACCAAAGCCAGCAATGACAGAAACCTTCACTAAACGCATTACCGGCGGTAAAGTTAAACCTCGCCAAAGGAGAATGCATCATGTTCGTAGAAAACTTATTACCTCAAGATCCGAACAACCCAGGAATGGTTAAAGCTTGGGGAGTGGTAAGAAACAATGTATGGCATTTAGCCGGTGTGTATGGCACCGAAGAAGACGCCAAGGCTAAAGCCGAAGAAATGGGTGATGATTACGCCGTTCATTATGGATCCCATAGGTTGGGAACGGATGATTTTGTTTGGGGTGAGTAATCATCCGCTATCGAACCAGCCGCCCACGGGCGGTTTTATTTTGTGCTGAAAACTGCACTTACAGAGTTCAACTTTCAGCATAAACACAATGAATAATCGGTTGGCATTATCGCCATTGCCGAGGGTTATACCTATCTAACCAGCAGGAAATTCTAATATGGCGACCAAAGCTAAAACTGGCCGCCCTTCTGATTATTTACCAGAGGTGGCTGCTGACATCTGTTCACTGCTTGCCAACGGTGAAAGCCTGCGCAAAGTTTGTGAGCGACCGGGCATGCCAAGTAAGACTTCTGTCTTTCGCTGGCTTGCTGAACATTCTGAGTTTCGTGACCAGTACGCAAAAGCTACCGAGACACGTGCCGACGCCATTTTCGAAGAGATGTTCGATATTGCCGATGAGGTAGCCGAAGAGGCTGCAGCAGTCAGCAAAGCACGTCTGCGCATTGATACCCGAAAGTGGGCGCTGGCCCGCATGAACCCGAAGAAGTACGGCGACAAAGTCAGCCAGGAAATCGACCACAAATCATCTGATGGCAGCATGGCGACCAAGCCAACGACTATCCAGTTGCTGCCCGTTGAGCCTAAGTCATGAGTGAAACCGCCCAGCTGCCAATCCCTGCAAAGCTTGCTCCACTGTTCACTGCAACCGGTAAGCGCTATCGCTGCTCACATGGTGGGCGTGGCAGCGCCAAGACACGCACCTTTGCCCTGATGACAGCTGTGAAGGCATATCAGGCCATGATGAACGGTGAGAGCGGAGTGATCCTGTGTGCACGCGAATTCATGAACTCGCTGGAAGAGTCGAGCATGCAAGAGGTTAAGCAGGCGATCCTCTCGGTGCCATGGCTGGCGGCTAATTTTGACATCGGTGAAAACTACATCCGGACAACAGACAGAAGCGTTCGCTACGTGTTTGCTGGCCTGCGTCATAACCTCGACAGTATCAAGTCGAAAGCACGCATCCTGCTGTGCTGGGTAGATGAGGCTGAATCAGTCAGCGAAACCGCCTGGACGAAACTCACTCCGACCGTCCGCGAAGAGGATTCGGAAATATGGGTGACGTGGAACCCGGAGCGCGACGGTAGCGCGACTGACAAGCGGTTCCGCAAGTCTCCGGGCGATGACTGCATCACCGTTGAGATGAACTATTCGGATAACCCGTGGTTCCCTAAGGTGCTGGAAGGCGATCGGCTTAACGACTTAAGGCGTCTAGACCCGGCAACTTATGCATGGGTTTGGGAGGGGGCTTACCTCGAAAATTCAGATAAACAGGTACTGGCCGGTAAATACCGCATCGCTGAATTCTCCGACACGCTGTGGAAAGAGGCTGAACGAATTTTCTTTGGCGGCGACTTCGGTTTCGCAAAAGACCCGAACACACTAGTCCGCTCCTTCATTCTCCATAAGCGGCTTTATATCGAGTACGAAGCGTACGGATTGCAGACTGAACTCGATCACATGCCAGCGCTGTATGACACCATTCCGGGCTCACGCGAATGGCCTATCAAGGCTGACTCTGCTCGCCCCGAGACGATTAGCTACCTTCGGCGGAAGGGGTTTGACATCTCTGCGGCAAAGAAATGGCAGGGAAGTGTCGAGGATGGTGTGGCGCACCTTCGTGGCTTTGACGAAATCATCATCCATCCACGCTGTAAGAACGTCGCCCGCGAGGCTCGCATGTGGTCGTACAAAACCGATCGCATCACTGGTGAGGTTTTACCAAAACTGGCCGATGGCTACGAGCATTGCTGGGATGCGATTCGCTATAGCCTTGACGGGCATATCAAAGGCCGCTCAACGGTATGGGACATCATGTAATGACGAAGAAAAATATTGTCGGTCGTCTTAATGATGGCCTGGTCAGCTTAATGACCTCTCTCGGTGAGAAGATAGGCGCGGTGCGTTACAGCAGCACCCGACCAGACGTGCCAGATAAAGAGCTACTCGCGATGTATAAAAAGTCGTGGGTGGTGAAGAAGTATATCGATAAGACAGCCGCTGACATGCTTAAGCTGCCGCGCGAGTTCTCCGGTGATTTTGACAGCACCATTGAGCAGCGCATCAGAGACACAGAGACGGAGCTAGGGCTTAGCCAGGTATTCAACAACGCACTGAGTTGGGCCTCTCTCATGGGCGACTCGCTTATCGTTGCTGTAACCGACTGCGCTGATGAGCAGATTGCCAGTGAGGTGGATTTGCAGGGCGAGGACATCGTCAAGTTTCTGGTGTTCCGCAAAGGTGAGTATACGCCGGACAGCAACATCATCACCGACGTGAAGTCCGACCACTTTGGCGAGCCGCTGACCTATCAGATTGATGTAGGCAGCAAGCAGCTCAAATTCCATCACTCACGCTGCCTGCGTACAAAGCTCGGTCGCCACAGCATCAAAGACCGCGCCCAGTTCGGCACATCTGACCTGCAAGCGCCATACGAACACATCAAAACGTTCGACACTGCGATCCTGAGCACCGGCGACACCATTCAGGAAGCGAACGTCGATGTCCTGTTTGTGCCAGGCATGAACAACCAGATTGCCGCAGGTCAGGAAAATCAGGTGCGCGAATATGCGCGCGTGATGAAGCAAACGAAATCCTCCACCGGACTGCTGCTTATTGATGCCGGCACTTCAGAAGCACAGGGCCGTTACGAGCAGAAGAACGCGCAATTCACCGGACTGTCGGACGTCATCACCAAGATGGCTACCGTACTGGCTGGCGCACTGGACAGGCCTATCACTGTGCTGTTCGGGCAATCTGCCAGCGGCTTCAGCAGCGGTGAAGAGGACAACAAAGCCTATTACGAAACCATCAACGGTATGCAGGAATCACGCCTGCGGCCGATGCAGGATTTCGCGGATAAGTTCATCCTGGACAAGCTTTCGATTGCTGAGTCGCTCTCTTATGAATACCCGTCAATCGACAGTATCAACGAAACCGAAGAGGCAACGCGCTTTGGCCAGTATGCGACGGGCTTCAACACGCTGGTGACCTCATCGATTCTGACCGAAGAGGTAGCCATCCGAGAGATGATTGCCCGCGGCGTTCTGAAGACAGTAACCGAAGAGGAAATTGCGGGCATCGTCAGCGCTGGCGCAGATTCTGATTTATGGGGAAGCTATGGAACTCCAACAACTCCTGGAGCGCAAGCAGGGCCGCCGGAAACCACGGCGGCGTAAGATGCGCCCACCCACACCAAGCAAACGCGCTGAGGTGTGGTATCGGGACAGGCTTAATGAGTTCATCAACAGCATGACTCAGATTGTCATCGAAGAACTGGAAAGACCAAACCTCACCGACGCGCCAGACACCACATCACTCTCGATCACCGCCAGACTAGCCCGAATCATGCAACGCCTTGCCAGCATATCAATCGCTGACATTGCCAGCCGCATTGCTTCTGGTCTGGTTAATCGCGCCAACTTCCAGAACAAGGAACAAACGCAGCGCACTTACAGCGAGGCGTTTGGCATCGACCTGACTGGAATGCTGGGTGATGGTGCTATCAGGGAGAAGATGGAAGAGGCCGTGCGCGAAAATGTCGGGTTGATAACGTCCATTCAGACGGACTTCATCAACGACATAGGCGAGAAGGTTTTCGGCAATCTTCTGGAAGGTGGCAGAAGCGAGAATCTCATCAGTCTCATTCGTGAGCGTGGTGATGTATCGCTAAGCCATGCCAAGTTCATTGCGCGAGACCAGACAGCAAAGCTCAACTCTGCGCTGACCGAAGCGCGTAGTAAAGCTCTTGGTCTGGACGTGTACGAGTGGAGCGGCACCGGTGATGAGCGAGAGCGCGACAGTCACTTCGTCCTGAATGGAAAGCTTTGCAAATACTCAGACCCAACCGTCTATTCAGACGATGGCGGCAAGACATGGAAGAAGCGCAGCAGTATTGGCGCCTTTGAGGGTAATCCCGGAGAGGACTACCAGTGCCGCTGCCTGTCACTTCCTTACGTAGCGTGGGAATAAAACATGACATGGAAACGAACACCGCAGGGTTACGTAATCACCACTGCGACGATAACCCGTGCCGGTCCGATTGAATATTACGGACACGAAATCGGGTTAACCGGCAGCGATGCCAACAAGAAAATCACAGTAATCCGCACGCTCGACGAACTCTCCAAACCAGAAACTCTCGCCTCATTCAACGGCCTGCCTTTCACGCTGACTCATCCTGACGATGGCGCGGTGAATGCGACAGACCACAAAGAGAAATCATCAGGGCATATCGCTAACACCCGCATCGATGGTGATGAGGTGGTATGTGACGTGTTTCTGACTGATTCGGTGGCGATTGAGACGCTGGAGAAAACCGGCATCCGGGAGGTTTCGGTCGGGTATGAGCCTGCCGAGCTCGCAGACCGTGACGGCAAGTATTACCACATCAACATTCGCGGCAATCACGTCGCGGGCGTAGCAGAGGGGCGCTACGGGCCTCAGTGTAAGTTAAACGACAAAAAAGGTAAGCCGATGTTCAAAACACTAACCGACGCCCTTGGATTCCTGAAGGGTAAGAAACTGAAAGATGCAGAGGGTGCCAGCCTGACGCCAGACGAGATCGTTGGAATGATCGCCGCTCTGGAGAAGGCGCTTGAAGACCTCGGCGCACAAGGTGGCGAAGAAGCGACAGCGCAGGCACAACAGGTGCTGGCACAACTTGCTGAGCTTAAGTCTCAACTTGATGGCATGACGGCCGCTGCTCCTGTGGATGCAGACCCGGCAGCAGGTGATGACGATAAAGACGCAAAAATCACCGCGCTGGAAGCAGAAAACACCGAACTGAAAGCGAAGGTGAAAGAGCTGGAAGATGAACTGGCGGCACTGAAGGCCGACAGCGAAACAGAAGCCACTATGACCGATGCTAAATCACGCTTCCCGAAAGTAAACCTGACTGATGCGAAGTCAGCGCGTGACGTCCGCGCCGCCGTGCTCGTTAGCACTCGTGCCTTTAACGATGCGCAGGTTAAAGCGATGACCGACAGCGAAGTGCGAGCAGCATATGCCGCCATTCAGGCAACTTCGAAACCGCGTAGTGAAATCGGCACTCACCTGTTCAAAGACAGCAAGCCAGCACCTACAAAAACAGCCAATCAACGCCTTGGGGGTAAATAATCATGGCATTCGGATTCACTGACTGGGACGGTGCTGACGGCACTATTCAACCGGGCTCTATCAAACGCGCCTCCAGCTCTAACGACAAAGTGTGGGGCGAAGAGAACCTGACCGACACGCCACTGCCATACGGCACTTTCGTTGCCGTAAACCCGGCTGGCGGCGTTATGCCTCTGGTGGCTGGCGCACGCATCCACGGCATCGTAGTTCGCGACATTTACGGTGACGCTTCACCACCTAACAAGCAGGCCAACATCGGTCACTTCTCTCACGGCGACTGTGTAGGTGCTCTGACTGTTGAAGGTGCTGACTTCACGCGCGGCGCCACTGCGTACATCGTTCCTGCCGGAGCGGATGCGGGCAAGGTCACCGATGAAGCGACCGGGAACATTGATTTGGGTTACTGGGTAGAGGACGTGAGCGCAGGCAACAACTGCGTGGCGATCACCCTGGGTTACGTACAACAGGCAGCGCCGGAAGCGGCAGGAGAATAACAAATGCCAATGGAAACCGCAGATTTTGAGAATGTCCTGCAGGAAGCGCTAACCGAGCGCGACATGACCCTGCAGGAGAAAGAGTTGCCGGAAATTAATATCGGTGAAGCGCTGCCGATTAAAGAGGGTCTGGACTTTGCTCTCGAGTACGTTGATTTCGGCGTATCGAAAGTGGTCGGCTCCGTAAAAGACGGCATCATCGGCAACAAAACCAACAGCCTGAAAACCATCGATAGCGATATCGAGTGGCTGAAAGCACCTGTCGGCCAGTGGGCAAAAGCTGCCACCTGGACTCAACAGGAGCTGGAGAAGATCGCCCGCCTGAACATCAACCTGCAATCTAAGAAGCAGGATGACCTGTACGCAAACGCCCTGGCAACCATCCAGTATGCGGGTTACGTCGGTCATGCTGGCGTGAAAGGTCAGGAAGGTCTGCTGACCGGTTCTGCCGTTCAGTTGATTACCGATGCCGGCAATAAAACCATCGCGGATATGACGTCAGATGAGTTCGTGCAGTTGGTTCTGAATGCGTACAACGTTGCATGGCGCAAATCGTCCTACCGCATCCAGCCAACTCACATCGCGATGGATGCGAGCGACTTCATGCTTGCAATGCAGAAGTTCGATCCAAACGCCGTTATTGTTGGCGCTGACCTGCTTCCTGTCGCTGCAATGGATCGCATCATGGCCGCGCTGCGCAAAGCATCTGGCAATGATTCGTTCAGTATCACGTTCGTTAAGGTGCCAAGCAATTACGCAGTCGGCATCAAAGCGGGTAAAACGCGTCTGGCGGTCTACACCTACGAGGCTGATTACCTCGAGATGGAGGTGCATATGCCAGAGCTGCTGGCAGTGCGCGCGCGCGATCTGCTGACCTACGAGTGCGGCTATCGCTCAGCATTCGGCGGCGCGATGTGGAAGCAGCCTCAGTCAGCTGTGTACGTGGACTACAAGTCCTCACCAGCTCCGCAGTAACCATAGGGGGTAGCATGGAATTTATTGACCGTTACCCCGAATTCTCCAGCACAGCACCAGCCCGCATCAACGGCGCTCTTGAGGATGCAGCAAACCAGATGAGCAGCAAAGTGTGGGGGCGCCTGTATGAACAGGGCCAGGCTGCACTCGCGGCTCATCTGCTCTTTGTGGCGGGCGCTCTGACAACCTCCGGTAACTCTAACGGCAATCCGATGAAGACGATCGCCAGCAGGTCCGTTGCCGGCGTTTCTGTCAGCTACTCATCGCCGGATGCCGGGTTTGGTTCAAATCATGATGGTTACGCCTCCAGTGGGTACGGTCAGGAGTACATCCGGCTGCGCAAACTGGTTGGCGTCCATGTGCTGGCTATTCGATGAGGTGATCGCATGACACCCGAAGAAACGCTAAGAGCCACAACCGAATACCTGAAAAACCTTAAGGCGATGAAAACGCACCATGTCGCCGTTGGTCTTCCCGCATCGAAAGTCGGCGATAAAAAGTACGAAGGTGGTGTGTCAGTAATTGAGGTTGGCACTGCGCATGAGTTCGGCACTGAAGACCTTGATGAGCGTTCATTTCTCCGCGTGCCATTCACGCTTAAAAAGTCCGAAATTAACCGTGCCATTCAGGCGCAGGTTGCAGCCGTTGGTGCTGGCCAGAAGGACGCAAACACCGCTTTAAACCTTATCGGTATCGTCGCCAGAAACATCAGCGTTAAAGCGTTCGAAACCGGCGGGTATGGCACGTGGCCAGACATCAAGGAAGCGACCAAAAAAGCAAAAGGCTCGTCGGGAATTCTGGTCAACACCGGCGAACTTCGCGGCGATGTCACCTGGGAGGTTCGCAGTGAGTGATTTATCAGACCTTGATATGACCGACGCCCTGATTGGCTGGGAGCAGCCGGTAAAGCTGAAAACCAGAACAGAGGCTACGGTGGATTTTGTACCTGTCGAAGTCATTACAGTTCAGGACATTATTGCGGTGGTGCAGAGCGCCAACAAAGAAAACCTGACGCTGGATAGCCTCGACTGGTCGAAAGAGTATTTGCTCATTCATGCCCGGCTGAAGATTGAGACAGGTCAGTTCATCGAGAAAGATGGCCGGGACTACAAAGTTGTTTCGCCCGCTGATTTCATGGATTACGGCTTTTGCCACGCCATAGCGGAGGAAACCAAGCTCCCGTTACTGGTGCCAACGCCATGACGCAACCACACCTGATCGCACTTGCCCGCTTTGTGCGCGACCTGCTGGCTTATGACGAACAACTGATTAAGTTCGATCGTAAAAACATCATCGCAACCGACTTCACCACAAGCTATATCGTCGTCAACGGAAGCCTGCCGCAGTCACTGCTTGCGAGGGGGCAGCGGTTCAATGGCGTCACTGAGGTGATGAAGTACACCGCAGCCGTAAGCCATAGCATTGTGCTGGAGTTCTACGGAGATAAGGCTTACTCGAACGCAGAAGATTACCTGATGCTCAGCGCCAGCCAGAAGGCTAACGAGCTGCGCCGTAAGAACGGACTGACCATCATGTCAGTATCGAATATCACAGACGTTGGCCAACTACTGGGCCAATCCCACGGCAATCGGGTTCAACTCAGCTTCAACATTCAATACGCCCCGGCTCGCGATGTGCAGACGCTGCGTATCGACACGCCGCAGTTTCAATTTCTAGAGGATAAGTAAATGCCGGCATCAATTAACAACGTCATTAACGTGACGCTTCTTGAGGAAGGCCGCTCGGCTGCCCGGGATAACATCAACGTCTGCGCAATCATGACGAGCCAGGTGGGCGCTCTGAGCACAGCTGAGCGCTGGCGTTCATATAAGACGCCATCCGCGGTAGAGCAGGATTTTGGCGCATCATCTGTAACAGCTGCCTTTGCGAATGCCTTCTTCGGAACATCGCCAAACCCGATTTCCGCCGGCGGCACGCTGATCATCGGTTTCTGGAATGCGGCAGGTGAAACGCTGCCAGCGACAGCAGGTGTGCTGCGCGGCGCTGAGATTTCTCAGGCGACAATCTTGCCAGCGCTTCGTCTGGTTGATGATTGGTCATTCAGCGTCAACATCGACGGCACCGATCACGAAGTTACAGGGATTGACGGCACAAAGGCCGCTACCCTGGCTGATGTGATTGCCCAGATTCAGGAGGAAATCACTCCGACGGTGGCGACAGTATCGTTTGACGGCACACGCATTACCTTCACGAGCCCCACAACCGGCGCAGCTTCAGCCGTTGATTATCCAGAGCCTTCAGCAACAGGCACTTTCATTGGTGACATTCTGTCAATCGCTGCCGGTTCTGGCGCAGCTAAAATTGACGGCAAAGCATCAACGCAAGTCGCTCCAGAATCGCAGCTTGAGGCGCTCAGCGCACTGAAAGCTCTGGTGAACATCAAGGGCGCAGGTTTCATCGATAAAATCCTCGACGCGCAGGTTCCGCTGATCGCGTCATGGGCGAAGGCGAATGCAGTTATCGTCTATGAAACGTTCACGGGTGATGAAGCGCTAGAGGTCGACCCAGCAAATTCAGTTTGGGCTGTGACGCTCGCAAGCCAGAGCAATTTCCGCATGCTTTACAGCAGGGCTGGTAACCGCAAGCTGGCAGTCAGCTACATGGCGCGAACTCATACCGTGAACTTCAACGGCGAGCGCACGGCGATCACGCTGAACCTGAAAACGCTGAACGTTCCTGCTGAGGATTACTCTCAGACTGAAATCGACAAAGCCAAGCGTGTCGGCCTCGATATCTACACCACCATCAAAGACGTTCCGGTTGTGCTCTCAAGCGGCGCTAACGACTTTGTGGACAACGTTTACAATCTGATGGCTTACGTGGATGCGGTGCAGACTGACTCGTTCAACCTGCTGAAAACCACGCCAACCAAAGTGCCTCAGACTTACTACGGCGTCGACCAGCTTGAAGATTGCGCAGAGAAGACTACGCGCGGATTTGTGCGTGCTGGCGTGTTCAGCCCCGGCACATGGACGCTTCCTGATTTCTTTGGCGATCGTGACATGTTCCTGCGCAACATCGAGCAGAACGGCTTCTACGTGTTGGCAGGAGACCTAGCGGACCAGTCGACCGCTGACCGACAGGAGCGCAAATCACCGGTGGTTCAGATTGCGGTAAAAAATGCCGGCGCCATCCACAGTGAAGACATCATTATCAACTTCAATAAATAAGGGGCGGTAAATGTCTCAGATTGTTATTAGTGCAGATACCGCCACGATTGTCCTTAACGGACGAATCATCACGGACATCGCAGCGGGAGACTATGTCACGCTGACACCATCAAATGCCCTGACAAGTCGCGCCAACAGCTCTCAAAACGGTGTGACCATCTCCAAACGAGTTGATGCCGGTGTGCATGTAATGGTTTTGCGGGTTCAGAAGTTTTCCAATGACGACGTATGGCTGAATCAGCAGCGAAACGCCAACATCCCAGTGGTGTTTAATGGCTCTATCAAAGAGTCGTTTGTGCGAGACGGTGCAGCGTTGAAAGAAACCTACGACCTGCAGGTTGGATCGATTACCACTCAGCCTACCCAAACCAAAAACAACCAGGACGCAAATGCGCTCATGGAGTACACCATCGAGCTTCGCAACGTCGTGCGCAACGTATAAGGCTAACCATGTCCACTGAAAAGCAGAAGAAGGCGCTTGAGATGATCAAGGCCGTCTATGACGACGGCTACGCTGAAATCAACGGCAACCGTTACGACTTCGCCAAAATGACGCATAAAAAGCGCCGCAAGGTGTTTGCGTTCTTCACGGGTATCGCGAGCGAAATGACGCGCCAGTCAATGGAGTTCCTCGACACCGAGCGCTTCGAAGAGATTGAGCGCGTAATGTTCGACTATATCCTGTTCGACGGCGTTCAGCTCTCTAAGCAGCCTGACCACTTCGAAGAGTATACGGGCGATTACATCATGCTCATCACTACGGCGCTGCAGGTTATCAGTTTGCCTTTTATGGCCGGGAGCAATATGAACTCACATTCAGAAGCTCCAGAAGTGCAGAAGTTTACGTTAAATCCTCGAACATAAGCGATGACATGAGCATGTACCTGGCGCTATCGAAGGCCGGGTACGGCTCGTATAAAGAGCTGACTGAGCTGGACACGCCAGAGCTGTTCGACATGCTCGAATTTGAAAATATCAGCGCTGATATCCAGCACTACCAGATGGAGCAGGCTAAGCATGGCAATAGTTAACGAGCTAATCACTAAATTCGGGTTCGTTGGCGACCTTGCGCCACAGGAAACATTCAATGCCAACCTAAAAGCATCCATCGGGTTGCTGGCGGGCATGGGCGCTGCGATTGCAGGTTCTGCTGCGGGCATTGCAGGATGGGTGACATCGGTGAGTGAGTCCATCGATCCGCTTGTTCAGTTCGGACGCGAGACAGGTATCGCGGTTGAAACAATCCAGACGCTTGGTTATGCCGCCGAGGTGAATGGCTCCAGCGTGGATGCGCTACAGGCCTCTCTTGGCGAGATGACTAAGCGCGTTGGTGAGTTCATTTCAACGGGTGAAGGTGAAGCTAAGGATGTCGCCAGCCGTCTTGGTCTGCAATTTAAAACCCTCAACGGTGAGGTTAAAAACTCTGACGTCATATTCCGCGAGCTTGCCGACAAACTTCAAGGCATGAGTCAGGCAGAGAAGTTCTCTGTGCTGGATAAAATGGGCATAGACCGTTCCATGGTTCAGCTGCTGTCCATGACGGGCGCTGAGATTGAGGATTTTCAGCATAAGGCAGAAGCGCTGGGTGTGGTCACACAGGAGCAAGCCGATCTCTTCGCGGATTACAACGACTCACTGACAACGCTTGGCAAAGGCTTTGACGGGGTAAAGTTTCAGGTAGCGATCGGGTTTGTGCCTGTACTGAAAGACCTGATTGATGGCTTCATCGACTTCCTGGTTGTGAACAAAGACCTCATTCAGAACGGCCTAAAACATCTCGGTGAAATCATTTTCTCGGTGATGGGCATGATTCGCAGGATGGCGCCAATCGTCGCGGTCATAACTGCAGGTTTTATAGCGTGGAAAATAGCTGCGATCGGACTCAGGACGGTTCTCGCCACAATCTTCTCACCGGTAGTACTCATCACTGCAGCAATTCTGGCTGTCATTCTGGTTATCGATGACCTGCTTACAGCAATGGAGGGCGGGCAGAGCGTAATCGCCGACTTCTTCAAAGATACTTGGGGCATCGACATCGTGCCGGGGCTGCTGGCGATTAAAGATGCTGTAATGGTAGTGGTTGATTTCATCATCGACTCATTCAAGGTCGGCGTTGAAAACATAAAGCTCATGTTCTCCGCGCTGTGGAAGCTTCTGACCGGAGATTTTCAGGGGGCATGGGATGATGTGGTCGGCATCTTCGACAACACCGTCGAGCACCTGAAAAAGCCATTCATCGCCTTCATTGACTGGGCCAAAAACATCTTTGCCGGTCTTGGAAACTATATCGGTGATGTAATCAGCAATGCCGCATCTAGCGCCTGGAGCTCTGCTAAGTCATTCCTTGGTTTTGGCGATGACGAAGAGAAGCAGGCTCCTGTGGTTGGCGTTGGATATAGTGCTGATGCTGCTTCGAGCGGTGGCTATGCAGGCAACAACGGCATTCCATATGGAAATCCAGGATTAAACGGCAATCTCGCCTATGCGCCGGGCGGTCCTGTAAGCAATGTCAGTGTTAGTCAGAGTAACACCATGCACATCAACACATCAGACCCTGTGGTTGCTGGCAACACTGCTGCAAACGGTTTGCAGGAGGGCATGCGTGATGCTAACCGGATGTTTTCAAGGGGTGGCAGGTAATGAGTATCCTTGATGGTTTCACGAAGGCACAGGATTCGGGTAAGGCAACGGTAAAAAAGGTCGGGATTGGCGGATTCTCTATGTTCGCCCGTGTCGGCGACTCAACCACCTATCCATCGCAGGTGCCGGTTGATGTGTTGGAAGATGGCAGCATCGCTTCTGACGACATCATTATCGGACCAATAGCGGTGAAAATCAGCGGCTCGGTTTCAGATGTGTACGCTGATGCAAAGCCAAACTCTTCGCTTAGCTTGCTGCCTGACTACTCCAGATATGGCGAGGTGATCGAGTACATCCCATCTAAAACTCAGCAGCAGCTGCAGAAGATTAACGAGATAGCTGACCGGGCTGAACAGAAGATACTGGAGGCCAAGCGCCTGGCTGATAAGGGTGCCGATCTCTTTGGTCTGGTTGGTAATCCGGTTGCAGGAGGCGCCAAAGGTATACGTGAGCAGTTCCTCGACTTCATTGAGGCGGTTTACTACGGTAAGCAGCTTATCTCAGTAGAGGTTGACTACAGGACGCATGAAAACATGGCGCTCAGCAGCCTGGTTATATCAACTGATAATCAGACTCTGGAAACGAAGTTTGAAGCGGGGTTCACGAAGGTCAATTTCACACAGCTGACCACAACTGCTATCGAGCAGCAATTCAAATCACCCTCGGCCGCAGCGAAATCCAAGACCGCAGGCGTGGCGAACAAGGGATCGCAAACTCCGGCAGATAATTCCAAAACCAGCTCAGGTGCAAGTAAGTCAAAGTCGACACTGAAAGCAGTGACTGATGCCATTTTCGGTAAATAATTATGGATAAGATTTCCAATGTGACTGATGAGCCCATTCAGCGTCATGTCCTGCTGTTTGATCGCGGCGAGGCAGTCGTTATTCTGCGTCACTTGCCGACGGTTGAAATGTGGAAGATGAGGGTGGAATACCAGGGTGATTTCATTGATGGCGTAAAGCTGTCGCTGGGAGCGATTCACTTTCGCCACAAGAACTGGCCGTTCGATATCGCGCTGTTGTGCACAGACAACTCAGGCATTGACCCGTACAGGGCTGACGATTTCACCAGCGGGCGTTGTGAGCTTTATATGGTCACACCAGATGAGATGATTGAAATGCGCGGGGGAGACGTGCCGTAATGGAAACATTTTATCGTGATTATCGGCTGACCGTGGGCATTGGTAATCAGGCAGTCATTATCGAGCCGCCGATGACAGTCTCATTTAAAGCGCTTGAGACGGTGGATAAAAAATCTCTCGGCAAGCTATCTGTTTCAATTAATGGCCTAAAGCAATCCACTCGTCTGCAAATGGTCAAATCGGAAGATGATAAAAAATACATTCCGGTAAGGCTAGAGGTGGGTTATGACGGCAAACTGCGACAGGTATTTCAGGGATCGGTAAAAAGCGGCACCGTAAGTCGTGAAGGGCCGATACATGTTGTCATCCTTGAGTGTGAGGATGGCGGACATGACTATATAAATTCGTTCACGTCGCGAACGGTGCGCGGCAAAGAGCAGGTGGTTGATTCTGTTTTGTTGGACATGCCCAATACCAAGAAGGGGTCGGTGACAAGTCAGCAGCAGCTGATAAGACCAAAAGTGTTGGTTGGAAGCTCAAGTAAAATCCTCACCGACATGCTAGCGCCGGATGAGAGCTTTTTCATTAAAGATGAGCGCATTCACATCCTGAAGGATGACGAGGTAACCTCCGGCAATATTCCTGTGGTTAATGCCCGCAGCGGCCTGCTAAACACCCCTCAATCAACGAAGGGCAGCGCACAGGCAGACGGAAGCCAGAAGCCTGCAAGTACCAATAGTCCTAACACCGATCCCGGAGGCACGGGCAAAGACGATGTCGACTCCAGTACTTTGCCCTCTCAGGTCAAAGGCCAGATCGTGTTCGACACAAAACTAAATCCGATGCTTAGAATAGGCGGACTGTGCGCAATGGAGAGCAACACTAACCCTGCGTTGAATGGCGTTTATAAAATCTATCAGATTGAGACCAGCGGGCAGTACACCGGCGCGGCGTGGAGTCAGAAAGTAACAGCCAGACCGGCCGGTAATTACAAGGTTGTAAGCTAATTACTTCATATCAAGACAAACGGTCGCGACATAATCGCCGCCAGCTGAAAGAAATGATTCAACAAGTTCTTTATTGGGATGGTCTTCACTGGCTATTAATTCCTTTTGCTCCTTGATGAAATCACGCTTTATTTTTAAGCATGATTTCTTCTCTTTCAGTCCTTGCCTGACAAATACTCTCATTTGCCTTTCCATATCGGGAATTTGCGACATGGCGTCATTTATTTTCTTCTGATTGACATTAGTAGCCTCAATGGCCTGAAGCATTTCGCTTTCAAACTTCGCCTTTGCAGCATCAGCCAGCGGTCCAGCGTAAGCACTCGTGGTCAGTAATAAACCGGTGATAAGAATTAATTTCTTCATTTAAAATTCCAGAGATAAACATGATTGAAGAACTTCACGACACTATCGGACAGGGGGTGAATTTCGCGCTGGCCGATGTTCATACTATTGTCGTCGCAAAGATAACGTCTGTAAACGATACAACAATTGGTTGTATGCCTGTAATAAACAGGGTTGTAGAAGGTGATTCACGTCAATTGCCAGAATTCATCGAGTTGCCTCCTGTAATTATTCAGGGTGGTGGAAGTTATATTGCTGAGCCAATTGCAATAGGTGATTACTGCTTAGTGCTTATCTCTGAGCGCTGCTACGACGCCTGGTATGCAGGTAGTGATTTCGTTCCTCCTCTCGAAATGCGCATGCACGACTATTCAGACGGTTTTGCGTTGTGCGGCATTAACCCGCAGGCCGCAGCTATCAGCATTCCCAAAGTGAGACGACTCATGATGGCGGATACCGATCATGATGGGTCGATGTATCTGACAGGAGACTTTAATCAGTCAGAAGGCAAGACCACGCTGGAAGAGTGCGAGGTTCTTGGTCAGCTTAAATACGGCTCGCTGGAGACATCAGGCCAGAGTGGTGTGTCGGGTTCGTTCAGAAGTGACGACGGCAAAACAATCACAGTAACTAACGGCATTATTACGAGGATCGCATGATCGTATCAGCGCTGGATAAAGACGATGACTGGACGTTTGGTCGTGGCCGAAAAAACTACATCACCGGCAGCACTGCTATTACGCAGAAAGCTAAATGTCGCGTGCGTTCATTCAAGAATGACAACCCCCTCAACATGGATGACAACATCGACTGGATTAACCTGATGTCGGAAAAAAACACCGAGCAGGAAACGTTGAGAGAAATAGAACGGGTTGTTTTAGCCACAGATGGCGTGATGCGAATAGTCGAACTCTCGATGACAGTTAATAAAAAGACAAGGAAACAGGTGGTCGAGCTGCGCATTCAAACTGTATTTGATGAACAGTCAGTCCTATTCCCGGTAAGTGGAGCACAGAAAGATGGCACTACAGTTTGATAACAGCGGGCTACAGATTGACAGTTTCAGAGACATATTCCAGAGCCTGAGCGAAGCATATAAGGGGATTTACGGTCAGGACGTAGATTTAGACCAGGAATCACCAGACGGCCAGCGTGTGTCGGTTGAGGCGCAGGCCAGGACAGACATTGAAGCGGCATTGCAATGGCTGTATTCGCAAATGGACCCGGATTTCAACACTGGTGACATGCAGCAAATTATCGCTAAGTTGCACGGCCTCTACCTTCGCCCCGGATCGCGCTCTCAACGTGACCTTAAAGTTGTCACCGACAGGCCGGTTCTTTTGTATAGCGGCTATAAAATTCGCGACCAGGCCAATCAGGTATGGTTCGTCAGGCAAGACGTAACCATTCCCGCCGGCACGACGACAGTAACTTTCTTTGCTCAGAATTTCGGGAAGGTGACAGGCCTCGTCTCTGACACCTTTACGCAGATGACGCCAGAGTTGGGCGTTCTGAGCATAACCTCAGACGTTGCGGTGGTGGTCGGTCGAGATGAAGAAACTCCCGAGCAGTTCCGTCAGCGTCGCAATCGATCACTTGAGAACCCAGCAACGGGCAGTACCGGCGCGATTTTTGCAAAGGTAGCGCAACTGGCGGGCGTGACCGACCTGAATATCGGTGAGAACGACACCAAATATGATGATCCATTGACGGCTATTCCAGCCAACTCAATATGGCTGGTAGTTGAAGGTGGCTCCATCTCAGAAATAGTCGAAGTTATGGTGAAACAAAAGGGTGGCGGAACCGGCACAAAGGGAAACATCACCGGACGTTACGTCGAATCACTGGTGCGTCCTGATGGTTCTGTTTTACAGATAGCGCATGACCTTGAATTAGACCGCCCCATTTACAAGCCGCTATTTATCAAGCTGACGGCAAAGCGAAAATCTGCGAGTGACCCTGTTGATACGGATTCACTCAAAGAAGCTTTAGCGAGCCGCGTAATGCACATCGGCGAAAGCATTGATGCTAACGAATTCTATGCAGATGGGTATGGAACAAGCCGTGTCAATTATGTTCTCACTGACCTAGAGATAAGCGATGACGGCGCCTCGTTCACTGATGGTGAGTTGCTGCCCGGATTCCAGGGTAAATTCACGCTGGACGTGGAAAATATCAGCATCAACGAGGTGACGTGATGAACAATGACATCATCAATCGCTATACGTTAATGCTGATAAAGCAGTACTGGGAAAAGCCAAAAGCCCGAGCTGAAATCGAAGCCATGATGAAGCAGTGGCAGATAATTGCTGACTTCATCCGCAACCCCGCAAATTTTGATATTGACGTCGTAACGGGTTACCGCCTCGATGTGATAGGTCGCATTGTTGGCCTTCCCCGCAGCGTGCCGGCGGTGATCGCAAAGGTTTTTTTTGGATTTAAAGGCCACATCAATTCTGCGGGATTCAGCAGCAAGAATAAAACTTCTTATGTTGGCGCCCCGTTCTACAGCAAGTTTGCCCCGGCCTATGGCGACTACCAGCTTGGCGATAATGAGTATCGGCGTTTTCTCAAGGTGAAAATTGCCAAAAACGCCACTGCATCGACTATCGCATCTGAAGATCGCGTGAGCCTGCAGGAAGTTATACAGGCAGCATTTAACGGCGAGGCGTATGTTACAGACAGAAAAGACATGACGCTTGCTCTTAATATCTCACCACAGATATCTGAGGACGAATTGCGACTGATTGTGAAGCTCGGGCTACTGCCTAAGCCAGCAGGCGTACGTTACGACTACTTCTATCAGGTCACGCCCGGAATGACATTCGGGTTCTCCAGAAACCCCGCAGCAAGGGGATTCGGAAGCAAATTCAATGCCGCCTACCAGGGCGGTTTTTTTTCGAGGAAAATTCATGTCTAAGATTGCGAGATATTCAGGGAATTTACGCGCGTTCGGATCTAACGCTCAGGGACTTGAGCGCACATTGTTTGGCGAAACTACTCAGGCTGATGATTTAACATCGCAGGTTACAGCCGCATTTCTTCGCGGTTGGGGTGTTGTTGGTCCTTCGGAAAACCCATCTCTTGAAGATTTTAACGCTGCCTTCTATGCAATCAGTCAGTTCATTGCATATCAGCACCAGATGGGCGTGCCAGAGTGGGACGCGGCTCAGGAGTACTATGTAGGCTCTCTATGCGTGCGCGGAGGAGAAACATACGCATCCGTTGCAACTAACAATATAGGAAGCGCTCCGCCATCAGCGAAATGGACCCAAATTATTACGTCTAAGAATGGCCTATCGAGTTTGGGTCTTGCAGATAGTAATGGTTATGTGGGTAGGTTGATTAATATCCAGGTTTTTGTGACTAACGGGCAATACACCCCAACACCCGGAACCAAAAAAATTATTGTTGAGGCAATTTCTGGTGGTGGCGGGAGTCGTTCTGGATCAACTGCAAGCGGACAAACGGGCGGATCCACCCCTGGTTATCATGGCCAGTACAATAAATCACGCTTTGATATCAGTGCTATTTCTACACCGCTTACTGTGACTGTAGGTTCTGGCGGCACTGCAAATAACTATGGCGGCGCCACATATTTTGGACCTTATATGTCTTTAGATGGCGGCAATCCTGCTGATGGGACGCTTTCGTCATCAACTTCAGGGGTTGCAGGTAGTGCTTACCACCGTACTGGCGCAATCAACACCTCTACTGGATTCATTCTCTCATCCTCCCAGGGTGAGACGTTATCCGCCCCAGTGATTCAGGTCACAGCTGGTGTGGCATGTGGATTTACAGCACCCAATTCACCATTCCCAGGAGGATGGCAAGGGAGGGGGGCGGATGGATTCTATGCAGCATCCGGCACGACTTACACCGGGAAAACCGGTAATCCAGGAATGGTTATGGTTAAGGAGTTTGCATGATGATTGCTGATGATTATGCAGTGATAGATGCTGTCGGAAATGTAATAAATGTTGTTCTTTGGGATGGGGAAACTGATTGGAGCCCCCCCGAGGGAGCGACGGTTATAAAAATAAATGGCAGCGGTGCAGGCATAGGTTGGACCTATAAAGATGGCGATTTTATACAGCCCACAACACCAGCAATACCTGAAGAAGACCTTATCACCCAAGCCGAGCAGAAAAAATATAATCTTCTTCTAGAGGCTACGCAAAAAATATCAATCCTTCAGGATGCGGTTGATCTTGAAATGGCAACTGAGGATGAGAAAATACTGCTAAACTCTTTAAAGAAATATAGAGTGTTGTTGAATCGCATAGATACATCAAAGCCTGGAAAGATAGAGTGGACAAAATCGCCTGAATGATAAGTTTGGCGCTTATTTATTAACAAGCGCCAAATTATCTCATGTTACTTTACAGTTTCGCCGGTGTTAATGCGCGGGGAAGATAAAATCCTAAGCGGAGGCTTCTCAATGTATTTGAATGTAAACCCTGCCACTATCACGGATAGGACTATTACACCTACCGCTAAAAGCGAGTTTAAATAATTATTCTCAACCTTCAATTTGATGAACAGATAAATTAGAGGGGTGTGCATGAGGTATATAGAAAATGACCTCTTACCAAGCATTACAAAGAATCTTGAATCAAGGAAGGACAAAAATCGAAAACCAATACAAGCAATCATTGCTATCGCAACGGAAACGATTGCAATTAAAGCGAAGTAGATATACATAGGAATTCTTACATGAATAACCATTCCACACATCAAGATAAAGCCCAGCAAACTGAAAATTTTGGGAAATGAACTGCGATCACTAAGATAGCTTCTAAATCGCATTATTAATGAGTAAGATAAAATACCTATAGACATGCAATAGATGCACCTAACTATGCCGCCGTTAAAAAGAAAGATATTCATCTGGTCTAAGTTATGGGTGTTTATTGTTGCAGTATAGAATGCGGCGATAGTCAAAAATGGAAGGAATAATGCCAGTAACTTATTTCTGCAGCAGAAAAACGCTACTAAAGTGCCTATATAAAACTCAATTGATATTGACCAGCTAGGTTGATTAGAGGATAAATTAAAACCCACATTTATCGCGTTCATCATTAATGCATCGCCAAAAAGATTCTTTGCTGTAACGTCCCCAATCCATTCAGGATATGGCTGACCTATACTGATCATTAAAGCGATCGGTACCATCAATATTCCAAATATGTGCATTGGGTACAATCTTAAAAATCTCTTAACGACAAATGCCTTAAATGACATTGCTTTGCTCTTTATTTCCTGTAGATGAGAATGATATAGAACGATGCCAGAAAGAACGAAAAATATGTCTACTGCAAACGTTGCATTAAAGGGGAAAAATGCTGATCCCCAGCCCGTGAAATGCCCGAAAGCATGTGACAGCGCAACTAAGATGGCTAAGCCTCCACGTATGCCGTCCAAACCCTTTAGTCTTTCCATGTAAAGAATCCGTAAAAAATGTAATCTTTTCTTATGTGTAAGGTAAGACAAATCCCATCAAGTTTCAATCGACAGCACTAAAGAAAGTTTTTACATACCCTGAAATAATGGTCAAATTCACTCTAATCGCTGAGCATAAAAAAGCCCCGGCGACGGGGCAGCTTAAGACCGCGTCCATCTTCATGCAGGATGCGGGTGTAACCTTGAGGTTAGGAGCTTAAGCGGCAGAGGCCAAGCGGCAGGCACAAAAAGCCCGGCGCGGTGGCCGGGAGAGTGGTCATTCATCATCTAAATCGTCTGGAACCTTAAGAACAGGATGGACTTTATCAAGCAACCCAAGGAAGTTGTCATAATCATCACTTACCTTCATCAAGGTGGTTATGCCTGTTAGCCTTCGCTGCAACATGCCGAAACCGGTATCTTCAGAAAGAAATTGATGCATTTTGGCGCCCTTTTTGGCTTTGCTTTTTTCTTCCTTGAGCGCATTCCTAAGATCGGGTGCCATACGGTCATAAGTTATATTGTTAACCAAGTGACCAAAATATTGAGGCCTGCGCATGTTGGCCTTGAAAGGCACGCCGCGCAACCTACAAAGCTCCTCAAAGAACTCGGCTGGGTAAGTACTCACCCATGGCCTCATTTCTTTTGCAATGAATGACTCAAGTATCTTAGCAAGAGCATCTCGTTCACGGTCTTTTTGATACCCAGTTGCCTCATCTACGAGAGCGATGATGCCAACCTTAGCTAGAGACCTAACCAGCACCTCGGCCTTTTGTGCTACTACTAATTGCTCTGCACGTTTCATTGCGCCAGCTTCACGAGCTTTCAGGTAGAGGTCACAGACTAATGGCAAAATAGTTGCGTCATAACCATCTTTGATAACACCCAACTTCCCCTTATATTCAACCTTTTGGATCACAGCTGCAAGGTCTTCATTTATATAGGGAATTAAGTTCTTTGCATCCATAAATGATGGGATTTGGGTCTCGCCAATCATCTCTGCACTATCCTTCGCACCACGAGGGGTCCTTCCAAGCGCGGAGAATATCGATCTCCTTGAAATTACTCGCCTTCCATCTGGAAGTACCGCGACTTCAAGCGATATGTCGCCAATCTCCAACAACCCCTCATTTTGAGCCTCTGGAAGAGAGGCCTTCCACGTCCTTACCTCTCTAGCCTTCTTTGAAGATTCCTTTCTTGCTTCAGCTGACATGCTTGCAGCCCGGGCCTTCCCGCCAACAGCTTTCCCACTAGGCTCTTCATCAGGAAATTCTGCCAATTCGTTAAAATTTGTCATGAGCTTTTCTCGTGTTGTGAATACACGAGCATTATAACCATATGCACGTATCTACGTGCAAATTAAATTATGCAGGTTGAATAAATCTAATTCTGAATCGGTAGCAATTTTACTCTAAATCGACTTGATCGATCCCATCGATCGATATTACTGTATTTATATACAGTATCTATCAGGGAGGGAGATGACCATGCCCCGCGACTACGAAATCAAAGACGCCTTCAGGTTCGCTATCAAACGCGATGCTGCTGGCCGCTACACCGTAAGTACACTCGACTTTGTCAGTGAACTTGAGCGCCTGAACTGGCATTACACGCCACGGCAAGCGAATAACTGGATCGAGGCTCACAAGTCAGTTTTCCGGGATATTTCGACATCGGAAGGCGATGAGCGCGTGTTTCAGGTATTCAATCCAAACGGCGGAATGTGATGTTTGCGCTCGTTGATGTGAACTCGTTTTACGCCAGCTGCGAGACGGTATTCAGGCCTGACTTGCGCGGTAAGCCGGTGCTGGTTCTGAGCAATAACGACGGCTGTGTGATCGCCCGGAGCGCCGAAGTGAAAGAGCTGAAAATCCCAATGGGTGCGCCTTACTTCAAGCTGAAGGACGAAATCCGCCGGCACAATATTCACGTGTTCAGCAGCAACTATGCGCTGTACGCCGACATGAGCAACCGGGTGATGACCATACTCGAAGATATGGCGCCTTCGGTTGAGGTCTATTCGATCGATGAGGCGTTCATGGACGTAACAGGACTGGACAGACTGCAATCATTCGATGAGCTGGGCCGAAAGGTAAGAGCGCGAATAAAGCAGGAGGCGCACCTCACTGTTGGCGTTGGCATTGCGCAGACAAAGACGCTGGCGAAGCTGGCTAACCACGCTGCTAAAAAGTGGACGAAGACCGGCGGCGTGCTTGACCTTTCTGACGTTGAGCGGCAGCGAAAACTTATGGCGCTGATTGACGTTGAGGATGTATGGGGCGTAGGAAGGAGAATCGCCAAACGGCTAAAAATAATGGGCATTAACACAGCCCTGGATTTGGCGAACAGCCCCATCAAGCTGATGCGCGATAACTTCACTGTCGTAATGGAAAGAACCATCCGCGAGCTGCGCGGCGAGCCATGCCTCGAGCTGGAAGAGTTTGCGCCGACTAAGCAGCAGATTGTCTGCTCACGCTCATTTGGTTCGCGCATCACTGAATACGAGGACATGAGGCAGGCGGTTTGCTCTTATGCTGAGCGCGCGGCTGAGAAGCTAAGGCGAGAACGCCAGTATTGCAGTCAGGTGGCTGTGTTCGTCCGAACAAGCCCTCATGCTGAAGGCGAAGTTTTCTATGGAAACCAAGCCATGGGTAGACTCCTGACCCCAACGAATGATACGCGAGAAATAATACGGGTTGCCATGCAGGGGCTCGACCACATATGGCGCGACGGCTGCCGGTATATGAAAGCGGGCGTCATGCTGGGCGACTTTTACAGTCAGGGCGTGTCTCAGCTCAATCTCTTTGATGAATTCAAGCCACAGGCCAACAGCGAATCGCTGATGCGTGTCGTTGACGGTCTCAACCAGAGCGGGAAGGGGAAATTATGGTTTGCAGGACAGGGTATCCAGAAATCCTGGGAGATGAAGCGCGAAATGTTGTCGCCGGCATACACCACCAGACTGTCGGACCTGCCAGTGGCGAAGTGACGTTTTTGCTGCAGCCGCTGCAGCACATCCTGTCCACACGTGAGACTTCCAGCATGGTGGAGCTGAACGGCCGCAGGTGCATAATCGATAAGCAGCGTTACCCGGTAAACGGTGACACAGTGCTGATTGATATGTCAGTAATGTATGAGTGGGCGATGATCATGATTCATCCGCGGCGCCTGATAACCGACGATGGCGCATTCCTGATGGATGACCTGCTGGAGGATATTGCAGTGGTGGGAGTGGTGACGCATGAAATCACAACCATGCATGAGGATGACAGGCCGACGATCTGAAGGCGTTACAATTCGCTCTACCCTCATTTATAACACCACGCTAGAATACCATCCTGCTTCTTCGCATTGGCTGTATAAAAAGAGGCCAGCAAAATTAAAACAGGATAACCAGCAGGATAAGAAATCCGGTGATAATGATGAAGGTCTATAAAATTCATAAGGTTGCGGCTTAAATGCGGATATTGCTGAGTAACGATGATGGAATCCATGCGCCGGGTATTCAGACGCTGGCGCGTGCTTTACGTGAGTTTGCCGAGGTGCAGGTTGTCGCGCCCGATCGCAATCGTAGCGGCGCATCAAACTCGCTCACGCTGGAGACGCCGCTGCGTACCTTTACACATGAAAACGGCGATATCGCGTTGCAGATGGGCACGCCGACCGACTGCGTGTTCCTCGGCGTGAACAAGCTGATGCAGCCGCGTCCCGATATCGTAGTGTCCGGCATCAACGCCGGTCCCAACCTTGGCGACGATGTGATTTACTCCGGTACCGTCGCTGCGGCAATGGAAGGGCGCCATCTTGGCTTGCCTGCGCTCGCTGTTTCACTCAATGGACATCAGCATTACGACACCGCCGCATCCATCACCTGTACGCTGTTACGTGCGCTGTCGCGCGCTCCGCTGCGTACCGGCCGTATTCTCAATATCAACGTGCCTGATTTGCCGTTAGCGGAGATCAAAGGTTTCCGCGTGACCCGCTGCGGCAGCCGCCATCCCGCCGATCAGGTTATCTGCACCGAAGACCCGCGCGGCCAGCCGCTTTACTGGATTGGCCCGCCGGGGCAAAAGCTGGATGCAGGCCCGGATACCGATTTCGCTGCGGTGGATGCGGGCTACGTTTCGTTGACCGCGCTGCATGTGGATTTGACCGCGCATGCGGCACAAGAAGTATTGAGTGACTGGCTGATCCAGGCAGAGGTAAAACTCGCATGGTGAATCGCCGCATCGAAACGCTTTTGGAGCAGCTGCGCGCGCAGGGCATTCATGATGAACACCTGCTGAAAGCCATTGCCGATGTGCCTCGTGAGCGTTTTATCGATGAGGCGTTTGAGCATAAAGCGTGGGAAAACGTTGCGCTGCCGATTGGCAACGGCCAGACCATCTCTCAGCCTTACATGGTGGCGCGCATGACCGCCTTGTTAGAGCTCACGCCGGAATCGCGCGTGCTGGAAATCGGCACCGGCTCTGGCTATCAGACCGCGATTCTGGCGCATCTGGTTAATCATGTTTATTCCGTCGAACGCATCAAGGGCTTGCAGTGGCAGGCTAAGCGTCGCCTCAAGCAACTCGATCTGCACAATATCTCTACCCGGCATGGCGATGGCTGGCAGGGCTGGGCGACGCGCGGTCCGTTTGATGCCATTATCGTGACCGCCGCACCGCCTGAAATTCCGACTTTGCTGATAGCGCAATTAGGTGACGGCGGCAAAATGGTGCTGCCGGTTGGCGAGGATCAGCAGGTGTTGAAGCGTTTGCGTCGTCAGGGCGATGAATTGATTGAAGAAATCATCGAACCTGTGCGCTTTGTGCCGTTGGTTCAGGGCGATCTGGCCTAGGACATCATTACGCAATTCTTCACAACTGTTACATGGCACGGCACAGTTGATATTGTTACTATCCTTGTTTATCAATGCTAAAAACCGTTTTTAACGTTACGCGCAGTGGATAATGCGGTTAACGCCGTTACACATTTATATTCAGGGTTGCCATCACGGGGGATCAGTGAGCATGGGAAGCACAGCATTTCAATTACGCCGTTTGGCGGCACTTTCTTTGGTAGGTTTTTGGCTGGCGGGCTGTAGTTCTGGCGATAATACACAGGCACCCATTAGCCAGATTGGTGGCAATAGCGGCGATAGCGGTATGGCTTCAGCCCCAGTCGGCGGCATGATCTCTTCGCAAAACAGCGCTGTGCCCGCGATGCCACGTGGCGGAATGTTAAGCGGCGGCACACCATCGGCACAACCGTCAGGTGGAATGGTAAGTGACAATAACAATGTAGCCACGGAAAATGGTCGCATTGTGTACAATCGCAATTATGGGAATATTCCTAAAGGTAGCTACGGTGGTGAAACCTATACCGTAAAACGTGGCGATACCCTGTTCTACATTGCCTGGATTACCGGCAACGATTTTCGCGATCTGGCACAGCGTAACAATATTGCAGCCCCGTATGGCTTGAACGCCGGGCAAACGCTGCAGGTTGGTAATGGTAACGGCCAGACCATTACCGGTGGAAACGCGATTACTGCCGCCGATGCAACGCAGGGCGGCGTGCCAGTTACACCGAGCCAGACGCAAATTAAATCCACCCCTGTTGCACAGCAACCTGTTATTACGTATTCTGATGATTCGGGTAATTCGTCGGGTAGCAAATTGCTGCCGTCGAAAGGAGCAAATAATGTGGCAACGACCACAGCTCCGGTTGTCGCACCACCTACAGTCAGCAGCACGACTAATAGCACAACTCCAGTGGGAAGCTGGCGTTGGCCGACTGATGGGAAGATCATCGATAACTTCTCCGCTGCGGAAGGCGGAAATAAAGGGGTCGATATCGCCGGTTCGCGTGGACAACCTGTTGTCGCCACAGCTTCGGGAAGAGTGGTGTACGCAGGCAACGCGCTCCGTGGGTACGGTAATTTAATCATCATCAAACACAATGATGACTACCTGAGCGCCTACGCCCATAACGACTCTATGCTGGTCCGGGAACAACAGGAAGTTAAGGCGGGGCAAAAAATCGCTACCATGGGTAGCACCGGTACCAGTTCAGTACGATTGCACTTTGAAATTCGTTACAAGGGGAAATCCGTAAACCCGTTGCGTTATTTACCGCAGCGATAATCCGGCAGAACCTTGGTTCTGCCCTTGGATCACGGGTAGGAGCCGCTAATGAACCAGAATACGCTGAAAGTTAACGATTTACATGAAGATGCGGAATTCGAGGAAAACAACGGAGCTGAGGTTTTTGATGAGAAGGCTCTCGTTGAGAACGAACCTGGTGATAACAACGACGTAGCGGAAGAAGAGCTGTTGTCACAGGGTGCGACGCAACGCGTTTTGGATGCGACGCAGCTTTACCTCGGAGAGATTGGTTATTCACCGCTGCTGACGGCAGAAGAAGAAGTCTTCTTTGCGCGCCGTGCACTGCGGGGTGACATTCCATCTCGCCGCCGCATGATTGAAAGTAACTTACGTTTGGTAGTAAAGATTGCCCGTCGTTATAGCAATCGTGGTCTGGCGCTGCTGGATCTGATTGAAGAGGGTAATCTCGGCTTGATTCGCGCCGTAGAGAAGTTTGACCCAGAACGTGGGTTCCGTTTCTCAACTTACGCCACGTGGTGGATTCGTCAGACAATTGAACGGGCGATTATGAATCAAACCCGTACCATCCGTCTGCCAATCCACATCGTTAAAGAGTTAAATGTTTACCTGCGTACCGCGCGTGAACTTTCGCACAAGCTTGATCATGAGCCAAGTGCTGAAGAGATTGCCGAGCAGCTAGACAAGCCTGTTGATGACGTGAGCCGTATGCTGCGTCTCAATGAGCGCATTACCTCGGTCGATACACCTTTGGGTGGCGATTCCGAAAAAGCGCTGCTGGATATCCTGGCCGATGAGAAAGACAACGGTCCGGAAGACACCACGCAAGACGATGATATGAAACAGAGCATCGTTAAGTGGTTGTTTGAACTGAATGCCAAGCAGCGTGAAGTGCTGGCGCGTCGTTTCGGCCTGTTAGGCTACGAAGCGGCAACGCTTGAAGATGTCGGTCGTGAAATCGGGTTGACCCGTGAACGCGTACGTCAGATTCAGGTGGAAGGACTACGTCGTCTGCGTGAGATTCTGCAGACGCAAGGTTTGAACATCGAAGCACTGTTTCGTGAATAACAGAATACGTGGTTAATACAAGAAGCGGTGGTGAAAACCACCGCTTTTTTATTGGTTAAAATAAACAGACAGCACTTTGTTAATTCATCGAAGTAAAATCTTTTAACGCTATCACTTAAATCCTCACCTAAATAGATAAACGTAAACTAAATCTATTAGATGTTAATTAAACATCTAATAAATGCTCAATTTATCTTGCTCTCATTTAGAGAATTGTAATGCTGCGCACGACTTTCTTTGCAATTTTGCCTTATTTCCTTTCTCCGTGTCACTCTGATAAAAGTTTTTAACACGGTGCTATGCCATTTTCTTGCTCGCTGTATCACCAGGATATTCAAGCAATGAATAACTAAAAGGGAGTGAGAAGAACAATGCGTGTGCAAAGCAGCAGTACAAAGTCACAATACTCCAGAGTGGTTTTTGGGATGCCAATATCTCTGCTATGGGGATATATTGCGATGGCCATCTTCATGACCGGCGATGGCATCGAACTGGCTCATCTCTCCCGATATCTCTACGATCTCGGCTATGGAGAAAAACAAGTTTCATTAGTTTTCACCGTTTATGCGTTAACGGCAGCAGTTTCAAGTTGGCTTTCCGGTGCCGTCAGTGAAATTTATGGTCCGAAGAAAATTATGCTCACCGGCGCTATTTGGTGGATGGTGTTACATGCCGTATTTGTTTATTTTGGCGTAAGTGAAAATAACTTTACCTTGATGTTGGTGAGTTATACGTTGCGCGGCTTCGCTTATCCGCTGTTTTTTTATGGATTCTATGTATTAGTGGTGCAGCGCACGCCTGAGCATCGACTTGCCTCCGCAACCGGCTGGATATGGTCGATGTTTACCATTGGTTATGGCATTACAGCTTCCTTCCTCTCCGGCCTTCTGGTGCCTGAAATTGGGTTCATCAATACGCTTTGGCTTTCACTGCTGTTTGCTGCGGTGGGCGGTGTAATTATATTGCTCATGGTAAAAAATAAGAATGAACATAATCTAAATAGTGACGGCGTCAGTCACAAAGAAAAATTACGCGAAATATCGCGTGGAATAACCTTGATCTTCGAAGACCGCAGTATGTTCTTTGCGCTGATAACACGCATCTTATGTAATGTGGCATTATTTGGCCTGCCGGTATTTATGCCGATCTATTTCACCCGTGAATTAGGATTTTCTACTAAAGAGTGGGCGACTATCTGGGGCGTATTTTTCCTGGTTCAACCAATAACCAATGTGCTTTGGGGCATTATTGGCGATCGTATTGGCTGGATTTTTCAGATGCGCTGGTTTGGTTTCTTCGGATGCACGATTACCACTGCCGCTTTCTATTTTTTACCCTCATTTTTCCCAGGTAATCTGGCGTTAGCCATTGTCTGCGCGCTGTTATTAGCCTTAACGCTCACCTCCTTTGTGCCAATGGGGGCAATTTTCCCGATGCTGGCGCCGCAGCATAAAGGCGCTGCGGTTTCGGTGCAAAATCTGGGGGGTGGTTTCGGTAATCTAATTGGTCCGGCGGTTGCCGCACTAATGTTCGGCCTGTCATTTGAAATCAAGCACGTGATTATTACTTTCTCCGTTCTCTATTTTGCTGGCGGCGTCATGACATTCTTTATTCGTGATCCCCAACCAAAAATAGAGCGTAACGCTCCTTTCAAGACCACGGCCAGCGAATCCGAATAAATACCCTCAATGAAAAGGACCACAACATGACAACACCATTTTCACTGCAAAATAAGGTCGCCATCGTCACCGGCGCCGCATCGGGAATTGGTTACGCCATTGCCCGCTGTTTAAGTGCTGCGGGTGCCCAAGTGGCGATGATCGATCGCGCAGAAGAGGTAAAAACGGTTGCCAGCAAGATGGACAACCCTGCGCGAGGTTACGTTTTCGATCTGGCTAATGTCGAAGCGCTTGGCGAACTGGTTGAGCAGATTCACCATGATTTTGGCCGCATTGACATCCTGGTCAATAACGCCGGTATTGGCATGCTGGAATCCGTGGGCGAAGTGCAACTCGCCAGCTGGAATACCACGATGTTGATTAACATGACCGCGCCATTCTTCCTCGCTCAGCATTGTGCCCGTTATATGAAAGAACACGGTTTTGGTCGCCTGATTAACATCGCCTCACAGGCCAGCGTCATTGCACTCAATGAGCACGCGGCATATTGCACCAGCAAATCAGGCATGGTGTCTTTCACGCGAGTGTTGGCAGCGGAGTTGGGACCGTTTGGTATTACCGCTAATGCCATTTCACCAACGGTGGTTGAGACGGAATTAGGTAAGCGTTACTGGCATGGGGAGAGAGCGGAGCAGATGAAATCAAAAATCCCATCACGACGTTTTGCCACACCAGACGAAGTCGCGAGTACGGTGCTGTATCTCAGCAGCAATGAAGCGGCAATGGTCAATGGCGAGAATTTAGTGATCGATGGGGGATATAGTGTGATTTAAAGCCGGGCGAGTTGATTAGTATGAGCCCGCTGAAATTGCTTAACACCAGGGAATTGTAAGAAAGAAAAAATGGCCCGCACAGAACGTTGCTTCTGGGCGGGCGAATAACTACACCAGCGTTTTCAAGCGATAGATCCATTCCAGCGCTTGCTTCGGCGTTAAGCTGTCTGGGTCCAGTGCCTCAAGCGCATCAACCGCCGGTGAGGTTTCTGCCACCAGCAACTGCATTTGCGAACCTTCCACTGTGGATGCGGCGGAGCTGCCAGATAACGCTTCCAGCTCCTTCAGCTTGTTACGCGCGCGCTTAATCACTTCCTTCGGCACGCCCGCCAGCGCCGCCACCGCGAGACCATAACTTTTGCTTGCTGCACCATCCTGCACGCTGTGCATAAAGGCGATGGTGTCTCCGTGTTCGACCGCATCCAGATGCACATTCACGACACCTTCCATTTTTTCCGGCAGCGTGGTCAGCTCGAAATAGTGGGTGGCAAACAGCGTCATGGCCTTAATGCGATTCGCCAAACTTTCAGCGCAGGCCCATGCCAGCGACAAACCATCATAAGTTGAGGTGCCGCGCCCGATTTCATCCATCAGTACCAGACTGTTTTCGGTAGCGTTATGCAGAATGTTGGCGGTTTCCGTCATCTCCACCATAAAGGTTGAGCGTCCGGAAGCCAGATCATCAGCAGCCCCGACGCGCGTGAAGATGCGATCGATAGGGCCGATGACGGTCTCTTCTGCTGGCACATAGCTGCCTATCCACGCCATCAGCGCGATCAACGCTGTCTGGCGCATGTAGGTACTTTTACCGCCCATATTGGGGCCGGTAATGATCAGCATGCGACGCTGCGGTGAGAGTGACAGCGGATTCGCGATAAACGGCTCTTTCAATACCTGCTCGACCACCGGATGGCGGCCTGCAGTAATACGGATGCCGGCTTTTTCTTGCAGCACCGGGCGGCAATAATTCAGCGTCCATGCACGTTCGGCCAGGTTCGCTAGCACGTCCAGCTCAGAGAGTGCAGCCGCACTGATTTGCAGGGCTTCAAGATGCGGTAGCAAGCGATCAAACAGCTCATCGTAGAGACCTTTCTCCAGCGCCAGCGCTTTGCCCTTCGACGTCAGGACCTTATCTTCATACTCTTTTAGTTCAGGAATGATATAGCGTTCAGCATTCTTCAGCGTCTGGCGGCGAACGTAATGAATCGGCACCAGATGGCTTTGACCACGGCTGACCTGAATGTAGTAGCCGTGAATCGCGTTAAAGCCGACTTTCAGCGTATCCAGCCCGAGTTTCTCGCGTTCTCGGATTTCCAGACGATCAAGATAATCGGTGGCACCATCGGCTAGCGCACGCCACTCGTCGAGTTCAGCGTTGTATCCCGGAGCGATCACGCCACCGTCGCGCACCAGCACTGGCGGCGATTCAATGATCGCCTGTTCCAGCAACTCACGCAGTTCGGTAAATTCGCCCATCTGAGAGCGCAGATTAATTAACTGCGTGGCCTCAACGCCCTCGAGTTGTTGGTTTAACTCGGGCAACTGCTGGAAGGCATGGCGCATACGTGCCAAATCGCGTGGGCGCGCGGTGCGCAGTGCCAGTCGCGCCAGAATACGCTCCAGATCGCCCACCTGGCGCAGCACCGGCTGCAGCTCCTGACTAAGTGATTGCAGTTCTGCGATAGACTCCTGACGCCGGGCAATGGTAGTGACATCGCGCAGCGGCATATGCAGCCAGCGTTTCAGCATACGGCTGCCCATCGGCGTGACGGTTTTATCCAGTATCGCCGCCAGCGTGTTCTCGATGCCGCCGGCCAGGTTTTGCGTTATCTCCAGGTTGCGGCGCGTAGCAGCATCCATGATCACGCTATCCTGCTGACGCTCCATGCTCAGCGAGCGAATATGCGGTAACGACGTGCGTTGCGTGTCTTTAACATATTGCAGCAGACATCCTGCAGCGCGTAGCGCCAGATGCGCCTGCTCAACGCCAAAACCACTTAAGTCGCGGGTGCCAAATTGCAGATTGAGCTGCTGGCGCGCCGTATCGATTTCATATTCCCACAGCGGGCGGCGACGCAGGCCACGGCGTTGATCGATCAACGTCATTGCCTGGAAATCTTCGGGATAGAGCAGTTCAGCCGGATTGGTGCGCTGCAGTTCTGCTGCCATCGTCTCCAGATCGCCGGGTTCACTCAGGCGGAAGCGGCCAGAACTGATGTCCAGCGTTGCATAACCAAAACCGCGCTGGCTCTGGAAGATGGCGGCGAGCAGGTTATCCTGGCGCTCTTGCAGCAACGCTTCATCGCTGATGGTGCCGGGTGTAACGATGCGCACCACTTTTCGCTCAACCGGGCCTTTGCTCAAGGCTGGGTCGCCAATCTGCTCACAGATCGCCACCGATTCGCCGAGCTGGATCAGTTTCGCCAGATAGCCTTCAACCGCATGGTAAGGCACGCCCGCCATCGGAATCGGTTCCCCAGCAGAGGCGCCGCGTTTAGTCAGAGAGATTTCCAGCAGTTGCGAGGCGCGTTTCGCGTCATCGTAAAACAGCTCGTAAAAATCGCCCATGCGATAAAACAGCAGGATGTCAGGATGATCGGCCTTCAGGCGCAGGTATTGCTGCATCATCGGCGTATGGCCACTAAAGTCCATTTGCTCTGCTCCTTTCATCTCATTCTCACTCAACATTCATTCTTTTAATTACCTGAGGCTGGGTCAATGCAGCCCGGAAGTGTCGTTATCACTTGGGCGGATAACGAAAGCGGGATATTACCATTTTTGCCGCGTAACCTTCATCCGCCAGCAGGGCTTTATGGCTGCCGACCATAACAAATTGCCGCAAACGGTAAAAAGCAAAATTTAATGAAAAAGGTAAAGTGTGGAGCGGTTTCGCAAATTCGCGTTGCAACCGGCTGAAACGGGCGGGAAACGGCTAAATTTTAAGATATTGCTCTGTATGTCACCCCGATGAACGATTACCATGAGTGCTTCCGGTTTCACCTGGCTTATGGATATCCAATGCGTTTTAAGGTTGCTCTTCTTCCGCTTATTACTCTGCTTGCTGCCTGCAGCAGTAAGCCTGCATCCCATCAGCAGCCCGCCGTTGTGCCTGCACCGAAAGGCGGTTTTTTGCTGGAACCTTCGCACGCGGTTCAACCGATGTTTGGCGATTTTGCGGGTAACCCCGCCGCTGAACAGTTCATTGATCAAATGGTGGCAAAACACGGTTTTAACCGTGAGCAATTGCATGCGGTTATCGGCCAGGCGAAGCGTCTGGATTACGTGCTGCGTCTGATGGACCAGCAAGCCCCGAGCTATACGCCGCCAACCGGACCGAATGGCGCGTGGATTCGCTATCGCAACAAGTTTATTACGCCGGATAACGTGCAGAACGGCGTGGCATTCTGGAATCAGTATCAGGATGCGCTACAGCGTGCGCAGCAGGTTTACGGCGTGCCGCCGGAAATCATTGTTGGCATTATCGGCGTTGAGACGCGCTGGGGCAGGGTAATGGGCAAAACGCGCTTGCTGGATGCGCTGGCAACCTTGTCATTTAGCTATCCGCGTCGTGCAGCTTACTTCAGCGGTGAGTTGGAGACCTTCCTGCTGATGGCGCGAACAGAGCAAGACGATCCGCTGGATCTGCGCGGCTCCTTTGCCGGTGCGATGGGTTATGGACAGTTCATGCCATCCTCTTATAAGCAATACGCAGTCGATTTTAATGGCGATGGTCATATCAACCTTTGGGATCCGGTTGATGCGATTGGTAGCGTTGCCAACTACTTCAAAGAACATGGCTGGCGTGCGGGCGAGAACGTTGCGGTGCCGGCCAGCGGGCAGGCTCCGGCATTGGAGAATGGCTTTAAAACCAAGTACCCGGTCAGCACCTTAGCCGCGAGTGGGTTAACGCCGCAGGGATCGCTGGACGGCAATACTCAGGTCAGTTTGCTGCGTTTGGATCTCGGCACCAGCTATCAATATTGGTATGGTCTGCCCAACTTCTATGCCATTACGCGCTATAACCACAGCACCCACTATGCAATGGCGGTGTGGCAGTTGGGTGAAGCCGTGGCTAAAGCACGTCAGGGCAGCCTGTTTTAATGCTGTCCATATAAAGTGTGAGGGTATAAGATGGCGCCCCATTTGCGGTGCCATCTTCACCGCATCCGACTTCTGAGGAGCGCTTATGAGTACCTTACCTGCCTGTCCTGTCTGCCACGCCGATTACACCTGGCAAGATGGCGAGAATCTGAATTGCCCATCTTGCGGCCATATCTGGACGGCAAACGCCGATGATGCATCGGACGGTTTGGTGGTACGCGATGCCAACGGCAACCTGTTAGCCGATGGCGACAGCGTCACTGTCGTTAAAGATCTTAAGGTTAAAGGCAGCTCTTCGACGTTGAAAATTGGTACCAAAGTCAAAAGCATTCGCCTGGTCGAAGGCGATCACAACATTGATTGCAAAATTGATGGTTTTGGCCAGATGAAACTCAAATCTGAGTTCGTCAAAAAGAATTAATTATGGGACGGCTTTGCGCCGTCCTGTTTGTTTCAACTCAGTAAACGATCCACTTCCTCGCACTGTTCCGCTGTTAGCTCGCCACCATAATTGCGCGAGTCGCTGCGCATTGAATCAAATCGACGTGCAACAGCCGTTTTTATGGTGGTAACAAAATCATCGCCGATAGTGTAAATCGCCATCAGTTTACCAATACGTTGCTGAATCTCACTGAGCTGCGCTACATCGCCCGCCCGCCAGGCCTGCATCGCACGGGCAAATAGCTCCGGTACAATATTGTTCAAGCCGGAAATCACACCTGAACCGCCAGCCAGTAGATTGGGCAACAGATATTCGTCATAGCCGGAAAGCACGGTGAAATCACTGCGCACCTGCTTCGTTTCTTCAATCATTGCGCGGTTGTGCGACAAGCAATCCATGGTGTCTTTGATGCCAATAAAGTTGGGCAGCTCTGCCGCCAGTTCTGCGACCAACGCAGGCGTTAAATCACAGCCGGTGCGTGCGGGGAAATTGTAGGCGAACCACTTGCCGCCCAGCTGTGTATCCAGCGCTTTGAAATAGCGCAGCAGCTGTTTATGTGTCTGCCCGTAATAGTAAGGAGGCAGCACCATTACAGCATCAAATCCGTTCTGCCAGGCCGCATCTGCCAGTTGCAGCATGTCCGCAATACAGGTGCTGGAGACATTTGCCACCATGGTCAGGGGCGAGAGTTGACGCGCCTCGCGGATCAGTAACAGGCGCTCCTGCTGCGAGAGCGAGGCAAATTCGCCAATACTGCCCATCAGCAGCAAGGTATCAATGCCTGATTGGCTCAGGCGAGAAAAATGGCGGCCAAGCGCATCAATATCGAGATTATTGTTGCTATCAAAGGGCGTTACTGACGGACACCATACGCCGGGCAATGCGGGTTGTGCAGACATATCAAGCTCCTTGGTTGGAAAATGAAACGTCGTTTTAACTTAATGCTATCTGCACAGGCTAACCAGCTAACGAGGGCAAAAAGGTGAGATATCGCACTTTTCTCTTTCTATAAACGCATGAAAAGCAGGTAGTGTTTAACCCCTCAGCCAAGACAGGAGCATTGCCATGCAAGACTGGAATCCACAGCTGTATCGCCAATTTGAATCAGAGCGAACCCGCCCGGCGCGCGAGCTATTGGAGCGCATTCCGCTCGATGATGTGCGCTTTGCCACCGATCTTGGTTGCGGACCCGGCAACAGCACCGAGCTACTGGCACAAGCCTGGCCGGAGGCGCAGATAACCGGCATTGACAGTTCTGCGGCAATGTTAGAACAGGCGCGCGAACGTCTCCCCAACTGCCATTTCCTGCAGGCCGATATTCGTCGCTGGCAGGCTGAACAGCCGCAGCAGGTTGTCTATGCCAACGCCTCGCTGCAGTGGCTGACCGAGCATCACACCTTGCTGCCGCATCTGGTTGATCAATTGGCCATCGGTGGCGCGCTAGCGATTCAGATGCCGGATAATCTTGAAGAACCATCGCACCGTCTGATGCGTGAAGTGGCGGCGAATGAAAAATGGCAGGCGCTGATTTCGCCACAAGCGGCGGATCGCAAACGTCTGCTAACCACCGATCGCTATTACGATCTGCTGACCGATGCGGGTTGTCAGGTTGATGTCTGGCGCACTACTTATTATCACCCGATGGCAGATGCGCAGGGCATCATTACCTGGTTGCGTGCCACCGGGCTGCGTCCTTTCCTCGCGGGGCTGGATGAAACGCAGCAGGCAGCATTTCTTCATGATTATCATCAGGCCCTCATTCCGGCTTACCCCGCACGCAGTAACGGCCAGGTTTTGTTAGCCTTCCCGCGTCTGTTTATGGTTGCAGTGAAAACAGGTTGAGGTATCTGGAATCCACTGCGCAGAAATGATGGCTGAAGGTTGAAAAGGGCTTTTCAGTGCACCATTTACTGCTAACGTGAAGCGCCACAACGGGAGAAGGCGATGAACGATGAACAGTTACAGCAGCTAAGCCACCGCATTGGCGAACAGCTGAAGAGACGTCAGGCCACGGTGACCGCTGCAGAATCCTGCACCGGCGGCTGGATTGCGAAAGTATTTACTGATATCAGCGGTAGCTCTGCCTGGTTTGAGCGCGGTTTCGTTACTTACAGCAATGAAGCTAAGCAGCAGATGGTCGGCGTACAGGAGACAACGTTGCAGCAGCATGGCGCCGTAAGTGAACAGACGGTGCGTGAGATGGCTACCGGTGCGGCTAAAGCGGCAGCGGCAGAATACGCCATCGCCGTAAGCGGTATTGCCGGTCCTGAAGGTGGCACGCCCGATAAACCGGTGGGCACCGTGTGGTTTGCGATTGTGGGTCCAGAGGGGCGCGTACTAGCGCAGCGCCAGATCTTTGCTGGCGACCGTGATGCGGTACGCCGTCAGTCAGTGGCTTGGGCGCTGCAAACGCTGCTTGATGAATTTCTGATAAATTAAAACTTGATACTGTATGACTATACAGTATAATTAGCTGCAACAGAACGAGCGACATACTTGATGTCGACTCACCCAGCATGATTAGGAGTGGAAATGGCGATCGACGAGAACAAACAGAAGGCTTTAGCTGCCGCACTGGGCCAGATTGAGAAGCAATTTGGTAAAGGCTCCATCATGCGCTTGGGTGAAGACCGCTCAATGGATGTCGAAACCATCTCTACCGGCTCACTGTCACTGGATATCGCGCTGGGCGCGGGTGGCTTGCCGATGGGCCGTATCGTTGAGATTTACGGACCGGAATCTTCGGGTAAAACCACGCTGACGCTGCAGGTCATTGCTTCTGCACAGCGTAAAGGTAAAACCTGTGCCTTTATCGATGCTGAGCACGCACTGGATCCGGTGTACGCGAAAAAACTGGGCGTTGATATCGATAACCTGCTGTGTTCACAGCCGGATACCGGTGAGCAAGCGCTGGAGATTTGTGATGCGCTGGCGCGTTCAGGCGCAGTTGACGTCATCATCGTCGACTCCGTGGCGGCGCTGACGCCGAAAGCGGAAATCGAAGGCGAGATTGGCGATTCGCACATGGGTCTGGCCGCTCGTATGATGAGCCAGGCAATGCGTAAGCTGGCGGGTAACCTGAAGCAGTCCAACACGCTGCTGATCTTCATCAACCAGATTCGTATGAAGATTGGTGTGATGTTCGGTAACCCGGAAACCACAACAGGCGGTAACGCACTGAAATTCTACGCTTCTGTTCGTCTGGATATCCGCCGTATCGGTGCGATTAAAGAGGGCGACGAAGTGGTAGGTAGCGAAACCCGCGTGAAAGTCGTGAAGAACAAAGTTGCGGCACCGTTTAAGCAGGCTGAATTCCAAATCATGTACGGCGAAGGTATCAACACCTTTGGCGAGCTGGTGGATCTTGGCGTGAAGCACAAACTGGTTGAGAAAGCCGGCGCGTGGTACAGCTACAACGGTGAGAAGATTGGTCAGGGTAAAGCTAACTCCACCAACTTCCTTAAAGAGAACCCGGCGATTGCGAATGAAATCGACAAGAAGCTGCGTGACTTACTGCTAAGTGGTGATGCCGCCGCCGCAGACACCGCGAAAATCTCCGCGGATGATCGCGAAGAAGCCAGCGAAACCAACGAAGATTTCTAAAATATTAACGGGAGCAGAAATGCTCCCGTTTTGCTTTTCCCCGCCAGCGCTTTTCCTCTCTGCCTTCTTGCTTTACTCTGCGACCCTGCACGACTGTTAGAACAAGGTTGATCCTATGTCATCATCACCATCTGCGGCACCGGTGCCAACATATTCCCGTTTACTCGACCGCGCTATGCGCATCCTTTCGCAGCGCGACCACAGTCGTGAAGAGCTGAAGCGTAAATTACAGCTCTCTTCCCAACGTGCGGCTTATCTGCAGCAGCAGGAAAATACGCCCATTCCCGACGAGTTACTGGAAAAAGTGCTCGACTGGTGTCAGGAAAGCGGTTGGCTCAACGATGAGCGCTTTACCGAACGCTTTATTCAAAGCCGTGCACGTAAAGGATATGGTCCACAGCGCGTGCGTATGGAATTGCAGCAAAAGGGCATTGGCCGTGAGGAGATCAATCAGGCGCTATTCGATACCGAAGTAGACTGGAGCCAGTGCGCAGCCGATCTTGCCAAACGCAAATTTGGCGAACCCTTACCGCAAACCTGGACTGAGAAAAGCAAGGTACAGCGTTTTTTAATGTCGAAAGGCTTTATGATGGAAGATATTCAGGCTGTTTTCAGAAATAGTGACGACTGAAAGGCGATGTGATTTTACTTCCCACTGAAGAAAATTTATCTTATTCCCACTTTTTGTTCCTCAGTCAGCGGCAGGCCGGATGGATAGGGTTTGCCAGCGAAAGGGAACGTTCGTTAGCGTGATTCCAGGAATTTTATGAGCAAGAGCACTGCTGAGATCCGTCAAGCGTTTCTCGACTTTTTTCATAGCAAGGGACATCAGGTTGTAGCCAGCAGCTCCCTCGTACCGAACAACGACCCGACTTTGCTGTTTACCAATGCCGGGATGGTCCAGTTTAAAGACGTTTTCCTCGGTCAGGATAAGCGCGACTATGCGCGTGCAACGACGTCGCAGCGCTGTGTGCGTGCCGGCGGCAAGCATAACGACCTCGAAAACGTGGGCTACACGGCACGTCACCACACCTTCTTTGAAATGTTGGGCAACTTCAGCTTTGGTGATTACTTCAAGAAAGAAGCGATCGCTTATGCATGGGAACTGCTGACGGGTGAGCAGTGGTTCAAGCTGCCTAAAGAGCGCCTGTGGGTGACCGTCTATGAAACAGACGATGAAGCCTTCGAAATCTGGGCTAACGATATTGGTGTGCCGCGCGAGCGCATTATCCGTATCGGTGACAACAAAGGCAGCGCTTTCGCATCAGACAACTTCTGGCAGATGGGCGACACCGGACCTTGCGGTCCATGTACCGAAATTTTCTTCGATCACGGCGATCATATCTGGGGCGGCCCACCGGGCAGCCCGGAAGAAGATGGCGATCGTTACATCGAGATCTGGAACATCGTCTTCATGCAGTTCAACCGTCAGGCCGACGGCACCATGGAGCCGCTGCCTAAACCGTCAGTGGATACCGGCATGGGTCTGGAGCGTATTGCTGCCGTGTTGCAGCACGTTAACTCCAACTATGAAATCGATCTGTTTGCCAAACTGATCAAATCAGTTGCGCAGGTAACTGGCGCAACCGATCTGGATAACAAGTCGCTGCGCGTTATCGCTGACCATATTCGCTCTTGTGCCTTCCTGATCGCCGATGGCGTAATCCCATCGAATGAAAACCGCGGCTATGTGCTGCGTCGCATTATTCGTCGCGCGGTACGTCACGGCAATATGCTGGGTGCGAAAGAAGCCTTCTTCTACAAGCTGGTTGCGCCACTGATTGAAGTGATGGGAGCTGCAGGCGAAGACCTGAAGCGTCAGCAGAAGCATGTTGAAAACGCGCTTAAAAACGAAGAAGAGCAGTTTGCCAAAACGCTGGAGCGTGGACTCGCGCTGCTGGATGAGGAATTGGCCAAGCTGCAGGGCGATACGCTTGATGGCGAAACGGTGTTCCGTCTGTACGACACCTTCGGTTTCCCGGCGGATTTGACCGCTGACGTGTGCCGTGAGCGCAATCTGAAGATTGATGAAGCGGGTTTTGAAGCCGCGATGGAGCAGCAGCGTCAGCGTGCGCGTGAAGCCAGCGGTTTTGGTGCCGACTATAACAATGTCATTCGCATTGATGCCGCAACCGACTTTAAAGGCTATGACCATCTGGAACTGAATGCGACAGTCGAAGCACTGTTCGTCGACGGTCAGCAAGTTGAGCAGATCAGCGCAGGTCAGGACGCGGTGGTCGTGCTGGACGAAACGCCGTTCTACGGCGAGTCAGGTGGACAGGTTGGCGATACTGGCGTGCTGGCTGGGCAGAATGCTGAATTTAGCGTTCAGGATACACAGAAGTATGGTAAAGCGATTGGTCATATCGGTAAGCTGAGCAACGGTCAGTTACGCGTTGGTGACCGTTTGCATGCGCAGGTTGATGAAACGCGTCGCGCGCGCATCCGTTTGAATCACTCCGCCACGCACTTACTGCATGCAGCACTGCGTCAGGTGTTGGGTGATCACGTAGGACAAAAAGGCTCGCTGGTTAACGATAAATATCTGCGTTTCGACTTCTCTCATTTTGAAGCCATGAAACCGCAGGAAATCCGTCAGGTTGAGGATATTGTTAACGCGCAGATTCGCCGCAACCTTGTCGTTGAGACCGAAATCATGGATCTCGATGATGCAAAACAGAAGGGCGCAATGGCGCTGTTTGGTGAGAAATACGATCAGCGCGTACGTGTGCTGACCATGGGCGATTTCTCTACCGAACTCTGTGGTGGTATTCATGCGCTGCGTACCGGTGATATTGGCCTGTTCCGCATTCAGTCTGAATCGGGCACTGCTGCAGGTGTACGCCGCATTGAAGCCGTAACCGGTGAAGGTGCGTTGGCACAAGTGAATGCGCAGAGCCAACAGTTGCTGGATGTGGCGCAATTGGTGAAAGCCAATAGCAGTAACCTGAATGAGAAAGTGCGCGGCTTAGTTGATCACGTCCGCGCGCTGGAAAAAGAGTTGCAGCAACTGCGCGATCAGCAAGCTGCGCAGGAAAGCGCGTCACTGAGCAGTAAGGCGATTGACGTTAAAGGCACGAAGTTGCTGGTCAGTGAACTGAGCAACGTTGAGCCGAAAATGTTGCGTACCATGGTTGACGATCTGAAGAACCAGTTAACGTCTGCCATTATCGTGCTGGCAACGGTTGATGATGGCAAAGTTTCACTGATTGCTGGCGTGACCAAAGATCTTACTGACCGTGTAAAAGCCGGCGAGCTGATTGGCGAACTGGCCTCTCAGGTTGGTGGTAAAGGCGGTGGTCGCCCAGATATGGCTCAGGCAGGCGGTACAAATCCGCAGGCGCTAGCGGGGGCGCTGGCAGGCGTGCAGGAATGGGTCAGTAACCGACTGTAACGTATAAAACTTCGCATTGTGATAAGCGCCAGAAGCCCGTTTTCTGGCGCTTTTTTAACGCGGTGCACACCAGGTAATGACAAAGTCCGGTTGATGTAGTGTATTTCGGCTAAACTAACTATCAGCAGAATGTATTGGCATGGCGAAGCACAATGGTGTATTTGTCATAGGCATTGTTCAGCGTTATATGATGGATACGGCCGGGAGACCGAACAAGCCCGACTCTTTTAATCTTTCAAGGAGCAAAGAATGCTTATTCTAACTCGTCGAGTTGGTGAAACCCTCATGATTGGCGATGAGGTGACTGTAACGGTGCTGGGTGTAAAAGGTAACCAGGTCCGCATTGGGGTTAACGCGCCTAAAGAAGTTTCGGTACATCGCGAAGAGATCTATCAGCGTATTCAAGCCGAAAAAACTCAAGCCTCGAGTTACTAACGGATTCAGCGCCTCGCTCATGAGCGAGGCGCTACCGGTTTTTCCTCTCCAGCCCCACACATCTTCCGCTTTTCGCTCTCTATTACCAATTCTCTTTAACGCCCATTTCTGTTCTCCAGCAGGCTTTCTTTGTTGATAAATCACTCTTTTTGTCGCTAAAGCATCCGAATTGAGTGTCATTTGTGCAATCAAACAAAAGGCTGGAAATAAATGTTTGACTTATAAGTCCGGGAAAGTAATATGTGCGCCACGCAGTGCCGATGAGCAGAAACAAGTTCAGAAGCACGGTTCGGAAGAACGCGTAAGGTGAGGTGGCCGAGAGGCTGAAGGCGCTCCCCTGCTAAGGGAGTATGCGGTCAAAAGCTGCATCCGGGGTTCGAATCCCCGCCTCACCGCCATTTCCGATGCATCCATAGCTCAGCTGGATAGAGTACTCGGCTACGAACCGAGCGGTCGGAGGTTCGAATCCTCCTGGATGCACCATTCGGAAAGGTGAAGTAAGAGTGAACGAGCAGTTCCTTTCATGGTGAGTTGTTAGCACCCTGCGTTGTACAAGAATTAACTCGATGCATCCATAGCTCAGCTGGATAGAGTACTCGGCTACGAACCGAGCGGTCGGAGGTTCGAATCCTCCTGGATGCACCATTCTTCGTATCATCCTCAGGTTGTTTCAGTTAGTCCATCGTAAGAAAACCTCAATGCATCCATAGCTCAGCTGGATAGAGTACTCGGCTACGAACCGAGCGGTCGGAGGTTCGAATCCTCCTGGATGCACCATTCCTCTTCAAACTTCTCAAAATTTTCTTCAGCAGTAACTCAATGCATCCATAGCTCAGCTGGATAGAGTACTCGGCTACGAACCGAGCGGTCGGAGGTTCGAATCCTCCTGGATGCACCATCTCTTCTTCGATACCTTTCTGTTTTTGACTCTCAGTTTCTGAATCCTGCAGCAATCAAATCAACTTGTAAAAAAATCGCTGAATTTACCGGCGTTTATCCACGGCATTGCACTCTGACCTTTTTCTGAAAACGAAAAAAACTAATGCTTTCAAAGCATTTGCGGTTAAGCGTGCCTGGCGACAACCTGAGCGCATTACGCTAAAGTAATGGCTCATTTTGTGGTGCTCGATGGAGTGACAATGTACGACCAATATGACGCCCTGATTTTCGATATGGACGGCACAATTCTGGATACTGAGCCGACACATCGAAAAGCCTGGCAGCAGGTGCTTGGCCGCTATGGTTTCACCATGGATGAAGAAAAAATGGTGGGCTTCAATGGCGCTCCAACCTGGCAACTGGCGCAGTTCATTCTTGAGCAGAACAATGCAACGCACGATCCGCATCTGCTGGCGGCGGAAAAAACCGCTGCACTGAAAGCGATGTTGCTGGATGACGTGCGTCCGCTGCCGTTGATGGACGTGGTAAAGGCTTATCATGGTCGCCGTCCGATGGCGGTGGGCACCGGCAGTGAACACAGCCTGGCAAAAGCCTTACTCGAAGAGTTAGGTGTTTACCACCTGTTTGATGCGGTGGTCGGAGCGGATGACGTACAGCGTCATAAGCCGCAGCCGGATACCTTTTTACGCTGCGCTGAATTAATGGGTATCGCACCCGAGCGCTGTGTAGTGTTTGAGGATGCTGACTTCGGCGTACAAGCCGCCAAAGCAGCAGGCATGGACGTGGTTGATGTCCGTTTACTGTGAATGAATTTCTGACCTATGGATCGTTATTCGGCAGCAGCTTTCTTAGCGCGACTCTGTTACCGGGAAGCTCGGAAGCGGTGCTGGTTGCACTGCTGATCGCCCAAAAAGGTTCGGTTTATGGATTGTTATTGGCTGCATCAGTGGGAAACACGCTGGGTGGCCTGACCAACATTCTTCTTGGTCGCCTGATGCCGCCAAAAGGGCAAGGGCGATGGCACGACACAGCAATGACGTGGTTACACCGATTAGGACCTGCAGCACTGATTTTTAGCTGGCTGCCGGTAGTGGGCGACTTACTCTGCGTGCTCGCAGGTTGGTTGCGCTTTGCCTGGCTACCTTCAGTGCTGTTCCTCGCCATGGGTAAAACGCTGCGTTATATCGTTATCGCGACCGCCACATTGCAAACAATGCAATGGTGGCATTGATTCGCACAGATTCGAGGCTACGGCTAACATTATGCTGAACAAAAATAAATTATTAACACAGCGGGAGGTTAACGTGATCCCGGACGTATCTAAGGCACTTTCCTGGCTGGAGGCGCATCCTGACGCGTTAAAGGGTATCGGCCGTGGTATTGAGCGCGAATCATTACGCGTAAAACCCGATGGTCACCTGGCAACCACAGGACATCCTGAGTCACTCGGTTCGGCGCTTAAGCATGATTGGATCACCACCGATTTTGCCGAAACGCTGATGGAGTTCATCACGCCAGTTGATCAGAGCATCGATCGCTCACTGGCGTTTCTGCGCGATATTCACCGTCATGTGGCGCGTGAGTTAGGCGAGGAGCGCTTGTGGCCTTTCAGCATGCCGGGCTTCATTGATGACGTTGATAGCATCGAGTTGGCGCAGTATGGCAGCTCGAACATTGGCAAAATGAAAACGCTGTATCGTCAGGGGCTGAAGAATCGCTACAGCGCGCTGATGCAGATTATCTCTGGCGTGCACTACAACTTCTCGTTGCCGCTGTCGTTTTGGCAGGAGTGGGCGGATGTAAAAGATGCCGAAAGCGGTAAAGAGACCATCTCTGCCGGCTATCTGCGTTTGATTCGCAACTACTATCGTTTCGGCTGGGTCATTCCGTATCTGTTCGGTGCATCGCCAGCGATTTGCTCCTCGTTCCTGCAAGGGCGCGAGAGCAATCTGCCGTTTGAAGGTGATGGCAAGGGTACGCTGTGGCTGCCTCACGCCACCTCACTGCGCCTGAGCGACCTTGGTTATACCAACAAATCGCAGAGCGGTTTGGGTATCACTTTTAACTCGCTGGAAGGTTACGTTGCAGCGCTGAAAGCGGCGATTAAAACGCCGTCGGAAGAGTATGCCGCCATGGGCACCAAAGACGCCGATGGCAACTGGCTGCAGCTGAACACCAATGTGCTGCAAATTGAAAACGAGCTGTACGCGCCGATTCGTCCGAAACGCGTTACGCGTTCAGGCGAGGCACCATCTGATGCGCTGCTGCGCGGCGGTATTGAATACATTGAAGTGCGTTCGCTGGACATTAACCCATTCTCCGCGATTGGCGTAGATGCCGATCAGGCGCGCTTCCTCGATCTGTTCCTGATTTGGTGTACGCTGGCTGATGCGCCAGAAATGAGCGCGGATGAGCTGCTGTGTACGCGCAAAAACTGGAACCGCGTGGTGATGGAAGGGCGTAAGCCTGGCCAGGTCATTGCTGTAGGTTGCAGCGAAAAAGAACACACGCTGGTTGAAGTGGGTAAAGCGCTGTTTGCCGATCTGCGTCGCGTGGCGGAAGTGCTCGACAGCAATCACGGCAACACGCAATATCAACAGGTTTGCGATCAACTGGTGGCATCTTTCGACGATCCTGAGCTAACCTATTCGGCGCGCATCCTGCATGCGATCAAAGAAAACGGTTTGACCGGCGCGGGTGTGGCATTGGCAGAGCAATATCGTCATCTGCTGTGTGAAGAGTCGTTAGAGATTCTGACCGAAGAAGATTTTAGTCGTCAGGCGCTGGAGTCTGTGCAGGCACAAGAGAAGCTGGAACAGAGCGATACGCTGGATTTCGAAAGCTACCTTGCGGGTCGCGAAGGCTAGAAAAGAAAATGGCCACATCAATGTGGCCAAAATAAACATCTCTGTTGTCAGGGATGATGATAACAAATGCGCGTCTTTCATATATTCAGACGCTGGACGAACAGAAAAGTTTCATCGTTTTAAAAAAAATCTCAAAACAGGAGGTGACGTATGCCACTACTGGATAGTTTTACTGTTGACCATACCATCATGGGCGCACCTGCAGTACGCGTAGCAAAAACCATGAAAACTCCGCATGGCGATACCATTACCGTTTTCGACCTGCGTTTTTGCCGTCCGAATATTGATATTCTGACTGAGCGTGGCATCCATACGCTGGAGCACCTGTTTGCTGGCTTCATGCGTAATCATCTGAATGGTGATGGCGTTGAAATCGTCGACATCTCGCCAATGGGTTGCCGCACCGGCTTCTACATGAGTTTGATTGGTACGCCTGACGAGCAGCGTGTAGCGAAGGCCTGGAAAGGCGCGATGGAAGATGTTCTGAAAGTCAAAGAGCAGGGCCAGATTCCAGAGCTGAACGAATACCAGTGCGGCAGCTACAAACTGCACTCACTGGATGAAGCGCAGCAGATCGCGCGCAATGTGCTGGCGCACGACATCGGCGTGAACCGCAACGAAGATTTGAAGCTGCCAGCGGAAAAGCTGAAAGAGCTGCACATCTAGTTGAGACACCATGAAAAACGCCGCGATTATCGCGGCGTTTTTGTTTACAGGGTTCAGGAGCCGATGGAGGATTTCAGTGCGTGATGTGGCGTAATGCGCACCTGCTTCACCATGTTGTCCTGCACATCAAGGATATCGATATCGTAGGCGTCAAGGGTGACGCGAGTATCGACCAGCGGAATCTCTTCCAGTGCTTCCAGCAGCATGCCGTTAATAGTGCGCGCATCCTCTTCGGGTAACGTCCAGTTAAAGGCTTTGTTGATTTCACGCACATTGGCGCTGCCTTCAATCAATACCGAACCATCATTTTGCGGCATGACTTCTTCGGCCAGCGACGGCGACATGGAGGTGGTGAAATCGCCGACGATCTCTTCCAGAATATCTTCAATCGTCACTAAGCCTTTAACATCGCCATATTCATCAACCACCATGCCGACTTTCTTTTTGTTGCGCTGAAATTTAACCAGCTGCACGTTAAGCGGCGTGCCTTCCGGTACATAGTAAATCTCATCAGCAGCACGCAGCAGGCGATCTTTATTGAACTCTTTCTTCTCGGTCATCATGCGCCAGGCTTCACGCACGCGCAGCATACCAACACAGTCATCCAGCGAGTCACGGAACAGGACGATACGCCCATGCGGCGAATGACTCAGCTGGCGCTCAATCGATTTCCAGTCATCATTGACGTTGATGCCGACGATCTCATTGCGCGGCACCATGATGTCATCCACGCTGACTTTCTCCAGATCAAGCACTGACAGCAGCATGTCCTGATTACGCCGCGACATCAGCGAGCGCGACTCATGCACAATGGTGCGCAACTCTTCTTTGCTTAACGCCGAACTGATGGAACCGTCGGTTTTAATGCCCACCATGCGCATCAGAATGCGGGTTATGGTATTCAGCAGCCACACCAGTGGCAGCATCACATACTGCAGCGGAGCCAGTAACACGCTGCTGGGATAGGCCACTTTTTCTGGATAGAGCGCCGCGACCGTTTTCGGCAGCACTTCGGCAAAAACCAGCACGACAAAAGTCAGAATGCCGGTGGCAATCGCTACGCCAGCATCGCCATACAGGCGCATACCGACAATGGTGCCGAGTGCGGAGGCGAGAATATTAACGAGGTTGTTGCCAATTAAAACCAGGCTGATCAGGCGGTCGGGACGACGCAGAAGTTTTTCTACCCGACGCGCACCGCGATTGCCGCTTTTGGCTTTATGGCGCAGTTTGTAGCGATTAAGCGTCATCATGCCGGTCTCTGAACCGGAGAAATAGGCAGAGACCAGCACCATGATGACCAGCGTAATGATCAGCGTGGTGGTTGAAACGTGTTCCAACACAAAATCCTTAGTGAGAGGTGAGCAGGTGCTGAAGCACGCGGCTGCCGAAGTAGGCCATGGTTAGCAGCAATGCGCCGCCACAGTTAAACCACACGACGCGGCGTCCGCGCCAGCCTTCACGATAGTGTCCCCAAAGCAGAACGATGTAGACAAACCAGGCAATGATGGAGAGAACCGCTTTATCCACATTCTCAGCGCTAAACAGGTTATGCATGAAGAGCAAACCGGTGCACAGCACCAGCGTCAACAGCACAACGCCAATCTGCGTGATGTGGAACATTTTGCGCTCAATGCTGAGCAGCGGCGGCATATCCTGAGTGAAAGCCAGTTTCTTATTTTTCAACTGGTAATCAATCCACGCCAGCTGCAGCGCATACAGTGCCGCGATGATCAGCGTGGCATAGGCAAACAGCGACAGACCGATGTGAACCATCATGCCCGGCGTGGTTTCCAGATGCGTAATAAAGGCATTGGGCACAAAGGTAGCAAAGGCCAGATTAATCAATGCAAAGCTGTAAACAATCGGCAGCAGCAGCCAGCCACGATTGCGCGAGGCGACAATCGTCATGATGGCGCAGATCAGCAGGCTAACCAGCGAGCCGATATTAAGCAGGCTGAGGTTTTGCCCATTATCAACAGCAAAAATGCGCTGCTGCAGAGCAACGGCGTGCGCAATCAGCGCCACGCAGGCAGAAAGCACAGCAAAACGACGCCAGCCACCGTTGCGTTTAAGCAGGCTGGGAATGATCAATGCAAGGCTGAGGGAGTAGGCGAACAGCGCCACGATCGCGAAAACGAACATAGATCCTTTCAGGTATCGGTCAGATAAGGAAAAAAGCAGTATAGCGCCAGCGGCAGCAGGCTCCAAACGATCTGACGGTCAATTGCAGAGATCGCTTCGTCTTCGTGTTATAATCCGCCGCATTGTGTCGCCTATGGCGGCCTCGCTACGGTTCTAAGTGAGAGAGCATGTTTGATAATTTAACCGATCGTTTGTCGCAAACCCTGCGCAATATCAGCGGCCGCGGAAGGCTGACTGAAGACAACATCAAAGACACGCTGCGTGAAGTCCGCATGGCGCTGCTGGAAGCCGACGTTGCGCTGCCGGTAGTGCGTGAATTTATTAATCGCGTGAAAGAAGCCGCCGTTGGCCACGATGTGAACAAAAGCCTGACGCCAGGCCAGGAGTTCATCAAAATCGTGCGCAACGAACTGGTTGCGGCGATGGGCGCTGAAAATAATGCGCTCAATCTGAATGCTCAGCCGCCAGCCGTGGTGCTGATGGCAGGTTTGCAAGGTGCTGGTAAAACCACTAGCGTGGCGAAACTGGGTAAATTCTTGCGCGAGAAGCATAAGAAAAAAGTGCTGGTAGTTTCTGCTGACGTTTATCGCCCTGCGGCGATCAAACAGCTGGAAACCCTGGCTGGCCAGGTCGGCGTGGATTTCTGTCCGTCCGATCTGAGTCAAAAGCCGGTCGATATTGTTCAGAACGCGCTAAAACAAGCCAAAGTGCAATTCTACGATGTGCTGCTGGTGGATACCGCCGGTCGTTTACACGTCGATGAAGCGATGATGGACGAAATCAAACAGGTACACGCCGCGATCAATCCGGTGGAAACCCTGTTTGTGGTCGATGCCATGACCGGTCAGGATGCCGCCAACACCGCGAAAGCCTTCAACGAAGCGCTGCCGCTGACCGGTGTGATCCTGACTAAAGTCGATGGTGATGCGCGCGGTGGTGCGGCGCTGTCGATTCGTCACATTACCGGCAAGCCAATCAAATTTATGGGGATGGGCGAGAAGACCGAAGCGCTGGAAGCTTTCTATCCAGAGCGTATTGCGTCGCGCATTCTCGGCATGGGCGATGTTCTGTCGCTGATCGAAGATATTGAGAGCAAAGTTGACCGCGATCAGGCGGAGAAACTGGCGAAGAAACTGAAAACCGGCGACGGTTTTGATCTCAACGACTTCCTTGAGCAGTTGAAGCAGATGCGTAACATGGGCGGCATGGCGAGCCTGATGGGCAAACTGCCGGGCATGGGGCAACTGCCTGACAACGTGAAATCGCAGATGGATGATAAAGTGCTGGTCCGCATGGAAGCCATCATCAATTCGATGACGCGTAAAGAGCGTGAGAAGCCAGAAATTATCAAGGGGTCGCGCAAACGTCGTATTGCGTTGGGCTCAGGCATGCAGGTGCAAGATGTCAACCGACTGCTGAAACAGTTCGATGATATGCAGCGCATGATGAAGAAAATGAAGAAAGGCGGCATGGCCAAAATGATGCGTGGCATGAAAGGTATGATGCCGCCTGGATTCCCTGGTCGCTGAGGCGGCCGTCATAAAGCCGGAAATTTGGCACGCTTAGGTTGCTTTTTGCGCCAAAATGAGTAAAATTTTCGGGCTTTTTATATCGCGCTCGGGCCCCGTTCCTCGATGGGGCCCGAGCGCTTTATTAACTAATGAGGATGTTATGGTAACAATTCGTTTGGCACGTCACGGCGCTAAAAAGCGTCCGTTCTATCAGGTCGTCGTCACTGACAGCCGCAATGCTCGTAACGGTCGTTTCATCGAGCGCGTAGGTTTCTTCAACCCGATCGCTTCTGGTCAGGCTGAAGGTCTGCGTCTGGATCTGGACCGTATTGAGCACTGGGTTGGCCAGGGCGCAACGCTTTCTGATCGCGTTAACGCGCTGATCAAAGAAGCAAAAAAAGCAGCTTAATCTGTCACGGTGGTGAGCATGAGCATTAAACCTGCCGGGCAGCCTCCCGTTAACCCGATTGTATTGGGAAAAATGGGCGCGGCTTACGGAATTCGGGGTTGGCTCAAAGTGTTTTCCTCCACTGAAGACGCTGAAAGCATCTTCGACTACCAACCTTGGTTCATCCAGCGCGCCGGTAAATGGCAGCAGGTCGAACTCGAGGGCTGGAAGCACCACAATCAGGACCTGATCATCAAAGTCAAAGGCATTGACGATCGGGACGCTGCGGCACAGTTGACCAATTGCGAAATTACGGTCGACTCCACGCAGCTGCCAGCGCTGGAAGCAGGCGATTACTACTGGAAAGACCTTATGGGAATGAAAGTAGTGAACCTCGAAGGCTACGAGATGGGCAAAGTCATTGATTTGATGGAAACCGGATCGAACGACGTTCTCGTCGTTAAGGCAAACCTGAAGGATGCATTCGGTGCGCAAGAGCGGTTAATCCCGTTTCTTGATGAACAGGTTATCAAGAAAGTCGATCTCTCTACTGGCCTTATTGAAGTAGATTGGGATCCTGGTTTTTGATCTCCGGACAATCCGGTAACGTAACGGCGAACGCGATGTGGATTGGTGTTATTAGCCTGTTTCCAGAGATGTTTCGCGCTATTACCGAGTACGGGGTAACTGGCCGGGCAGTAAAAAATGGCCTGCTCGACATTCAAAGCTGGAGTCCTCGTGACTTCACGCATGACCGGCACCGTACCGTGGACGATCGTCCTTACGGCGGCGGACCGGGAATGTTGATGATGGTGCAACCCTTACGGGACGCCATCTCCGCAGCGAAAGCAGCGGCGGGAGAAGGTGCTAAGGTGATTTATCTTTCACCTCAGGGACGCAAACTGGACCAACAGGGCGTTTGCGAACTGGCGACCCATCAGAAGTTGATTCTGGTGTGTGGTCGCTATGAAGGGATAGATGAGCGCGTGATTCACACTGAGATTGATGAAGAATGGTCAATCGGTGATTACGTGCTCAGTGGCGGTGAGCTGCCAGCCATGACGTTGATAGACTCGGTCGCCCGGTTTATTCCCGGCGTACTGGGAAAACAGGCGTCAGCCGATGAGGATTCGTTCTCGGATGGTTTGCTGGATTGCCCGCACTATACCCGACCTGAAGTGTTAGAAGGGATGGAAGTTCCGCCAGTTTTACTGTCGGGCAACCATGCCGATATTCGCCGCTGGCGCCTGAAACAGTCGTTAGGCCGTACCTGGCTAAGAAGACCTGAACTTCTGGAAAACCTGGCTCTGACTGAAGAGCAAGCACGGTTGCTAAATGAGTTCCAGCGTGAACATCAGCAGCAACAAAACGATGAGGCGGGAGAGTAATCTTCCCTCACTATCAGTTTACCCAGGATAAGAGATTTAATTATGAGCAACATTATCAAGCAACTTGAACAAGAGCAGATGAAGCAGGACGTACCTTCATTCCGTCCGGGTGATTCCGTGGAAGTGAAAGTATGGGTCGTAGAAGGTTCTAAGAAGCGTCTGCAGGCATTCGAGGGCGTGGTTATCGCTATTCGTAACCGCGGTCTGCATTCTGCATTCACTGTTCGTAAGATTTCTAACGGCGAAGGTGTTGAGCGTGTCTTCCAGACTCACTCTCCAGTAATTGACAGCATTGCTGTTAAACGTCGTGGTGCTGTGCGTAAAGCCAAACTGTATTACCTGCGTGAGCGTACCGGTAAGTCAGCTCGTATCAAAGAGCGTCTTGGCGCGTAAGCGACTTCTCAAAGTTAATAGCAAACAAGGGGTTGGCCATTTGGCCAGCCCCTTTTTTTATGGGCGTATAAGGGCGCAGGATCATCCCTAAGATGGAAAGTGTATGTTTCCTGAAAATAATGAAAATCAAAATGTTATACCAAACTTTTATTTGAGAGCATCATCAGAACATAATTGTATGTAACTTTTAGTTTACACTTTCGCTCTGCCGTCAATTCAATTATGTATTTGATTTTGATGGTTATTTTAATGTTACCTGTGTTTTTTATTTGATGTGGTAATAAATGTGTACATGGGTGGATTGCAACCTGTACAGGGTGTGATAAAGTAAGCGCCATCCTCAGTGAGGATCCCAAACCGCATAAACGAGTAAAAAGGATCGCAATCATGCAAAAAGACGCGCTGAACAATGTGCATATCGCCGACGAACAAATTTTGATTACCCCGCAAGAGCTGAAAGCCAAATTCCCGCTCACTGCGGCGCAGGAAGCGCAAATTGCGTCTTCTCGCCAAACCATTGCCGACATTATTGCGGGCCGCGATCCGCGTCTGTTGGTGGTTTGTGGTCCTTGTTCGATTCACGATACTGAAGCCGCACTTGCCTATGCCCGTCAGTTGCAATCTCTCTCTGCACAGTTGAAGGATCAGCTGTACATCGTTATGCGCGTTTATTTTGAAAAACCTCGAACCACCGTCGGCTGGAAGGGGTTAATCAACGATCCTTACATGAACAACTCGTTTGATATGGAAGCTGGCCTGCATATCGCGCGTCAACTGCTGGTTAATCTCGTGGAGATGGGTTTACCGCTGGCGACCGAAGCGCTGGATCCGAATAGCCCGCAATATCTTGGCGATCTGTTTAGCTGGTCAGCGATTGGTGCGCGTACCACCGAATCACAAACCCACCGTGAAATGGCTTCAGGCCTTTCTATGCCGGTTGGTTTTAAAAATGGTACGGATGGCAGCCTGGGCACCGCGATTAACGCCATGCGCGCCGCCGCAATGCCGCACCGTTTTGTTGGCATCAATCAGGCCGGCCAGGTTTGCTTGCTGCAAACGCAGGGTAACCCAGATGGACATGTGATTCTGCGCGGCGGTAAAGCACCTAACTACGGTCCAGAAGATGTCGCTCAGTGTGAAAAAGAGATGCTGAAAGCGGGACTGCGTCCGGCCTTAATGATAGATTGCAGCCATGGTAATTCTAATAAAGACTATCGTCGCCAGCCTGGCGTAGCCGAATCGGCTATTGCGCAGATTAAAGATGGAAACCGTTCCATCATTGGCCTGATGTTGGAAAGCAACATTCATGAAGGCAACCAGTCTTCTGAACAGCCACGTAGCGAAATGAAATACGGTGTGTCCGTCACTGATGCCTGCATCAACTGGGAAACCACTGAAACATTGCTGCGTGAAATCCATCAGGATCTGCAGGGAGTGCTGTCGGCGCGTCTGTCACACGAGGTGTAATGAGTCATGGTGGCTGAACTGACCGCGCTACGCGATCAAATCGATGAAGTAGATAAAGCACTGCTTGGGTTACTGGCAAAACGACTGGAGCTGGTAGCCGAAGTAGGGGAAGTTAAAAGCCGCTACGGTTTGCCGATCTATGTTCCTGAGCGTGAGGCCAGCATGCTGGCTTCACGCCGCCAGGAAGCTGAAGCGCTCGGCGTGTCGCCGGACTTGATTGAAGATGTATTGCGTCGTTTGATGCGTGAATCCTATGCACATGAAAATGACAAAGGCTTCAAAACGCTGTGTCCGACGTTGCGTCCGGTGGTGATTGTAGGTGGCCGCGGCCAGATGGGGCGTCTTTTTGAAAAGATGCTGACGCTTTCTGGCTATCAGGTCCGCATTCTGGATAAAGGCGATTGGGAACGCTCTGACGAGCTGCTGAAAGATGCGGGCATGGTGATCATCAGTGTGCCAATTCATCTGACCGAGCAAATCATCGGTGAGCTGCCGAAATTGCCAGAAGACTGCATTCTGGTCGATCTGGCTTCGGTGAAGAATCGCCCACTACAGGCGATGCTGGCCGCGCACACCGGACCGGTTCTGGGCTTGCATCCGATGTTTGGCCCGGACAGCGGCAGCCTGGCAAAGCAGGTTGTGGTTTGGTGTGATGGCCGTCAGCCGGAAGCTTATCAGTGGTTTCTTGAGCAGATTCAGGTTTGGGGCGCGCGGCTGCATCGTATCAGTGCCGTTGAGCACGACCAGAATATGGCGTTTATTCAGGCACTGCGTCACTTTGCGACTTTCGCTTACGGTCTGCATCTGGCGGAAGAGAACGTTAATCTGGATCAGCTGCTGGCGCTATCTTCACCGATATACCGCCTTGAACTGGCAATGGTTGGACGTCTGTTTGCGCAGGATCCACAGCTTTACGCGGACATCATCATGTCCTCGGAGAGCAATCTGGCGCTGATTAAACGTTATTACCAGCGATTTGGCGATGCGATCAAACTGCTCGAGCAGGGCGATAAGCAAGCCTTTATCGATAGCTTTGAGCGCGTCGAACACTGGTTTGGTGATTACGCGAAACGCTTCCTGGTCGAAAGCAGAAGCATGCTGCGATCGGCGAACGACAGCCGGCAGTAAAAAAAAAGGCATCCGTGAGGATGCCTTTTTGCTTAGAGGCGCGGCTCAACCGGCACCACATTCTCGCCTGGGTAGCAGCCAAGAACTTTTAATGAACGGGTTAAGCCGCTCAACTCGGTTAACGCCAGCTGCATATTTTCTGACTGCAGATTGCCCTGCACATCAATATAAAACATCTCTTCCCACGGATTGCCGTTGATGGGACGGTTTTCCAGTTTGCTCATGATGAGGCCGTGGTTACGTAATACCATCAGCGCTTCCACCAATGCGCCTGCTTGTTGACCCGTTGCCATGATCAATGTTGTTTTCGCTGGAACCTGACCCGAAACTTCGATCGCTTTGCGTGCCAGCACGATGAAGCGCGTGTGGTTCTGCTGTTGATTGGCCAGATTGCGCTCCAGCACCTGCAATCCATACAGCTCACCGCCCGCTTCGCTACCCAATGCGGCAACCTTTGGTGAATTCATCGCTGCCACTTTCTCCATCGCTGCAGCGGTGCTTTCGGTGTATTCGATTTTCCACTGCGGGAAACGATTAATGAACTGGCTGCACTGCTGGAATGGCTGTGGATGGCTATATACCGTTTCGATCTGCTGCAAATCGGTGCTGCCGTTGACCAGCACACAGTGCTCAATTGGAATGGTCAGTTCACCCACAATCGATAGCGTGGTTTGCTGAAGCAGATCGTAAACGTCGTTGATCGAACCAGAGCTGGTATTTTCAATCGGCATCACCGCGTAGTCCGCTTGTCCACTTTCCACCTGATGGATGATGTCATGGAATTTCAGGCAGCCGATCTCAACCATTGAATCAAAATGTCGGGTGGCGTATTTGCGCGCCGCAAGATGTGAGTAGGAACCTTTCGGACCGAGGAATGCAATGCGCGGTGCGTGAGCATGTGGATGGTTGAGATTCTTTTGCAACAAGGCTTGCTGAGTAAGAACCGAATCTTCAATCACCAACTGAAACAGGCGAGTGATGTAATGCGCATCAAGCTGATGCTTTTTACCCAGTGAAATTAAGTTTTCCAGCAGAGCGCGTTCACGCTCAACATCGCGGATAGGGCGATGCGTTGCCAGTTTAGCCTGCGCAACTTCAACGGCCAGTATGCGACGCTCCGACAAAAGCGCTAAGAGTTTTTCATCAATGGCGCTGATTTTATCGCGTAATGCCAGCAGCGGATTTTCGGGATTCATAGGGCTCACCTGTAAAATGTCCAATAAAAAAGCCTCCCATTTGGGAGGCTTTGTTGTTCGTCTTCGCATTCATTTTCACATGACGAATCGCCTCCCAATCAGGGGAAGGTAAAAAAGAATGCGAAGAAGAACGGCAGATGTTTCATGATTGTTTCCATAAATAAAGTGGCTTGAGAGTAACCGCAGTGATTTAAAGCTGTCAATAAAAAACGCGCCCGGAGGCGCGTTACTAAAGATGTTTGCTTATTCCGTAGGAAGAAAATCTTTCACACTGCTGTTGGCGCGACGGGCTTCGGGTTTGTGTTGCGCTTTATTGAGTTGTCGCTCCAGCTTGGCAATCAAGTCATTGATGGCCGTATACATATCATCATGTTTCGCGCTGGCAACCAGCGTACCGTTAGGCGTATTAATGGTGGCATCAGCCACAAACTCCTTCGGCTCTTTCGATAACACAATGTGAGGGTTTATCAGATGTGTTTGCCATTTTTCCAGCTTGGCGAGACGCTCTTCAACGTGGTTACGGATGGCCTCGGTGATTTCCATTTGTTTGCTGGTAATGTTCAGAATCATAGTTAAACCTCTCTGTCATTTCCGTGTGGGTAGGTCCAGCATACCGCGGAAATTAAGAAAATGTGTGATCTAAATCACATTGAAATGTCACTTTTTGTCAATGCCGCTTAATTGTGAGAAAGGCCGGGAAAGTGGCGGGAAATACTTGAAGACGACTGGGGAAGGGCGCATGATTGACTGGATAACTGCAGCGATAAATCTGTAAAACTGCTGAATTATCCACAAAGTGGCATAAAAAAAGCAGCCTCATGGGCTGCTTTTTTGTGGGTGTAATAATCAGGACTGATTATTTGCCGCAATGATTTTTGCCACTTTGTCGGCTTCAGCCGTCAACTGCAGCTGGCGGTAAGCATTCTCCATCAACGGCAACGCTTCATGGGTCGCCTCAGTATCCGGATAATCCTTCATCATTGTTTCCACTCGGTTAACAACAGCGACATAGGCACCGCGCTTGGTATAGAATTGCGCCACCGAGAGTTCATACTTCGCCAGGCGCTCTTTCAGGAATGCCAAACGTTTCTGCGCATCCGCAGCATATTGGCTGTTTGGATAACCGCGCAGTAATTGCGAGAAGTCACGGAAAGCATCACGAGCGTGCGTCGGATCACGATCGGAACGATCGATACCGAAGAAGCCCTGCAGTGCAGAATCGTCCAGCGCCATATCCGTCAGGCCTTTCATATAGATGACATAGTCGATATTCGGATGGGTTGGATTCAGACGCATAAAGCGAGATATAGCGGCTTGCGCCAGTGGCAGATCGGCATTTTTGTAATACGCGTAGATTAAATCCAGCTGTACTTGCTGCGAGTAAGGACCAAACGGATAGCGGTTATCCAGTGCTTCCAGTTGCTTAATCGCCGCTTTAAAGTTACCGTCCTGCAGCTTTTGCTGGGCCGTGGCGTAAATTTCAGACGGCGGGCTGTCCGGGACTGGATCTGATGAGCCAGAACAACCCACAAGCGCCAGGCTCAGGCTCAGTGTGGCAGCAGCCACCAGATGTTTCATACGCGTCATGACGAAATGATTATCCTCAAAGTGTTGTAGCAGAAGCTGTCCGTATAGCTCCCAGTTATGACCAGGTACGATAGCACATTATATTAAACGGCATCGCCGTGAAAACCCAACGTTAACGAAGAAGCTGTATATGGCACAACAAGTTCAACTCACCGCAACGGTGTCCGAAGCACAGCTTGGACAACGCTTAGATCAGACTTTGGCAGAATTGTTCCCTGATTATTCACGTTCTCGCATAAAAGAATGGATTCTTGAGCGCCGAGTCAGCGTCAACGGCACTATCATCGATAAACCAAAAGAAAAAGTTTTTGGCGGTGAGCATGTCTCGATTGATGCTGAGATCGAAGAAGAGCAACGCTGGGAAGCGCAAAACATCCCACTGAATATCGTCTATGAAGATGACGACATTCTGGTCATTAACAAACCTCGCGGTTTGGTGGTACATCCTGGCGCCGGTAATCCTGATGGCACAGTGCTTAACGCACTGCTTTATCACTATCCACCGATCGCTGACGTACCTCGTGCAGGCATTGTTCATCGTCTGGATAAAGATACCACCGGTTTGATGGTGGTCGCGAAAACCGTTCCTGCGCAAACGCATCTGGTTGAAACGCTGCAGCTGCGCGATATCACGCGTGAATATGAAGCGGTGGCTATTGGCACCATGACTGCGGGCGGTACGGTGGATCAGCCCATGGCGCGCCACTCAACCAAACGTACGCACATGGCGGTGCACCCGATGGGTAAACCGGCAACCACGCACTATCGCATCATGGAGCATTTTCGTGCCCATACGCGTTTGCGTTTGCGTCTCGAAACCGGTCGTACCCATCAGATTCGTGTGCATATGGCGCATATCAACCATCCGCTGGTGGGCGATCCGCTGTACGGTGGCCGTCCACGTCCGCCAAAAGGGGCATCTGAAGCTTTCATCACTACGCTACGGGGTTTTGATCGCCAGGCGCTGCATGCCACGATGTTACGTCTCTATCACCCAATCACCGGTATTGAGATGGAATGGCACGCGCCGTTGCCGCAGGATATGGTCGATTTAATTGATGCGCTGAAAGCCGATACCCTTGAATTCCGCGATCAGATGGATTGGCTATGAGTGAATGGATCATCCCGGATTGGCCTGCGCCGCAGCATGTTCGGGCATGTTCCACCACGCGTTACGGCGGCGTCAGCGCTGCTCCATGGGATTCGTTGAATCTTGGTGGGCATGTTGGCGACGCTGAGGCGCATGTTGCTCAGAATCGTCAACGCCTGGTTGAACAACTGACGTTACCTGCAATGCCGCAATGGCTGGATCAGATCCATGGTCAAGTGGTTGCGCGTTTACCCGCCAGCGATCCGCTGCCGCGCGCTGATGCCGCAATCACGCGTGAAAGCGGGGTGGTTTGCGCAGTGATGACGGCGGATTGTTTGCCGGTGCTGTTCTGCAGCAAGGATGGCAGTGAAGTCGCGGCAGCACATGCCGGTTGGCGTGGACTCTGTAATGGCGTGCTGGAACAGACGTTGTCACAGTTTCACTGCGCGCCAAATGACATTCATGCATGGCTTGGTCCGGCAATTGGGCCGCTGGCATTTGAAGTTGGCTCGGAAGTCAGAACGGCATTTATGGCCCATGATTCACAAGCGGAAGAGGCTTTCCGCCCGGCGGGTAACCAATACTTCGCCGATATTTGGCTGCTGGCGCGTCAGCGTCTGCAGGCCGCCGGCGTGCATTCCATCAGCGGTTCAACGCGATGTACCTTCCATGAGCGCGATGATTTTTTCTCCTACCGACGCGACGGAATCACCGGGCGTATGGCAACTTTGATTTGGCTGAGATAACCTTACGCCACAAGACGGTCCAGTTAGCGTATTTTTTGCTCACAACTCAGGTCATTAACCTTGAAAAATTTGAGGGATGACCTCATTTAATCTCCAGTAGCATTTTGACCTGTAATGGGAGGAATTATGCGTCTGGATCGTCTTACTAATAAATTTCAACTGGCACTTGCCGATGCACAGTCCCTTGCTCTGGGACATGACAATCAATTCATTGAACCCCTTCATTTGATGAGCGCATTGCTCAACCAGGAAGGCGGATCGGTGCGTCCGTTGCTCAGCGCAGCGGGTGCCGACGTGGCTGGCCTGCGTACCAGCATTGAACAAGCGATTAATCGACTACCTCAGGTTGAAGGCACGGACGGCGATGTGCAGCCATCCGCCGATCTGATTCGGGTACTCAATCTGTGCGACAAGCTGGCGCAAAAGCGCGGCGACAACTTTATATCATCTGAATTATTTGTATTGGCGGCCCTTAATTCACGTGGCTCGCTGGCTGATCTATTGAAATCAGCTGGCGCGACTCCGGAAAAACTCTCTGCGGCCATCGAGCAAATACGGGGAGGAGACAGCGTGAACGATCAAGGGGCTGAAGATCAGCGTCAGGCATTAAAAAAATACACCATCGACCTTACAGAGCGTGCCGAACTCGGCAAGCTGGATCCGGTTATCGGTCGTGATGAAGAAATTCGCCGCACCATTCAGGTGTTGCAGCGTCGTACCAAAAATAACCCGGTGCTGATTGGTGAACCCGGCGTCGGTAAAACGGCTATTGCCGAAGGTTTAGCGCAGCGCATCATCAATGGCGAAGTACCGGAAGGGCTGAAAGGCCGTCGCGTGCTGGCTCTGGATATGGGTTCGCTGGTGGCGGGCGCCAAATATCGCGGTGAATTTGAAGAGCGCCTCAAAGGCGTGCTTAGCGATTTGGCGAAGCAGGAAGGCAACGTCATTCTGTTTATCGACGAACTGCATACCATGGTGGGCGCAGGTAAAGCCGATGGCGCCATGGATGCCGGCAACATGCTGAAACCCGCATTGGCGCGTGGTGAGTTGCACTGTGTCGGCGCAACTACGTTGAATGAGTATCGTCAGTTCATAGAGAAAGATGCGGCGCTGGAACGTCGTTTCCAGAAAGTCTTCGTTGCTGAGCCGAGTGTCGAAGATACCATTGCCATTCTGCGCGGACTGAAAGAACGCTATGAGCTGCACCATCATGTGCAGATCACCGATCCGGCGATTGTGGCTGCGGCGACGTTGTCGCATCGTTACATCTCCGATCGTCAGCTGCCGGATAAGGCCATCGACCTGATAGACGAAGCGGCCTCAAGCATTCGTTTACAGATGGATTCGAAGCCTGAATCCCTTGATCGCCTTGAGCGCCGCATCATCCAGTTGAAACTTGAGCAGCAGGCGCTGAAGAAAGAGTCTGATGACGCCAGCGTGAAGCGTCTGGAAATGCTGGAAAGTGAACTTGACCAGAAAGAGCGTGAATATGCTGAGCTGGAAGAGGAGTGGAAAGCGGAAAAAGCCTCATTAACCGGCACGCAAAACATTAAAGCAGAGCTGGAGCAAGCGCGCCTGACGATGGAGCAAGCGCGTCGCGTTGGTGACCTGGGTCAGATGTCTGAGCTGCAGTACGGTAAAATTCCGGAGCTGGAGAAACAGTTAGCCATCGCTACGCAGTCTGAAGGTAAAACCATGAAGCTGTTACGTAATCGCGTAACGGATGTGGAGATCGCCGATGTACTGGCGCGTTGGACCGGAATTCCTGTCGCACGCATGATGGAAGGCGAGCGCGACAAGTTGCTGCGTATGGAGCAGGATTTGCATTCACGCGTCATTGGCCAGAACGAAGCGGTAGAAGCGGTTTCGAATGCGATTCGTCGTAGTCGTGCCGGCTTGTCCGATCCGAATCGTCCAATTGGTTCCTTCCTGTTCCTCGGACCAACGGGAGTAGGGAAAACCGAATTGTGTAAAGCGCTGGCCAGCTTCCTGTTCGATAGCGATGACGCGATGGTGCGTATTGATATGTCCGAGTTTATGGAAAAACACTCGGTGTCGCGGCTGGTGGGTGCACCTCCGGGATATGTCGGCTACGAAGAGGGTGGTTATCTGACCGAAGCGGTACGTCGTCGGCCTTATTCGGTGATTCTGCTGGATGAAGTGGAGAAGGCGCATCCTGATGTGTTCAACATTCTGTTGCAGGTGCTGGATGATGGTCGCTTAACCGATGGACAGGGCCGTACGGTCGATTTCCGCAATACCGTGGTGATCATGACCTCGAACCTTGGCTCCGATCTTATTCAGGAACGTTTCGGTTCTCTGGATTATGCGGAGATGAAACAGGTGGTGATGACGGTTGTGGGGCAGCATTTCCGCCCAGAGTTTATCAACCGTATCGATGACATGGTGGTGTTCCACCCATTGGGCGAAAAACACATTGCTTCAATTGCGCAGATTCAGCTGCAACGTTTGTATAAACGTCTTGAGGAGCGTGGCTATCAGCTGCATATCTCCGATGAGGCGCTCAAACTGCTCGGCGAGAATGGCTACGACCCGGTTTATGGTGCGCGTCCATTGAAACGTGCTATTCAGCAGCAGATTGAAAACCCGCTGGCTCAGCAAATTCTTTCTGGTGCCCTGGTTCCGGGAAGAACCATCGAAATGGATGTAAAAGACGATGTGATCGTTGCTCATCAGTAATCCCTTCCGATTTAAACGGGCCCGCGGGCCCGTTTTTTTTGCCTTTATGCAAGAATTAGCTGCTTTTTGCAACGTATAGCCTGGAAAGTGAGCGGTCGCGCAAAAACTTCAAATTAGCACTTGTCAGCTGAAATGAACTCCCTATAATGCGCCACCACTGAGACGGCAAAGCGGCAACGCAGACGGCTTGGCAGGGAGTGAAGAAATTCATCCCGCCGGATGAAAACGCTGAAAAAAGTGTTTGACTCCGAAGGAGAGTAGCGTAGTATACGCCACCTCGCGACAGACGGTTCAGTCGCTGTTCGCAACGCTCTTTAACAATTTATCAGACAATCTGTGTGGGCACTCGCAGGATTGATATCCGCGTCTCCGGACGCAAAAAAAATATCAAAGCCTCACGAGTGAACACATAATGAAATTCATTATGACGTTTTACAGATGAGCATCGCTGAACTGGTTTCAGCAAATCAAACTTAAATTGAAGAGTTTGATCATGGCTCAGATT